>Ga0210009_1000021_pt1 | contig 233639 bp, 193 predicted proteins | sample CryGeyCG2114_065_FD_185457 | JGI IMG/M metagenome (GOLD analysis project Ga0210009, IMG submission 185457) | Groundwater microbial communities from aquifer - Crystal Geyser CG12_big_fil_rev_8/21/14_0.65 (SPAdes) (version 2) | ecosystem: Environmental > Aquatic > Deep subsurface > Groundwater ...
GGGTAGCGCGTACGGTGGAACGATAAGAACCCTAGCGATAGGCATTTATGAGGAGTTGGGCGTCGATGCCAGATAATTTTTTTGAAAAACATGACTTTTCTATCGGCATGTTCGTCGTCGGCATTGCAGTCATCATGTTCATTATGTTTGGTGCAGGGGTTCTATGCCCGCTGGTAATTTTAACGTTACAGACGCTTTGGGGTGAATTTACGCCAGAAGAGTTTGGTCTCCTGTTCGTCTCGAGTGCATTGATAATGACCCTGAGTATTGTTATTCCAAATATATTGATTATACGAGGTAGACCAAAAGCAGTGAAAGTAAACCAGATAAATATCTATTTCCAGCTTGTCTGTTACTCGCTGTTATTATTGACATTTGAACATGAAAATAAGTGGTTTTTCCTCTGTTTTGTGATTTTCCCGCTGTTGGCAAACTGGTTAATGGCATCGGCTAAGTATCAAGCGTTCCTTGCCTATTATGAGGCGATACGCAAAGATCCTGCAGGATTTCGACGAAGCATAGAAAAAATGCATGAGTAGGTTATAACAGTGATGAAATCGCGCCACCCATCTTAAATCACGCTTCGAAAACAATCATCGCCGAGCACTTCCCAAGCACTATGGATGGCTTACCTAGTCTGAAATACGCCATTTTTGAACGAATTAGCTCAATTTATTATCTCAGATGCACTTCTTGACACGTTTGCTGGCTCTCGTTTATGCAATTTTTGCCAGTACAGACGTAGGTAAGCCAAAAGTGCATTATGTTGTTGTTTTATCATGGGTGGCAATTTATTCGGCCAGAAATTTATTCCGGGCCAAAGTAATCATCACCACATGTTTTCTTTATTTTCTCTTGCCATTTAATATATTCATCAGTGAATTCGGTACCGTTATTTTTAAATTTAGGACGGTTCTTGTATAGAGTATCTATATAAATAATACCTCCAACTGTTGACACTGATTTAACAAATACCTTACTCATTCGATCATGGAAAATATGATTAGAGCCAATTCTGCCTAAGTAATGCACGCATGTTAATGAATCTTTCTCTTGCACTGCAGGTACGTTAATTATAGCTGACATTGTTTTATTTCTATAATCAGAGTCTGCTTGTATCATCAATGCCGCAAAAAATGCGTAGATAACAGAGATCGTGAACGCGAATAAAAATTGCAAAAATACTAGAAGGAGCGTTTTCCACCATTTTAAACGAATGTTTTTAACGCTGTTTAGCTTTTTTATAGAATAATGTTTTTTATCCATTTTGATTAAAATGAAAAATATCAAAGAAATTGTTGCTGCTGTAAAGATCGCGAAAGCTACAACATATCTTTGTGAAACAGTGTGCCTAGCAAAATCCGATAGTTCAGCTAACTCAATATAGTTTATGCCGAATTGCTCGTAGAATGATGAAGTTGCGATAACTCCAATACTAGTCAATATAAAACTGGTTATTGTAGAAATCATTACCCAGTGTGTTGATATCCACTCTAAAAAACTTTTTGTGTCTTCTTTGATCATTTATAAATTCGCCAGTGTTTTTTTTTGGGGTTATTGCGTCGTCCAGATGCTCGAGGGCGAAGTGGACATTGCTCTGATGTCGGCGTGTACATGGAATCAGAGTAAGCTTTAAAAAATTGCATTTTTACTCTGCCAATTGCCTGCTTTTACACAATTTCACCAGTGACTCGCCGTCCATGATTTAAACATTAGCGTCCTTGTAGATTCTTCTAAAACATCCATGTTTTAGAAGGTCACTGGTGCAACAATGCTGTATTTAGGACGTAACCGTTGAATTATTGTGCTACTTTAATGGAGTACTATTTATTATTAAATTGTGCAATTCCTTTTATTTTTTCAAGCTGCTCTAACGTTTTACCTAATCCAAGATGAATTGGAGTTTTTTCATCATGCTTCCCATCTAAAGCACTTGAAGCGTTAGCTGCGACAGCATCAATAGCGGCAGAAAGTAATTTTTCCAGTAATTGTTCTTTTTTTCCATCTTGAAGGTTATCAATTTGGTTTTTAAAACTTTGATAAGATTTGGCTAAAGCTTCCTTATGCGCATATTCTTGTTGTAGTCTTTGGGCTTCATTTCTTCGTTTGGATGCAAATAATGCAAGCCACAATACTGGTAAAATTACTGGTAACTTATGAGATAAATTACTAAGTAGGTTACTAATGTTTGTGACATCTACAAACTTAATTAATTCTGGGAAACCGATACTATCTATAGTGGAAATAAACGCTATAACAGCTAGAATTGCAATTGATATATAGAATAACTTTGAGTATTGCTTAATTGGTTCGCTAAAAGACTTTCTCATAGCGCGATAAGCCGTCGCCAAGCCTGCACTAGTGGCCCCTGGTAATAAGTTTTCTATCTGTTCATTAAGTGTTTTATATCTTAATTCCTGTTCTCGCTTGAAATTATCTAAAGCTAATTGACGATTGTTTAATTCTTCTTGTAATCCTCCTACCAATTTACCATCAACATCTTCTTTACCTACAACTCGAAGATGAAATGTTTTCAATTCTTTAAGTTGTTTTTCCGTTTCTGATAGAAGTACTGAAATTTCTTCAGCAGATGACTGTGATGACTCACTAGCTACATTTATTTGATTGGCTATAGAATCGCTACCATTATCTAACAATTTTCGATAATATTCACTGATTTGATCGTATAGATCATTTATGGATGACAATAACGTATTGACTCTTGCCTCTATGGCTATTTCATTTTCATCACCGTAAAAATAACGATTTCTTAACTCTGACATTTCTTGATGAAGATTGTTTATATTATCAAACTTCTCTATTATATTAGTTTTAATTTTTTCTATTTCATTTGACTGATTTTTGAAATTCTGTGAATACTCTAAAGTTTTGTTCTTTAATGACTCAATACTTTCAGATATGAATTTTGTGTATTCTCTAGTCGATTTAGCGGCAGCTTTTACTGCACTATCTGTATGTACTACATATGGACGTATATATGTTAGAAGATTGTCAAGGTGACTGTTGTTGGCATTTCGAATGTGTCCAATATTTCTATTTAATATATAAGAATTTATTTCATTTAAACATGGCTGGCATTGACTTTGGAAGTTTTGCCAAGTCGATACTGGAATAAGATCAGGATCGATAGATGCAATTAAGCTTGATAAAAATGATACGACCTTTTTTAAACGAGCAACTTCCTCAACATTTGTAATAACGGATTCGTCATCAACAGTTAATATTTCAGATTTAGAAATTATATCATTCCAAATAACTTGGAATGGGTGATTTTCAAACTGAGCTTGCCAGCGACTCATGATCAAACTTCCTTAGTGATTATTTTTACATTCTGTTTTAGAAAAAATTTTGCTGATTAGGAGAGAAGTAATAGGTTTTGAATAAAATTTCACTATCATCATTTCCCCACCTCGCTTTTACTTAGGCATCTTTGGGCGACTTGGTAGATGATGGAGTCGACTTGTTGCTGGGTAAGATCTTGAGTTTTCAGTTTCGGGATCGTTCCGACTAATTGTTTGTGGTTCAGCTCTTTATAACAAAGATGCGGGAACGGTGGTTTTGATTGACTCGTGACATACCAGCTGGGGAATACTAGGGCTGGGGTGGCGGCGACGGGGGAGCCTGTGGCTTTGGTTAACCATTGGCTGACCCGTTCTCTTAACAAGAGTACTTGGCGCTGCGCCTGTTCTATGGGTTTGGTTTCTGTCCACGAGGGGAAGTTTAAGCGCCCGTCTTTGCTCCGCGTATACATCACTCCAATCGTGACAAACATGCTGGAGAGGATGATCACTACCGATAAAATATTGTTAGTAAAATCTGCCATTTACATCCTTGCCGTAAAAAGGGGGTCGTTAATTCCATTACTTACACAGGCTTACCCTGCGCTGATTTAGCTGGGTGACAGAGGTGGCTTTTAAGAGGGTGAGGCAGATAACTGATTTGCTTCTTCATCCCTAAATAGCGTGCTCGATAATGATAATTGAGTTCAGATCTGCCCTGCATTTTCCTTAGTGGTCACACTTTAACCCGCTCTGTGCGGTTTAATCAATGCGTTTTATCACAAAACTGATTTTAAAGAATGACTTGTGGCAGGGGCTGTCTGAGTTTAAACGCAGTGTGTTAGTGACTAGATGCTAACGCGATACTGGGGGATTTATAAACAAATTGCTTGCTGCGATAGGGATGATTTGTTATTACTGGCCCATGAACAAAATATACCTAAGCGCAATTAACACCACCACTACCACCACGAGAATTCTCGGGGGGTAGTTTTTTGCGTCTTTAAAAAAACCCTCTGAGCGACATCGCCAGGGGGTTTTTTTATACCTTGGTTTTGTATTTCGCTCAGATTTAACTCAAATTTTACTCAGATTTAGCTCGGGAGAGAATGATGAAAACACATCGCGAAATTGCAGAACAACTTGACCTGTTTCACTCTGAACCACAGGCGCCAGGTATGATTTTTTGGCACCCGAATGGCTGGGCGTTATTCCGAGATATTCAAGAGCACATGAGGCGCGTGTATCGCCGCAATGGTTTTGAGGAGGTGAACACGCCTGTTTTTATGAAGAAGGAGTTATGGCAAACGTCTGGGCATATGGACATGTTTGCAGAGAACATGTTTTTCGGTGGTGGAAAGGAAAACATCGATGAATATGTGTTAAAACCCATGTCTTGTCCTGCCCATATTTTGCTGTTTAAGCGTGGGGTACATAGCCATAGAGATTTGCCACTGCGACTATTTGAGTTTGGCTTGGTTCACCGTAATGAATCCTCTGGCTCGTTAAATGGTTGCCTGCGCGCTCGCCAGTTCACTCAGGATGATGCCCATGTCTTTTGCTGTTGGTCCCAGGCAGAGGAGGAGATATGTGGTTTTCTCCAACGGGCAAAACAGGTTTATGGTGATTACGGCTACCATAATTTAGACGTAAAAATATCGACTAAACCTGAGAAGGCATTAGGCAGCGACGAGCAATGGTGCCGAGCACAAAAGCTATTGGATTCAGCCTGCCAGATTGAGGGCTTTGATGCCGAGTATCAAGCGGGTGAAGGGGCTTTTTATGGTCCTAAAATTGAACTGTCACTGACAGATTCTATGGGGCGACGCTGGTAGTGTGGCACTATCCAGTTTGATTTTAATTTGTCTGAAAGATTCGATGTTCACTACACCAATGAGCAAGGGGAATTCGAACGGCCAGTGATTATGCACCAAGCTATGTATGGCTCTATCGAGCGTTGGCTGGGGATTCTCTTGGAAGTCTCACAGGGTAACCTGCCAGATTGGTTACATCCCGTGCCTGTTGCTATCGCCTCTGTGAATGAGTCAAACAGCCAATTTGTCCGTCAGTTAGCCGCATTATGCTTAGCACGAGACATGCGAGTGTTGGTCGATATCAGTCAAAACTCAGTTGCCCGCAAAATGAAACGCTTTCACAAGCAAAAAGTGCCTTACATCTTAACGGTTGGGGATAAGGAAGAAGCCGAGAAGTGTGTGTCAGTTAAGTGCCGCAAAGACGGCGTTATGACTCACATCCCTCTTGCTGAATTAGCCGACTATCTCGCGGATAAACTAGAGCGCAAGCTATAACCTAAGGAAGATGGTGTTTGTTATCTAAGGCTAGCTAGGGTTCCCATGGCTAGCCTTTTACTTATTTTATGATCCCGCTCTTTGCGCTAAGGCTTACCGATAAAAGGCTTCAACTGTGCCTTTTATTGCCTCAGATGCGGTCCTTGCCACATTTGATAGCACTCGTTCAGACAATGTTAGTCAGTACAGACGAAGGTAAGCCAAAAGTGCATTATGTTGTTGATTTATTAAGGATGGCCATTTATTTATGGCCATTTATTGTTTCGGCACAACTGTCATTCGAACGTCAGGATCCGGCCCCATTTCGCGGGAATAGTCACTTCAAGTTTTCCTTGCTGTGGCTGGAACACCTCCTGACTCATAAGATCCCTCATACCTTTATCTGCCACTGCAGTCAGGGTCGCCAGACGCGCCACATTCGAATTATTCAGCAACACCCAGATGGTCTCCCCCCGATAATGGCGCGCAAATCCGTAGATGCCTTGCTTATCGTCGATTAACAGGCTGGCGAAATCACCCAGCCGCAAAGCTGCATATTGATTTCTGATGGCGATGAGGCGTTTATAGTGTGACAGCAAGTCTTGATCTATTGCGACAGTATCCCACTCATCGACGGCGCGCTCGGTGCCATCGGGCAAGTAACGCTCGGCTTGGTAGCCTATGTCCGGCCAAAGCATGGGTTTGCGGTTGTCGGGATCGTTCCCGCCCCACATACCGACTTCGTCACCGTAATAAATCATAGGTGCACCGACATAGGTCATCTGCAGAATCACAAATAGCTTTTGCAGCCGGATTTCATCGGCATTGGGCTTACGCACTCGGTACTCTGGGTTATTGGCCGCCTGCGACAGGTTAAAATACTTTCCCCAGTCACGGAAATGACCCAGCCCCCGGTTCACTATGTGCGATGCAAGGCGATTGGTGTCATGACTGCCAAACAAATTCTGATTAACATAGGCGACGCCAGCGGGGTAAAGTTCACGCAACTGTTTAAGTTTTGCATCGAATTGGGAAACTGAGATGCTCATCCCGGCGGGATTAAACAGGAACTCGGCCGCGGTGAAGGCGAAGTTATAGTTCATCTCCGCATCAAATTCGTCACCCTGAAAATAGGGGATGACTTTCTCTGGCTTATCGACTAATTCGGCTGTCATATAGGCCTCTGGATTGATGCTTCGGACCAAGGCTCGCCAATCCTTCCAGAATGCATGTTGGACTTCGAAGGCCACATCCAGACGCCAGCCATCTATGCCAAATTGCGTTCCCATGCCTTTGGGATTCATCCAACGCCTGGTGGCATTGAAAATATATTCTTTCGGGCCAGAGACTATGCCATGCTCATCCTCGCGCCACTCCGGCAGTGATTTAACCCCGAACCAGCCCTCGTAATCGAAGCTAGTACCTGCTGTTGCATCATCGAAGCTCTTCACACTGAACCAGTCTTTATAAGCAGAATCCTGCTGTTTGAGCTTGAGATCCTTAAAGGCAAAGCTGTTAACGCCCATATGGTTAAAGACACCATCGAAGATGATCTTCATTTTATACTTATGTGCTTTGTCTATGAGCTGCAGCGCCAGTTCGTCCGCTTTGGTCCATACCCAAGTATTTGGGTCCAGTGGATTTTCCTTTGCCATCAGGGCGCGATCACCTTGAGGGTCTGGGCCGAAGTTGGGGTCGATATGGTGATAGCTGGCGCCGTCATATTTATGCAGCGACGGCGAGTCGAAGACGGGATTGAGGTAAATGGCGGTGATCCCAAGTTCATGCAGATAGCCCAGTTTATCTATCACCCCTTGTAAGTCGCCGCCGTATCTGCGGCGCAATAGGTGTTTCCATAATTCGGTTTCACCGTTGGCCAACTCATAATCTTGTCGTTGGTACCAATCGCTGCCCCATGGATGCATGTGCCACTGTTTGGGTGGTTCGACTGGATCTGCGCCCAGGATATCGGCCAACTCGGGGTTATTGGTGGTGTCGCCATCACGAAAGCGTTCGGGAAATATCTGATACCAGACCACGGATTTGGCCCATTCAGGCACAAACTCGCCGGCTTGGGGGGCCGACTTAGGCATGACGTCATTATTTGTTGATGCCAATACTGAAAACGTTAGCAACAAGCTTAAATAACTGGCTTGCCTCAGGATGTATTGCATATTCATAGGGTTAATCACTCGCAGGCATTCTGCTGCTAGATAAGGACAGTTTACGCGGCTGGGTGTTGAAACATTGCACGCCTGGTCACCCAGGCGCCAAGGTTAAAACCATTATTGGAAATAGGTCTGTGGCAGATCTACGACTCCTGCGGCATCGGCAGATGAGGTCGCGGTACGGTTTGCGCCACCTTCCCATATCACATTGCCCTGATCATCCTTCAAGATATATTTATATTCGAAAGAGGTCGCTTTAGGCACACTCACAGGCAGAAACCAATTGTACCATTCGACGGGATCCGGATTATGGAAGGCATCCACAGCCTTAGCGGGATCCCAACTTCCCAATTCGGGTATGCTGCCGACCAGATAGACTTTTTGTCCTAGGGCCGTGCTTTTTTGCACATGAAAAATCATTTGATTTTGATCATCCGACAGCAGATTAAAGCTGAAGTTGTTGCTGGTAACCCCGGCTTTTTTGACCGTGACTATTTTCTCTCCGCCGGCCATGCCGGGTACTGTGACGTTAATTTCAGTGCCGCTGTTTGAGTTCACTTGCGCCTGCACTGTATCGAAATAAACCTGGACCGCACCGTCAAGACCCGTACCCAAGATGGTCACTTCGTTGCCTGCTCTCCCGGCGACAGACACCATGTCGCCTATGTGTGGGGCCGTGCCGAGATCGGCATTATAGCTCCAGACATTGACCTCCTGCTGGCTTAGTTGGAATGAGGCTATTTTCTGACCGGTCCCGGCGCTGATTACTGTGGCCGAGTCGCCGGACAACTCACCCGCCAACTTATCGGCATAACTGCCTGTGGGCAGACTGGTTGCCAGATCCGGCACTGTGTAGGCGTTGAATGGGCTGCGGTTTATCGCGACGACCACTTCCTTATCGTAAAATTTACGCGATAGGACAAGTACATCGGCTGTGGAATAGAGCACATTGGTTAAGCCATAGGCCAAGGCATCATTTTCCTGCCTCAATGCAGAGAGTTTCTGAATGATTTTATAGGCGGCAGTCGTTTGGCTGAATGGCTTATCGACCTGCAGGAACACCCGGCCACCATTTTCGCTCGCGTCATGGCCGTTAACATATTGTTCGGTACCATAATAAATGTTGGGAACCCCGCGGGAGACGAGTGATGTGGCCAGTGCAACATCCAGGCTGCGGTGATCGCTGTTAATTCTCAGGAATCGTGGCACATCATGGTTATCGATAAAGGTGACTGTCTGATTTTCATAGCGATAGTCATTGGCCGTGTATTGGTAAAAATTTGCCAGGGTGTTCATATCTTCGGAGCCATTGGCAAACACATTGGTCATGGTTCGGAAAAACTCGAAATCGAGATTATTGATGTTGGTCCTCGTTGGAAATGAGGTGTATTCGGCATATTTGGGATCCGGTTTCCCTATGAAAAACTCACCAAAATGCGTCACTGCACCACCCGGGGCGGAATCGATCGCGTCTCTGAAGCCCTTGGCAAAGGCCGGATTCATGTGCAGGGTGGCATCATGGCGATAGCCATCTATGCCTTTGCCCTTCCAAAAAATTGCCGCTTCTTCCAAATATTGTGCCACGGCAGGTAATTCCTGTGTGAAGTCTGCCAGTGAACCCAAGTCCCGATAACGATAGCCGAATCGGCTGCTGTCACTGCCTCTGTCACCTTTACGGTGAAACCAATCAGGATTCAAGGTTCCATTGGGATCGGCAATTAAATTATCGGAAGAGCCGTCATTATTAAGATCGACAGGATCGCCACCGGCGTCAAACACGAAGTGATTGTTGGCATCCCTATCCGGCTCGTATAAACGGCCATTCTCGGGCGTATTTCCATTGGTCGGATTCTGCCAACGACTCGTGTGGTTAGAGACAAAGTCAATCACGACTTTTATTCCATTGGCGTGCAGCGCTTCGACCATATCACTAAAGTCTTGCATAGTGCCGAAGTGCGAGTTGGTGCGATAATAATTGCTCACATGGTAGCCGTGATAACTGGACCAAATGACCTGACTGCCATCCGTCTGGTGATCGATAATGGTCTCATCTCTGTTGGCATAAGGTGCCGATATCCAAACTGCCGTGATTCCCATATTCTTTAAGTAGGGAATTTGGGCCACTATTCCTTTAAAGTCGCCACCTTGATACAGTTTCATGTCACTGCCTGTACCATCGAAGATCTGCGAAGGTGAACCTGCCGGTATGTTGTTTGTTGGGGCGCCGTCATAAAATCTGTCGGTCAGAATTTGGTAAACTGTGTCTTTAGCCGTGATGGGGCCCAGAGATCCGGCCGCATAACTCCCCGAGGCGGTTAGCGTAAATGCAATAAAACTGAACGTCTTCATCGTCCTGAATAAATGTTTGTTCATCATCGTCCCTTATTTTATTTATTGAGTGTCTAATGAGTTGCTATTGGAATACCTAATTAAACAACTCACTTGAACAAAAAATCGGCGGATGAACAAGTTCCTACATACGTATTCAATACTATCTTCAATAATGTCTTCAATTATTTTCAGTCGTTTCAATTTATAGCTTCAATGTTTATATCCGATAATGAATGAGTATGGTTTTCCCAAGAACTGAAGTTAATTGGCTCTTCCTGAATATGGTGGAGTAGGTATAGTTCTAGTCAAATTCCTCTTAAATTTCAATGATGAGTGAAGCTGCTTTATACCAACAAATTTTGGGGCTCACAAAAAGTCAGGGCACATCTTTTTCGATAAAAAGGCTGTATCAATAATAATCACCCTAAACTTCTCAATGAACTAGATATTGCCTCCGATGCTTAGTTGACGTCAGCCAAAGAATTTTGCCGTTAGTATGAGTGCTGACTCTTTAGCGGCGTGAGTTGTGGCTGGTAAGGCGGTGTGTATAGTGCTGCGAATAAGCTCTAGCTGATAGCTGCATTTGGCGTCGAAGCGGATTAATGGCAGTTTGGCGCTTTCGCAGGCTTGCTCGATGAGGAGGTCGCGTTGCTGAGTACGTGTTTGCTTATGGCTTTTATCGTCGAGTTCAATTGCGGCGATAACTTCAAGTGTGTTCTTGTCGCACTTCGGAGTTGAATTCGGGAGTAATCGAAGTGCTTGGCTGAAATTCTATTAAAGGCAATTTGCCAGTGTTTGCGGTTCATGCCTTTTTCTGGGGTGATAACATCTGCGATACGCACTTTGCCCAGTATTCGGAATTGTTCGCCTACAGCTTGATCTAATATCCCGAGAAAGGAGCGTTCAGTATTGGAAAATAGGGCGTCTTGTTTACGGTAGCGATAGTTATTATCTGAAGTTGGGATAAGCAAATTAGTGAAAATGCGTAAGAGTAGCGGCACGAAAATAATAATCGCCAAACCCAGCCCGATAAGTATTAATTGATTCGAATTCATCATTACATCCTTGTTTAGTATTGTCGTTGTGACTTGCTAAGCACCTATCCGTTAGTTGCTAGTACTTTAATGCCAAAAATAATGAGTCGTTGAGAGTAGTGACCACATCTTGTTAGTCACTACATCAACAGTCATACCGATATTATCGGTATGCAGACGTCTTAACGATAAAACGCTTCAACTGTGCCTTTTACTGTCAGCAAAAGAGGTTGGCCGCGGCGGTCCAAGGATTTAGAGGGGACTTTTACCCAACCTTCACTGATGCAATATTCTTCGACATCAAAACGCTCTTTGCCGTTGAGCTTAATACCGATGTCGTGCTCGAAAATCTCTGCCACATGGTGTGGGCTGCGTGGGTTAACGGAAAGGCGATCCGGTAAAGCGGGTAATGATGCTGTATCAGTCATGGTCGTTATCTGCGTTGTTTATAGTTAAAAATCGTGCGCTATTGTAGGCAATACGGCCGCCTTGCTCAAGGGGTGTTGTTGCCTAGCTGTGACGCCTACGTTTCTGGGCCTGACGAACGGCTCGTGGCTTTTAGGCAAAGCCTGTGTCGTCTTTTGCTCACTCGCGCTACGGGGTAAACTTTGGCCGCGAGGCCGATATCTAGTGCTTCACTCCCGATAGTGCACCTCCTTTGATTTGTATCAACACAGGCGCCTGCTAAAGCGGTCACTATATTAGCCAAATTCGATAAATAGCAGCGTAAACCATGACGGATACTAGGTTAGTTGCCCTCTTAAAAATCTGTATTAGCCTTGGGTTGTGCCTGATTGTGCTGGGCATTTATTTGCATAACTTTAATGAGACCGTTGAGGCTATGGGGGTTTCAGGGATTATTCTCAGCGCGTTATGTGTGGCCTTGGGCATGGTGCTATCTTTGCCGACTAAAATGTATCTCACCTTTTTACTGGTTAAGCGTGAGGCAGATAAGCAAAGCAACTCTTCGCATTAGGTCACTACAGGAGCACGATTAGACGGCTGCTAGTTGGGCGGTTTTATCTGCACCTCATAGCTTAAAAATCCCTCTGGTGTTTTTTTAACATAATTAACCCAAGACTAATGGGTGAAAAACACCGATAATTCCCCATTCTCACCCATGATCAATCCCTCAGGTGGTCTATGGGCTGCTCAGACTCGCATATTTAGTGGAAATCATATTCAATGGAAATCAAAGTTAATTTTCTCGACAATCTTAGACTTGAAGCCAAGTTTGATGATTTTACCGTCACCGCCGATCAGCCGATCCGTTATAAAGGTGATGGTTCTGCCCCTGGTCCCTTTGATTATTTCTTAGCGTCGTCAGCCCTGTGTGCGGCCTATTTCGTCAAGGTGTATTGCAACGCCCGTGACATCCCCACGGATAATATTCGCCTGTCGCAGAATAATATTGTCGATCCTGAGGACCGCTATAACCAGATTTTCCAAATCAATGTTGAGTTGCCTAGCGATATTTCGGACAAGGATCGTGAAGGTATTTTGCGCTCCATCGACCGCTGTACTGTGAAAAAAGTGGTACAAACTGGCCCAGAATTTAAGATCCAAATCGTTGAAAACCTCGATTCAGACGCTAATGCCATGCTGATGGGTCATCCCGGCGACGACAGCAGCACCTATATTTTGGGTAAAGATTTACCGCTCGAGCAGACCATAGCCAATATGACGGCCATGCTCGCCGAGCTTGGAATGAAGATTGAGATCTCATCCTGGCGCAACATAGTGCCGAACGTGTGGTCACTGCATATCCGCGACGCCGCTTCCCCCATGTGTTTCACCAATGGTAAAGGCGCAACCAAAGAGAGCGCACTGTGCTCGGCGCTCGGCGAGTTTATCGAGCGGTTAAACAATAACTTCTTCTATAACGATCAGTTCTTTGGGGTTGAGATCGCCAACAGCGAGTTTGTGCATTACCCTAATGAAAAATGGTTTGCCCTAGAGGAAGACGATGCCCTGCCAGCGGGTCTGTTAGACGACTACTGCCTCGAGATTTATAACCCCGATGAGGAGCTGTGCGGCTCGCATCTTATCGACACTAACTCGGGCAATAGTAAACGCGGTATTTGTGCGATCCCTTACACCCGCAAATCCGATGGCGAGACTGTGTACTTTCCATCGAACCTGATTGAAAACCTGTTCTTAAGCAATGGCATGAGTGCGGGCAACAATCTGAAAGAAGCCGAAGTACAGTGTTTATCTGAGATTTTCGAGCGGGCGGTAAAACGCCAAATTATCGAGCAGGAAATCGTCCTGCCGGACGTGCCTATGGCGGTGTTAGAAAAATACCCTAGCATTCTTGCGGGCATTAAAGGCTTAGAGGAGCAGGGCTTCCCCGTGGTAGTGAAAGACGCCTCATTAGGCGGTCAGTTCCCTGTGATGAGTGTGACCCTAATGAACCCGAAAACCGGCGGGGTATTCGCCTCATTCGGTGCCCACCCCAGCTTTGAAGTGGCACTGGAGCGCAGCTTAACTGAGCTGTTGCAAGGTCGCAGCTTCGAAGGTTTAAACGATGTGCCAAAACCGACCTTTAACAGCATGGCGGTGAGTGAGCCTGAAAACTTTGTCGAGCACTTTATCGACTCAACGGGGGTGATCTCCTGGCGCTTCTTTAGCAGCAAGCATGACTATGACTTCTGTGAATGGGATTTCTCCGGCACCAATGAAGAGGAAGCCGAGCGTTTATTCGGCATTTTAGAAGATCTGGGTAAAGAGGTGTATGTCGCCGAGTTTACCGAATTAGGCGCATCGGCTTGCCGTATTTTAGTACCTGATTACTCAGAGGTTTACCCCGTTGAAGACCTGATCTGGGATAACACTAACAAGGCGCTGACTTACCGTGAGGATATTCTGAATCTGCATTCCTTAAGCACTAAACAGTTGGTGAGTTTGGTCAATCGCTTAGAGGAAAGTCAGCTCGATAATTACACCGACATTCGCACCCTGATTGGCATAGTCTTCGATGAAAATACCGTCTGGGGCAAGTTGACGATTATCGAACTTAAGATCCTGATTTATCTAGCACTCAGTGAGCAGGAAGAAGCATTGGAGCTGGTCGGTGAATTCCTGCAATTTAACGACAATACAGTGAAACGCAATCTGTTCTACCAAGCAATGAGCGCCGTGTTAGAAGTGACACTCGATGAAGACCTAGCACTCGAAGACTTTAGCCATAACTTTACCCGTATGTTTGGCGAGGAAGTGATGGAGCAAGTCGTTGGCTCTGTTACGGGTAAAGTACGTTTCAGCGGCCTGACTAAGACCAGTATGCAGCTCGAAGGGATTGAGCCGCACCTGCGCTTAATCGAGAGCTATAAAAAATTGCATCAGGCTCGAAGGGCAAAACTGTAAACTAACGCAGTGGTTTGACTGAAATATTGTACTAAAAGCGGACCTAAGGGTTCGCTTTTTAATGGTTGAGTTTCGAGTACACTGAGAAACTCGTTCCTAGGATGTTATTTCTATTTAGGTTTTTAGTATGAAAACAGCCGATGATTTTATTAAGTTTTTAGAGTTAGAGCAGCATATCGAAGGGGGATATTATCGGTCTTCCTACCGCTCCGCTATGCAGTACGACTCGACTCGTGCCCTCTGGAGCAGCATTTATTTTTTACTGCGAACGGGTGAAGTGTCGCATTTTCATCGACTCACGGCCGACGAGATGTGGTATTTCCACGGGGGGCAATCACTGACTATCTATATGATTTCCCCCGAGGGTGAGCTAACAACGGCGCAATTAGGCTTGGATTTGGCCGCGGGTGAGCGGCCACAGTTTTTAGTGCCTAAGGGCTGTATTTTTGGCTCGGCGATGAATCAACCGGGGTTTTCGCTGGTGGGTTGTATGGTGTCACCCGGTTTTACCTTCGATGACTTTGAGTTATTCAGCCAAGAAAGTTTGTTGGCGCAATATCCCCAGCATAGGGATATTATTCTGCGCCTGAGTAAAAGTGAGCGTGATTAAACTTAATGCAGGTGCGTTAGCTTCGCCCTGCACAGTTGAATTATTAGGCGCACTTTGACAGCGCGGCTAAATGGGGCTTGTCTATTGGCGTTTAACCACGTAAAACAGGCCTTTTAGCGTACCTCTATGTACCAAGTGTTATGGAGTAATTGAATTTGGAACACTTAGTGTGGGAACTCGATCCTGTATTAGTCTCGTTTATGGGGCTCAAAATACATTGGTATGGAGTCTTGTTTGCCGTGGCGATCACCGCCGGTTTTCAGGTGATGAAGCGGATTTATATCAAGGAGGGTCTCGACCTTGAATCCCTTGATAATCTATTGATTTACTGCGTGGTTGGTATCATAGTTGGCGCCAGATTGGCCCACTGTATTTTTTATGATCCCGCTTATTACTTCGCCCATCCGCTTAAGATTTTGGCGATTTGGGAAGGCGGACTCGCCAGCCACGGTGGCGGTTTAGGGGCGATTTTGGCCCTTTACTATTATCAGCGCAAAGTGAAGCTCCCTTTCCTATTTCTATTGGATCGATTGGCGATTGCCACGGCCATTTTTGGCTTTTTTGTGCGTATGGCAAACTTTGCCAACTCAGAGATCTTAGGTGAGCCAACGACTCAGCCGTGGGGAATTATCTTTGCCCGTGTTGATATGTTGCCAAGGCATCCGGCGCAGCTCTATGAGGCTTTTGCCTATTTAGCTATCTTTATTGGCCTGTATGCTATTTATAGTCTTACCCAAGTTAAACAGAAGCATGGCGCAATCTTTGGGCTATTTCTGGTGTCGGTATTTAGTGCGCGCATTGCGATTGAATCGATTAAAGTCAGCCAAGCGGCTTATGCTGAAACCATCTTAAGTGCGGGGCAACTTCTCAGCCTGCCTTTCCTCGCCGTAGGGATAGTCTTGTTATTCTTGGCCTATCGAAACAAACGCGCTTAAGTCTTAGGTAAGTCTTAATACGATTGCTATAAGAGCAAGGCTTTCTATCCAGATAGAAAGCCTTTTTTATTTATACCAATAGTATTAAACGTAAGCCATCAAAGATATCGCTAAGGTGTTTTTACAATATTGGTTATTTGCACCATGGCATCCCGAGCGGAGCGGCTCACTCCTGCGAGTTGGAAGAAACCGTGGATAACGCCTAAATAGCGGCGGCAGTGGGCATTTACGCCGGCATCTAACAGATTGCGAAACAGCTGTTCACCTTCATCGACGAGCGGGTCAAATTCCGCCGTAATGATATGGGTTTCTGGTAGTCCCGCTAAATTATCGCTACGCAGTGGACTGGCTTCGGCATCGGTTCTGGGGTGCCAATCGAGGTACATATCGAACCCTGTAAGCAAAGTATCGCGGGTAATAATGTATTTCTCGCCATTGTCGCTATAGCTCTGGCTTTTGGCGGTCGCGTCGAGCATTGGATAGATAAGCACTTGTTTTTGCGGTAACCATTGCCCTTTGGCTTTTAAACGCAGGCAAGTGACTAGGGCTAAGTGGCCGCCGGCGCTGTCGCCCATCAGGGTAATCTTGTCCTTATCGCCGCCCCATAGGTGGCAATGTTGATGCACCACATTGGCGGCATGGAAGGCGTCATCATGGGCGGCGGGATAAACATGTTCAGGCGCGAGGCGGTAAGTTACCGCTATCACTAATGCGCCCGCATCATTGGCAAGTTTTCGCAGCTGCTGATTGTGGGTCTCAACGCCGCCACTGACAAAACAGCCGCCATGGTAGTAAATTACTACGGGTAAATCCTGTGCTGCCGAAGGTTTGAAGAGCATCAATTCTGCGCCATCGATTGAAACCGGGCGAACTTCAAACACTGCTTCAATCTCGCCCGCTAATACCGTGCTATTGATATATCCTTGGCGCCGTTCTTCTATGGTTTGTTCCCGTACCGATGGGCAACCCGCCGCGATAAACTCGCTGACCAATTGTTTAATTCCGTCTTCTAAATAGAGTTGGGCCATTTTTCCCCCTAAGATCGATGAGTACAGCCAAACTAGGCTATAGAGCGTGAGTAGCCGGAGTGTAGCTAGCATAGGATAAAATGGGTAGCGGTTCGGTTAGGAAATGTTGCTTGGATTCATTATGCCATGGGAGTTATGCCATTAAATGGCTTGCGACTCGGTACATGGCAGCCTTATCAAGGTATAGGGGCACAATGAATACGGTTGCAATAAAGGATTTGCCGATTGAGCAAAATCGCTAAAGGTAACAAAATGATTGATTAAGGCGATAGATCGTCCAGTGGCGTCGTTACTCTCTTCCCTAAGGTAGGATTTTCCGTGGTCAAAGCTCCTAAAACATTGCAACAACGGATGGGCATAGTCGCCCTGACTTGGCCGATTTTTATCGAAACTCTGCTGCAATCCTTACTGGGGATCAGCGACATTTTTATGCTCAGCCATTATTCCGATAATGCGGTTGCGGCTGTAGGACTCACGACTCAGCTGATGTTCTTTATGATGGTGATGTCCATGATGGTGAGCACAGGTGCGAGCATTTTGATCAGCCAAAATAACGGTGCTGGGCGAGCACAGCAGGCCGTCGATATCGGGGTGGCAAGTGTCGCATTGAGCTTAGGGCTCGCCTTGATCATGGGCGTCTCTATGTTCTTCGGCGCTAAGGGGATTATCGGCCTGTTTGCACTTGAACACGATGTGGCAGGTTTTGGATATGACTACTTAGTGATTTGCGGCAGTTTAAGTATAGGGCTAGTGATGAACATTGCCTTTGCCGCGATCTTGCGTAGCTATGGCTTTACCCGTTCGGCCATGTTAGTCACCTCAAGTACGGGTTTGATGAATGTGATCGGTAACTATATCGCCCTTTATTCTCCCTTTGATTTACCCGTTTATGGGGTGACAGGGGTGGCAGTATCGACTGTGACCAGCCAGATTATCGGTGCCTTGATTATGCTGGCGGTGATCCGCAGTAAACAGATCCCACTGCCGATGCCGCGGCTTAAACTGCTCCCCCGTAGCACCTATTGGAGCGTGATGCGTATCGGCCTGCTCAATGCTGGCGAGATGCTGTCCTACAATGTGGCGCAGATGACCATCATCTACTTTATCAGTCAGATGGGCACCTTATCGCTCACGGCCTACACCTATGGCTTGAACATTAGCCGTTTTATCTATTGTTTTGCGGTGGCGCTCGGGCAGGCGACACAAATTCAGACCGGATACTATGTCGGCAAACAATGGTTCGATGAGATAACGCTACGGGTGCAAAAGTATTGCCTCGTGGGGTTTATCGCCTCACTCGCCATAGTGTTAGCCTTCTATTGGCAGCGATTTACTATTGTGGGTTGGCTAAGTGAAAACGAGGACGTCATCCAACTAACGGCGTTATTGCTGGCGGGTTCTATCGCCCTTGAAACGGGACGGGTGTTTAATCTGGTCATTATTTCGGCGCTCAAAGGCGCCGGGGATGTGGCATTCCCCGTACGGGTAGGCCTCTTTAGTATGTGGGGCATAGGGGTATTATTTGCTTGGCTATTTGGCCTGCACTTAGGCTACGGGGTGCTCGCCGCTTGGCTTGCGGTCGCCGCAGATGAATGGATACGTGGCCTGATTATGGTATATCGCTGGCGCTCGCGCCGCTGGCAGCGCTTTACCCGAATTCCACCAGCGACGGTAGTGTAGTTTTGGGAATGAAGTGCTAGCACGGCCACTATCTAGTGAGTAGCTAGTCGCTGCGCTTTTTGCTCGCGAAGTTTAGCTTTGCTGCAACAGGGTGCGACACAGCTTAATAAAGTCCGATGAGGTGACGATACCGAGCACTTTTTTATCGTCATCGACGACGGGCAAACAGCCGAGTTTGTTTTCAATAAAATATTCCACCACCGCAGTTAAAGGCTCATCGGCGGTTAAGTGCTGGCAGTCTTTATCCATCACAGTGGCGATGGGGGTGTAACGTTCCTTGCGGTCGAGCGCCCCTTGGCCGTATTTGTTTAGCATGGATAAGACGCTGGCGATCATTTTTTTATGGGTGAGTACGCCAACCAGAGTGCCATCGATTTCGGATATCACAGGTAAGTGGCGCACACCGCGGGTTTGCATCAGATGGTGGGCATCTTTAAGGCTGGCGCCATCGCTAATGCAAATCACGCTCTGGCTCATAATATCGCTGACTTTCATCATATAAATTCCTTTCTTGCATCGCTCATCTGCTGGCTAGATTACCGCAATATGGGCAGAACTATTTGAGTCACCCTTGACCTTTTCGATGGTAGCAGTTTCCGATCCAACTGTGCCAGTTCTGGATAAATAAAGTACGCTGTTCAGTATAAGTTTTTGAATTAAAAGAAATCATAAAAGGCTGACAAAGATGTCACAAATATGTAACAGTGATATCTCACAATCTGGGTCTCATTAGACCTCATACCAGTGAAGCGAAATCTAACAAGGGAATAATAATAATGAATCGTACCGTGACTCGTCGTGATTTTTTGGCTATGTCGGCCAAAGGTGTTGGTGTTGCTGTGATCTCCTACGGCCTAATGGGCTGTAGCGACAGTGATGATGTGCAATCTGTGCCAGCGCAATTTTTGCATGGTATTGCCAGTGGCGATCCCGCCCCCGATGCGGTGATCCTCTGGACCCGTGTGACGCCTGAATCCGAGGGCGATGTGAAAGTGAGTTGGCAAGTGGCAACGGATGAGGCGTTTTCACAATTAGTGACTACTGGGGAGATGGTCACTAACGCGAACCGTGATTATACGGTCAAGATCGATGCCCGAGGTTTACGTGCGGGGCAAAGCTATTTCTACCGCTTTATGACGGGCGGTAAAACCTCGGTCGTGGGCAAAACCCGCACTCTACCCGAGGGGGATGTGAGTTCTGTGAAACTGGCCGTGATGTCCTGTGCTAACTTCCCTGCCGGTTATTTTAACGTCTATGAGTTAGCGGCAGCCCAGGATGATTTAGATGCCGTGGTGCACCTCGGGGATTACATCTATGAATATGCCCGCGGCGGCTATGCTAGTGAACATGCCGCTGAGCTTAACCGTGAGGTATTACCCGCCAATGAGTTGCTGAGTTTGAGCGACTATCGTACCCGTTATGGCCAGTACCATGGCGATGCGAGTCTGCAAAAGTTACACGCCAAAGTGCCTTTTATTACCGTATGGGATGACCACGAAGTGGCCAACGATACCTGGCGTGATGGTGCCGAGAACCATAACGAAGGTGAAGGGGATTTTGCGGCACGTAAAGAAGCGGCACTGCAGGCATACTTCGAGTGGCTGCCGATACGTCCATGGCGTGAGGGTAACCATGAGGAGATTTACCGCAGCTTCAGTTACGGTAATCTGGTCGATTTGCATATGCTCGATACCCGTGTATTGGCCCGCGATAAACAGCTCGATTATGCCGAATATATGGATGCCACCACAGGGTCATTCGATGGCGAGCGTTTCCTTGCCGATGTGACTTCGACCTCGCGTACTTTGCTTGGTTTGACCCAGCTATTATGGCTGCAGGGCTCCCTGTTACAGGCAACGGGCAAATGGCAGGTACTAGGACAACAGATTCTAATGGGTAAGATGTCCTTACCGGCGGCCATTGCAACCCAGCAATTGAGCATTCCCCAGTATGCCATGTTAGGGGCATTAGCTCAGTTAGCCGCGCGCGCGGCGGCGGGCGATCCCACCCTTACCGCACAAGAGCTGCAATACCTGCAAGCCAATCAAGCCCTGTTAACGCCGGAGGTCATTGCCCTGCTGCAATTACCTTCAATCCCATACAATTTAGATGCGTGGGATGGTTATGCCTATGAGCGTGAGGTGATTTTAGGCACGGCCAAATCGAAGAATCACAATTTAGTGGTGATCGCGGGTGATACCCATAATGCCTGGGCAAATGAGCTAAATGATGTCAATGGCGACACTGTGGGGGTGGAGTTTGCGACCAGTTCGGTTTCTTCACCCGGGCTCGAATATTACTTAAACCTGCCGGTGGAGCAAATTCCGGCGACAGAAGCGGCGATTGTGGAGTTAGTACCAGATCTTAAGTATGCCAACCTTAAGGATCGCGGCTTTATGACACTCACTTTTACTGCCGATGCCGTGCGCAGCGATTGGCATTATGTGGATACTATTTTATCTCAGGATTTCCAAGCGGCCACTGCCCGGAGTTATAGCGCCATGGCTAAAGCGGGTGAGCATAAAATTACGCCTATCGTCTAATCCATTACTGTGTATTGCTCCTTTTTGGCCACCCTAGGGTGGCCTTTTTTGTTAGTTTTGTCCTTAAAATGCAAAATAAACGGTTGTTACCCCGCAAGTTGTTACTATTACTGCAGCACTGTGGTTTTTTTTGGTATAAAATTCGCTCCCAAAATTCGGCTGCGTCTACACTTGCTAGGACTCTTGTGAAGAGAATGCTGTTCTCATGTTTTGGACGCCGAACAGATCTACTAGGTAAAAGCATTCGCTTTAGTCACCTAAAAATAACTATCACTATGGGGACGGTGTCATGTCAGAAAAGTATTTTGTTACCGCACAGCAACTGCTGGAAGATTCATTTCTATTAGCTTCGCAAGTGTACGAGAGTGGTTTCCGTCCGCAGTTTATCGTCGGAATTTGGCGTGGTGGCGCTCCAATCGGGATCGCGGTGCAAGAGTTTTTCGATTTTAAACAAGTCGAAACCGACCATATTTCCGTGCGCACTTCTTCCTATTACGGTATCGGCACCGATAAACAAAACAAAGAAATCAAAGTGCATGGTTTGCACTATATTGTTGAAAATGCCAATGCCAGTGATGCTCTGTTGATTGTGGATGATGTGTTTGATTCTGGTCGTAGTATCCATGCATTAAAGGAAAAATTAAGCCAACTGATGCGTTTAAATATGCCACAGGATATTCGTATCGCTTGCCCCTACTACAAGCCAAAAAATACCGCAGTGCCTTTAAAGCCTGATTACTATATCCATGCCTCTGAAGATTGGTTAGTGTTCCCCCACGAAGTGACGGGTTTAACCCCTGAAGAAATTGCCGAAGGTAAGGGTGATTTAAAAAATATCCAGCATCTTTTTAAGTAAAAATAAATGCTTAAGAAAAGCGTTAGTGGGGATTCCGCTAACGCTTTTTTGCTTTTAGGGCCTATAAATCCATGCAGTTCGCATAGTAAGTGACAGTGGCGGGCCAGTCGGAGAACACCCCGATTACGCCCACATCCTTAGCCAGTACATCGAGCAATTCAAAGGTATCGCCTTCATTATCTATGGCTTGGGTAATACTTTGATAATAAAAGCCGCCGCCCTGTATTAGTAATCCCGAACGCTCTAACGACCAAGTGATGATCTTAAGCCCTGCGTCTTTGGCGGCTTTAGCGTATTCAGATGGAATGATTTTCTTATCCGCATCTAAGGCGACTAAAACCCAGAGTGGCGGCGCAATAATCTCGACACCTTGGGTCTTTAAATCCGCCATTGATGGTGACCAAGTAGCCGAGTTTTGCGGATCGAAGGCGCTGTTATAATCGTATCTGTCATCGAGAAACACGGCTTGTTTCGCAAACTCAGGCGCGTTGGCGACCCAATATTTGATGTCATCTAAAATAAAGGATTGGGGAAAAACCTGCGAGGCATCGACGCCCGCTGCCGTGTATTCATCCAACATTTTTTGGGCGTAATCCTGCTGAGTAAAGCCATCGAAGGGCATGGCCACGCTGGCGGCCTTTAGCTCCGGCGTCATCTTTACCCCGGCTTTTTTAAACATCTCAATGCTTTCGGCGTGGGTCATTAGGGTGCCGTTAGCGGCATAGAGATCGGTGCGCCACTTGGGCGTGGCATTCATAAATTCCTCAACATTGGTCGCCTTGGGATTTTCACCCTCCATCTTACCCCTTAAGGTTTTAAATTCGGCGAGGGTGATATCGCTGGTGCAGCAAGTTGCAGTGGCGGCGACGCCATTGGCCGCATCGGCGGGGGTAAAGGGCACGGAGCATTTATTGGCAAGTTCGGGAATGGCCAAAATATTGGTCGTGCTGGCGAGATCGCATTGGGAGTGGCGACAGACTAAGGCTTTATCGGCGGTAAAAGTGACATCACACTCGACAATACCCGCGCCAGAGTCGATGGCGGCTTGATAGGATTCCTTCGTGTGTTCAGGGAATTGCATTGGCGCGCCACGGTGGCCGATGGAAAACTCGCTGCGGTAAAAGTTGTCGCTCGCACATTGTTCCAAGCGGGTTTTAAGTGTGCTGTCTTGCATTTGGCGCACGAGAAACAGTGGCCTTTCGCCCACTTGGGCCGGAACAGGGATTGCTGCGGGTGGTGTGACTTCTGGGGTGTTATCGTCACTATTACAACCGGCTAATAAAGCGCTCAAAGCGATTAATAGACAGGGTGGGAACGACAAAATAGGGCGTAGTTTCATCAGATTTACCTTTGACTAATGATATAACTTACTAATATTAATCAAAAACTCTAAAGTGTTAATGTGACTGAATAAGCCTACTTTTATGACATAAACAAGAATATATACCGTCATGGATACGATTATTTTTGACATTAGCTATCGCGCCATATTGGGATAAACTGACATAGGCGGCGAAGTGTTTGGCGGGTGTGATAAAGCGGGTTTAGGCGACTGCAAATGGCGCGGGAGGATCTACTTCCCTAGGCGAGCATGAATATTTTCACTCGAACGATCTTTCTTCGTCGAAATCAAGTAAACTGCGCTCCTTTTGTTTTATGATGAGCGTTTGGTTCGCTTGATAAGACAAACGTGACAAGCATCATTTAGGAAATAGAGCAGAATGAGCAAGGGCAAAAAATACGATTTTCGCGTGACACAGGGCGACAACGGTTGGAAGACGGAAATCACCCGTCGTATGACGTCGACTAAGACGGTAGTGTCGAAAAGCCACGATGGTTTTGCGACCGAGACAGAGGCACAGGCTTGGGGCCAAGCCGAACTGCAAGTGTTTTTAGGCACATTGGCTGAGCGCAACAAGCGTCGCTCAGAAAAACAAGCTAAGGCCAAATTAGCGGCGGCATTAGCGGCAGAAGCGGCAACCGATGCCGATGATTTTGATGATGAAGACGAATTCGACGAAGAATAAGTCGAGAGTGAAATGGCGTATCGGCCATAAGCTGTCAACAAAAAGCGGATCCTATGATCCGCTTTTTTGTTATTTGAACTTAGGACTTAGTTTTTAAACTAGCCTTTTACATTAGCCTTTTAACTTAAAGCTACCCTGCATAATCGCCCAGTGACCGGGGAAGCTGCAGAAGAATTGGTAAGCTTCGGCTGGGCTCATGCCCGCAGTGCTAAAGGTCACTGAGGTTGATTCACCACCACCGACTAAAGTGGTGTGAGCGATAACGCGACTATCATCGGCCTTTACATAGGCGGCATCGGCACCAGCGCTCATTCCATCGGTCGCAACGGCAGACATATCAGCGGCTTTGGTTAATACCCAGTTGTGGCCCATGGCAGCTTTTGGCAGGGTGCCAGCGTGCGTTAGCGTCAGTGTCACTTCTTTACAGCTTGCAGGAACAGACAGCTCTTTAGTGTCAAATTGCATTGCGTCAGTCGCTGCAATCTTGAGTTCACATTCACTAGCACTCGCTTGGCTGGCGACTAATAATCCTAGGCCGAGTAGGCTAGCGCTAGTCATGTTACGGAAAGTGGTGCTTTTCGCTTTCATCTGATACTTCCTTATTTTGAACAAGGGTAGCCGAACCATTTTGGCTCGACCGTGCGCTTACCAGCATAGGTAATCTTTATTAAATGGGAATGAATTCGGTATGTAAATTATGTATATGCAACTTTCGGCTGAAAGCTGCATCGTGTTGTTAGCAGTGAAATATTGCAGATTCTAGATTCTAGACGCTAGGTTTGACAGTTCGTGGCGGTAGGGAATAGCGCGCTGGGCGCCTTCTCGGGTAACGGTAATCGCCGATGCCGCATTGGCAAAGCCGACGGCGGCGGCAATCGATAGGCCTTCACTTAAGCCGACAACCAGCGCACCGTTGAAGGTATCGCCGGCGGCGACCGTGTCTATGGCTTGCACTTCAAGCGCGGGGATTAGCCCGGTAAAGCCTGGGCTGCTAATAAATGCGCCCTTGCTGCCTAAGGTAATCACCACAGTCGTCACGCCCTGTTGATGTAGCCATTGGGCGGCGAGTTCGGCATCTTCTTCATTATTGACCTCTATGCCCGATAACGCTTCGGCTTCGGTTTCATTGGGAGTAATAATATCCACCCACTTGAGGTAATCCAGCTCCTGAGTGGCCGCCGGTGCGGGATTAAGCACGGTTGTGATACCAAGGCGTTTGGCCATTTGCAGCGCATGGTTGACTGTCTCAGTTGGTGTTTCGAGTTGGATCAGCAAAAACTGTGCATTGGCAAACAGAGCGTAATGTTTTTCTAACTCGGCAGGCGTGAGATGGGCATTGGCACCTGCGGCGATCCCGATGGCATTTTCACCATTCTCGGCGACAAAAATCATCGCCGTACCTGTACTCATATTGGCGACTTGAGTGATGCCATCGGCTGGAATTCCATCCTTGAGCCAGCTACTGCGCATTTCATTACCGATACCGTCTTGGCCTAAATGGCAAATAAAATCCACGCGAGAAGCGGGAAGACACAGGCGGGCGCAGGCGACAGCCTGATTGGCACCCTTGCCACCATGTTCTAACCGATAGCTTCGGCTTTTTAAGGTTTGTCCGGGAACGGGCAAATACTCAAAATTCATCACATGATCGGCATTCGCACTGCCTATAACGAGAATATGGCTCATGGAAGGTTCACCTTAGTGTCATCTGCGGTTGAGATACGTTGGCGTGTAGGCGGCTAAGCTGTCAACCAACAAGTCAACAAAGCCTTGTCTATTGAGTCCAAGCAGCACAGTCGCATTAGCGGGTTTGCCCGTAAGTTGATAGCGATCGACGACCGTCATCCCCAGCGTTAACTCGCTCTGGGTCTCAATCCCTACCCAGCAATCTTGGGCTTCAAACAGTTCAGGTTTGAGTAGCCAAGCAATAGTGCAAGGGTCGTGCAGCGGTGCACCTATAAATCCCCATTTGGGGGCCCTATGGTAAATCATAAAGAAATCCAGCAATTCGGCGACACACTTAGCCACTGGGTTGGGAATAGCGCGAATACGCTCGATATCTTCATCCATGATTTGCGCTTGATGGGTGACATCGAGACCGCACATGGTAATAGGTATGCCGGATTTAAACACGATATCGGCGGCTTCTGGGTCGACAAAAATATTAAACTCGGCGGCAGGTGTCCAATTGCCGACACCGGCTGCGCCGCCCATCAGTACAATTCGCTCGATGTTGGCGTGTAATGCGTGGTGGCTTGCAAGTAAGAGCGCGATATTGGTGAGCGGCCCCGTGGGGACCAGTGTCACAGGTTTATCGCTTTGGCGAATTTGCTGCGCCATCAACTCGACGGCATTGAGTGTTTGTGGCTGAAAACTGGGTTGTGGTAGTGCAGGGCCATCGAGCCCGGTTTCACCGTGGACATTGTCGGCAATCATTAATTCCCGAGCTAATGGCTTGGCTGCGCCGCCCGCGACAGGAATATCACTGCGATTTAATAGGGTTAAGATCCGCAGGGCATTATTGAGGGTTTTATCCGGCGTTTGGTTACCGGCGCTAGTGGTCACGGCCAGTGGCATCAGTTCTGGATGGGCGAGGGCTAAAATGAGCGCGATAGCATCGTCATGGCCGGGATCGCAATCCAGAATAATAGGACGAGTCATACTGTTACTCCTTTAAACAGCTAGGATGGCGGCTTAGAATAGCACGCTGGCTATCGGCTGCTAGCCTACGCTTGGTTTTGAGGGCAAAGTGTGAGCTTTTTCTGATTTTTATCAATAGGCTGCTACAATAGCTCCGCTTAAGTTGTTGCTAAGATAAGTGTTCAGCAACGACTGTTTTCAACAATTATCGTTTTCAGCAATGACAGGGAAATAAGTTATGCAGCCTTATTCAATTCCTCGCCCTTTGGCACCAATTCCTCGCCCTTTAGCATTCGTGGCGGCGTTAATCGCCCTGCAATTAACGGCCTGTAGTCAGCCTAAACCCTTAACCGTATTCGAAAATGATAAGGGATCCTTATTGCAGTTTGATAACGGCAAACTGATCCAATTTAAGGAAAATCCGAGCCCACAGTATCGCCATATTCCCTGTGATTTACCCGCAGTCGAGACTGTAGTTACAAACAGTTCCGCCTTTGCGGCGTTAACGCCATCCGGAGAGGTGATCACTTGGGGCGACAGTTATGCTGGCGGTGATAGCCGCGAGGTGACGCAGCAGCTTAAGCAAGTTAAGCAAATTGTCCCGGTTAAGGACGGGTTTGCCGCGCTGCGTCAGGATGGCACTGTGGTGTACTGGGGCAATGCTGGGAAATTTAGCCTAGATAAAGCTCTGCAAGAGCGAATGACCAATATTACCAAACTATTTGCTAACCAGGAGGCCATTGCCGCCCTCGATGCTAACGGCAAGGTGCACACTTGGGGTTATGGCCCCTACGGCGGCAATAGCTTGCATGTGCAGGACCAATTGGTGGATGTGGTCGATATCTTCGCTAGGGGGCGCAGTTTTGTCGCCCTCAAAAAAGAGGGGAGCGCCGTGATTTGGGGGCAGGTTGAAGGCTCGACCAATATGAAGAAGTTGCTCCCGCAGCTCAAGGATGTGGTGCAGATCGAATATTTCCAAAACACCTATGCCGCCTTAAAAAAGGACGGCACTGTGGTGAGTTGGGGTTGGCGCAGTGATGCTTATCCGATCCGCAGCGCCTTAAAGGATGTGGCGAGTATTACTGCAAACAATTGTGCCTTCGCGATTTTAAGCCCCAAGGGAGATGCGCATTTTTGGGGCGATGGTATTAACTGTGGTGTCGATTGGATTAAAAAAACCGATATCACAGGGGTAAAGGAGATTATCAGCATTGGCTCAGGATTTTTATTACTGCGCGATAAAACCGTGCCGCAAATTGTGGCCGACGACACTGACTACGCTTATATGTTTGGCTTTCACTATGCCCAAGCAATCCTTGATAAATATTGGCAGGAAGGCAGCGTAATTACTCGAGGGCCAGCCTCCTTTGTGTTTACGCGTCCCGATGGCAAAGTGGTGCCCGTCGGTTATCGAGCAAACCGTGAAAATGTGGAGCAGTTGATTGCACGTATTCCGCGCCTCACTTGGTTAGGTCGCGGAGATGAGGGTTATGTTGGCATCAGTGAAAAGAGCGAATGGGTCTCTTGGTCGATGGATCTGGCGATGTTCGATAAGTCACCCGTACAACCTGCGGACTCCTTAGTGATTAAGCCGCTGGATTTTTCCCCCGCTGCCCAGTGTGAAACCCCAGAGCAACGTCAGGCGATTTTGAGCAAGGAAAGGCCACAGCGCAAAGTGACTTGGTCATTTGATTAAGGCATATTGTAGCTGGGCAAATTTACCGTCACCGCGTGGGTAAATGGCATATTCCCCTATTATTACTGGTGTCGCGGTGATTATTGCTGTTAAAGTTGTATTTAACCTGTGTTTTAACTATTTTCCCGTTAGATTCTTGGCTAGAATGCAGGGTGTCTTCTATTCAATTTCATAATTCGCTTAGGTTTAGCGATACAAGGATGATAAATATGAAATTAGCATTGAGTGCTCGGGTAGGTGTAATTCAAGGCATAAGTGTATTGCTGCTCTGTGGTTTAATGGGATCTGAGTCCGTACAAGCGACCTTAGATAAGCCCAGAGGCGAGGATTATGCCTCCCACAGCCACGTATTGCCGGTATTTGGTCAGCAGTTAGGATTTAATCTCCCCAGTGGTTGGAAGCAAGCCCACCATGAAGAGCGTGATGGCGTGTTTATGGCGGAATTTGTGCCTGAGCTGGAAGCGCTCAACCAATGGAGCACGCTGTTTTGTGTGCAGGGCTTTAAGGGCATGGCCGAAAGCGCCAGCCCCAAGCAGTTTTTAGATGCGATGGCCGAGGCTTATCAAGCCACCTGTGACGGTGAGGTGGTTTATCAAAAACTGGGTGATACTCAAGTGGATGGTCACGAAGGCTTTCAGGCCATTCTCGGGTGCACCACAATGCCGCATGTCCATGGCGCGACCCAGTTTAATCCGAGTGCCTTTACCTCAAATCCCCAGGGTGAAATTGGTTATTACACTGTAGTAAGTGGTAACAAAGACTTGTATTTACTGCATAAATCGATGCGTGGCGATGTTTTTTCTGCGGATAAACCACCGTTGCAGGCGGCCAATAGTGCAGACTTTATCTCCACCCTCGGGCCCTTTTCACTGAAGTAGCGGATGGCTTGAGTACGAGAGTCATGGACTTTCATCCGTATAGACGTCTATAATGCGCGCGCTCAGTACCTAATGGTGCTGAGCAACACCGCTCTTCAAAGTATGCTTATCTAGCTTGATTGGAGAGTGGGAGCAGATTCTTAGTCAACCTTCTGAGGTGCTTGCGTGCTAAGGCCGCGAGATAATCGGGAAGCCAGTGGAATTCTGGCACTGCCCCCGCAACGGTAAAAGGTGAGAAACGGCCGCATTCAATAGCTATGTTCACGATGAACCCAGTATACAGAGTGTGTAAAGGTCAGTTTCGCGTTCGTCCCTAAATAAGGATGGATATAGCCTAAGTCCGGAGACCGGCCCTAAAGGTGTTTTTGAGATTTCGGTGGGCAGATCTCAAAATGCGATAGTAGTGTCCGTATTTATACTGGAGCAACGGTATCGTGGCGCCAATGCCCCGTTTTCCTTCTGGAGTTAAAGGTAAAATGGGAACACATCCAACCAAAATTGCGCTGCTGATCGGCAGCCTCTGCAGTTTTTCTATTATCGCGCCCGCCGTGGCCGCCGATGAAACTCGCGCCGCTAACGTCGATGAGCATATTGTCGTGATTGGTCGCGCTGATAAGACCCCCTTAAATATTGCCGCCAATGTGAATGTGATTGATGCCGCCGCGATTGAAATGAGTGGCGCCACCAGTGTGACCGATGTTTTACGTGGTCAAAGCGGGATCCAAATTTCCGATAATAATATCGGCACTAGCTTTGCGATGCGTGGTTTTAGTGCTAGCACTGCCGTTAATAACACCTTGATTTTGCTCGATGGTCGCCGTTTAAATAATATCGATATCGCCGCCCCTAGCCTGAATGCGATCCCCTTAAATCTTGTTGAACGTATCGAGATTTTATCCGGCAGTGCGGGTGTGCTCTACGGCGATCAGGCTGTGGGTGGGGTGATCAACATTGTGACTAAATCACCTGAGAATACCGGCGGCAGTGTGCAATTATCCGGTGGTAGCTTTGATACCTACGAAGGCCGCGGCGATGTGTCCGGCGCTTTCAACAAGGATTGGCGTTATTTCTTGACCGGTAGCTACAACCAAGGTGACAACTATCGCCAGCATAATGCCAACGAAACGGGTTCAATTTTAGGACGCATTCAATATAAAACCGCGACTGACTCGTTTTTTGTTGAAACCAGCTATTACGACGATGACCGTGAAAATCCGGGCTCACTGACAGTCGATCAATTCAAACAAGACCCACGTCAGTCTTCCAAGAAAAGCGAATATGTCCATGAGATGACGACTGCGGCGCGCAGCGGTTATCAGCATCAGCTTAACCAGAACTGGGCGTTAGCGGCGGATCTGGATTACAGCGATACCTTAGTCAGTTCGCTTAATTGGGGGGCGGGTAGCCATAACACTCGCTCGCTGTTGATGTTTAGTCCCAAAGCTTTAGCTAATTACAACACTCGCCAAGGCGAGCTAAACCTAGTGACAGGGCTAGATATCAGTCGTGGTAAGGCCGATTACGATTCTATGGCACGTAGCAACGTGCAGGACATGCAGAGTGCTTACCTGCAAGCCACAGTGCCATTAAGCCATACCTTAAGTTATGTGGTGGGCGGACGTTATGCGCGGGTGACCGACGAGTTAGTCGATGGCAATGTCTATCCTAATGGCATAGATCTAGATGAAGACGCCACCGCATTCGAGTTTGGCCTAAACTATCGCCCGAGCGCGGAGCACAGGTTTTATCTGCGCGGCGATGAAAACTTCCGTTTTGCTAAGGTCGATGAGCAGGCCTACACATCGAAGGATGTTTTTGGCCTAAAGCCGCAGACGGGCCGCTCCTATGAGGCGGGTTGGGATTGGACGGCCGCGAGCCAAAGCCTGCGCGTGAGCTTATATCGCCTCGATTTAGAAGATGAAATAGTCTTCGATCCGAGCGCCGAAAAGCCTGAACTTGGCAGTTTCCAAGGGGCGAACGTGAATGCCGATGCCTCACGCCGTTATGGTGCGAGCGCCGATTGGGATTGGCAGGTGACTCAAGCGCTTCAGTTAGGGCTGGAATATAACTATATCGATGCCGAATTTACCGACGGGGTGAATGAGGGCAAAGCGCTGTCTTGGGTGGCGGAGCATACGGGACGCGGTTATGTCAGTATGGATTTTGCCGAGCATTTCCAAGTGTTTGCCGAAGCTATCTACACCGGCGAGCGTTTTGTCGAAGGCGATAACGGCAATGAAGGCGATAAACTGCCGAGCTATGTGCTAGGTAATCTTGCCCTTAACTATAACCGTGATGCTTGGCTTGCAAGCCTGCGTATCGATAACCTATTCGATAAGGATTATGTCAGTGCCGGCTATTATGCTGGTGGAATATATGATGGCTATTATTCTGGCCGAGGCCGTGATATTCGCTTTACGGTAGGTTACCGTTTCTAAGCTTGAGACTGATATTTAACCTTTGAAAGCCAGACTGAGTCTGGCTTTGTTATTTCTGGTGCCTGCCACAGAGAAAAATCAACATTCAGGGTGTATTTTTTGTCACTTAACCCTATATTTATGAGGGGAAAGCCACAGCTTGTGCTGTGAATCCCCCGCTCTTAAGGATTGTCACAACTATTCTGCGACTTAGGGCTGAAATTCTTTGTAGTTTGGGTATGATGTGAGCGGTGTTCTAATCATCTTATAGCTAATTAACAGGTGTAAAGTGTCTTATGACAGATCTTGAGCAACAGGTTTTTACTCAAGTGAGAGCCATCATAGCGAATGAAGAGCAAGTGATTGGTCGTCGTGGAATTTTGATCCCACTCAAAAAGGCGATCCTTGCCGAAGGCGATATTCGTAATGTGATCGATATTGTGTCGAGCGATCCCGCATTGTCGGCGCATATGTTGATGCGTAGCAATTCGGCTCAGGCCTCAGGCGTAGTGAACCCTAAATCACGTTCCTTAAAAGATGCCTTAATCCGTTTAGGCCAAGTGAATATTTATCGTTATGCCTTTACCTTCTATTTGAAAGAACGCCTCGATGAATTACCCCAACCCTATAAAAAATTGGTGCAAGGTTATTGGAAATTAACCGAAAATATTGCCGCCGATGCGGTCGATAGTTTAGTTGATATGCAGGGTATGGATGTCGATCCCGATGAAGTGCAAACCTTAGCACTCTTTAGCGTGTTCGGCCAAATGATTGCCTTAACGGCCTTTGCCTATCTGAATGCCAGTTCGGAGGAGTCGTTCCCGTTAAGTGTGATTAAGTCTTTGATTGATAATCAGCAGCAAACCTTAACCATAGAGGCTTTTGAGGCCTTAGATTTAGATCAGGATCTGCGCCAAGAGTTTATGATCGCCCATAATCTGCGCCAGACCCGCAATCCTAATTCGCCGGGGTTAATACTGCGCCGTGTATTGTCAATGCGCGGTTTATTGCTTAATCCGCTGTAAGTTCTTCTGATAAAAACAAAGCCTGCGATTGCAGGCTTTTTTATCAGAATGTCAAAAACTTAATTGGACTTTTGCTGGCGAGCTAAGCCTTCACTCGCAACTAGTTGCAGCCAGTTTTGCACTAGGTTGGAATTGGCACTGTTGCGACGATAGGCGCCAAATAAGGGGCGCTTTAAGCCTTCTTGCCCGAGTTTTACCGCGGTGAGGCTTAAGCCATGCCCTTCATTTATCGACCAATTAGGCAGTGCGGCGATACCGTCCTTACAGGCGATACGTTGCAGTAACATCATGGTCAAGTCACAGGTTTTTTGCTCTCCGGCTTCTACACCTGCGGGTTCTAAGAAGTGGCGGTAAATATCTAAACGCGCCAAGGGCACCGGGTAGCTGATAATGGGTAAACGCGCTAACTGCTTGGGCGTGACATAGGCTTCTTTGGCTAAGGGATGATCCTTGGCAACCACTAACTTCACTTCAAAATCAAACAAATGCTGATAGGCGAGCGAATGCCCCGGCACGGGATCTGAGGTGAGCACTATATCGAGTTCGCCCATCTCTAAGGCATTGAGCGAATCGAACAGATGACGGCTTGACAGATCTAACTCGGCCTGCGGATGATCTTGCCTAAATTGCTCCATCACTGGCATTAACCAGCGAAAACAGCTGTGACATTCAATCCCCACTCTGAGTTGATTGGTTTCTGTCTCCAGGCCATTTTTCAGATCCGTTTCGGTTTCTAACACCTTAGGCAGGATCTCTTCGGCGAGGTGTAACAGCCTCGCGCCTTCCTGGGTAAAGGAGAGGGGTTTGCTTTTACGCACAAAAATAGGCGAGTTGATTCGTTGCTCTAACTCCTTAATTTGATGGGAGAGAGCCGATTGAGTGACAAAACGTTTTTTGGCTGCGCCCGCTAAGCTGCCACTTTCCTTCAGGGCCATTAAGGTTCGCAGATGTCTTAGTTCGATCATGATCACTCCAAGTGAATTTCGCTCATGTTGTGCTTGAAATCAATTCGGTTGCTGGCATAGAGACTATCACAATAAACTTCTAGACGTCCAGACGCCCATTGTGATTTGTCCAGACTTAAATGCGAAAAGTTGCCCAGAAAACACTATCTGGTGGGTGCTAGTGCCGAATATGGCTTATCTCAAATAAAGGAAGATATGGTATGCAATTAAACAGTCTTGGTTTTCCCCGTATCGGGCGTCGTCGTGAACTGAAATTTGCCCTTGAAAAATACTGGCGTGGTGAGAGCACTCAAGCCGAGCTGCATGAGGTGGCCAAGGAGTTGCGTCGTACCCATTGGCAATGGCAAGTGGCCGCAGGTATTGAGCAGGTGCCAGTTGGGGATTTTGCCTTTTACGATCAAGTGTTGACCCTGAGTGCGACCCTGAATGCTATTCCTGATCGTCACCGTGGTGAGGGCGATGTCGACCTTGATACCTTATTCCGCGTTGCCCGTGGCCGTGCGCCAAGTGGCACCGATGCGCCAGCCTCGGAAATGACTAAGTATTTCAACACCAACTATCACTACTTAGTGCCAGAGCTTAAGCAAGACCAAGTGTTCTCTATCGCCTATGAGCAGTTCTTTGATGAAGTCAGCGAGGCGCAGGCGCTGGGTTATCGGGCCAAACCCGTATTGTTAGGCCCTGTGAGTTACTTGTATCTGGCCAAAACCGTGGGTCAGGATTTCGATAAACTCAGCCTATTGCCTAATCTGTTAAAAGCCTATGCCGAGATTCTTGCGCGTTTTGCCGCGCAGGGCGTGACTTGGGTGCAACTTGAAGAGCCGATTCTGGCACTCGAATTAGCCGCCGATTGGCAAGCGGCGATTAGCAAAGCTTATCAGTCACTTAAAGCGACTCAAGTGAAGATTCTACTCACGAGTTACTATGGCAGCATCAGCCATCATCAGGCGCTGGTATCCGCTCTACCGGTTGCGGGTCTGCATTTAGATTTAGTAACTGCACCCGAGCAATTGGCCTTGTTTGCCAATGCCTTAAGGCAAGATCAAATACTGTCCGTCGGTGTGGTCAATGGTCGCAATGTGTGGGCGGCGGAGGTGGATCAAATCGTTGAGCGTATCGGCAGTGTCGCTAGAGACTTATGCTCACAAGACGGATCGCGCCTATGGATTGGCACCTCATGCTCACTGCTTCACAGCCCTGTGGATTTAGAGGTGGAGACAACGCTCGCTCCGGCGCTGCGCCAGCAGCTCGCGTTTGCTAAGCAAAAGCTGCTAGAACTGGCCAATGTGCGTCAATTATTGCAGGCCCCTGAGTCTGTTGCGGCCAAAGCGATAGTGCAAACCTGTGTGGCTCGCCGTGAGGCCAAGGCGCTGGCGGCGGATAACAAGGTGATTGCCCGTGTTGCCGCGCTGACTCCAGTGGATTATGAGCGTGTGAGCGAATTTACTGAGCGCCAAGCGGTGCAGCAGCGCAAATATCGTTTGCCATTGCTGCCGACCACGACCATTGGTTCGTTTCCGCAAACGCCAGCTATCCGTGGCTTACGTAGCCGCTGGCGCAAAGGTGAACTTAACGATGCCCAATATACCGAGCAGTTGCAGCAAGTGACCCGGGATACCATAGACCGTCAGCTTAAACTCGGTATCGATGTACTAGTGCACGGTGAGGCCGAACGTAATGACATGGTGGAATACTTCGGCGAGCAGCTCGAAGGCGTGGGCTTTACCAAAAATGGTTGGGTGCAGAGTTATGGTTCTCGCTGCGTTAAGCCACCATTGATTTATGGTGATGTGAGCCGCCCGAAAGCCATGACGGTTGATTGGGCCGAATTCGCCCAGAGCCTGACGGACAAACCCGTCAAAGGTATGTTAACGGGTCCGGTGACGATTCTGCATTGGTCATTCGCCCGTGAAGATATCGGCCGCGATACCATAGCTACCCAATTAGCGCTGGCAATTCGTGATGAAGTGGTGGATTTACAGAATGCGGGCATTGGTATTATTCAAATCGATGAACCCGCCTTCCGTGAAGGGTTGCCATTAAAACAAAGCGAGTGGCAAGCGTACTTAAACTGGGCAGTGAATGCCTTTAAACTGAGTGCGGCGGGTGTTGTGGATGAAACCCAAATCCACACCCATATGTGCTACAGCGAGTTTAACGACACGATTGCGGCCATTGCCGCCATGGATGCGGATGTGATCACCATTGAGACCTCGCGTTCACGGATGGAACTGCTCAATGCCTTTGAAGATTTTGAATATCCAAATGAAATTGGCCCAGGCGTTTACGATATCCACTCGCCAAATACGCCAAGTGTTGAGGCCATGGTGCAGCTTATCGAAAAAGCCGCGCAAAAAGTGCCAGTGCGTCAGCTATGGGTTAACCCCGACTGTGGCCTTAAGACCCGCACTTGGGATGAGGTAGAACCCGCATTGAAAAACATGGTCGATGCTACCCGCGAACTGCGCCGTCGCTTAGGCTAATCAATAGGTTAATATTCAGATGGTAAGCTTGGTTTGATGACATCAGTAACGTATGCCGATCAGGCATACGTTTTTTGAGTTGATCCACTCTATATATCTAAACTACCTAAACATTCAGGATGTTGCGGAAATTTAATGCACTTTAGGCAAGGCGGCTATTTTACTTTACTCACGAAAAAAATTTATCTCATCTCCTTTCATTATCTGATTTGTCTACTAGGCTATTGGATGCAAGGACGCAAAACTTGCATCACGCTTGCTTGACCGCTGAGTGTGGTCAAGTAATAAATGTTTGATTAAGGAGAATTAACATGAGTGAAATCATAGATGTCATCATAAATGTCGATACTGATAACTTGATGAAAGCATACCCAAACCCAAGCACTAACCCCTCGGCCCCCACGGCAGTAGGCCATAATTTTGCTTATATGATAGCCCCTACAGCGTATGTTAAAAGCGGTCAGGCCACGGGGGATCTTTCTCTCTCTGCGGATGTCGGTGATACCATTCGCTGGCGTATGAACTCCATGTCTGGCAATACCAGTTACTCTGCCGACCTCATGAATTTACAACGCTTCAGCGGTTCGCAAGTGACATCGGCGGTAGAGGGGCGATTGAGTGAGCCCCAAACACCGATTCCCGAAGGTGCGCTGGGTAATATTTTGCTACCTCCTACATACATATGCACACCTCAGTATGATTTCTACCTATCGGCCGATGTGGTGACCTCTGGAACTGAGAATTACAACGTGTCCTTTGCTGTGCTTTACTACCATAGCGGTAGCTTAAATACCTTAGGTTACTTCGTCTGGGATCCAACAATCACAGCCTCATAAGCCTGTTATTGTATGAAAACTTGCGCTCCCCATCATGGGGAGCGCATTTTTTATGCGTTGATTTATGTATCCCTTGGTAATCTCTTCTTTGTTTAAAGGAACAATTAATTATTCGATTAATTAAACACCATCTCGGGCACATGCTCAGGCACCACAAGTTCACCTGCGGTGAGTTTAATGATCTCCTCTACACTCACGCCGGGCGCGCGTTCGAGCAGATGAAATTTTCCCGTTTTAATCTCGATAAAGGCTAGATCCGTCAGCACTTTTTTAATGCAGCCCTTACCCGTTAACGGCAGGGTACACTCGGTTAATAGCTTAGACTCACCGTGTTTTGAGGCATGGGTCATAGTGACGATAATATTGTCGGCACCGGCGACAAGATCCATGGCACCGCCCATGCCCTTAATCAGTTTTCCCGGGATCATATAGGAGGCGATATTGCCCTGAGTGTCGACCTCAAAGGCGCCTAATACGGTCAAATCCACATGGCCGCCGCGGATCATCGCAAAGGATTCGGCGGAGTCGAATACCGCCGCCCCCGTCGCCATAGTCACGGTTTGTTTACCGGCATTGATTAAGTCGGCATCGACCTCTTCCATCGTCGGAAAAGGTCCCATCCCTAGGAGGCCGTTTTCCGATTGCAGCATCACTTCAATGCCTTCGGGAATGTAGTTGGCCACCAGTGTGGGGATGCCGATGCCAAGATTCACGTAGTAGCCATCCTTGAGTTCTTGGGCGACGCGCTGGGCGAGTTGTTCTCTTGAAAGTGCCATAACCAAATCCTATTTGCTGGAGGAAGGGCGGGTAGTCAGTTGCTCGATACGTTTCTCGAAGCTGCCTTGGATAAGGCGGTCGACATAGATACCGGGCGTATGGATTTCATCGGGATCTAATTGACCCGGCTCGACAATTTCCTCCACTTCCACCACAGTTATCTTGCCCGCGGTGGCGGCAAGTGGGTTGAAGTTTCGAGCCGTTTTTCTAAAGACTAAATTGCCGAAGGTGTCGGCCTTCCAGGCTTTGACTAGGGCAAAGTCGCCTGTAATGGATTCTTCGAGGATGTAATGGCGGTCATTAAATTCTTTGACTTCCTTGCCAATCGCCACATCCGTGCCATAGCCGGTGGCGGTATAAAAAGCCGGAATACCTGCACCCGCCGCGCGCATTTTTTCCGCTAGTGTGCCCTGTGGCGTGAGTTCCACTTCCAGTTCGCCAGACATCATCTGCGCCTCGAAGTTGGCATTCTCACCCACGTAGGAGGCGATCATTTTTTTGATCTGTTTATCGAGCAGTAAGATCCCAAGCCCGTATTCCGTGGTGCCGCAGTTATTGGAGACGACGGTTAGGTTTTTGGTGCCCTTGTGTTTGATTTCTTTGATTAGATTTTCAGGAATACCGCAAAGGCCAAAGCCGCCCGCAATCACAGTCATCCCATCTTCGAGTCCCGCTAACGCATCGCTGTAGCTGGTAACCACCTTATTCAATCCAGACATGGAGTGCTCTCTTACGCTTGCTGAAAGTGTGGCGCTTACTATTACCCAATTTTTCGGGCGCTCCTATGGTACTAAGGTGCCAAATAAAACTGCGGCCAATTGCCATATTCTAATGGCATTGAGTCTGGGGCATTAAGGATATGCGCCTCGCCATGCCTGTGTTCAAGGCATGGATAAAGGACAGCGACTGGATTTTAAAGCATCGGGAGACAAGCAATATGGCGGTTGAACACTCAGGGTTAAAGGGTAAAGTGGGGCTGATCACCGGCTCCACCAGTGGCATTGGCTTAGCGACGGCCCATGTGTTGGCGGAGCAAGGTTGTCATCTGATCCTGCATGGCTTAATGCCAGAGGCTGAGGGACAACGTCTCGCGGCTGAGTTTGTTAAGCAATATCACATTCACACCTTCTTCAGTAATGCCGATCTGCGGGATCCTGAGAGCATCCATGCTTTTATGGATGCGGGGGTTAAGGCATTGGGCAGTATTGATATTTTGGTGAATAACGCCGGCATCCAGCACACCGAAAATGTCGCTCATTTCCCTATTGATAAATGGAACGACATTATTGCCATTAACCTGTCCTCCGCGTTTCATACCATTCAACAAGCCGTGCCTGCGATGGCCGAAAAGCGTTGGGGCCGGATTATCAATATCGCCTCGGTGCATGGTTTAGTGGCTTCGGTTAACAAAGCGGCCTATTGTGCGGCCAAGCATGGGATCGTCGGCTTAACCAAAGTGGTCGCTATCGAATGCGCCGAGCAGGGGATTACTGTCAATGCTATTTGCCCTGGGTGGGTGGATACGCCGCTGATCAACAAGCAGATTGAAGCCATCGCCAGCAATAAGGGCTTAAGTTACGACGAGGCTAAATATCAGTTAGTGACAGCCAAACAACCTTTGCCTGAGATGCTCGATCCGCGGCAGATTGGCGAGTTTGTGCTGTTTCTATGTAGCAATGCGGCGCGGGGCATTACGGGCGCATCGCTGGCAATGGACGGAGCTTGGACGGCGCAATAATATTGCCACCAGTGGGTTAGCTTTATATTAGCTTCTACTTCTAAAGACCCATATCCGTTTTTTGGGGATTCACCTAGGGTTAGTTTGATGTCTATTTTCAAACAAAAACAACCTTAAAGGTGATAACAATGAAATGGAACAAATCGTGTCTCGTCGCCCAATTTCTACTCCTTGTGATTGGGCTTTTTTCCTCCCTGACGTACGCCGGAAGTTGGCAACAAAATGTGGCCATTGGTGGTTTCAATAATGTGCATATCTATACCCCAGATACCGAGTCTAAGGTGGGCGATGGCAAAGCATTGATGTTAGTGCTGCATGGTTGCGTGCAACCCATCAACAATTATCTGACGGCAAACCTTGAACAGGCCGCCGAAGCCCATGGTATGGTGATCGCCGTACCCGATGCGATGAATAAGGCGGGCTATAGCTGTTGGTCCTATTGGCAGGGCACCATTAATCGGACATCGGGGGATTATAAAAATCTGATTAATTTGGCTAATGCGCTCTCTGGCGATCCCAGTCGTCATATCGACCCGACTCAGGTCTATATTGCGGGTCTCTCCTCGGGAGCGGCAATGGCGATGCAAACTGCCTGCGTGGCGCCCGATGTGTTTGCTGGGGTGGCATCGAGCGCGGGCCCAAGCATAGGGACGAGTTCGAATGGGGCGATCTCAACCTGTGAAACCGTATCTACATCGACCTTTAAATCACGCTGCGAATCCTATGCGGGCAGCTATAGGAGTCATTTTGCAACTCAGTTAGCCGTGATTGGCCATGGTAAGGCCGATACCACGGTCAACACTTGCTATAACCAGCAGAATGCCGATGGTTTTGCCACTGTCTATGGGGTGACTAAGTTAAGCGGCACCAATGCCTTGTCCGAGGGGGCGGGACACACGGCATCGGAAACCCTGTGGAGCAACAAACGTGTGGCTATGTTGTGGTTCGACGGCCTAGATCATTCATGGTCTGGAGGAACGGGCGCGTCGGGGGATTATGTGGCCGACGATAGCATTAACTTTGCCACTTATCTGGGGGAATTCTTCGCCGACAACAACATGAGGGTGAACCGCAATGCCTTGCCAACCCTAGCCAATGTGGCTGGCGTGGATAGCGCAGGCGTGCTGGCGATATCTGGGGTTGCCAGCGATAGCGACGGCAGTGTGGCACAGGTCACTGTGGGTATTTATTTGCTCGATGGTGCGGCTCAAACCTTTATCGGCAGCGTGAATACCACAAGCTTAGGTAGCGACGGCAGTTTTCAGTTATCGAGCCAAAGTTTAAGTGATGGTCTGTACAAGGTTGTCGTACAGGCGAGTGATGATCTGGCGGCAGTGAGTGTGCCTTTGGAACTGACGGTGCGTGTCGGCCCTGAGCCAGCCAATGTGGCGCCGCAGCTGAGTAATATTCAGGTGAGTGTCTCTGGCCAATGCGCGTCGGTGACGGGCTCGGTTGTCGATGCAAACCAAAATTTAGCCTCGGTGACCGTTGGTTTTAGTTCTGGTCAGCAAGTCAGCGCGAGCATTAATGGCACTCAATATTCGGCGCAGGGCTGCAGTTTACCGGGTGGTGCAAACCTTGCGACCGTGGTTGCTATGGATAGCACGCAACTCTCCAGCCAAGATAGCATTAACTTTACTATCGATGCGGGCGTGACGGGGGATTACAACACCCACATTAATCTTGGTCATATCACTTGGGGCGTGGGTTATTCAGCCTGTTATCTCGCCTTTGGTACGGGTCAATTCACTATGCGTGAATATGCGGTGGGCACATCCCAATGTCAGTGGGTGGCCGATGGTAATACAAGCTGTGCAGGGCCGCAGCAGGCGTGCTCTGGTAGTTCTGGCGGAACAACCGAGCCTGTAGATGCCGACAATGATGGTATTAACGACAGTGTCGATAACTGCCCAAATGTGGCCAATGCGGATCAGGCCGATAACGATGGTGATGGTATAGGTAATGCCTGCGATACCACACCGAATGGCGACACTTACACATGTACCCAAGTGACTGCAAGTAACTATGCCCATGTGGTTGCCGGCCGAGCAACAGCCAGTGGTGGTTATGCCTACGCTCTGGGTTCCGGCCAATTAATGGGACTCTATAACACTTTCTATAGCAGTGTGCTTGCCAATACCGCGGCGAATTACTATGTCGTTGGCAGTTGTCCTAATTAGGTTACCCGTTAGTGGGGCAAGTGAGTTTAGTCATACCGTTTTATCAGGCTTGAATGACAAAACGAACTCGATAGTGGTAAGCCCCTAGAACAGTATTATTAATCAAAAAAATAAAGCACCTACGGGGAAGTATTTTGCAGTAGGTGCTTTGATAGAGGGTAAGTGTGTTAGCGAGTGAACTATTTAGCTGTGACGGGAATAGACTCTGCTAAAAACATAGCAATCATCCGATAGGTTGCCAGACATTCTTCAGTCACTAAATCCTGCAGTAGCATATAGGCGTGGATCATATTCTCAAATTGATGGTGCAGAACCTGCACACCTGCGGCGCTTAAGGCATTAGCATAGGCAATACCTTCATCACGCAGCGGATCGCAGCCTGCGGTAACAATCAAGGTACTCGGCAGCTTTGCGTTTATTTCGCCATGCAATGGTGAGGCCGCTTTAACTAGCTTGGCATCATTGGCCGCCGCTTGAAAATACTGCTCGAAGTACCATTGTACCCTTGGGGTTTCGAGTAAAAAGCCTGCGCCATTACTCTGGTAGGAGGCGCTTGCCATAGTGTAATCCACACTCGGGTAAACCAAGATTTGCTTGGCTATCTTAAGTGTGCTGTCCGTTAAGCTACGTTGGCTGAGACTGGTGCACAGCGCGCCGCCGGCACTGTCTCCCATAATGTTTACACCTTCCTGATACTGTACCCCATCGAGCACGCTTTGATAGTGACGCAGGGCATATTCGCAGTCCTCAAGCCCAGCAGGATAGGGATATTCGGGCGCGAGGCGATATTCCACGCTAATCACGACACACTGGCCGATACTGGCAAGGTGTCGACAGATAGGATCATAGAGTTCTACGCTGCCGCACATATGGCCGCCGCCGTGAAGATGTAACACCACGGGCAGGGCTTGTGTTGGCGCCGGGCTATAGACACGGCAGCCGATTTCCCTATCGCCAAGTTGCCAGGCTTTATCGGCAATATAACTTACTTCTGGTTTGGCACTCATCAGCGCGGCGAGCTTATTCAGATTCTCCCGCAGCAACTGCGGGCTATATTGAATATTTTGCTGTTTAGCGAGGGCGATGTTTTGGTTCGCTAACGTCAGAAAATCCGTCAGTTTTGCTGAAGCGGTACCGCGGGGGGAGACTTGCATGCTTACTCCTTAGCTTGTCCAGTTTCTGGGAGGAAATAGCTGCCAACAAACACTGTGGCGCTTAACAGGGTGATCAACACAAAGGAGGCGAAGTAACTGCCTTGGTTAATATCCACGAGCTTGCCAAACAGCCACAGCACTAAGGTGGAGATCAAATAGCTGATTGACCAAAACAAACTGAAAATCACCGTGATTTTTTGACTCGTCATCTTAGGCAATTCATGGGGAATAGAGATGAGGGCGGTCACGGGTAAAAAGATACAAAAGCCCAAGACTATGGCACACAGGGTTTGAAACCAGGATACGCTACCAAAGGATAGCCCTAACACGGTTAAGAAAATTAGCAGGCCGCTTAGGCGAATGATCGGCAGTCGTAGGGGCTGTTTACGGCTGTAGAGAATGCCCGCTATGGTGCCAATAATCCCAAAGCCAATCACCCATTTACTTTGGCTGATACCCGCTTGGGGATAAAAAGTGAATAGGCAAATGTAAAAAGACAATAATCCTGAGTAAGTTAAGGCGTAGGCCCAGTTAAAACTGTCCTTTAAACCATCGAGATAAGTGTAAATGGCTTGCTCATTCGCCTTACTGCTATTGCTGCTTTGAACATGGTCAAACTGCACCAGTAACCACAGTAGGGCCAACACTAGACTGACCAATGAGAAGAGCAACAGGCTTTGCTGCCAGCCGCCACTAATGGCATTGATGCTCGGCATGCCCCACAGCACCATTGCCGTGCCCACATTAAAGGCAACGGCATTTAAGCCATTGATCACCGGGCGCTCTTCGGGGGCGAACCAGTGCATTACAATCGGGTTAAAGTAGACGATCATAAAGGCGCCACCGAGTCCCATTAAGAAACGACTCAGCAGCAGTAATTCATAGTTAGGGGCGTAGGGCGTCATTATGCCAGTCACAATCAGCAATGCCGCGACTAAAAAGGCATACTTAACCCCACACTTTAAGGTGAGATAAGCCGCGCCAAAGGTGCCGACAATTTTCGCTAAGGTTACTGCACCACTGATTAAACTGGCGGAGGCATAGCTCTCGATATGCATCGAAGCCATGATGTGATTCATACTCGCAGTGCCGCCAACCCATGCCATAGCAAATAATACGTAACTGGTAAAAACCAAGCCTTCTACTAGATATTTATGGGTTATTTTTATCGGCATAGTTGTTTAAAACCTCGAGTCAACAATGGGCGTAGGTTAGCCGATGGCGTGGGATAAATAAGTACTACCTTAGTGCACCGCACCGTTATCAAGTATTTAACAATTTGTTTGTCTAGTGTAGTTTGGCAGGGTGGACAAACCATTTTATTGGGGAATATCTTGTTGGCTTGGTTGTCAATTGACACTTGGTGGATCAGCGTTATCTCGATTACTTATTTGGCAGTGCTGTTTATTGTCGCCCAATGGGGGCAGAATCAAGCAAGAGCGCAATGGCATAAAAGACCTTGGGTGTATAGCTTGTCCTTGGGTGTCTGTTGCACCTCATGGGCTTTTTATGGCACGGTTGGGCAGGCGGCTACCACGGGCGCTTGGTTAGCACCCATCTATATAGGTTCGATTATTTGCCTAGTACTGGCGTGGCCCATGCTGATGCGAACCTTGCAGATCATCAAAAGCCAAAACTTGACCTCTATTGCTGACTTTATTGCCTGCCGCTTCGACCGCTCGCCCAAAATCGCCGCCAGTGTCGCCATGGTCTCTTTATTTGGCACTATTCCCTATATCGCGTTGCAGTTAAGGGCCATCAGCACCAGTTTCGATCTGTTAACTGGGACATTCCAATCTGGGATAAGTACCGCTTTTATCGTTACTATCGTATTGATTATTTTTAGTATTCTATTCGGTACTCGCCAGCTTTCGGCGAGTAAGCACAACCAAGGGCTAGTGTTAGCTATTGCCTTTAGTTCTATCGTTAAATTGTTTGCGCTCACCACAGTAGGGATCTTTGCGACTTTCTATGTGTTTGATGGCTTTAGTGATTTACTCACCCAGGGCCAAGATTTACCGCCAAGCAATGGGGGGAATTCGGTCTATTCTGTGTTGTCGCAAATTCTGCTGGGGGCTATTACCATCTATGCCCTACCGCAGGAATTCCACATGATGATGATTGAAAATCACCATGCTAAGGAGTTAAAAGCCGCCCGTTGGATGGTGCCCCTCTATTTGCTGCTGATTAATACCTTTGTATTGCCGATCGCCCTTGCGGGGCAACTGAGTTTCCCCGGTGGCAGTGTCGATGCCGATACCTATGTGCTGACCTTACCGCTGTTTTATCAGCAGGCTTGGTTAGGGGTTCTGGTTTATATCGGTGGGCTGGCTGCGGCAACGGCCATGGTGATTGTGGCCGCGATTGTACTGAGCACTATGATCTCGACCGAAATCCTGACCCCATTACTGCTCAGATTACCTAAGTTCAGCTCGCAGCAAACACCGCAACTCTCTGGAATATTGTTGAATTTAAGGCGGATATCGATAGCGGCCATTCTGCTATCTGCCTTTGCGTTCGAGCGTTATATCGATCAGCAGAATCACCTGGCCAGTATTGGGCTGTTGTCTTTTGTGCTGTTGTCGCAATTTTTCCCCGCTGCGGTTGGCGCGCTTTACTGGCGCAGGGCAACGACCCAAGGCGCATTTTGGGGCATGCTGATGGGCAGTCTCGTCTGGCTGTATACCTTGCTGCTGCCCGCAACCTTCCCCGATGCGGTTTGGGTGACGCAGGGGCTATGGCATATCCCATGGTTAACGCCGACGGCGCTCTTTGGTCTGAGTGGACTGGATAATATCAGCCATGGCCTGTTTTATAGCCTGCTGGTGAATATGGGTTGCTTTGTACTGATTTCCCTAATGAAAGATCAGAGTGTTGGCGAAGTTCTACAGGCCGATGTGTTTGTTAACCGCAAACAGGTAGCGTTGGAAAGGCACCTATCGGTCGAGGATCTGGCCAGCCTGCTGCATCGTTTTATCAATAAGGAAGAAGCCGATGCCTTGCTCGTGCGCGCTAAAGCCTTAGGCTCAGAATTACAGCTACACGCTCGCCGAGAGGAGCTGGTGGATTACACCCGTCTTAAGTTGTCGGGGATATTAGGCTCAGCCTCGACGCGGATGGTGATGAATGCCGCGTCACGCTCGCAGCAAGTGCCCTTAGAAGATGTGGTCAGCATTGTCGATGAGGCAAACCAGATCTTTGAGTTTAACCGCGAGTTATTGCAATCTGGGGTGGAAAACATCGAGCAGGGCATCAGTGTGGTCGATGCGGATATGCGCCTAGTGGCATGGAACAAACGCTATATTGAATTACTTGATTATCCAAAGAATTATGTCAAAGCCGGCATACCGATAGAGACGTTGCTTAGATTTAATATCGAGCGCGGTATTATTGTGGGGGATGAGGCCCATGAGCTGGTGGAGAAGCGCCTCGCCCATATGCGTAGTGGCAGTCCGCATCATTTTCTGCGTACTATGCTCGATGGCAAAGTGCTGGAGATCCGCGGTCAGGCCATGCCGGGTGGTGGTTTTGTCAGTACCTTTACCGATATCACCGCCCATATTCAGGCCGAAAAAGCCCTGCAACTGGCCAATGAAACCCTCGAAAAACGCGTCGAAAGCCGCACCCGAGAACTCGCTAAAGCTAAGGCCGAGGCCGAGGCTGCTAACAGCAGCAAGACGCGCTTTTTAGCGGCGGCGAGCCACGATTTAATGCAGCCCTTTAATGCCTTAACTCTATTTACTGAAATGCTGAAACAGCGGGTCACTTCCACCGAGCTTAAGGACTTAGCCACCCATATCGAAGCCTCATTAAATGTGGTCGAGAGCCTACTGTCCGACTTAGTGGAAATTTCTCGCCTCGATAGCAGCAATCTTAAAACCGAATTGAGTCAGTTTGCGCTGGATGATTTACTCTCGACCTTAGTCAATGAATTTAAAGCATTATCAACCGAGCAGGGGATAGATTTCTCCTATCAGTTTTCCTCCTGTTTAGTGCAAAGTGATCAGCGTTTGCTGCGGCGCATTATTCAAAACTTTCTCTCCAATGCGTTCCATTATTCCCCAGCGGGGGCGTTGAATCGGCAAACATCGCTGCCAGTGAATGCCAGCGCTGCTTTGCCTAAGTCTTCGATGCCTGCCTTTGTGCCTAAGGTGCTGCTCGGCGTGAGGCGGCTCGAGCAGAGCCTGCTTATTCAAGTATGGGATAATGGCCCCGGGATACCTAAAGATAAGCAGCAGGCAATTTTTGCGGAGTTTGAACGCCTAGAGCTGACACGGGAAATCCCCGGTTTAGGCCTTGGGCTCGCTATTTGCGATCGAATCGCTAAGTTGCTTGGCATAAACATTTATCTGCATTCCGAGGTGGGTGGAGGTACCTGCTTTAGCGTCGAAGTGCCGCGAGTCTCTGCCCTGAAAAAGCCAACTAATGTCGTTAAACTTCGTAGTGAAGAAGAGTCTGTTAGCGATAGCTTTAATATCAGCGTGTTAGTCATAGATAACGATGAGTTGATGCTAAAAGCCATCTCCTCTTTGTTGTTAGGCTGGGGCTGCCATGTACTCACCGCAAGGGATAAAACCAGTGCCGAGCAGCAATTGGCGCAGCAGGTGCAACCAAAACTGATCATTGCCGATTACCATTTGGATAATGATCAAAATGGGGTGGATCTGGTGCAAAGCCTGCTCGACAATCCATTGTTTAACTTACAGCGTCCGGCCTGTATTATTTGCTCGGCGGATCCCTCTGAGTCCGTACGCCAGCATACCAGCAGCGCACAGTTTAGCTTTGTACGTAAACCGGTGAAGGCCATTGCCCTAAAGCGGATAATTAAACAGTTATCTTAAAATAGACAGCTAACGGGGATTAGGCGGTGACGGGTTGATTTTCGTTTGCCGTGAGCATCAATTGCTGGAATACCAATCCCGCCTGAGTGCGGTTGTACACTTCGAGTTTAACCAGTATCGCCGACACATGCTTTTTAACCGTGGTTTCTTTGATATCGAGATCATAGGCGATTTGTTTGTTTAAGCGACCATTGGCAATGCTGGCGAGCACGGTATATTGTTGCGGTGTTAACTGAGCGAGCTGTTTCGCTAAGCGTTGGTACTCGGCGGCGGTTTGCTGATCGGCATTGATGTCCGTGTGTTCTGGCAGCCAGACTTCCCCTTCTAACACTGTGGCAATCGCGGTCGAGATCTGGGTTAAGCTGGCGGATTTAGGGATAAAGGCACTGGCCCCCAAGTTAATTGCCTTACGAATGATCTCTAGCTGATCGTCAGACGAGACCATAATTACCACTATATCGGGAAAATGATTTTGTAGCAGGGTTAAGCCCGTAAAACCATCGTTTCCTGGCATATGCAAGTCGAGAAAAATAATCTCAATGTCAGGATTGTTCTCAACAACTGAAATTAAATCTTGAAAGTTTTCAGCCTCTAATACTTCTACGCTATTTACATTTTTGAGCACAGCCTGAGTTAATGCTGCACGAAATAATGGATGATCATCTGCAATGGCTACTTTTATCTGAGACATAACCTGTTCCCTTAAAATTTCAACCTCAGTTTAATCCTATTAAAAATTAATGCTAGACAATCTTTTTAGATATTTAAACTAATAACCGACTCATGGGAGTCGGTTATTATTGGCGTGATGTGAAATTTTATTCTAGAAATTATAGCCAAGGGTGAGAGAGATTGTCTCTGGATCACCATAATAGCCAATTAATGTATTGTCACCACCTAATCCTGGAATATAGCCACCATTACCATCGGGTGTCACAAAGGCATAGTTACCGACCAGATATTCTTCATCGGTGATGTTTTTCCAATGTAAGCCCGCATTCCAGTGGCCATCATTGCTATACCAGTTCAGTCCGAGGTTGAGTAAACCATAGGCTTCTTGGCTTAAGAGATTATCGACGACGGCTAAGTCATAATCACTGCGGTAGTAGTAGTTGCCGTTGGCGACAAAGCTGCCGATATCCGTGTCGATATTATAGCTAAAACCGATGTTTGCCGTGGTATCTGGGGTATTGGTAATAGTGTAGGTATCGCTGATATCGATACGGTTTCCATCGGCATCGTAGGAAATCACTTCCTCAAAGCTGGCGTCGATTAAGCCTAAGGTGGCGAAGAGATCCAGTGATTCTGTTGCCGCGTATTCCACTTCGAGTTCTAGACCCGTCGCGGTTGATTTACCAATATTACCTAAGCGTTGGTTGAGATCGGCGGCATTTTCGCCGGGTAATACGGTGACAAACTGCCTGTCCTTATGGTTTAGGTAGAAGGCCGTGGCGTTGATACGCAGATTGTCATTCCACTCACTTTTTACACCCAGTTCATAGGAATCAACTGTTTCCGGGTCAACTGCGGGTTCAGGTCCCGTTGCCCTTGGGTTAAAGGTGCCTGACTTAAAGCCCTGTGAGTAGCTAGTAAAGAGCATCATATCATCGGTGAGTTGGTATTCTAAGCCGACCCTTGGGGTGAAACGCGACCAGGTTTCTTCATCATCCAGCACTTTAGGGATGCTCGCGGCGATTTGGTCTTCATCGCGCACAAAACCTGGATACCAGCCGGTTTCTGGATAAATACTGTCGAAAATCACCCCATTATAGACGGTGGCTTCCTTGGTCTCGCGGGTAAAACGCGCTCCTAAGGTTAGGGAGAATTGTTCGGTGATATCGTAGGAACCTTGTACATAGGCCGCATAACTTTCGCTGTTGTTACAGCCGCTGACTTCACGGGTCAGACCGCCATAGGCTTTAAAGGCTTCCTCAAGAATGGCATCGAACACGCCGCAGGAATCACCGGTAAAATAATATAAACCGGAGACGAGTTTGAGATTTTCACCATCGTAATTGGCTTGGAACTCTTGGCTGAATTGCTCATCATCATAAATAGCGGGCACATCAAAAATTCGCAGGCTGGTATTGTCAAAGTCGATGTTGGTTGGCGAATAACTCTCGCGGGATGAGGTGACGGACTTCAGTGTCCAGTAGTCGTTCAGGCCATATTCAATAGTCAATCCCCAACCTTCGGTTTCAACTTTATTCCACGTCGGCATGCTGGTGTAGGAATCATATTTGCTGTCGGGTACGGGGGCATCGGTAAGCAAACTTGGCAGTAAGCGGTAGCCGCCCTTGGCATTAGAATCGTCCTGGGTTTTGTCATAGGTTAAACGCATAAACAGGTCGTCTGTTGGCGTGTATTCTAGACTGATACGGCCAGCCATAACATCTTTGTTATAGTTTTCAGTGTCTTGGTCTGGGAGTGCCGAATCCACGAAATCACCGTAACCATCGCGGTTAAGGCTCGCCAAGGCAAAACCCAAGTAGAGTTTGTTATCGATCAGCGGATATTGGCCTGCAATCTTAAAGTCTTTTTGGGCGTAGCTACCGACGGTGGCATTTAAGCTCAGTTCGGCATCGCCACTCATTTTCTTAGTGACATATTTTACTGCGCCACCAATGGTATTTTTACCATAAAGCGTACCCTGCGGGCCGCGCAGCACTTCGATTCGTTGCACATCGAGGATATCGAGTACCGCGCCCTGTGGACGGGCAATATACACATCGTCGATATAGATGCCGACACCGGGCTCATAGCCCCAGAGTGGATCTTCTTGTCCTACACCGCGAATAAAGGCCGTGAGAGTTGAACTGGTGCCTCGACTGGCTTGCAGCGTAGTATTGGGTGAAAATTGTTGGATCTCAGTGATGACACTGATGCCATTTTCTGCCAAGTCTGCTGCGCTGACCGAGGTCACTGCAACAGGAACATTCTGGAGACTTTCAACCGTTTTACGGGCTGTCACTTCAATGTGTTCTAAGGTGGCTTGCTTCTCCCCTGTGCTATTTTCATCGGCAGCAACAGCATATTGTGTTGTTAATACAGATGAGATAGCTAAAGCAATACAACTCATTTTGATAGTATTCTGTTTCATACAGATTTCCCGTTGTAGTATTTATTTTTAAAGGTTGGTACTTACTACTATTTTTGTTCACCTTGACTCTATAGTAATTATTTAAAATTTAAATCGGTACTATAGTAGTATATGTTTTTAACTCATTGTTTTTATATTTATACTGGTGATTTCAATATCAATATTCAGGGTTTTAATTTTTATATACAACCTATATCCCCCAAATATTAATTATTTCTGACATGCTGCTTATCGGGGATTTCAGTAAGAAATTTCCTTCGATACCGCCATGTTTAATATCTGGGTTGACGGCAATGCCATGCCCCATATTATTTATCTCAACAAAAGAAATAAGACTTTGCCCACTGGCATCTGACCAAGTACTGATCCGATAATCCGCAAACTGTTCAACTTTAGGTGTTTTATTGGCCTGAGTGAGTGTGACCCACTGCGCCGTAAGCTGATGTGAATTTTCAGGATTAACGACGAGATCATTTTTCCCCGTCCACACGATTAACTTGGGCCAATATCTTTGTTCGGGATGGATTTGCTTGGCGAAATTAGCGAGTTCATCAATGGACTCAGACGGACCATTTTTCATGCATGAAATGGCTTTAGTTAAATTATCGGCGCAGGGATAGGGCAATCCCGCAATCACTGCACCAGCGTTGAATAAGTTGGGGTAATTGACGAGTGCGGCGCTGACCATAGCTCCGCCTGCTGAAAGGCCGATCAGGTAGACCCGCTTGGCTCCAGACTGGGATTGTATTGTGGTGATCATATTTTTGATCGACAGCATTTCACCACTATCGTATTGAGTATCTTGGTTTGAGAACCAATTAAAACAGCGTTTTACATTATTTTCGAAGCTTTGCTGTGGCACGAGTATGGCAAATTTTTTCTCAATTGCTAAAGCGGTTAGGCCACTATTATTGGCCAGTTCAACTCCGTCTTGCACACAGCCGTGAAGTAGCACGACAAGGGTGTTCAGCTCAGGAACGACGGCCTTGTGGTTGGGAATAAGATAAGAAGCGCTCAGATTTCCTGGGTTCTCGCCAAATTCTGTAAGGGCTTGATATGAAGTTGTCTCAGCTTGGGTCTGAAGTGAAAATATTGATGCCATGCACATTGAGAAGGCGAGTGCTTTGATGGCTAAGTGTTTATATCTGAGCATAGGGGGCGGATTCCAAGTTCGTCATAGTGAGAACTTGCGTAATTCCCACTCGATTTGCAATGGCACTTTAGATCCACTCTAGGGTTAGTATTTTGTTATACAGTGTCTTAATGGGAGAATTTTTAGGGCAAGCTTGGATTCTGTTCAAATGAATGGGGTGTTATTCAAGCATCCCGCGGTAAGCCTTTCTCGATAATGCGCACTATGCGATCGGTTTTACGGCGGGCTTTTTGTTGTGCGCTTGACTCGCTATCGGTCAGGCGCAATTGCTGGGCTTTGAGCGCCCATTCGATATGCTCACGCACTATCTCATCGATATCTTCGCAGTCATTGCGGGCCTTAAGTGCGGCAACAATGTTTGGATTGGCGGGGGCATTACCGAGTGCAACGGCGATATTTCTCAGCCAGCGCTTATGGCCAATCCGGCGGATGGCACTGCCCTCTGTGTGTTTGAGAAACTCTACTTCACTCCACGCAAAAAGGTTGAGAAGTTCAGGTTGCTGTAACTTAGGACGAATATGGAAGTCGGTTTCTTCCGTAAGTGGCGCTTGGCGATTGATGGGACACACGAGTTGGCAATCATCACAACCGTAGATGCGATTGCCCATCAGTGGCCGCAACTCCTCTGGGATCGCTCCCTGCAGTTCTATGGTGAGATAGGAAATACAACGTCGACCGTCGACCACATAGGGCTCGACAATCGCTCCCGTGGGGCAGGAGGTGATACAGGCGACACAAGTGTTGCAACCTTCTTGGATTGGAATATCCACAGGTAGTGGCAAATTAATCAGTAGCTCACCTAAAAAAAACCAACTGCCCGCGTCGTGGTTGAGTATCAGAGAGTGCTTACCCGTCCAGCCAATGCCGGCTTTTTCGGCTAAGGGTCGCTCGAGTATGGGGGCTGAATCGACAAAGGGACGAAAATCGGCCGCATCGAAACCGAGGTTAATTAATTCGGCGCTGATCTGATCCCCAAGCTTTTTCAGCCGAGCGCGGATTAATTTATGATAGTCGCGCCCCCCCGCGTAACGGGAGATGTAGCCTAGATTGGGGTCGGTGAGATGGGTCGCAAAGCCCGCTTCTGGGGGTAAGTAGTCCATGCGTGCCGTTATCACCCGCACTGTGCCTAGGTGCAATTCTTGCGGTCGCGCGCGCATCATGCCGTGGTTAGCCATATAGGCCATCTCACCGTGATAGCCCTTATCCAACCAAGCTTGGAGCCGGCTTTCTTGCGCTGTAAGGTCGGTGTCACAAATGCCTACCTGCGCAAACCCGAGTGCTTTACCCCATGCCTTTATCTGCAGTGCGAGCGTAGCGAGTTCGCGGGCATTGGGTGGGTTGGATGTGTGGTTGGTAACAATGGACATGAATAAATTGGAAAAATGCGCTAGGTTTGATGACCCTATGATAACAGTTTTCCTCCGTTGAGCACGATTTTCATCTGTCACAGCCAAGATAAACGCCCCTCCTCTGTAGCCATTGGTAGGGTATTGAATCTATGATTAGAGTAATTTCTGTCATTTTGGTAACCCTATGTTGAGAGTGTTGTCCTTAAGATTCGGCTTGTTGGCGATGAGTCTGCTGTGCTTGTTGTCCAGCGGTGAAGGCGTGGCAGCGGAAAAATTGAAATTGGTTACCGAAGTCTGGCCACCCATGAGTTATGAGCAAAATGGCATTCCCCAAGGTTTTGGTGTGGAGTTGGTTAATCAGCTACAGGCTAAATTAGGGCAGCAAGAGAAAATCGATGTACTCCCTTGGGCACGGGCTTATTCGATTGCCAGTGCTTCGCCCAATGTGTTGTTGTTTGCGACATCTATGGGTGATGAGCGTGAGAGGCTATTTGATTTTATTGGGCCTATAGCTACCAGTAAGATTGCTTTGTATGTCAGGGCCGACGATCCGATAACCATTAATCATTTATCTGAGGTTAAGACTGCGGGGATAGTGGGAGTGTACCGTGAGTCCGCTGGTGCCCAGTTATTAGCGTTCTCAGGGATTAATAACCTGCTTGTCGCCAGTTTTCCCCAACAGTCTGCCAAGCAACTATTGTTTTCCAGGGTGCGTTTTTGGTGTCAGGCCGATCTCGCCGTTAAACATCTATTAGAGGAAATAGGGGCTAAGGAGGCAGATGTACAGCAAGTGTATGTGGTTTCCGAAATCAAGCTGTATTTAGCTTTTTCTAGAGGTACTGCGGCCGACATCGTTTTAAGCTGGCAGGCTGAGCTTGAAAAAATGAAGGATTCTGGCGAGTTTAGCCGTTTATATCAACATTGGTTTGGGGCTTTACCACCACCGTTAGAACATCAGATTTTTTGGCATAAAAATACTTAAGCCTTAACTTAAGCACTAGCATTGTCAGGGTCATCGTTCGGCTTATCATCTAAGTCATCGGCTGATTTTATGCAGTTTCTCCCCGCATGCTTAGCCGCATAGAGGGCTTTATCTGCCCGTTTCAGTAAGCTTGCAAAATTTCTATCCTGCGATTTTCCCCCTAGGGTGGCGACCCCGGCGCTCACTGTCAGTGTGAGTTCATGGGGTAATGCTTGATTGCTGAGTTCGGTGATTTTGCTTTGCAATTGATGGGCAAGTTCCCAGGCTCGTTTAGCATCGGTATTGGGAAGTAGGATCAAAAACTCTTCACCACCGATACGACCTAGATGGTCTTTATTTCCCGTTAGGGCTTGGCCTGCATTGGCGATAGTGATCAGCGCACGATCGCCTATTTCATGGCCAAAGTTATCGTTGATTTTCTTGAAATGATCCGCATCGAAAATGATCACCGAGAATGGGTGTTGTTGTCTTAACGCTTGTTGGAAATATTTGGCTGCTTGAGCATAAATATGCCGCCGATTGGGCAATTGGGTTAGGTAATCGGTTAGGGCAATGACTTGCAGCTGGCGATTTCGATTAACCTGCTGATAGGCAAAGATAGAGACTATGGCGAGTATGCAGGCAGTTAGCAGTAAGATGGTGTATTGCAATGACTTATTCTGTTCAAGTAAGGCAAGTTCCTGCTCTTTAAGTGTTTGGTTTTCAATGAGCCTTTCGTTTTCTAATTTTATGCGGCTGGTATCGAATTTAACTTTTAATTCAGTGGTTTGTAAGTCGAGTGAATTACCATCCACTTTTTTAGTGAGCAGCATAAACTCCTGTAAGGCACGGTAGGCTGCGGGTAAATTATCCATGGCGGCATACACATCACTCTTTAACTGCAGGAGCTGAACCAGCCCCCGATCATTTTGAAGAGAACGAAAGGCTTCTTCTCCTTCAACGAGATCGATAAGGGCCTCGTCATAGCGACCCTGCTGAAATTTAATCTCCCCCATAAACAGTTTCATAAAACTGTAGCCAGTGGGTTCTTTTTCGGTGATAACCGTCCCAGCTTCGGCCAAATAACGCTCGGCTTCATCGAGGCGATTGAGCTTAATTAAGCTGTATGCAATATTCGTCGCGGCAATGGCGGCGGCAACCGTCTTTTTATGTTCCTTATAATAGCGGTAACTTATCAGAAATTGCTCTATCGCTTGCTGGTGCTCACCGAGTTCATCTAAGGCTAAGCCAATATCGGAGATGACAAAGATAACTTGGTCTTGGTTGTTGTTTTTTAAATAAATCTTTTTAAGTTTATTGTAATAACGTATGGCACTCTGGGGATCGCCGTAGCGCCTAAAGCTGGTAGCTACATCGGCAAGGTTGAAATTGGCCCAGCCAGTTAAATTCAATGATTCGTACAGATCCTGTGCTGTCACTAGGTCTTCTAAAGCCGAAGAAAAATCGCCAATATAAGAGTATAGGGCGCCACGAAGGCTACGTGAGTCGGCAATCAGTTTTAGATCTTCATGTTCATAGGCACGTTTCACGCTAAGATCGTAGCCTTCCATCGCGCCCTTTATATCGTCATTTAACTGTAAAAACCAAGCATGGCAGAGGGTTAGTTCTGTCACATAGTGAGGGGTAGCGCTTGGGGGAATATGGGCAAGGGCATGGGTCGTATAGGCAAGTGCTAATTTGATCTCCTGCTCAGTTGTAGAGGCCTGATTCCAGCATTTTAATAACTGTAGTTTTTCGGTTCGAATAACATCATCGGTGGGGATCAGTCTGCTTAACAGCGCAATATCCTCTTTGACCGCTTCAGGTGTCATAGTTTCACCTCGGTCATGCTTTGCAAATATTTTATCAACCAGTGTTTCTTCTTCGGCCACAGCAAAGTGTTGCGTAAAGTGTTGTGTAATGAGTAGCAGCAAAAGCAGTGATAAATAGCGCACTGGATGTGACAATGTGAATAATTCCTATCCGTGTTGAAATCAATAGCTAATCATCATCTTAGCATAGTCTTTTTTATTACTGTTGAGATAGATTCAGTACAACTTTGCATTCCCATGACTATCAAGGTATAAACGTCGCCTTGGAATTTACTCGAAAAGGAATCATCGTTGAAAAATTTACTCTGTGCACTGTTAGTCATTTTCAGTGGCACCAGTTGGGCCAGCTCAGATTTAGAAACTTCGGGTGATGTACTGCATTTAATGCTGCCTGCCACGGCGATGGGGGCCACCTTATTCTATGAGGACGGTTACGATGGCAGTTGGCAATTAATACAGGCGGCGGTATCGAGTCGCTTAGTGGTCGAAGGCCTAAAATATGGGGTGAGTAAAGACAGACCCGATGGCAGTGGTGATGACTCTTTTCCATCGGGCCACACCTCGGATAGTTTTATGGCGGCGACCTTTATTCAGCAGCGTTATGGCTGGCAATATGGCTTACCCGCCTATATCGCCGCATCCTACGTGGGCTATACCCGAGTGGCGAGTGACCAACATTATGTAGAAGATGTCCTCGCTGGTGCCGCCATTGGGGCATTAGCGGGTTGGTATTTTACTGACCCCTATAAAGGGATTACAGTGACGCCCTTAGCGGGCAATGGAATTTACGGTGTGTATATTAGTGGCCGGTTCTAGCCACTGTCATTAGCTAAGATTAGAGAGTGTTTATGAGCGAATTATCAGCCGCTTATCGTGAAACTGCCGAGCAGATTTCCCACAATGTTGCTAACAAAGTCTTACCTATGGCGAAATTGCCCGAGGGTTTATTAGCGGCCTATCAAGGGTTATGCGCCGAGCTGTTAGAAGACAGAGAAGCTAAATTTAGCCAAGCTTGGGATGCATTGCCCGCCAGTGCGCGTAATTTAATGTCACAGGCCGAATTCCACGGTTTCTATATTGCCAACGCTTGGTTGCAATTGAGTCGTGTTGCGCAGGAAATTTCCGAGCAGGCGGATACGGACGAGGCGATTAACGAGAAGGAATACAACGGGATATTTGCCCGTTTGGCCGATGAGTCACTCAAGGAAAGTCTGCGTAAATTAAAGAAGGCCCGTACCGATCGTTCTATGCTCAACAGCTTTAAACAAGTGATGGCGCCTTAAGGCAGAAACATCCGGAGTAAGATAGTAAAAGCCCGTCAGTTGACGGGCTTTTTGTTTAGCATTGAAGCTCGGAACTAGAACGACGTGCGCTTATAGCGGCGGTATTCTGGCTTCCAAAAGTTATCTTCAATCGCCTGCTTAAGTAGCTCATCACTTGCGGGTAAGGATAAACCTTGCTCAATCGCCACTTTACCGACGGCAAAGGCAATATGCTTACTGACGGAATGAATATCTTCAAGTTTTGGCAGTAATGGACCGCTGCCGTTAATGGCCAAAGGTGAGCATTCGGCGAGTGCGCGGCTCGAGGCCATTAGCATGGCGTCCGATACGTGGCGCGCACCAGAGGCGAGTACCCCTAGGCCAATACCTGGGAAGATAAAGCTATTGTTACATTGGGCGATTTCATAGGTTTCACCCTCGACAACCACAGGCTCAAATGGGCTACCTGTGGCGACTAAGGCTTGGCCTGAAGTCCAATGTAAAATGTCTTTTGGTGTTGCTTCGACGCGGCTTGTTGGGTTGGACAGCGGGAAAATAATCGGCCGAGCACAGTGGCTGTGCATGGCGCGGATAATTTCCTCGGTGAAGAGTCCTGGCGCACCAGACACACCAATCAGCACTGTGGGTTTAGCATTATTGACTACATCGAGCAGTGAAATATTGTCGCTAAAATTGTTCCAGTTGCTGATGTCGGTACATCTCTGTGCCAATTTTTGCTGGAAGGGCAACAGGTTAGGCATGTTGTCGAGCAGCAGACCCCAACGATCAACCATGCAGACTTGGCTGCGTGCTTGCTCATCGCTGATCCCCTCGGACACCATTTGCGCCACTATGGCTTCGGCGATACCACAACCCGCGCTGCCCGCACCTAAGAAGGCGATACGTTGTTGATTCAGTTCTGTGCCTGCGGCTTTACAGGCGGCGAGTAAAGAACCCACAGTCACTGCGGCAGTGCCTTGAATATCATCATTAAAGCAGCAGTATCTTTCCTTATAACGCTCAAGGATTGGCATCGCATTCTTTTGGGCGAAGTCTTCAAATTGGATCAGGGTATCTGGCCAGCGCACATGCACGGCTTGCATAAAGGCTTCGATAAACTCGGCATATTCTTCGCCGCCAATACGGGGATGACGCCAACCCATGTACATAGGATCTTCCAACAATTGTGGATTGTCGGTACCTACGTCTAAGGTGATGGGGAGGGTGTATGCGGGGCTGATCCCACCGCAGCTGGTATAGAGCGACAACTTACCAATTGGGATCCCCATGCCGCCAATGCCCTGATCGCCTAAACCTAAGATACGTTCACCGTCGGTTACAACGATGATCTTCACTTTTTGGCGAGTCGAGTTGTTGAGGATGTCGTCGATTCTGTCTTTATTCGGGTAGGATATGAACAGACCGCGGTTACGGCGATAGTTTTTCGAGAAGCGCTCACAGGCCAAACCTACCGTCGGGGTGTAGATAATTGGCATCATTTCACTGATGTGATTTTGCACTAAACGATAAAACAGCGTTTCGTTGGTGTCTTGGATATTGCGTAGGTAAATATGCTTGTCGAGATCGTTATTGAAACTTCTGAACTGATCGTAGGCGCGCGATGCTTGTTCTTCAATGGTTTCAATGGCGTAGGGGACTAAGCCTTCGAGGTTAAAGAAAATACGCTCTTCTTCAGAAAATGCACTGCCCTTGTTAATCAATGGGGCTTCAAGAATGGCAGGTCCTGCAAACGGAAGATAGAGGGGGCGTTTATTATCGTCCATGGGTAACCTTTGAGTTATTGTGTAAGTGGTTCGATACGTGCTGTAAGTCACGTAAGGTTATCATGAAATGTGATCTTTGTTGCCCGTGTCGTGAGGTATTTGTGGTTTTTTTTGCACCACAGCCAAGTACCTTTGTTTAAAACGAGATGCAGTAACGCGATTGGCGGTGACCTTTTAGGGTTTTAGGCCGCTTGTGGGCAGAGGATATAAATAAAAAACGCAGCCTAGGCTGCGTTTGATTTTATCGACGAAACTGTGGGTTACACGCCGCGATACTTAAGTGATAAGCCGCGGATAAAGTTACGCAGAATTTGATCGCCACACTCTTTGAAGTTTTTATGATCTGGGTTTCTAAAGAGGGCGCTCAGTTCTGATTTTGACATTTGCACTTCGGCAAGGGCTAGGGTTGCCACTATATCTTCTTCACGCATTTCGAGGGCGACTCTGAGCTTTTTGAAGATTAAGTTGTTATTTAAGCGTGAAACTGGCTTTGGAATTTCAGCCCCTTCACGTAAACCACGCTTCTCTATGATAAGGCCATCTAAAAACTGACATAGTGTCGTGTCGTTGCAAGCCTTATAACCTTCTTCCTCTTCTTTACGCAGAAGATTAATCATCTCTTCGACGGGCACTTCTTTTCCGGCTTTGGCAAAAATTTTAATCATTTTTGCATTGTTGAAATCAAACACGAAGCGCAAACGGCGCAAAATATCATTGTTAATCATGGTCATCTCTTGGCGCGGCTGCGCTGTCTGGTTTAAGAGCCGACATTATATACTCAAAGTAACAGAAAAGCAGGAAAGTCTAGTACGGATGATTTTGCGGCTGTGCGGCATGAGCCCTAGCTGAGAACTCATGCTCAAAAGAGTAGAACTAGACCTTAACTGCTAGATACCAGTAAATAAAAAGCACTGCAAAAATAAGTAAATAACTTAATCCTATCAAGGAAAGGCACTTCATTTTGGTACCATAACGATGGGCTTCAGGCAACTGGGTACTGGTCATTAAGCGATAGTTTAGCCATGCAAATACCACTGTGGTCATAAAGGCTAAAATCATCACAAATTCCAGCAGTGGCAGTAGGGCACCCTTAAAAAACAGGATTAACATTAATCCTAAGGTGCTAACGCTCAGCATGATACCTGTCAGGCGTTTGTCCGATTGCGCATCGGTTACTGTGGATTGAGAGAGTAGTTGCCAACCCATGTTCAAGGTTCTGCTGTAGCCGTCGATAACTGTGACTGTGGTGCTGAAGATACATAAAAACGCAACAATACCAATCAAATAGCGGCTCTCACCGCCCATCACTTGGCTATATAAGTTGATTAATTGATTCGCGAATTTCGCGCCAGAGTCGGAGAAATGTTCACCGCTACCGTGCATCACTAGGGCGCCTAAGGCCAGAAAAACTACGGCCAATAGGGCTGTGACTATATAACCTAAGTTAAAGTCTAATAGGGCCTGTGATGGGGTCACGGCTGAGGTCTTTTGTTTTTCTAATAACCACAGAGAGTTCCAAGCACTGACCTCAATTGGCGCCGGCATCCAGCCCATCATAGCGACTAAGAATCCCATATGAGCCCACTGCCAAGGTGAGGGTGACACGAACTGGCTAGCCAGTGGTTTTACGTGATCAAATGCTAAGGCGACCGCGATTAATGTGGTGAGTGTCAGGGCAAACATGATGATCTTAGTCAGCCTATCCAGCAAAGAATAATGCCCTAAAATTAATAACAACAACGAGCTTATCAGCACTAACAGCGCTAACACATCTATCGGTAAGGGAATAAACTGCGTCAGCATGGCGGCGGTCAGCATGCACACACCCGCCGTACTGGCGATGGAGGCGATCACATTCAGCCCAGTAAATAACCACAGATAGCCTCGGCCTTGCTTGAGATAGCCATGCAGCAAACTTTCTCCCGTGGCGGCGGTGTAATGTGCCCCTGCGGCAAAGAAGGGATACTTCAATAAATTCACCCCTAAAATAACCCAAGCGAGTTGCCAGCCAAATTCGGCCCCTGCACGGGTCGATGCAACTAAGTGGGATGCGCCAATGGCTGCGGCGGCCATAAGAACACCGGGACCCATGGCTCTGATACCGAGTGCAAGCTGTGTGGACCAATTGGCCATGGGAGTGGTTATTGAGGATTGAGTCATGTCGTTATCTAATTTGCCTGTTGAAAATCAATCTTGAAAATTGAATAAGAGAACCTACGTTCATGCTAAGTTAGTGATTCAACATTAAAGATAAAGTGATTGAATTAAAAGTTATTTTATTCAAATTATCCGTTTAATTTTTGGCTGAGTAAGGCTTCAATTCGTTTTAGACTTGCTGCCATCTCGACCACGTTTTGTAATAATGCATTATCGGGTAGCGCCGATGGGTTCATTGGCGACGAGGGTTGGGTAAGGCATTCTTTTTGCGCTAGCACTAAGGTTCTAAACTTCGGCGCATCGACGACACCAACTAAGCTAATCAAGGCTCCCGCTCCCGATTGGCCCGCCGTCTCAACGGTTAGCTTATGCAGGCCCATAAGTCGCATTATGGGGCCTTGGATCAGTGCCATATCGGTAATTTTATCTAAGGGAACCGTATTTTCGGTGCGGGTTAATATTCCCCTGCATACAATAAGCTTATTGTTCGTTAAGCGAGCGCTCATATTACTAATATAACGACGCGTTCCCCATAGTCCGATTGGAAACCATAGTAATAACAAAGGAATACCTATAATGCTTAGGCTGAAATAGGCCGCCCCAGAGAGTAGCCAATACCAGCCTAAATTGGCCTCAAATTCCGCTTCATAAATGATCTTGTCTTCCATAGGTATCTCTTCAGTCCAGCATGCACGCATCGCTATCTTGGAATATCTCACTAGGAAAATACATTGTTTTAATATGTAACAAAAGTTTAACTTTTTTCAGTCCCCCATTGACTTTGGTTGGTAAGTCATTACCTTGGTGTTTGTTAAATTTAGGTTTTAATTAAGTTGCTGTAATTTTAATAAAAACAATGATACTAGGGAATGTATATGAAAAGACCTCAAATTCTACCCAGTGCGTGTGCAATTGCGATTGCCATGGCATTTGCCCCAACCGTTGCCCATGCGGCCGACAATGGTGCAGAAAAAGTTGAACGTATTGAAGTGACGGGTTCGCGGATTAAGCGTACCGATATCGAAGGACCCTCTCCCATTCAATCGATCAGTAAAGATGATATTGCCAATATGGGTTTTGATAACCTACAGCAATTGCTTGAACGTATGCCAGCCAACGGTGCCGGTGCGTTCTCGACCCGTGGTAATAGCCAAGATTCGACCGCTAACGGTGGCGCATCGATCAGCTTACGTGGCTTAGGCCCTGATGCAACACTGGTGCTCATTAACGGCCGCCGTGTGGCGGCGAGCGCTTTTGCCGAAGGTATTACTAATTCCTTCGTCGATATCAACAATATTCCCGTTTCCGCCATTGAACGCATCGATATTCTTAAGGACGGTGCTTCGGCGATTTATGGTTCCGATGCGATTGCGGGTGTGGTTAACATTGTTCTGAAAAAAGACATTGAAGGTATTGAGGTTAACGTCGGCTACGGTGAGACCTCTGGCACGGGTTATGATGAAACCACGGCTAATTTAGTCTGGGGCATAAAGGCAGATAAGGGCAGCGCCTCGGTTATTCTCGATTATTTTAAAAATGATACGCTTTCAGCGACGGACTTAGGGCGTTTTGGCGTTGCAAATCAATCACCTTACGGTGGTGAAGATTTCCGTTCTTCACGCGGTTTTCCTGGTTATTTTTATGTCGATGGCGTGAAAACCATAGATCCTGCTTGTCCTGCTGATAGTGCAACCGCAAGCGGCAGTTGCCTATTTGAATACGGTCCGTACAATCTGGTTGCGCCTGCAGCGGAACGTATCGGCGCTATTGGTCAATTTGAATATCACTTTAATGATGATTTAACCGCTTTCCTCGAACTGGCTGCGCAGCACAACACTTCAATTGCGGGTGGTGCACCAACACCGCTCGATGAGGATGCAGGCTTAACGGTTCCTGGTACTCATCCGAATAACCCTTGGGGCAAAGATATTGAAATCGGTCGCTTCCGTACCGTGGATGCGGGTGCGCGTCGTTGGGATATTGAATCCGATACCCTACGCATAGTGGCTGGTTTACGTGGCACAGTAAAAGAATGGGATTGGGAGGCCACAGTACAACGAGGACGCAGCGAATCGACCCAAACGGGCGATCGTAGCCAAGGTTGGGTGAGAACCGATTATCTTCAGGCGGAAATCGATGCGGGTCGTTACAATCCATTCGGTGGCACTATGAATTCCCAGGAAGTGATTGATGCCATTACTACTAGCCTAGTGCGTCAAGGTTTATCCACCATGACCTCCTATGCGGCAAATATCACAGGCCAAGCTTTCACTCTGGCCGATCGCGATATTATGATGGCGGCTGGGGTGGAATACCGTGAAGAAAGCGTGAGTGATGTGCCCGATGAGCAATTCCAACGCGGGCTGATTTTCGGTACCGAAGCCGTATCTGCCGCTGCATCTCGCGATCAGTATGCGGGTTATGTGGAGTTTTCTATTCCGGTTACCGATAGCTTCGAATTACAACTCGCGGGCCGATATGATCACTACAGTGATTTTGGTTCAACCACAAACCCTAAGGTTGCTTTTCAATGGGGTATTACCGACGAACTCACCACCCGTGGTTCTTGGTCTACGGGATTCCGTGCTCCATCATTGGCGCAAATCGGTTTAGGCCCTTCACGTGAAAGTAGTTTCTTTATCGACACTTACCGCTGCGCTGCCGATGGTGTTGATTGTGAAGCATTGGATTACAACACTGAGTTCCAAGGTAACCCGGATTTAGATGCTGAAGAGTCAGAGACTTGGAACGTCGGTATGATCTGGGCTCCTAGCCAGCAGTTCGATATAGGTTTTGATATCTTCAGTATCACTCAAGATCATAAGATTGATAAGCAGCCATTGGGCGATATCTATACTGCGAACTGTAATGACCAAACCAGCACTGTGTGTGAGCGTTTAACGCCACAAGCGGGTCAAACCTTAGGTCCAATCAGTATTATCCACTCCAGCTTTATTAATTTAAGCTCACAGGATGTGCAGGGTATGGATGTTTCGACCCATTATGGTCTTGAGCTTGATAACTTTGGTGATTTGAAGTTTGGATTAGAATACAGCTACTTACATAATTTCGAGAAAGATGGGCTGGATTACACTGGCGAGTACAAGTTCCCTCAACACCGTTGGTTACTGACCAGTAATTGGATGATGGATAACTTTGCTGCCAACGTAAATTTAAGCTATATCGGCGAATTTGAAGATACACCCGATATTAACTTTGATGGCGTGCTTGACTTTGAAAGCAACACATCACGTACGATTGATGCGCAAATCCTAGTTGATATGTCAGGTAGTTACCGTTTCAATGATATGTTTAAGCTGACATTAGGCGTGAATAACGTATTTGATGAAGAGCCACCGTTTGCGATTGGTGACGGCGATACCGACCTCTATGGTTATGTGATTTCTGTACACAACCCAATGGGACGTTATATCTACACTAAACTGACGATGAACTTCTAATCTAAGGCTAACTTAGCTGACACTATGCTGTGTTACCTAAGAGTGTAGCGAGATCACAACGGCGCCTAGTGCGCCGTTTTTTATGGGAAGATTTGCACTCGTGTGAACTCAGTGTATCTTCGGGTTGACCACTATCAACAATGACTAAAAGGACGTTAATATGATCACTTTATATGGCATGCCCCGCAGCCGTGCATTACGGGTTGCTTGGGTGTTAGAAGAGTTAGGCGCCGAGTGGGCCTTTTCGTTTGTGGATATGAACAAGGGCGAGCACCATAGCGCCGCCTTCTTAGCGCTGAATCCCTGTGCTAAGGTGCCAGTGTTAACGGATGGTGAGTTAGTATTGTCAGAGTCGGCGGCCATTTGCCTGTATCTGGCGGAAAAATTTGGCCAGTTATTACCCCCTGCGGGAAGTGTGGCGTCCGGTCTGCATCATCAATGGGTGAGTTTTATCATCACTGAGCTTGAGCAGCCACTGTGGACCTTAGGTAAGCATAAATTTGCCTTGCCTGAGGCGCAGCGTCATCCGCAGATTATGCCCTGCGCGGTATGGGAATTTAATAAGGCGGCGACCTTGGCCGAAGCTATGTTGCCCGATACCGATTTTTTACTGGGGGACACACTTTCCGTTGCCGATATTTTGCTTGCTCATACATTGCTTTGGGGCACCTTATTCGAGCAACAGATCCCGCCTAAACTTGCGGCTTACCGGGATAGAATTGCTGCTCGTCCTTCTCGTCAATCGGCATTAGCCAAAATGGATGCCGTTGTCGCGGCATCGCAAACCTAAACTGCCTTTGGGGAGTAAAAAATCAAAAGGGCAGAAGTAACACTTCTGCCCTTTTGATTGAACTAAATCTAATTTATAACTGAGTCGCTGCCCATTTAGCGCGGCTTTCACGGCTTTCGCTCAAGCCGTTTTGTTCACGGTAAGCTTTGTAGGCTTCCACATTTAAGGCAACTAGGCTGACGTCCACTTCGAGCACTAGCTTACATTCTTTCTTAATGCGCCATGCTGCGGTGTTGTACAGCTCTGTCAGTGGCAGTGAGCTTAAAAATTCAGGATTATATTGGGTGTAAACGGCTTGGGTTGGATAAACCACAAAGGCCAGATGACGCTTAGGCTCTTTCTTAAACAGGGCTTCGATACCGTCTGTGGTATTGAGCACTTGCATCTCGATAATGTCGTCAATTTCTAATAGCTTCTTCTGTGCAAGCTCTGGCACGGGTGACTCGCCGTTTTCCCAAGACAATACTTCAGTTTCACTGTGATGGGTGAGTTGGCCCACCTGTGCCACACTAAGGCTAAGTGATTGGCGTAGGTAGCTCATTTCGATGGCATTCAAGCCAATATTTTTAGACATAATGCGGTTCTCAAGTTCGATATAAATAAATTTAGTATTTAATTTTTAACCAAATATCTTCGACCCACTCCCAGAAGGATTCCCAATAGATATCGGCAAAGTCGCCATTCTTCCAAAAATGCACTTGGCCATCCTGGTCGATGCAGTAAAAGTCATCGCCTAGCTGACAGATGGCAATCATGTCCCTCGGCATACCAATTGACCAAGCATAGCAGGTCACTTCGGGTAAATAGGTGTGGGAATAGGGATCGGCCACTGTGACGGGTTCGATGGCACCATAAATCACATTGCTGGCATAAAGCAGATATTCCTTTAACTCCCGCGGCAGTGGGATCAGTATTTGTTCCTCCACCTCCACTAACTGCTCGAATGTGGGTAACTCGAGTGGCACAGGCACAGTTTCGCTGCGTTCTTGGAGCTGCTCAATAATATCGTGCATAGGATTTCCTTAAGGGTCGCCTTATGGCGCGGGATTATATAGGGAAACGAGGTTGGATGCGAGGGACGGGTTTTGTGTACCTAACTGGTATGAGCCGTGTTTGGCCTAAGTGTTAATGGTATTGATCTATATCGCTCGGCGGGAATGTTTGCCAATTAAGTAAAAAAAACGCTGGTATCTTTACAGAAAACCAGCGCAAAAGTGGAAGAGAGGATGCGTTAAGCAACTGAGCTGTTAAGCAGGGTTCCGTCTGCGACGCGTTTATAGTTAAGCCACGCTTTATGGTAAAGCTTATGGGACTCTTGGCGCAGTTTAGTTATTTGCGCGGTTTCAAATTCACTTAAATGACGTTGCTGTTTAAGGGCATTGGCTTCAATTTGCTGTACTTGTTCGTAGACTTTATGTTCTGGGCCGCTTTTGATTTCGGCAATCTCCTTAAGGTGTAGTTGCACTTCGGCAATCATGCCGCTTTCAGGCAAACGTAGCAGCAAGTTGAGATCGCGATAGCCCGAGGCTTTTGGCTCGGCGAAACGGTTTTTTTGTTTCACTACCTGCGTTTGCTCACTTAAGGCGTAATAGGCTTGCATCAACTCCGAAATGCTGTCGGCCACAATACTGGCGCGGGCGAGGTCGGTAATTTGGCTGGCATCACCATTAAATTTGCTGGCGACCTTCTCGGCGGCGCGTTGATAACTTTTTACTTCTGGCAGAATCACTTGCACCTGTGAGCGCGCAGCGATCCGCTGCAGTAAACTTCCCAGCTCATATTGAGCCAGTTGGGCACTTGAATATAAGTTGTCTAAACAGCTTGAGGATTGGCGTGGGGTATCGAAGGTTTGAGTATTTAGCGCGTAAAGTCCGTGCAGATCATGGCTTTGTGCCTGTCTTGCGCTATAACTGCCACGTTCAGCTTCAGCATCATTGATATCGAGGGGATTGGCAACTGCGGCGCGGGTCGATAATAAGAGTAGAAAAATAAAAAAGGTACGAAATAACTTATTCATAACGGCCTACTTCCCTATTGAAGTGATACACATCACAGTGACCACCTTAGGCTGCTATGGCTTAATTAGAGCTGAATCGATGATGAAGCTTTATTCATCTTCTGCTTATCTCTTTCGGCCGAGCCAATAAAAATGGCGCCACCCATTACAGGTCGCGCCATTTTGTGGCTCAGCCAAGGTGGCAGAGCGATGACTTAATTTGGCTTACCAAATTTTTACGCGTTTTTCTGGGGCGATATACATAGCATCACCGGGTTTTACATCATAGGTAGTGTAAAACTCTGGCATGTTAGATAACGCACCTAAGGCGCGGAATTCCGCAGGTGAGTGTGGATCGGTCGCTACGCGGTTACGCAGTGCTTCTTCCTTGGCCTTGGCGCGCCAAATTTGGGTGAAGCCGATGAAGAAACGTTGATCGCCAGTCAAACCGTCGATGACTGGTGCTTCTTTACCGTTCAGAGACTTCTTGTATGCGCGGTAAGCGATAGTCACACCCGATAAGTCACCGATGTTCTCACCTAAGGTCAAACCACCATTAACGTGCAAGTCATCAAACACATAGTAACCGTCGTACTGGGCAATAAGTGCTTGGCCGCGGGCAGAAAACTCTTTTAAGTCCTGCGATGTCCACCAGTCACGCATATTGCCTTCGCCATCGAACTTGGCACCTTGGTCGTCGAAACCATGGCCCATCTCATGGCCGATCACGGCGCCAATACCACCGTAGTTCACCGCATCATCCGCTTCCATGTTAAAGAAAGGTGGCTGCAGAATAGCGGCAGGGAACACGATTTCGTTCATGGTTGGGTTGTAGTAAGCGTTGACCGTTTGTGGTGTCATATGCCATTCATCTTTATCGATTGGCGCACCTAGCTTAGCCAGAGACTTAGCATGCTCAACTTCACTGGCACGCATAGCGTTACCGATCAAGTCATCGGCTTTGATGGTTAGCTTGCTGTAATCTTCCCATTTGTTGGGGTAACCAATTTTAGGGTTAAATTTGGCTAACTTATCCGCCGCAGCCACTTTAGTGCTGTCGCTCATCCACGTTAAATCTTTGATACTGTCGCCGTAGGCGCCACGCAGATTTTCAACCAGTGCTTGCATGCGGTCTTTGGCTTCAGGCGTGAAATGACGCTTCACATATACTTTGCCGACGACTTCGCCTAAAACAGCGTTGACAGCGGCTACACCGCGTTTCCAGCGAGGCTCTTGTTCTTCTTGGCCGTTTAAGGTTTTAGCGAAGAAGGCAAAGTTTTCGTTATCGAGTTCTTCGCTTAAGTTGCTGGCGGCGTGGGTCAGTACCTGCCACTGCATGTAGGTCTTCCAGGTAGCGAGATCCGTTGTCTTGAGGATTTCGTTCAGACCTTGGATATAGCTAGGTTGATTAACGATAATATCGGTTTGCTTATCGGCACCTAAAACTGCTAAGTAACCAGCCCAATCGATATCCGGCGCTAAGGTCGGCAGATCTTTTACTTGGTATAGGTTGTATGTCTTAGTGCTGTCGCGGGTTTCTACGACATCCCAGTGCTTAGCGGCAATGGCGGTTTCTAGGGCTAGGATGGCTTCTGCGCTAGCCTTAGGATTAGCAAGGCCAGCTAGGGTAAACATTTTTTCGATGTGGGCGACATAAGCCTTACGAATATTAACGAAGCGCTCTGACTCGTTAAAGTAGTAGTCTTTTTCCGGCAGGCTTAAACCGTATTGCCATAGGTGGGTGGCATAGCGGCTCGAATTCTTGGCATCGATATCGATATAAAATGCCATCGGAGTCCCCGCGCCAGCGATTTGGCTGTGGGCGAAATATTTTACTAACTCATTTTTGTCTTTTAGGGCATTAATGGCATCCAATTCGCCTTGAATTGGGGTCACGCCCAGTTTGTTGAGTGTGGCAGTGTCCATAAATGAGCGATATAAATCGGCCACTTTCTGCTCGTCCGTGCCTTCGGCAAGATTAGGGGTTGCCGCCACTTCTTCAATAATGGCTTTCACATCGTCACGGGATTTTTCACGTAAGTCATAGAAAGCGCCAATACTAGTGCGATCGGCTGGGATCTCGGCCTTCTTCAACCAAGCTCCGTTGACATATTCATAAAAATCGTCCTGTGGACGAATGGATTTATCAAAGTTTGCAAATTCGATACCCGAGCCTAAGGCTTTAGAGACAGCGGCAGCAGTCGCGGTTTTACTGATTTCAGCGGCAGACGTTTTCACTTCGGCGGGTTTGTCATTACAGGCAGCCAGTCCTGCAATAAGTGAGGCACATAGTCCCCCAATGAGTACTTTTCTCATGTCGTTTCCTTCGAGTTTATTATAGTGCCCATAATTGGGGCTTTTGATTGGCAAAAACTGGGATTGCTCCAGGTGCAATGAAATGTATGTTAATGCTTTAATGGGAAGCTAAACAAGGTGATTGCAGTTTTAATCGCGGATTTATCTGCAGTCATATGTAACTAAAGGTTACCAGTTGTCGTATTCACCTCTTCAGTGCCAAAGTTACCGTATGCGAGCCTTTTCAGGTAAGCGAGCACTTAGTTTTATCATTTTATTAATGAGCTTAAATGAGTTGCCTAATGGGCTTTGCTGGATTACCTGCGACCACGGTTTTGGTTGCTACATTTTTTGTGACTAGGGCTCCTGCACCTATGATGGCGTCATCACCAATAGTGACACCTGGCATTATGATAGCGCCACCACCAACCCATACCCGTTTACCGACCTTAATGGTTTTGGCGGTTTCTAACCCTGAACAGCGTAGCTCGGCATCGAGTGGATGACTCGAAGTTGCTGTCAATGCCTAAGGGCTAAATAGGAACACATCTCGCGTTCTGCAGCAATTCTTTGCCCTTTGTTATGCTCGGCCCCATAATACGGCAGTTTTCATTTATCAAGTTGAGTAATAACGTGCGTTTAGACAAATTTATCTGTGAAAGTACCTCACTGACTCGCTCATTAGCGAAAAAAGCCCTACACCGTGGCGACATTACCTGTGATGGCATTGTTGTCAAAGACTCGGGTTTTAAGGTGACCGAGGGCATGCAGATTTGCCTCGAAGGCGAGCCTATTACCTTAGTGGGCGAGCGCTATTTGATGCTGAATAAGCCCGTCGATACTATTTGCTCAACCATAGATGAAACCTATCCCTCTGTCTTGAGTCTGTTGGATTTGGCAAAACCTGAAACACTGCATATTGCTGGCCGTTTAGATGCCGATACTACAGGGTTAGTGCTGATCACCAGTGATGGCCAGTGGTCGCACCGGATCACTTCTCCGAAAAAAGACTGCGGTAAGCGCTATTTAGTGCAATTAGCCGAACCCGTCGATGCGAGCTTAATTGAGGTTTTTGCTGCCGGTGTCGAGCTTAGAAATGAAGAGGGGCTGACCAAACCTGCGGTGCTTGAGATCATTGAACCGCAATGTGTACGCTTAACCATCACCGAAGGCAAATATCACCAAGTGAAGCGCATGTTCGCCGCGGTGGGAAACCATGTCGTTGGCTTACACCGTGAGAGTATTGGGCAAATCGAGTTAGACCCGGATTTAGCCCTAGGTGAGTGGCGTTACTTAACCGCCGAAGAGATCGCTTCAATCTGACGCCATCCATAAAAAATGCCGCCCAAGTTTGGGCGGCATTTTTGTTTCTAGGCCTTGATTAACCTTGCTTTAGGCTCAGGTTACCGCTGACGGTATTCATTCTGACATCCGCACTGCCTGTGCCCGTTTGGAAGCTGAGGGATTCATTTGATACGTATTTTTGCTTTTGTGGTACATCTTGGCTTAGGCCATTGTTAATTTTGCCACCTGGGCCACCGTTTAAATCAAAACTGGCATCAGGCATGGCCGCGAAGGTGACCGTGATATCGCCACTGACACTTTCGAGATTCGCTCTATCGAAGGTTTTTGCCAGTGATACTTGGCTGTCGCCGCTCACGGTTCTGAGTGTGATATCTTTTGCGGCACTAAAGTTGGCGGCCACTTCCCCCGACACTTGTTCGACTTTAACCTTCTCAGCTAGCGTTTGGCTGTTAAGATCGCCACTCACGAGGCGGTACTTGATTTCACCTTTACTTTCAGTGTCGTTAATTTCACCGGATACAGTGTCTAACAGGATTTTGCCAGCTAATCCTTTGGTGGTGATATCCCCGGATACAGAATGCAGCGATGGATTACCGCTAAGATCATCGGCGCTGATATTGCCACTGACGGTATTTAAATCCAGTTCACCTTGCGTCTGGGTTATCTGCAGATTTGCCGAGATAGTGTCGGCACTGAGTTTGACTGTTTTGGGGACCTTAATCGTTAGTTTTGAGCCGTTATTATCGCTACCGTTGTAATGGTTTGGCATTTTATCCTCGATATTCAGGCTATTGCCTTTTTGCTCGAAGATAAAACCTTCGCTCAGCTCATCGAGGGTGCCGGTCACGCTCACCTCATTTTTATCCCAACTTTGGATCTGTACTTCACCACGTTGGATCTTGATTTGCAGTTGAGTCCCACTGCTAATACTCAATTGTTTGTCCACACTCTCGGCGGCAAACGCACTGCCCATTAAACCGAGGTAGAAAGTTGACACTAATAGACTGGTCTTGGTCAGGTTCATGTTGCTCATAGGGTGTTTCCTTGTGTTGAGTTTTTGATGGGAAGTTTTTGGCCTTGCTGTAGCAGTTCGAGTTCACGCTGTTGCACCCAAAGCCAGAGCTGCCATAGTTGTTTATCGGTTGGATTGGCTTGTAATGCTTGGTAAATCTGCTCACCTGCGCGCCTAAGCTCTTCTAATCCTTGTTCTAGCGGGGCACTTAAATGACGGGTCTGCCATATAAGCGCATTGGGGGTGTGTTCGAGTGCATCGACTTGTCCTTGGTGCATAGTGGCAATTTGCGTCAATAGGGTTTGCAAAGCCTTATCGCTGTCCTTTGGCGACTGCTGCGCCGTGTTCTGTGCTGTGGGTGTTATCCCTTGGTATTGGTAGCCGAAAAATACCGCCAATAATATCGTTGCCGCCATCGCCCACTGCGGCCACAGTGGGCGGCCGAGTTTAGGGACATCAGCTTTAGGGCTCAATGGCTTATCCATACGCTTTTCGATCGCCGACCAAAGGTCTCGTTCTGGGGCTAAGTCTCTAGGCGCCTTTGCTACCAATTGCTCGAGTTGTTCTTCACGGGAACGCGGCGTTAACGTCATTACAGCATCTCCTGTAGTAATTGCTTGGCTCTGTGGTATTGCGTCTTACTGGTGCCGACGGCAATGCCGAGTAACTCGGCAATTTCCTCGTGTTGATAGCCTTCTATGGCACAAAGGACGAACACGATACGAGCCCGTTCTGGCAGCCTAAGGATCAATTTATCTAACCCTTGATAGTCTTCATCTGTGCCAGGGAACTCATTGTCGTTTTCCAGCGGTATAAAACGCGCCCAAAAGGATTTTTGCTTGCGAATACTGCTTAGAGCCTGATTTACACAAATACTGTGCAACCAAGTTGAAAACTGGCTATCTCCTCGAAACTGAGGCAACTTTTGCCACACAAGAATAAAACACTCCTGGGTGATTTCTTCAGCCTGGGCCGGCTGGCCACAAAGGCGCAAAGAGAGCGCATAAATACGTTGGTGATGGTTTAAGTACAGTTGCTTAAATGCTGAGCGATTTCCTTGTCCTGCTAAGGTAACAAGATCAAAGTCCGACGCTGTGCTATTGAGTGGGAGTATCCCTGCCGTCACTGTACTTTCCTGTCGTTATGGTTATTTGTTGTAGTTTTGACGCTATGGCAAGGCCAAAAGGTTTGGATCATTTTAAAAAATATTTATTTTGCATCAAATATGAACATTTAATGTACTGGAAAACTTTTGCTGTTAAAGGCCTAACTCCCAGCTATCTTTTTAAGAGACGTTATATTTATTAGGGACTTTCTATGTTAATCCGCTCTAAGTTGTTACTCAGTGCTGCTGTATCCATCACCGCATTGATTGGAATGTTTGGGCTGCAGCTCCATTCCAATTCTGTTAATTCGGAACTCTCCCATGCAGCCCAAAGTGTGCTCGAGTTAGAGCGCAATGTTTTGATGCTGCGTAAAAATGAGAAGGATTTCTTCGCCCGCAAAGATTTACAGTATGTTGAAAAGCATAAGGAAGTACATTCCCAAATCGATAAAATCATTCCGGTATTAGAGCAAACATTTAACAAATATGCCGTCGCTACTGGTTCGCTCGAAAGCTTTGACCGTAATTTAAACCAGTACCAATCTGCTTTTAATGAGGTTGTGAAATTGCAGCAAGAAATAGGGTTAACCCCTAAAACTGGGCTCTATGGCACCCTCAGAACCGCAGTGCATAATGTCGAATCACTGTTGAAGGAGTTCGACCAATTATCCTTAGAAGTCGCAATGCTGCAATTAAGGCGTAATGAAAAGGATTTTATGCTGCGCCGAGAGCTAAGTTATGTCGACACCTTCGATGCCAATATTGCGGTGTTTAATCGCAGTTTGCAGGCATCGAGCCTCGATAGCGGTACCCAAGCGAAAATAGCCACCTTGATAAACCAATATCAAAAGGACTTCAAAAGTTTAGTGAGCAAGGAGCAGCAGCTCGGACTCAGCGAAAAAGAGGGCACTATGGCGCAATTGATCGCGGCCAATGGGTTAACCGAATCGAGTGCCAATGAGCTGCATACCCTTGCGCTTGAAGCCATTGATGGGGCTGAGAGTGACAGTGTCAATATCGGCATTATGGTATTTATACTGATAGCCGTGCTGCTTAGCGTCATAACCTATTTTATTATTCGCAGTATTATCACCCCTGTCGAACGTATCACGCAGATCATTTCTCGCATCGAAGTCAGCAAAGATCTCACCCTAAGATGCGATGCCTCTACTCAGGATGAACTGGGGGAAATTGCACAGCACTTCAATAGTATGGTCGGTAGTTTTCAGCAGCTTATCGAACAAGTGATCGAGTCGGTCGCCACGATTAATACCTCCTGTAAACGTGTCTCAGAAAATGCACTCCAAGCATCCCAAGGGGTAACGCAGCAGCTCAATGAAACCGATATGGTGGCAACGGCGATTACTGAAATGGGCGCGACGATCGATGAAATTGCCAAGACCACTGAGCTTGCCGCCCTCAAGGCGGGCAAAACCCATGACAATGCGCAAATGGGGCAAACTGAGGTTATGCAGACCATTCAGAAAATTGAGCAATTGGCGCAGCAAATTAATGATAGTGCGTCTGTGGTAGATGAACTCGAGCGCGACAGTGAGACTATCGGTAGCGTGCTCGATGTGATCCGTGGCATTGCCGAGCAAACTAATCTCCTGGCACTTAATGCGGCGATTGAAGCGGCGCGTGCCGGTGAACAGGGTCGTGGTTTTGCCGTGGTGGCCGACGAAGTGCGTAACTTAGCGATGCGCACTCAATCGTCAACCCAAGAGATTGCCAATATTATTCAAACACTCCAGAGTCGTACCCGTTCTATCGTGCAATTGATGGATGCGAGTCAAAAGCAAGGATCAGAGAGTGCCGAACAGGCCGCCGCCGCGGGCGCATTACTTAAGCTTATCAATACCGATGTGCGTAATATTATGGATATGAGTACGCAGATCGCCGCCGCCATTGAGGAGCAGAGTATGGTGGCTGCCGAGGTGAATAAGAATGTGGTGGTGATTCGGGATATTGCCCAGGAATCGTCCCAAGCGGCGGACGCCAACGCATCGGCATCGGATGAGCTTAAGGCCCAGGCCGAGTATCTGCATCGTGCTGTCAGTAATTTTAAAATTTAAGTCTTTAAAATCTAAGCTCTTAAAACCTAAGTTTTTAAAATCTAAGCCGCCTTTGGCACAAATAAAAAACGCACTCAATCGAGTGCGTTTTTTTACCACTGCAAGCTAAGCTAATTAGTGGCTAAACATCGCAGAGATAGACTCTTCGTTGCTGACACGGCGAATCGCTTCAGCCAGTACCGCAGACATAGTTAACTGAGTCACTTTAGTTACTTTCAGCATTTCTGGGCTTAAAGGCACAGTGTCGGTGACTATAACTTCATCGATCACTGAGTTTTCGATATTTTCAGCCGCTTTGCCAGAGAACACTGGGTGAGTCGCGTAGGCGAATACGCGGTTTGCACCATGTTCTTTTAGGGCTTCAGCCGCTTTACACAGAGTGCCGCCTGTGTCGATCATATCGTCAACGATAATGCAGTCACGGCCTTGAACATCACCGATAATATGCATAACTTGGGCAACGTTCGCCTGTGGGCGACGTTTATCGATAATGGCCAGATCGGAATCATCTAATAATTTTGCTACTGCGCGAGCGCGAACAACACCACCGATATCCGGTGAAACGACCACAGGGTTATCGAGTTTCTTGGCTAACATATCTTCCAGTAGCACTGGGCTACCGAATACGTTATCCACAGGAACATCGAAGAAACCTTGGATTTGCTCAGCATGCAGGTCACAGGTCAGAACGCGGTCAACACCGACGCTTGACAGGAAATCGGCAACCACTTTGGCGGTAATAGGTACACGGGCGCTACGAACGCGACGGTCTTGACGTGCATAACCAAAGTAAGGGATCACTGCGGTGATACGACCCGCAGATGCACGGCGCAGAGCATCAACCATCACGATGAGTTCCATCAGATTGTCGTTGGTCGGCGCACAGGTGGATTGGATGATGAACACATCGGCTCCACGTACATTTTCGTTAATTTGGACACTGATTTCACCATCGCTGAAACGACCAACCACTGCGTCTCCGAGTTTGCAAAATAGACGATCGGCTATCTTCTTAGCGAGACTGGGGGTGGCGTTCCCAGCAAAGAGCTTGATGTCGGGCACTGTATGAACCTCAGGCGTTTGCTTTATATTTTAGTGGCTAGGGCAACGACGATATAGGGACGGGAGGACCCGAGGCGCTATCGTATATGAGCTACCCTAGAAGAATGTAGTTTATGGATGATTGAGTCGCGTGATGAGCGGCGAAATATTCATCCCTTTTGCAACAAATCCTTGCATATCAGACGGTAATTTCGCCAAGGCTGCGAGAGCTTGTTGCTGTTGTGTAAATTCCCCAAACACGCATGCGCCTGTTCCGGTCATTCTCGACGGCGCATATTCTAGCAGCCAGCCTAAGGCCTTGGCAACTTGAGGGTATTTAGATACGACCAGTTTTTGACAATCATTTGCCCAGGGTTGGCCTAGCAAAGTGTCGATGGCAAGCTTGGGGGTATTACGCGGCAACTGGGGATCTTGGAAGACGGCGGCGGTAGAAACGTGGGCGTCGGGTGCGATGACTAAATACCAAGGCTCACTCGGATTTACCGCTTGTAAGCGTTCACCTACGCCTTCGGCAAAAGCGGCGAAACCATGAATAAAAACAGGAATATCGGCACCAAGTTTCAGTCCAATTTTCGCTAAATCTTCGGTCGATAATTGGGTGTTCCACAGTTTGTTTAAGGCCACTAAGGTGGTCGCCGCATCGGAGGAACCGCCCCCTAAACCACCCCCCATAGGTAGACGCTTATCGAGCCAGATCTCTGCTCCGCCCTTAAAGCCTGTCACTTGTTGCAGTGATTTTGCGGCTCGCAGAATTAAGTTATCGCTATCTGCGACAACAGCCGACATATTGGAGTGCAAAATCAGTTCACGGCTATCGGTCACCTTGAAATCCAACATGTCGCAGCAATCGATAAATTGAAACAAGGTCTGCAATTCATGGTAGCCGTCGCTACGGCGGCCAGTGATGTGTAAAAATAAATTAAGCTTGGCTGGCGCGGGCCAGTGACGGGAAATGGCGTCTGACATGCTAAGGTTTTTCTCCTATCATCACTGCGGGTTTTCCGAGTGCCTGCCATTGATTCAGTTGTAGTTTCAGTTGTAAATCACCGCGTTCAAGCTTGAGTTGATGGGGGACAGTCGTCCCACTTTGGGATTGCCAACGTAAAAATGCGACCTGCCAAGCTGGTGGGGTTTGGGTATTGGTCAGCAGTTTAGGTTTGCCTTGGTTATCGCGTTCGATGAGCTGATCATGCGGGCCAATTTGGCCCGTTATCCATAAAGGTAAATCGTCGAGAGGTAGTGACCAACCACTGACCCGCTCGAGTAGACGCTGGGCGTTATCGTCCTTAAAATCTTTGCCATCAATATGCAAATGGGCCGCGTCTGGAGTTGCCTCTAGGGTTAACACTGTGGTGCCTAGCATGGTCGTGAGGGTTAACTTGTCGCGGGTTTCAGTATGGCGCCAATAAAGGTTGGCGCTGAGCTTGTCATCGGGGGTTTTAATGGCGAGTTTGCCCTGAAGCTCCCAGGCGCTCGCTTGCTTGACATTATTGACTGTGATGGGGCTTAAGTCGTCCAAGGGGGGCCTTGTTTGACAACCAGCTAAAAAGAGTAAGGCACTCAAGGCGATATAAGAGAAAATGGATTTTGTGAGGCGCTTCAAATTATTCATCTATGACTGATATACCAAAGTCCTTATGATACGAGGGCTTGGAAAGAATACCAATGCCATTCGTAAAATTTCCATCGGTGGTCACTTAGGTTTGCCTCGCAAAGACAATCCTTACTTAGCTAGATTGATAGAAAATTTAGGTAAGAAGTTAGACCTTTATTCGGTTTTGTTAAGCGTATTCTGTTTTTAGTTGGGCCAATTCAGTAGAATGCCCTTATTAAGATAGACGCCAAGAATCTAGAAAGAGTCAGATGAGCCTTGTAGCAATCGGTATTAACCATAAAACAGCCACGGTAGACCTGCGTGAGAAAGTTGCCTTCTCTCCGGACAAAATTCATGATGCCATGAAGAGTCTGGCCAGTCGTACACGCTCGGGTGAAGCCGTTATTGTCTCGACCTGTAATCGCACTGAGTTGTATTGCAACAATGGCGATGAGGCCGATATCATCGAGTGGCTTGAACAATATCACGGCCTAGATCATAAAGATGTGGCGCCTTGTCTCTACAATTACCACGGTCAAACTGCGGTCAAGCATTTGATGCGAGTCGCCTCTGGGCTCGACTCATTAATTTTAGGTGAGCCGCAAATTCTGGGGCAGGTGAAGCAAGCCTTCGCTAAAGCCAAAGAAGCTGGCACAGTTGCCTTAACCATAGACCGCTTATTCCAGAATACTTTTTCGGTGGCTAAAAAAGTGCGCACCGAAACGGAAATCGGCGCCGCCGCCGTGTCGGTGGCCTTTGCTGCCGTGAGCATGGCGAAGCATATCTTCTCATCACTGTCGACCACTAAGGTATTGTTGATTGGCGCCGGTGAAACCATCGAACTGGTGGCCAAGCATTTAAAAGACAATGGTGTGCTCTCCATGGTGGTGGCAAACCGTACTCTAGAACGCGCCCAGGGGATGTGTGAAGAATTTGGTGCGACCGCAATTACCTTGGAACAGATACCAGATTTTCTCCCTAAAGCCGATATCGTGATATCCTCTACCGCCAGCCCCTTGCCTATCCTAGGTAAAGGCATGGTCGAAAAAGCGCTAAAGCAGCGTCGCCATCAACCTATGTTATTGGTTGATATAGCAGTTCCCCGGGATATTGAACCGGAAGTCGCCGATTTGGATGACGCGTTTCTGTATACAGTGGACGACCTGCATAGCATTATTGAACAGAATATGGCTTCTCGAAAAGAAGCCGCCGAGCAAGCTGAATTAATTACTGAAGAACAATCTTACCTGTTTATGGATTGGGTGCGTTCTTTAGAGTCGGTCGACAGTATTCGTGAGTATCGCAATCAGAGCATGGCGATAAAAGATGAGTTAGTGGAACGCGCCCTGAATAAATTAGCCCAGGGGGGCGACACTGAGCAGGTATTGATTGAACTAGCCAATCGCCTGACCAACAAACTTATCCACGCACCCACCCAAGCCCTCACGGCGGCGAGCCGTCAGGGGGATTTGAATACACTAGGTCAGTTAAGAACAGCGCTTGGATTAGATAAAAACTAAGGTTAGCGAGTTAAATGAAGGAATCCGTTATCCGCAAGCTGGAAGGCTTGCTCGAGCGCAATGAAGAAGTATTGGCTTTGCTTGGTGATGCGTCGGTTATCGCAGATCAAGACAGGTTTCGCGCATTATCCAAAGAATATTCTCAGCTAGAAGAAGTGGTTGCAGGCTTTAAAGCCTATCAGCAAGCACAGGCCGATCTCGACTCCGCAAAGGAAATGTTGGAAGAAGATGACGCCGAAATGCGCGAGATGGCCCAAGAAGAAATGAAGGCCGCAAAAGCACAGCTTGAGCGACTCGAAGCTGAGCTGCAGATCCTGCTGCTGCCAAAGGATCCCAACGATGATACTAACGCCTTTATCGAAATCCGCGCCGGTGCGGGTGGCGATGAAGCGGCGATTTTTGCGGGCGATTTGTTCCGCATGTATAGCCGTTATGCCGAAGCGAATCGTTGGCAGTTAGAAATCATGAGCAGCAACGAAGGCGAACACGGCGGCTTTAAAGAAATCATCGTTAAAGTCAGCGGTGAAGGTGCCTACGGAAAGCTTAAATTCGAATCCGGTGGTCACCGGGTACAACGTGTGCCAGAAACCGAATCCCAAGGCCGCGTGCATACCTCGGCGGTGACTGTGGTTGTGATGCATGAAGTACCTGAGGCAGAAGCGATTTCTATTAACCCTGCGGATCTGAAGGTCGATACCTTCCGTTCATCGGGCGCCGGTGGTCAGCACGTAAACAAAACTGACTCGGCGATTCGTATTACCCATATTCCGACTGGGATTGTGGTGGAATGCCAAGATCAACGCTCGCAACATAAGAACCGCGCCCAGGCCATGAGCGTTTTGGCCGCCCGTATTCAAGCGGTTGAAGACGAAAAACGCCGTAGCGCCGAAGAATCGACCCGCCGTAGCCTTGTCGCCAGCGGTGATCGCTCCGAGCGCGTGCGCACCTACAACTTTCCCCAAGGCCGGGTGAGTGAACATCGTATCAACTTAACTTTGTATCGCTTAAATGAAGTGATGGAAGGGGACTTAGACGCGATTCTTGCTCCCTTGATGCAAGAGCATCAGGCCGATCTGTTGGCCGCACTGGCTGACGAGCAGGGGTAATTTTGTCACAACAATCTAGCATCGCCGAAGCCCTACAATGGGCTTATGTGCAGTTAGCGCCAACCTCTGAATCCGCCCATTTGGATGCAGAGGTTTTACTCCTGTATAGCCTCAATAAAAGCCGCGCATATTTATATACTTGGCCGGAAAAAGCCTTGACGGTTGAGCAGTGGAAACGCTTCGTACAAATGGTGCAAAAACGCCAAAAAGGCGTACCAGTTGCACATATTGTCGGGGAGCGAGAGTTTTGGTCACTGCCCTTTATCGTGAATGACACGACCTTGATCCCGCGGCCAGACACGGAAATCTTGGTTGAAACCGCGCTAAATCTCCCCCTATCGACCTATGCCAAAGTGCTCGATTTAGGCACAGGCACTGGCGCTATTGCCTTGGCACTGGCGTCTGAACGTGAGTCATGGGAAATCACCGCGGTCGATAAAGTTGATGATGCCGTGGCGCTGGCGATCGCCAACCGCGAAAACTTAAAGTTGCCGCAGGTTGAAATCCTCCAGAGCGATTGGTTTAGTGCAGTAAAGTCGCGGGATTTTGACTTAATCGTCTCAAACCCGCCCTATATCGATGAAGCGGATGAGCATTTGCACCAAGGCGATGTACGCTTCGAGCCACAGAGTGCATTAACCGCCGCCGAGGAAGGCTTTGCCGATCTCTACTATATCGCCAAAACCGCCCGGGATTATTTAAAACCTAACGGTTATATCCTGCTCGAACACGGTTTTGAACAGGCGGTCAAACTCAGGGCAAAGCTTATCGAACTGGGCTATGAGAATGTCGCTACAGTGCGGGATTTTGGTAGCAACGATAGATGCACTATGGGCAAATGGGCGGAGTAATCCGCCCTTGTTTTGAGTGACTATGGCCGCACCATGATCTGTGATTAACCTAGTCTCTTATGTTTATTGAGCCTATGTTTATCCACTATATTTATCGGTCTATTTCCAGCTGCAACGGGTAAGTCGCAGCTGTGTTTTATGAGCCGTCGCTGTCAGCTATACCGCTACTGCGCTGTGGGAGCTTGGTACACTGGCTTGCCATCAAAAATAGTGGTTAATACTTGGGTCTCTGACACATTGTAAACCTGAGTTGGATCGTCGCTTTCAGCCAATTCGACAATGTTGCGGTCGAGGATAATTAAATCGGCTCGCTTGCCCACTTCTATTGAACCGACGATATCATCCTGACGCATAGCCTTGGCACCATTGATGGTATAGGCCGCAATCAACTCATGGACGCTTAATGTTTGATTGGCATTTAAGGCAAAAACATCCTCCCCAACCAGATTATTACGGGTCATGCCTGTGGCTATGTGTGAAAAAGGTACGGGTTCTCTGGTATCCACAGGGGCATCACTGCCTGCGATCAATACCGCCCCGGCATTTTTGGCCGTTTTTGTCGGATAGGTTGCCTGAATATAGTAATTATCCTCCTTGTATAGGGTTTCAGGTTCAAGATTGGGCAGTTCCTCCACGAAGGGGATCACACTGAGATCATAGAAATAATCGGGAATCGCCCAACCATAAGTAAAGGCTAGGTAGATCCCAAGTTCACCTAGGCGCTGTTGATCATCAGGATGAACCACTTGCATATGGGCAATGGTGTGGGGTAGCGAACTATTTTTATTGCTCTTTTTGGCAATTTCAATGGCATCAATGGCCGATCTTACCGCTCCATCGCCAACGGCATGCATATGCACAACAAAGCCTGCGGTATCTAACTTAGTCACAAAGTTATTCAAAAATTCAACCGCCGATACACCTTCCTGATTGAGGGTTAGAGTATCACCGTTGGCGGCGAGCAGATCACCTTGCTTCATAAGGCACTGGGAAGGATGGTAATTATGGATGTCCATAAAGGCATTGATTTCATCTTGCCCATCATAATTGCTGGATTGTTCCCGAACCATTTGGCAGAGCTGACCTTGTAAATCCACATATCCATCGAGGGTGACTTGGCCTTCATCCAGCGTCGATAGGTTCACTATCGGTTGTTTGAAGTGGTCTATCATCACGGATGTCGGCAGTGTAGGAGGCACTTCAATTAGATTACCTTCCTGTACGCCGTCAATCATAATTTTGACCGCATCCGCTTTCATATAGGGATAATTGCCTAAGCTATCCCGAGTGGCTTCAGCCTTGGCGATTAACGCCGAATAATCTACCTTCCCATCATGTACATATCCTTCGGTGCTGTAGGCCTGAGCCGCCGTTAATCTAAAGCTCATTTGGCCACTGTCAGCCAGCGTCTTATACAGGGCTAACTCTGCCTCGCCAACCCAGGCATCTTGCACCGAAGTGATGCCGTATTTATTGAGTTTTTGGGCGATTTTGGGTAACTCTTGCGGATTTTGCTGCAATGGATAGAGAAAACTAGGCACGCCGACTAAGTGAACGGCAGACTCGGTCAGATTCCCATTGGGATTCCCTTCGGCATCAACGCCGACAAAGGGTTTAAATTGGTTAAATTCATTCGCGAGTGTGGTTTTATTGAGGCCCACTACTTTTCCTTGGGCATCTTTCACTTGGGCAAAGGCAAAGGAATTGGCCGCGGCTGAATGACCGTCTGGCCCCGCTAGGTAAACGGGTTGAGTCGTTGAAATAGTATCTAACGCCTTAATTAGGCTTGAATAGTTTGCTGTCGGTTCATTGCCGACATAGGAGTTCCACTGGAGAGCAAAAATGGTTTCTTTGTCATCGTATTGATATTTAACCTGACAGGCGGTTAATGCGGCGACCAGCTTATCGAGATCCATAGACTCAACGCCTAAATCACATACATCGACATCGACAATGCCTGTGGGATGAATATGTGCATCGTGTAGCCCGGGCAACATCATTTTTCTTTCTAAATCGTGTACTTTTGTATTTTCCCCGATAAACTTTTTCGCCCCTTGGGTATTACCAACGTAAATAATTTCACCTTCTTTAATTGCCACCGCTTCGGCAACGGACTGGTGACTATCAACTGTGTAGATATAGCCATTCTGATACACATCATCAGCGGCGATCTCTGTGTCATCGTCACATGCCGTCAGTAAACCTAAGATTGTAACAGCCATGACACTGGTTATTTTTTTCATCCTCGCCTCTCCATTTTTTCAGTAATTACTGAAATAACCTACAAGGTTTTGAATGTTTTTCAAGCTATTTGTTGTTAATATTTTACATTTTCAACATTAACGCTTAATTCTGTTCGATTTTATATACATAAAAGTGACGTCAAATCTTCAAATAAAATATGATAAAGTAGTTTTTTCTTGGAGGGGTTATCTTGATCGAATTAGCAGTTCCAGTGCATTTGCAATTACGCAAGCAGCCTAAGCAAAAACGCACCCAAGCGTTAATAGAACACATAAAAATCTGCACTGAGACCTTAGTGCAAGAGCTGGGTTATCAATCGGTTAACACTAATGCTATTGCTCAGCTTGCTAATATTAACGTCAAATCTCTCTATGAGTTTTTCCCCAATAAAGAATCGATCTTGTATCACATTGCCGATCAGTGGTTATTGTCGTTGCGTGAACTGTGTGTCGAATATGAATCGGAAAAATACTTGGCCTTAGATTGGCGCAGTTATTTTTTTCAACTCCATAAGGCCTGTCGAGCGGATGGCAATTACGAAAAAAATTACAACTCATTGCAGGGTTTATGGGATCTTATGCCTGAATTCATTGCACTAGATGAATTTCATCGCCGGTTCCTGATTGATTTCCACATAAGGCAATTTCGCCGCTTTGGCGCACATCAGTCAGATGAAGTGTTAACGACTTTATGCCATTTCTTGATGGGGATAGAAGATGGACTCGGGCTGATTTTGGCCCATGTGAGCGAGGAACAGGTATCGCAATTATCGCAATTGCATTTCGATACTATCTGCTTCCACCTCGAAAAAATTCTCGAGAATTAAATTGTTGAGTAGAAGTCACTCCCATACCAGTGCTAAATGACGTTTCTCGGGTGTTCCCCGTTAGCGAATCTTGCCACCCTAATGCCTAGGTTTAACAATGGGGCTATGGCTAATTCGCCGTAAAAACGGGTTCTTCACTGTTGGTAATAAGCCTCTATTTGGACAAATTATGTCTCCTTTCGCTTATTGGGGGTGATATTTTTCATGACACCATCCAAGAGATCCATTGGCATAGGAAAGAGTATGGTGGAATTGTTTTCCGCTGCAATTTCGGTCAGTGTCTGCAAATAACGCAGCAGTATGGCGTTGGGCTCAGTGGCGAGCTTGCTCGCCGCCTCGACCAGTTTTTCCGCCGCCTCCATTTCCCCTGAGGCATGGATAACCTTGGCCCGACGTACCCTCTCGGCCTCCGCTTGGCGGGCAATGGCACGGATCATGGTCTCGTTGAGATCGACATGCTTGATCTCGACATTTGAGACTTTAATACCCCAACCATCTGTCCTCGCATCCAAAATCCCCTGAATATCGGCATTGAGCATGTCTCGATTGGCCAGCATCTCATCCAATTCATGTTGCCCTAGCACAGATCTCAAGGTCGTCTGCGCCAGCTGCGAGGTGGCCTGCAGGTAATCTTCAACATTGATGATGGCTTTCTGGGCATCCACAACCCTGAAATAAAGCACGGCGTTGACTTTGACTGACACGTTATCGCGGCTGATTACATCCTGGCTCGGCACATCCATCACCACAGTTCGCAGATCGACTCGGACAATCTGTTGAATAAAAGGGATGACTATGATGAGTCCAGGCCCCTTGACCTTATAGAAACGTCCAAGTAGGAATATCACCCCTCGCTCGTATTCCCTAAGGATGCGAAAGGTGCTGATGAGCAGGACCAAGGTCAATAGAATCAAGGCTCCGAAGAGAAGAGTGCCCGCGTTAGAGATGGGATCCATCATAGGTCTCCTTAGGTTGTTCGGCGGCAACCCTGAGTGTCAGTCCGTCTATCTGGACTACCACCACAGACTCACCCTGTTTCAAAGGCTGCTGACTCACGGCAGCCCAACGTTCTCCGGCGAGTTCGACAAAGCCATGGCCGTCGAAATCATGCTCCACTATGGCGTAGGCACCAATGATGGCTTCTTGACCACTGACTATTCTGTTGCCTTGGGCGCGCCACAGGTAACCCAAGATAACCAGGACAAAGATGCCGGACACAGTTGCTACTCCCGCGATAAGCAAGGGATCGAGTTTTAATTCCGGCTGCTCGGTATCGATAAGGAACACTGAGCCGATAATAAAGGCGACTATGCCGCCAAAACCAAAGATCCCGAAGCTTGGCTGTAGTGATTCGACAACTAGCAGGCCAATGCCGAGCAGGAGCAGGCCTAGGCCAGCATAGTTGAGTGGCAACATCTGGAAAGCATAGAGGGCAATCAACAATGCGATGGCTCCCGCTATTCCGGCAACCCCAATTCCTGGACTGTAAAACTCCAGTAACAGACCGTAGACCCCTATGAGCATTAAGATGTAGGCAATATTGGGATTGGTAATAGTGCCGATGAAACGATTGCGCCAATCCGGCTGACGATAGTCCAGCCGAGTCTGGGCAAGGTGCAGTTGCAGTTGCTGTTCACCTATCTTGACCTTGTAGCCCTCGAGGTGTTTAAGCAATTCCTGAGGGCTGGCGGCAAGCATGTCGATCACTTGTTTTTCCAGCGCCTCCTCTGCCGTTAGCGTCGCCGCTTCTTTCACTGCCAGCTCGGCCCACTGGGCATTGCGACCGCGCAGTTGTGCTAAGGCACGTATGTAGGCAATCGCATCGTTGAGCACTTTCTGCTCCATTGCATCGCTCTTGGGTTTATCTTCTTTACCATCTTTATCCCCTGTCATGCTGATCTTCACTGGAGTGGCCGCACCAAGCGTGGTTGCAGGTGCCATGGCGGCAATATGGCAAGCATAGAGAATATAGGTGCCAGCACTGGCGGCCCGAGCCCCGCTGGGGTAAACCAAGCAGGCGATGGGAATAGTGGAATTCAGGATGCGTTGGTTGATGTCCCTCAAGCTGGAACTGAGTCCACCAGGAGTATCCATGACCAGCATGATGAGGGGGGGCTTAGTCACTTCGTTGGCTCGAGCTATTTCGCGTATAAGGTAATCGCTCAAGGCTGGGCCTATGGCGCCGTTGATTTCGAGTACAGGGATCTGAGTATCAGACTGGTTGGCAGGGGGATCCGCTATCGCTGACCCAGAGATCAGTGTAAGGGAGGACAACATAATAAAGGACAGTACCTTCACGGACAGCCTAGGTAGTAAGCCTCTGAATAACCAAGAACACATGACAATATCTCGCCGCATATACAGCTTAAGTCTAGTCGACTGTCTGTAAGCTTGCGCGATATTCCAGCGATGGCTTGCTATGCTTGGCGCTGTGAGTCAGATGAGCGTTCCGGAGATAACAGGATGATCGACGGAGAATGCCCAAAGCACTGAAGATGGTCACAGGAGGTCAAGATCACAACACTTTTACCATAAAAAATTTGCTGCCAGTTTCGGGGTAGGCTTGCTGTATCCATTGCACATGGTAGCCGTGGCGTTCGTAGAAGGGTTTGGCTTGAAAATCTAAGGTGTCGAGTAGGGCAAATTGGCAGCCACGCGCTTTTGCCTTGAGCTCTGCCTCCAATAATAACCGTGAACCGATTTTTTGCTGCCTTAGGGATTCATCGACCCAAAGATAATCAATCAAAAACCAGTTGCCGAAGGTTTTTCCGCTAATGCCCGCTAGCAGTTTACCCTCTGAGTCCTGCAATTTCAGCCCGAGGTTTTTACGGCTAAGCCCTTGCCATTGTACTTGATTAAAGGCGACGATTTTTTGTCTTACCGCTTCGGCAAAGTCGGTCGATTCATCGTCAATTAGCAGTAAATTCATTATTATTTCCTATCAATTTATGAATTGAATTGAGTGCGTTAATCTACAGCCTTAGGCATTGGTCTGGCGTAACGATTAGGGTAAACTAGCGCCTTTGTCACTGGCCATAAGTATCGCAATGGAAACTTTTTACAGTCTTTATCCTGCTGTTAAGCATCTGCATTTAACCTTAATTGCCCTAAGTGTGCTGTTTTTTATCGTTCGTTTTGTACTGCATTTACGTCAGTCTGCACTGATGGATAAGAAATTGGTCAAGGTCGCTCCCCATGTGATCGACACTTTCTTACTGCTTTCGGGCTTAACTTTATGTTTTATGATCAAGCAATATCCCTTTGTGGATCCTTGGTTGACCGAAAAAATTGGTGCGGTTGTGGCTTATATTGCCCTAGGCGTGATTGCGATAAAAGCGAATAGAAACAAACTTTTCAAAGTATTCGCCTTCCTCGGTGCTATAGGTTGGTTAGTCTACGCGGCTAAATTGGCGCATTTTAAACAAGCGGTATTATTGGGTTAATGGGTAAATACACTCTGCAAGATGGCATTTCATTGCCCGAGTCGGCATTGGATTTAGGTGCTCACCTTGGCTTTTCAAACCTTAAGGCGGCGAAGTGGGCCTGGTTTGAATTGGCGGGAGCCGTATTAAGTCACTACTTGGTTGATCAGCAGCAGCGGCTAAATGCACTATTGCATTGGTTTTATCACGATCTCGGTTTTTGTGTGCGAGACAATTACTTCAGTGTTGAGGCGGCGGACTTAGGTACTTGCCTTATCAGTAAGCAAGGCAATAGCACCACGCTAGCTACGGTATTGATGTTACTCGCAAAACAGCTCGATCTAGAACTGGAGCCGCTGTTATTACCGGGTAATACAGTGCTAAGAAGCAAGATTGCGGGGGAGGTGCGCTATCTCGACCCTTTAACGGGCAATGAACTGACAAAACACCAATTACATGTGTTAGTCCGCGGGGAGTTAGGTAACGCGGCCGAGTTAAAGCCGAGCTATTTAAAGGCGGCATCGGTCAAAAAGCTGATTTCCCGCATGTTGCACGAGCTTAAGGCGGGTTGCATCGTTTCCCATCAATTTGAGGCGGCGATGGAATGTTGTGGTTTGTTATTGCAGTGGCACCCCGATGATGTGCACCTCAATCGAGAGCGCGCTTTTATCGCCCAGCAACTCGGCTGTATCAATGTGGCTGCCGCCGATTTACAGCATTTTGTCGATAATAGCCCGCACGATCCGGTAATCGAAATTGTGAAGATGCAGCTCAAAGAGTTAAACGAGCATGCCGAAATCTATCATTAAAAGCAGAGCCTTTCGGGGCTCTTTCTTATTTATTATTGAATCCAATACAAAAATAACACTGGGCAGATGGGAAGTTTGACTCAGGGCTGCAACATGCAGTGATAACCATAAATACAATAAACTGTACTAAACAGGGAGACATTAGCATGACAGGCACAGCATTAGTTACTAATGACGCGGTGGCGCTCGGGATACTCGCCACAATATTAGGTTTTGTTTTTTATACCAGTAGCAGTCGTCATCCTTTCTGGCAAAAATTTTACCGTTTTATTCCGGCATTATTATTGTGTTATTTCTTGCCGTCACTATTAAATACCTTTGGGGTGATAGATGGCCATACATCGCAGTTGTACTTTGTCGCGTCCCGCTATCTATTGCCCGCTTGTCTAGTTTTACTGATTTTAAGCGTTGATTTAAAAGCTATTTTAGGTCTTGGCCCTAAAGCTGTTGTCATGTTTTTAACGGGAACCATAGGGATAGTTATCGGTGGGCCCATTGCACTGCTTGCTGTGTCATTTATCGAACCTTCTCTTATTGGCGTCGATGGCCCCAATGCGGTGTGGCGCGGCATGACAACGCTGGCGGGAAGCTGGATTGGCGGCGGCGCAAACCAAGCGGCGATGAAAGAAATTTATGAGGTGGGCGGCAATATTTTCTCAGTAATGGTGACAGTCGATGTGATTGTGGCCAATATTTGGATGGCGGTATTGCTGTTTATGGCATCGAAAGCCAAAGAGATAGACGCAAAGACTGGCGCCGATACCTCCGCTATCGAGACTTTAAAAAACAAAGTTGAAAAATATCATGCTGAAAATGCGCGTATTCCTAACCTACGGGACTTAATGCTCATTGTCGCTGTGGGTTTTGGCATTACGGGTGTCGCCCATATTGCCGCGGATTTTCTGGGGCCATTTTTCGAGGCCAACTACCCTTGGACTGAGGATTACAGTTTTACCTCTAAGTTCTTCTGGTTAGTGGTCATAGTGACAACCATAGGGTTAGCCATGTCCTTCAGCCCTGTGCGTCACTTAGAAGCGGCTGGGGCATCGAAGGTGGCATCGGCCTTCCTTTATATTCTGGTGGCAACCATAGGTTTGCATATGGATGTCAGTAAAGTGCTCGACACGCCCTTGTACTTTTTGGTGGGCATTATTTGGATGATAGTGCATGCAGGCTTTATGTTATTGGTGGCTAAACTGATTAAGGCCCCCTTGTTTTATATGGCGGTGGGCAGCCAAGCCAACGTCGGTGGTGCGGCATCGGCACCTGTGGTCGCTGCGGCATTTCACCCCGCATTAGCCCCCGTTGGGGTATTGTTAGCCGTATTTGGTTATGTGCTAGGCACTTATATGGCGTGGATTTGTGGTCAAATTTTACAGTTAGTTGCGGTATAGCCGCCTTAGCTCCTATTCACCGCTGGCAAGGTTCCAGCATTTTAGAGAGAAGTTGCGATGAGTAATAAAATCATAAACTTAGGTTCAATCGAAATTGCAAACGATAAACCTTTTGTGTTGTTTGGTGGCATGAACGTGCTTGAGTCTCGCGATCTCGCTATGTCGATTGCTGAAACCTACGCCGAAGTGACCCAAAAATTGGGGATCCCCTATGTATTTAAGGCATCCTTCGATAAGGCGAATCGCTCTTCTATTAATTCCTACCGTGGTCCAGGCATGGAGGAAGGGTTAAAGATTTTTGAAGAAATCAAGAAAACCTTTAACTTGCCACTGATCACCGATGTGCATGAAACCTATCAGTGTGCCCCCGTTGCCGAAGTGGTCGATATCATTCAGTTGCCAGCCTTCCTTGCCCGTCAAACGGATCTGGTTGTGGCCATGGCGAAGACCGGCGCCATCATTAACGTGAAAAAGCCGCAGTTTTTAGCGCCCCACGAGATGCGCCATATCATTACTAAATTTAATGAAGCGGGTAACGACGAAATCATCCTCTGCGAACGTGGCTCATGTTTTGGCTACAACAACTTAGTCGTCGATATGCTAGGTATGGATGAGATGAAGCAATCTGGCTATCCGGTGATTTTCGATGCGACCCATGCGCTGCAACGTCCCGGTGGCCGTACCGATTCCGCTGGCGGACGTCGTGCACAGGCGACAGAATTAGCCCGCAGTGGTATGGCGCTTGGCCTAGCGGGCCTGTTTATTGAAGCCCACCCCGATCCCGATAATGCTAAGTGTGATGGCCCCTGTGCGCTGCCTTTACATCAGTTAGAAAATTATCTGAAGCAAATGAAAGCGATGGATGATTTGGTTAAATCATTCGAACCCATTGACACTAGTAAGTAAGCATAAAAAAGAGAGGTTGAATAACCTCTCAAAAATAGCAGGGGAGTTTTTAATGCTCGGGCAATAAAGTAAATTGCCAATATTTACGATGAAAAAGACGAAGGATAAGATGTATTTACTTAAATGAGATCTTAAGAATACATCTAAGGTAATACATATAAGTACAGATAAAATGAGAGACCTGTTGATCTCTCATTTTAATATCACCACTACTTTTGGTTTAGTGCGTGTTTTGCTGCATTTGTACCCGCAATTTTGCCAAAAATTACAGTGTCAGCGACGGCATTACCACCTAAGCGATTATATCCATGCACACCACCTGTGACTTCGCCCGCTGCAAATAAGCCAACCAACGGTTTACTTTGAATATTCAGCACCTCGGCTTTGGTATCAATTGCGACACCACCCATAGTATGGTGAATACCGGGAGCCACTTTTACGGCATAAAAAGGGGCCTTTTCTAGTGGTAATGGCATTTGTTCGCGAGCAAAATCTTCATCCTTACCTTGTTTAAAATAGCGATTGTAGTTTGAAATCGTTTTTTCTAATGCGTTTTCTTTCATACCTGTGATTTTTGCAAGTTCAGAAACCGTATTTGCTTTTTCCAGCATATTTAAATGGTCATATCCTTGAACCATTTTTGCTTTTTTATAAAGCTCATTATCGAAGACTAACCAAGCATATTGTTCAGGTTGTTTGAGAATGGCATCGGATGCTTTATCGCGAGTAGTTAATTCGCTGATAAAACGATTGCCATCTTTATTGACCATAATAGCACCTACACCTCGTACGGTTTCCGAGATTAAAATGCGGCTATCTTTTCCCACAGTCGGATGAGCTTGTACCCAATCAATATCTGTCATACTCGCACCGATTGCCTTGGCAAGTTCAATACCATCACCTGTTGAAGTGATATTGTTTGAACTCGTCATACCTTTAAATGTGGGGCGATAAAATGCGACCATTTCTTTGTTAAAACCATATCCTCCCGTCGCAAGAACAACTGATTTTGCTGCAACCATATAATGGCCGGAGTGTTTACCGTGGACGACAACGCCGACAATTTTTTGGTCTTCATCAATAACCAGTTTGACGACTTTAGAGTTGAGTCTTGTATCAACACTTTCATTTACAGATGCTTTTCTAAGTACATCGATAATATGTGGACCAACACTTAAGCCTCCAGATGGTCGATGTGTCCTATCGACTCTAGCGCCGCCTGAACGTTTCAAATCGTCCATGTTTGCGCCCAAAGATTCTAGCCATTTAATGCCATCAGCTGATTGCTCCGCTAATATTTGCACCAATTTAGGATCGTTCGCATACCGTCCGCCTTTCATAGTGTCTTCGACATACCATTCGATTTTATCTTCAACCTTGTGGTCTTTTTGCTGAACAGTACCCACTGCATTATATCCACCAGCGGCGAGCATCGAATTTCCACCACTAAACGGTGCTTTATCAAGCAATATAACGTTGGCACCCGCTTTTTTGGCTGCTATTGCTGCATTAAACCCGGCACTACCGGCCCCAACAACAATCACATCCGTTGTTTCTTTAGGGCCCGCAGCAATTGCTTTATTTATTGCCTCATTATCCCAACCCTTATCCCACGGCTCTTTGGCTTTTGCTTTATTAAAAGGCATGTCGAGCCCTTCAAATGAATGGCATTCGTTACAATATAGCTTTGGTTGTTCATGCCCTTTATGGCAAGAGGTACAGTTAATATCGCCTAAATGTGAAGAGTGTGGATCGATTTCTAGTTTAGGGTTTGCTAGTTTTGCATAATCACCATGACAGGATTTACATTGTTGATTTTCAAAAGTTTCACTATCACTTACCTTGTTAGGTGTTGCATGACAGGTTTTGCAGCCATCGATACTTTTATGAAAAGAGGCTAAATCATTTTTATTATCCGTAGCAGCCCATGATGAAGCCGTTAGAATTGAACATATAAATATGCTCAAATATTTTATTTTCATACATTTCTCCAAGTGTGTCTTTATCAGTTTTATATCATGATAGTTATATTTCATCCTGAAATAGTGATGTTGCGCAATGAATCGATGTTGTTAAATATAATTTAATTGATTTTAAGTTATATTTAACTGTGTGAATTTGTTGGTTAGTTGTGATCTAAGGCTGAGATGTGTTGGATTAAATCACTAATATGGAATTGTTTTTATATTCTAAAAAGGTGATTTCAATGAAAACTGTTAAATATACTTGTCTTGGTGCAATTTTAATTTGTTCTACTCAAGTTGTATCTGAACCACTAGACTTTTATGGGCGATTATGGCTTGGTGTTGCAAACTCAAGTAATGGTCTTTCTGGTAATGAAAAGGTTGATGGTTTTTCCCTTGAAAATTATGCATCGTATTTAGGCGTTAAAGGAGAATATGGTGTATATGATAATTTTAGTTTGCTATATAAATTTGAAGCAGGGATAGAAAGTTTTGATAACGATGATACCAATATTTTTAAACCTAGAAACTCTTACTTAGGTTTTAAAACTAATTATGGGTCAGCTGTGTTCGGACGAAATGATACTGTCTTTAAAAGTGCTGAAGGAAAAGTGGATTTATTTAATATTACATCAAGCGATATGAATATGATCATTGCGGGTAACGATAGATTAGGTGATTCAGTAACATTGAATAGTGCTAAAGTTGCTGGTGTGACCATGGGTGTCAGTTATGTTTTTGATAAAGATTTTAATAAAAAAAATCCAGAACTATCTGAAAAACAAAATAATTATGCAGTTAGCTTAACCTTAGGTGATGCATCACTTAAGAAAAATAATCACTATGTTTCAATTGCTTATGCGGATGGTTTGAATCTGCTAGAGGCAACGAGATTGGTCGGTGGTCTTTCCATTGCATCGGTAAAATTGGGTGCTATGTACCAACATTCAGAATCTAATCTTTATGACAATATTAAAGGAAACTCTTATCTATTAAGTATGAGTGTTCCAATTGATAAATATGATATAAAGCTTCAATATTTAAAAGATGATGCAGGGCTTGGTAAAGTTACAAAAAATGCTGGAGCAGATCTAAAAACGTTGAAAGAAAGTGATGTAAGTCAATATTCGCTAGGTGTTGACTTTAAGGCTCAGAAGGATTTGACATTTGGGGTAGGTATTTCCTATTTTGATGGTGATTATACCGATGCCAAAGGACATACTGAGTTTGACGATACCCTTGTTTTTGTGTCTACAAAATATCTATTTTAATCACTATATAAAGCGGCCTAAATGGCCGCTTTATGAAAATTAGATACTTATCATGTTTACTTGTGAGGGTTTTGAACTATGATACTGCTAATAAATTGATTTTATCCCACGGAGTATATGATGCGGATAACACTAAGGCAGCTAATGATCTTTAAAGCCATACATTCTGAGAGGCAGATCTCAAAAGCGGCAAAAGTGCTTCATATGTCAACTCCTGCAGTAAGTATGGCGCTTAAAGAGTTAGAGAGCTCTTTAGGGTGTAGATTATTTGAGCGTGTTGCTGGTGGTTTGGTTGTGAATGCTCATGGTGAAATCATATTACCCTATGCAAATGAAATGCTCTGTAAAGGAAAGGAATTAGAGAATATATTTTCATTTTCTGAACATGGTATTAAGGGAACTCTAACTATTGGGAGCAGTAAAACTGCGGGTAACTATGTGTTATCTAAAAAAATCCCTTTATTTAAGAGTCAATATCCAGATGTAAAAATAAAACTAGTCATTGATAATAGCTTAGTTATTGAAAAAATGGTTTCAGAAAGGGAGCTTGATTTAGGCTTTATTGATGCAAAACCTGCGAGTAAAAATCTCATTTGTGAGCACTGGTTGCAAGATAATCTTTGTCTTGTGAGTGGTGCAACTCATCCTGCGGCTAGTGATGTAAATACAAAGGCATGGCTTAGTGAACAATTATGGATATTCGACCATGAGGCATCGCTTTCTCGAATTCGTGCAATTCAATTACTAAAAAGTTTAAATATTCATGTTCGTGATGAAATATGCATGTCAACAATAGGAGCAATTAAAAGGGCTATTGGAACTGGTATAGGTTTGAGTGTACTACCTATGTTAGCAATCGATGTTGAATTAGCTAGAGAGGACCTTATTTTATTGTCTGTGGATGGATGGGACTATAAAAGAACTTATTGGTCAATTCAGCGTGAAGGAGAAGAATTGTCTGCATTAAGCATGAGTTTTTTAGCTTTTAGTAAGCAGCAATATAACCCTTTGTGCTAATTATTCTAGTAGGTGAACTAATTTGCTGTCATCAGATCTTGAAATAGGAGTTTTTTTAGCGCTTTTACTATGGGGTGTTTTTTATACACATGCATCATCGATAAGTTTTTTTAAAAAATTTTATAAAATTTTTCCTTTAATGTTAGTATGTTATGCTTTACCTGCTATTTTTAGCTCGTCAAATATTATTAATGCTAGTAATAGTCAACTTAGTGACATGGCAAAAACACACTTTATGCCAAGTTGTTTATTTTTATTGATCTTAAGTACAGATTTTTTCGCTTTAAGCTTAGTAGGCAAAAAACTACTAGGTATGTTTGTGTTAGGCGCTGTGAGTATCTGCATTGGTGGGCCATTGAGTCTATGGCTTGGTTCTATATTTTTTCCGTATGAGCTTGCTTGGCAGGGAGATAATGCTGCATGGAAAGGCATGTCAACCTTGATGGCAAACTGGCTTGGTGGAACAGCTAATCAATTAGCAATAAAAGAAATTCATCATGTTGGTGATGCAATATTTGCAGTAATGATGGCTATTAATATTATTTTTTCCAGTATATGGATGGTTATATTACTTTTTATTGCAGAACGTCAGGATAAAATCGATGATTTTCTTAAAGCTGATAAAAGTTATAGACCGACATTTTGTTCTGATGTTGAGTATAAAGTCATAGATAAATGGGAAAGGTATTATTGGACACTGATATTGGGTTTGACTTTCTTTATGGTGATGTTCTTTAGTAAAGATCTGTCATCCATACTTGCCAACACAACGGCTTACTATTTTCCATATTTGTTCAAATACAATCTTACTTCTGATTTTTTTTGGTCAGTGTTAATAGCTACCTTTTTAGGACTGTTATTCTCTTTAACAAATGCAAGACATGTCTTAGTTAAGGAAACGCGTAAGGTTGCTCTTTTTTTTATCTACATTATGATTATGTTGATGGGGTTGAATTTTGATGTTAGTGCATTGGGTGCTGCTCCTTACTACGTTTGTATAGGACTTATTTGGTTTTCTATACATATTATTATTTTACTGATTTTTACCGTATTTTTTCGTTTACCTATCATGTATTTAGCGGTTGCGAGTCAATGTAATATTGGTGGTGCAGCTTCTGCACCCGTTATCGCTAGTGCTTTTCATCCAAGATTAGCTTCCGCAGCGGTATTGATGGCTGTTTGGGGCTACACTTGGGCTTCTTTATTTGCATGGTATATCGGCTTTTTAATGCAATTCATTCAACCATAATTGATTAAGATAGATTGTTTCTATCCTGATTTTAGTCATGTTGAACGTCTTTAATTTTGTTTTGAACATTTGCAAGATTCACGGTTAAAATACATATTGTTACAACAATTTAATAAGGGATTTGCTAGGATGCTGACCCGTTTAAACTTTATACAAAAAAGCATGCGCCAATTACTCACCACTTTTAGCCTGACATTCAAGCAATGGGGATTATTGCTGTCGCTGCCCATTTTGCTGTCCTTGGGGATAAGTTATGCCATCACTGGCTATGTTGTGCATGATAAAGCGCGGGAAGTGGGAAACTTTAATTTAGAGCGTCTTGATGAGTTGTTACTGCAGTCGGACAGTATTAGTGAATTTGCCATGACCCTCAAGGAGGGCGACTGTGGCAAACTCCGCGAGTATATGAGGTTTAGGCCCTATTACCGTGGCGTACTTTTATTTAACGATAAAACCTTTTATTGCTCTTCTATGACAGGGAATATCGAGTTACCGCTTAATTCACTCTTACCTGAGTATCAACTTAAGGACTCTGCTCGCTATATAGTGCCCGAAACTCCGGCTCGACTAGGGGTCCCTGCCATTATCGTTATCTCTAAGGATGCACAGACGCACCGCGGTGCAATTGTAGTGCTTGAAGGGCAGTATCTTATTGATAGTTTTATTCAACCTGAAGTCTCTCCCCGTCCCGTTGACACTGTCGTGCTTGGTTTGCATGGTGCAACTTTACCCAGTGAAACTCACTTCGGTGAGGGGGAAGTCGTTAGTGTATTGGCCGATGATAAGGAGTTTCTCATTTTATTGGAGATGTCTAATGCATTCTTTTGGCATTTCTTTTGGATTTACTTTGGGATATTACTGCCCATTCTCTTTATCTTCCTCTTGCTGTCTGGGTTACTGCTCTGGCGTAAAAAGAGCCGACATTCATTGGCGGACGATATTCGCAGTGGGATAGAAAATGAAGAGTTCTTCTTAGTTTACCAGCCAGTGATAAGCACTGGGGATGGTAAGGCGAAAGGGGTCGAGGCGTTAGTGCGTTGGCAACATCCACAAATGGGTTTAGTGCGGCCCGATTTGTTTATTCCCATAGCAGAAGATAGTCAACTTATTGTTCCTCTTACGAATTATATATTTGAACGGGCGCTGGTAGATTTTGCCGATATGGAAGTGGAAGCTGGGTTTAGAATTGGCTTCAACGTAGCCCCAGAACATTTTATCCAAAGCGATATTGAAGCTAAGTTTATACACTTGCGTGATTCGCTCGCGCGGATTGGCGTTAAACCTCTGGTTGAAATCACCGAGCGGCAGTTGCTGACAACCGATATTTGTCAACGTATTGAAGGGCTAAGGCAATTGGGGGTTCTAGTGGCAATCGATGACTTTGGGACTGGGCAAACCACTTTATCTTTGCTGCAAACCATGCCGCTAGATTACTTAAAAATTGATAAATGTTTTATCGATACCATAGGGCATGAGTCGGTGACCTCCCATGTGCTCGATACGATTATCGAACTCTCCCATAAGATGAATTATGTTGTGGTGGCCGAAGGGGTCGAGACCCAGGAGCAGGCGGACTATTTAACCCATCGCCAAGTGCATTTTTTACAGGGATATCTCTTTGCTAAACCAATGAAACTAGAAGATTTAAAACTGTGGTTAGTGAAAGATAGGCTCAACTAGTGTGTGCCAATATACAAGAGCATGGGGGCATCTTGGTGCCCCCATGTTTTATTACAGGCTATACCCCGTCTCTTCATGCTCGGATAGGTCTAAGCCGTTGACTTCTTGCTCAGCGCTTACCCTAAGCCCTCCGAGTAGTTTGCGGATAATCACAAACAATAACCAAGTCACTATGGCGGTATAAGTGAAGGTTGCTGCAACCCCTATAATTTGCACGCCAAGTTGGTCAATCATAGTGTCATTCACAGCGGCAAAGCCGTAACCGCTGAAAACGCCTAACTGTGTCGAGCTAAAGACCCCCGCCAATAGTGTGCCCAGTATGCCGCCGACGCCATGGACGGGGAAGACATCTAATGAGTCATCAATTTTAAGTTTCTGTTTGATATAAACCGTTGAATAAAAACACACGATCCCACCCAGTAGCCCTATCACTAGGGCGCCAGCCGGACCAACATAACCCGAGGCTGGGGTGATAGTGCCTAAACCCGCTACCATGCCCGTGACTATGCCAAGGGCACTGGGTTTACCAAATTTAAGCCACTCAATTGCCGCCCACGTCATGGCGCCCATGGAGGCTGCCAGATGAGTCGCAAGAATCGCCATGGCGGCAGTGCCATTGGCCCCGAGTGCACTGCCACCATTAAAACCGAACCAACCGACCCACAGCATGCCTGCACCTGTGACTGTCATGGTCAGGTTGTGGGGCATAATCGCCGAATTTAAAAATCCCTTGCGGGGTCCCAGTACCTTGGCTGCCACTAAAGCCGCAACACCAGCCGTGATATGTACTACGGTTCCGCCAGCAAAGTCATAGAGTCCTAGCTGGGCTAGCCAGCCACCACCCCAAACCCAGTGGGTAATGGGCGCATACACTAATAGTAACCAAGTGCTCGAAAAGAGCAGCACCGCCGAGAACTTCATCCGTTCGGCAAACCCGCCGATGATCAAGGCTGGTGTGATGATGGCAAAGGTCATCTGAAACAGCATAAACAGGGGTTCAGGAATATCACCGCTTAGGCTATCGCGGCCAATCCCTGCCAAGAAGGCTTTGCTGAGGCCACCGATAAAGCCATTACCCGTATCGAAGGCAATGGAATAGCCAACTACAAACCAGAGTACTGAGGCGATAGCGGCAATAGAAAAACACTGCATTAATATAGATAACACGTTCTTACTACGGACGAGTCCACCGTAAAATAGGGCGAGTCCTGGAAGTGTCATCAGTAATACTAGGGCCGAAGAGCTTAAGATCCATGCGGTATTGGCACCATTGACTTGCGCATCATCGGCCAGTGCCGTGGTAGCAAAAGTGCAGATAAGCAGTGTCAGTAGTGCTTTTAAGCCGAGTTTTAGCGGGGATAAACTCATATTGCATCCACTCCTTCTTCCGAGGTGCGGATCCGTATGACTTGCTCGAGGGCCGTCACGAAAATCTTACCATCGCCCACTTTACCCGTATGTGCGGCGGCGATAATGGCTTCAACTACCGCTTCTTCCTGTTCGGCGTGAATGGCAATTTCTAGCTTCATTTTAGGTAAAAAGTCGACGGCATATTCGGCGCCGCGATAGAGTTCAGTGTGACCCTTTTGGCGACCGAAGCCGCGGACTTCGGTGACTGTCATACCATGGACGCCAAGTTGAGTCAGGGCTTCACGTACATCGTCTAATTTGAAGGGCTTAATTATTGCGCTAACCAGTTTCAACATTATTCTCCAACAGACATTAGTCTCAAGTTGAACAGTTCAAGCAGGAATTGGGCCATAACCATAAAGTTTTTATTATCATAGTATTAACATTTTCACGCACCTAAATAGCCTTAGCTTTTGCTTTAAATGAGTGCAATCAGAAGTAGAAGCGCCCTGAATTGGTGCGCTTCGTTGGTGCAATCCTATCGGTTTTGACTTAGGCTAGTGCATTGGCAGAATCATGGGGGGCGGTGTTTAAATATGGGGGGATATTAGTGCGGTTATCGTCAAAATATGTTCAATAGATCTTTGTAAACAATAGATTGGCTATAATATTCCGCGGTGATATTCGGCCTCTAGCTGTTTAACTAATCCCCAGAGTTTTACATTGACTGGCGCACTTAAATTGTGCACTTTCGCTCGCTCACAGATATAGCCATTGATCTGATCTATTTCTGTTCGCCTTTGGTGTGCAATATCTTGGTGCATAGAAGAATAGTTTGTCGCCGTGAGTTCGATAACGCGGTAAACCCTTTCCTGTAAATTGCGTCTATCTAGGCTGATGCCATCATGGGCCGCTACATTCACTAGCTCATCGAGTATGTTGCTAATGGTGTCGCAAAATTCGGGTTGGGCAAGTGCGCCGTTATTGCAGTTATGGATGGCGGTCAAGGGGTTGATGGCGGCATTGACAGCGAGTTTTTGCCACAGGCAAGGAATGATAGCGTCCACCCATTCACTGCCGGGAATGGCATGTAGCAGGGCATGACGGTAATGCTCGTCGAGGGGAAATCCTGCAAAATGACCAAACTGAGTTAGCCCTTGTCCGGTCTGCTGAATCTGCCAAGGGGCTTGGCGTAATACCCCTTGGGAGGTTGTTCCTAGGCTTAGCCCGCTGCCGCCACCCGCTTGTCCATCAATCAGCTGTGCCAAGGCTAAGTGGGGACCCATACCATTATGTAGCAGTAAAATATGGCATTGGCTGGGTAGGTGCTTGAGTAAGGGCGAGAGCGCATCGAGCACTTGATAGGCTTTAACGCAGACAATCAGCAGACGAATATTGTCGAGCGCATCGGCCGCTAAGATAGGCACCGAATAATGAATGGCTTGGGCCTGCTGCTGATCGTCATGTTGATCGCTATGCTGATAGTCATTGGCTGACACTAATGGGCTGCAGCTTAGTAGCTGCTCACTAGAGCCGAGGGCATTGCGGCCGATAAAACCGACCTTCATACCCGCAGCAACCAGTTGGCGACAAATCAGTTGCCCAACGGCACCTGCACCTAAAATGGCAATATCCACAGCATGAGTCATATTTGCAGCCTTAAGATTTCTGTATCAGCGCCAATTTAAAGTGTTTGGATTAATCTTCCCGCAACTGCGCGGCGCGGAAATATTTGCCATAGGCCCAAAGGCAAAAGTAAAACAATGCAATACCCATAAAATCGGCGAGCACATCACCTATGGAAGCACTGCGGTAGGGTAAACGGGATTGTACCAATTCAATCAAGATGGCATAACCTGCAAGCACCAAGGATAACCAATACCAGCGAGGACGAAAGGCCAGGTAGGTGAGGTAAGAGAGGCAGAAGAAGCTGCCAAGATGCCCAACCTTATCGAGATTAGGGATGCTTTGCGAGTAGGTTGGTCTGGAAAACACCAGATAACTGATCACAACAACGGCTACGGCTAAAGCCAGTTTGAATAGGGTGTTTTTAGTTATCACAAATACGGTTTTATTGTCTTCGAGTGGGGCAATAATAGGAAAATGTGCAGTCAAAGTCACCCATAACCCGAGTTTTATCTTGCTAAGACAAAGTTAACCTTCAACTTGTAGTGGGGAGTCGGTAAACTATCGGCATTTATCATCACCTAAGGGGCGGCAACCATGCCTTCATTTGATATTGTGTCCGAAGTGGACGAAGTTGAGTTACGTAATGCGGTCGATAATTCTCGTCGTGAGCTCAGCAGCCGGTTTGATTTTCGCGGTAAAGATGCCAGCATCGAATATAAAGACCATGTGGTAACGCTAACGGCGGAAGACGACTTCCAATGCAAACAGCTAGTGGATATTTTACGCACTCAACTCTGCAAGCGTAATGTCGAACCCTCTGCGATGGATGTGGATGAAAAGTCGGTCCATAGCGGTAAAACCTTCTCCTTGAAGGTGCGTTTTAAGCAGGGTATTGAAACCGACATAGCGAAAAAAGTCGTTAAGATGATTAAAGACAGCAAGCTTAAAGTGCAGTCCTCTATCCAAGGTGACACTGTTCGGGTGACGGGTAAGGCCCGTGACGATTTGCAAGCGGTAATGGCGTTGATGCGTCAGTCCGAATTGGGTCAACCATTTCAATTCAATAACTTCCGCGATTAGTTCTGTTTGATGCTGGCTTAACTCTGGCATACAAATAAAGCCCCCAATGCTTAGCATTGGGGGCTTTTTGTTAGGCATGTGGTGCGTCAGTGACGGGCTAAATCTATGATTTATTAGGGTTGCGCTCTGCATCATCCATTAAAGATGTGCTTGGGTGTGGTGCATATTTATTGACTAAAGTAATCAAAAATAACACGGGAAACCCGATCACGCTGGCGGCGACAAAGAAGTTCACATAACCAAATGCATCGACATAGGCGCCAGAGAATCCGGCAATAAATTTAGGGAACAGTACCATAATCGAAGAGAGCAAAGCATATTGGGTCGCGCTGTAGCCGTTGCTAGTGAGACTCGATAGATAGGCCATAAAGGCAACCGTGGCTATCCCTGCGCTGAAATTATCGACCGAAATAGCAAAGGTTAAGAAGGGCACGTTATAGCCAATCACCGCCTGCCAAGCGAATAACAGATTGGTTACGGCGACCAGTAAAGCGCCGAGGAAGAGGATTTTCATAGTACCAAAGCGGGCTAGCAATACACCGCCGAAGGCGGCGCCGACTAAGGTCATGATCAGGCCGTAGATTTTACTGAGATAGGCAATTTCTTCCTTAGTGAATCCCATGTCCACATAGAAGACGTTCGCCATAATCCCCATCACAATATCCGAGATCCGGTAGCAGGAAATCAGCAAAAGGATGAGGATAGCACTATAGCCATAGCGTTTAAAAAAATCGATAAAGGGCAGCACACTGGCGGTATATATCCATGAAATACTGGCGGCAATAGCTTTGGGGTAGCTGGCGCTTAGACGTTGTTTTAACTCAAGTTCTGTTGCATCGACGGCGCGGGTGTCAACCTTGGGCTCGCGGCTAAAGAGGGTGGTTAATATTCCAATCGACATTAACCCCGCCATCACTAGGTAGGATGTTTGCCATGCGAGCAAGTTGTACTCAGTGTTACCGGGTTCAACCCAGGCCGCTATGGTAAGCGCACCTGCGGTGGCAACTATCATGGCGCTGCGGTAGCCCACTTGATAGGCGGCGGCTAATGCGGCTTGCATCTTCTCTGGGGCGGATTCAATCCGAAAGGCATCGATCACTATATCTTGGGTGGCTGAGGCAAAGGCAACCATAAGTGCGAAAATTGCGAGGCATTCGAGATCTTTTAAGGGGTCGCTAAAGGACATACCTAAAATAGCTCCAACCAGTAATAGCTGAGCCAACAGCATCCAACTGCGTCGTCGCCCTAGAAAGCGAGTTAGCAGTGGCAGAGAGAGCCTATCGACTAAGGGAGACCAAGCCCACTTAAGGCCGTAGGCTAATGTAATCCAGCTGAAATAACCAATAGCGGTGCGATCAACACCCGCCTCACGCAGCCAAAAGGATAGCGTCGAAAAAACTAACATGTACGGTAAACCAGCGGAAAACCCCAGCAATAGCAGAATCAAAACGCGCTTATGGTTGTAAACGCTTAAAGCATTGAGAGTGCGTTGAATAAAAACAGGTGCGGACATAAACATAAGCCGAAGAATCGAATCCGCCTAGCTTACGGGCAAGGTGCTATTGGATTCAAGGGCTAACTTTGGATTCAAGGACTAACTTTGGACTCACAGTAGCTTTTTATCCCTAAACAAACTGAAGACGCTGAAATTTGTATCTTCAGATAGCTTGGGTATAACGCCCCATCATTTTTGGGGCAAATGTCGCCAGAGCTATGCCACTTGGCATAAAAAAGACTCAGCAAGCTGAGTCTTTTTTAGGGTGATGTGATTTGAGTACTAAGGTCGAATACCGATACAACCCGCTGGCATTCGGCCCCCTAAACTGAGGAAATCACAACAGTCATCAATGTGTTTACGCAGATAATGATTGCCGCGGATCATCCAGTCTGGCCACTTGCTAAAACTGTGGAGCACGTGCCAAAACACTTTTTCCGTTTCCGTTTGCGCTTCGCCTGTCGGGACTAGCAGTTGCCATTCCTCTAGGGTATCCCATAGATAGAGCTGGACTTCATGGAAATCGAGTTCGTCGCTCAAAAACGCTTTTCCATACAGCGCAAGTTGGGGCGCCTTATTATCGATGAATTCTACCACAGTCATCGTTGCCTCCTTTCTATTGCTCCTTGAGTATAGGTGTACAATTAGCGCTTTTGCTCGAATTTTTGGGATTATTTTTTCGGGAGTAATTTTGCTGTTTTCAAGATAATGGGGGTGACTGGGACATCGGGCCAATTGAGTTTAGCATTGGTCGCCGTTTCGACCACGGCCATAGCTTCTAATACGGTTTTTCCTTCGATGATTTCACCAAATACAGCGTAACCCCAGCGGCGTTTCGATGGGTCGAGTTTAGTGTTGTCGGCCACGTTGAAATAAAACTGGCGAGTTGCCGAATGGGGTTCATTATCCCGAGCCATGGCAATAGTGCCCATGCTGTTGGTGAGGCCGTTTCCTGATTCGTTGACTATCGGTTTACCGTCTGGCAGCTCTTCATACTTAGGGGTGAGTCCGCCACCTTGCACCACAAAGTCACTGATCACGCGGTGGAAAATGGTGTTGTCGTATTCGCCTTTGACAACGTAAGTCAAAAAGTTATCTACGGTAATGGGCGCGCGGGTTCTATCTAGTTCGACCACTATTTTGCCTAAACTGGTATCAAACTCGACCTGGGGATAGAGAGTGTCGGGCTGAATGTCGATGGCCCAGCCGCTATGACTGGCACATAGGAGAAAGAGTGCAGATATCCAACGAAGCATTTTTATTTCCTTATTAATTACAGAATATTACTGTTATTGCTGTAAAAATTGATTCAGTTCAGGGTCGTTTAAAATTTCCCCTGTGAGCTGGCCGAGAAGCTTATTCATATCCAGTTCTAGGGTGGCAAAATCTGGGGTTAATGGGCCTTTTAACATGCCTTTTGCCTTATAACGTTTAACCAGTTCTTGGGTTGAGTTTTTGGCTTGCACTGCAATTATCACACTGTGTTTTGCCTCATAGCCAAAAGTCTTTTTAGTGACATCCATTTGCAATTCTTCTAATTGAATTTGCACTGAATTCGTCGCACTGGGATCGATTTGGTAACCCGCTTGTGTAAACCCATTGCGGAACACTTCATCGAGCAATAATTTAGGCGGTTCACTCGGACCGACTAAGCGTGTCTTAGTACCTTCTTCGATAAAACGTGCCACATAGTCGATATTGCGGGTATCAATAGTGTCGAGTGACATCAGAATAGGTCTGGATGTTTGTTGATTGATATCGGGCACTTGGGGACTGAAAGCCATATGGGTTGGATTTTGGCTTGCGCAGCCCACGAATAGCAGGGGAAAAGTTAAAGTCAGTAATAGCCGTTTCATGGGTTCTCTCGTGCAAATATAAAGTGGCTACAGCATACCAGAAATCACTTTTGATGCCACGGAGCACTTTCTTGGGAACTTAGGTTCAGTTTCGATACAGGGGGGCTGAGTATTATGAGGGCTTTTATCACTGCATAATTGGGAAGCTAATGATGAGAAAATGCTACTTATTGGGGGTTTTAGCGCTAGGGATGAATGTGGGGATGCTTAGCCTTAATGCCGATGCAAGCGAGTCCCCGCATATTCTGGGTGGGAGTTTAGGTTACGGTAGCCAAGAGTTTGAAACTAAGACTGGTAAATATGATGCAGGTGACACTGTGAATGGCGACTTATATTACCGTTATATGCTCAACGAGAATGTTGGGTTTGAAGCGGGTTATTTAGCCGGTTCCGGTGGGATTGTGAGTGCGATGGTCAGTACTATCAGCGAGATAAAGAACCTGAGTTATAACGGTGTTAGAACCACAGCCTATGGAGAGTATGCGCTGTCCCGCGGTAACAGTCTTTATGCCAAGCTGGGTGCTGCTTACACTCAAGTAAGCTATGAGATAAATAAGCAGGATATGGACTCGGACGATGTCGGCTTTTATGGTGCCGTTGGTTGGCAATATCGATTTAAGTCGGGATTCGGCTTGAATTTAGATTATCAATATATTCCGATGAAAGAGCTAGAGTTGCAGGGGATCAACTTTGGGATGAGCTATCGATTCTGAGCTTAATAGGGCCCAGTGCTTTGCTTTAAGCGCCTTTAAGGCGCGTTTTAGCTTACTTTGTAAGCGTGCGAGAATTAAATGGCATAACGTTCGATAACAAAGTTACAACAATTTGATGTTGCACTCTTTTAATGCAAAGGGGGACAGGTTAGAGTAAAAATTCGACGTTGAATTAGAGAGCATGAATGCTCCACATTACTTTTGCAAGCGCAGGGCGAAGCCATGTTACCTATCACCACTCAAATTGCTCCTGACAGTTTAATCAATCCTAAAGGTGTCCCGCATTTCGGTCATTTCGATGGCATAGTGAAATCCTTAGATGTCGCCCGTTTTGCCTATTTTGACACTATGGATAGACCCGCTTCCGCCTGGGCAAGACGCTTCGACTACAAGCAATTTCAGTTTGTTTCCTTAGTTACCCCGCGATACGTGATTGGCGTAGCGCTGGCCGATATTGCCTATCTCGGCAGCGCTTTTTGCTATGTATACGACATAAAAAACAATCGGTTAATCCAACAGCATTGGTTAAAACCCCTAAGGCTTGGCTATCGGATGACCACTTCTCCCGCTAATGGTAAGAGTCGCATTGGCCGCAAAGGGGCTGGGTTCAGTTTTGAGATAGTCGACGGTGGGTGGCGCTTGCTCCTCGATACTCAGCATATTCAAGCCGACCTTAAGTTGCAGCCAGCGCCACTCAGTTTACCCATGGCGATGTGTAGCCCAACGGGTTACAACGGCTGGACTTATACGCAGAAACACAATGGCTTAACCGTTAAAGGCAGTTTGACCGTTGAACATGAGCCACAGCCACTCAATCAAGCTTTAGCTGGCTATGATTTTTCGGCGGGTTTTATGCGCCGTGATACCAGTTGGCGCTGGGCTTCGATTAACGCCCAAATCGAGGCTGGCATTATGGGGCTTAACCTCGCAGCGGGAGTCAATGAAACTGGCGCCAACGAAAATGTCTTCTGGATTAATGGCGAACGGCATTTGCTTGGGCCAGTCCAGTTTGAATTTGACCGCCATGCCAGTCAAGGGGCTGAAGTGTGGCGTATCTATAGTCATAACGGGCAAGTCGAACTGCAGTTTTCAGCCAGAAACTGCCGTAGCGAAAAACGTAATTTACTGCTACTAAAGAGCAATTTTCGCCAGTATATCGGCCACTTTAGCGGCACTATTATCGATAATCAGGGACGACGCCATTCGTTGAATAATGTGCTTGGCTTAACCGAAGATCATTATGCTCGTTGGTAATAAATCCCGTAGACAATAAATAATAATAAAAATAGGAAAAATCATATGGATATCGCCGCGTTAATTCAGCACCCCGAAGTGCTGTTAATAGTGTTAGCACCGATTTTTTTCGTGTGTATTTTGCTGGAATGGTATTTGGGCGATAGGCAACAAAAGCTACCCCTGAGTGCGGGTTATCGTGGCCCTGAAGTACTCTGTAATTTTAGCCTTGCGGCCATGCACCAAGGCGCCGATCTGCTTACCGGGTTATTGATCGCTAAGCTATATCTCGCGGTCTTTGGTTGGAAACTCTTCGATATTGAAATGGGACTTTTCAGCTTTATTGCCCTAATGGTCGCGCAGGATTTTTGTTATTATTGGTTTCATCGCGCGAGCCACAGAGTGCGTTGGATGTGGGCGGCACACGTCGTCCACCATAGCTCTGAGAATATGAATTTTAGCACTGCGTTTCGCCAGAGTTTAATGTACCCCTTTGCCGGTATGTGGATCTTCTGGTTACCGCTGGTCATAGTCGGTTTCGATCCTAATTGGGTGGTTTTTGTGGTGTTACTCAATCTTGGCTTGCAATTTTTTGTGCATACCCAAGCCGTTAAGTCACTTGGCCCCTTGGAGTGGATCTTCAACACACCCTCCCACCATAGGGTTCACCATGGTCGCAACCCACAATATATCGATAAAAACTATGCGGGGATTTTGATCATTTGGGACAAGCTCTTCGGTACTTTTGAGCCTGAGGTTGACACTGTGATTTACGGTATCACTAAGCCGATCAACAGTTTTAACCCTCTAAAAGTCACTTTTAGCGAATGGCGCGACATGTTCAGTGAGGTGACCACGAAGGGATTAAGCCTTAAGCAGAGATTGCAGATCCTGTTTGCTCCCCCTGCGGCGAGTGCTAAACACGACGACTAAATTCTACTACGCCAAAGTTCAGCCACTAATCGACAATAAATAGTCTAAATGGCTAATAGTGCAAGAGCATTTGCACCGTTAGGCTAGGGTTCTTTTTGGTGATGAGAACAAAAAATGTACAGTGCCGGGCTTTGGTGGTAGTTTTTTGTATAAGTCTCTCGTTTTAGGTGATGGTCGTATGGTGGATGAGCCCCATTTATCCCTAGAGGAATTAGCTTGTTTTAGGGAGTTATTTACCCCTACGCGGCTCGATAGTGAGTTGAGCCAGGATACTTTCCCTCAAGAGCCGATGGTCAACCATGTGTTGACTGTATCGACTGAGGTTCCGCAGGTGATTGCCTCCATTTTAGGTAAGGCCAAATTGACCCTACTCGCTGAAGTTGGCCCCTATAAACTCTGGTTCCCCCTGTGCATGAAAATGGATGATTTTGGACAACTACAACCGACATTAGGTGTGCCAGAAGTGTTAGATGCATCGGGTGTCGAACGTAGCTGGCGTTTAACCCAGGCCGAAGATGTGTGGATATTTGACCATGATCAGGGCGAACAATGGTCCGTGGCATCCCTATCGAGTTCGGGGATGGCTATTCGGGCTAAGTCACAACAACAATTCGCCCAATTGCTCGGGAGTAAAGATTTACAATTACAGCTTCCCGATGGTGAGACCCTGCGAGTGGATATCGAGCCTATCCGCAGTGAGAAGGGGTTAGCCATAGTGAAATTTCAAGCTGAGGCCGAAGAGCGTGAGGCGCTACGTCAGTTCCTGTTTAATCGCCACCGCAGTCAACATGCCAAACTTTACGCCAGTGTACAAGCCAAGTGATTCGACGCTGTTAGAGAAAAATTATTGAATTGTAAAATATCCTCGCGCCCCTACAGATCTTTTCTTATTGAGCCGCTTTTCCGCGATCCTAACCTGCCAATCTCCTCTGTGATGGATTAGAATGGCCTTGAATTCAAAAACATCAGAGCGAGCGGTATGCACGTACATATTTTAGGAATTTGCGGAACCTTCATGGGCGGCTTAGCATTATTAGCTAGGGCAAAAGGGCATAGAGTGACGGGCTCGGATGCCAATGTCTATCCCCCAATGAGTACACAGCTTGAAGAGCAAGGCATTGAACTTATTCAAGGTTTTGACCCAAGCCAATTGGGTGATGCGGGGCACTATCCTGACCTAGTCGTCATTGGTAATGCCATGAGTCGTGGCAATCCCTGTGTCGAAGCCGTACTGAATCTTGGCATTCCTTATACCTCTGGCCCGCAGTTTTTAGCCGACCATATTTTACCTGAACGTTGGGTTTTGGCGGTTGCCGGCACCCATGGTAAGACCTCAACCTCGAGCATGCTCGCTTGGATTTTAGAAGATTGCGGTTATGAACCTGGGTTTTTAATCGGTGGCGTTCCGCAAAATTTCGGGGTTTCGGCCCGTCTAGGTCAATCCGCTTTCTTTGTGGTTGAGGCCGATGAATACGACAGTGCCTTCTTCGATAAGCGTTCCAAATTCGTGCACTATCATCCGCGTACCTTAGCCATTAATAACCTTGAGTTTGACCACGCCGATATTTTTGCCGATCTTGCTGCTATCCAAAAACAGTTTAATCACCTTATCCGCACCGTTCCCGGAGAAGGCAAAATCCTCTGGCCAGCCGATTCCCAAGCGGTAAAACAAACAATCGATATGGGTTGCTGGAGCGAGCAGGAAACCTTCCATGGCGGCGAATCGGCAACGGGTTGGTATGGCAAAGCGCTCAGTGATGATTGCCATCAATTTGAAGTGTTTTTTGATGGCGGATCCCAAGGGGTGCTCGAGTGGGATCTTATCGGGCAGCACAATATCGAAAATGCCATTATGGCCATTGCTGCGGCGCGCCATGTGGGTGTACAGCCGGGTGCTGCGATTGCGGCATTGGCAAAGTTTGTCCCGCCTAAGCGCCGTCTCGAATTGTTAGGGACTGTTAATGGTGTCAGTGTGTACGATGATTTTGCCCACCACCCAACGGCAATCGCAACGACCCTAAAGGGCATGCGTGCTAAGGTTGGTCAGAGCAAAATTACTGTGGTGTTAGAGCCGCGCTCGAATACGATGAAGAGTGGAGTGCATAAAGATACTTTGGCCTATTCTATGATGCAGGCCGATGAAGCCTTTTTATATCAAGCTGATACCATCGACTGGAACATGAAAGAAGCCATGGAAGCCGCGGTGATCCCTGTCACTGTGCTGCACCAGATTGATGATGTGGTCGCTAAAGTTGCGAGTACGGCAAAAGCGGGAGATACCATAGTGGTGATGAGCAACGGCGGGTTTGGTGGCCTACATAAAAAGCTCTTGGCTGCCCTCGAGGTGAGCCCACAATTGATGGAGCAGGTTTAATCCCATGGCCTATGTAAAGTCCGCTAAGGCGATAAGCTTAGCTTGGACAGGTGCCTCAGGCGCCCCCTATGGGTTGAAGCTACTCGAATGCTTATTGGCCTCGGGTTATCAAGTGTTTTTGATGATCTCCAGTGCCGCGCGCGTCGTGCTGGCTACCGAGCACGGGGTGCAGCTCAGCGCCAATAGCGATAAAGCTAAAACGCAATTGCTGGAACTGCTTGCCCAAAGAAATGTGGCGATAGCGGGTGAGCTGGTGGTGCTGGGTAAGGATGAATGGTTTTCACCACCAGCCTCGGGTAGTGCTGCACCTAAGCAAATGGTGATTTGCCCTTGTTCCACCGGGACATTAGCGGCGGTTGCCACGGGAATGAGCAATAATTTGCTCGAGAGGGCGGCGGATGTCGTCATCAAGGAACGTGGACAGCTTATCCTTGTTCCTCGGGAAACTCCCTTTAATTCCATCCATTTAGAGCATATGCTTAACCTTTCTCGCCTAGGCGTCACTATTATGCCTGCCGCGCCAGGTTTTTATCATAATCCCAAATCGGTGGAAGATCTGGTAGACTTCATGGTCGCTCGGATCTTAGATCATTTGGGCGTTGACCATGCATTAACGAGTCGCTGGGGTTACACCAAGATAACTGACCACGACATCGACAATTGAGACGAATATGAAACACACCACCGAAGTGATGATCTCTGCACAGGAGATCAGCCAAAAATTGGATCAAATGGCCGAGCTTATTAATGCCCATTATGCCAACAGCGAACGCCTGCTGATGGTTGGGTTGCTAAAGGGCTCTGTGGTCTTTATGGCGGATTTGTGCCGCCGTATCAAAGGCCATGTTGAAATCGACTTCATGTCGGTTTCCAGTTATGGCAATGCTATGACCAGTTCACGGGATGTGAAAGTGCTGAAAGATGTGCAATCGGATATCGCGGGTCGAGACGTATTGATTGTGGAAGATCTGATTGACTCGGGTAATACATTAAGCAAAGTACGCGAAATGTTGTTGCTACGCGAACCTAAGAGTCTAGCCCTGTGTACGTTGCTCGATAAACCCGAGCGCCGCGAAGTGGATGTTAAAGTAGACTTTATCGGCTTTACCATTCCCGATGAGTTTATTGTTGGTTACGGTATCGATTACGCCGAGCAGTATCGCAATCTGCCTTATATTGCCAAAGTGGTACCGCTCTAATTAAGGCCCCATTCGGTCCTAAACAAAACTCCCGCCCTGTGTGGGAGTTTTGCTTTTATCTATACGGCGGTTTGGGCCGTGACGCTACCAAGGTTCAAGTTGAGCATGTTTAATAAATTTAAGCGCTTACAGTTCAACTGATTAGCCCTAGCTTTGACTTTTAACCCTGTTAACGTATTGCATTTGGTTTTTTTGCCACCATCTTATAACTCTCGCTATTGAAAGATCAGGAATCACTATGGCCAATACAGCCCATGCTCTGGTACTCGAAGGACTTAAAAAAACCTATAAAGGCGGTGTCGAAGCGGTAAAAGGCATCAGTCTTGAGGTTAAACAGGGGGACTTTTTTGCCTTACTCGGCCCGAATGGGGCAGGAAAATCGACCACCATTGGGATTATCAGCTCCTTGGTGCAAAAGACTGAAGGGACGGTAAAAGTCTTTGGTTATGATATTGATAAGCAGCTAGAACACGCCAAGCTTTGCATAGGTTTAGTGCCGCAGGAGTTCAATTTCAACCAGTTTGAAACCGTATTGCAAATTGTGGTGAATCAGGCGGGCTACTATGGTGTGCCAAAAGCTGTGGCCCTCGAGCGTGCCGAAAAATATTTAAGTCAATTGGATCTATGGGAAAAACGCAACAGCCAGTCGCGGGAGTTATCCGGCGGTATGAAACGGCGTTTAATGATTGCCCGCGCCCTGATGCACGAGCCTAAATTACTGATTTTAGATGAGCCTACCGCTGGGGTGGATATAGAACTACGCCGTTCTATGTGGGCGTTTCTCAAGCAAATCAATCAACAGGGCGTGACGATTATCCTCACCACCCATTACCTCGAAGAAGCGGAAATGCTCTGCCGTAACATTGGCATTATCGATAAGGGGATACTGGTTGAGTGCACGAGTATGAAGGCGCTGCTCAGTAAGCTCAATATGGAAACCTTTATCCTCGATCTGCGCCGGGATATACCCGCAGCGCCTGCGCTCAATGGTATGGTCAGCCGTTTAACCGATCCCCATACCTTAGAGGTAGATGTAGCTAAAGAGCATAATCTGAATGATGTTTTTAGCCAGTTAACCGCCGCCAATGTGGAAGTGTTATCGATGCGCAATAAGTCGAATCGTTTAGAAGAACTCTTTGTTGAATTAGTGAAGAAAACGCCGGGGGCCAAGGCATGAAACAGCTCTATTTTATCGCCTTTAAAAGTATTTTAACGAAAGAAATTAATCGGTTTACAAGGATTTGGATCCAAACTTTAGTGCCACCAGCGATTACCATGACCTTGTATTTTTTGATTTTTGGTAATTTGGTAGGCAGCCGAATAGGGGAAATGGGCGGGGTGTCCTACATGGAGTTTATTGCCCCTGGCTTGATTATGATGTCGGTGATCACTAACTCCTACTCTAATGTAGCCAGCTCCTTTTACAGTGCTAAGTTTCAGCGCAACTTAGAAGAGCTTATGGTCGCGCCTGTGCCACATTATGTGATGATTGCGGGCTATGTTGGCGGTGGCGTCGCCCGAGGTTTATGTGTGGGGTTGATAGTGACACTCGTCGCGATGTTCTTTGTCGATATTAGCCTGCATCATGCTGGCTTAGTGGTGATGACTGTGTTTCTAACCTCAGTGCTATTTTCATTGGGGGGTCTTATCAATGCGGTATTTGCTAAAAGTTTTGACGATATCAGCATCATACCGACTTTTGTGCTCACACCATTAACTTACCTTGGCGGCGTGTTTTATTCCCTGTCACTCTTGCCATCCTTCTGGCAGGGCGTTTCATCCCTTAACCCCGTTGTGTATATGATCAACGTATTCCGCTACGGATTTTTAGGGTTTGCCGATATTAGCATTCCCTTATCCATCGCCATTATGGTGGGTTTCTGTGCCGTGCTATGGGGCCTCGCTTATTACCTGATCTCCCGAGGGATAGGATTGCGTACGTAGTTGATTGAAATTAAGATTGGGATTTTTGAAGGGCATAAATTTTTATGCCCTTTTTAATGCCTAAATATTGGTTAATGGATTATTTTACTTCATTTGTTATGGGAACTTGCTAAGGTAAATCTATGACTCAGTTCGTCGTTTTTAAGGATAAAAATATGAGAAATACTTTATATTTGCTTATTGTGAGTTGTTTATTTGGCTGTACTAATGCAAAAAATGACACTGTAGCGAGTGGCAACCTCTTAGATAACAGCGCTAAGGCTGCAGCTTCACCAGTACAAGAGGTTGTATCAAATCCACAGCCAAAGGTTACGCCAACACTCAAAGGTGTTAATCCATCTACTGAGAAAAATAAATTGTATCATTATCAATTTAATGGTCGTCAGTTTACCGCCTCAACGGGGCAATTAGTGAAAGGCGTTGTGGTTTACGATACGCAAATGTCTGTATTTGGAAGGCTAAAAGGCTCGCTGGTGCTTGTTACTCTGTCGCCATTATCAGCATTTTCCTCCGGTTTTAGCATTGATAACATTGCCGAGAATACCTATCGACTGACCCCGCTCGATAGCCATATTGTATTGCTTGATGCGCTTAAGCGTCTGCAAGCTTTTGGTCAGGTTGAATTGGAAATTGATTACAGTCCAACGGATGAAACACCCATTATTTAGTGAGTGACGGACGGGTCACAGATAATAAAAAAGCCGCTTATTGCGGCTTTTTTAATTTTGGTTACTTAATCTTATTATTTACGACGACGTAATGCTGCCAAAGGTAACAAGATAAATGATAACCATCCTAAGCTACCACCGGAAGATTTATGTGGAGTTGGTGGTACGACAGGGTCAGGAATGTTATTAACTTTCACTGAGGTTGTGCTTACAACGTCCGCAGTTCCATCATTTACCGTCAAAGTAAACTCAAGGGTTTCATTTGCACTAACTTGTGGTGCAGTAAAGCTGAGTGAGTTAGTGGCCGCTCCTGTTAGTGTCGCCGCTGTTCCTGAGGTTTGCACCCAAGTGTAAGTGAGTACATCACTGGCGTTGGCATCAATTGCAGTAGCATTGATACTAACAGCTTCACCTTCGTTAACTTCAGTAGCACTAGGCGCTAAAGTCACATTTGGTAAGCGGTTGTCGCACGGATTGACATCGCCAGCGGTCTGTTCATGGAACACACTCGTCACAATATTTGAGAAGGCTATATTATCGACAATCCAACCAAACTCGTTGGTATTTGTATCTGAAACTATGCGGAAGCGGAAGCGAACTTCGTTACCATTTAACTTAGTACCGAAGTTGACGGTTTCTGTGTCACCAGGGAAATCCATAAAGCCAGTAAAGGTCTTACGTCCTGGCAGTAAATCTTCCAGTTCTCCGGTGTAGCCTACCCCTTCAAACACCCCACCCATTTCAGTTACGTCGGCCCAATCGCCACCGTTGACGCTAATTTCGACTACACCACCATCATAATTTTCTTCAATTTCAAAATATTGGAACCAGCTAATTTTGAAATCGCCGCCATAACCAACGGTGACAGGTTTGGTCTCGTAAGCAACATCTGAAGCAAAGCCATTATTCGCAATTCGCAGATACTGTGTATCGACGGGGAAGTACTTCGCATAAGTAGTTTCAAGTTTTGCGGTGCCTTTGGCCATATCGCCGCCGCTGAGCACATTTTCTTTGAAATCGACCAGTCCTGCTTGATCTTCCATATTGCTGACTGACATGTTGCCAGTGAGGGCTTTATCTTTGAAGTCCATATTGACGATAGTGGTAAAGCTGTACTCATCAACCTCGGTACCTTCAGCTAAAGCCGGGAAGGTCAGTTTTAGCTCTATGGTATCGGCAGTTGTGGCTTCATTGAGTGTAAACTCTATGGGTGAACTCGTGGCTTCTGCATATAAGTCAATGGCGCTAAAGGTGATTTTGCCTTCATTAGCCAAGGTGATATCTTGACCACTGACTACCTCGACTTTACCCTCGAGCGCTTCAAATTTCTGAGTACCACGGTTCTTGATTGTGAAACTCAGCGTGCCAGTTTCACCTTTGTCCAAAATACCATCTTTACTACAGTAGCCTACAGTCAGTCCTTCGTAGTCAGCGTTGATAGTATGGTTAGCGACATTGAAAGTGGAAAGTTCAGTTTTATAGGATTCCACTACACCAGTGTGTTTCGCATCATAACGAGCAGGGGACTCGGCTCCCATGCCCATACCACGGCGTGCAAATGCTTTAAGGAATAGTTCATAGTCCTTTGGCTCATTCGCATAGGCAGTAGCTAGCAATGCATCACGGGCTTCGGTATATGTTGGCGCAATTGGCGTCATCTTATAAGCCGCAACCAGATAGTTCATCATCATACTGCGAGCTTCTGCAAAGCTATAACGTTCATCATTGATTAGCGAAACATAACAATCCCACAACATGGCGGCCCATGGCTCACCTGCATCGTGGACTTCGGCATTACCGTACTGATCAGCACTCGTTCCTTTATTTAATTCTACATTACCGAAGGTGAGCGGGTTAATCTCCATATTGGTGCTGTAAGGGTAATTACGAATGCCTTCGTAGAAAGATGCGACATAAGTAATTGCAGCATAAGGCGTTTGGAATAACTCGTTGCCAGGGATGAGTGCATCATCGGCTTCTGAGATAACTAATAATGCATGGAAATCCCCCCAACCTTCGCCCATAGAACGACCTTGTTGGTTGATAAGACCTGAAGAGTTGCCGATTAAACGGTTGCTGATATAGTGGCCCCATTCGTGTGCCACAATCGCATTATCCCAAGAACTGTCTTTGAATGGTTTTGTATTGAACATGGTTACTGTGACAGGTTTTGCTGCATCGAGTTGCGTATAAATCAATGCACCATCATTCTTTGATAAGCCAATGCTTGGGACTTTAACTGTATCGTCACTACCACCCATAGGTGCTGGTTCTACAGTACCTGAGTTGTTAGCAATGAGAACACCAATGGCCCCTGCTTCTTGGGCAAACTTAGCCTTAGCGGTAAACGCACATGTACCCCGGTCGATAATGGCGATCTTGCCTACTAATTCGGCCGCATTTGTTGGCGCGCTACAACCATCATTAACAGGAGCCGTACCATCGACGAAGCGTACTACATTACCACTGATGTTAAATTGACCTTGGCCAAAACTAGCGCGTTGTGTCGAATCGAGTAACCCGATAGTTGCATCAGAGGTCACTGTCACGCCATAGTCTTCACCATTTACAGCATCTTTACTATCCCACAGGTACATTTGCATTCTAGGTGAGCGACCATCGGCTGGCGTGCTCATGTTTGCGTTGTTAAAACCTGAGTTATCTTGGACTTCGGCTTTTATCGCATCACCTTCTTCGCCACCACGATCGTAGTTTTGAGCTTGAGCGTTACCCGCTGCTTCATCAAAACCGTGGTCGTAGAACATGTCATGCAAATAGTTGTTCATATAGAACAAGTTAACGATAGATGCTTTACGGTTGTTAACTGAGCTTTCAACCAGATCCGTGTTGTACTTATAGTCAAAAGTCTTATCACTCGTGATCTCTGCCGTAAAATCACCATTAGTGAAACCATCGGGTGCGAGAGCGTCAACATAGGCAAAAACGTTATTGCCCGATGTTGTCGTGGCATCTTCTGTAAGCCAAGGATCCATAGTGCTGATTGGGCCCGATGTGAGCGTTACCATTGGAGCGTCTAAATACTCAGTCGCATCCACTTGATCGGCGCTGGTCGCAGGGACGACATTGCCATGTGGTCCATCCCAAGGCACACCTTGTTCATCCGCATAAATTCGATAATTGAATGCAGCTTCCTGCGCAGTGAGATTATGTTTAAACAATACTTCATTATTTAAGTCATTAATCACAAAAGAGTAATACTCAGAATCTACACTGCCTGCATCGGCAACTTCGATTTCAACATAATGAGCAGGCACTAATGCGCCTTTTAATTCAAAAAATACAGGCTTGGAACGTGGCTCACCTTTTAGCACTTTTGAGCTATCAGAAGTTGTCACACTGAAAGACTGGTATTTGCCACTTGCTGTTGCTGCACTGATGCTTGCATTTGCAACACCCATGGCTTTTGATGCCGCTTTCACGGCATTTACTGGATCGTTAAATTCAGTTCTAATCCCCTTAAGTTCAGTTGCATTTGCCGCGCTTGAAGGTACAAGATTTCCTGAAGTGGCGACGAGATCAAACTCTCGGTTCATTAGTACGTTAAAGGTATGGTTAAATACCTCCACACCTTGATATTCCTGCTGATATTTTGCAATCATTGCACCGCGACCAGTATCGTGAATACTTGCTAATACTGGCTTTAAGCTGGTGTTTTTGCTTGTAGATAACCCTGCGATTTGATTGAGATAATAATCTGCAGCAAAAGTGAGTTTGTATTTCGCATCAAGGGCACCCATATCCGGTGTCATTTGGCCAGATTTTGCCCACTGGAAAGTGGCAACCCCTGTTTGTTGATCATACTGATCTTTCATGCCGCTGATGGTATTGGTGTTTTTTGATAGTTGAATATTATGTGGAGTAACAGATAGTTGATTAATGTTAAGTGTATTGTTGTTTGCATTGGCCGCACTTGATAGTAGAGCAGCAGATATAGCAATCGATAGTTTTGTCTTCACAACTTCTTCCTTGTCAATAAATGTACGAGCACTTTGTAAATTGCGCCCGTTAATGAATTGTTATAGTAATGCTGCGCTCTATTGGCGTTAGCAATGAAGTTGTAACACAAAAATGCTTTACGGTTAACACTTTTGGTTGAAAAAAGACTTAGGTCGCATTTTTACGGTATTTTGTTCTGATTGTAATAACTTAGCACATTACCATCTAAGGCTTCACCGCCCTGACAATCGGGTTTTGCAGGCTGATGAGTGTTTCAGTCGACTGAATTTCATCGATGGATTGAATGCGATTGATGAGCACGTGCTGCAGGCCATCGATGGATTGGCACATTACCTTTACAAAGATGCTGTAGTTACCTGTGGTGTAATAGGCTTCGACTACTTCTTCGAGGGCATTGAGTTTGGCTATTGCGGCGGGGTAATCTCCCGCGCTTTTTAGATTGATGCCGATAAAGCAACAAACATCATAGCCCAGTGCCTTAGGATTAACTGTGATCTGCGCGCCTGTGATTATGCCCGCTTGTTTCATCTTTTCTACCCGAACATGGATAGTGCCTGCACTCACTGCGAAACGTTTAGCGAGTTCGGCAAAGGGAGTACGCGCATCCTGCATTAGGGCTTCGAGTATATGATTATCCAGCTGATCACGTTGAAATGCGGTTTCCATAAACAAACTCTCTATAACATAATGAATTGTCATAAAGTTACGTTTTTTTATGGGGAATTGCTACTGCTTTTGCGGTTATCAGTTAATTTTAGTGATCATTGTTCGCCCTGTGGCTCACAAAATGGCGCTGCGGCACTAAAAGTCATACTGACGCCCGTGTACGGATGTTTAATCGTGAGTTCTGCAGCATGCAGGAGAAGTCGAGGGGCTAAGGATTTAGCGAGCGGATCGGCATAGAAACCGTCGCCGAGTATTGGGTGCCCAATCGCCATCATATGGACCCTTAATTGGTGTGAACGGCCGGTGATGGGGGTGAGTTTGACTAAGGTTGAGCGCTTGGCGCGGCTTAATACTTCATAGTGCGTCAATGAAGGTTTACCGACCAGATGATCGACCTTCTGTTTAGGGCGATTTGGCCAGTCACAGATCAGCGGGTAATCGACGCTGCCAGTGTGGTGTTTAATGTGGCCAGCCACCCGTGCGATATAGGTTTTGCTGGTTTCTCGGTCGTGGAATTGACGTTTTAGCTCACGCTCGGCACTGCGGATCAGGGCGACGACTATCACGCCCGAAGTCGCCATATCGAGGCGATGAACAATTTGGCAGTGGGGATGCTCGGCTTTTACACGGGCATAGACACTGTCGTAATGGGCGGGATCTCGACCGGGCACCGACAATAATCCCGAGGGTTTATTGATAACGATAATGTCTTTATCTTGATAAAGAATATCGAGCCAAGGTGTAGTCGGTGGTTGGTAAATAAAATCAGTCATCATAGTGCCTATTCGTCAATGCGGGGCAAAGATACCCTGCTAGGCTTGAGGGTGCAAGTGTGTGCCTTGAAAGATGCCTGCTCGAGAGTGAACTAAAGCGCATTAGTTGATGATTTGCTGATAGAGGTGTTTTTCAGTTCTTGCTATACTCCCGTCCTTTTCGTTACCGATTATGTTGAGCCTGTGAAGCCATGAGCCAGCCAGAAATTTACACACCAGAGAATCTTTCTCACGTCCATAACCGCCTTGAGTTATTGGCGCCAGCAAAGAATGCCGATTATGGTATTGAAGCCATTCGCCACGGTGCGGATGCGGTCTATATTGGTGGCCCTGCATTTGGGGCGCGGGCAACGGCTGGCAACAGTGTTGAAGATATCGCTCGCCTGTGTGCCTATGCCCATCAATACCATGCTCAAGTGTTTGTGGCGCTCAATACCATCCTGATGGACGATGAGCTGGATGCGGCCGAAAAACTGATTTGGGCGTTGTACGAAGCCGGTGCAGATGCATTGATTGTGCAGGATATGGGCGTGTTGCAACTCAATTTGCCGCCTATTGCCTTACATGCCAGTACTCAAATGGATAACCGTAATCCTGAAAAAGTCGCCTTCTTAGAGCAAGTTGGCTTCTCCCAGGTGGTGCTCGCCCGTGAGCTTGGCCTAAGCCAAATCCGTGAAGTGGCGGCGCACACCAATATGCAGCTCGAATTTTTTATTCACGGTGCACTTTGTGTGGCGTTTAGTGGTTTGTGTAACTTGAGCCATGCCTTTAGTAATCGCAGTGCTAACCGCGGTGAGTGCTCGCAAATGTGCCGTTTGCCGGGGAATTTAAAAACTCGCTCGGGGGATGTATTAGCGCAGAATGAACACTTATTGTCCCTCAAGGACAATAACCAAACCGATAACCTCGAAGCCTTAATCGATGCGGGTATTCGTTCATTTAAGATTGAAGGCCGCCTCAAGGATTTAAGCTACGTTAAAAACGTCACCGCCCATTATCGTCAAAAGCTCGATGCCATTATCGCGCGCCGCCCCGAGTTTAAGGCGTCATCCCACGGTCGCTGCGAACATACCTTCACCCCAGATCCCGAAAAAACCTTTAACCGTGGCAGCACCGATTATTTTGTCCATGAGCGTAGCCAAGGGATCAAGGATTTTCGCTCGCCAAAATATATTGGCCAAGATGTGGGCCAAGTGGTTGCCATTGGTAAAGATTTTATTCAAGTCAGTTCAAGCCATACATTCAACAATGGCGACGGTTTAGCCTACTTCCCGCCAAATTATGCGATGGCTAAACAATCCGATGATAAACTCCAAGGTCTGCGGGTTAACCGCGCCGAAGGCCATAAACTGCATGTGTTGCAGGTGCCAAAGGATTTAAAAGTCGGTATGACCTTATACCGTAACCACAATCAAGCCTTTGAAACCTTACTCTCTAAGGAATCATCTAAGCGGATTATTGGCGTGGATATGCGCTTAATCGATACCGCAGTTGGGGTAGCGCTGACGCTAACGGATGTGTATGGCTTGAGCGCAACGGTTGAACTTGAAGTTGAAAAGACGCCCGCAACCGATGCCGAAAAAACCTTGCAGACTATCCGTACACAACTTGCAAAATTGGGCAGTACAGACTTTGTTGCCCGCCAAATCAGTATTGAAACCGCTAAGCCATGGTTCTTACCTGCCTCTGTGCTGAATGGTCTGCGCCGTGATGCCGTCGCTGCACTCGAGCTTGCCCGTGTAGCAGGCTATCAACGTCCTAAACCGTGGAAATATAATCAAGATGCGGTCTATCCGGTTAAACATTTGAGTTACTTAGGTAACGTAGCCAATGAAAAGGCCAAGAGTTTTTATCAACGCCACGGTGTGATTGAAATTCAAGATACCTATGAGAAAAATGGTGTCACCGAAGATGTGCCTTTGATGATCACTAAGCACTGCCTGAGATTTAACTTCAATCTTTGTCCTAAGGAAGTGCCGGGTATCAAAGCCGATCCTATGGTGCTCGAAATCGGCAACGATGTGCTTAAGTTGGTCTTTGATTGTCCAAAATGTGAAATGATGGTAGTCGGTGAAAACCGCCAAGTTCGGGGTCAGAAGCATCTCTAAGTAGCGGCTTTATACTCAAGATGAGCTGATACTGAGCGAGTATTTCACGTTAAATCAGCCCGTTAAATCGATCTTTTAAGCCCAGTTTATGTCCGCCCATTAACTTGTGTTGCACAGGGGGTAATGAGCGGATATCTTATTGAAATAAAATTAATAATAGGGGATGTAACTATGGGATTATTAGACGGTTTACTGGGCAATGCCTCCGAGGTGGATTTACAGGAGCTTGCCGAGGAGTTAAGGCCGATTATGGGGATCCAGGAAGAACTCAAACTTGCCTATAAAGTGATCCGCGATCTGTTTATTTTTACCAATAAACGCCTGATCTTAATCGATAAGCAGGGCATGACGGGTAAAAAAGTCACTTATCATTCAGTGCCCTATAAATCTATTACCCATTTTGAAGTGGAAACCACAGGCCATTTCGATATGGATGCCGAGCTTAAAATTTGGATCTCAGGCCAGCGTGAGCCATTAGTCAAAGAGCTTAAACGCGGTACAGATGTGGTCGGCATTCAAAAAACGATCGCCACTTTTGCGCTTTAGTTTTCCGTTTATTGCGTTTCTACAATGATCTAAAGTAAGCCTTATTTTACTGAGGCTTACTTTAATTTTCCGCCCTAAAAACTCAACATTAATTAAACATAATCGAGCTAGAATTAGTGGTATGTTCTATTGGCTCACCTGCCATAGTGTAGGTTTCTGAGAGCTTAAGCTTACCTTGCTCATCATATTGATTATGAATGCCTACCCAGAATTTTTCTTGTCCTTGGATATTCAGATTACCCTCTTCAGCGAGGCGACCATTGGGGTGATAGCGTTTCATTCCATAGAGTTTGCTCGCGGGATCATATTTGAGCTGATAGGACAGAATGGCTGCCTCAGCCTGATCAGATCCATCTTCATTAGCATCAAAGTAGTGACGGCTTTCGATGAGCACACCTTGGTCATCTAGCCAGACTTCGCGGTTCACTTGGCCTTGGGCATTAAACCTCTGCCAATGGCCTATGTCTGTGTAGTTATCGTCAAGGATCTTGAGCGTGCCCGTTTCGAGTATCACGCCTTCCGGGGACAAGGTTTTAGCGCTAAAGATATCACCCAAGGTTCGGGTTAATAACCAACGAATTGCCCCATTTTCATAGTATTCGATACGGGTGTCAGCTATGCCCTCTTGATAATATTCCCTTTGATTATTCTCAAGAATATAACCACAGCGGGTGTTGGAATGGTGCTGATACGAGGTTAGCACGCCCTGCTCATTATAGAAGCTCGACTCCTTAAGATACCCTTGGCCCTCGCGGACTTCATATACCGAAATAGAACGAATAGTGCCGTCTTCATAGAACCAGCGAGCGGTGCCGTCGCGATTGCCCGCCGTGTGGGGCAGATACATTTGAATTTGCTGGTTTTCGTAGTATTCGATAAATGGGGCAATTGAAAGATTGTCTTTATATTGGCCCTCGGCCGAAAGCACTCCGCTCGGGAAGTAGCTTCTAAATTGGCCTTCCCTTAACCCATTTTCTAAGTCAATTTCTAGGGCGAGCTGGCCATTCTCATGGTACCAGAGGGCGGTACCTTGCTCTTTGCCGTTCTCAAAATAATTCTGCTCTTCGAGCTGACCATTAGGGTGCCATTTTAGGCTTTCGCCCTGTAACTTGCCGTTCGCATTAAATGATTCACGCCATGCGGGCTTGCCTGTGTCGTAAAACTCTTCAATGACTTTGCCCGAATGATCGGTAGACATTTTTTGCTTAATGACACCATTAGCATGGTACCAAGTGGCTCGATATTCACGGCCTTGGTCGTAGTGTCTTTCCGCTTCTAGCGAGCCATCCTGATAATATTGTTTTTCGATACCATGGAGCGTATCGGTCAACAAAGGGCGGATAAGCTGCACTTGGCCTGAAGGATAGTAACGGGTTAAGGTGTTGATATAGCGGCCATCGCTGTCAAGTTCTGCGGTTTCTTTGAGCTGACCATCTTCATAGTAGTGGCTGATATACATGCCATTGGGATGGCGGTCTTCCCTTTGATTGATCCTGCCATCATGGTCATACCAAGTTTGCACCCCAAGTTGCTGATCATTGACGAAGTGCCCCTCAAATAACAAAGTACCAAGGGCATCGAACTGGCGGGTCACCCCCTCTCGTTCACCAAAATAGTTTGAGTCAACGGCTTGGGTCAGATCCGGGGCTTGGGTGACAATTCTTAAGATCCTTAGGCCTTGCTCGGTATCAATTTGATGGAAAGTACGATGCAATTTTCCTGTGAGGCTAGCGTAGTCTTGAATATCGCCTTGCACTATATTGTCTGCATCTAGCGTAAAGTGGCTTCTCAATAAAGCCTCTAGATTGTTAAGCTCAACCTGTCGCAGCTCTTTTGTTTGGCCGTTTTGTTTGGGAATGATACTGCAGACTTTTTCCTTGCCGAGCCAAAAGTGTTGTTCGGGGAAAGGAGATGAGTTGTCGATTTCGAGGCGGTCGAATTCGGTATGGTGAAAGTCACAGCATTCATGCGCGTTTTCCCAGCCTAAGAGTTCTATGGCTTGGGGGGTGTCGTAGTGATAAAGCATTATGCCGTGAGTGGCATCCTCTTCCCGCGAGGTTGCGTCAGCCTCTGTTGCATGGATTTTTAAGCTGAAATGACGCTGGAATTGGAGTGCTGCTATCGGCGGTTCTTGCATTAGCGTTTGTGTTTGGCTGAGTGCTTGTGATTCAGTTTGAATCTGAATGTTTTTTGGCTCGTGGTGATTTTCTCGGGAATTAAACAACTTAGCTTTGAGTGCGCGAAACAACGACATCGGGCGAAATCTCCATATCCATATGTAAAACAATAAGCTTATCTGAGGGATACTCACAGTTGGTGAGTTTTCAGTGCGCATATCATAGCGGTTTATGGTTTCATTTCTCAATCTTGTATTCGTTAAAATACCCGAATATATGGGACGGAATGGCCCATAAATTGGAACAAGATAAGGATAAAAAATGGTTCACAATTTTTTTAGTGATATCCCCGTCGATCTTTCTGCGGAGGTATTTGAAAAATTGGCGGTGAGTTCCAATGTGACTATCGAGCGCATTATCTCCCATGGGCAATCGACCCCAGCCGGGCAATGGTACGACCAAACCCAACATGAGTTTGTGATCTTACTTAAGGGGGAGGCGGCCTTAGAATTTGCGCAGGGTGAGCTGGTGATATTAACCCCTGGGGACTACTTAACTATTTTGCCCCATCAAAAACACCGTGTCGCTTCGACTTCGACTCATAGCGAAACCCTCTGGCTCGCGGTATTTTACGATTGATCAGGGCGGCCCTTTGTCCTGTAAGTTAGCTCGTCAACATTAAAATCAAACGGGTCGATATAACTATGGCATTTACACTAGTACGTTATTAAGCACCCTTTGCCAGTTGCCGCCCATAAAGCGGTCGCGGTCGGTGGACTTAAAGCGTGCCTTGGCGAGGGCGTCATCGATACGACTCATTCGGTCGATATGATTTAGCTCGGGGATCACTACGTGTCTTGGTTCTGCATCGAAGCCTAATACTTTTTTGGCCCTTAGGCTGTACCACCATTCTTGATACTCTTTAATGCCCTGGGCGTTATCGTTATTCAGTGCTAACAGATTTTCTTGGCCGCGTAGCGGAAAATCGTTAGCGATGGCGACACTATCCACCCCACCAACCCGGGCGATATATTCTAGTTGTCGAATATAGTCATCGATAGTAGGCACGGGTTTATTGGTCAGCCAAAAGCTCATCATAAATACCCCAAACACCCCACCCGTATTGGCAATGGCGCGGATCACTTCATCGGGTGAACAGCGGGCATGATTGACTATGCCGCGGGCTGCGCCGTGGCTTTGCACTATGGGGGACTGAGTTATTTTCGCCACATCTAAGGCGGTTTGGGCGCTGGAGTGGCTCATATCGACAAGGATATTGGCATGGTTAAGCTTGGCAATCAGTGCTCGTCCGTGGGCGGTGAGTGGGTTATTGAGTCCACCGCTAGCACCACTGTCTAAGGCGCCTCCGGCGAAGGTATTGCCATAGTGGTGAGTGAGTTGCAGTGCCCGTAGCCCCTGCTGATGGAATTCATCGAGGCGTGCCCATTGGTTGGCATCGCTGTCTTCTTCGACACAATCCGCGCCTTGAATTTGAAAAAATACCGCCGTTCGTTGGCTCTCCCGTGCAAGCTGGATATCGCGCCCCGTCAGACCTTGCAGCAAACTATCCGGATGTTCGCTTACCCGTTTGGCGGCCTGCTTAATGCTTTCCATACAGGCCTTATAGGTGCGTTTGTAGTTTTGAGTACCATCGGCCTGTTCTATGGTTTCAATAGCGGAAATATCACAGAGATAGGCATCGAGTTTAGAAGCAGTTACATCACCTAAGTCATCGGGAAGAAACGATAAACCATCGATATAGAGCCGTCTGGGAGCGGCGGCTAAGCTTGGGAAACTGGCCATTTGGCTTAACAGTGTGGCTGCGCCAAGGCCTTTAAGCAGGGTTCGACGTGGGTGATTGACTGCCTTGTTGGGCATGCTCGGTTCCTATCCATTAACGCAAATGTAACTTCTTTATACCCTATAACGGCGGTTGAAGTCTTTGATTAAATCCCTTTTTTGGCTATCTAGGCTGTAAATTTGAATCTCTTCTGGTTATAGGGTGCAGTCTTTGATTGCCCTTGCAAGTGCATTAAGGCCGTTAGTGCGGGACGGGCTCAGTTGGCCTGCTAGCCCCAATTGCGTGAAATAGGCATTGGGGTCAAAATCTTGGATTTCCTGCGCGGTTTTACCTTGATAGGCACCGAGCAATAAGCCAATCAACCCCTTGACGATACGGGCGTCGCTATCGGCTAAATAGTAGTGTTTACCCGCTTGGGCTAAGTGGTAGAGCCAGGCATCACTTTCACAGCCCTGTACCTTTACCGCATCGAGGCGAAACTCAAGGCTTAAGCTAGGTAAATCTTTGCCAAGCAACATAATTTGGCGGTATCTTTCCTGCCAATTTGCCGCCTGTGTGAAGCGTGCGATAAGAGTGCCTGCATCCTGCACTGGATAGTGAAAATCGGCCTCGAGTGGCCTTGGCTGAGTTGTCATAGTGAATCCTGATTTTACGGGCCTGCTGATTTTATGCGTCTGTTGATTTTACGAGCTTAGAGATTGAGCCATAGTCGACTTAGCCATTATCAATCACAGCCATTATCAATCACAGCAATAGCGCTTTTACCGAGGTGAGGGCGCTAATAAAACGGTCGATATCCGCTTTGTTAGTGTAGATGCCAATAGAGGCACGGCAACAGCCCTTAAGGTGTAAGCTTTGCATCAATGGCATGGCGCAGTGGTGACCACAACGGACGGCAACCCCTTGTTGATCTAACAAAATGCCCACATCTTGATGGTGCTCATCGGCGAGGTTAAAGGCGACAACACCGATATTGTCATCGAAGGCGGCGTATAAATGCACCTCACCGAGTGCGCGCAATTGGCTTTGTAAATAGTGAAGTAGTTCGGCCTCATGGGCTCTAACTTGGGGTGTGAGTTCGGTTTGGAGGAAGCGAATCGCGGCGCCTAACCCTATCACTTCGGCAATCGGCGGCGTGCCCGCTTCTAAGCGATTCGGCAGACTGCCAAATTCCGTCGCCTCAAAGCTCACACGTTTGATCATCTCACCGCCCGTGAGTAGGGGCGTGAGACTCTCTAAAACCTCGAAACGGCCATAGAGCACGCCAACGCCAGTTGGACCATACATTTTATGTCCCGAGAAGACGTAAAAATCACAATCGATTTCAGTCACATCGATAGGTATATGGGCGATTGCCTGCGCGCCATCGACTAAGGTGATGGCCCCCTCCGCCTTGGCCAATTGCACTAGTTGTGCCACTGGGTTGACTGTGCCTAGGGCATTGGAAACATGGCACAGGGCAACGACTTTTGGCTTTAAAGCGAGCAAGGCTCGATAGGCGTTGATATCCAAACGGCAGTCTTGCGCGAGTGGAATGGGCTTAATCACCGCGCCGGTGCGTTTGGCCAGTTCCTGCCAGGGCACGATATTGGCGTGGTGGGCGGCGGTGTCGATTAATATCAGATCGCCCGCATTGAGCTGCGCCGTGAGCCCAAAGGCGACTAAGTTGATAGATTCGGTCGTGCCATGGGTGAAAATGATTTCTTCACGGCGTTTTGCCCGTAAAAATTGCTGTAATTGATCGCGCACCTTTTCATAGTTTACCGTCGAGCGCGCCGATAACTGGTGTGCAGCCCTGTGCACATTGGCATTGTCATTAATGTAATACTGCGCCATCGCATCCAATACGCTTTGCGGTTTTTGGCTGGTGGCCGCGGTATCGAGGTAGCAGAGCGGATAGCTATCAAGCATTTGATTCAATACGGGAAATTGCGAGCGGATCTGAGTGTTAAGCACTTCTGCCTGCGATATCGCTGCTCCCTTAGGATCTAAAGCCGCATTGGCAGTAGCTTGGACATTGGCAGGGTTAGGCGTTGGCGCGGCAGATTGAGTCATGGATAAGGCTAAGGGCAATGAAAAGGCCAAGGGATCTTCTGTGATCTTAAATCTGAATGCAAGTGTTAGCGATTTGAGCCATCAGCGGCAACTGGCTGAGATGCTTCATTGTTAAGCGCACAAGGGCCAAATCTATGGATTTTGGCCCTTGATGTTTATTGGAGCTAATGCTTATTTGAACTGATGATTATTGGAGCTAAAGAGAGCCCGTTAAATTATCCCCATGGCTTGACGTGCCTTGGATTTTTATCCTTAGGTTGATGGCCGCGGGCGACATCACCACTGCGCTGTCCATCTTTATGTTCGTGGTTTTTGGGTGTCGAGGCTTTTTGTTGACGTTGGCTATTGTCTTTATTGCCTTCGGCTTTTTGGGCATCACGGCCAGAACCCGCCCTTGGGGCTGGCTTACCCGCACTACGGTGATTGCGACGGCTGGGAATGGTCTTCACTGTGTTACTTTTGCCACTCGCATTTAAGCGTGATTCCGGCAAGGCGTGTACCGGGCTGAAACCTTCCACTATTTCACGCTCGAGTACGCGGTTAATTAAACGCTCGATATCGTTCAGCAGTTTGATTTCTTCACTGCTCACTAATGACACGGCTTGTCCGGAAGCGCCCGCGCGCCCAGTCCGGCCGATACGGTGCACATAATCCTCGGGTACATTGGGTAAGTCGAAGTTAACCACTTGAGGTAACTGATCTATATCTAACCCGCGGGCGGCAATATCGGTCGCGACTAATACGCGAACCTGGCCCGTTTTAAAATCGGCTAAGGCCTTAGTGCGCGCGGTTTGACTCTTGTTACCGTGGATGGCCGCCGCTTTAATACCGGCTTCTTCGAGATTTTTAGCTAAGCGGTTGGCGCCGTGTTTAGTGCGTGAGAATACCAGCACTTGTTGCCAATCGTGCTGTTTAATCAGTTGGATTAATAGCGCCGATTTTTGAGTTTTATCGACGGGGCAAACCCATTGTTTTACCGTAGTGGCCGCCGCGTTACGCGGTGTGACGGATATTTCAACCGGACTATTGACTAAGCCCTTAGCCAACTCACGAATTTCGTCGGAGAAAGTCGCCGAGAACATCAGGTTTTGGCGCTGCTTAGGTAATATGGCGAGGATCTTGCGGATATCACGAATAAAGCCCATATCGAGCATGCGATCCGCTTCATCTAAGACTAAGATCTCAAGCTGGTTGAACTTCACCGCTTTTTGATTGTACAGATCCATCAATCGACCAGGCGTGGCGACCAACACATCGACACCGTGGCGCAGCTTAGCGATTTGTGGATTGATAGGTACACCCCCAAATACGACGGCCGAGCGCAGCGGCAGATATTTGCCATAGGTTTCAACACTTTCAGCAACCTGTGCGGCTAACTCGCGAGTGGGCGTCAGCACTAAGGTGCGTACTTGACCCGCCTGAGCCCTTTGACCTTTGCTGAGTAATTCGAGCAGAGGCAAGGTGAAACCTGCCGTTTTACCTGTTCCTGTTTGGGCGGCCGCCATCACATCTTGGCCTTGAAGCACAGCAGGAATCGCTTGTGCTTGGATGGGCGAAGGTGTGTCGTAGCCCTGTTCGGCGACGGCTTTAAGTATCGGGGCGGATAGGCCCAGGGAGGTAAAACTCATAGATAGGTCTCTTGTGGCAACACTGTGCTGCATTTGTGGTCAATGGCCAGGTACGCTGGCGGGCGTGCAGCTTACAGGATCAGGCCCTTAAGTGCCATCGAATAAAGTTTATCTCCCCAGCTATGGCGTTATCGGCAGTATTAGGGCTGCCTAGGTCTATCCTGTAAATCTGTCACCCTTTAGTGTAGTCGCATTAGTGTAGCGGCATTTAGCGATAGCTAATTTATCTGCCTGTCAGTATCTTGTTCAGGAGTTAGCGAAAGATCACGCTTATGTTGATTTGTTTGCTTTGAAGTTATTGCTCTTGGAGTAAAATAATCAACAGGTTGTAATGGTTTTATCCTTAAGTTGAAAAACAGGCATTAGCTAAGATCCCCATGGAGAGAAAGCGATTTACGCTTGCCTACGGCCCGATTTCTTTTTTAGGATAAAATTTCAAGGGATTATTATGCACCTCATTACAGGTGGATTATGACAGCGATACAGCACATTGAACGCCTTGCACGTGAACGCAGTGAACAGGCCGTTGCCGTTATTAAAAACGTGCAGCAGATGTCAAACATTCCCATGCATGAGATGCAACTTGCCCTCAAGCAACTCTTGAGTTGTGGCCGTATCGCGTTGCATTTTCACCCCGATAGAATCGATAGCCGTGGGCTCACAGTGGCCGAAGGTTTGCTGCGCGATGGCCAGTATCGTAGCCAGTTCGAAACCCATATTTCCAATGGTCAGTTATCGCCTGAATTAGGTGGACCTCGGGATCACTGGGAAAATCAACTGTTTGGAAATGTCTACAAGGGGACTAAGTCGCGGCCTAAGTATGGCGCCTTAGATCTGGGCATGTGGCAGGATGGCCCCGCGCCACGTTTTGGTAGCTGTTATCTACTGACCCATCCCCATGTGATGGCACGCTCGACCTTTACCTATCTCGATTCCTATCGCAATCCCAAGGAAAAGGGCACACTGGCATGCTTCGACGATATTCTCGCCGCGCTGCTGACCGAGAGTTTTGAGCGCCACTATGCTTTGGGTAAAATCGATTTTAAACCGCTGAATATTATCCATTATTTAGGGCATCAGCTTAATGCTTCCGTGCATTCTCGCTTCGAACGCCCCCTATCGAGCAATCTTGACCATTACATTGAGGCGCAGATCCACGGGGATGTTACCCTCGATGAAGATATTGCCATGTTGGTCGCCGACGCCAGTTTTAAGGGCACAGATATTGGTGAAACCCTCGCAAAAATGTGCAGTAGATATGGCATTGAACTGCAATTCCATCAGGGGTTTAGGCTGCATACGGCGCAGATCCCCAGCGATTTTCGCGGGCCGACTATGCCATCTCTGGCGAGCCGGATTGCGATAGACGAGCAGGTGAATGCCTATCACCTTGGTGTGGCGGCAAGGGATCTATATCATTCCCCACAACATTGGCGCGACCGTGGTAACCGTGCTCAGGTGGCCCACGAGCTTAAATTGCTCTGGCATGTGTTAGTGAAATACGGTGCCCAGCCATAAAACGGATTGGTGACTTAAGATCCAGCCCAAGATTGTCCGCATTAAGTGCTATTACCATAGGAATTTATTGATCTTTGTCTCATTTTTGTGAGTCTGTTAGCAAAAGCCTGTGATGGGGTTTCATCTACCTTAGATGCCTGCGATACTGCGTCCCTATCGAAACTTCGAGCCCCTTGCAAGTTTATTGTGTTGAGTGAAGTTCGCGTGCATTTTGACTATCAATTGAGCCATTTTTTGTTGGAGCACCATGGATAAGTCGTTAGAAAAATCCCTTCTTGTGTGGCTTAAGGCGCAAAAAAAAGCCTGCGGCGGGTTCCTTAAATTATCGGTATGCTTGGGGATGCTAAGTGCTATCGCCATGGTGGCGCAGGCCTATATCATTGCTACTATTCTCGATGGTGTGATTCTCGGTAATAAACTTCTCCCCCTTGCAGATGCTGCGCCGTCCGTTGCCATTAATGCCAGCAGTTATATTCCCCATTTTATGGCCTTGATTGGCTTAATCTTGCTGCGATCATTACTTGCCTATGGCCGTGAAAGGGCAAGCTTTGAGGCCGGGAAACGACTACGTGAACATATTCGCAGCCAAGTGTTAGATAAATTGACTCGGCTGGGTCCAGCCTTTATTAAGGGTAAACCCGCGGGCAGTTGGGCCAGTATAGTGCTAGAGCAAGTTGAAGATTTACAAGACTTTTACGCTCGATATTACCCCCAAATCACCCTAGCGGGTTTTATTCCGATTTTGATCCTTGCGGCGGTATTCCCCATTAACTGGGCGGCGGGATTGATCCTGCTGCTGACGGCGCCCCTTATTCCCTTATTTATGATTTTGGTCGGTATGGGGGCAGCCGATGCTAATCGTAAAAACTTCAACGCGTTAGCTAGGTTAAGTGGCCATTTTATGGATAGGTTAAAGGGCTTAAGTACTTTGAAACTATTCCACCGTGGTGATGCCGAGCTTAAGGTGATCGCCGATGCTTCTGAGGAGTTTCGCAGTCGCACTATGGCGGTGCTGCGGATGGCATTTTTAAGTTCGGCGGTGCTGGAGTTTTTTGCGGCCGTATCGATTGCCGTGTTAGCCGTTTACTTTGGATTCAGTTACTTAGGTCACTTAGATTTTGGCTACTACGGCACACATGCTCAACTTGGGCCTAATGCGAATGAGGGATTACCTTTTAGTCTCTTTACTGGGCTATTTATTTTGATTTTAGCCCCGGAGTTTTATCAACCGCTGCGGGATATGGGCGCCCATTATCATGCTAAGGCGCAAGCCATTGGCGCCGCCGAGGCGCTGTTGATACTACTCGAGCACCCTGAGCCTGAAACCGTGGGGATAGTGCAGCTCGGGGCGTTAGACTGCTTGCGTGCAGAGGATCTTGAAGTATTTAGCCTCGATGGCACTCGCCTATTAGGCCCCTTAAGTTTTAGCCTCAAACAGGGCCAGCATTTGGCTTTAGTGGGGCCAAGCGGTGCGGGTAAGAGCAGTTTACTCAACGCCATTTTAGGTTTTTTACCCTACCAAGGCAGCTTACAGATCAACGGCCATGAACTGGCTTCACTCGATTTAGCCCATTGGCGTCGGCAATTGGCCTGGCTCGGGCAAGAGCCGCAATTATTCCATGGCACAGTGCGGGAAAACGTGGCCTTGGCCAATCCTTCAATGACCGATGAGCAAATTTGGCACTGGTTAGAGGCGGCCAATATCAAGGACTTTTTTAAGACGAAGCCACAGGGCTTAGCGTCCGCCGTTGGCGAACAATCCTCAGGGTTATCCGTCGGCCAAGCCCAGCGTATCGCCCTTGCACGGGCTTTGGGGCAGGAGGCGCGTTTATTTGTCCTCGATGAGCCTACCGCCAGCTTAGATAACCAGAGTGAACAACTGGTGAGTTCGGCCCTCAATGCCGCCATGAAGAACAGCATGTGCCTGATGGTTACCCATAGATTAGACTTGTTAGATCAAATGGATAGCATTCTAGTGCTGGATAAGGGCGAGATAGTGCAGCGGGGGGATTTTATGGCCCTATCCAGTAGCCCTGGATTGTTCCACACCATGCTAAGGGAAAATGTGGCATCGGTGGCGGATATTGACCTGCTAGCCCCCTTGCCGGCGGAGGAAGACAGTTTGCCGCACGATGGGACATCAGTTGTGACTCAGTTTGAGCATCGCTCAGATAGCAACGCTTATGGCACAGATAGTGATGGCCGCAAAGGAGAGGCGCAATGAGAGTGTTAATCCCCTTTATCCGTTTGTTCTCCCGCCAATGGCTAATGATGTCCCTAGGGTTAGTGTTAACCCTGATCACCCTGATGGCGGGCATAGGTTTATTGTCACTTTCTGGCTGGTTTCTTTCCGCTACGGCGGTTGCGGGTTTGACAATAGTCACGGCGCAGTCCTTTAACTTTTTCACCCCCGCGGGCGGGGTACGCTTTTTATCTATCGCCCGCACCGCCAGCCGTTATGGCGAGCGTTTAACGACCCACGAGGCGACCTTTAAACTGCTGACCGAGCTGCGGGTCTGGGCGTGGCGAAAGCTTTTTCCCTTAAGTGCTAAGGATTTACAGGGGTTACGCCGCGGGGATATGCTCAATCGGTTAGTGGCCGATATTGATACTCTCGACCATTTGTACCTACGACTGCTGACTCCTATGGCGACATCGCTGTTGATGACGGGGCTGTTGTATCTCTTTCTCGCTTGGTTTGATGCCAAGCTTGCCTTGAGCCTGTGTTTATTCTTAGTCGCCGTTTGGCTAGTGATGCCCTTGCTATTTTATCGTCTCGGCCATGGGCCGAGCCGGACTATGCTCGAAACTAAGCGCCAGTATCGGGTGCTATTATTGGATATCTTGCAAGGCCAAGCCGAACTGAGTTTATTTGGTGCAAATGACAGATATAGGCAAAAACTGAGCGACGCCGAAGTCGCGCTCTATCGCAGCCAAAGTGCAATGGCCAAGATCACCGCGCTGAGCCAAGCCATGCTGATCATTGCCACGGGTTCGGCGCTGATCATTATGCTGTATCTTGCGGCAAATGGGGTGGGTGATGCTAGGCCGCCCGGACCTATGTTTGCCCTTATGGTGTTTGCCGCTATGGCCTGTGTTGAGATGATGATGCCGATTGCGGGGGCATTTCAGCATTTATCGGGTTGTGTGCTTGCGGCAACACGGATTAATGGGATCACAGAACAAGCATCTAGCATCTTATTCTCGGCGGATCATTCCCTTAGGGCGACAACGGGAGCCCTGCAAATCGAAGATATTCATTTTGCTTACAATGAGAATCAAACCGTGCTGCTGGGCTTGTCACTCGAAATAAAGGCGGGGCAGAAGGTTGCGCTGCTTGGTCCTACTGGATGTGGTAAATCGAGTCTATTGGCACTGATTACCCGCGAATGGCAGGCGCAGCGGGGGGAAATTCGCCTCGATGGACAGTTAATCACTGAATACAGCGAGCGCGCGCTGCGGGAGTCTATGGCTGTGGTGAGCCAGCGGATTTATTTGTTTGCTGGCACTCTGAGGGATAATTTGGCCCTCGCACTGCCAGTGGTTCAAGGTCAAAAACGCACCGCCCATGATGCGCGCTTTATGGATGTACTTAAACGCGTGGGATTGGGGGCCTTACTCACGGCTGATAAACCGCTGGATATGTGGATTGGCGAAGGTGGCAGGCAATTATCCGGTGGTGAGCAGCGCCGTATCGGGGTGGCAAGGGCGCTACTGCGTGATGCTCCACTTCTATTGTTAGATGAGCCAACCGAAGGGCTAGATAAACGCACCGAACGGGAAATCTTAAGTTTACTGTTTGAATTTGCTAAGGATAAAACCATGCTTATGATTAGCCACCGTTTAACGGCTATGGCCAAGATGGACCAAATCCATCTGCTCGATGGCGGCAGGATTATGGCATCGGGAAATCATCAGCAGTTACTTCAAGAGTGTCCCGTCTATCAGGTGCTCTATCGTCGCTTGGGCTGAACCTGACTTTAGAAAGAGTGAAAACCTTTGATGAATAACTTAATGCCCACAGAGCTTGCTCCGCAAATTAACGCCCATTTTAACGGTAAGTTTGAGGTGGAGCTTAAATATCGACTCACGGATCGTGAAGCCTTTTGCGCGCGCCTAAGTGCTAAATCCCCCGAGGTGATGCTCGAGGATAACCTTGAGCATGATTGCTATTTCGACTCGCCTTCAGCGTCTTTAACATCTGAACGCAAGAGCTTATGCATCCGTGAGATGCAGCCTTCTGGCATTATGCTGTGGATAGTTAAAGGCCCGGAAAAGGATCGCTGTGAGGCGGTGAATATTAGCGATGCGGCTAAAGCTAAGAGTATGTTGCGTACCTTAGGCTATGAGTGTGTACTCGAGATCAACAAGCGGCGCAGCGTATATTTTCTCGGGGAATTTCATTTAACCTTAGACTGGCTCGAAGGCCTAGGTGATTTTGCGGAGCTTGCGATTATGACCGATGATGAAGCCAAGTTGCCTATCTATGAGGTGCAGCTCCTCACCTTAGCCGCAGAACTTGGGCTAGGTGAATCACAGCGGGAGTTTTTATCCTATCGCCAACTGCAGGAAACACTAAAGGCTTAAATTGTTAAGGTAGGATAAAGTGGCACCAAGTCCTTTTGGTCAGGTGTCCAGATTAACTTATTGATAGTATTGCGAGATCGCTAGGCTATTCGCTTTAACTAGCCTAAGCGTTGTGAAAAGGCTAAATAACGTTTTACTTCATCCTCTGGGAAACGTAATTCTTCCCCATCTTTAATACTGCTAAGTAAATTTTCCCGCGCGTAACGTTTAATGGTGGCGGGGGATTTATCGAGCAACTTACAAACTTCATCTAAGGTAAGTAAATTATCACTCATAGCAAGCTCCCAAGGGTTGGTTGGAATATAACTAGATGAGTATAGAACAAGAATGAGACTGCAATCCCAAGAGACTGCAGTCTTAACGGGGCTAAGCTTGTCGGCGTTTAGCTTCACGGGTTTGATATTCAATACCTAAGTGTGCTTTGGCCGCAGTGATCGCCAAAACGGCGCGGGATTTAAACTCGCGGCGATACAGGGTTACCACCACAAACAGGCTGGCCGAAATAAAGAGGATGGGATGGACAAACCAACAGAGGACCGCCATCGAGAAATAATAAGCCCGCAGACCATAGTTATAGGAGTGAGCCGCTTGATCTTGTACCGTGGCCATCTGTCTGGCATAGGCTTTGAGATTGTCATTTGAGCCATCCGCGTCCAATGGGCCAGCGCCTATCATCACATTGACAAAGCCGTATTGGCGCATCGACCAAGTAAACTGGAAGAAGGCCATCACAAAGATCACCACCAATAGCGCTAACTTCACTTGCACTAGTGAATGATTGGGTGGCGTAGCATAGGGAATAGTGGCTATCACGGCTTCGAGGCGCTCGACTTGGGCAAATAAGGTTAACACCCCCGCGAGCACAAACAGCGTGGTCGAAGCAAAAAAGGCAATATTGCGCTCAAGGTTCGCCAGCAGCGCCGCATCACCCACGCGCACGCCGCGGGTCATCACCTCAAGCATCCAGTAAATTCTATGCTTATGCAGACCACGGGCAATACAGTCGGTATCTCTCGCCTTACGCCGGGCAAAGGCGGTATAGCCAGCCCAAGAAACGATAAACCACACCAATGCAGAAATATCTAACAACGAAAATTCCATAGTTACCTTATGAAAGTGACCTTGAGAAAGTGACCTTTGATAAAATGAAAAACCAATCGATTGATTGAAAGCTGATTATGAAGGTTTTTATCTCTTAGGCGCAATCCCCTAGCATCACTTTGAAATCCATCCTATTCACAATTTGAAGCCGTTCTGATTAGTTTTGAAGCCTCTTGCTGGGTGAGGCTTATTGGTGGAAGAGTATTGAGGAATTACAGCCAAGCGGCAAGGATGGTTGGGTGCTTAACGTTTGCTGATATTCACTGGCAGCGGCTCGCCATGGCATTCACTCACCGACACGGTGAATAGAAACCTAGGGGTTCTGAGCTTATGAACTAGAGCCATGGACGGCGAACTGGCCGTTAAACAAGGATGTTGTTCAAGTCCGTGTGTAGATCCGCCTCGTCTGATGTGAAAGGCATTCATAAATGCCGCGAATGGTCACTTTATGACAAAACTCAATTACCCTAAATCCTTCATAAACCTGAAAGTGAGCAATTAATAACTGAATATCTAAATATTTAACTATTTAACTATGGGTGTTTCAATAAATTATTGAAAAAGCCGGTTTCAGAAAGTTGCCAGTGTTAGATCGATATAATATGACCTGTAGTGATGTGATGAAAATCTCCAGAGCTATTTGTCAGCTTCAAGCTTGGCATAATACTGTAAGCCTAGGTAATACAGCGCGACTTTTGGACGTTTTTAATAGCGGATATTGGAGTGATAGCTTCTTTGTTAACCGCTTTATCTACATCGGGGCTATGACCATATCCGTGAGCTGCTAGTCATCAGTAAAAATTGGCGATAAAGGAACAAGTGAACCAGTTGATTTTTTTGTTGTGTGTTAGTTGCTTACTTGTTGTCGACTGAATACACTATGCAGCGCAAAATATCGACACCCATAATCATAAAAAACACAACTTTTTGAATTAGCATTTTATTAGGGATGAACAATGTTATTAAACTTCAAATTTGGGTTAGCTTGTGTGCTAGCGCTGTCACTAACAGCTTGTGGTGGTGGGTCGTCTGACTCAGACTCCAGCAACAATAATCCAATTCCCCCCAGTGGCAACACAGATCCCGATTCAAAAATAATTATCAATGCCAGTGACTACACACCTTCTCAGCTAAAAACGGCAGCCAAGTCATTAGTGACTAAAAAGTACACTGGTAGCAAACAACCAGCGCAGCTTGATATCAGTCTATCTCAATCCACTTTTAAGCAAGTGTTTAATGCGGAAGGAATGCTATTACCTAACCTTTACCTTGAAAAAATTCCGGACAACACCTCAGATAAAGATGGCATTAACGCCAAGGTTGCCTGTGATGTAAGCGGGAGCATTAACTATAAGGGTAAGCTCAATGGCGATGGTTTAGGAAATGTGTCGATTGAGTTTGATCGTTGTAAAAGCAGAGATAACAGCCTCACCACTGGTAATTTTGCCATTGCGATAAAAAGCGTGCTCGAGAATGATTTTAAATTGGATATTTACTTTGACAATGTCACTTGGACCCAAGGAGGTTCGCCAATATCAGTAACTGGTTTTTATGGCATAAAAGAATCGATTGACAACGTTGATGGCTACAAATACACCTTTGATGTTGAGTTAGTTTATAACGTCGTAGGTCAACAGTACCTTTATCAACTGGTTAGAACGGCTCAAAATAGTGAACAGACAGCTTCAGAAAGCTTACAAGGCGATTACTTTGTCAGTGATATTGGTAAAGTTGCTATTAAAACAGAATTGGTTGGCACTAACTTTTTCGGTGGAAAAATTATCTTTAGTGGCAGCAATCAAACCGCGTTAGAGTTTAATCATGACGTTGGTAGCGTGTTAATCAAATACACCCAAGATAACGATAATGACGGCGTGTATGATGTAGGCACGTACTTTTATGATCTTTATGACTTAATCTCGGGTGATGTGTCAAAAAAATTACTGGTTAGTTTAGACACTCTATCTTTACCTCCTGTAGCGTCTTCACCGTGGGGAAACACATATAATGTTTATACCTACACCCCTTTAATGGTGACTGCAGGAAGTTATAGTGACCCTGATACCCCAATTGAACAGTTACAAATTAGCTATCGCTGGTACATTAATGGTGTATTAGTAGAGGGCCAAAATAGCAATATTTTACCCGCTTATATTGCCGTTTATGGTGATGACGTAAAAGTCAGCATGGTGGTATTTGATGGCAGCAATTTTGTTGAAAGTAGCTTTTTTAATTTTACTCTCGGTGATGCACCGCTCGAAATTGAACTCACAAATTTACCAAGCAACATACACGCTGGTGATACTATTGAGTTTACTGCATCATTTATCGACCCAGATAACCAAAATGGCCAATCAAGCAGTAAATTGCTTGCCGCACCAAGTGGCGCAACCATAAACAGTGATGGTTTAGTCACTTGGAATGTTGGCAATGACTTTTTATTCCCACTGCAAACATTTGATTTTACCTTTGCAATAACCGATGCCAACGGCAACATTACCAACCAGCAAGTAGTTAGCATTGAAGCCACGTCAGATAAACCTTTCCCTGTTACTCGTTCGGGAATTGAAGCGCCATCAAACAACCAATCTATGCTAATTGGTGATTTTGATCATGATGGTCGCAATGAAGTGCTGGCAACAGACAACTTACATAGACTATTTTTACTCGCAGAATCAAACGGCAACTATAGCCAAAAGTGGCTATATCCATTTAATCTGCCAACTCGCGGTAATATTGTTCAACTACTTACCTTTGACCTTGATAATGATGATGTAGATGAAATACTAGTGGTGACTCAGCATGGTATCAGTGTGATTGATGGCATGAATTCACTGGCTACATCACTATTTGACACAGAGCACTACATTAGCTCTGCAGCCATCACAGATACCAATAGTGATGGCATAGCAGAAATCGGCTATTTACATGCTGAATCAGACTACAACAGCGACACAAGCCTCAGCGTTATTAGCTACAATGCGCCAAACACAAACTTATTATCATTTGATGTAGAGCAAGCCAAACAGGTTATTTTTGCTGATGTTGATAACCAAGCAGGCCTTGAAATTATCATGAACAACGGCCTTGTTTATGATGCCGTATCAGGCGCCAACAAATGGATAAATAGCACCCAATTTGGTGATGCCTATATTGCCGCAGGTGACGTTAATAACGATGGCATTAATGAAATTGTTGGGGCTAATTCTTGGGGCAACATTACGGTGTTCTCGGCACAAAACAAGTCACAGTTGGCTAGCCTTGAAGTTTTTAATACTTGTTCAATCAATGTAAGTAATATTGATAACGATGCTGCTGATGAAATTATTATTGGTGATTGTCAGTGGGGTGATATTCATGCCTACAACTTAGTGGGTGCCGATTTAGTGCAACTGTGGTCGGTCAACATGCAAGACCATGGTTCAAAATCAGTGGTCATCGGTGACTCTGATAACGACGGCAAAGATGAGATACACTGGAGCACGGGTACTAGTTCATCTGGTGAAGACTCGTTTATTGTTGCAGATTTAACTGCTTCATCAGTGACGATTAAACCAAACGTTTCATCCGTTCAGCTAAACACATTTTCAAGTGCGGGTTGGTCACATATTACAGAAGACAATGAGCAAGCGGTTTTCTTCGTGCCTGAATCAAGCAGCGGTTATGGCGGTAGCCGTATTGTCACCATGAACACACAGGGGCAATATGATATCAGTGATGAAATATCATCAAACTGGGATCGCAGTTCAATGGCCGTCACGACAGACTACAACCAAGATGGCTTTGGCGACATATTTCTACCTACCACAAATCTTTATGATGGTTCTTTTGGGGTCATGCAATTGTTTGATCACAGCATACAGTGGCAAACAACTGGCGACTATGATGTAAATATCAACACTATCAAAGCTGAAGATATTAATGCTGATGGTTTTATTGATGCCATCTATAGTGATAGTAATAAGTTAAATTTGGTTGATATTGAGAATGAAAAAATTATTGCTAAATATACCTTTGACTCAAATATTGATGATGTTGAGATAAATCTAGACAATATTATTGTTGCCCGATATGATGCCTTATCAGTGCTGATATTAGGTAATGGTCAACTATCAGAAAAGTCATTTATCAGCCAAAGCTGTAACCGTATTCAGTTAATTAACTATGATACAGATGCCGCTAAAGAATTGCTGTGTATTAAAAGTGACAGTTACAGAACTGATAAAAGTGATATCTATATTTACGATATCATAGATAATACACTCATTGAAAAAGCACATTATGAATATAAAAATAGAATTATTGATGTTGCCGTTGACCCCTCAACAAACAATCAACAAGCATTTTATCTAACCACCCAGCAAGGAACCGCTAGCAATTGGGATGATGATAATATCTATCTATTAGAAAAGCTTAATGCTTCTGGTCATACGATTTGGCGTAGCCCACGTTTAATTGGTCAACCAAGTGAACATAGTTTAAAAGTACGCCTAAATCCTGAGCGGAAAACCCAAATTATGCTGGCTACCAGTGATGCAATGTACCTTATCAATTAATCTGTTAATTACGACCTAATTTCAAAAATCTAGCACCTGCTGAATGCCGTTCACTTAATGTGAACGGCATTTTTTCACCGGATATCCGTTGTAGTATGTGTTGAAAGCCCTTTGGGCATAAAGCATTCCTATGCTATCGCGTCAGACGCTTGACCCTGATTCGACTGACGCTATCTCGGCATCCATGCCTCGCTCACGCAACGATCGCAAATGCCCTGCGGCAACTCCGAGGGGAAGGTGAACTTCTGTCGCAACTGTGCGAGCTATTCATTCCCAAAGAGCTGTGCCTGTCCTGTCTTTGGTCTTTGCGACTGTTAAATTTTTTAAAAACAAAGTCAAAGTCGTGGGGCTTCACCCCACACCCGACCAAGGAGGACTGCTCGTCCTATCCTCCTTGGATGCTCCAAGACGCCCCTACGGAGTTGAAAGCCCCTTGGGCATTAAGCGTTCTAATGCTATCGCGTCAGACGCTCGTCCCTGATTCGACTGACGCTATCTCGGCATCCATGCCTCGCTCACGCAACGATCGCAAATGCCCTGCGGCAACTCCGAGGGGAGGGTGAACTTCTGTCGCAACTGTGCGAGCTATTAATCCCCAAAGATCTGTGCCTGTCTTTTCAGCCACTGAGTAGGCCGTAAATCCTGTATAGAGTTGTGCCTGTCCGATCTTTCATTCGCTGTCTTTTTTTCGCCCATTTAATTCCGTATTTTTCGTTGCAATTTTATCTGAATTCAATTAGATTCGAACCATACCTCGCGACTAGGAGTATCTCCAGTCATTAAGCAGGTCACTACGGGTCATGAACCATTTTACTGAATGCACTCGTATCTTGATTAAGTGCTATTACTTATTCAGATACAGTGCATGAAAGTAAGCCAATTCCTCGAACTATCTAAACTATCCAATGTAAACAGTCTGCATTGCGAAACGCTTGCATAACCTCTATTTTATAATGTCGTTATATTTAGTTTGATTATATTTAAATATACATAAATCTATTGCTAGATTATAACAGCGATTAATTATAATATAACTCTATAATTTCATCGTTAAGTTGGTCTTTCATTATGGAAAAAAGAAGTTTAGATAAAGTCTTTTTGTCGATTTTTCATGATAAATTTTCTTTCAATGACTTTATTGGTTTTGATCTGTCAAGTAATTATAAAAAGTTGATGGTTAACAACAGAGAAGTTTTTTCGGCATCAAAAGAGTTGAAGGATATCCATAAATTTATCAATAGTTCTATCCTTGCTTACGCTAAATATAATAAAGATGTTGTGTACTCATACACGAAAGGTGTAAGTATAAGAGATGCTATCGAGAAACACTCTGGGAGTAAGTTTTTTCTTCAGACGGACATATCTAATTTCTATGGTAGTTTGAACAGGGATAATATTGAAATTTCATTACGCTATCAGATTGATAACTTCCCAATTTCAGATATAGAAGACTATATTGATTTAATAGTTTATCTTACTGTTGTTGAGGATAAATTACCAGCTGGTTTTTCAACGTCTCCTCTTTTGAGTAATTTGTGTCTTTTAGATTTTGACATTGCATTGCTAAAATATGCAAATGAAAATGAATTAGTATACACTCGATATTCTGATGACCTTATCATATCAAGTGTGAACGATAGGCTTGATAATGACATTGTATTAAAAATAGAAAGTTTACTATGTGAACATGTAAATGATAGTATTTCGTTAAATCAGTCTAAAACAAAATTTAATCATATTGGAAATTCATTTAAACTATTAGGGTTGAATATATTACCTAATGGTACGGTTACAATTCCTAGTTCAGAAAAGAAAAAGTTAGAAACACTAATATATCTTTATTTTACAGATAAAGATAAATTTATTGATTTTACAAAGAATAACATTAAATATAACAAGGAAAGTAAAGAGAGAACTGTTGTAGAGGTAGGTGCTAGATATATTACGAATAAATTAGTTGCATTTAACTCAATGGATCCTGAATATGTTAATAAGTTGAGGCGTAAGTACGGGAATACAGTGATTGAAATGTTTGTTAGACAGTCGGTAAATTAAGATGAAATTTACAGTAACACTTAAGGAAGTTCAGCATATTAGCAATTTGACTGTTGAAGTTGATTTAACTAAGAACAAAATAATTTGCATTGCAGGTAAGAATAGTGTTGGGAAAACTACATTAGTTCGTGCAATCAGAAATTTGTCTATAAATAATACTTTCCAGGAAACTGCTGCCCCTTACATTTTTAATCGCGACAGTTCAATTACTTATAGCTTCGATGATGGGCGTGAACCGATAGTTTTTTCGTATAGCAAATTTGTAAATTCGATCGATACGAAACAGAATATTCCTAGTGATATTAGAGGGTTAATTACTGTAGAGCTACCTATACCACACGGGGAGAGATTTAACCACTTTCAGCGGCTTGCTGGAATGGATGAGCAGTTAAGAGCTAGGATTTCTGTTGGTGACTATAATACACCCAATGATCTGATTATATTTTTAAACTCGATTTATGGTGGGAATAGATTTGACAGTTTAAAAGAAATATTAATTGGAAGGGAATTATATTATTTTATTATTAAAGATGATGAGCAAAGGTATTACATTAGGGAGGATTATCTTAGCTCAGGTGAATACTTTTTGATAAATCTTTACAAACAGTTTAGGAAAAGAACAAAGCTTATAGTTGTCGATGAAATTGACATATCTCTAGATGCAAGTGCACAAGTTAAATTGGTTGAAATGCTTAGGAAATATTGCCATCAATACCAGGTTAATATCCTTTTTACTACTCACTCTTTAGCTTTAATAAAAACGTTATTAGAAGAAGAGTTGTACTATGCTGAGGCAGAAGAACTCGAGGTGAAAATATTTCAGAGGTCATATAATTATATCAAAAGCATAATGTATGGTTTTAAAGGGTGGGATAGATATATTCTTACTGAGGATGTATGTCTTCAAGACTATATTGAGTACCTAGTGTCAAATGAAACTTGTTTTTACAAGTTTCAAGTCATATACATTGGTGGGGCTACTCAAGTAATAGACCTTAAAAATAGAAATATAGAAATGAATTATTTTGGTGAACAACAACATGTCTTAGCTGTTTTGGATGGAGATCAAGTCGGTAAAGGTTATCTTTCTGATATTGACAATGTAGTTTTTCTACCATTTGATAATATTGAGATGGAAATTTTTAGAGCCTATAATGAGTCGCCAGACTTTCCATTTTTAAAGCCAATTGAGTTTCATGGTGGTTCTGATCCAAAACGAGCAAAAAGTCTATTCAAAATGTTGTTAAGAACTCAATATGATGGTAGGAATATAACATTTGGCGATATTTATTCTTATTTGGAAACTAGATCAGAAGATGGGGTTAGGCTTTTTAAAAATGAGATTTTGACATTTCTAAATGTCCCTAAATAGAATTTATTTAATATTCACTAATGATTATAAATAGATAAGTCTATATTATCTAAGGAAAAAGAAGATTCAAGTTCGGCTCCATAACTTATCTTTTTCTCAAATCAAATTACATCCCAAAAAAGCCAGACTCAGTCTGGCTTTTGTTTAATACTCACTGACGCACGATATTATTCTTCGCTATCACCCAGTGACAGTAGGGTCGCATTACCACCGATGGCGGTGATGTTATTGGTGCGAGTCTTTTCGGTCACGAAGCGAGTTAAGTAGTGTGTAAAAATGGGACAGACACATATCTTTGAGGATTAACGGCAAACATCGAGATCACAGAAGTTCACCTCCCCTGCGAAGTTGCTGAAGGGCGTTGAAGAAAATCGTGTGAGCGAGGCATGGATGCCGAGTTAGCTTTCGGGGTACAGGATGTACCATCGGAAGCGTTAGCGATTTTCGAATAAGCACGAAGCCACTAACTAATGCATGTAACTTCGCTAGGGACGCCGGGGGATTTCCAAAAGGGGAACAGGCGCTTTTCCCCTTTTGGTCGGGTGTGGGGTGAAGCCCCACGACTTTGATTTTGATTAATGTAATAAAAAAGCCAGACTCAGTCTGGCTTTTTTCAACTCTCACAGGTGAGAGAGCTTATTCGTCGCTATCACCCAGTGACAGCAGAGTCGCATTACCACCGATGGCGGTGATGTTGTTGGTGCGGGTCTTTTCGGTCACGAAGCGGGTTAAGTAGTGTGGGCCACCGGCTTTAGGGCCAGTACCTGACAGACCTTGACCGCCGAAAGGCTGCACGCCAACCACAGCGCCGATTTGGTTACGGTTGATGTAGACGTTACCCACATTCACTTTATCTGCCACTTCGAGGGCATGGCCTTCGTTACGGCTGTGGATGCCTAAGGTTAAACCAAAGCCTGTGCTGTTGATTTCATCGATCACTTTACCAAGATCCGCTGCTTTATAACGGATCACGTGCAGAATTGGGCCAAAGTGTTCTTTCTCAAGCACTTTTATTGAATCGATTTCAACCGCAGTTGGCGACACAAAGTGGCCGTTTGCAGTGCCCGCTGGCAGTGGCATCTGCTTGATAAGCTTACCGACTTGCTTGATATGGTCGATATGCGCATCAAGATTCGCTTTTGCGGTAGCATCAATCACTGGGCCTACGTCAGTTTTTACTGAACTTGGGTTGCCAATCACTAACTCATCCATCGCGCCCTGCAGCACTTCGATCACGCGATCGGCGATGTCTTCTTGGAGGAAGAGCACCCGCAATGCCGAGCAACGTTGACCCGCGCTGGTGAAAGACGATGAAACCACATCGTTCACTACTTGCTCAGGTTGAGAGGTAGAGTCCACCACCATGGCATTTTGACCGCCGGTTTCGGCAATCAAAGGAATGATCGCGCCTTCACGGTTAGCTAGCGTGCGGTTAATCAGTTTTGCCGTGCCAGTTGAACCGGTAAAACACACTCCGCCGATACGTTCATCGGCCGTAATTGCGCTACCGACAGTTGCACCCGTACCGGGTAGGAATTGCAGCACCTCAACAGGAATACCGGCTTGGTGAGCGAGTTGCACCGCACGGTAACCAATAATCGAGGTTTGCTCCGCGGGTTTTGCGATAACTGTGTTACCCGCCGCTAATGCCGCAGATACTTGACCTAAGAAGATAGCCAATGGGAAGTTCCATGGGCTGATACACACAAATACGCCGCGGCCTTGGAGGAAGAGTTCGTTCAGCTCTCCCGTTGGGCCAGGAAGTAGTTCAGGTTTTGCCATCATCTTCTTGGCTTGTACAGCATAGTAACGACAGAAATCAACGGCTTCACGGACTTCATCGATACCGTCTTGAATGCTCTTGCCCGCTTCACGGGTACAAAGTGCAATCAATTCTTCACGGTTTTCTTCTAATAAATCCGCTAGCTTCTGCAGTGCTGATGCACGGGTTTCAACTGGCGTACGTGCCCAAGAGGCAAATGCCGCTTCGGCGGAAGACACCGCTTGTTCTATGGCTGCGTCATCGGCAAAGGCCACTTGACCCACGGTTTGAGTTGTATCGAATGGGCTAACAACCGTTTTATGTTCGCCAGTTAAGGTTTTACCGTTAACCAGAGGGCCCGCTTGCCATTGGGTATTTTTGAATTTGTCTAAGGCCGCGAAAAATGGCTCAGATTCGGAAATGATGTTCATATTGAGTCCCTTGGAATTTTTGCGATCGCTACCGAAGATATCGGTAGGTAAAACGATTTTGTTGTTAGCCAGGGTTTTATAGCCCGTCAGCGTTTTTAGCGGATGCACCACTAAAGACTCGATTGGGGTTTTTGGATCGACCAGTTTATGGACGAACGACGTGTTCGCGCCGTTTTCCAGCAGACGGCGCACTAAATAGGGCAGTAGATCCTTATGGGCACCGATAGGCGCATAGATACGCACAGCTTTTGCGCCAGCTTCCGACAGAATAGTGTCGTACAGCTCTTGTCCCATGCCGTGTAGGCGTTGGAATTCATGGTTACGATCGCCCGCCATATCGGAAATCGCCGCCACAGTTTGCGCGTTATGGCTGGCAAATTGTGGGTAGATAGCACCGCGAGTCGCATCCGATAACAAGTAACGGGCGCAGGCGAGGTAAGAAACGTCAGTACCAGCTTTGCGAGTGTAGAGTGGGTAAGCGGCTTCACCTGCTTGTTGTGCCCATTTAAGTTCGCTATCCCAGTAGGCGCCTTTCACTAAGCGAACTGGGATTTCATCCCCTTGCTCTTTCGCCAGACGAGTCAACCAAACTAGCACGGGTAGAGCACGCTTAGAGTAGGCTTGCACGACTATGCCGAGTAATCCCCAGCCTTTTGTCGTTTCAGAATTAAACAGTTTTTGGAATAATTTTAGCGATAACTCGAGGCGATCAACTTCTTCAGCATCGATAGAGATACCGATATTTAAGCCGCGCGCCAGTTTAATTAGGCGGATAACGGTATCGTACAGCTCAGTCAGCACGCGGTCTTCGTTGGCGACTTCGTAACGCGGGTGCAGCGCCGATAATTTGATGGAGATTGTTGGGCGCGGTGACTCGTTTTCATTATAGTTTTGAGCGCCTAACTCTGTGATTGCATTGGCGTAATCGGTAAAGTATTTTTCGGCATCTTTACGGGTTAACGCCGCTTCGCCCAGCATGTCGTAGGAATGGGTATAACCCAGTTTACGCTTGTCTTCGCTGTTCTTGAGCGCTTCTTTCATAGTGCGGCCCAGCACGAACTGCTTACCCATGATCTTCATCGCCGCCATCATGGCCTGACGGATAACGGGCTCACCAAGGCGATTAACCAAGCGATTCAACAGGTTGCTTGGGGTGCCATCGATTTTTTTATCTAAGCTGACAATTTTACCCGTGAGCATTAGGCCCCAGGTCGATGCGTTAACGAGCACAGAATCACTCTTGCTCATATGCTCATCCCACTTAGCGCCTGATAGTTTATCTTCAATCAGCGCATCTGCGGTGGCGGCATCGGGAATACGTAACAGGGCTTCGGCTAAACACATCAGGATAATGCCTTCCTGTGTTTCTAAGCTGTACTGCTGTAGGAAGGCGTCGATGCCGACCATTAAGCCTTTTTTCTCGAATTGACGAACCTTGTTGACCAGTTCGTGGGCACGACGAGTGACGCGCTCTATGGCTTCATCACTGGAGGGTACTAGTTTGATTAACTCTGACAAGTATTGTTCTTCATCGACAATGTAGTTGTCGGTGACGGCTCTGAACAGTTCGTCGAGATTGGCAGAATCGTATCGGCCTGCCAGCACTTCACTCGCTTTGAACATAGTAATCGCTTCCATCTTGGCCAATTATCTCGGCGCTATTGTTGAAACAAAAATGGGGGGCGCGAAACGCATTTGATATTTTGTATACAATATGAAGGTTTGCGCGCGCAGATTATACAACCAAAATGTGACGGACAACACTCTAGCGAGGAAGAATGTGAAGAATGTTTAACTCAGGCGTAAATGAGCCGATGTAACGCTTAATTGACAAAAAAGCCAGTGTTTGAAAACACTGGCTTTTTAGAGGAATAAATCACGCTGTGGCGCTAAATAATTACATCCAGCGTTTCTTGTTACGGCGCTGTGGTCTTGGCAGGTAAACTAAAATCACTCCAACCACTAAACCTGCGGCGGCGATAAGTCCCCCTTCACGCCATAGGGCAAATTGAGCATCTTGGGCGCTACGGTCAACGGTCACTTTGAGACTATCACGTTCCTGCGTGGTCTTGCTCAGCATAGTTTCGGCTTCGTTTAACTTGGCTTTTAACTCTGCTACTTCATCGGTATGGTTATCCGTAGAACTTAACACTTCTGCCAATTTCGCTTTTGCTTCGTTTAGCTCATTGGTCAGCGTTGACACTTGCTCACGAAAACTTGGGGTTGAACTGATCAAGTTGGTCTGCACCCAACCTTCGCGACCCTTATGGTCGACGATTTTGGAATAATCGCCTTGGGTTTCGCCCAGCAGTGTAATGGGTTGTCCCGCTTCAATTGAACCCAAAATACGATAATCAGTACCTGGGCCATTGAGAATATAAAGAAACACGTTATCCGAGATATAGCGGGGTTGGCCTTCGGCCAGCAGGTTGGGGGAGAGTAACATCATTCCCACTAGAGTCAGCATTCTTAACACTTTTGTATTCTCATCAACGAAATAGTGACCACATGCTAGGGATTTGAGGCCTGCAATGCAAGAGGGAAGTCATAGACTTCCCTCAACTTTGCCGCATCCATGCCTGCTTTCCCATATGAGTCATACTTTTCTATGGCGAGCTGCCATAGAAGCTCTCATTCTTCTTAGTTAAAGATGCCTTTAATCATAAAGAAGAAGATGATGGATAAACCTGCACCCGCAGGTAAGGTGACCACCCAAGAGACAACGATATTACGCACTACACCGATGTTAATCGCTGCGATACCACGGGCCATACCCACACCTAATACCGCACCGACTAAGGTTTGCGTAGTAGAGATTGGTAAGCCTGTACCCGAGGCGATAACCACGGTAGAAGCCGCTGCTAACTCAGCCGCAAAGCCACGGCTTGGGGTTAAGTGAGTGATGTTCTTACCAATGGTTTGCATCACGCGCTTACCGAAAATCGCCAGACCCATGACAATACCTACGGCGCCCAAGGGTAAAATCCACCAGACTAAAGCGGATTTAGAGGCAATTTCACCGCCACTGCTTACCACTGAGACCACAGCGGCTAAAGGACCAATGGCGTTAGCCACGTCGTTTGAACCGTGGGCGAACGCCATACAACAGGCGGTGACGACCATGAGGATCGCAAACACTTTTTCTACGTTGGCGAACATGGTTTGGCGATTGGCTTTTTCACTCATTTTCAAACGCGAAATGGCGATTCTGCCGAAAATACCTACGGCTAATGCCACTGCACCCGCGAGCATATAAGCATCAAAACCTTTGATATTGATGCCGACATGGCTTAAGCCCTTCAAAATAGTGACCAATGCCATGATAAAACCCGCAAATGCCATGTAGAAAGGGACATAGCGTTTCGCGTTGCTCAATGGATCGTCGGTATTGAAGATTAACTTTTGCGTGCTCTGGAATATGGTAAAGGCAATAAAACCAGAAATAGCAGGGGTAATAATCCAAGAGCCAACGATGCCGCCGACTTTATCCCATGAAACTGATTCAGTATCTACACCCACTGCGGCAAAGCCGATAATCGCCCCCACAATAGAGTGGGTGGTAGACACTGGCCAACCTAAGGCCGATGCTACGACTAACCAAATCCCTGCGGCTAACAGTGAGCCAATCATACCGTAAACCAGCAATTCTGGGGTTTCGGTGAAATAACTAGGATCAATAATCCCGTTACGGATTGTACTGGTGACTTCGCCACCCGCTAAATAAGCGCCTGCAAATTCAAAAATCATAGCGATAATAATCGCTTGTTTAATTGTTATTGCATTTGAACCTACAGAGGTTCCCATCGCATTGGCGACGTCATTCGCGCCAATACCCCACGCCATGAGAAAACCAAATGCGGCCGCAACGGCAATAAGCCACGGGCCGTTGGTGACTAAGACGTTAGCCACCTCAATACCTGCATCAACCATATTGATACCTTGATAACCTTATTTATTAAACGCGAGCCAGCATAAGCTCAAGACGTGACCCGACGCGTTCGGCGAGATCCGCAAGACCACCGACCCATTCAATCGTTTTGTAGAGGAACATCACATCGACAGGATTCAATTCAGATTCCAGGGCGAACAGCTGACGGCGTAACTGAATTTGTAGATCGTCAGTATCTTCTTCGATGATATCGAGCTCGTTGATCATTTTGGCCACTAAGTCGACTTCGCGACCGCGGAAACCCGTTTCTAACAGATCTTCTAGCTCGTTAATGACTTGTTGTGCAAGACCTACCGCATCAATACAGCGTTGTAGATAGGCAATAAAAGGCACTTGCATAACCTGAGGGATAAGCAATTGACGGCCGATAACACGACCAGAGATATCTTTTGCTTTATTAGCGATTTTATCTTGTTGAGTTAATAGTTCCAATAAATCAGTACGTTCTACCGGCATAAACAAACCGCTTGGCAGAGTAAGGCGAATTTCACGCTTGAGTGAATCTGCTTGTTTTTCGGCTAAACTGATTTGCTTACGTAGCTGAACTGCATTATCCCAGTTACCTGTGATAGTGGCTTCGAAAAAGGGGACCAGTAACGATGCGCAATCGTAGACCTTGTCCATGTGCTCTTGAAGAGGCTTAATTGGCGATTTTGCAAACACGCCCAAAATAGAGTTTACTGGCATTGCCGTTTACCTATTTAGATTGTTCCATGATTGGAAAAAGCGGGCGCATGTTAACCTATGCGTCCGCGTATTGAAACTGTGTTTTTTGAGAAAAAATCACAGCTATATTCTAACGGGTTCTATACCAACTTCAAAACCAAATCCTAAGGGATTTTTATGACACATTTGTGACATTATGAATTAAAAATGACACAGAGGTGAATGTTTGATGACAAAGTGAGCGATCGTGCAATGAATGCTGAGATTGAATTAAAGCTGTTTTTCCTGCCACAATACCAAGAATCCCTGATAAATAAGTTAGATAGCCTCGATAGTTCCGTACCTCAAGGCAAGCGTCGTTTAGCAAATGGTTATTTTGATACACCCGACCTCCAGTTACGTCGCTGGGACATGGGATTGCGGGTGCGTGGTTACGATGAGCATAAAGAACAGACCATAAAAACCGCAGGACAAGTTGTGGGAGGGATCCATTCCCGGCCTGAATATAATGTAACCATTCAAGCGGATAGCCCAGATTTAAGCCTATTTCCAGCCACAATTTGGCCAGAGGCTGCAGATATTGCCGCCGTCCAAGCTCAGTTGAGTTGTGTCTTTCACACGGATTTTAATCGCCGTACTTGGCATGTTGAAATTGACAAAAGTGTGATCGAAGTCGCGTTGGATATCGGGGAGATCACCGCTAACGGTCAGCATCAAGCCCTATGCGAGTTAGAGTTTGAATTGCTCAGTGGTGACACCCAAGCACTGTTGACCCTAGCGCTACAAGTGGCGAATGCCGTTCCCGTGCGTTTAGGTAAAGCCAGTAAGGCACAGCGCGGTTATCTACTTGCGGGTAAACAGAAGCCTATAGCGCTCAGTGCGCTCGAATTTCTACCGCTGCCAACGCCGGTGGATATGAATCTACACCAGCCCCATCAGCAAGAACTCACGGCCACCTGTCAGGTGCTACTCGAAACCGCGCTCGAACGCTGGCAACTGCTTGAAAGCATGATAACTGAGGAGGTTGATAACGAAGCGTGTATCGCACTTTGGTGGCGGATGCGGGCCTGTATTCGTTTACTGCGTATGACCTTAATCCAGTTTGGTTTACTCGATACCAGCTTGTCACAGTGGTTTATGAATATTGAACATCAGTTAGATTTTATTGAGGAGGCTCAGGCGCTTACGGCTTTATTTGGCAGCCAAAAGGGCTTAGTGAATAGACTTGTTGAAGGTAGTACATTAACGCGGCAGTTGCAGGTTCAGTTTGATGAACTTAAGCTAACCGAGCAGCTACCTTCCCTTTGGCGACAAGTGGAATATGGTCAACTGCAACTGGCGATCGTCGACATTCTACTCAATATCAGTGCGGGCAATATTCCCTTAAATAATGAACTGGGATTGCAGCAACATGCAGATAGGGCTCAACAAGCCTCTTGGCAGGCTATTCTCGATGCTATGCCTTTAGATAAACCTATGGGAGGCGAAGATTACTTAGGATGTGCAAGACTACTGGATGAAAGCATTCAAGTGGGTCAAGCCTATGGCGCGTTATATGAGGCGAAACCCCGTGATGCTTTTCGTGCTCCTTGGCAGGATATAGTGCTTGGGATCAAAACCTTAGCCTGCTATCGCACCTTAAATGGGACGGCTCAGCAACTGGGGATTGATGTAAGTGAATGGCTTGAGGAAAAACAGCAAAGCTTATTGTTCGCCATGGAGTCCTCCAGACAAAATGCGCTGCAGCAAACAGTCTATTGGTAGTTTTATGGTGATGATTAGGGCCTAAGGAGCGGGCTCTAGTCTTTTCTATCTTCTAATGCCTGCTTTAGCTCGGCAATTTTAGTCAACATTTGTGCCTGATTTTGCTCCATTTGCCGCTGACTCGCCTCCATTCTCGTTAGTGCAACTTCTAGCTCTGACTTGATTTCAGCCTTATGGGCGTCTTGGCGTTCCTGTCTCTCGGTTTCATCGGGAGCGACAAATACCGATGCCATATAACCAGAGATCACCCCGAAGAAGCTGACGCCACTCACGATAACTATGCCGCCAACGATATGACCTGCGGTGCTAACAGGGTAATAATCCCCATAGCCAACGGTTGAAATAGTGACTAAGGCCCACCAAATGGCTTGTTCGGCGGTTTGAATATTAGCGCCTTCGGTGCCGCTTTCGACGATTAAAATAATGATCGAGGCAAAGGTAAGGATAGTCACCATGGCGACCAATAGGCTGGCTAAAGTGGTTTGTTTACGCTGCTTTATCAGTGGTAGGAGTAGGGAGCGGCTCATGCGGATCAGCCGGATAACCCTTAGGATCTGGAACACACGGGCGATACGTAGGGCTTCAATTGCCGGAATGCTGGCAATAAAATCAATCCAATGGTGGCGTAGGTAATAGGTTTTATCCCGGGCACGAAACAGACCAATAAAAAAATTAATCATGAAAATCAAGCAAATGGTCGTATCAATAAAAAACAGTAACCGATAGGTTTCACCATCGAGGCGACCAAAGGTCATGACCAGCACTATGATCACAGATAGCAATGATAACAACATCATAGCTAACTCGAAGGGTGAAGGGCTACCGAGCGTACGGAGTGACCAAGGGGTTTTATCAGTCATGCTTAACAGGATCCCTGTTTTGTGCGGCAAATAGTTAAGGTAAAAGAGTTTACGCTATGAGTAAATTAACTTTGTGACAAATAATGGGCTATCACTTGGGTGTTAACTGCGCTAAATAATGACCATAGCTTGACATTGCAGGGGCTCACTTTTTATCGACGAAGTGCACTAAATCATCGAGCACACGACGCTTAATTTCCAATTGCGCATCGGCACTGAGGCCGTATTTTTCGGCGAGTTGTACATAGTCTTCGGCATTGAGGGATACAGTTAAGCGTGGACGAGTCGGGCGTTTTGATACACTGAGACCTAAAATGGTACGGATTTGATCCGAAGGACTCACACCCGCATCCAGTGCCGCTTTGCGGATAGAGTATTGAAATTTTTCATCGAGATCGAATGCCACTTGTGTCGCCTTGGCGGCCTGTTGATTCTTCAACCATTGCTCTGGAAGTGGATTTTTCGTTTTACTCATTACGTATTACCTATTGCTATCAACCATATATATCGCTAACTATAGCGAGACTACACCCTGATATTGTATTTCGCTTAGTGGTAAAGTGTGAGCTTCGCACTTTATCTTATTCTAGCCACTACTTACCAGGCCAGTAATCTCTAATGTCTGTGATTGGTCTATATAGCGTTAATACCACATCGGTATCGCCACCTTCGTAAACTTCAACCTCCAGCGCGCGACTCTCGTCATCATCGAGTAAGAGATAATATTCAAAGGGTTCTCCCGTGGCACCATTGGCATCTTGGGGCGGCTTAATATTGCGATAATCTTCGCGGTGAAAGTAACCAAAGGCGGCAAACGTCACTTGATGGTATTGTTTTCCTAGCCATTGCTCAAGTTGATTGGCGAGTTCTGCGGGTAATTCCTGAGTCAGTAACGTTGCATGGCCTGGCTCATCAAACAGCGTGCTAAATTGCTCCAAATCGAAAATCTGTTCTACCTGGGAGCGAGAAATTTTTAAGGAAAAGGCGAGGTAGGTTTCATCGTCCTCTTCAATGCTTAAATAAATGGTATCGCTACCATGGCCTTTGAGCACCCATTCTGCCTGCTGACGGCGTTCAAACTCATAGGTGTTAACGGCTTCAACCTTAAGTTGCTGGCCGCGTAATTGTGTGGGTAAAGCAAAGCTGTTATCGATGGAGATCATATCGCCCACATTGAGCGCTGATGGGTGATTGAGCTCACGCTGTGGCGGTGCTTTCTTGCCAAAAATACTGTTGAAAAATCCCATATTCACTCCTACTGACGGCGTCCGTGTGCGGTAAAATCCAATACGGCCTAGTTAGCCAGAACGGCATAGTTAGTCATAACGATATAGTTAGCCATAGGCTGCAAAATCTCACTGGCTAAGGTTCAATCGCGAATAAAGCAAAAAAATGCCGAGGTCAGTAGGGGGTGATATCCCACTGAGACTCGGCATTCGGTCAATCATTGCTTAGCTTTTACGTGCTTTGATACGGTCAAGCACGGCATTAGCATTAGACTTTTGCTCGCCTATCCCCGCTTCGGCTAACTTAGCTTGCAGTGATTTATCACTGTTTTCATCGGCTAAGGTTTCTGCCGCTTTCAGACGGTCGTCAAACTGTTGCTGACGTGCCTTGATGCGCTCGAGTGAATCTTTAGCATTCAGCAGCTTAGAGTTGCTAGACGCGAACGAGTCAGTAATGGTTGCCGTGGCTTTTTGCACGCTTTCAGTGGTTTTAACCATGCTTAACTGGCGCTGATAATCAGACAGTTGACGCTCGGTTTTCTTCACTAAATCCTTCAAACGTGCTGCATGGGCGCTAAAGCTATCGTTGGCACTTTGCTGCTCAGCAAGCTCTTGATCGAGCTGGGCAATTTTTTCTGCCACTTCAATGGCTAAGGCTTCATTACCTTTGTCCAATGCTTGAGTCGCATAACCTTCGTGTTCGGCAATCGAACGTTTCAGGCGATCGATTTCGCGGCTGGCTTGCATTTCTTTTGCCATTACATCGGTCAGTTCGCGCTTAGCGTTGGTTAAATGTTTCTCGGCGTCACGGATTTCCTGTTCGAAAATACGGGTTGAGTTTGCGTCAACGATGCTTTGGCCAACTTCGGTGGCACCACCGCGAAACGCTGTCAAAATTTTATTCAGAATGCCCATTTTGTGGCTCCTTATTTCAGATAGTCGACCATTTCATCGATAACTTCTAAGCAGTTATCGGATAAAACTGCTAATTCTTGCTCGATTTCGAGCATGCTAGATTGCAGTGATAGCGCACCGTAAACCACGTATTTGTCATCAATTTTCGCAAAGGCTGACAGGGGCATTGGAATGTTGAGTTCTAGCATGGTCTCAAACATTTCACTGCGACGTTCTTGGTTTACTTCGTTCTCGCCCCACAGGTAACTGATGCAGAGAATCTGGTTATCCGTCACCGATACGAATACCGGGATTTCTTCACGGCCAACCACATTCACTTGCAATACTTCGACTTCGCCATCAATAGGATAACAATCGAATTGAAAGCCTGTTTGGCTGTTGTTGCCAAGACTGTTGAGGTGATTGGCAAGGGTATGGATATTCATATTTGTCCTTATTGACATATTATGTCTGTGTTCAAAGATAGCACTAAGACATAATATGTCAAGTACTATCTTTATCCGTTAAAAAAGTTCCAGTCCTTGGGTTTCGGACCAAGCCTGTAGATGGTAGTGATACAACTGCAAGGAGCCGAGTTCATTAGGTTTGATATTGGCGGCATCCCGGTAAAAATTAGCCGGAAACTCAAAGGCCCCGCTCACTAAACCTAAGGTCAACCAATTATCCTGTACAGGCAGAGTCTTAAGCTCGGCCAGCCTATGTTGGGCATCTTTGCCGCTTAATGTTGCAATACTCCAGCCCCATTCACCGAAACTAGGCACATTATGATGGTACTGTTTGACGTCAAATCCCGCTAATGCCAAGGTTTTTGCGACCGATATAAATGCCATTTGGGCATGGTAAGGCGAGGTTGACTGTACTGTCAGAGCGCCATCATGACTCATTAGTTCCTTTAATTTACGGTAGAAATAATCCGAATACAGCTTATTAAGATCGGGGTGGCTCGGATCGGGCAGGTCCACAATAATGGCATCGTATTTCACACCAGTGGCAATCAGTTTATCGACACCATTAAAGGCATCATCGTTGATTACTGTGACGCGGGGATCGTTAAAGGCATCGCCATTGAGCGCTAACATGGCACGGCTCAATCTGTCGGGCATATCGGTATCGGGGGACTTAAACAGTTGCACCAGCGCCGCATCAAGATCGAGCAGGGTCACTTGCTCAGGCTGCCAGCGCAGCACTTGTTTGAGACCCAGTCCGTCACCGCCGCCAATAATCAACACTTTGTTATGGCGAGCACTGGCCGCGAGTGTGGGGTGCACCAGAAACGCATGGTAGATATGCTCATCAATACTGGAAAACTGCAGACGGCCATTGATATATAAAGCATAAACGGGCGGCAGACCGTTCCCGCGTAAGCGCTCAGTAAAGGTAAGCTGTTGAAACCGAGTCGCTTTACTGTAAATTACTTTGTCTTTATAGAGCAGATTATTGAAGTGTTGCTCCCATTGTGGCCCCTGGGTTGCGAGTATCAACAAGACGCCTGTGACCATAAAGTGCCCGGTTAATAGGAGCTTAGGGCGATGGATTTTAGGCCAGAATCGCCAGATAAACACAAAGCCCGCGAGCAGATTGAAACTGGCGGTTAAGGCCGCGGCGAGTTGGATATCGATGGCAAGCATAAAGCCCACCCAAATGGCAGCGCCTATGCCTGCACCTATGTAATCGGCACCGTAAATCGTCCCTGCGTTATGCAGCAAATGCTCGTCCGAAAGGGATTGGCGAACCCTAGCGATCAGTGGGATTTCCATACCTATCATCAACCCGAGCAATACTCCCCACAGATAGGGTAAGTATTCACTGAGTTTCTGTAGTTGACCAATCACACCGCCCTCGGGCAGTTGATCCGGTGGTAAGCCTAAGGTGCTGGCGATCAGCATAGGTAGCTGCTGGCCAAAACCTATCACGGCGGCGGTGATAAGAATGGCCAATGAGCCACAGAGTGCGACCGTGAGTTCTAAAACGACAAAACCGGTAAAGGCATCACGGATCTTACGGGCGGCAAAGGCACCTAAACCCATGGAGACTATCATCAGGCCGATCATAGTGTAGATGGCGGCTTCTAACGCCCCTAAAATGCGCCCCGCATAATGGGATAACAGATATTCGTAAATCAGGCCGCAGCCTGCTAACACGGCCATAATGCCCAGTAATAGGGCATCGTCGAACCAACCTAGGCGGCTAGGTTTAGCCGCTAAGGGGGTTAAGCTGGTTTCTTGCATTCGGTTACGCCATCAGTGCCGTGAGGATAAGCGCGATAGCGATACTGATCGCCATTTCAACGGCGGCGATGCCAATATTGTGCTGTCTTTCTACTTCATCGGCTAAATTGATACGGGCTAATACCAGTTTTTTCACAATAAACAGCAGCAAAGTCAGTGCGATCAGCATGATAACGGAGAACACTAACCAGCCGATCACGTTCGTGACATAGGCCGTTGGATTATAAATGATAAAGTGACTGGCGGCGTTAAAGCTCAGCGCCATCGCAATCATATAACCCGCGTGACGTATGGCCACAGCCGTGTGCCCCTGCACCAAAGCCTGCTGCATTGAGGAGTCTTGATTGCGACTAGCGAAACGATTTTCACGCCAGCGAGTCAGTAGCACTAACATCAACTGCGAAATCGCAAAGGCACTGAAGATAGCGATAAAAGTATCGAGGGTTAAATCTTCCGCCCATAACAGCACGGAGCGGATGATGATGGCTGTCGCTATGGCAACGCTGGCATCGACAATGGCGACGGACACATTTCCTTTGATGATTTGTTCATTCTTATCAAACTCATTTAAGGCAATCTTATCGTGGAGGAAACGGCCGAGTTTAATCAGCACTAAACCGAATAGACCATAGGCGCTCATGCCAATGGCTTCAGTAAGATAGGAATGTGCCGCTGCGCCCGTGATAGCGCCCGTGAGCACTATGCCTAGTGCGGCAACGGCGCCCGCGGTACTGATGCCAAAGGCAAAGTTATCCCGCTCCGCTAATTCGTTACGGCTGTTGACTTTCACGCTCCAGCCTTGCAAATAACGCATTAATGTCAGCAAGATAACCGCAATAGTGAGGTCGATTGCCAGTATAGTGGCTAGCTCTGGTGTGATACCGAAATCCTGAAATAGTGTCATTGGAAATCCTTAGTTACTTGCCCCGGCGCACACTGCGGGTCGTGCGATTACTGGAATTGCGAAAGCTGCTGTCTTTAGAATAGTTTGAACGGAACTTGCTGCTCGAACTTTTACTGGCACTGGTGGTATTGGCCTTAGGCGCACTGGTGCTTTCACGGGAGAGTGCTGTGGCTCCGGTGCGCGGCTTAGCGTAGGGGCTATCGAAGCGTTTACCCTGGGAGTCGAAACGTTTTTTCGTTTGTTCGAAGGTTTTAGCCTGGGCATTTGCTTGTTTTGGTGAAGTATAGCGATAGCGGCCTACATCATTGTAATAGCTATAGCCGCGATTGCCGGACCACCTGTCGTAATAAATTGGTCGATTGAAAACATTCGAAAACATCGAATACATGCCATACCAGGCCCAAAACGAAGTGCCGCTCGAGTCGGTTTGCCAGCTACCATAGGACGGATTGCCGACCAATTGACTGCCGGGGCCAAAATCTTCGGCGCTATTGGCTAGTGCGGCGGCTTCGCGGCTAATTGCATTCACGCGGGCAAGCTTACCGTCGGACATATCGGCGACCACGTTCACGGGATCAGACAACATATCGTTGTACAAACTGGGATCGGCGGCCTGATAGAGGTTCTCGGCTTCGGCTAACTGTTGATCCAAATCGGCAAAGTTTGCTGAATTTTTAGACTCTGCTAAACGACGCTTTAGGGAGGAATACATAGGCCCTTGGGTGCCTGAATCCTTGGCTAACTCACCGAGAAGGGGCGCAAAATCGGGTTTTTGCTGTGTTAACAGTGCGCTGTACTGTTTTAGTAGATTAGCGTTACGTAGTTGGCCATCATCAAGCATGGTACTCAATGTGGTGAGGCGTTGCTCTGTGAGTTGTTGATACTTTTCGATTTTTGCCGGCCTATCATCGCCACATCCCGTGAGTGATAGCATGACGGCTAAACAGAGTATCGATGCGAGAACACGCATTAGCATTCCTGCCATGTTTTCTCCAAAAGTGTTGAAATAAAACTCAAATACTTGCGGACAATAATAATCCACTTACCCAATATGCCTGCCGTGCAGGTTATAGTACCCTTAAATGCCACGGAGAAAAGGAAGTCTTTTCGTATTTTGTCATCCTGCATCTTCAGGTTGTTTGGGTATATACCATTTGCGACATAATATGTCGATAGTTAAATTTGTTAGGGATTATTATGACCATGCAAAAAGACAGTAATAAGTCATTGTCTATTCTTATCACTCAAACGGCCGAGCGCCATTGGCAACGGTTAGAGGAAGTGTGGTCCGAAGGACTCTCGCAACTGACGCCCAGCCAGCAGCAAGAGTTAAAAACTGTGCTTGGGCTCAGTGATTATGTGGCGGCGCAGTTGAGCCGTCACCCCGAATGGATTGCATCCTTGTTTGCTGGTGATGTGCGGTTGGTCGAACGCCAATACTTCGATGCAAAATTGCATGCCAAGCTGGCCAGTGTCACATCCGAAGACATGGCAAAATCTGTGCTGCGACGCTTTCGTAATTACCAAATGGTGCGCTTAGCCTGGCGTGACTTTTTAGATTACGCCAGCTTAGAAGAATCCTTACTCGATTTGTCGGCGCTTGCCGAAGCCTTAGTGATTTGCGCCCGTGATTGGCTCTATAGGGATATGTGTACTCAGTATGGCACGCCGATGGATAAAGAAGGCAACCCACAACCATTGCTTGTCTTAGGTATGGGAAAATTGGGCGGCCGTGAGCTTAATTTCTCCTCAGATATCGATTTGATTTTTACCTTCCCCGAACATGGTGAAACCGTCGGTGGCCGTCGCAGTCTTGATAATCAACAGTTTTTTATCCGTATGGGGCAGAGGCTGGTTAATCTGCTCGATCAAATTAGCGTCGATGGCTTTGTATTTCGTGTGGATATGCGTCTGCGCCCCTATGGTGAGAGTGGCCCGCTGGTGGTGAGTTTTAGTGGTCTTGAGGATTATTACCAAGAACAGGGTCGAGATTGGGAGCGTTATGCCATGGTCAAGGCGCGAGCGCTAGGACCTTGGAGCCACTTCAGTGATGAATTGCATTCAATGCTCAGGCCCTTTGTGTATCGCCGCTATATCGATTTTTCGGCGATTGAATCCCTGCGAAAAATGAAACAACTTATCGCCCAAGAGGTGCGCCGTCGCCAATTGACCGACAATATTAAACTCGGTGCGGGCGGTATTCGTGAGGTGGAGTTCGTGGTGCAGAGTTTTCAACTGATCCGTGGCGGCCGCGAGCCCGCCCTGCGCCAGCAGAGTTTATTTGGCGCTATGGATACTCTCTACAGTCTTGGACAGTTTGAGTATTTGGCGGTGGATGAACTGAAACACAGCTATTTACTGCTACGTCGGGTCGAAAACCTATTGCAGGCCATCGATGATAAACAGACTCAAACCTTGCCGAATAACCCGCTCGATTGGGCGCGATTGTGTTATGTGCTCGATATGGCTAATGAAACCGACCTTAGAACCCATATTGAGGCCGCGATGGCGAAAATTCATCGTCACTTTAAAGCGACCGTAGGCGGGGAAGAAGGTGAAGAAAAAGCCGAGCATTGGACGGCGCAGCTGTGGAACGTGCAACAGGATGACCACGCCATTGCCCTGCTCGCCGAGCAACATATCGACGATCCGCAGTTATGGCCTTTGCTCAGTCGTTGGCGTGAAACTGTGACTAAGCGCTCCATCGGCCCCCGTGGCCGGGAAACCCTCGATAAGTTAATGCCAAGATTGCTGGAAGAATTGCTCAATCAACCGAGTCCGTCGGCGGCCTTTGAACCCGTGTCTAAGGTATTGGAGCAGATTTTAACGCGTACCACTTACCTTGAATTGCTATGTGAAAACCCCGGTGCGCGCCAACAGTTGGTGAGCCTATGCTGTGCCAGCCCTTGGATTGCCGCGCAATTGGCTAAGTTTCCCATGTTGCTCGATGAACTTATCGATCCTGCGCACTTATATGATACGACCTCGCTCGATGATTACCCCAGCGAGCTGCGCCAGTATTTGCTGCGCGTGCCTGAGGATGATATGGAGCAGCAGATGGAAGCGCTGCGCCAATTTAAATTATCACAACAGCTTAAGATTGCCGCCGCCGATGTGACTGGGGTTCTCCCTGTGATGCAGGTGAGCGATCACTTAACCTTTTTAGCCGAGGCCATTATCGAGCAAGTGGTGATGCAGGCATGGCAACAGGTGGCCCAGCGTCACGGTGTTCCCACTTACCTTGAGGGTAATGATACTGGTTTTGCCGTCATTGGTTATGGCAAGTTAGGGGGTATCGAACTGGGCTATGGATCGGATCTGGATCTGGTGTTTCTGTATGAGGCACATGCTAGCATGGCCAACAGCTTGACGAATGGCGACAGGCCCATTGAGGTCGGGCATTTTTATCTGAAACTGGCGCAGCGGATTTTGCATTTATTTTCGACTCGTACTACGTCGGGCGAGTTGTATGAGGTGGACATGCGATTGCGTCCGTCGGGGACATCGGGGTTGATGGTGAGTGAAATCACCCGTTTTGGCGAATACCAAGCCGATGAAGCTTGGACTTGGGAGCATCAAGCCTTAGTACGTTCACGTTTTGTATTTGGTGATAACAGTCTGGCGGTGAAATTCAGTCGTATCCGAGCCTCGGTGCTGGAAAAACCGCGGGATAAAGATGAACTTAAAAAAGCGGTGCGCGAGATGCGCCAGAAGATGCGCGATCACTTGCTTAAGGCCGGTGAGGGGATATTCGATTTAAAACAGAGCCCAGGTGGCATCGCCGATATTGAATTTATTGCCCAATATCTAGTGCTGGCCAATGCCCATGAATATCCCGAGTTGTCGATTTGGTCCGACAATGTGCGTATTTTTGGTGTATTGGCCGAGCTTGAGCTTTTGCCTATGATGAGCGCCCAGTATTTAACCCAGAGTTATTGTTGGTTAAGGGATGAAAATCATCGGCTTACATTGCAGCAAAAGCCAGGGCAACTGCCTTATATTGAGGTGGCTGAACATGCCGAGCGGGTGCTCAGCATTTATCGAACCGTGCTCGATTAGCATTGCCTTTATTTCCCTAATTTGTGCTTCGGGCAAGATTATTTCCATTAAAATGATGGCGCTCATCTACAGGACGTTCCGATTAACTTGGTCTAAAGTTTAATAAGGGCAGCAAGTAGAGAGCGCCATGCAATTACCGCCAATTCCTGAGAATGAGCTACAACGTTTAGCCACATTACGTTCACTCAATGTGTTAGATACCGATGCCGAAGAACGTTTCGATCGTATTACTCGGCTCACTCGGCGAATTTTTTCGTTGCCCTATTGTGTCGTTACCCTTGTCGATGCAAATCGTCAATGGTTTAAGTCTCGCCAAGGATTAGAAGTAACTGAAACCTCTAGGGATATTTCTTTCTGCGCCCATGCCATCAATCATGAAGAAATTTTTATTGTTAATGACACCCTAAAGGATACACGCTTTAGTGATAACCCCCTCGTTGTTCAGCCTCCCCGTATTCGCTTTTACGCAGGTTATCCCTTAACTATTCATGGCCAATTTCGGGTCGGAACCCTGTGCCTAATCGGTACTGAGCCGCGTAGGTTTAGTGATGAAGATATTGAGACCTTAACGGATTTAGGCCAAATGGTAGAGGCTGAGTTGCTCTCCATTGCCCAAAATACCTTAGACCCACTCACGGCGATTTCTAATCGTCGTGGTTTTGAATTGCTGGCACATCAAGCCTTAGCCAGTTGTCGTCGCACTAATGCCGAAGCTGCCTTGGTATTTTTCGATCTAGACTTTTTTAAGGAAGTGAACGACAACTTTGGCCACCTTAGGGGGGATCAAGTGCTATATGATTTTGCCCATATTTTGATGTCGGCCTTTAGGGAATCGGATGTGATCGCACGCCTCGGCGGTGATGAATTTGTGGTGCTGTTAAGTTTTGTACACAGGGAGACGGTTAACCTCGCTATAAATCGTTTTAAATTATTACTTGAACAATACAATCAACGACATCCACAGCAACATAAAATTGCCACCAGTATTGGTGTTGCCCATTGGGCTCCGGATGCAGATATTAGCTTAGAAGAATTGTTTGATTCCGCCGATAAAGCCATGTATCAGGATAAAGCGACCCACCATGGTGATAAGTTCTAGGGGGATTTTGCTTTAGCTATAGAAGGGATTTGGCATCGCTGCTTATCCTAGTAGGGTAATAAAAATGGAAAATTGGGTTTCAATAAATCTTGGCGATGCGTTACTCACTGATTATCAGCTAATCAAATTGCAAAAAAACTTAGTTGATTTATATCATCTGCATGGACGGCCCAATTCTTTTGCCGCCTATTATCGACACGAGTCAAATGGACTCAATTGTTATATCCGCGTCTTTTTAACTCTCGAATTTCAGCATGTCACTAAGCTTGAAAATACGGCTCAATGTGAATTGCCAGAATTTAATGATCTGAGTTTTCTGGCCGGTAATCCAGATTATTTAGGGCATAGTCGTTAAGAGCTTTTGGTCCAAAGCAATTAAGGCCTCCTATTCCTATTGCTGAATTTGACTAGGCTATTCTCAGGGCGTTAACGACCAAAATGTTAGGCGCTGCGGCTCATTTCAATTAAACGACTATAGGTACGGCGAAACTCAAAGCTAAGGGCGCCGCCTTGATAGAGTTCCTTAAGTGGCACCTCACAACTTAAATATAGGATTACGTTCTGATCGTATAACTCATCGATAAGGCTGATAAAACGCCGTGCAGGATCGTCATTGGCGGCATAGGAGAGTTTACGCTCACCCGTGGTTTCCGCTTGGTTTTCACCCGTGCCATCCTCGGTGCCGCGGGCGCGGATCCAACCTTTCACTTCACCGCCGAGTCTGGGCACATTGCTTAGCATTAAGATATTAAATTTGCTGGCAATTTCTATATAGTCCAATTGGGATCTGGGGCCATCACACAGGGCATTAAAATCAAACCAAGCGACCGACGGCTGTTGAGTGTTAAGAGTCGCACGGATAATGGGGATGTTACGCTGACAGATGCGAATATGGCTCTGTCCTATACTGGGAGCATTTGGGGTTAATTTATTGAATATACTGTCGAAATCAAGTACGTCTATAGGGGCTATATTTTGCGACGTTGAGGCCAATGCCTCCTCTGACACCCCATCAGCCAAAGTGTGCATTCTATGATCTTGACTACCATTGAGGTGCAGCATTTGCGTGTGCTTTTGTAGCAGTGCGATACAGGGCAAAAACTTGTGTCTAGCCAGCCCATTTTCATATAGGCGGTCGATGGGAATATTTGAAGTGGCGACGAGTACTACACCTTGTTCGAATAGTTGTTCAAATAGGCCTGCAAGTATCATGGCATCACCAATGTCAGAGACAAAAAACTCATCGAAACACAGCACCTTACATTCCTTTGCAAGATTGTTCGCAATCAGTTTTAAGGGATTTCGTTGCCCCGAATGTTCCCGCAATGCTTGGTGGATCCGCGCCATAAAGCGATGGAAATGCAGCCTTAACTTACCTTCACTCGGTAAACAATCGAAGAATAAATCCATCAGAAAGGTTTTGCCCCGACCGACATCGCCCCACAGATACAACCCTTTGATGGATTGTGAATGGGACAGGCGTGCTGAATAGGGTTGTGGCATCAACTGTTTAAATAACATATCGAGCGCCAACACCGCCTGTTGCTGCGCCGGATCGTCAAGCAGATTTTCGCTCACTTTGGCGCGATACACTTCCAGTGGCGTCATCATTGGCGTTATCGATTGCGAGCTAGCGGAGTTTGAATGAGCCATTCGGGGTCTCGTTGGCGGTTGTTTTAGGTGTTTGCTGCAGTCAGTGTGCGCTTTAGCTTTGATTAAGCGCTCGTCTTTGCCACTCATACTCTTACTCAGGTACTCAGGTACTCAGAAGCCATATTGTAAGGTGCTCAGGGTAACATAGTCGCTGGCGTGACTTAAATCCCGCTCTGAGGCTTAGGTCAAATACTAAACGAAACCAGTGCTTTATTCTCGGGGCATTTTACCTTAACATCTTTGTCACAAAAATAATGATATGGAATGAATCCAATGGCTAGCAAAGGCAATGGCATTACTTTTATCAGTGCGCAAACCTCAATTGAGGGCGATATTCAGTTAGATAACTCGGCATTAATTGCGGGTAAATTGCAGGGTAAGATTGGTTCTGCGGGGCAAATTAAGATCGAGCTTGGTGGCGAGATCTCCGGTGAAGTCAGCTGTGATGAGTTGCGGGTTTGCGGTGTATTTAGTGGTCGAGTCTGTTGTAATAAGTTGATTATTACCAGTTCTGGTGTGGTTGAAGGTGAAGTTGCCAGCCATCAGATGGAAATTTATGAAGGCGGCCAGTTTATTGGTCAGCGTATTAAAGGCCCTGAGCTGGATGCCTTGCCAGACATATTAAAAGCGATAGCGCCACCGACTCAACGCTCGGATGCGCATTTATATGCCAATGAAAGTGGTTCTATAAGCGGCGGTAATCGTGCGATTCGTCCTTGGCTGTATGCTGCTGCGGCAACGGTCGTCATCGCCTTGGGCTTTAGTTTTGGACCCGAGCAATTGCGTGACTGGTTACCGAATGTGAGTGATAGCCCGCTCAACACTGAAGTGTCTCCCGTGGCTCAGGGGTTAGATGCTGCTCCATTACTGACAGAACAAACGACTGCGCCAGATACCGCGAATGCCGACAATATGGCGGCGTTATCCGCAGATCCCGATCCGCTGGCTTTATCGCAGGATTCGGCGATGGAAGATTTACAGCAAATGGAACAAGGCCATGCACAGATGGCGCAGGGTGATAATGGCACCGCGCCCACCAGCGAGAGTGCAGGCAATAAGCTCTGATTGCTAAGCACTTATATTTAAGTGCTTATATCTAAGTTCTAATCTTTAATTTCTAGGTGATAAGCTCGGCCCAATCCAACTCAGGTTCCGCTTCAAGTATTGGTCCAAGTTCCCTCCGAAGCGCTTAACGGCGCTTTGTTTTTATGAATGGCTTCTAGCTTGGTTCTACCTCTTAAGGGCAAATTCAGCCTCTTTTTATGCTATTTCACTCATCTGTTAACATTCAGCGCTCGCTAATATTCCTGTCATATTTTCATTGAGTTACCTCTCATTTTTACCTGTTTTGTGCACTTCAAGCCGTTTCCCTTGAGTTAAGTTCATTTTGTTCATGAACTTTATGATTTTTAGTCACCTTAAGTCCCTTAATGAAGATTAAGTGCGTTAAATATCTTTGACGAAATGTTAACGATACATTGCACCCTCTGGGCGAGGAAGTAGTCCGTACAGACCTGACACAACTCAAATAACACAGGCATTCCCATTGGGAATGACAGACTGCAATACAGGAGGCATTGATGCCTAAATTGACCTTACTTGCCGCGGCAACCGCTGTGGCTTTTACTGGTTTTGCGCATGCGCAAGACTTAACGCCACAAGAGCTTCAAGCACAACTTACCCAATTGACTCAAGAAGTTAACCAGCTAAAACAACGGCAGGCAGCGAATACCACTGCGACTTCATCTGAGCCTAGCGCGCCAGCCTTTGAGATCGGTGGCCGCATTCAACTCGATTACAACCTCTTCAATGGTGCCTATAACGCCGAACATAATGGCAGTAGCGCGCAGGATATTTTCCCACGCCGAGTACGTACCTTTGTTGAAGGTGAATTACAGGATTGGGATTACAAGCTGTTGCTCGAATTTGCTGAAAATACTGCTGAAATCGTCATGGCTCGGATGCGTTATTCGGGTTTTGAGAATGGCCCTAAACTGCAATTTGGTAAGTTGCGTGAAGACATCAGCCTCGATGCGCTCACTAGCAGTAAGCACATTGCGCTGATCGAACGTTCTAGCCTTGCCGATACTATGTCGCCGTACTTCCGCTGGGGTGTTTCTGCCTATCAATATTTCCCCAGCACAGGTTTACGTTACGCCTTGGGTGTTTATAAAAACGATGCCTTTGGAAGCGATGGCAAAGATGAACCCGATGATTTGAACTATGCCCTTAGCTCGCGAGTGACTTGGTCACAGGCCAAAGAACCGGGCCAAGTGCTGCATGCAGGCTTGTGGTACTCGGCGCGTCAAATGGGCGGCGATGACTTGTCTGCCAGCTTTGCCCGCGGCGAACTGCGCGAGACCAATACTCGGCTGATTAACTATGTCGCGGGTGGGGAAACTGCGGCCATTGATGATGTAAATCAAGCGGGTTTAGAGCTGGCATTCCAACATAATGCCTTGTTGTTGCAGGGCGAATACGCCCAGCGCAATTTAACGACCCAAGATCCTCAGTCAGTGCTCGATGGTGAGCGTTATCAAGGGTACTACCTGCAGGCGAGTTATTTCTTAACGGGTGAACAGCGCAGCTATTCCAAGGGCAGCGCGGTGTTTTCCCAGCCTAAGGGCGTAACCGATGCATGGGAATTGGCGGCACGTTTCTCCAGCATGGATGCGAGCTCCGAGTTCCAAGGCACTCGAGCTCAGACCTATACCTTAGGCGTGTCTTACTACTTTAATCCAAAAATCAAAGTGATGGCTAACTACATCCATTCTTCCGTCGATGGCGCTGGCACGATTGCCTTAGTCGGCAATGAAGATGTGGGCGATGCCTTTGCTGCCCGTTTGCAATACGTGTTTTAGGAGTAACGAATCATGTTGAAAATGAAATCTTTAGTCATGAGTGCGCTGTTACTGAGTGTCTCTGGCATGGCGAGTGCTGATATCCACTTTATCATTCCTGGCGGTCCAGGTGGTGGTTGGGATACCACGGCGCGCGGCGTCGGTGAAGCCTTAGTGAAGTCGAAAATCGATGGTAATGCCTCCTTTGAGAATCTCTCGGGCGGCGGTGGCGGCCGTGCGATTGCCTCTATGATCAAATCGAAAAATAAACAGGGCGATATTTTACTGGTTAACTCGACTCCGATTGTGCTGCGTGCACTCTCTGGGCAAATCCCGTTTAGTTATCGTGATTTAACGCCGGTTGCAGGCATAGTCGCCGATTACGGTGCCTTTGTGGTACGTAACGATTCACCGTTGAAAACCTGGGATGATGTGTTGGCGGCCTTTAAGGCGGATCCACAAAGATTCAATATCGCTGGCGGCTCAGCGCGCGGCAGTATGGATCACTTAGTTGCGGCGCAAGCGATTGCGGCGGCGGGTTTAGATGGCGGTCGTTTACGTTATGTTCCCTACGATGCGGGTGGTCAAGCTAAGGCTGGCTTACTCTCGGGCGAAGTCGATTTATTGTCGACGGGATTCAGTGAAGCGTTAGAAATTGCAGGCAGTGGTCAAGGTCGGATCCTTGCGATGACAGCACCTGAAATCGTTGCCGAGCATCCAGAGGTTCCGACGATTAAATCCCTCGGTTATGACATGACGTTTACTAACTGGCGCGGTTTTTTTGCGGCGCCTAATACGCCTAAAGCCAAAGTTGATGAGTATGTGGCCAAGTTTGCGGCGCTGATTAAGACGCCAGAATGGGAACTAGTGCGTGCCCGTAACGGTTGGATCAATCTGTTTGAACCCCAAGCCGAATTCATTAAGTCATTGGAAGCACAGGAGCAACAGCTTAAAGCCACTATGTTGCAACTGGGCTTTATTAAGTAAGGAGTGACAGATGTTGAATCGTGATCTGCTTGGTTCCTTGCTATTTGTCGCCGTGTTTACCGGATATGGCGTGCTGGCATGGCAAATTCCCTTATTGCCGTTTGAAGAATTTGAAGTCGTGACGTCTTCCACTATGCCGAAGATTTATGCTGCCATGGGGCTGATGTTTAGTCTGTTCTCTCTGGTTGCCGTCTTGCTGAAAGGAAACACGGTTCAACAGCGAGGGGCGCTGCTGACGAAAGCCGCCTTACAACAAACGGCGGCGCTGATTGTGCTTATGGTCTTGTATGCCGCCGGACTCGAACCGTTGGGGTTTGTTGTCGCTACTTTATTGTTTTTAGTCGCTGGATTTTGGTTGATGGGAGAGCGCCGCTTTAAGATTTTGCTGCTCGCCTCTGTGCCCGTGGTGTTGGTGTTCTGGGTGTTGATGACGCAAGTCTTAGGTATCTACTTGGCCTCAGGTTCTCTTTGGAGTTAACTATGTTCGATGCAATGTTTATTGGTCTATCGACCGCGTTTGAATTGCAAAACCTCATGTATGTGGTCTTAGGCTGCTTGGTCGGCACAGTGATCGGTATGCTGCCGGGATTAGGGCCGATCACGGCGATCGCCCTGATGATCCCTGTGACTTACAGCATTGGCCCCAGTTCAGGCATGATCTTAATGGCGGGCGTGTACTACGGCGCTATTTTTGGTGGGTCGACTTCGTCAATTTTGATCAACGCCCCGGGCGTGGCAGGAACGGTTGCGACCTCATTCGACGGTTATCCGATGGCGCAAAAAGGCATGGCGGGTAAGGCATTAGCGATTGCCGCCTATGCTTCGTTTACCGGCGGCACTATCGGCGCCATCATGTTGATGGTGGCGGCGCCGTTATTAGCGCAAGTATCACTGAGCTTTCAATCGGGCGATTATGTGGTCTTGATGTTCCTCGGTTTAACGGCCATCGCGGCATTTTCGAATCGTGGCGATTTCCTCAAGGCCATGATGATGACTCACTTAGGGTTGTTACTCTCGTCAGTGGGGATCGATCCTTTCTCGGGGATGGAACGTTTCACCTTCGGTCAGCCAGATTTACTCGATGGCATCAGTTTTCTGTTAATCGCCATGGCGACCTTTGCCCTATCGGAAGCCTTAATGAATGTGATTAAGCCGCCTAAGGCGACCGAAAACATCAATTTTTCGGCGCAGCCCATTGGCAGCACTCGCTTAACCAAAGAGGAGGTGAAAGAGATAGCACCTGTGATTGGTCGCTCATCGATTTTCGGTTTCTTGATTGGGGTATTACCGGGCGCGGGAGCGACAATAGCCAGTTTTATGGCCTATGGCACTGAGCGTAATTTATCCCGCGGCGCGAAACGCGATGAGTTTGGTAAAGGCTCGATTCGCGGTGTTGCGGCGCCAGAGTCGGCTAACAATGCGGCCTGTACGGGCTCATTTGTGCCATTACTGACCTTAGGTATTCCAGGGTCGGGCACGACGGCCATCATGCTCGGTGCATTGATTGCTTATGGTATTCAACCTGGTCCTATGTTGATGCAAGAGCGTCCAGACGTGTTTTGGTCTGTGATTATCTCTATGTATTTTGGCAATATTATTCTGCTGGTACTGAATTTACCGCTGATCCCTTATTTTGCCAAAGTGCTGGCTTTGCCTAAGTCCATCTTGACTGTGATGATCCTATTCTTCAGTTTGATTGGGGTGTATTTAGTCTCGTTTAATACCTTCGATCTGTTCTTGATGATAGGTTTTGCGATGATCGCTGTGGTGCTACGTTTGCTGGCATTTCCGATGGCGCCGCTGCTACTGGGCTTTATCCTAGGTGATATGATTGAGCGTAACTTCCGCCGTGCTATGATCGCCTCCGATGGTTCTTTGAGCTTCCTGTGGGAACGCCCACTGACACTGACTATCTTGATTGTGGCAATTGCTATGCTGGCTGTGCCATTGCTCGGTTTTATTCGTAGTCATAGTAGAAATGCTAAATTGGCGAAAGCCTCTTAATCTAAAGGTACGCTAATGAGACGCCCTAAGCGCTTAGAAACTTGGTTAATCAGTGTGGTGACTTGCCTGAGTTTGTTGCTGTGCGCCCTCTTTGGCGGTATCAGCTATCAAATTTTGAGTCGTAGCATTACTGAGCAATTGGGTGCTAAGGCATTAGGTCTCGCCCATGCAGTTGCGACCCGCGGTGATGTGATTACATCGTTGGAGAAGGGGATTTCGAGTCCGCAATTGCTGGCTGCGATTGAGGGGATCCGTTTAGCCTCTAAGGCCGATTTTATTGTGGTGGGCGATACCCATAAACACCGTATTGTGCATCCCGATCCTAATAAAATTGGCAAAATGATGGAGGGCGGTGACAGCCAAGCGGCCCTGCAAGGGGAAGCTTATATCTCCGAGGCGCAGGGCAGTTTAGGCCGCTCTATTCGCGGCAAAGTACCTGTCTACGGTGAACAAGGTCATATTATCGGGCTGGTCTCCGTGGGTTTCTTGAGTCAGTCCGTGGGCGTGTTAATCGATAAACGTATTCCTGAAATCATCATTACTGTCCTTGGTGTGTTGTGGATGGGCGTGCTGGTGGCTTTTTGGATGGGTCGGCAAGTGCGGGAAATGTTGTTCGGCTTACAACCTGCTGAAATTGGTCGATTATTTGTCGAGCAGGACGCGATTCTTAACACAGTGCGAATGGGCGTGGTGGCATTGGATGCCGATGGACGTATCCGCAAGTTGAATCAACGGGCGCGGGAGATCTTAGCTTTATCTCCTACCTGCCAACCTAATGATCTGATGCTGAGTGATTTATTGCCGCAGCACGCCGATTTTCTACTGACGAATCAAAACAAAACCATCAGGGGATTCGAGTTATTTGCCAATGAGCAATGGCTGGTGATGTCGCGGGTGCCGTTTCAGGTGCGGGATCAAAATGATGGCTTGCTGCTGACGATGCGCCCCGCCGATGAAATTGAGCGCTTGAGTCAGCAACTCGCCAAAGTGCAGGAGTTTGCCGAAATGCTCAGAGTTCAAACCCATGATTACTCGAACAAACTCCATACACTAGGCGCCTTGTTGCAACTCAAAGCCTACGACAAAGCGGTCGAATTTATCGGCCAAGAAAGCCAAGGTTGGCAGGCTCAAATCCATTTATTACTGTCGCAAATCCATGAGCCTACGATCGCCGGATTGCTATTGGGTAAGTACCACAAGGCGAAAGAGCTTAATATTGAATTTCAAATCAGTCCAGATAGTCAGCTCAGCGATGTGCAAGACGCCATTATGCTAGAGCGGATGGTGTCGATTATGGGCAACCTTATCGACAATGCTATCGAGGCTGTTCAGCGGGCGAACAATCATAAGCCCCGCCGGGTGGTCGTGACCTTAGATGAAACCACCTCGAACCTGATTTTTGATGTGGAAGACAGTGGCGATGGGATTTCTAAAACCGAGTACAGCACGATATTCGATCCAGATTACAGCTCTAAGCAGGGGGCGCAGCACGGTGTGGGCATGTATATAGTCAATACCTACCTCTGTGCTTGCCATGGCAGTTTAGAGTTCGCCGACTCAGATTTAGGTGGCGCGCGTTTTTCTGTGTATATTCCCACTAAACCTTTACCTGAAGTAGGTACTGTTTAATGCATACAGTGATCATCGTTGAGGATGAAGTTGGTATTGCTGCACTCTGTTGGTGTTTTCATTTTAGCCGCTTGCCTGATATAGGTATCGTTTAATGCATACTGTGATAATTGTTGAGGATGAAGTCGAAGTTGCGCACTTGGTCGCACAATATTTGTTCTCGACCAATCGTTATAAAGTGATTGGCATGGCCAGCGATATCAGTACGGCGCGGTCTTTACTGGGCGCAATCACGCCGGATCTCTTGTTGTTAGACGTGTATTTACCCGACGGCAATGGTTTGAATTTACTGGCAGAATTACGCAGCCAAGGGATCCGCAGTGAAGTGGTATTGCTCACCGCGGCCAAGGAAGTACAGATTTTAGAAAAAGCCATGCAGCTCGGCGTGTTCGATTTTCTGGTAAAACCTGTACTCTTGAGCCGATTAGATCAAGCCCTGAGCCGGTTCGAGAGCCGTCAGCTCAAACTGTCTGCCACAGAAGAGTTGACTCAATCTGTGGTCGATGCCTTTATGGAAGTGCCGACAGGGATGACCAAGGCCGCCGCCCGTTTGCCAAAGGGGGTCGACCAATTGACCCTACAGAAAATCCGCGAAGTGTTTGATGCCAAGCCACAGGATAAACTCACGGCGCAAATGGTGGGTGAGAAACTAGGCGTTAGCCGTTCTACCGCGCGGCGTTATTTAGAGTTTTTGTTGGAATGCAATGAGTTAGCGGCGGATCAAAGCTATGGTTCCATCGGCCGCCCCGAACGTTGTTACCATAAGTTGAGATAGCGAGCTTTCTACATTAGGAGCTAGTCCACCTTGACTCTTTCCAACTGCCACTCCGGCAGTTTAGAGGCTAAGTCGGGGATTATTCTGTCGATATCCCCCCGTAAAATAATCAATGGCTCACCGCTAAACGCCCCGTTGGCTAACTGCTGCAGCCTTGCGGGCGTTAGCGCCTGCAACTCGGCATTCAGCTTTTGCACATCAACTTGAGTTAAGCCTGTGGCGACTTGGTGGATATATTGGCTTTCACGCTGGATGTCGTTGTCTTGGCTGAGTAAATCCTCACCCATCAAATAGGTTTTGAGGGCATCGATTTCGCCTTGGCTGGCGCTTTGTGTCTTAACGAGCGCGAGGTGATCGAGTATGCCCACCACAAAGGCGCCCGTATGTTCTATGGCTGTGCTGCCGTAAAACTTGATGCTGCTGGACAGCGGTGCATTGGCGCATTGGCCGTAAATGCCGTAGGTGAGGCCGCGTTTTTCCCGCAAATCATAATAGAGTCTGCCCGAAAAGCTGCGGCCCATCAGTGCGGCCAAACTGCGGCAACTTAAGGCAATGTCCTGTGGGCTGAGTGGTTGTGGGTTAGCTACATCATTCATCTCATTGACGCTAGGGCTTGGGGCATCATCGAGTGCATAACCGATGCGGACTTGGGTTTGCACGCTGCCCGGCGCATCGATAAGGTAAATCCTCTTGGTTTGTTTAGGTTTTGCCATCTCGGGCTTATCTGCTAGTAGCAACGATTTATCCAATGTTGGCCATTGATTTATGCTGGCTTGAAGATCAAATTCGGCATTTTTTGCCTGTGCGCTGGGGAGAAACAGATGCCACCGCGCCTGCATTGCCACCTGTTGCTGGATTTGCTGCAGTTGTTTTAGGTTGAGGGAATCGAACAACGCATCGTTATTAAGCACTTTATTGTAGGGATGTTCTGGCCCGAGCAGTTTTTCACGCCACAGTTTATCTATTTCGGCGCCACTAAAAGCATTTAAGTGCTTATTGAGCTTGAGTTGGCGGCGAATATTATCAATGTCGACGGCGGCGGTTGTCGTTCCATCGAAGGTATCTGGCTGCCAAAATAGCAGTAGCAAATTGTAGAGATGATTAACATAGTCAGGGCAGGCGAGGCTTAAATTAATGCTGTGCAAGGTGACGCGAATACTGAAGGTTTCAAGGCAGGGGTCTGCGCTGCTAATGGCCAGAGCGCGGGCTTTCTCTTGCAGGGCAATCTGCAAAATGTCAGGATTATCAAAGGGAATGTGCGGACTTATTGCGGCTAAACTGACTCTGTTGTTCAGATTGTTATGGGCTTGAGTCGCGACTTCCCTATGTAACTGGTAGGGTAAATTCAATGATGCAGGGACTTCATCCGTAAAAGCCTGCTCCGTAGCGGGGATGATAACCCCACTCTTAGGTAAAGCAGAGGATAGGGATGCGGGCGTTTCAAAATTGGCTAAACTCGGCGGCTTGGTCGGGGTAAAGACGATGTGTGTTTGCTGACAGGCACTCAGCAATAACGCCACAGCACAGCATATCAAGTTTTGTAGTCGCTTTGACATTGTATGAGTCATCCCTGATTGATTCATCCCTGATTGATTCATCACAGTACCGCCTCCTCTAGGCTATCGCTTGCCCCATCTGGCAGCCATTCCAGCAGGGTTTTCCCCCAGCGAATATACCAAGGTGGCAGTAGGTCGACTCTTACATAGTCTTGATTAAAATATTGTTTTGCGACTCTTTGGAACTCTTCGGCCGTGACTGCATTGATCCGTTGCCACGGCGCGGTCAATGGATGATCTGTATCTTGAACTGAGGTCGCCGAAAGCTGCGTGGCTAATGCTTGGGTGTCACTGAGTTGTTGTAATCGATTGTTTAACCACACTTGCTTAAGTGTGCACAGGCGGGTTTCATCCAGAGCCTGTTGCTGGGTTTGTGCGATAAGCCCCTGTACTTTTTCCACTAAGGTATCCAGTGAAGTGCGAGCGCGAGGAACCAAGACAATATTGGCAATCCCATGATTTTCTAGCTCAAAGGGCAGGGAATAACTGAGCATTTGGTCAGGATTATGCTGGCTTATTTTGGCCAAGGCGCTGGCGGTATTCTGGAATAAATGGGCCTCAAGTAAACGGATTGCCGCGGCATCGGGGTGGTCTTTGCCCACAGTATGCCAAGCGAGTAATAATCCAGACCAAGGGCCACGTTCATCGACTAGTTCGGCATGCACTTGTTTAGGTTCGATGTTCAGCTCAGTGAATCTAGGCTCAGTCGTCGTTGGTTTAGGCCAAGTCGCAAAATTTTGCTCGATCCATTGCCGGGTTTGTGGACTTAACTTGCCGACAAGGGAAAGCTGCATGGCGTCTGGGCGATAATAGGCACGGTGAAAGGCGGTTAGGCTTTCTGGCGTGGCTTGCAAGATATCTTCGCGACTGCCAATAATACCGTGGCCGTAGGGCGTGCCTTGCACTTGATCGAGTAAGAACTCCATCGCACTGCGAACATAGGGCTGATTATCTATGGTCTGTGCCATTTCCTGCAGCACGGTTTCCTGCTGATTTTTCACTGTGGTCGCATTCAAGCTTGGGCGAATAAAACGGTCCGCTTCGAGATACAAAGCTAGTTCTAACGCTTGGCTAGGCAGAGTCACAAAATAATTCGTGTAATCAAAATGCGTGCTGGCATTGAAACGTGCCCCAAGGGCGCTAAATTGCTGGGCATAGGTGTCGCCGGGGGCGTTTTCGCTGCCCTTGAATAGCATATGTTCGAATAAGTGGGCGTAACCGCTTTGGCCCTTGGCTTCGTTTCTGGCGCCGACATTGAATTGGCTGGCAATGGTCAGGGTTTGTTTATCTTCTAATGGCAATAAACGGACTCTTAGCCCATTGGCTAAGGTATAGGTTTCGATGCGTGACTCTAGTTGGTACAGGGTTTGTGCACCAACAACATGACATTGGGCCTTTAGCGCTGGGCTGAAAATACTCGCTATAAAGGCAATATAGAAGCTGACTTGGGTTTTCATTTCATATCCCGTCTCAATGGCGTGCCTACCCTAATCCTGTGGCTGTGTTTTTGACGACAGCATTTGTGGCTCATCGGATTTCATCTAAATCAGTTGAATAGCATTCAGTTTTTGAAAAGAACTGCTATGATGGCACAGTTCTTTTTCTGGCATAAGTACAAGATATGGTTAGCAGATCTCCGTTCGAATCCTTTCAGTGGAAAAGTGATATTTTTAACTGTGACAGCACTGATATTGACAATTTTTATCTATTGCTTGAACAGGAAATGTCCCGTTTGGGCATGGTTGAGAAGAAATTGGGGGAAGTGAGTAAATACAGCGTCAGTTTGTATCAATCTCCCGCCGCTAAGTCAGGCTTACCCTCATTACTGATCAGCGCAGGTTTCCATGGCGAAGAGTCTGCTGGTCCTTGGGGATTACTGCACTTTTTAAGCGAGGCTTCCCCCGAATTATTCGAGCGAGTGAATTTAAGTTTATTGCCCCTAGTCAATCCTACGGGATTTAGCCGTGGCCATAGATTCAATAAGTTTGGTGAAAACCCTAACCGTGGGTTTGTGTTTGAAAATGGTAAACCTAAGGCGAATGAAACGACCTCGGTTGAGGGCAAGTTGTTGTTAGAACATGCCCAGCTGCTGATTGCCGCGAGCCGCGATGGCATTTTAACCTGCCATGAAGATGTATTGAGTCGTGAGGCCTATGTGTATTCATTCGAGCCAAGCCAAGTCCCCGGGCGTTTTAGCCTAGATTTGCGCGATACCTTAGGCGGATACTTCCCGATTGCCGTAGACGGTGAGATTGATGGGTGCCCAGTGAAGGATGGCTTGATCTTCAATCACTTCGACACCTCCTTCGAGGCATGCTTAGTGCGCAGTGGCGCCCGTGTCGGTGCCTGTACTGAAACGCCGGCGCTACAAAACTTCGATCAAAGGGTGTTGGCCAATAGTGCGGCGATGACGCACTTTTTGGCCCTTTGTGCGCCATTATGTGATTGAAAAGTCTGTTTATAGATAAAAAAATACCCGCCTATTCGCGGGTATTTTTTTATCTGCGTCATATTACTGATTGATAACCGTTGGTACGCCAGTGCGCTCGTCAAGCAGCTTCTTGATCACCGAAGAGTCGGTATCGGCCTTAGCGATAAATTTAGCGACATCCTTGGGTAAGGATATTGAGACTGGCTCATTAGATTCAAATTCAGCCACAGTGCGCGACAGCGGCTGATGTACGGCTAAGTAGCGCTTACCGTCAGGCTCTTCGGTGGCTTTAATCGGTTGGTTCACAAATTGTACACGGGTTCCCACAGGGACATTCTTGAACAAATGTTCGATATCATCGTGGCGTAAACGCACGCACCCTTGACTGACGCGTAAGCCTATGCCGAAACTCGCGTTAGTCCCGTGGATCGCATATAAGTTGCCAATATACAACGCATATAATCCCATTGGGTTATCTGGGCCCGCTGGCCATACCGCAGGTAGGATCTCGCCCTTAGCGGCGTATTCTTTGCGGATGCGTGGTGTGGGTGTCCAAGTTGGATTAGCGCGTTTACGCTGTACGCTGGTTACCCAATTTTCGGGTGTGTCTTTACCGATTTGGCCTATGCCAATGGGTAGGACTTCAACGGTTTTCTTGCCCTTAGGATAGTAGTATAAGCGCATTTCTGCGACGTTAATCACTATGCCTTCGCGAGGTGCATTGGGCAGTATTAACTGCTGAGGAATTAATAGCTTGCTACCGGGTGTTGGCAGAAAAGGATCGACACCAGGGTTTGCTTCTAGCAAGTTACTCAGGCCGAGTTGGAATTGGGCGGCAATATCTTCGAGGGTATGTTTGCCCTCTGGTACTGTGTAATACAGGTTTTCGCCAACTAACCGACTCTTTGGAGACGGTAGGGGATATTCCGTTGCTAAAGCGGAAAGACTTGGGAAAGCCAAAGTCAGTAATAAAGCTGTGGTGCGAAGCATACTCATAAGCGGATACTACGATTCCTGTTAATGAAAAAGCGTGTTTAGCGCAGCTTTCTCTACCGAAAATAGAGTGGCAATTTGACAGACAAAATGCACTGGCGCGCGAAGCTCGCATCCTTCCTTATTTTGAACATTATTTCAACTGAAATATGGTCCATAAAGCGTATTTATACCTTATTTTAGCTTTAAGCGTTTCGCTAGGCGATGAAGATTACCAGGGTCGAGCCCTAGGGTTCTGGCCGTGGCGGCCCAATTGCCATTTTGTGCCCTAAATACCTGTTTGATGTAGTCACTCTGAAATGTGTCAGTTGCTAGGGTTAGGTTGACAAACTCCCGCTGGGTGCCTGCGCCATCGCCCGCGGAATAAATCGCCGCTTGGCCCATTGCTAAGGGGCTGAGTTTAAGCGGCAAATCAAAATGTTGTGGCTCTATGGTGCAACAGCCGTCCTCTGCGGATACGCGGGCGAGGACAGTTGCCCTATGGATAGCGTGTTCTAACTCACGCACATTGCCTGGCCAAGTATATTGATTAAGTAACATTAAACTGCTGGGGCTGAAGTTAAGTTGTTTCATCCCGAGTTTTTGTCTGTAGCGTTCGGCAAAGAAACCGCTCAATAGGGTGATATCCTGTTCCCGTTCTCGCAGTGGCGGTACCAGTAGGGGAAACACGCTTAACCTATGGTAGAGATCCGCCCTAAAGCGGCCGGCGAGCACTTCTGTCTTAAGCACTTTATTGGTTGCGGCAATGATGCGTACATCGACTTTAAGGCTGCGGTCATCGCCCACTTTTTGTAGGTCCCCATACTGCAATACCCGCAGCAATTTGGCCTGTAGCGTGAGGGGCAGTTCGCCAATCTCGTCTAGGAAGAGTGTCCCCTTGTCGGCCATTTCAAACTTGCCACTACGATGGCTGATTGCCCCCGTAAAAGCGCCTTTGATATGGCCAAAGAGTTCGCTCTCGGCAACCGATTCGGGGAGTGCCGCGCAATTTAGATAGACCAACGCTTTGTTTGATCTCGCCGATTTTTGATGTATTGCCTGTGCGACTAACTCTTTGCCTGTGCCTGTCTCGCCTAGGATCAACACGTTAAGATCGCTATGGGCAACGACTTCAATTTCTCGATCTAAGCTTTGCATTAAGGGCGAGTGGCCGATGATTTCGGCATCCTGGCTCAGGTTAGGGCTATTCTCCTGCGCATTGGTTGAATGGCTGTTGAGTGCCATGCGTTCAAGTTTTTCAACGAGCAGAGCATTACTTAAGGATGCGGCGGCGATGGCACTTAAGCTACGCAGTTCGGCATTGCTGAATTGATCGAACTGCAGGGGATTAAGGGCATCGATAGTCACTGCACCGATAAGACGTTCATCGGCAAATAACGGCAGTCCGATGCAGGCATGGACTTTTAACGCCCCAGTTTGATTGGGGATCAAACCATCGTAGGGATCGGCAAGCTCACTGTCGGCAGGGAAACGCACTATATCCCCCGCCCTTGCAATCGCCTCAAGCCTTGGATGTTCATTGAGGATAAAACGTCTGCCGAGCACATCATCATTTAGACCATCGATGGCTAGTGGCGTAAAATATTGACCGTGGAAGGTGAGTAGGGCCGCGGCATCACAGTGTAGATTTTGCCTCACTGTGTTGAGTAAACGCGAAAAGCGATCCCTATGGGCTAAACCAGAGGTGATATCGAGGGCGATACGGGTGAGATCGGTTTGGCTAAGGGTCATAAAAACTCCAGCAATGACTAAGTTACCCCGATTTATACCATTGATTGTTATATTGACACATGTAGTTTAGACAATACTAACGGTAAAAAGGTGTACAGGCATGGGCAACACTGGCCGATTATCCATGGCTCTTGGCCCTAAATATCCAAGGTGTCAGTGACGACACCTTGGAAGTGGCTAGAATGGTTTTAGTCGAGCGTATTTAGTTATTGGGTTGTAATACTTCCTCCTGTAGTTTGGGGGATTTATTCAAGGCTCTTCTGATCAAATCGAGCAAGAAGGCTCCCATCAATAGGCCTCCAACACTGAAGATCACATCCCCAAACATACGCATCCATACCAGTCGTTCAACCAGTGGGCTATGAATAACCTCGGGCGAACGAGCGTACCAATAACCATGGTCGATTACGGCAAAAAATTGTGTAATACCAACGGGTAACAATGACATAAACACCATGGCAGCCAGTCCAATATTGAGGCTCCAGAAGGCTCCTTTAAGCATTTTATTATTCCACTGCATATTGCCCGTGAGACCGCGCAGGCAGAAGAGCATTAGCCCCATGCCTAGCATGCCATATACTCCCATAAAGGCTGCATGACCGTGGGTGGCAGTGGTATTTAACCCTTGAATGTAATAGAGCGAAATCGGTGGGTTGATTAAAAAGCCCAGCATGCCAGCACCGACTAAGTTCCAAAATGCGGTGGCTACAAAGAACATAATGGCCCAGTGGTATCTTTGCATCCATGGACTGGCTTTACGCAAGCGGTAGGTTTCCATCGCCTCAAAACCTATGATGGCTAAAGGCACGACTTCTAAGGCCGAGAAAATTGCGCCCCAGGCGATAACCGAGGTAGGGGTGCCGGTAAAATAGAGGTGATGTAAGGTGCCAATTAAGCCACCCGTTAAGAAGATCACCGTTGTAAACAACACCGCACCGTTGGCACTGCGGCCACGGATCAAGCCTAAGCGAACTAACATCAGCGCAATCACTGCGGTGGCAAAGGTTTCGAAGAAGCCCTCAACCCACAGGTGCACTACCCACCAACGCCAGTATTCGGCGATGGCTAAATTGGAATGTTTGCCCATAAAGAGGCCTGCACCATAGAACAAACCAATGGCGACACAGGAAGCATACAGAACCCAGATAACGGGGCGCATTTCGCCTTGCACCTTGAGGGCGGGTTTAATGGCGGCCGTGACTAAAGCGAGCCAGATCAGTAATCCCACGAGGAGCAGTATTTGCCATACTCGGCCTAGGTCTATGTATTCATACCCTTGATGACCAAAGAGGAAGTTCATATCGAGGTCAAAATACTGCTGCACCCCAATCCATTCCCCCGCCATTGAACCTAGCACAACGACCACTAAGGCTACCCAAAGTACATTAACGCCTAGACGTTGGTATTTAGGCTCATAGCCCGATAATGCGGGGGCAATATATAGACCCGTGCCTAACCAAGCCGTGGCGATCCAAAATACCGCTAATTGGGTGTGCCAGGTACGAGTTACTGAGTAAGGAAGTATCTCAGCAAGAGGGAAACCGTAAAACTCTTGGCCTTCCACCGCGTAGTGAGCGGTAATGCCCCCGAGTAAAATTTGCAGTAAAAAGAGACCTATCGCCGTGATGAAGTATTTCCCGACAGCCTTTTGTGAGGCGGTAGGTTTAGTAAAAAACAGCGGATCTTGTTCCGATGGCTTAGGCAGACTTTCATGCTTACCGCTGGCATGGTGCCAGAGCAATCCGCCAATACCCGCTATCAGGGTCACGATACTGAGTATCGACCAGACAATATTATCCGAGGTGGGAGTGTTGCCCAGTTGAGGATCGAAGGGCCAGTTATTGGTGTAAGTATAGGGTGCATCAGGGCGTTCAGTGATTGCAGCCCAAGCACCCCAAAAGAGGAAAGCATTAAGTTGCTCACGGCGGGCGAGATCGGGCACTGTGCCCTCTTTCATGGCGTATTGTTCGCGCAGTGAACTGAGTTTAGGGTCATCACCAAACAAGGATAAATAATGTTGAGTAACCCTGTTGATCGTTTCTACCCGCGTGGAGGACAGTTTAATCAGGCTAGTGCCATCGGCCTGTTGTTCGACGCTGTTATGGCGTAAATCATCCCTCAATGCTTGCTCAAGGCCTGCTTTTTCTTGGGAGTTTAATTGGGCGAATGGCATCTGGTATTGCTGCTCGGCGCGCAGATCGAGCCAAGCCTCGGCTTCCCTGTGTAACCAGTCTGCTGTCCAATCGGGGGCAACATAGGAGCCATGTCCCCAAATCGAACCGAGTTGATGGCCGCCCATTGAACGCCATACTAATTGGCCCTGTTCTATATCATTTTCGCTAAAAACAACTTGGCCATTCACATCGATAAAAGCGGTGGGTATGGGTGGTTTTTCCCGATAAATTTCACTGCCTACGCTCAGTAGTACAGTAAATGAAGCAATCAACACTAATAGTAGTGCGATGGCGGTGAGTTTTTGTTTGCTCATAAGTCCCCTTAATGCAACGTCATTTTGATACCTTTTGTTGGCTATTGCGCAAAATGTGCCAATTTTTTTGTTGTTGAAAATAAAGGAATATTTTTATTTGGCGTCTATTTGCATTGTCTTTTTGATACTATTTTTTGGTGTCGCAATGACACTGATTGTTTTTATGACAATGGGTAGTGAACAGATGTCGATAAAACAATAACCGTAGTCTGGTTACCTAGGGGAGGTGACGTTTAATGGTTATTTTTGCAACAAAACTTAATCTCCGAATGACAACACCCTCTAGCATTTTTAAGATACTGCTAGACTTAATTGGTTTTAAGGCTGGTTTGTAGTGATATAGTGTATTTCTATAAGGTTATTGCAATAATTCCAGTTTAAATTATAAAGTTTGTGTTGGGTGTGTTTTTTTAACATTATGATATTTATTGTTTTTACATAAATAATTGTTTAATTTTTATTGTTTGTGGATTTTTAAGTTTTTATGGTTTTTTATGTGAAAGTTAATTAAAGGTTACTATTGAGGGCGTTTGACCGTAGCTAATTGAAATTTAATATTTAACGTTCTAATATTTTGTGTTTTATGTGCTAATATAAAACCACAAAAATTGTCAGTTGAGTCATTTTTAACCTCGGTGATTTGTCTATCGGATAGCTAAACAAGCGGTATTTAAGGAGGCATGTGTGGATGCAGATTCCATCAATAGTTTTTTTCTGATCGGTGCCTTACTTACAGCAGTGAGTGTTTTACTCAGCCCCATGTCTTCCCGCCTCGGCATCCCTATTTTATTGATTTTTCTCGCCGTAGGCATTCTTGCCGGTGAAGATGGCCCTGGCGGAATATTGTTTGATGATTATTCCACCGCTTATTTAGTCAGTAACTTAGCGTTAGCTATCATCTTACTCGATGGCGGTATGCGCACACGCGTCGCCAGTTTTAGGGTGGCGCTGTGGCCTGCATTATCGTTGGCAACCTTTGGTGTTGCCATTACCACGAGTATCACTGGCATGATGGCCGCTTGGCTGTTTGACTTGCATTGGTTGCAAGGTTTGCTGGTGGGCGCGATTGTGGGCTCGACCGATGCCGCTGCGGTATTCTCCTTACTGAAAGGGCGCAGTCTTAACGAGCGTGTTGGGGCAACCTTAGAAATCGAATCCGGTAGTAACGACCCTATGGCGGTGTTTTTAACCGTGACGCTGATTGCGATTCTCGCCAATGTGGACACTGAGCTGTCCTTCAGCTTTATGTTTATCAGCTTTATTAAGCAATTTGGTCTGGGGATTTGTTTAGGTTTAGGCGGCGGCTGGATGCTGTGGAAGTTGGTTAATTTGAGCAAATTAGCCGACGGTCTGTACTCGATTTTAGTCCTAAGCGGTGGTCTGATTATTTATGCGGCTTCTAACAAACTGGGTGGGAGTGGCATTTTATCGATTTACTTAGTTGGGCTTTTCCTCGGCAATAAGCCGACCCGTGGCCGCCATGCGATTTTAAATGTACTGGATGGCATGACTTGGGTTAGCCAAATCGGTATGTTCCTGGTATTAGGGTTATTACTTACCCCTTCCGATTTAATCGATATCCTGATCCCAGGTTTTGCACTGGCATTCGGCATGATTCTATTCGCCCGTCCTGTCGCAGTGTGGATCAGTCTATTGCCCTTTAAGAGCTTCAGCAGTCGCGACCGCTGGTTTATTTCGTGGGTAGGATTACGCGGCGCTGTACCTATCATCTTGGCGGTATTTCCAATGATGGCGGGCTTACCGGGTGCTCAGTTGTACTTCAACTTGGCCTTCTTCGTCGTATTAGTCTCGTTACTGGTTCAAGGTGCGTCTTTGACCACTGCGGCGCGTTTAGCTAAGGTGGAATTGCCCCCAAAGCCGTTGCCCGTTTCGCGTTCGGGGGTTGAAATTTACCCAAGCAGCGAATGGGAAGTGTTTGTCTATCGTTTAAGTGAGAATAAGTGGTGTATTGGTGAGCCGCTAAAACGCTTAGCTATGCCAGATGGAACACGGATTGCGGCGGTATTTAGGAATGACACTTTATTGCATCCCTCGGGGAGTACCAGATTAGAGGCGGGGGATATTCTCTGCGTGCTTGGGCAGGAGAGAAGTCTTGAGGCCCTGAGCACTCTCTTTAGCCAAGCGCCTGAAACTAAAGAAGTACAACGCTTCTTTGGTGATTTCTTTATTGAAACCGACGTTAAGCTTGCGGATCTCGCGCCCATTTATGGCTTGAGCTTAGATAATCTCGCCGACGATATGACGGTCGCCGATCTAGTGGTCGCTGAGCTTGGCAGCAATCCTGTGCTGGGCGATCAGTTCCAATGGCAGTCGCTACATTGGGTCGTGGCTGGGTTGTACGAAGGCAAAGTCACTAACGTGGGTATTCGTTTGCCGACCGAGAATTCGCTCTGATTAGCTTGCTAATCGCAAGTCATTATAAAAAATGCCAGCTTATTTGCTGGCATTTTTGTATTCACAGCTAATTGAGCTTATTGATATAAAGATTTGTCCGTTGGGTCTGGACGAGTCTTAAAACGGCGATGTAACCACATATATTGGGCGCGGTTTTTATCTATGATGGATTCGATAATCTGGTTACCGCGAATCGCATCGGCTAATTCATCTTCGCCGGGAAAGTTCTCCAGCGGTGGCATAATTTCGATTTGATAACCCTCATCACCTTCAGTACGTTCCACAAAGAAGGGCAAGACCTTAGCTTTACCGAGTTTGGCTAATGTGGTGGCCCCCGTAATCGTTGCCGCATCTGGCATAGCATAAAAGGGGATAAATACCGCGCTAGAGCGGCCAAAGTCTTGATCGGCCGTGTACCAAATTACATCGGGATTACGCAGGCAGCGCACCATTTGGCGCAGATCCCGCTTAGAGACTAAACCTTTGTTAGAACGTAAACGCCCCTTCACCTGCAGATATTCCATCACAGGATTATTGTGTGGGCGATAAACCCCCACGCCGGGTTGGAATTGGCCGAAGATACGTGCGCCCATTTCCAGCGGTAAGCAATGCACGGCAAAGAGGATGACTCCGTGGCCAGCATCGAGTGTGTCTTGCACCTGTTCTTGGCCTGTGATCTGCATATGCTGCTGCACTTTGGCATCGGACCACCACCATGCATTGATGGTATCGAAAATGGCTTTGCCCGTTTCTTCAAAGTTACGGGTAAGCAGTTGTTCTCGCTCACTCTCTGGCATGTCAGGGAAGCATAGCGTTAAATTGCGGCGCGCGGTATGGGTGCGACTCCCCGCAACCGTCATGACTAAACGGCCTATCCACTTACCTAATTTCATCTGCCAAGACAGGGGCAAGAGTTGGGTTAAACGCATTAATAATACGCCAAACCACATGGGCCAATGTTTAGGATGGTATAACGAAGATGAAAACTCGGCTTTCTCGACCACGAAAATACTCACTACTTTTGAAAATTACTGCTTATTCTAACTCAATTTTTGCCGAAAATTAGGTACAATCACGGTTTAATTTCTGCAAAAGATAAGAGCACTATGAAGGTTTCTCTGCCAGCATTTGAAAAAGCCAGAGTGTTAGTCGTCGGCGATGTGATGTTAGACCGCTATTGGGTTGGCCCAACGGGACGTATCTCCCCCGAAGCCCCCGTACCTGTGGTGAAGATTAATCAAGTCGAAGACAGACCCGGCGGCGCGGCCAACGTGGCGCTCAATATCGCGACCTTAGGCGGGCAAGTCCAACTCGCTGGGCTCGTCGGCCAGGACGATACTGCCCATGCCTTAACGCTCGGCGTGCAAACCTTAGGGGTTGAACCCCAATGGTTAACCATTGCAGACAAGCCAACCATCACTAAGTTGCGGGTGTTATCACGTAACCAGCAGTTGATCCGCCTCGATTTCGAAGAAGCCTTCGACAAGGCCGACAGCGTGCGTTTACTCAAGCAATCTGAGGCTTTACTCGATTCCGTCGATGTGGTGGTGTTGTCTGACTATGCGAAGGGCGCTATCGATCAGCCGCGGGATTTCATTGCTTTAGCGCGTTCAAAAGGTGTGATGGTGCTAGTCGATCCTAAGGGCAGTGACTTTGGCCGTTATCAGGGCGCATCATTGATTACCCCGAACATGAGCGAGTTTGAGGCGGTTGTGGGCACTGTGACCTCAGAAGCGGATCTGCTGGAAAAAGCCCGTGGCTTACTCAAGCAACATCATTTTGATGCCATCTTAGTCACCCGCTCCGAAAAGGGCATGACCTTAGTGACCGCTAATGCGCCTGAATTGCATATTCCCACCGTTGCCCGTGAAGTCTATGACGTGACAGGCGCCGGCGATACTGTGATTTCGGCCTTAGCGACCTCATTAGCCGCGGGCGCCGATTTACCCCAAGCCTGTGCAATTGCGAACACTGCCGCTGGCGTGGTGGTCGGTAAACTCGGCACTTCTACCGTGAGCCGCATTGAGCTGATTGAAGCCCTTGCACTGCACCATGGAGAATCCGGTTTTGGTGTGGTGAGTGAAGATCAACTCGCCTATGCATTAGAGCAAGCCAAATTGCGTGGTGAGCGTGTGGTGATGACCAATGGCTGCTTCGATATTTTGCATGCGGGCCACGTGAGCTACCTTAAACAGGCGAAAGCTTTGGGGGATCGTTTGATTGTGGCGGTCAACGATGATGCTTCGGTTAAACGCCTTAAGGGTGAGGGTCGTCCTGTCAATCAAGTCGACAGACGCATGGCGGTATTGGCTGGTTTAGCCTCGGTCGATTGGGTGGTGCCTTTTAGTGAAGATACGCCGCAGCGCATTATCGCTCGACTGTTGCCGGATCTCTTGGTTAAAGGCGGCGACTATAAGCTTGAGGATATCGCAGGCGGTGCTGAAGTGATGGCCGCTGGCGGTCAAGTACAAGTGCTGGGCTTTGAAGACGGTATTTCAACCACGGCGATTATTCAAAATATCATGGCGAATCAGTGAGCCTTATTGCACTGACCTTGATGACTAGCCTGTCTTGGGTGCCTATCGCCGATAAGCAGGCTTTAATCTGTCCTTTAGCCGAATTAAAGGAATGCCTCAAAACACTCCCCGCATCTGTACGGCTCCAATTGCCGAGCACTCCTGCACAATTTAAGCATGACATGGGCCTGCGCAGCGCTATGGTTATGCCAGTAGCCGATAGTCATTTATCCGGTTTAATACTGATTAATGAGCGAGAAACACTAAAGGTTCAATTTGCCAATATCGATCGGGTGACCTATCAATTAGATTTGCAAGAACAGGCCCAGCTGACCCTCTGGCACGAGCTAGGGCATCTTGAGAATCTAGCCCTGCAAGGCAGTTTATTGCCTGAAAACTTAACTGCTTATCAGCATGAATGCTTAGCCGACATCTACTTAATTTGGCGTATAGCGAGGGAAAAGGGCAGTTATCATCTCGCCTGGCAGCAATACCATAGGCGAAACCTTGCGGCATTAACAAATGCGCAATATATGTCTCATTGGAGCGTGCCTATGATGATGCAAATGTTAAATGACTACCAGGTATTGCAAGTTGCACATTACAACCAATATCGTGACTTTCTGGCCGATTTTTACCCCACAGTAACACAAATAGACCCCCGCACCTTGGGTGAATATTCGAGTTTAATGCAGCGCACCTTCGGTGGGAGTGTCATACAACCCCTTCCTGAATATCTCTTTTGGCGAAAAGCAGAACTTGGGAACTATTTAAAGCCCACCTTTGATTTGTTAATGGGACGAGAAAAAGCCCGTGACTGGCTGCTTCAAAATGCAATGTTATAGGTCTGTAAATAAAACCGACAACACACCCTGTTTAAAACTGAACCCTAGCTGAACAAAAGCGAAATACACTTGTTTAACGGGCTTCAACAGCAGTAATCCCTGAGATGCTTTGGTAAGCTCTTTTCCCAGAAAAAGAAGAATGGGAGACTTTACTATGGCTAAGCGCTCGCGGATACAAACTGAGCAAACCATAAATCAGATTATGGATGAAGCGTTAAGACAAATTTTGACTATTGGCTTTGAGACTATGTCTTATACCACGCTGTCTGAGGCAACGGGTATTAGCCGTACAGGTATTAGTCATCATTTTCCGCGCAAAAGCGATTTTCTGGTTCGTTTAGATAGCCGTATTGGCAATCTATTTGTTGCTGCACTCGATTTTTCGAGCCAAGAGGCATTAGAAACCTCGTGGATGCAAGCGATGCAAGAAGAACATTACCGCGCAGTATTGAGACTGTTTTTTAGTCTTTGCGGTGGTGCAAATAATGATATTACGCTCTTCAGAGCTGTGAGTACGGCGCGTCAGCAAGCGATTGCCGAGTTAGGTTTAGCGGGTGATCGCACGATCAACCACTTATTAGGCCGTACAGCTGTGATGCTATTATCCAATTTTGATGTGGCCAAAGCGGCATAATAGGCTGACTAATGAAGATAAAAATGGAGCCTTATGGCTCCTTTTTTATGGGGGATTGACCCAAAGTTTAATATCAAAACAAAGGGAGCCATTGGCTCCCTTTCGTTCATCTATTTGCGGTCAGCTATCCCGAGGTTAAAGCGCTTTTAAAATCGCTTCGACACTGGCTTTTGCATCCCCAAACAGCATTTGGGTATTTTCTTTGAAGAACAGTGGGTTTTGCACACCGGCATAACCTGTGTTCATCGAGCGCTTAAAGCCGATGACATTTTGTGCTTTCCACACTTCGAGCACTGGCATGCCCGCGATTGGGCTACCTGGATCTTCCATGGCCGCAGGGTTAACGGTATCGTTGGCACCTATGACTAGCACTACGTCGGTGTCATTAAAGTCTTCGTTGATTTCGTCCATTTCCAGCACGATATCGTAGGGGACTTTCGCTTCCGCCAGCAGTACGTTCATATGGCCAGGTAAACGGCCCGCCACTGGGTGGATACCAAAACGCACTTTCACGCCGCGATCGCGCAGCTTTTGAGTGATTTCAGCCACAGGATATTGCGCCTGCGCCACTGCCATACCGTAACCCGGAGTGATGATGACAGACGTTGCGTTTTTCAGCATATCCGCCACATCTTCGGCGTTGGTTTCACGGTATTCGCCCATTTCTTCATCGCCGCTAGAGGCCACACCATCGGTACCAAAGCCACCTGCGATAACAGAGATAAACGAGCGGTTCATCGCCTTACACATGATGTAAGACAGAATCGCACCCGATGAGCCCACGAGCGCGCCTGTCACGATCAGCAGATCGTTTGACAGCATAAAGCCCGCCGCCGCTGCCGCCCAACCCGAGTAGGAGTTCAGCATAGACACCACCACTGGCATATCCGCGCCGCCAATCGAGGCCACTAAATGCCAGCCAAAGGCGAAGGCGATCAGCGTCATCAACAGCAGAGCCGGCATAGTGCCGCCCGTTTGGACGAAGTACACCAACAGGGCAAAAGACACTAATACCGCAACAAGGTTGAGTTTATGGCGATGTGGCAACATCAAAGGCTTAGATGAAATCAGCCCGCGTAACTTACCAAAGGCCACGATAGAACCCGTGAAGGTCACCGCACCGATAAAGATCCCGAGGAAGACTTCGACCAAGTGAATGTTAAGCATAGCGCCAGTGAGATGCTCTTTGCTGGCAGCTTTTGCTGCTTCACTTAGTGCATCGTGCACTGCAGCGAGAGTGGTATTGATATCACCACCGACAGCCACCACGACTTGTGATACTTCCTGCGGGTGCAAGTCGATAAAGCTATTAAAGCCCACTAATACCGCGGCCATACCGACAAAGCTGTGCAATATGGCAACCAGTTCAGGCATTTCAGTCATTTCGACTTTTAATGCTAAACGGATACCAATCGCGCCACCAATCACCATGGCGATTAAGATCCACGCAATACCGTTAGTATCAGGGTTGAAAATGGTCGCCAGTAGGGCGATTGCCATACCAGCGATTCCGAATAAATTGCCGTGTTTTGCCGTCTCTTGCTTCGACAGTCCCGCGAGACTGAAGATGAAGAGAATGGCGGCAATAATGTAAGCTGCTGTTACCAGTCCTTGAGACACGTTAAACCCCCTTAATCCTTACGGAACATCTTCAGCATGCGCTGAGTGACGGTAAAGCCACCGAAGATGTTAATACTGGCGATCAGCACGGCGATAAACGCCAGTACAGTGACCAAAGTTGAACCCTGACCGATTTGCAGTAGGGCGCCGACCACGATAATGCCCGAAATCGCGTTAGTGACTGACATTAAAGGCGTATGCAGTGAGTGGGATACGTTCCACACCACGTAATAGCCGACGACGCAGGACAACAAGAATACGGTGAAATGGGACAGAAACTCTGGCGGTGCAACCGATGCCACGGCGGCAAATCCGGCGACGCCTAAGGCGGCGAGCACGTATTTGAGCTTAGATGGCGCCTTCGGGGTCGTGTCTTTAGGTGCGATTTTTGCGGCAGGTTTTACCGGCGCCGCAGAAACCGAAATCGGTGGTGGCGGGAAGGTGATTTCGCCTTCTTTGATCACAGTCATATTGCGCATGACCACATCATCGAAGTTGATGCTGGCTGTGCCGTCCTTTTCTTTACACATTAACTTCATCAGGTTGACTAAGTTAGTGCCATAAAGCTGTGACGATTGCGCGGGCAAGCGGCCGGGAAGGTCAGTATAACCAATCACTTTGACGCCGTTAGGAGTAACAAATAGCTCTCCAGATTGGGTGTATTCACAGTTACCGCCCGTCGCTGCGGCTAAGTCGACGATCACAGAGCCGCTCTTCATGCTATCGACCATGGCTTTGGTGATGAGCTTAGGTGCGGGACGACCTGGGATCAGCGCCGTAGTGATGATGATATCGACTTCTTTGGCTTGCTCGGCAAATAGCGCCATTTCGGCGGCGATAAATTCATCCGACATGGTTTTAGCGTAACCGTCCGATGAGCTGCCATCTTCGTTGGTGAAGTCCAGTTTTAGGAACTGGCCGCCCATTGACTCAATCTGCTCGGCCACTTCTAAGCGGGTATCGAAGGCGCGCACTATGGCGCCAAGTGAACCCGCAGTACCAATGGCGGCAAGACCGGCCACACCAGCACCAATCACTAGCACTTTTGCGGGCGGCACTTTACCGGCAGCGGTAATTTGGCCAGTAAAGAAACGGCCAAATTGATGCGCGGCTTCGACAACGGCGCGATAACCACCGATATTTGCCATAGAGGAGAGGGCATCGAGTGACTGGGCGCGGGAGATGCGCGGCACCATGTCCATCGCCATCACGTTGATCTTGCGTTGAGATAGTTTCTCAACCAACTCAGGGTTTTGTGCGGGCCAAATAAAGCTGACTAAGGTAGTGCCCTCTTTAATCTGCTCAATTTCTGCATCGCTTGGGGCGTTGACCTTAAAAATCAGCTCCGCTTGCCAAACGTCAGTTGTCACCTTCGCGCCCGCCGCCTCAAAGGCTGCATCATCGAAGCTTGACAGTAGACCCGCATTGGCCTCAATAACAACTTCAAAGCCGAGTTTTTTAAGCTGCTCGACGGTGGCTGGGGTTGCGGCGACCCGAGTCTCACCGGCGAGACTCTCTCTCGGTATTCCAATTTGCATGATTACTCCCTGGTGGTTTGTATAATCGTTCCGCCTGAGCGCTTCCCCTGAGCTAAACCTAGGTAGGGCTAGGTCGCAGTAAGAATTAACTCGTCTATTCAATCGCGGTAAGTTAGCGCATTAAATCTAGGCATGAAATTTGTGCTTTAAAAACAAACTTCTCTGCGAGCAACAAAAGGTCACTGTACAGCAGGCTCTTCACCATTGTGGCAATACTTTGGTTTGACACAAGCGCATATTGCTCAAGCTGGTCGTTTCTATACTGGTCGGATCAAAAACTTTTAACCAGTGCACACTTTTGTAGCCTAAATTTTGCACTTTGTATATTCCAAAATGGAATTAAAAATCAAATTTTATTCTTTTTTGCTTTTCTTAAACCGCGATAAGCTTGTGGACATTACACTGTCATAGGGCCATCTCATGCTGTTAAAAGAACTTTCATCGCTGGCTTCGCCATTGTCTCAAGGACAAGTCGATAAGCTAAAACAACTCACTTCTGAGTTAAGTGCAGTACAGCTGGCTTGGGTGAGTGGCTATCTTGCTGCAACGGCTAATGCGGGCCAACTCGCGCCAGTGGCTGACGCTCAAACCGCGCAGACTGTGACGATTCTCTATGGCAGCCAAACCGGTAATGGCCGTGGCATTGCCAAGGCGCTCGCCGATAAGGCGCAGGCCCAAGGTTATGCGGTCAATCTGGCCTCTATGGGCGAATACAATGTCCGCCAATTGAAGCAAGAAACCTTGCTCTTGCTGGTGGTCAGCACCCATGGTGAAGGTGAAGCGCCGGATGATGCGATTGAATTACATAAGTTTTTAGCCTCTAAACGCGCGCCTAAGTTAGACAATCTACATTACTCAGTGCTGGCGCTGGGTGATTCTAGTTATGAGTTCTTCTGCCAAACCGGTAAAGACTTCGATGCCCGCCTAGCAGCATTGGGTGCTAAGTCATTGTTACCTTTGATTGAATGCGATGTGGACTATGAAGTTGCCGCTGGCCAGTGGCACGCCGATGTCTTAGAGGCCGTAAAACCATTCATTGAAACCTCGTCCGCCAGTGTGGTATCTATCGGTACCGCTAAAGCGCTGGGCGAAAGCGAATTTACTAAACAAAACCCCTATAGCGCCGAAGTGTTAGTGAGCCAGAAAATTACCGGCCGCGGATCAGACCGAGATGTACGCCATGTTGAAATTGACCTAGGAGACTCAGGGTTAAGCTATCAAGCGGGCGATGCCCTCGGTGTGTGGTTTAGCAATGATCAAGCCTTAGTTGAAGAGATTTTAACTGCTCTGTCACTCTCAGGTGATGAGCAAGTGGTTGTTGGGACTGAGTCCTTGACCCTTAAGCAAGCCTTGGTCGATAAGAAAGAATTGACCCAGTTGTACCCTGGATTAGTCAAAGCCTGGGCCGAACTGAGCGGCAACGCTGATCTGTTGGCATTGAGCGAAGATAAAGAACAGGTACGTCAGTTTATCCTTAAGCATCAATTTGCGGACTTAGTTGCCTTATATCCATTAGCAAGCTCTACGGCTTTGACTGCGGCAAGACTGCTTGAATTACTGCGTCCATTAACCCCAAGACTCTACTCTATCGCCTCAAGCCAAAGCGAAGTAGAAACTGAAGTGCATTTAACCGTGGCCTTAGTGGAAGATGAGCGCCATGGCGCGGCCCGTTTTGGCGGCGCGTCACACTTCTTAGCGTCCGCAGAGGAAGGAACACAGGTTAAGGTTTATGTTGAGCCGAACAAGCATTTCCGTTTACCCGAAAACCCAGAAACGCCAGTGATCATGGTTGGCCCTGGTACGGGCGTTGCGCCGTTCCGCGCCTTTATGCAGGAACGTGTGGCCCAAGGGATTCAAGGTGATAGCTGGTTATTCTTCGGCAATCCACACTTTGAGCAGGATTTCCTGTATCAAACCGAGTGGCAACAGTATCTGAAAAATGGCGATTTAAGCCGTATCGACGTGGCATTCTCGCGGGATCAGGCCCATAAGATCTATGTGCAGCACCGCATTAAAGAGCAAGGCCAAGCCCTGTGGCAGTGGTTGCAAAATGGCGCGCATCTCTATATTTGTGGTGATGCTGAACGTATGGCAAAGGATGTTCACCAAGCCTTGATTGAGGTGGCAGTTGAAGTCGGTGGTTTGAATACCGAAACTGCAGAAGCTTATTTTGAAACCCTGCGCAGCGATAAACGTTACCAAAAAGACGTGTATTAATCTCAACCGTTGCGCATATAAGAATGACCAAAACTGCACCGGTGATGATCCGTGCAGTCGCGAAATGAATTTTAAGAGGCCGTTGTCATGAGTGAGCAAAAGTTAGCATTAAACGAATATCTAAAGACCGACAGTGATTACCTGCGCGGGACGATTAAAGAAGGTTTAGACTCTTCGGTGACCGGCAGTTTTAGTGACGGCGATCAGCAGTTAATTAAATTCCATGGTTTTTACCAGCAGGATGACCGTGATTTACGTAACGAACGTAAAGAGCAAAAACTCGAGCCTTTATACAGCTTTATGTTGCGTGCACGCGTACCTGGTGGTGTTTGTACGCCTAAGCAATGGTTAGGTGTAGACAAAATTGCCTCGACCTTAACCAGTTCGAACAGCATTCGGTTGACGACCCGTCAAACCTTCCAATACCACGGTATTCCTAAGCGTAACTTGAAGACCATTATTCAAGACTTAGACCGAGAAGCGCTCGATTCGATTGCCGCCTGTGGTGACGTTAATCGCAACGTGATGTGTAACCCCAATCCGGTGGAATCGAAACTGCATCAGCAAGCCTATGCGGTGGCGAAAAAGCTCTCCGATCATCTGCTGCCACACACACGCGCCTATGCCGAAATTTGGTTAGATGAAGAAAAGTTACTTTCGACCGAAGATGAAACCGTTGAACCTGTGTATGGTAAAACCTATCTGCCACGTAAGTTTAAGATGGCGGTTGCGGTGCCTCCCGACAACGATGTCGATGTTTACACCAACGATTTAGGTTTTATCGCCGTTGCCGAAAACGGCGAACTGGTTGGCTTCAACTTGACTGCGGGGGGCGGCATGGGCTCGACCCATGGCGAAGTGGAAACCTTCCCACGTCTGGCGGACGACTTTGGCTTTATCAAAACCGAAGATGTGATGAAGTTTGCCGAAGCTGTCATGACAGTGCAACGTGACTGGGGTAATCGCTCTAACCGTAAGCGCTCGCGCCTTAAGTACACTATCGTCGACCATGGCTATGAGCAGTTTAAAGCCGAAGTCGAACTGCGCGCTGGGGTGAAGTTTGAACCTAAGCGTGATGTCGTCATCGGCGATCGCGGCGATCGTTATGGTTGGGTCGAAGGTGTTGATGGTAACTGGCATTTAACCTTATTTATCGAAAGCGGTCGTATTAAGGATTTACCGGGCCAAACCCTGCAAACGGGACTGCGTGAAATCGCTAAGATCCACAAAGGTGATTTCCGTATGACCTCGAATCAAAACATGATCATCGCAGGCGTCGCGGCGGAAGATAAAGCCACGATTGAAGGTTTAGCCCGTAAACATGGTCTGCTGGGGCAAGTGCTGACGCAAACCCGCGGTCACTCGATTGCCTGTGTGGCCTTGCCAACCTGTCCATTAGCGATGGCGGAAGCCGAGCGTTATTTCCCTGAGTTTATCGATCATATCGATGCGCTACAGGCAAAACACGGCATCAGTGAACAAGCTATTGTGGTGCGGATGACGGGTTGCCCTAACGGTTGTGCGCGCCCATTTGCCGCTGAAATTGGGCTTGTGGGTAAGGCACCGGGTCGTTACAACTTGTACTTAGGCGCAAGCTTTGAAGGGACGCGCCTGAACAAGATGCACAGAGAAAATATCCAAGAAGCGGAAATTCTCGCCGAGTTGGATGCCCTGTTTGGCCGCTACGCTGTAGAGCGTGATGCTGGCGAGACCTTTGGTAACTTCACCGTCCGCGTGGGCGTAGTGAAGGCGGTGATCGATGCCGCTAAGGATTTTCATGGCTGATCTTGAGCAAAAAACCACTGATACAGTGCCGACTGTGATCAGCGCTGCCGAACTTAAGGCGCTATTGAGTGCGCCTAAGGCCGAACAAACGATAGAGCTTGAGCGCATCAATCAGTTCTTAGCCGGATTGAGCGCGCAGGAGCGGGTGTTATGGGGTTTAACCTATTTGCCCGGTAATCATGCGCTATCCTCAAGCTTTGGGATCCAAGCCGCAGTGATGCTGCATATGGTGAGTCAGGCTCAGGCAAATATTCCGGTTATTCTCACTGATACGGGGTATTTGTTCCCTGAAACCTATCAGTTTATCGATGAGCTGACCGAGCGTTTGTCACTGAATTTAAAAGTGTATCAAGCGCCGATGACAGCCGCATGGCAAGAGGCTCGTTTTGGTAAGTTGTGGGAACAAGGGTTAGACGGACTAGAGCAATACAACCGTTTAAACAAAGTCGAGCCTATGCAACGCGCCTTAGCCGAGCTTGACGTCGGTACCTGGTTTGCTGGGCTGAGACGCAGCCAAGCCAGCACCCGTGAGGCGCTGCCGATACTGGCGATTCATGGCACGCGCTTTAAGCTACTGCCGATTATCGAATGGTCCAATAAAGATGTTCACCTCTATTTGACTCAATTTGACTTGCCGTACCATCCACTTTGGGACCAAGGCTATGTTTCTGTGGGGGATACTCATTCGAGTAAACCCCTCGAATTAGGCATGACTGAGGAAGAAACTCGCTTTAATGGCTTAAAACGTGAGTGTGGTCTGCACTACGATATTTAGCTATCTTATTGATTTAAATATTAAACACCTCAATTTTGTTTGGGGTGTTTTTGTTTGTAGCCTAAACATTTTGCGATTGCTCGATTTTGAAGCGAACGAATTGCTTAAAAATCTTAGCTGTCATTCCGTTGTCATTAAAATAAGATAGAGTTAATTTTCATATGGTTATCTTATGTATTGCTGTTGCTGAGAAAAATACTGTACATTTTTACTCACAGAGTTATGCACATTAATCCTATTTGAGCTATATTTCGAAGTTCCCGTAGATAGTCTTGAGGGATTTTACTGCGCAAATTCGATTTAATCGGTATTTTGCAGTGTTAAGTTGTTGAATATTGTTATTTATGGGCTTAGTTTGCTGTGTAACGATATAACGAGACTACACGCAGTGAATGTTCCAAAGGACCTCGCTCGCACCTGCGAGTATCAAGCAGTTTGATTGACTTGCTAGCCCTCGTTAATCAGTCATCTTCGCCTCGGTCGGCTGTCGTCAAAGCTGCCGAGGTTGAGTTAAGCCAGCTTCAATCATGTTTGCACTATCCCTTATTTAATCTTTTGTTCCTATTGCCGTTTTTGCTCGGTTTATGGCTTAATTTATGACAAAATACTGACCGCATACCTAGCTATAAATGGTTTGATAACTATCACAATGCATATGATTAATAAGAAAAATAATGAATTCATTCCAATGGGAATATATGAATGAGCGCACCTCTGTATGCGATGCCCGATCATGTCAAACGTCCCCCTACTGGCAAGGTCAATCCACCTGTGCCTAAATCGGGAAAGCGAGGCCTTAAGCGATTGTTTGCTTGGATAGGCAAAATCATATTCGGCTTATGGTTAAGCTCAATTCTGATCGTGGTGTTATTTCGTTTTGTCGATCCTCCAATATGGACCTGGCGCATCGAACGAGCCTTATTTCCACCCGCGCCAATTACCGAAGTGCGACATCAGTGGCGTGGGCTTGAGCAAATCTCCCCCGAGTTACAATTAGCCGTGATTGCCGCCGAGGATCAGAAGTTTGCTAACCATAGTGGTTTTGATCTTGCCGCAATAAGCTCTGCACTCGAATACAACCAAAAAGGAAGTAAAGTGCGCGGCGCCAGCACTTTGAGTCAACAGGCGGCAAAGAATCTGTTTATGTGGTCGAGTCGCAGTTTTTTACGTAAGGGCATAGAGGCTTGGTTTACGCTGTTAATGGAGCTGATTTGGGATAAGTCCCGCATCCTTGAGGTGTATTTAAATATTGTCGAATTTGGCCCTGGAGTTTACGGCGCCGAAGCCGCATCTAAGTATTATTTTGGAAAGCCTGCGACCAAGCTGACCCGATATGAAGCTTCTTTACTCGCCGCCATCTTACCCAACCCTTGGCGTTATAAGATGTCACCACCGTCGCCCTATGTGCAGCAGCGCTCCGCTTGGATCCGCAAGCAAATGCGCCAGCTAGGTGATATTACCCTTAAACGAGTCCATGGGGCGGAATAGGACTCGGTTGAGTAAAGTGAGTTTATTCATTGAATGCCTTGCTTACTCGTCGGCGACTTAGGGAACTTTTATTACCGGGTTGAAATAAGATGAGGAATATGTTGAGTAAAGGTTGGTACTAATAGGCATTAATGGTTTGAGTCCCTATCCAGTTCGCTTCTGTGTCGGTTTAATGTTAAATTGTCGGGCAAATTTTACACCTTAGTTTTCTGATTTTGCATTATCTGCGTAAGAGGTATAAGTGCGGATAAATATTTAAATACCTAGGACGAATACGTTAGGTATTGTTTTTATAAAATTGAATTGTCATAAAATGGAGTTTTTTAGATGAAAAAGATGGTCATTGCTGCGGCGATAATTGCAGCGGGTGCGGGCGCGTATTGGTACACACAGCATGGAACAAGCTCGAGTGCCTCAGCCAATCCTTTACTAGATTATGTGCCTGCCGATACCCCCGTGTTTTCTGGTCAGTTGAAGCCATTTCCGTTAAAAGCGTATCTACAGTCGATTTCTGGTAATTACCAGCAATACCCAACGGATGCCCTCGCTGAATTGAGCGAGCTCGATAGTCCTATGGGTAAGTTCTTTGTGAGTATCTATCAGCAATATATGGAAGGTATTAAAGAGCCTGCCGTATTACTAAAAACCTTCGGTTTAGCCGATGAAGTTAAATCATATTTCTATACACTCGGTGCTTTGCCAGTTTTAAAAATCGAGATGAATCAAGTTGCCGCTTTTTGGGCCGTGCTTGATAAAGCCGAAAAGGATGGTGGTGTCACCCATGAAATGCGTCAAGTTGGCGGTGTAGATTATCGTGCTTACGCTTTATCCGATGCGGATTCTACTGAAAAAGCAGATCTTTTATTCTCCCACAAGGACGGTATTTTAACTGTGACTTTCAGCACTTCGGTGACTGAGCCTGAATTGTTAGAAATGGCGCTCGGTTTGAAGAAAGCGCCGCAATCACTCGCCTCTTCCGGCATACTGCAAGAGATCATCAAGACCCATGGTTTTATGGAAGATAGCATCAGCTTTATCAACCATGTTGAAATTATTAAGGCCTTAACTTCCCCAGATAGCAATATGTTGTCGAAGCAACTGACCAAGTTCTTTGCCGATGGGAATAATGGTGAAGATCCATTAGCCGAGATTAGAACACCTGAATGTCGTAGCGAGTTGACTGCCATTGCCGCAAACTGGCCACGTACAGTGGCCGGATTAACCGCCTTCTCTGCGACGGAAAAAGAGAGCCATATGGCGGCTTCTTTTGTGGTTGAAACTAAGAACCAGCCAATCCTCGCGGCATTGCAAAAGATGCGTGGTTTCATTCCGGCTCACTTAGCCAATATCGATAGCACTATCTTCTCTATGGGGTTAGGCCTCGATGTTAATGAAGTGACTCCTTCACTCACGTCGATTTGGGACGATCTGCAAAAACCGCAATTGACCTGCGCGCCACTGGCAGAATGGCAAGCTGAGTTGAGCCAACAGAGTCCTGCCATGCTTGGCATGTTTACGGGCATGGCAAATGGCGTGAAGGGCATGAGTGTCTCATTACTCGATTATAAGATGAGTTCACAGGATCAAGAGCCAAAGCTTGAAAGCTTAGATGCCTTAGTTAGCCTGAGTGCCGATAATCCATCGATGTTATTTAATATGGTGAAACCCTTCGCACCTATGCTTGCCGAAGTACAGTTGGCCGAAAATGGCGATGCAACGGATTTATCACCCGTATTTATGTTGCCACCCGAGTTAGGTATCAAGCCAATGTTGGCGATTAAAGGCCAACACTTAGTGGTTTACAGTGGTGATAAAGGGCTAGCCTTGGCCAATAAGTTAGCGGCTGAAAAGATAGCGGCAAATGGCCTCTATAGCATGTCGGCGGATTACGGCAAAATGTTTACCCCAGTGCTGACACTGTTAGAAATGAGTGGCGAACCCATCCCCGAGGAATTGCAAATGTTGAAGGATTACAACATGCGCGTTCAAATGAGTTTCGATGTCAATAAGCAAGGATTAGTCTTCGGCTCTGTGATGAATGCTAAGGCTGGCGATAACAAGTAAGCCTTTATCTGTGATAAAAAAGCCCGCAATTGCGGGCTTTTTTATGATTAATGCATTTGAGCAAGTTTAAGCTGCGACTTAAAAGGACTGGCCGACTTAGGGGGCGCTGATTTAACCAGACTCACTAAGCCCTGCCATTCGATATCACTATTTTGAGGTAACCAAATGTCGGGTTCAGTACCATTTCCCGATAGCAGTTGTCCCTGGGTATCGTAGGTGAGTGAGCTGCTAAAACGTATCTCTAAGCCACTATTTGGTAAAATAAAATGGTATTGCCTTGCAAAATCTCCCGAGGTTTTCTCCCCGATCAAATTCACCCTCGACCAGGCTTTAGTCCGGTAAGCTATCCATTCACATTCCTGCCGGCACCGTGGGCTTACGAGTAGTGCGAGGCGATTATTCCCCTCGGGAAGCACTTCGGGTTTAGTGCGGACATACCAAGGGCTAAATTTGTTCGCATCTATATCCGGTAGGTGCTGAGTCAGCATTTTCAGCTTTGGTGAGCTGAAGTCGAGCGCAGCTAAGGGCTTAAAATTGAGGGGTTGTAGGTAATCGTTTCTCAATTCTGGAGAGCGGCGGTAATGGGCAAATCCCATTATTTGGCGAAGCGGTCGACTATCTAATGAAACATCCTGATAGCGGGATAGCATACTGAGCAATTTAGGGCTAAAACCATGGGCTTCCCGCAGATCGACAATCAGTAACGGTTGCTTCATGCCTTGAATAAGCGCTTGTTGTTGTGTCTTATCCTGCTCGAAGGCATAGATATCGTCGATCCTTAGTCTCACTGTGGTGTTGTTGATGGTTTCTAATGGGTAAGCTGCTGTTGGCGATATTTCAGGTTCTAATTGGGCGAGTTGAGTTAATCGCCCGTTAACACTGAGTGTTAAGTCCTTTGTATTGGTCGTCATTGCTTGGTGATTACGTTGAGACTTTGGGGCTAAGGCTATCGTCACCTGCTGGGTTTGCAGCTCGTCGTTAATTAAGGTTATCTGCACATAGGGCTTGAGGCTGAGTCCTAAATCTTCCCGCAATAGATTGAGTTTTTTAAGCCAAGGCAATTGCATCTCTTGGCTCTCTTTTGCCGGTTCTGGGAGGTAGGCTTGACTCGCCGTGACCCATTTACTCATAGGCAAACCGTCGATATGGGTAACGAAGGGAAAATCAGGATTAATAGGGCTATTTTTAGTATCTAATGCGAGCCATTGCTCGTTTATCGGCCTGAGAGTGAGGGGCAAGTCACCACTCTTATCTTCAAACTTGCTGACTTGGGAGCCAGGATCTTTCATGGTATTGAGTAACTTAGTCACCTCTGCGGCGAATCTGTCATTGGGCGTGAGATCTTGGTATTGCTCGGCAATGAGCGTTGCCATATGGGTTAGTTGCTCGGTGTTTTTAAGTGGATTCAAGGCATAAAATGCCGAGTGTTGCTCGATTTTGGCGAGTAATACATAGAGATCCTGACGTATATCCTGTGCACTTAATTCAGGACTAGGTTCTTCATCAGGCAGAGCAAAAAACGCGAGCTTAATTAAACTCGCGAGGATAATGGCAGTGAGCAATGTGACTATGCTGCGGTAGCTAAAACGCATATTCCTCCATGGTGCTGGTTGAGCTAGCATAGAATTATGGCTGATTTTCATACACTTTTATCTTAAAGAATATCATTGAGTGACACTCCGATCCCAATGCGTTGGTTATGGTAGTTGTAGTCGATCAGGCTCTCGCCATATCCATTAAAATATTGAGTATAAAAGCGTAGGTTACCTGCAATCGGATAACTCCAAGTCAATTCTGCCGAGCCTCTGTCGATATCCTGTAGATTGGTTTTGAGGGTGAGGGTCAATCTATGTTCATCTATGCCATAGACACCGACAAATTCAGCCCTGCCTATGTACTCTTCGATATCAGGATTGTCGTCACCTTGGGCTTGATTGGGATCGGTTTTTTCATCTTCTGGAATTCGCCACCATATTTTAGTGGAGAAGGCGAGCGGGCCCGCATCGAAAATCATAGTGCCATAGAGTCGGTTCCAACTCCGGGAAAGGCTACCCGACTTGCCATTGGATTGATGGACGGCACCAAAGCCCCAGAAAGAGTTAGTGATGCTACCGATTTTCCAATCGTTATTAAACAGCATAAAGACTTCGGGTTCGTGGTTAGTTTCACGGAAGGGGGATGAGATATCCTTGTTATACACTTGCCAATAGGATTGGTTGGTATAGGCAAAAAACAGATGACCATTGTCACCAAATACATTGTACCAAATAGGAAATTTGAAACTTATCTGAAACTTAGCTTCAACATTATCCAAAGTGTAATGGTTTTCGGCCGCATCTTCGGTGAAGGGCTCCATATTAGGGTCGGGACTGTAGGTGACAGGCAATAGGTAATTGACTTTATGCGGTGTAATAACAAAGGGAAGTTCTGATGTGGCCAGTTCATCCTTTACTCTGTCTTTCACTAGGGACTCTTCGGCATGCAGCCCTGCACAAGTGAATAGCCCTACTAACGCGATCGCTTTATAAAATGGGAACATCCGCTCTCCTTGATGTGTCTGTCAGTCTTATGCTTTCTACAATGAATTTTCCAGCTTAACACTAGTTAATGTATTCACTGTTACGAAAATGCTGGAACCTATGGTTGCATTTCACTTGCTTAAATGTAGATTTAGCTCAAATAATTTGGCTTTCGAGTAGAATTTTTGGCAATAACATAGTGCCAGAATAGCAGTCCTTGTATGTCCCTAACGAGCCAAAATATAAGCATTATTATTTAAAAGTCTAATAAATTTAGTCTGTTATAATATTTTGTCATCGATTTATTGCATCTGTTTAACACTTTTTTGTGCTCATTTTTGTCACTAAGTACATTGTTATATCTAAAAGGTATAAAAACTAATAATTATCTATTTATTATGGAATATAAGAGGCGCTATATTTCTACCAGACTAACGTGATCTTGGGGAATGTGATGGAAGTTTTATCTTTACCTGGCCAAATGGCCAAAGGCAAAGTCTGGCTGGTTGGCGCAGGCCCTGGAGATGTTGAGCTGTTAACGTTAAAGGCGTGGCGCGTTCTTAAGGCCGCCGATGCCGTATTATACGATGCCTTAGTCAGTCAAGATATCCTCGCTCTCATCCCTAAAGAGGCTGAAAAGATTGCTGTCGGTAAGCGTGCCGGCAAACACAGTGCCGCCCAAGATGATATTAATCAGCTACTCGTCACTAAAGCCTACACCCGTAAGAATGTGGTGCGTCTTAAGGGTGGCGATCCTTTCATTTTCGGTCGCGGTGGTGAAGAGTTGCAAACCTTAGTCGAAGCGGGGGTTGAGTTTGAAGTCGTTCCCGGCATCACCGCCGCCAGTGGCACATCGGCCTATGCGGGCATTCCCCTAACCCATAGAGATCATGCCCAAGGTGTCACTTTTATCACTGGCCATTGTCAGTTAGAAAGCCGGCCTATGGACTGGCAAGGTTATGCTAATCCCAACAATACCTTAGTCGTGTATATGGGGATTCTGAACGTCGGCATTATTCGCCAAGGTTTAGTCGATGCGGGTCGAAGCCCGCAAACGCCCGTGGCGATTATTTCAAAGGCCACAACGAATGAACAGCGTCGTTTTATCGGCCGTTTAGGTGAGCTTGAACAACTTGCCGCCGATCCCGAATTACAAATGCCAGCCTTGATGATCATAGGTGAAGTGGTCGCGCTTTCTGAGACGCTCAATTGGTTCACACCAGAATCCATCGACAACGCACAATGCCAGCATGAACTGACTCAGACTGCAAAAGTATCGACAAATTAACAAACTATCAGATTAAGTAATCATGCTGTGTCAATGCAGCGAATTTAAGGTAAACGGAGAATAGTATGGCCGGGCGTGAATTAAGCCACTTACAACAACTGGAAGCCGAGAGCATCCAGATCATTCGTGAAGTTGCAGCCGAATTCGACAATCCTGTGATGTTGTATTCCATCGGGAAAGATTCTTCCGTTATGTTGCACTTAGCGCGTAAAGCCTTTTATCCGGGCAAGATCCCATTTCCGTTGCTGCATGTCGACACGGGTTGGAAATTCAAAGAGATGATCGCGTTCCGAGATGCGCAGGCAAAGAAATTTGGCTTCGAGTTACTGACGCACATTAACCCAGAAGGTTTAGCCCAGGGGATTAATCCCTTCGACCATGGCAGTGCGAAACACACTGATATCATGAAGACCCAAGGTTTAAAGCAAGCACTTAACCAATACGGTTTCGATGCGGCTTTTGGTGGTGCTCGCCGCGATGAAGAAAAATCCCGGGCGAAAGAGCGGGTGTATTCCTTCCGCGATCGTCACCACAGATGGGATCCTAAAAACCAACGTCCAGAATTGTGGCGCACCTATAACGGCGCGGTAAATAAGGGAGAAAGCATTCGCGTGTTCCCCTTATCCAACTGGACAGAATTAGATATTTGGCAGTATATCTATCAAGAAAACATTGAGTTAGTGCCTTTGTACTTTGCCGCTAAACGTCAAGTAGTTGAGCGTGGTGGTCAGTTGATCTTAGCCGATGACGAGCGGATGCAATTAGCCGAAGGCGAGCAGATTAAAGAAGAAGTGGTACGTTTTAGGACCTTAGGTTGTTACCCACTCACGGCGGCCATGCATTCCGAGGCCGATAGCCTAGAGAAGATTATCGAAGAAATGCTGTTAACCCGTTCAAGTGAACGTCAGGGCCGATTGATCGACTCAGATCAAAGTGCATCGATGGAGCAGAAGAAGCGCCAAGGCTACTTCTAACCTCGGCAAGGTTAACCCTATTTCGCGAAGGTGGCGCAAGTAAAATGCGACCTTCAGCCAAGCAGATCAAGAGTGAGATAACGATGGATAAAGCAGTCAACAAAACCAATAGTATGGCGGCAGAAATTAGCCTCCATGGGGTGAAAGAATATCTAGTCCAGCAGCAACATAAAGGTCTGCTGCGCTTTTTAACCTGTGGCAGTGTGGACGATGGCAAAAGTACCTTAATCGGCCGGCTGTTACACGACAGCGCCCAGATCTATGAAGATCAATTGGCGAGCCTAAAAAGCGACAGCGCTAAGATGGGCACCACAGGTGAAGCCATTGACTTAGCCTTGCTGGTGGATGGCCTGCAAGCCGAGCGTGAGCAGGGCATCACTATCGATGTGGCTTACCGTTACTTTTCAAGTGATAAGCGTAAGTTCATCATAGCCGATACCCCAGGGCATGAGCAGTACACTCGCAATATGGCAACGGGTGCATCGACCTGTGATTTAGCGGTGATCTTAGTCGATGCCCGCTACGGCGTGCAGACTCAGACTAAGCGCCATGCGTTTATCGCCTCATTGCTGGGGATCCGTCACTTTGTGGTTGCCGTCAACAAGATGGATTTACTGGGGTTTGACGAGCAAGTATTCAACCGAATTCGTGCCGATTTTACGGATTTCGTGAAAGATTTCGGTAACCTCGATATCCACTTTGTGCCCTTATCGGCGCTTAATGGTGACAACGTGGTTGAGCGCAGCACCCAAAGCGACTGGTATCAAGGCGGTACTCTGCTTGAGCTGTTAGAAACCATTGATACGCAACGTGAACTTAGTTCATTGCCCGTGCGTTTCCCGGTGCAATACGTGTCGCGTCCTAATTTAGATTTCCGCGGTTTTGCGGGCACTTTAGCCTCTGGCATCATCAAGGTCGGCGACGAATTGGTGGCCTTACCCTCGGGCAAACGCAGTAAGGTTGACCGTATTGTCACCTTCGATGGTGATCTAGAGGAAGCTGTTGCGGGCCAAGCTGTGACTATCACGCTGGAAGATGAAATTGATATTTCCCGTGGCGATTTACTGGCAAGACCGGATTCTGCACCCGCCGTCGCTAATCTGATCAGCGCCGACATAGTGTGGATGGATGAAAAGCCATTACAACTCGGTCAGTTATACGATATCAAAGTCGCGGGTAAGAAGACCCAAGCCTCTGTGACTGCTATCGATTATGTGGTTGATGTTAATACCTTAGCGCGCAGCGCAACGGATACGCTTGGGCTAAACGCCATTGCCCGCGTGACCTTAGAACTGACCGAAGACATAGTGTTCGATGCCTATTCGCTAGTGCGCGATACGGGCGGGATGATCTTAATCGATCGCCTGAGTAATGCGACGGTTGCCGCAGTGATGGTGGTATCGGGCCAGCATGTTAACAAACAAACCGCATCGCAATTTAGTGCCTTTGAAGTCGAGTTTAATGCCCTAGTGCGTAAACACTTCCCCCATTGGCAAGCGATAGATATCTCTAAGCTTGGAGCCTAATTTGTGAGTGACTTGTGGCTGTTAGCGATAATTTTGTTTGGCTTAGTGGCTGGTTTAATTAGCGGCCGTATTAATCCTGCGGTATTGTTTTTATTTGCATTTTTGCTCTGTTATTTGCTTGGCATGGTTGCGCTCGATACCGCATTAACAAGCTTTACTAATATTGGCTTAGTCACGCTTGTCCTCTTGGTATTGGCCGCGACAGCGTTAGAAAAAACCTCCCTGCTGGGAAAGTTGAGTCAAGTCATAGGCAATAGTTCTTTGTCTATGACAATGACAAAGCTTGGGTTGTCGACCGCCTTGCTGTCGTCCTTTACCAATAACACGGCTGTGGTGGCATCGCTTATCGGTGTGGTGCGCCGCAATCAGGCACATGCGCCCGCTAAGTTGTTATTACCATTGAATTATGCGGCAATTTTAGGCGGTACATTGACCCTGATTGGCACCTCGACCAACCTGATTGTGAACTCCTTTGTGGAAAACGCCGGCCTACCCGCCTTAGGTTTCTTCGAGTTCACGCCGGTCGCGGTGGTGATCGTCGTCGCTGGCATCTTGTTGCTGATCCTACTGGCGAATATTCTGCCCGACAGGCGGGAAGAATCGGATGAAGAGACACTGCCATATTTGCTCGAAGCCCATGTGGCAAAGGGCTCGTCCTTAGTGGGTCGCAGTGTGGTGGATAACAAACTCAGGGCGTTGAAGAAGTTATATCTGGTTGAATTAGAACGCAGTGGTATTTGTATTTGTCCTGTGCCGCCCCAGTTAGTGCTGCAAGCGGACGATGTGCTGCGTTTTAGTGGTGCGGTGGAATCGGTTGAATTATTGCATCAATTCGACGGTTTAGATTGGTTTGGTAAGCACCAAGCCAAGGGGCAAAACTTAGTTGAAGCCGTGCTCGCACCCTCATCCAGTTTAGTCGGCAGTTCGTTGAAAGAGTCGCGTTTTCGTGAGCAGTTCGATGCGGCTGTGATGGCGATCCGTCGCGGCAATCATCCGCTGAAAGGCGGACTCGGTGACATTATTCTGCAACCCGGCGATGTGTTGTTATTAACGCCCGGCGATGGATTCAGCAATAGCGTAAAATTGAGTTCAGAATTTGCGGCGATCAGCGGCTTAGATTTGAATGTGCGCTTAGACAGCCGCCGTGGCCGCTGGGTATTGCTCGGCTTTGCGGTCACGATCGTTTTGAGTGTCACCGATGTATTGCCCTTGGCTAAGGGTTTAGTGCTCTTGCTGCTGAGTTATTTTGCCATCGGCGCCGTTACTTTACTTGAGCTTAAACGCCGTTTTCCCTTGGAATTAGTGGTGATCGTGGGCAGTGCGTTAGGGCTCGCCAACTTGATGATGAGCACCGGCCTTGCGGACAGTTTAGCCCAAGGATTGCTCTCGGTTATCAATGGCTATGGGGTGTTTGGCGCCTTTGTCGGCGTGTATTTGATGACCTTGTTGTTGACTGAATTGGTCACCAACAACGCCGCCGCGGCCCTGGCTTTTCCTATCGCCTATGCGATTGCGCTTAATTACGGAGTCGATGCCAGACCCTTTATTATGGCCGTGGTCTTTGGCGCCAGTGCGAGCTTTATTTCACCCTACGGCTATCAGACTAATTTGATGGTGTTTAATGCGGGTAATTATCGCTTCAGTGACTTCGTCCGCCTAGGATTGCCGTTATCTGTGCTGTATTCCCTGATAGTGATATTTATGGTGCCGATCATCTTTCCATTTTAGTGATTAGCTTGAGTTTATAGCCCTTGTGTTTGCCGTTTAGTGCATGGGGATTGAGGAGTTTTTATGACAAATATCGTGTGGCATCAACATCCTGTAGATCAAGCCGCCAGAGCCGAGCAGAAAGGCCAAAATCCAGTATTACTCTGGTTTACCGGACTGTCTGGTGCGGGCAAGTCGACACTGGCGGGTGCATTAGAGCGGGCGTTATTTGAGGCGGGATTCCACACTTATTTGCTCGATGGCGATAATGTGCGCTATGGCCTGTGTAAAGACTTAGGTTTTACCGTTGAGGACCGTGACGAGAACCTGCGCCGTGTCGGTGAAGTGGCCAAGTTGATGGTGGATGCGGGGCTGGTGGTGTTATCGGCCTTTATTTCCCCGACCCGTGAGGAGCGCGATAGCATTCGTGCCCGCTTTCCGGCGGGGCAGTTTATTGAAGTGCATGTGGCTACGCCATTAAGTGTGTGTGAGCAACGCGATCCTAAGGGGTTGTACGTTAAAGCACGCAGTGGCGAGATCAGCAATTTCACCGGGATTTCATCACCCTATGAGGCGCCATTAGCGGCAGAGTTAACCATAGATACCAGTAAAGGTGATCTGGTGATCCAAGTGCGCGCCTTAATCGATTATCTAACGGCAATCAATGTGATCAATGCCGATAGGGCCAAAGCGTTAGCCTAATTAGTCGTTAAGAGGAGCCTTAGGGCTCCTTTGTTATTTCTGATATTAATAAGCCAATTCTTACTCGCGGCAGATGATAATTATTCTATTTTAAAATCTTTAGCGAACAGGAGTTGTAGGGCCTTGAGGTATTCTTGATCCGCCTTAGGCTGCACGAGTTGGGCAAGTTCATCGCCTATCGGTGTGAAGCGATAATAGCTAAAAAGCAGATTGCCGCTTTTAGGCGTGAGCTTCATGTGTATGCCTGGCATGGCAAATTGAATGGGGGTTTTATTGTTGAGTAAACCGGTTTCGAACTCGCTGCTGTGGAGTATCCCCGCATCGACTAAGGTCAGAATGCTGGAATAGGGCAGGCCAAACTGGGATAAGCCTAAATTGACCGAAGTTGTTTTACGGAAATACTGGCCAATCCCACCCGATAAGCGATAGCCGCTAATGAGTTTTAGCCGTTGTTCATTATTCACCTTGGCCGCCATGCCGAGCGCTTTTTCAAGGATTTGTGCTTCCCTGTGGGTCAGTTGTTTGAGTAGTGCTAAGGTGCGCAGGCTGAAATTCCCTGGATTAACAATCTCGCTCGATAATATCCGTGCCCACAAGTCTTGCATCCTGCGGTTATGGATTTGCTCCGCCATCAGAAAGAATTGATGACTCCAGTCGGGATCGAGGTCGACACCCGTTACATCCGATGGGGTGTAGCTCAACGCAAGGGCAAAGATAGTTTCCACATTGGCCTGGTATTGGCTCGACAGTTTGCGTGCCCTATGTTGGGCTCGTTCGGCGATGGAAGCATTCGCAGGGCGATAATCTTGTTCGCTGGCTAAGCCTAATTGACGGCCGAGCAGTAGGGCTTTTTTACGAGCAGATACCTCGGATGCTGACTCGCCCTCTTCTGCCAACATTAAAATATCTGAATCTTTCATCGCGTTAATAATCCTTAAACCTCTAATTTGGTTTGAGCATTGAGCTAAGTCTTTAATTTGAGCCTCTCGCTTAGCTTATTCCCTATCTAGTTATTTTGCTGCTTTATTCGACAGCTTTGGCGATGGTTTTCGCATTTTTGCTAGGCCAAGACCATAGGGTCTCTTTACCCGGTTCAGGATGGCGCGGCACATTAAGCGCAAGAATTAACGAGCATACGGCAAAACCTGCACCTATATAAAAGACGAGGGCTGGGTCAGTTAACCATAACAGCCCTAGGAGTACTGGAATGATGACCGCGGCGATATGATTAATGGTGAAACTGACCGACATAGTGGCGGCAATATCTTTGCTATCGGCGATTTTTTGAAAATAGGTTTTCATCGCAATCGCCATGGCAAACAACAAATGATCGATAACATACAGCGCTGCAGCCATATGGGGTTGCTCGACTAAGGCGTAACTGATGAAGACTATGATGAGTCCGACATATTCCACTGTAAGCGCATTACGCTCGCCAATCCGGCCAATAAACCGCCCAATCGCAGGTGCAAACAGTAGGTTGACGACATAGTTAATTAAGAACAGCGCGGTAATTTCACTCACGCTGTAACCAAACTTTTCGACCATCATAAAGCCCGCAAATACCATAAAGATTTGCCGTCTCGCCCCCGAGAAAAAGGTCAGCAGGTAATAGAGCCAATAGCGCTTACGCAGAATGATTTTTTTATGTTGTACTTCCGTAGTTTCAAACTTGGGGTAATACCAAGCCATGGTCAGCACCATAACGAGGCCTAATGCGCCAATAATCAGATACATGTGTTGATAGTCTAGTTTCAACCAGGTCATTACCAGCCAAATACTCGCGTAGCCCACTAAGGCCGCCGCCGAGCGCCACGCCAGCGCTTTTCCCATAAAGCCTGCGGTATCTTTTTTATCGACCCACTGCAGTGTGAGCGATTGGTTGATGGTTTCAAAATAGTGAAACCCGACAGACATCAACACCGTCGTCAGATACAGGCCTATGACCTGAGGAAAGAAACCTGTCACCGCCACACCAATACATAGCAGCGCCAGAGAAAGCAGGGCGAAGGCCTGCTCGCGGATCAGTAGCAGCACAAAGATGGCGGTAAAGGCGAGAAAGCCGGGTATTTCCCTCAGGCTTTGTAGCATGCCAATTTCAGCACCAGTAAATTGAGCTTTTTCAATCACAAAGTTATTGAGTAGGGCCTGCCAGACTGCGAACACTAATGACATTACGAAGGTCATCCAAAGCAAGAGTGCTTTAGGATCTTTGGTTTGAGGGTTTTGCATAGGCTTAGGGGACTCAGGCGATAAGTGTTCAAATGCTAATGCTTTTTTCATTCATTAGCCATAACAGGCCATACTGATATATGCCGAATATGTAACAGTTTGAGTCTCGACATCCTTAATATCTATTTTTGTGAGCAAGCTATAACTCCGGCATATCCCTTGGCGAGTTGGCGCTAAGCCCGTGATCTATTTCATGTAAATGACTGGGTAAATCACCTAGTATGCAATAGAGTAATGGGCAGCTTGCCTATTACGAGATAAATCTAAGCCGCCTCCTCCTATTATCTTTCGGGCCGCTTTTTCTTATTGTTGTTGAGATAAATCGAGACTAAAGTGAAAAAAATTCTGATCATTTTCTCCAGTGTCCACGGCCAGACCCGTAAAATTACTAATCAGCTAGCGCAGCAGCTTAGAGATTTAGGCAATTCGGTTGTGATTGCGGACATCAAAGCTGTGCCTGCGATGGAGTCCTTCGATAAAATTATCATAGGTGCCAGTATTCGCCATGGTAAGCATTGTTCTGGTTTATATGAGTTTATTCAGAAACATCAGTCACTATTAACGCAAAAAGTGGGGGGCTTTTTCTCAGTGAGTTTAGTTGCCCGTAAACCGGAGAAAAATACGCCGGAAACAAACCCTTATATGCAGGCTTTTTTAAGTAAAACTACTTGGCGGCCACAGCTGTTACAGGTGTTTGGTGGTAACTTAAACTATCAAGGCTATAACGCGCTAGATAGAAATATTATCCGCTTTATTATGTGGTTAACTAAAGGCCCAACGGACCCTGTGACCAATGTTGAATACACGGATTGGCAGGAAGTGGCCGAGTTTGCTGAGCAAATTCATCAAGCAGAATAAGGAGATTAAATGCCGCGTCTGGTCGCTAAGCTCAATAAAGTATTGGCTATTTTGCTTGCACATCTGCATGTCTGGATTGTGAGCTGCTGTACTTTCTTAGTGTGCACTAGCCCATGGATTTTTATTGGCAGAAGCCTGAGAAGTCACGCCAGTATTTGGGATTACCTCCATGTTTACCTCGGGCTTTTTTGCGCCGTCCTCGGTATGTTATTTCTGGTTCGCAATACCTTGCAGGGTAAGTGGCACTTGTATTTTGGCTGGCTGATGGGTGACTGGGCACAGCTTAAGCAAGATATTGTCGGGATAACACGAGGTAAGCTTCCCGTGGCGGGGGGCAAAGGGTTATTCAGCACAGTGGAAGGGATCGGCATGTTATTGCTCGTCGCAACTGGGTTGACGGGTGGAGCGTGGTTTGTCTACCAAGATACCGCTATGGCAATGGAATGGCGTGCTTATCACCAGATATTTGCCCAAGCTTTTATCATTTTTTTGATTATACATATAGTGCTGGCCGCAACCCATATCATTGATTTTATTCGTCAATAGATCCTCGTATCCTGTATTTTTACTATTTCACTTGTTACACCGTTATTGAGTTCCGCTGACAACGGGGACACCCTATTGGGATCCTTTATGTCGGTTTGTAGCCTAGCATTTATGTCTTGCCTGTCGCCGAGCGTGGTTAAGCGTTCAGCCTATGTTCATCGACAAGATATACATTTGCTCTTAGACTTAATTCTACATGCATCCCTAAGCTTGACTCTTACTGTATCTCTTCAAGATGTTCTACTAAAGATCTGTATCTTTTGACTGGCAGGAATGAGTCTAAACCTATTGAAGCATTGAGAGTTATTTTTGAAATCCTAAATGGAGGTATCCTATGAACATTCAAAAAAGTGCTCTTGCTGTTGTTTTAACTGCTCTACTGTTTGGTTGTGGCGGCTCAGACTCTGATGATCCCGTCCCCCAGATGGGAACCTTTAGTCTAGGTGTTTCCGACAATCCCGCCGATGCCAAATCAGTCACTATTGCATTTAAGCAAGTGGTTTTAAAAAATGAGACAGGTAGCCATTCATTCAATGTTATGCCCAATGGTGAACTCAAATTTGTTGATTTGCTGGAGTTTCAAGGCAGCGCAGTCGAAACCTTAGTCAGTGGCCAATCCATTCCCGTTGGTGAATACCAAATGTGCCTCTATATGAAAAATAGCACAGTGGCGAATGCAGATAGTTCATTTGTGCAGACTATGGATGATGTGATGCACGGGTTAGTGACCAACAGTAATGGTTCCTGTGGTGGCGTGGGGGCGGAAGATAGCGATACGGGAAGACTGTTTTTTAATCAAAAATTCACTATCGCAGCCGGTGTGAATAGCTTTGTGGCAGAGTTCGATTTACATAAAGGAATGCAAGATCCCCATGGAAATAAGGCGTATTGGACTTTAAAACCTACCTCAGTGCAAATGCATAACCAAGCTGATGTAGGCTCAATTAAAGGTGTTGTCGGTGCCACTGTAATGGAAGGATGTGAAGTGGCTGCTGGTGGTTCAGAATTTGCCCCTGCGGTTTATTTATACCCCGCGAATACTGGGTTAGAGCAGATGAAGGATTTTCGTGCCGAGGCCGATACTGCCACTGAAATCGCTCCTATTGCCGCAGCAAGGGTTAATGACATTAACGATGAGAACGGGCAAGTTGTTGGGCATGGCTACGAGTTTGGTTTCGTTGTGACTGGGGATTACAGCCTAGGCTACACTTGTTTGGCACAAAATGATGATCCCGATGTGAGCAATAATGCGGACGATGTGGACGCGCCATTTTTCATTCACGCCGACGAGCAGGGCATTACCGTTACAGCAAAAGCTGTCACTGAGCGTAATTTCCCCTAGGCAAGCTAGCTTTGTGGGTTTTACCCCAGAGTGAATTGAGCTTAATAATAAAAAACCAGCAGTGCTGCTGGTTTTTTTATGGCATCAATATTTAAAGACGCTGTTGACGACCTAGACCCATCACAGCAGCAAAGATGAGGAACAACCAGCCTAAGCTGCCACCTGAACTTGCCGGGGCTTTGGCATCTTTTTCGACGGCAAGATAATTCACTAAGCCAACTAATTCATCTAAAGTTTTGATATTGCTTAAGTTAACAGCGTATTTATCATTCACAATAAAAGCGGGAACGCTCTCAACTCGAAACTGTTCCTGCTGTGCACGCCACAGGGCGAGTTTTTCATCTGTGCCTTTGCTATCGGCAAGTTCATCATACTTGGCAGCATCTATGCCGAATTGGGCGAAGACTTGTTTAATATCGTCGCGGCTGTTGATTTGCGGCTCATGTTGGTGACCTGGTGCGCTGTGATCATGGCCATTTGCGCCAGCTTCACCTTGGATAGCGGTGAACATGGCATGGGTAATTGCCCCTTTATTCTCAACGTTTTGAATGACCGCGAGCGAGCGCATCACCTCAGTGCCGATTGCGCTATTCATAAAATCGACATGCTTGCTATCAAAGCTAATCTGCTTATTTAAATTAGCTTTAATATCAGGTAGATAATTTGTCTCCATATTGAAGCAGTTATGGCAGTAAAAGGAGTAAAACTCAGTGAGTTTGGGCTCGCTGCTCGGGGCCTTATCGGACACTTGGGTGTAATGGGTGCCTTCGACAAAGTTGGCGGCAAACGCGCTTAATGGTGTGACAATTAAGGCTACAGCCAAGGCTAATGGTTTGATCATATGTTCCTCAAAGTCGGTTAGATTGAATTTAGATCATCTGTTAACGGCTCGGCAAAGTAGGCGCTAGACAAACAGAGGATGTTTCTTCTTGGAGTGACGCTTGCCAAAATGCCAGTGTTCACACAGGGTTCCAGAGTAAATTGAAAGGCTTAATTATCGCTGAATTGCCGAGGAAATATTGGAGTAAATCTGTGATCCTTGAAGGTATTCTCCGTGAGATTCACAGGACTGCAAAGGGGATCACATTTCTTTATGGGGTTATTTCGCACCTAACGGCACCGGATGGTAGCGCAGTTGAAGCATGAGCAAGCCTCTGTGCAAGGGCGAGCATCGCTAGCGATATCCTATATAGAGCATGCTTAGGGGGAGTGTTAAGCAATATCTCTTAAGGATTGCCAAGCCTCGCAGACTTCTCGGAAACGCGCGGCATTACCATCTGGCCGATCGGGATGCCATTTTAAGGCTAAACGGCGCCATTGTTTACGAATATCCCGCGCGCTAGCACTTTCATCCAGCTCGAATACCCTTAAGGCATGGCCCTTATGCATTAGATTGACATTTAAGCCAATATAGCTCGTATAGCTGCTCCAGAAGGCTTCCAATAACTCGCGGACGACATTTTCACTGACATCGTAATTATTCCAGTCAAGGTAATAATCACGAAGGTGAGAGTCTTGCATAATCAACTGGTTAACATTGGATGGGACTAAACGAAATATTTGGATCTCCATGGCTTTGACTTGCAGCCATTGTTTAGGTAGCAGCATTTCTTGTAATTCAAACAGGGCATTCATCAGCAGGAAATTGCGCTTAAAAAGATCGTTACCCGGATTGTCATCGAGGGGGTGAATAAGCCCTTTGCTTTGTAACTCTGTCGCAAGATGATGGATTTTCCAACTGTGATTTGAGGCTTGCAATACCGACAGAAGGGGCCAAATCAGAGGGTTGTCACCCTTAGTATTTGCAACTCGAATCGATTGAGGTTCCTCAGTGAGTGAGGGTTTGGCAAATAACATACTGACTGTCCCATCCTATTTGTTTGCAAAGCTTAAGTGGTAAAAAATAGACGTTATCTTATCGAATCAATTGTTGCGGCTAGCCGTGGGTTTTAAAGCCCTACATTCGCCCATAAAACAGTGACGAAAATAGACTATGCCATAGAGCAAAAGTGTAGGCAAAGATGGATTTTAGAGCAATCGTTCCGCGAGTCACTCCATCTTTTTGTTGGTTTTAGGGGGGATTCGGAGCGAGTGACGCGGCATTTTTCTACAAAAAACAAAATGCCCCGATTTAAACATTGTTAAATCAAGGGCATTTTATTTATGGGCCGATTTAGATGTCGGTGAAGATCACTTCTTGTGCTAAACGGGACTTAGGTAACTTAGCATTAAAGTCTTCTTCCGAGCGATAACCGAGGGCGACGACCACAGAAGCACATAGGCCTTTTTCCCGCAGACCTAAAACTTGATTCAGTTTTGTGGCGTCGAAACCTTCAATCGGGCAGGCATCAATATCTAACACGCTCGCGCCAAGCATTAAGGTACCGAGTGCTAAGTAGACCTGCTTCTCCATCCAATGTTGGGCATCTTTCAGCTCATATTTATGCATATTGACGAAGAAAGAGCGGCCATTATGTTGGCCTTGCTTGGCTTCTTCATTGGCAAAGCGGCCATCCTTTGCTTCTTGTTCCAGCACTTGCAGTAAGTGTGCTTCATCGAGTTGAGTACGAGTACAAAGGACGACCACATGGGAGGCATTGAGGATTTTTGGGGTATTAAATGCGAAGTTCTCGGTCGCCTGTGCCACCAAAGCTTTGCCTTCGGCGGTACTGGCTAGCACAAAGTGCCAAGGCTGAGAGTTAGTCGATGACGGACTGTACTGCAATAAGGTTTTGATTTCTGCTATTTTATCCGCAGGAATCGTCTTAGTGGGATCAAACGCCTTAGTGGTGTAACGCTTTTTAGCGAGAAAACTTAAATCACTCATGTAACGGCTCCATATCATCGAGGAATACAAATTTAGTACAGCATTTTAAGCGGGTTTACGTAAAAAACAATGTGATCAAGACAGGTATTAGTTTCAAAAAATTTTTGAAACTGTATGCCGATGCAACGCTGAAAAGGAGTAAAACGCCAAGCCGCTTAATTGAGATTTTGGATAGGGAATCGGTGTATTTACCCTTGAAGCTCGACTTCAATTGTAGGGAAATTATAGATAAATATCAGGGACAGATGCTGGCAGCAAAGATTAGGGCAAAGCTTTAGCTGCCTTAGTTGAATGGCTATTAACCCTCCAAAGCCGAGGTAAAGGAATCTTTAGTAATCCTGAATTTATTGTCACTGTTTTGCCCCAAAGTTTGCTAGAACACTTTTACTCAATTGCAAATTGACGAATGAGTTGCCCTACAAAATCTCATCTATAAACCCTGCTTTTAGTGTTTTATCTGATTATTTGACTGTTCAAAACTGGATAGGCATACAGTCGTATTAAAATCGAATGGGTTTTGAGTGTTTCCAAGCTTATTCGTTTGCGTGTTTTTCCTGCCTTAAATTAACAAATTCTATTAAAATCATTGATATATATTTTTACCAAATTAGTTAATAGGTTTGGAAAACGCGCATGCGCGTTTTTTAGGGTGGCGTATTTGATAGAAAGCTGATAATTTCTTTGCAATACAGATAGTTAATAAAGTGCGTTTTTACTGGTCTAATGAGATAAACAGCGCAGCGCATAAATACTAAGACGTTAGCTTAAGGAGGAGTCGTGATGGAAAACTGGCCAATCTGTGGACGTGAAGTTCACTTGCATGGAGGTCTATTAGCGATCAATGAACCCCAATCAAATATGGTTAGACTTTGGCCAAATACTTTATGTGGTAAATGCTATGGAATAAAAATTCCGACTTATGGGAAAATATATACTGAGATTAAAAGTCTCGGGATTGAAATTGTCGGCATCGAATTTATCACACATGAAACTGAGGCAACAGGAGAGTCACCTACTCAATGGAGAGCCTACTCTGCTCAACAGAAAATTTGGTCAAACTGGGATGCAACACAGTTGTGGTCACAGATCGGTAATGTTTCATATAAGCACAAAGATGGGGTGTGCTACGACTTATCCAATAGAATTTCTTACCAGCTTACATCATTAAACTTAAGGCTAAAAGATTTGTCGCTGTCGTATCGTGACCAGTTGAATGCTTTAAATATTAAGTCAAAACCCAAACATGGCCAGCGTTTTCAAGATGGTTTCACTGACATTGTATATCAGAAATTTCATTCATTCCTGTTTGATGCTTGCATCTTGCGCGATTACTTATCGGAGTTTGTTTACTATTTTTCTAGGGGAGGGGCACTAAGGGAAGGTCAAAATGTTACAACAGCTGGGGGATTATATAGATTACTTAAGAATGATACTGAGCTAAGCTCTTTTGAGAAGCATCTTAAAGAGTGTATGGATGATGGTGGCTGGTTGAAAGAGTTAGGTGCTTATCGAGATTTGGTTATGCACTCAGCACCTATCAACATTGCAAACCATCGGCTCTATTGTATTCAAGAGATTATTCTACTACCTGATTCCAAACAAGCTCAATCAGTAAGATTTCCAATTCCTAGCAATCCAGATGGTCTTTATAAACAACGTAGCAAGAGAGATGATTTTGTTAAATATGTTAATGCACTAGAATTGATAGCAAAGGCTGCTTTAGATGATTATGGGGAATACGATTGTTTAAAATATGCCCAAAATATTTCTACTAAGCTTTCTAACCTCGCTTTAGAAAGTGTACCACTTGCACCTTATCAGCCGATGATTCAACAGTTTATTAGAACTGATAAAGGTATAATATCTGGCTTTCAACATGTATAAGCTAACAAACAAAGGTAGCCGACGCGTACCGCGCAGCTGCTTTGAGCGTTATAACCCTAATTGAGAGGTGTGGATGTCAAAAGGACTTGGGCAGTGGAAAAATAATTTAAAACCTTCTCAAATAGCAGATGGTATGAATGCTGCCAATAAAAATGCAATTCGCTTGTTAGAAGATGCTGAATCACTATTTGCTTTGGATCGCTTTCCATCTGCTTTGTCACTGGCAATTTTATCAATCGAAGAATCAGGAAAAGTAAGCATATTGCGAGAACTTGCATTGGCAAAAAATGGCGATCAGGTTAAAGAAGCTTGGAAAGCATATCGTTCACATACTAAGAAAAATGTAATGTGGATTTTCCCATCGCTTGTGGCGGATGGTGCAAAAAAATTGGAGGATTTTAAGGACGTTTTCAATAACGAGTCTGAACATCCTCAGCTGCTGGATAACTTGAAGCAAATAGGCTTTTATACTGACTGTTTGGGAAAGGCTCATTGGTCTATACCCGTAAAAGTAATAGATAAAGAAAATGCGACTCAAATGATTACAATCGCCAAAACACAATGTAAGGAAGGAAATTTTACAGCGCGTGAAATAGAGTTATGGATTAAACATTTAAAGCCTGTTTGGCGGGGTTCAATGGATGTCATGAAAACCGCACTGAATAATTGGTTTGAAGATATGAAAAAAGAACAACTCATCACTGAACACGAGCTTTCATTTAAAGCATTTGTTGGTGAGTAAGAGGGCTATAACAAACAACTTATGTGGGACTGCTACAGCTTGGCTCAGTTTCGCTTCGCTACACATTTTAGCCAATCTGTATCAGCCCCATAGTTGGGCGTTATCTCCATAGAAATTTTAATCCGAAACTGAAGAGTTAGAGCAAAGGGTCTATGACGCTTTTGTCCAAAAACGAGTCACATATCTGCTTTAAAACAAACAGGCGACACCGATGTTAAACAGGTGAGCCATGGTGATTAGCGAGACGACCGTCCGCCCCATGGACGGGGCGGTCGAGCATCCAGGGAGGGACTTGCTGCGTGTCGGTGAGCGAACATCATGGCAAGCCTACGTGAGTGGATATCAGCCAACGAATATGCGTGGTCAGTGTAAATTAATCTGGTTACCATAACTTTGCTAATGCTATTACTCACCTTTAGTGCATTAAATCTACGCATTTTTGTCTCAAAGCGTACTACCTATGTCTTTAAAATCTACAGATTACGCTCATGTAAAAAAGGTGAGCCATGGTGATTGGCGAGACGACCGTCCGCCCCATGGCCGCTTTTTGGCATCCATGCCATCGCGGCATTTGTGAATCCTTTCACATCAGACGGGGCGGTCGAGCATCCAGGGAGGGACTGGAACAGCGTCCCTGTTTAACTGCCAGTTCGCCGTCCATGGCTCTCGTTCATAAGTGTAGAAACCCTAGGTTTCTATTCACCGTGTCGGTGAGCGAATGCCATGGCACGCCTATAAGTCGGTGCCTGCATACAGAAAGTTCCCAACAGCTTAAGTTATAAGTCACTCAGTCGAACTATATTTTGCACTTTTTCCAACGCACTTTTGTCCAAAAGCTTGCTACGTATTTCTTTAAAACTTACAGGCTACACCGATGTTAAACAGGTGAGCCTTGGTGATTTGCGAGACGACTGGCCGCCCCATGACCGCTTTTGGGCATCCATGCCATCGCGGCATTTGTGAATCCTTTCACATCAGATGGGGCAGACCTGCCTCCAATGATGGATTTAACTGAATCCGCATTAGCTAGCGCAGTACCTTGCTTAAAAACGCTTGGGTACGGGCTTCTTTGGGGTGGCTAAATAGTTCATCGGGTGGGCTAGATTCGACCACATAACCGCCGTCCATAAAGATCACGCGATCGGATACATCCCGTGCGAAGCCCATTTCGTGGGTGACAATCACCATGGTCATGCCCTTGAGCGCTAAGTCTTTCATCACGTCTAGCACATCACCGACCATTTCAGGATCGAGCGCCGATGTTGGCTCATCGAACAGCATCAAGTCTGGTTCCATCGCTAATGCGCGGGCAATGGCGACCCTTTGCTTTTGGCCGCCCGATAGACTAGCGGGGTAGGCATTGGCTTTGTCACTTAAACCAACCTGCGCCAGTAGGTCGAGGGCTTTGGTCTCGGCCTGAGCGGGCGTCATCAGTTTTAGACTAATGGGCGCTAAGGTGATGTTTTGAATGACGGTTTTATGGGGGAACAGGTTAAAATTTTGAAACACCATGCCCACTTTCTGCCGCAGTTTATCTACGCAGGCGTTTGGCGCTGTGATCAATTGACCTTCGATCTCGATATCGCCTTGGCTTGGCTGCTCTAACAGATTGATACAGCGCAAAAAGGTACTCTTGCCACTGCCACTTGGACCGATCACGCTCACCACTTCGCCCTGATGAATATGCTCGCTAATACCCTTGAGCACTTGGTTATCGCCGAAGTTTTTATGTAGGTTGGTTATTTTAATCACTTTGTTTCAACCTCTTTTCAAATTTCGACAGCACAAATGTGAAGCTGTAGGTCAGGAATAGGTAAATAAGGGCGCAGGTAAATAAGGGCACACTGTCCTCGAAGGTACGGCTACGGATGATTTCACCGGCGCGCATTAAATCGACACCACCGATAAAGCCAATGACGGCGGTTTCCTTGAGGAGCACGATAAATTCATTACCGAGTGCGGGCAGAATATTCTTAATCGCTTGGGGCAGAATAATCGACTTCATGGTCATGGCTTGGGACAAGCCAAGCGAACGGGCCGCTTCGGTTTGACCTTTATCGACGGCTTGAATGCCTGCGCGGATTATCTCAGAAATATACGCGCCGCTATTGAGACCAAAGGCGATGATGGCGGCGGTGATTTTATCGACATCTAAGGCTGAAAGCACGATGAAGTAAAGGATCACTAATTGCACAACTACTGGGGTGCCACGGATCACGCCGACATAAAGATTGGCGGGGAAGCGGATATACCACTTAGACGACATCTTCATAAAGGTGGTGCCAATGCCTAACACTGCGCCTAATAACATGGCGAAGAAAGTGACGATTAATGTCACTTTCAAACCATTTAATATCAGCAGTATGCCTATCATGCCGTCTTCGCCAATTGGGCTGAACAGCGAGCTGTTAATTGCGTCTATCATGCTGATATCACTTTATATGGGCAGAAACGAGCGTCTGATATTGGCCGTCAGCTTTCATCTTAGTCAGTGTTTTATTGATGCTCGCCAGCAGTTCAGGCTGCTCTTTCGACACGGCGAAACCATAAAACTCAGCAGGAAAATCCAGTTTAATCATCTTTAATTCAGGATTTTTAGCCAGATAGTTAGCGGCAGGTTCGCTGTCGAATAACACTAAATCCACCTTGGCATTTTTAAGCTCCATAATGGCTTCGAAACCCGTATTAAAGGCGGTGATATTTTGGGTGTATTTCTTCGACATAATGTCAGCGGTTGTGCCTAACTGCACCGCAAAGTGTTTGCCCTTAATATCTTCAAGTGTATGAATACTATCGTTATCTTTGTTAACCAGTACCACTTGAGTCGCTTCGTAATAAGGCTCTGAGAAGTTTACGTTGGCCTGACGTTCGGCGGTAATTGTCATACCTGAGGCGATAAAATCAATCTTGCCTGAGTTGAGTGCGACGATCAGTGAATCGAACTTCATGTTTTCGACTTTGAGCATCTTGCCCGCATCTTTAGCGATTTGCTTGGCCAGATCGATATCAAAGCCTTTGATTTCATCGCCACTTTGGCCGCCAACATATTCAAAAGGAGGGAAGGCGGCATTAGTGCCAACGACTAACACGTCATCGCTTTTTCCGCATCCAGCTAACAACAAGGTGGCAGTTAAGGTCAGGCCGCCTAATAACATGGATTTTTTCATTTAAGACTCTCTTGTCGATTTGATTGTGCTGACGGCGACTATAGGCAGATGAACAGATGGTGTCAATATTTATGCTTTAAAATTGATTATAAATGCATTTTTATGTTTGGGTTTTCGTCGTGGCTTTAAAACCACCTAATGCGATAGCTTCATTTGCTATTGAATTGTTTTTAAATGGTTAGCCTGTTGTGTGTCGATAGGTTTTGACTGTAAATTTCACGCTTATGGCGCAATAATTTAAATCAGTTTCTATTCATTCATTGAGTAAAAAGGTATTTTGCGAGCCATTGACTATAAATACTTGGCCAAATTGATTATTTTATTCTCATCTTAATCATCTCTTTTAGGGGCTATGGTTATTTTAGGTATAAATTAGGCTAAGCTTTAGGCTGGATTGCATGGCAATTATTGGAGCAAAATGTGAGATATCTTAGTTTAGTGTCGCTTGTTTTTTTATTAAATTTATCCACGTCTGTGAGTGCTGAAGAGCAAACTCAATGGCATTACAGCTTAGGTATCCACGATTTTGTGGTGGATGAGGAGAACTCACACACCTTGGGTGCAAACATGAGTTTATTGATTGCACATCGAACCGCATCGAATATTCAGCTTTTGGCTTCGCTCGATGTTTTCCTCGATGTGGATGTGGATGATTTAGATCCTGACCATATTCCTATTTGGTTCAAGTCTGATTATGCGGCGATAGGTGAACTCTATCGTTTCAACCCCGAGTTTTTCTTTGGTTGGCAGGTGGATTTACAGGGCAAACGTAATACGGTTAGCTCGGTAGAAAAGCAACTTAAGTTATTTCCCGCATTAACTGCTAATTACCAAGATCAGCGGATGCAGGCTCAGTTAAAGGCGGGCGCGGGATATTACTTCATGGAGATTGATGATGATGTACCAAGAACCCGTGGTTATGATAGGGGCGATTTTGGTAATGATGGGCTAGCTTACACTGCGATGGGCAGTTTTGGCGTGGATATCACACCTCAATTACATATGAGCGCTGCGGCGCAAACTTGGCATGATGGTGATGCATGGCTTGAGGATCAATATCGATTTGACCTGACCTACCAAACGAATTTCTGGGCTGAGCATAGCCAGTGGGTGTTGAGCGTCGAACATACTCAATACAATCTTGACCACTATGCCAAGGTCGATGTGAATTCACCCGAATATCTGCCCATTTTACCCTGGGATAACGATACTCTAGTGCGTTTGAGTTTAATTGTGCCTTGGTAACCCTGATTGCCTCTAGAGGCTGGAGGCGTTTAAGGCACATTTGCGCGAGCCCGAGAACTAAGCCAAAAATTGAAACTATTTATCGGCTAAGTGTTTCTCAACCAAGGTAATCATGGCCCTGGCCGCGAAGGATAATATTTGATCTCTGCGCCAGAAGAGTGACAACTCCCAACGCAGTTCGTCACTCGCTAATGGAATATTAACCACCCCTGAGACGCTATAACGCCGCGCAATAGAGCGTGGCAGTATCATTACCCCCGTGCCCGCTGCCACTAAGGCGATACCAAAATCGGCTTGACTGACACGGGTGATATTCTGGGGAGTAAATCCCGCAAGCTGGCAGGCCGTGAGCACTAATTGGTAGAGGGTGTACTCGGTTTCGAACATGACCTGAGGCTGCTCCTTCAGATCGATAATCGACAGTATTGCTCTGGAAGCTAAAGTATTTTCCCTTGGTAGTACGACAACCATAGGATCGTTAAATATCCGAATGCCATCGTAACCCTGGTCGAAGTTGATAATCCCTGTGGCGAGTTCAATCTCACCTTTTTGGATCGCCGAGGTTTGTTCTACACCGCCACGGACGAGCAAGTGCATGTCAATTTGCGGATATTGCTGGCGATACTTGGCAATAATCGGAGCAAAAATCTCGGCGCTACCCAGCGGAGCTAACCCGAGCTTGAGTTCACCTGCGGTTAAACTGCGCTGGGCACTGAGTTCGGCCAGCATACGTTGCCGTCCGGTCAGTAATTCCTTGCCATGGCGATAAACGACTTCTCCCGCTTGGGTAAGTTTCACTTGAGTGCCGCGTTTGCCCCGCTCGAGTAGCACTAAATCGAGTTCTTCCTCTAATTGGCGTAGGGCTTTTGAGAGTGTGGGCTGAGTGAGGTGAAGTTTTTCGCTGGCCTTACCAAAACCGCCTGCATCAACGATTTCGATAAAATAGCGCAGCACCTTAAGATCCATGTTTACTCACCTTAAATACATTCTTAAAATTTATGGATTACATTCTTAATATTCATTTTTTTTATTAAATAGGCAAGCTTAAAATAACCCCATAGCAACTTTTAGTGTAAATCGAGGATCCACATGTCCTTCCTACAAGCCACAACACGTCGATGCCGTTATGGGGCTTTATTATTAACCCAAATTGGCCTGTTTTGTTTATTGTCCTTTGCCTGCCACTGGTTTGCTTCTTGGGCACATTTACCCGTGCCAGGCAGTGTATTAGGTTTAGGTATCCTACTGATTTTACTAGCGACTAAGTTGATCCCTGAGAATGCTGTGCAGCTCGGTGCCGCCTGGCTAATCGGTGAGTTATTACTGTTTTTTATTCCGCCTGTGATAACCGTTATCAAATATGAAGGACTGTTTGAGCAATATGGGGTCAATATCCTGTTTACCTTAGTCATGGGCAGCGTGTGTGTGATGGTCGGCACAGGATTTGTAGTAGATAGGGTGTTTCGCTTCGAGCGTCAGCTCAACATTAAAAAGCATGCGCGTCACCATGCTAAGGCCATTTAGGATGTTTAACCTAGATCTCAGCGCTGTGGGTTTATTCTCGTTATTGTTTTCTCAAGCAGGGCTAGCACTGCTTAGCCTATTGCTGACCCTATGCAGTTATTTTGCCGCCAAACGTTTATATCAACGCCATAGAGTCTGGTGGCTAGCACCGATAGTATTCGCCCCTGTGGTGATCACTCTATTGGTATTTAATTTAGAAATTCCCTTACCGACCTATTTTGAATATACCCATTGGTTAATGGCCATGTTGGCTCCGGCGACCATCGCCTTTGCGCTGCCGATTTACCGCGAACGCCAGTTGATCCGTCAGTATCCACTTACTCTCACTTTGGGTGTAGTTGCAGGGCTATTTTTGGGGATGATCTCGAGTTGGTTGTTAGTGAAGTTTGTGCCCCTGCCTATAGAGCTTTCGAAGAGTCTGTTCGTGCGCTCAGTATCGACGCCCTTTGCTATGGAGGCCACAGGTGCCTTTGGTGGCGTGCCAGAACTCACCGCCATGATGGTACTTATCACTGGGATTATCGGTATGTTAGTGTGTGAACCTTTATTTAAACTGATGCACATTCGAACCTCCTTAGGCAAAGGTGTTGCGCTGGGTGCCTCTGCCCACGGTGCGGGTGCTGCCAAGGCCAGTGAGTTAGGTCAGCAGGAAGGCGTGATTGCGAGCTTAACTATGATTTTTATTGGTATTGCTATGGTGCTGGGCGCACCGGTTTTTGCAGTGATTTTTAGCTAGCTTGAGTTAGCCATCTTAACGTTAGTTTGATTTTATTACCTTGAAATGATTTTGTTTTGCCTCTTAGGGCGCTAACCTCTGCTTGGGTTATGCGCCCATTTTTTTATCTAGCCATTTATTCGCTAGTAGCACTGTAACGCAATTTAATCGAGTAGAGACCTATGATGGACAAGAAGGCAAGCAAGTTGAATGTGAGTTTACGACCGATAACCCAAAGCGATCTCGAGGTGATCTTTACTCATCAAATAGATCCCGTTGCTTGCCAATTAGCGCAATTTCCACCACGGGATCGGGAGTCATTTTACCGTCATTGGCAGCAAAATATTCTCGGGCAGGAGGCCGTGCTTGCAAGGGGAATAGAAGTCGATGGTCAGCTTGTTGGCAATATTGGCCATTGGCATGCGGATGGGCAGGCACTCATTGGCTACTGGATTGACCGTGCATTCTGGGGGCGCGGTGTTGCAACCCTGACCTTGTACGCATTTTTGCCTTTAGTCGAATCAAGACCACTTTTTGCCCATGTAGCTCAGCATAATTTGGCTTCTCAGCGGGTGTTGCTGCGCCATGGATTTGCAAAGACGGGCGTGTTAATTCAAGAAGAGGGGGATACTGCTCCACTAATTGAATTTAGGTTGAAATAAAGCTTATAAAATGAAAGGCAGCCAAACACGGGCAGGACTGGTGGTTATCAAGCGGATTGAACCTGATTTTAAAGCTAATTCTTACCCTTATTACTCTCTTGCCATTCGCTGGGATGAATTAACTCGTGTGAGCTTAATATACAAGCCATAAACAGCCTATATACAATCCATTAGCTATTGTTAGTGAGCCCATCGCAAATAGCCGTTTTGGGCCGAGAATGTTAATACTATTTTCATAAACTGGCGTCAGTATTGAATATTGTCATCGAGCCATATTCCATTGTATCGAAATTATGTTAGATTCTGGCGAACTGATGGAGATAGAGGTATGTTTATCACTGTCATCAACAGTTCTCCACAGGGCAGTTACTGCAATTAAAGCTAAAATTTGCAGAGAAGTGTCAGGAAGTTACACCAATTCAGAGTCTGCTTATGCAACCCAATTTATTTCCCGAACAAAGAAATGTTAACCGTGGAACTAGGCTGATACCCTCGTCGGTTGAAGCCAAATCTTACCGCGGTCGCCTACAACGTATGGTTGGCAGTGTGTTGCTGACCTGCAGCGTATTACTGAGTCTCTCTGCCTGTGCGGCTAGCAAGGCTAACACGCCGCAAGAGGGTGAAGCATTTAGCTACGCTTGGTTAAAAGGCTATGCCCATACGCTGGCGTCAGAGTCCTATGTCAGCCATAAAGGCGAATTGCCAAAGAGCTTACAGGGCATGAGCTGGGATGATTACCAGCAATTCCATTATAAGAAAAAGGCCGCCATGTGGCGTGAGGATGATTCGGAGTTTCGCGCCGAGCTGTTTCACTTAGGCCTTTATTTTGATACACCAGTTCACATCTATGAGCTTGATGGGGGAAAGGCGGAGCTTATCGAATATTCCCCCTCGATGTTTGATTATGGCAAATCTAAAGTGAAGGGCAGTCAGATGCCAAAGGACCTAGGTTTTGCTGGCTTTAGAATGCAGTTTAATACTGACTGGCAACGCGACGTAGTCGCCTTTTTAGGGGCGAGCTATTTCCGTGCGGTAGGCCAAGAAATGCAATATGGTCTTTCTGCCCGTGGTTTAGCGATAGATACAGCATTACCGAAACCTGAAGAGTTTCCAATGTTTACCCACTTCTGGTTAGAGAAGCCACAACCTGGTTCTAACATTGCGACTGTGTATGCTTTGCTTGATTCACCGAGTGTGACAGGGGCTTATCGTTTCGATATCGAGCCGGGTGAGCGTTTAAAAATGAAGGTCGATGTGGCGATTTATCCACGTAAAGCCATCGAGCGTTTAGGGGTTGCACCGCTAACGAGTATGTATATGGTCGGTGAAAATGATCGCCGCACCGGTTACGACTGGCGTCAAGAGATCCATGATACCGATGGCTTAGCCATGCACACGGGCAATGGTGAATGGATTTGGCGTCCGCTAGCTAACCCAAGTAACTTACGTTTTAATGCCTATAGCGATGAAAATCCAAAGGGGTTTGGTTTACTGCAGCGGGATCGTAACTTCGATCATTATCAGGATGACGGTGTTTTCTATGAAAAACGTCCGAGCCTGTGGATCGAACCAACGGGGAACTGGGGTAAAGGTTCGGTACAGTTAGTGGAAATTCCAACCCTAGATGAAACCTTCGATAACATAGTGGCCTTCTGGAATCCTGCTGAGCCCATCCTGCCCGGTCAAGAATTGCTCTATAGCTACAACATGTACTGGGGCGGAATTCCACCCGTTCAGTCGCCACGCGCCCGTGTAGTGGATACGTTCACTGGCCTAGGTGGTGTGGTTGGCCAAAAACGTAAGTACTATAGCAAGCGTTTTGTGATTGATTTTGCTGGTGGTTCTTTACCTATGTTAGGCAAAGATACCCAAGTGAAGGCGGTGATCAGCACCTCCCAAGGCCGTGTGGAAATTGAGTCTGCCCGTCCTCTCGCATCGATCAATGGTTATCGTGCCATGTTTGATATTGTGCCTCCAGAAGACAGCCTAGAGCCGATAAACCTGCGAGTGTACTTGGAGGTTGAGGGACAGCCACTTACTGAAACTTGGATGTACCAGTGGACTCCGCCACCAATGGATGACCGCGAATTGCACAATGCGGGTCATCTGCAATAAGCGATTCGTGAGCCATTAACCAAAAACGCCAGCTAATTTAAGCTGGCGTTTTTGTTTTGGCTTTATTTTTGTACGGCTTGATAGGCTAAGACTAGATTATCTAGAAAATGCCCCAGCAACTGATTCATTCGAGTCGTTGATTGTCCCAAAATGAACTCTGGGTTTTGAATATATGGCATTTTCTGTGTGCTAGAAAAAGCCTGTTCTTGGGTAATTAGTGGCGTTAATTGGCTACTGATAAATTCAAGATGGCATTGAAATCCAAAGACTATATGTGTGTAACGTACAATTTGCCGTGGGCAAGCTTCACTTGTGGCGAGCACTTCGCAATCGGGAGTGAGGCCTGGCATATCGTTATGCCAGTGACCGACCACTTCAGTTGTCGAAAATGACTTAAGGTTAACATCACTTTTTCCTGCCGCCGTTAGCTCTATGGGAAAGTAACCAATCTCGGTATGTGGGCTCTTTTGATAACAGGCACCTAATGCCTCGCCGATTAACTGTGCCCCAAGACAAACCCCCACAACGGCTTTATTTTTTTGGATAGCTTGTCTGATAAACCTTTGTTCTGCTTGGCTATCAAAATATGAACAATCACTTTGGCATGTTGCGGGAGACTGGGGGCCGCCGAGGATAATTAATAGATCAAAACCATCACTATTGTCGGGTAAAGCTTCACCTAGATAGATTCTGCTAAAGCTCATACTGTAGTTTTTGCTTGCGGCCCAATCGCTAAAATAGCCTGGACCTTCATAGCTTTCATGGATAATGCAATGAATGCGCATCGAGTTTTCCTGTGTCTTTTATGGGATAACACTATGCTACAATCCTTTTTATTTGGCTGAATAACGTTATATGGACAAGTAATGATGCTAAGTCGCCAACTCGATTCGATTAATGCCATAATTGAGCAAGCGCCTAATATGCCTTCCTTTATAAAAACGATTGAGATGCAGAAGGGTTATGTGGATGTTTTACACCAGCACTGTTGGCATCAGCTTATTTTTCCGCTCCAAGGCCTGTTACAGACAGAGGCAAATGGGGCACTGTTTTTGGTCCCCCATACCACAGCGCTTTTTGTGCCTGCAGGTGTCATGCATGAGTCTGTTGCTATTACAGATACCTGCTTTATTGGCGTCTATTTGAATCCTATCTATGGTCGAGATTATGGCGCCACGATTAAACCCGTCGCTATGAGTACTTTTCTAAGGGAGTTAGTGTTAACGCTCAGAAAACAATGTGCTTTTAATACCCCAATGAATATTGAGCCAATGGTTCAAGCGCCAATACTGCGTTTGCTTGAGGTGTTATACGATCAAATTAAAAGTGCGGAAGGACAGACGTTTAAGTTACTGATACCGCAAGATAGGCGCCTAAAACAGATTTTTGAGCATTTAACCCAAACGCCAGCTTTAGATTTCTCTTTAGCGAAATGGGGTGAGATGGTTGGGGCATCGGAACGAACATTGTCGAGGTTATTTGTGAGGGAGTTTGGTTCTTCATTTGTATTATGGCGTCAACATTTGCGGCTGATCTATTCGCTGTCGTTATTGGCCACTGACCTATCAATACAGAATGTGGCCCACCAAATCGGTTATCAAAATGATTCATCCTATATCAAAGCCTTCAAGGAGCGTTTTGGGATGACGCCACAGCGATTTCGATTAGGCGATCATGGGGTATAGCTCAGTTACGACTTATGATAACGATCACTCTATTTAAATGGATTTTTTACACGTAAAATCAATGTGTTACATGCTTTTTAAGGTTATTCATATAGTTAAATAAAATGAAGCCTGTGTTAATTGTAAGCATGCTACTGAGTTATTGAGGGCTAATTCACTTTTTGACAATCTAAATAATTTTTCACTGTAAAAGAGGTTAAATATAGGCGTAATCTGTGGGCGTTATTGCTATTGGTATTTGCGACAGTGCTGGGCTGCGGTACGTTAGTGGGCTGGCGGCGGATTGTGCATACCGTTGGGGGAAAAATTGGTTCATCGAGTATGACTTATGGCCAAGGTATTGCCGCACAGGTCACAGCGGCCGTATCGATTGGGATTGCTAGTGTGACGGGCATGCCAGTATCGACGACTCATATTCTATCTTCAGCCGTTGCGGGCACTATGGTGGCTAATCGTTCAGGGCTTCAGATCCAAACACTCAAGCAAATCATGCTCACATAGCCAAGCTCCCGATGAGGTTGCTGCTTTTGTTGCGCAGCTCGCCAAACTTGGTGGGGCTCGGATTAATATTGAGGATGGCAGTGCAGGTGTTGCTGATATGGTGGCAAAAATTAAAGCTATTCGCGCCGTTTTACCAAGAAAGTCCCATCTGTGTACTTGTCTCCTCTGGTTTCTTTTCAAGCAGACTTGGCTCAGGGAGATCAATGTGCGCTGCAATCTGCTCCCGCAGCTTTTGATATAGGCGAATGGCAAGTTCTGGCGCGGTTTGATTATCGGGAGTATGGATAAAAAGATAGGGCTCGCGGCCTTCGATGAGCCAGAGCGGCAGTTGCTTCAGCCAATTGGCAAA
>Ga0210009_1000022_pt1 | contig 227655 bp, 252 predicted proteins | sample CryGeyCG2114_065_FD_185457 | JGI IMG/M metagenome (GOLD analysis project Ga0210009, IMG submission 185457) | Groundwater microbial communities from aquifer - Crystal Geyser CG12_big_fil_rev_8/21/14_0.65 (SPAdes) (version 2) | ecosystem: Environmental > Aquatic > Deep subsurface > Groundwater ...
TTCCAACGATTATGCATCGTCTCGACAATTTGAATCACGCCGCGATCAACGTCTTTATTGGATTTTGCAATCTTCATATGAAATGAGTTCCAATTATTATTGTAAGCTTCAAGGCGCTTCATTAAAAAAGCATCATCATTGGTTCGAAGCACGCGTTTTTCAATCGGACCGATAAAAGACTGCCATACGAATTCAAAGTCGCTAGCGATTTCATCTGGAAGAAGTCTTGTAAAGGTAATTCCAGTAATAAGAGTCGCTCGATGAAGGGCTTGGTCAATGTCGTGCCCAAGTGCACCTGGAGCCCAGTAAGGCGTATCAATTGTAATAAGCATTTCTTCTAGAGCGTGAGTTAGCTTGGTATCAAGAACAGAAAGCTCGCTGATATCGGCATACATGGCTAGTACTGTATCTACAGTCGCTGGGCGAGTCATATCAAGGTTTGATAATGAACCACGAAGAGATCCAACGTTTTCTTCAACTCCCACGAATTCTTGATAAATAGTTCTTAGATCTTTAGAGCAGCCTTCGCCGCCGACAAGACATTTTGATTTCCAATTATCCCATCTGATGGAGAGTTTCTCGTAGGTTTTTTTGACTTCGATCATATCACTTGAAAGTGGTTCGACTTTTTTAATGAGAAGGTAATACTCGTTGGCCATACTCCTTAGCTGTGGAACAACATAGCGGCGAAAGCTATCACTTGGAATACGGCTATCAAGAGTATTGAAATGATAAGAGACCTTATCTTTAGGCATGAGCGGGTGTTTTGGCTGGGCCAAAACTAAGGCTGGAATAAAAAACAAAATGAAAGCGAATTTCATCCCTTTATGCTGCCACTAGTAGCTTAGGCAGGCAAGACGAGGAACGTTTTAGGCAGCAGCGCGGACGCGACGACGAGACTTAGCTTCCATATGCGCTGGAAGCTCACAGATCGTCTGAAAACGATTAATCCAAGAGTCTTCTTCAGAGTAGACATTAATATCTACGTTATGAGGCATATCAGTATGAACAAGCTCTTTTGGAAAGAGTTTGACTGGAATATCTTTAAGCTTAAATGAAAGAGTAATATGGTCTGGAAGATTGCCAGAATAGATAGCGGCTAAACAAACATAGGCGCCAACGTCACTAGCAGAAATAACAACTTCTGATCCAGCACGAATCTTTGAAACAGCTTTTAAAAATTTTGTGGCATGTTTTTTCACATCATGACTTTCAAGGTTTCTAAAGCGACATAATTGTTCGCGGTCACGTCGAGATAGCTCACGTTTTTCATGACTTGCAAGACCTAGAGGAGCGAACTCACTCATTAGAAGATCACATAAATGTGGATCTGAAATGGCCGCACTAAAACTAATGGCTTGGGGTTTTCCGTTATGATGCAGTTCAATTTCACAGCGTTGTTTTTTCGCCACGTTAGCCCCCAAAGAATTGTGAAGAGTTCTTTAACAGTAACCCTGTCGGCAAGATGGTCAAAATTGTTGAGGAGAAGGGATAGATTAAATTGATAAAGTACTGAAAAAACAGAAAGGGGCCTAAGCCCCTTTTTGTTTAGTTTATCTTTGAAACTGACAACCCTAGTTGCCACTGTTCGATTTGGTGGCTTTCAGCGGCTTTGCCAGCTATAAGCTCGCTAGCTAGCGTTTCACCACAAATATAGTCTTTATGCTCGCTGATGGCCTTTTCAAGCTCGCCATCGCACTCATATTGAACGCTTACACGATCATCAACTTTTAGCCCGATATCCTTTCTTGTTTTTTGAATACGATTCACAACTTCACGAGCTAAGCCCTCACGAATGAGCGAATCATCAAGCTTACAATCAAGATCAATGGAGATCAGACGATTTGATAGAGCTGATGTTCCAGGTTTTGCTTCTCTAAAAATTAAGAAGTCATCACTGACAAATTTTTGTCCTTGGATTTCAAGCTCACCATTTTGCTCTAGCTTTTCCAGATCAGAAGCTCCTAGGCCTTGAATCGCTTTCATATAACGACCCATCTCTTTACCAAGACGTTTACCTAAGACAGGAAGATTTGGTTTCGCATAAAGATTAATGAACTTAGCTTCGTCCGTTTCGTAGACGATCTCTTTAACGTTCAGTTCGCCTTTGATGTATTCTTCAAGCTTTCTGATTTCATCAAGAAGTGCTTTGTCTTTATGGATTACACTTAAGCGGCGAAGAGGTGTCTTCACTTTGATATTTTCTTGAACGCGCTTTTGACGGCCAAGAAGAATAAGCTGCTGCATTCTACCAACGGCATCTTCAAGTGAAGGCTTAATGAGTTCTTCATTGGCGACAGGGTAGTCACAAAGATGAACTGATTCTGGTTGAGAGTGACCTGCAAAAGCTGAAAGCTGCTGATAAACATGCTCTGAAAGAAATGGTGCAAAGGGTGCCATGGCAATCGAGAGTTCACGAACAGCAGTATATAAAGTTGAGAACGCTTTTTTCTTATCGTCAGTTAAACCTTCACCCCAGAAACGATTTCTATTAAGGCGAATATACCAATTAGTTAAATCTTCGATGAAGTTAAACAGCGCCGGCACAACATTGTAGAGATGATAAGCTTCCATCTCTTTAGCGATATTCTTCTTAAGCGTTTGAAGATTTGATAAAAGCCATTGGTCAGTAATGTTATCACTTAAAATAAAATGATCTTTAGCATTCCAGTTATCAACACCGGCATATGTATGAAGAAACTTAAATGAGTTCATCCAAGGCAGTAGTGCCTTACGTACCATCTCTTTCACACCAGCATCAGAAAAACGCTGTTCTTCAGCTTTAACAAGTCCTGAGTTGATAAGATAAAGGCGTAGAGCATCGGCACCATAAGTTTCCATCAGCTCATCTGGAGCTGTGTAGTTCTTAAGACGCTTACTCATTTTTTTGCCGTCTTCGGCCATCACGATACCGTTAACGATGACGTTTTTAAACGCAGGCTTATCAAAAAGCGCTGTCGATAAAATAGTTAGTGTGTAGAACCAACCACGAGTTTGATCGAGTCCTTCAGCAATAAACTCAGCTGGAAAGCCTTGATCAAAGAGTTCTTTGTTTTCAAAAGGGTAGTGAAGTTGAGCGTATGGCATCGAACCACTTTCAAACCAACAATCCAGAACTTCTGTAATGCGTTTATAAGTTCCAGCTTCGCCGTCGACTTTAAATTCGATATTATCAACGTGCTCTCGGTGAAGATCACTGACTTTAACACCGGAGAGTTTATCTAGCTCTTCAATCGAGCCAACGCATTTAAAGTTTCCAGACTCTTCGTTGTGCCAAATTGGAAGTGGGGTTCCCCAAACGCGGTTTCTAGAAATAGACCAGTCGCGAGCACCTTCTAACCATTTACCAAAACGTCCGTTTTGAAGATGATCTGGAACCCAGTTGATCTGTTTATTGGAAGCGAGCAAGCGATCTTTAATTTTTTCAACACTCACATACCAAGATGGAATGGCTTTATAGATAAGTGGAGTGTCTGAACGATAACAAAAAGGATAGCTGTGAACGAGCACACCTTGCTCAAACATTTTACCAGCTTCTTTAAGATCTTTCATGATCTGCTTATCAGCTTCTTTAACTTGAATACCCTGATAAGGTGGAACTTCTTTTGTGAATTTACCAGCATCATCAACTGGACAAACAATTGACGTGATTCCAGCTTCTTTCATAATTCGATTATCGTCTTCACCAAAACCAGGTGCTGTGTGAACGATACCAGTACCTGCATCAGTACTGACGTAGTTATCATTTAAAATTACGAAACAGCCATTGTCGGCTTCATTGGCAAAGAATGGGAACAAGGGCTCGTAGCGTTTGCCTTTAAGTGTGCTTCCCTTGAATTCTTCTACAACTTTCATCTCGCGTTTTTTGCTATAAGACTCAAGACGATCTTTAGCGAGAATGAGCTTTTCACCAGCTTCTTCAACCAGAACGTAATCAATATCAGCACCAGCACAAAGAGCTAAGTTCGATGGGAGTGTCCAAGGAGTTGTCGTCCAAGCTAGGACATATTTATCTTCATCTTTAAGTTTGAATTTAACAGTGACAGCAGGATCTTGAACGTCTTGATAATTTTGTCCGGCCTCAAAGTTCGATAGAACTGTTCCAAGAGCGGTCGAAAAAGGAACAACACGAGTCCCTTGATAAACTAAATTCTTTTCCCAAAGCTGTTTGAAAACCCACCAAACAGATTCCATGAACGTGACGTCCATCGTTTTGTAATCATTTTTAAAATCAACCCAACGGCCGATACGAGTAACAGTTTTTTCCCATTCGTTAACATAACGATCAACGATGGAGCGACATTCGTCGTTGTAACCTTTTACGCCTAATTTTTTAACCGCGTCTTGCGCCGACATGCCAAGTTTCTTATCAATCTCATGTTCAACTGGAAGACCATGACAGTCCCAACCAAAGCGACGTGAAACATAACGACCTTTCATCGTAAAATAACGAGGAATAATATCTTTAAGAGTTGAAGCTAAAAGGTGACCGTGGTGAGGAAGGCCTGTGGCAAATGGAGGGCCATCATAAAAAATATAGGGCTGTTTGGTTTTAGTTTGCTCGAGTGACTTTTTGAAAATGTCCTTTTCACGCCACAGCTTTAAAACTTCATGTTCAGTTTCAACAAATGAAAAACCTGATTCTGTATTCTCGCTCACTTCACTACTCCCAGAGGGCCATACTCAAGCCAATGTTGGACCAAGGGATTCTAACAGGTTAGCCGCATTTTGGCCTGTTTCTGATGCATTTTAAGGAAATTCTTTCCCCGCTAGGTCATTTACCTCAAAGCCTCAAAACAAAAGGCTGATTTATCCGATAAAAAGACATGAAATTCATTGCGATATCAATTATTTACCTAATTTCATTTGGGCTTATGGCACAAGATGAAGAAATTGAAACCAAAGAGAAGATTCTGTCTCGTCAGGATTTTTACTCAGGTCAGTCCTATTCGTTGATCGATTGGGAGAAATTGGACACTGTGCAATGGCTCGATTTTGATGAATGGAAAGATGATAGTGCGCTTAAAGATCGTGAACCAAGATGGCGAAGAAACCTCAGAGAACGTGGTCTTGTTGAGCAAGTTGGACTTGGTCTTGAGTGTGTTGGTGATTGCCAAGTTTTCCGCGGAAGTGGTTCTTCACTTTTAAGATTTAGATCAGGAATTAATGAAGGCGATGAAATCGTTACAGCTAAAGATTCGTACGCTTGGATATTTCTTATGGATGGAACCATGCTTAGGGTTTCACCCAATACATCGATTTCGTTTAAAGAAATTAATATCTCTGCCAAAGTTGTTTTTCATCATGCCAGGTTGAATTATGGTCATGCGCTTTGGATATCAAGACAAACTCAAACGTTTGAGCCAAATAATTTAAAAGAAACGGATCCACTTTTTTTGCCGTTAAATTATTTTGAAGCGAATTTGTTTTCAGAAGTTCCAAAAGTGAATGATGCAAAATTCTATGTTGATGTTGAGCGTACGCCTATTATTCAAATGCAATATGAAAGACTCAATAAATTAATTGAAGAAAATAATCAATGGCATAAAGGTAAAGAAACAGTTTTGTTCTTAGTGATGCAAAATGGAACTGTTGTTTCGAAAAATCCTATTTTAGAAGCTATTTCACTAAGTGGAAATGAAAGTTTTGTCAAAAACAGAACGATGAAGGAAATTGGACTTAAAGACGATAGAGAAACGTCGGCGACAGCTTATATGCGTGGTTTTGATAATACTAGCTCTGAGAATATGGATACGGGAACTTGGTATCGTTTTGATCAACGAGGTCGTGAATTTTCAAAAGCGGAAGATGAACTTCAATTTGCTATGGCCGAATATATAACTCTTCGTATACCGACAATCTATGTCGCAAGAGAATTAATGTTAGCTCAGCGTAGTCAGTTTATTTACCAAGAGAAAACGAGACTTCAATTGGCGGCTGAAAATGGTTACAGGTTATGGTCAGGAGACTTAGAGTCTGGAGAGATTGAAAGTAGAGCAAAATTCATGCTTGAATATTCAAGACGTTCAGAGACAACTCAACTGATCGAAACAGATAAATTTAATCGCATTATGACAGCAAAGGGAGAAAAAATTCCTTCTGAGAAGTGGAGTGATGCTTTCTACTTAAAAGCTATTGATGCTTACGCCCTTGCTCCAGTATCAACTAAAACAGAATCTAATGAAGGCGAGATACTAAACAGTACAACAAAACCTTTATGGAAGATTATGAATGCCAGAAAAAACTTTTAAGCTCATTCTTGGAAGTCAAAGTCCAAGAAGAAAAGAACTTCTCACTCATCTTGATATACCGTTTACTATCGTAACTGCAGACTTAGATGAAGTTTCAACTCATAGCTTACCTGATGATGTTGTTAGAGATTTAGCTATTCAAAAAGGTCAGGCAGTTCTAACTCAATGTTTGAAAAATGATATTGTTGCAACACCTTTAGTCATTTCCTCTGACACTATTGTTTGTCTTGGAGATGAAATTTTTAATAAACCAAATGATGTTGATGATGCCCGAAGAATTCTTCAAACTCTTTCTGGAAAAACTCATATCGTTAGAACGGCAGTTGCCTACACTTGTCCAGATATGGAACCGTATAGTTTCATTGTTGCGACCGAAGTGACTTTTGATATCATTGCACCTGAAATTTTGGAAAGCTATCTTAAGACAGGTGACTCTCTAGATAAAGCTGGAGCCTACGGTATTCAAGGGCCGAGCTTAACTTTCATTTCAAGCATTAAAGGATCTTACTCGGCCGTGGTAGGTTTTCCTTTGTCCGATGTAGTAACTCACTTAAAGAAATTTATAGGTGATGAGTCAAAGAATTGGCGTGAAAGATTTATCAAATAAATTAACTTTTCAGGTCAAGGTTAAGCCTGCCAGTCGAAGTGAATCTATTGAGAAAGATGAGCAAGGTATAATTGTTGTTAAAATTCGCGCAAAACCAGTTGATGGTGAGGCCAATAAAGCGGTTATAGAAGCCTTAAGTCACTATTTTAAAATAGCAAAATCCAAGATAACCCTTGAATCCGGACCAAAATCAAAATTAAAACGCTTTGCCATCTCGTTTCATGAAAGTCATGATGATAAAGAGAAAAGATTAACTATCGAGAATTTTCTAAATGATTAAATCCTTAGTATTTTTAACATTTTTCACTTCAATGGTATTTGCTCAAACGCAGGTTCCTGATGATGGAAATGCTGAAAGTTCTGCTATTCAAAGCAAGATCAAAGAACTTCAAGATCTTAAGCCAGATCAATTTTCACAAAACGTTGAAAGTTTAAGAGCTCTTCTTGATCGCTACTTTGATAATAAAAAGAAAGTTTGTAACGGTGAATACTCAACCATGGTTTTAGGCGATGTAGGCGAGTTAGGTAAGACGGCTGACGAAGGCCGTAAACTATCTAAAGACGAGAGAAAAGTTTGTTTTAGAGAGATGAAAAATCTTCAAGTGAATTATATAAACGCGATTTATGAAGCTAGAAGAAAATACGTCTTATGGTTGCAAGAAAAGCAACTTGATGAATTAGGAAAAGTCAGAGACGAAGCCATTAAGCGCTTGCAAACTAATTTCGCTCGCTACTTAGATTAGTCGTTCGCCATTTCAGTCAAATCTACACTTTTATTACCAGCTGCCTTTAAAGGACGAAGGCTTTTAACACGTGTAAATGACTTGCGTGGACGAAGGCTAAGCTTCTTCAGTGACATAGGTTTAACTTGAAGGGTTGGTATACCCTCAAAAGTTACTGTGTCCAATTGAATGGACTTTTTTTCTAAAGTCTTCATGATGACTCCCAAAGTTAAACTTTGAATTCTTTCAAGCTTAACCTTCCGGGAGTAGAGCCTATAGAAATAGACTCATTTTGGGAAGGCGCCTTACTCGTATGACAAAGCGGCCAATAGCGTCTCCTTTTAGGGGACTAAAAAGTACCAACTCTCTTCGGCTAGAAGATTAGTCGACCTTAGCGGGACAATACCCGGTTAATTGCAATAATAACACGACCCGAAAATATTTCCATACTAGGTAAAAGTGGATGGTTTTCCCTACATGGTGCACAATTGTAACTAGTTGAAATTGAGGGCATTCTAAATCGTAATCAACGATAAACCCTCGATTTTTTAATGGAGTTTGTTCATGACATTTGCCCCATTTGTGTTGGCACTGACACTCATTTTATCGCTTACAAGCTGCGGTGGTATTCAAAAAATGGCTGTCGGTACTACTGCCGGACTCCTTTTTGATGCTGCTTATGAGATGGAAACTGAGCCAGATTGGGATCATTTAAAAGAAAGTGTAGGGCCAAATCTTAAAGTGGTCGAAGGACTTTATTCTTTATCTCCTGAAGATGATGATCTTTTAGTTGCGCTCGTAAAAGGTTACACGGCTTATGCGTTTGCTATTCATGAGACAGAAGCACTCGCAGATCAGTACAGTGATAAATCAAAATCAATTTCACTTTCAAAGGCACAGCATTTCTATTCGCGCGCTATTGAGTACGGACTAGAGTACTTTGTCGAACAGGGAATTACTTGGGATCAACTTGTAAAATCTCCTCGAGAAGAAGGTGGCGTTGAAGGTTTACTCTCAAAGAAACTATCAAGTGACAAAAGAACTCATGAGGCCGTCGCTTTTTTTGCGCAAGCGATGGGTGGATTAATCAATCTTAAAAAAGATGACATGACTTTAGTGGCCCAACTCGGAATTGTTAAAGGAATGTTTGATTGGGTTTGCAAAGAAGATCCAAATATCAATCACGGTGCCTGTCAATTATTCTATGCTGCTTACGAAGCAGGTCGTCCTCGTATGCTAGGCGGAGATCCTGAAAAAGGTCGTGAAATATTTAAAAAAGCCATTGAGCTAAATCCAAACAACTGGCTCGTTCATGTAACCTATCTTCAGTATTACGTGATTCCGATGGGTGATGAAGATGAGTGGGCGAGTGTAAAAAAAGTTTTAAATCAAGCAGAAGTCTTGAATCAAGAAGATTTGATTTGGAGTCCAGGCGCCGCGCCAAACGCTGCGTTTAAGGATAAATCCATTCGCGCCTTTCAAGCTGTTGCTCTTAAGCGTTGGTCGATTATTAAAAAATACGAAAAAGAATTTTTTTAGGAGATTTTTTATATGAAGTTTGCATTAATCGCAGGTTTGTTTTTAAGTTTCGCGCTTAGCGCTCAGACCGTTAAAGTTGGTGTGTTGGCTCCTGAGGGAACAACGTGGGCCAAGAAAATGGATGAGATGGCCAAAGAAATTAAAAAAGCAACGGATGGAAAAGTAAAACTTAGATTCTATTTTGGTGGCTCTCAAGGAGATGAACCAGATGTTCTTAGAAAAATCCGTGTCGGTCAGCTTCACGGCGGGATCTTTACAGGCAAAACTCTTGGTGAAATTGCAGGTGACGTTCGTGTTATTGAGCTTCCTTTTACTTTTGGCGCTGATCGCGAAAAAGCACTATCAACTCTTGGAAAGATGACACCTTATTTTAATAAGCAATTTGAAGCTGTTGGTTTTCAAAATATCGGTTTTTTCGAACTTGGTATGATCTATTTTGTTTCCCAAGTTAAAACGGAAAGTTTAGAAAAACTTAATGGGATTAAGATCTGGTCATGGGAAGGGGATAAATTAGTTGAAGCGATGATTAGTGAAATGAATCTTGTTTCAGTTCCCCTGCCGCTTCCAGATGTTCTTTCATCTTTATCAACAGGAATTATTCAAGCGGCCTACGCTCCTCCAATGGGAATGCTGGCCCTTCAGTGGAACACAAAAATTAAGTATATTGTCGACTTTCCTATCACCTACTCTGTTGGTGCTTTTTTGTTAGATCAAAAGATGTGGGACAAAATCCCGACTCAGTATCATGCAAAAATTAAAGAGATTAGCTCCAAGTATGTTGAGGATGTAAATAAGGCGAATGATAAAGATAATAAAGAAGCCTTAAGTGTGATGAAAGCTTCAGGAATTGAAATGTTAAAATTCCCTGAGGCAGATTTAAAAAGAGGAAAAGAGCTAAGAGCTGCGATGGTTAAAAGATTAAAAGGCCCGCTTTTTAGTGCTGAAGCTTATGACCTCTTAACAAAGAGTCTTAAATAAGGACGTCTCTATGGCATTGTTTCGCTTCATTGATAAGCTCATCGAAAAAGGATCATCTTATCTTTTGGTCATTTGTGTAGCACTTATGCTTTCTTTAAGTGTGTTTGCCATTGTCATGCGCTGGTTTGAAACCTCTTTCTTGTGGATGGAGCCCTTTGTTAGGCATTTGGTCTTTTTATCCACATTTTTAGGCGGAGTCGTGGCAACAGGTCGTGGAACTCATATCGCGATTGATGTCCTTAATAAAAAAATTGATATGAATGGACCTGAATGGGCAAAACGTCTCAGTCATAGAGTGATGAATTTAGCTTCTGCTCTTGCCCTTTGTTGGTTAGTTCGAGCTTCGTGGCAATTCATGAATATTGAAATGGAGTACGGCCATGAAGTCTTTTGGGGCATTCATAGTGGATTTTTAGTTGGTATTATTCCGTTTGGGCTTTCACTGATTGCTTATCGATTCATTTTTCGTTTCCTGCAAACCTTCACTAAGGAAGGTATTGCATGAGTGCGATATTCGCCAGCGCAGGGATTTTCTTTTTAGCAATTTTAGGCGTTCCGCTTTTTGTTATTATGGCCCTTGCTGCCATGACGGCTTTTAGTTTTACCGACGTCGAGCTCTCTGCCGTTGCAGTTGAAATCTATCGTATATCTTCGGCACCCACATTGTTAACAATTCCACTTTTTACCTTGGCCGGATATCTGATGGCAGAAAGTGGATCACCAAAACGACTTCTAAGATTAGCTGATGCTGCTCTTGGCTGGCTTCCTGGTGGTGTGGCGATTGTCTCCCTTGTTATTTGTGCTTTCTTTACAGCATTTACTGGTGCTTCTGGTGTGACGATCATCGCATTAGGCGGTCTTCTCTTTCCCATCTTAAAAAATGAAGGCTATTCAGAAGATTTCAGTCTTGGTCTTATTACGACATCGGGTTCATTGGGATTATTATTTGCTCCAAGTTTACCCATCATTCTTTATGGTATTGTCGCTAAAGTTGATATTGATCAATTATTTTTAGCAGGTCTTTTACCAGGTATCTTTCTAATTCTTGTATTGTCTTTATGGTCCATTAAAAATGGAACAGCGAGAACCGTTAAAAGATCTTTCAACTTTAAAGAACTGGTCGCAGCTTTTAAAGGTTCATTTTTTGAAGCATTACTTCCTGTTGGTGTTTTAACTGGCATCTATGGTGGCTACGTTACTCCAACTGAAGCTTCGGCGATGACTGCTTTTTACGTTTTAATTATTGAATGCTTTGTTTATAAAGATCTTCATCTCTTTAGAGATGTACCAAAAGTCACTTTAGATGCCATGAGCTTAGTAGGGGGCATTCTCCTAATCCTATGTTGTGCTCTTGGCTTAACCAATTATTTGGTCGATGAAGAAGTCCCAATGAAGATCCTAGATCTTATGCGCGAATATATTTCGAATAAATGGGCCTTCCTCTTTTTCTTAAATGTTTTCTTACTCGTTGTTGGCGCTATGATGGATATTTTCAGTGCCATTATCGTAGTTGTTCCACTTATTACACCAATCGCTGCTGAGTTTGGAGTTGACCCTGTTCACTTGGCAATTATCTTTTTAACAAATCTTGAAATTGGATATATTACTCCACCCGTAGGTATTAATTTATTTATTTCAAGCTTTAGGTTTAAAAAACCAGTGACGGAATTATATCGTGCTACATTTCCTTATTTAATTTTATTAGTCTTTGCCTTAGCTGTAATAACTTATGTTCCAGCACTTAGCCTTTGGTTGGTAGAACGTTGAAATATTTTGGACTCATCCTATTCCTCTTCATTTCAAATCTCTATGCAGGCAATGCACAGTTTTATGATTCTGTTGGTTTAGGTGAGTCTGATATCGATTCCTATGCAGGCCCACTTGATGCCAAGATGGAATACCGGTTATCCAATGGTAATCTTGATTTTGCAGATGATATATTTTCCTCTAACTACCTTGCCCCTGTTACTTCCAGCGCTCTATTTGAATTAGAGCAAACCTGGTTTGAAGATTTACCTTCTCAGTCGGCATGCCCAAACTCATATTTAGCAGAAAATATTGAATATATTAGGTATCTCTATCGACTTTTAACGCTTTCTTATCTTTATGAGTCATTTAAAGACTATCAAGAAACACTTTACGGATTTGGCCAATCTAGCCAAACATGTTCAATTTCTTATGATCTACTTTTTAGAAAATGTAAGCCAAAAAGTGAAGATATGAAAAAGTTCATTTCACGTGCCAGATCTGTTATTAATAAAGATATGGCCCTGCTTAGTCCTGAACGTTTTAATGATAAAGCACAATCAAATTGGTTAGCACGAGTTCGTAATACAAGAGAAGAATTAACACCTGCTCAAAGTCGTGTTCGTGGCTGGTGTGAAGGTAAAAAAGAAGGTTGCGAAAATTTGTCTTCAACCGAAGTAACGGCTGGATTGATTGAAGCTTGTAGCACTGATAAGGATCTCTTTAAAAGAATTTGTTCTGAAAAAGATGAGCTTTATGGTATTTCAAAATTACCACAAATCGCACCTGTCTTGGCCAACTCAAACGTTTTAAAAGTTATTAATACCGGCGGTCACGGTGAAGCATGTTTAGCTCGTTATGCTAGACTTCTATCAATTCGTGAACGATGGCATCCGCCTCTTGAGTGGATTATGCCTGCAGTAAAAAGTAAATTAACTTTTGGTGATTCTCGCTATCCGCAAGGTGTTTTGTTTTTACCAGGCGCTTTAAAAGAATTTGACGATAGAGGTTTGAGTGATTTTCTATTTTCAGAGCCTACCCCTGTAGCAAAACCTACGGCAAGACCAGTTGTTGCTGTTATGCCAACACCAACGGCTACTCCAATTATTATTCCTAAGAAAGAAGTAAAAGCACCAGTTGTAGTTGCCACGCCAAAACCAACTCCTACACCAGAACCTCTTTCACCTTTTGAGTATGCATTACAAATACATAAAAAGGGGTTAGATCCAATTGATGTCGATATGAAACGCTTCGTGAGCGAGCCAAAATTCACACCAAGAGTTATTGAAGTCTTAACAGAAGCTCTTAAAAAATATCAAACTCGTTTTGCTTTAGAGTCGATGAAAAATGCAGACAAACTAGGCTCTATTGATGAGCCAGTTCGCCTTATGTTTTTAAAGTTTTTGGTTGCACAAGATCAACATCAAGGGCTTTGGAATATTGTCAATGTCATTGGTCCAGAGTTTTATGTTGTGAATGATCTTGATAAAAAAACAGATCCTGTATGGGTAAAACTCAGCAACGAGCGATCGACGAATTTTAATTGGCAACTAACTATTGTTTCACTCAGAAAGAAATAATTTATAATCAAAATTGTAATTTCTCACTTTATCAAATAAATATATTTTGGGAACGAGTTGAAAGGGTCCTTGCGAGATATTGCAGCGAGTACTATCGGTGTTATCAATGACAAAATATTGAGGTTTAAAAGTTTGTTGCATATTAATTGAATAGTATGCAATCTCCCAATTTACTTTGTCTAAAATATAGCAACCCTTTGAATAAGCGGCGAGTTCTTCTTCTCTTTTGCTTCGATAATCAATCCAAGAATTAGTGACATTGATATCATTAAAAGCCGAGGACAAGAGAGATATATAACAAAAAGCAATAAAGTACTTTAAATTTGGCAATATATTTTTTTGATTAAAAAACATCATCATTAAAATGATCATTGAAGGAACGAAAGCATAAACTCGTAAGTGATAACCACTTAAGAAGAGGTTGACACTATCTCTTGTAAAAAAGTAGATACCAATATTAAAAACAATCAATAAACTTATGACGAGAACTTTATTCATTCGCTTTAAATGCAGTAAAATTAAAAGTACAACTGAGGCAATAAGGCTATAAAACATGGGGTAATTTCCATCAAAGGAATGCTTCGCCGAATATTTCAATACTCCAAAATGTTCAAATTTATTTATTCTATAAAAAATCGTAATTACGCATAAAATGCTCATGACTATTTTTAAAAGATAAGATGCAATTGGCTCTTTAAATAATTTCTTTTCTTTTAATAAATACAGGGTTCCAAAAATAATAAAGACGCTAAAGCCGCAGGAACTTTCATAGCCAAGGTTTAACAATACAGCACACGGTATACCTAAAATATAGCTCCATATCGAGTTACTATATTGCCAACAAAAAAAAGCCAACCATCCAAATAAAAGAGTTTCGGGCACAAGGCTTATATGAAAAGAATAAGTAATTAGGACAGAAAGAGAAAAGCTAATGAAGTAATAAACGAGCAGTTTTTGCTGTTTTTGTTTAAAAAGAAAGAGTGTTGTAACTAAAGCAATAAGAAATGGTGTTAAAGCAATCGCAATATTATGAAACAAATATATTGTTTTAAAACTAAATTCGGCATCAATCATCGACGAAGTAAGAAGGGCACTTAATTGAATGTATTGGCTTAGTGTTCTGTGGTTGATGTAGTGAAGATAGGGCGAGTTATTCATCATATGAAATAAGGCTTGAGAGCCATCGACCATTTCTACCCGATAATGCACTGCTGCCCATAGTCCGAGCACAAAAATCGTGCTGAGGTAGACGAATGAAAGTTTCTTGATTGAATTCATCGAAAAATTATACATCATTTATAAAAAATCGTCTTAACTGACGTCTTTTGTTGGTCATTATTTTTACGGCTAATCTAAAAGTACCGCTATAATGTAAAAAATAAAATTGGAATGAAATGGATCACAAAGATATTTATATTCTTGGTTTATGTTGTTACTCACATGAGTCGACTGTATCACTCATAAAAAATGGTGAAATTCTCTTTGTTTTAGAAGAAGAGAGAATTAGTCGTGAAAAACACACTTGGAAGTTTCCAATTTATTCCTTAGCAGCATGCTTAAACCAATTTAATCTAACGTTAGATGATATCTCTTTCGTCACTTTCTTTATTAAGCCATTCAAAGAAATTACTGGAAATGCACTTCATATGTTGAGGTATTTTCCTAAAAGTTTAAATCTTTTAAAAGCTGAGTACGGTGGTGGTGCTGGTTTGTCAGCGATGGAGAGGATTAATCTGTGCCGTCATATAAGTGAAACACTTAAGCAAACATTCAAAGCTAAAAGAAAGCCAAAAGTTCATTTTATTGAGCATCATCTTGCTCATGCTTCGAGTTGTTTTCATTTAAGTTCTTTTGATAAAGCCTCTATCTTAACAATTGATGGAAGAGGTGAGTCAACCACGACCTTATTAGCAAAAGGCGATGGGTTAGAAATAGAAAAACTTTTAGAAGTTCCCGTGCCACACTCTCTTGGCCATCTCTATGCCGCCATTACTGATTATTTAGGTTTTAATGCCTTTTATGATGAATGGAAAATCATGGGTATGTCAGCTTATGGAAATGATGAATATATTGCGGCTTTTGATGAGATTGTCATTTTATCAAAAGAAAAACTTTTTCAATTAGATCTAAGTTATTTTAATTTTCATACTCATGGAAATAAAAACTGGATGTCTGAAAAATTTATTAATCGCTTCGGTCCTAAAAGACAGCCCGAAGCTGAACTTAATCAACATCATTACGATATCGCGAAAGCCTTGCAAAAGGTGGTTGAAAAGGCTGGTGTTCATTTAGCCAATGAGCTTTATCGATTAAATCCAGAAACAAAGAACCTTTGTATGGCGGGTGGAGTTGCTCTCAATATTTTAATGAATAGAAAGATTATTGATCAAACTCCTTTTGAAAATATTTTTATACAACCGATGGCCAATGATGCAGGCACGGCGATGGGTTCATCTTTATATCACTGGCATAGTGTTTTAAAACAGCCTAGACGTGAACCATTCGAATCTGCCTATCTTGGTCCTGAATATTCGAATGATGAGATCGAGCAAGAATTAAAAAATAGAAATTTAACCTATTCCAAAGAAGAATCCATAACAAAAAAAGTTGCTAAGCTTATTGCTGATCAAAAAATTGTAGGTTGGTTTCAAGGAAGAATGGAGGCAGGTCCTAGGGCCTTAGGTAATCGTTCCATTTTGGCCGACGCAAGATCTACAGACATGAAAGACAGGTTAAATTTAAGAGTAAAAAACAGAGAGTTCTTTAGACCATTTGCGCCCTCTGTATTAAAAGAGCATGCTCATCAATATTTTGATTTACCTGAAAATATTGATTCTCCTTATATGATTTTATCTGCCATGGTTAAAGAAGATAAGCGCACGACCATCCCTGCAGTCACACACCATGATTTAACTGCTAGACCTCATACAGTTTCAAAAAAGGTTAATCCAAAGTATTGGGATTTAATTAATGAATTTTATGAACTTACTGGTGTACCGGTTGTGATCAATACATCTTTTAATGAAAATGAACCTATTGTTTGTAACCCTGGTGAAGCCATTGAATGTTTTCTTAGAACGGAAATGGATTGTATCGCCATTGGTGACTTTCTCGTTTCAAAATAAAAAAGGCCCAACTTTCGTCGGGCCTTCAAACTAACTATGATTAAATCTTAGTTATACTTGTTAGCAATTTTTGCAAGGCGTTTCTTAACTGAATCACCCATATCTAAAAGAAGAAGTACACCTGAGTTCTCACCATTAGCATCTTCGCCAACTAGAGAGATGTTACCAGTTCTTGTTCCTGAAGAGTAGAAACGGAATGTCGCAATTGATTGACCGATTCCAAGGCTACCAGTTGGAACAAATAGACCGAAAACTTTTGGACCAAGGTAAACACCTAGGTTATGAAATTGTGGGATAGAAAAAGCAACAGCTGGAAGACGACCACCAACTACACCTGGAAGTGCTCTGCCACCTGGAAGAGTTTGTGGTGGAAGCTGTTGAAGACCACCGTCAAATACATCTTTCAATGAAACAGATACTGCCATCAGTGTTCCAGTTGAATTGAAGTCTGGAGAAAGCTCAATATACGAATGAGTATATTTTGGAATATTGTAACGAAGTCCACCTTGAACTTGTAGGTTTTCAAAAACCATAGAGATAAGAACATTATCTTCTACAAGTGTAACAGTTGGCCCAATTACGCCAGGAATTGTGATGTTTCTACCGTCTGCGCCATCGCCGCATGAAGTAGAGATCAAAGCAGCACTAAGCAGCAGTGACGTCACGAGGAGTTTTGTTTTTCTAGCTGTCATAAAAAATGCGTTCATAATTTTCACCTAAGAAACGATGTTTCTTTGGTTCCTTCCCGTTTTTCAATCAACTTACGTACAGCTTCAACAAACGTCCTACGAACTACGGATCAGGATAATTTAAATTTAAAATACCAAGTTTAAATTTTAGTTCCAATAAACTTAGTAATTAACTCTTTGAGGTTACCAAGCTTATCAGTTCCAAATTTGGGGTCAATAATTTGATCGGAATATAATTCCACTTCTTAATGGCTAATCATCGATTACTAAAAATATTTTTAATATCAATAACTTGAGTCTTTTTCTTCGAGTTAAAACACTCAAGAAAATTCACTTGATCAATCTCTTCACTTTTTATGAAATTAGCCTAAAAAAATTGTCAATCGCTTCTAAGTTATCGTTTGCTTGTGGAGTAAAGGTTTTTACTCGAATCAATTCACAACCTGCTAGCACAGCTGCTTTTTGTCCTGTCGGCGAGTCTTCAAAGACAATTGCTTCATGTCCTTTTAACCCCCAATGCCTTAGAGCGCTTAAATAAGGGCCTGGAGAAGGTTTACTTCTAAAGCACTGCCCGCGCGCAATGACATGGTCAAAAAAAAGCTCTATGCCAGAATTTGAAATCATGCTTTTAACAATAGCTTCTTCGCTTGCACTGACGATAGCGACGAGAATACCTTTGTCTTTTAGAATCTTTAATAACTCACGAGTACCAGGATTAATAAAATCGTCCCACTTTGAAGAAGGTATATCTTTGCAATTGGCTAAGTAATGAGAGTTTTTTGCGTTGATAAAATTATCTTGGCTTACGCCTTGGGGAATCATCTTCGTGGCGTGGAAAAATCTATAAACCGCTGGATCAGGTTTGCCTAGAAAATCATGTAGAGGATCGATTCCTTCTAAGTTGATACCTAGCTGCTCACAAGCTTTAACCAAAGCCTGGGCATGAAGTGGCTCAGAGTCAAATAACGTTCCATCAAGATCAAAGAAAGCAGCCTTGAATTGTCGAGTGATTTGATCAACTGAAATTTGATGCAGCATGGGCGAACTTTCCTCCAGCTAACGATGATAGCTAGAGTTTGCTAGAATTAACAGAGGAGGCGAGTCATGAGGCTATTTAAAAATATGGAGCCAAGTGTAGATCGTATGGAACAGTCCCGTAAGCGTTCTCAAAATTCACCAACAAAAAAATCCAAGCACGCAAGAGCTCCTAAAGAAACTGTGTCTGCCAGTGAAATTAGAAATAAGGTTGAAGAGCATTTTAATCCCAAACCAACTAAAGACTCTGTAGAAGTTTCTGAGCTTTCAAAAGTAAAAAATGCAAAAGCTATGAAAGTTGAAGTTAAAGAAGTTGATGAATCTACTGAAAAAGAAATTAGACCACCTTCAGATGTCGGTCTTAATGATCCAAATGATCCAGCAACAGTTGGAAAACTTAAAGACGTTCTAAGTAAAGGGGCTTTTAGCTTCAATCCTAAAGAGCGCGAGACATTAGAGAAAATTTTAAACGATAGATCTTAATCTTTTTTAAGCATTAAGCTTATTTTAGCGATGGTGGCAGGTAGAATTTCAATCAATCTGCCCTCTTGAATTGTAGCCGCGCTATGATCATGCCCACCGCCACCTAAGGCTTGGGCAATGACACCAACATCTACAGTTGCGTCGGCTGATCGAAAGCTAATTTTTACATGAGTTCCAATCTGTCTGAACATACAAGCAACTTTAATATTATCTAAAATTAAAAGATGGTTAATAAAACCGTGAGTGTCTTCGATATCGACACCATATTCATCAAGCTGATCATCAGTCATGGCGATCCATGCAATAGATTCATCCTTGGACGTTTCTACAGAACCTAAAACTTGTCCAAGTAACCTAACAAATGAAGGCTTCTTTGTTCCGTTAATTAAATTATACGCCTGAGGTGGCTCTACTCCCGAATCCATTAATTTTGCAATTAATCGGTGAGTATTGGCTGACACTGTTGGGTAACGAAAGCTAGAGGTATCAATCAAAATGGAAGTATATAAAGCCAGTGCGATTTGAGGTGTAAATTTTGCGCCCATTGCTTCAATTAAAGTACCTGCAAGTTCACCCGTTGCAGAAACATTTGTATCAATACAATGAATGGCAGCAACTTCACGAGGGCATGGGTGATGATCAACAAAGATCACATTTCTAGCTGAAGCACCAAATTTTTCAACACCAGAGCCGACTCTTGATAGTGAGTTTGTATCAACAACAATTAACAGATCAATGATTTCAGCAGGTCTTTTCTTCCAGTCACTAAGGCCAAAGACCACCGATTGAGGGTCCAAATAGCGATAACGCTCTAGAAGTGGTTCTTCATTCACACAATGAGCCTGTTTGCCAATCTGACGCAAGGCCATACAAAGCGCAATTTCGCTTCCAATACCATCAGCATCAGGATGTACGTGGGTAGAAATAACAATGCGATTTGCTTTAGAAATCGCTTCTGTAAAACGTGAAGTAATGCTCATGAAGTCTTATCGGAGATTTAGCTTTGAGACTTGACGGGCGAGTGTTCTAGTCGGTTACAATAAGGCACAAATGAGTATATTTGGTTTAGTCTGAGGGAGTAGTTGAGATGCCGAATTCCACCGAAGCAATCGGACTTGTCGGAGTTTCTAAAGCCTATCCCGGCATTAATGCTTTAACAGATATTAATTTCAGCGTTTCTCGTGGAAAAGTTCACGGATTTCTTGGACCAAATGGTGCGGGTAAATCAACTACGATGAATATCATCACCGGACTTTTACATGAAAGTGCTGGAACAATTCGTTTAATGGGACAAGAGTGCGTTCCAAGTGAGCGTAAAAAACTTATTGGCTATTTACCTGAGCAACCACCAATTTATCCACAAATGCTTGTTCGAGATTATTTAGAATTTGTCGCCGCTCTTCATGGTCAAAAAACGACGAATGCAAAAAACAGTGTTGATAAAGCTGTTGCCTCTTGCGGTCTTGAAGAAGTTTTAAATCGTATGATTGGAAATCTTTCTAAAGGTTACAAGCAAAGAGTTGGTATTGCTCAAGCTCTAGTGCTTGGGGCAGAGATTTTAATTCTGGATGAACCAACTGTCGGACTCGATCCTGTTTCTGTGACAGAAATTAGAAACCTAATACAAAATTTAAAAGGTGAGCATACAGTATTACTTTCGTCTCATCTTCTACATGAGATCTCTTTAGTTTGTGATGACATCACCATGATTAATCATGGGAAGTTGGTTGCAACAGGCTCGCTAAAGGAAATCGAGCAAAAATTTTCTGGAGCTGAGCGTTTTACCCTAAAGGCAGATCAGTTTAACCAAGAGATTCGCCAAAAGCTTAAAACAAGTCTTGATGTTGATAGCGAACAAAAAAATGATTTATGGTCACTGCAAACAAATAAAAAAATTGAGGCAAAAAAGCTTTTAGCTTTTTTAGTTGAACATCAAGCCGACGTGGTAGAATTCTATCAAGACAAAACTCAGCTTGAGGATGTCTTTAAACAAGCTATGAAAAAGGAGATGCAATAATGACGTCTTTCTTTTCTAATATATGGCTTTTGGCAAAAAAAGAATTAGCCGATTCGTTTAGCTCATCACTCCTATACGTTTTAACCGGATTTTTTAGTCTACTCATGGGCTGGCTCTTTTTTAACTATTTGGTACTGTCCAGTGAAATGACGGCCGGAACTCTATTGCAATCAGTTTTTAATCCTATTTTTGGCAATATGAACTTTATTTTCTTATTCTTTGCCCCACTTTTAACGATGCATTCCTTCGCCTTAGAAAAACGTCAAGGCACCTTAGGATTACTGCTGTTATCAAACCTTTCACATATTCAAATTATTCTAGGTAAATTTATTGCGATTGTTTTGAGTACAATATTTATGCTTTCGTTCACTTTAATTTTACCGTTAATCTTATCATTTGCTGGTTATTCTCAATGGGCACTAATCTTTACAGGTTATGCAGGTATTATCTTTTCCATTTGCTGTTATGTTTCAGTCGGAATTTTTGCGTCTTCTCTAACTGATAATCCAGTCATCTCAGCCGTAATTTCATTTTGTATATTGATGGGAATGATGCTGATCGTTTTATCGGCCAATGCGAGTGATAATCCAATTGTTGGAGAAATTCTAAGCTATTTGGCGATTCCTTTTCACTATGAAGGCTTTGTTCGTGGAGCTGTTAAGTCTTACTCCTTAGTCTATTTTGTATCAGTTACAGGTTTCTTTTTATGGTTAAGTGAGCGCTCTCTCGAATCGAGGAATTGGTAGGCTATGAAAAAAAGTATGCCATTTTATCTTATTTGCGCGTCGGCGATCATTGTTTGGATGGCGACGATCATTCTATGGATATCACTTCCAGCAGAACTGACTCTAAATATTTCCACTTCAGTCTTAGCAGTTGTTCTATTAATCAGTGCGATCTTAATGCGAGCTAAAGAGTTTAAAACATTTTATTCAAGTGCAAGATTCAAATCATTTAGTGTTAATTTATTCTCAGCCCTGCTCATTTTTTGTATCCTAAGCCTAATCAATCATTTGGCGTATAAAAATCCTTTTCAATGGGATTTTTCAGCTCAACAGTCCAATACTCTAACAACTCAATCTAAGAACGTTTTAAAGAAAATACCAAAGCCCCTTGTGGCTCAAGTTTTCTCGCCCAAAAACTCACAAAATGCCATTGTGAAAATGCTTGAGCTCTATCAGTTTGAAAAAAATGATATGACCATTAATCTTTATGATCCTGTTCTAAGACCAGACCTCATTCAAAAATATGAAATTAAGCAGCCCGTTGCTGTTGTTTGGGAGCTTGGGGATAAAACCGAAACAGTTCTCGAAATTAATGAGCTTGGATTAACTAATGGTCTTATTCGAATCGGTCGCGACCATCTTCCTAAAATCTACTACGATACAGGCCATGGTCAAAGTTCTTTAAGTGATCAGTCGCAAGTTGGCCGCTTCATCTTAAAAGAATATTTAATTAATTCCAATTTTGCTATTCAAGAAACTGATACTAAACGTTGGAGTGAAATTCCCAAAGATACAGATGTTCTAATGATCTGGGGGCCTAAGTCTGACTTTATGGAAAAAGAACTCACTATTATTGGTGAATACCTTGATCGTGGCGGTAAATTATTGATGGCGCTTGATCCTGATCTTAATCTTGATCCTGTGAAAGATCTTCGAAAGTTCTTGCTACAAAAAGGAATCATTGCTTCAAACTCACTTGTTGTTGATTCTCTTAATCATGTGAATGGCTCTAATGGAACTGTTCCCATTGCTGCAAAGTACGCTGATGATCATCCGATAACTAAAGGCTTTCCTGGCCAAGTTTTTTTTCCTTTAACAGGGTTTGTGACTTTAGGTAAACAAGCACAAGGCATTGAACTTGTTCTATCGACACAATTTCCTGCTTCATGGGGGGAGATGAATCCTCGTGAATTTAGTGAAGGTAAAGTAAAGTATGATGAAGGGCAGGACGTCAAAGGCCCCGTTGCTTTTGGTGTAGCCGCTAAAATTAAGTCAGGTGGACAGCTTGTCTTTTTTGCCAACTCAACGTTCATTGATAATGCGTACGCTAAGTATGCCTCCAATCACACACTTCTTTTAAATTCCTTGTCTTGGTTAACTGGTGATGATGAATTAATTTCTTTTGATCTGCCCGGATTGAGTCAAGAGCCGGTTTTCATTAGTTCGCCTCAATTAGGAACAATCTTTTTCTTCTCGGTTATTTTTGCACCACTGGCTTTATTTAGTTTAGCTGTTTTTAATTACCGCCGACGTCGCCTAAAATGAAAAGAAACCTGATCCTAACTTTAGTACTTATTCTTTTAGTTGCTTTAACTTGGTGGTTTCAAGAACGAGGTGGCGAAGTTGAAAAGCAAGAACAAGCTAAACAAGAATTAATTTTTGATCCAAAAGAATTTGGTGGATTGATCTCTATTCATTTCGCCGATGTAGATCTTTATCCCAAGGGCGAGGACTTCTTTGTTGGTGAGAATCGAATTCCAGCTAATCCTTATAAAATTCAAGAGATGTTTGAAGCCCTCAATGGATTATCAGTCATTCGAAGACTCTCTGATGAAGAAGCACGCACTGTGAATACTAATTTAGCTTTTGAGCAAGAGTCGTTAATAAAAATCTATTTTAAAACCGTCAAAAAAGATGTGAACTTTTTGATAGGCTCTAAACTTGCAACGCATTCCTCCAGGTTTTACGGCCGTCTTGGTTCAACCATCTTAGTTTTAGAGGATAGAAGACCTCTGTTTCAAGCTTATAATCCAGAAGAAGAGGGAGAGTTAAAGCATCACCGTTTGCACGATATGTTTACGATTCATCCTGAATTTTTTTACGACACCAGAATTTTCACTGAACCCGTATCTATTGCCAGAGCCGCGATCGATAATCCTCGAGTTAGAAGTTCATTAAAGGTAAACTTTAAAACAAAAAAAACTGAACCTACACCAATGAATGGTCTTGGTTATGATCTTGTAGAGTTTGATCGTTGGAAAACTACTCTTGAAGGGCTAGAGGCTAAGACCATCTTTCCAACTTTTGATTTGAAACTTTTAAAATCCATGCGTGCCGGTCTTAAGATCACGACTGCTGATGGTGAAAAAGTCGAGCTCACTTTATTCTCAGGCTATGGATCACTACCTGGAGATTTTGTCATCTCTAATCAATCCAAATTTCTTTTTGAACTAGCAGACAATCAAGCGGGAATTTTCTTTCAAAATGTTCAAGATTTTTGGGATATTCGTTTTATTCAACATAAGTCGAATCTAGATATGTCATTGTCTGGTGAAAAAATGACAGTTGCTTTAAGAATAGACCCTGCACAAGTCTTTAATGTTGAAATCAATCCAAGTTATAAGCTCGAGCCAAGACGCGATCGACTAGCAGTTTTATATTCTCTTTTAACTTCAAGACCTCGTTATATTACTGATTTAATTGATTTAAGTTATAAAGAACATTTTGTTATTAAAGCTGATAAGAGAACTGTGGTATTTGGCGAAGTCCCTAATCAATGGCTCTTAGTTGATAGTGCGAATAAGCTAGCTTACTATTATAACAAGCATGACTATCCCGATTTACCGAGTGATCTTAGTCAATACTTTGGACAAAACGAATGATGTCTTTATTTCACGAATATTTTTTAGCTTTTTTGCATCCGTTTAAAAACCAAGAAGCTTTACGCTTAATTCGTGATCGCGCGATGGATGTCTCTGGTACACGCCCACTTCGTTTGGCCGGTGATTTATTTGAAGAAGATGAAATCCCAACAAGCGGGGAGCTTGAACAAGCCTCCAGTTTAGATTTTGTTGAAGTTTTGGGCATGTCTTGGTTTTTTGCCGCTATTGAAGGTTTCTATGCGATCTTAGCGCTTCATTTAGGCCAAGTTTTCTTTCAAAGTTGGAGTACACCTAACGATCTTGCTTTGCTTTTGCCTATTGAAACAACCATGTACACACAACGTGTTTTATTAACCGCAGCTCTAGCAAAAGTAGTTTTTTTTCCTCTCATTTTTTGGTTTTACGCCAAGTTTTGGAAAGTTCTAATTAAGTTTTTTGCAGGATTATTCCAAGTTGCCGGTGATTTAAATAAAATTGTTGATCAAGTGGTGAATCAATCAATGACTGCACACTTTATGCTTTCTGTTCCAATTTTTGGTCGTATGCTGCGCCATTTGTTTGGCCTACTTCACCTGTTTGCAGGTCTAAGAAATAATTTACAAATGTCAGTATTACAGTCAGTAGTTATTATTTTGTCGCCGGCCATCATTATGACAATGATCACTTCTTTCTTCATGGTTTCAATACTTTACCTTTCAAGCGTTTCCTTTTAATTGCAGCGCGTTTTAAACTGAGTAGAAATGTCAGATCATGTGAGCGTCAATATCTGGCCTAGCCGTTTTGACTCTGGAATTCTAGGTTGCACACACACATAACACGTTACTGAAGGAGTCAGCCGTGTCACCTTTTACACCACTAAGCGGTGGAGCTATTGAAGTCGTTTGCGGCCCAATGTTCTCCGGTAAAACAGAAGAACTTATTCGTCGCGTACGTCGCGCACAAATTGCCAGACAAAAAGTTCAAATTTTTAAACCAGGTATCGATAATCGCTACCATGAAAGTGATGTTGTAAGTCACTCCTCACTCTCAATCGCTGCGACTCCAATCAGGGATGCAGTCGAAATTTTGCAAAAAATAAACGATACCACTCGTGTCGTTGCTATCGATGAAGCTCAATTCTTTGATAATACTCTGCCTGCTGTGGTGGAAAAACTGGCTCGTCGTGGCGTTCGCGTCATCCTAGCTGGACTCGATCAAGACTCTCGTGGTCGTCCCTTTGGTCCAATGCCAGAGCTTTTGGCCATTGCTGATTTCGTCCTCAAAGTTCAAGCGATTTGTACTGTTTGTGGCGCCAATGCGACTAAAAGCTTTCGTCGTCCAGGCAATAAAGATGGCCAAGTCCTTGTGGGTGAAGCCGATGTTTATGAAGCACGCTGTCGTTCTCATTTTGAACCAGATGAAACCGATGAAGAACAAATTCCATTATTCACCGTAGCAATTCAAACCAATCCGGAAGCGGCTAATTCTAGGGCGACATAATAGTTTCATGACGCTACAATAGCGGCTTCAAGGAGCCCTCTATGAGTAGCGTCGATGTTTTTATCTCAAAAGAACAAATTGCCAATCGTGTAAAAGAGATTGGTGCATTGATCTCCAAAGATTATGCCGGTAAAGAAGTTACAGTCATTCCATTATTGACTGGTGCTTTCATGTTCGCGGCTGATCTTCTTCGTGAAATAAAAGTTCCTGTTGATATTCAATTTATGGCGACGTCATCTTACGAAGGCACTCAGTCCACGGGTGAAGTCAAAATCAATTATGATCTCAAGCGCTCTGTTCACGGCAAGCATGTCTTACTTGTTGAAGATATCGTAGATACAGGAACAACACTTAAAACTGTCATGGAAATTATGAAGACGAGAAAGCCAGCTTCAATCAAGCTCGCCAGTCTCTTGTATAAACCAGCTCGAAACATTCATCCTGTTGATATTGATTATCTTGGGTTTGAAATTGAAGATAAATTCGTGATTGGTTACGGACTAGATTTTGATGGTCGTTACCGTGAGCTTCCTTATATTGGAGTGTATCAAGCATGAAAAGACTTGAAGAAAGTGGAAGTGTCCGCGTAGACCTTTTAGGTGGAACCATTGATCTCAATCCGATCTGTCTTATTCTGCCTGATGTTGTGACTCTTAATATTGCGACTGAGTTAAAAGCAAAAGCCTTAATCGAAGAAGTTAATCTTGATGGCATAGAAATTGTTTCTAGCGATTACAATACGACAGAATTCTTCTCTCAATCAGATATTACACCTGAACACTTAGCTAATGATTTTTTTGGACCGTTGAAGTTTGTGATGCAAATTGTTCACTACTTTAATTTAACAAAAGGTCTTCGCATTTCACTTGAAAGTGGATCGCCTGCAGGCGCAGGGCTTGGCGGTTCATCTGCCATGGGCGTGACTCTATACAAAGCCTTAGCTCGTTGGACTAAGCAAGAGATTGATCCAATTAAAGCTATTAGTATTGTGAACGCTATCGAAGCGAGAATTTTAGATTGTGGCCCAGCTGGCTATCAAGATTATTATCCTGCTTTATTTGGTGGAGTTTTAGGACTTGTGGCTAAGCCAGGTCATGTTCAAGTGAATCAACTTTACTCAGCAGAGTTGGCCGAAGTTTTGGAAAAGAATTTAACTTTAGTTTATTCAGGCCAGACCAGACTTTCAGGAATTAATAATTGGGAAGTTTATAAAGGCTTTTTTGATAAGAACCAAACCGTACGCGAAGGTCTCAAGAACATAGCCTTGCTTTCAAATCAAGCCTTTTTAGCTATTAAAGAGAAGAAATTTTCAACTTTACCTGAATTTATTGCCAAAGAAGGTGAAATTCGTACAACTCTTTTTCCAGGTATTGTTTCGCCAGACATGGAAAGACTGTATAATAAGATAAGAGCTGACGTTCCAAATCTTGGGATGAAAGTTTGTGGAGCTGGAGGCGGAGGATGTTTTCTACTCGTCCACTCTGAGCAAGACAGTAGTTTGGTGAGAGAAAGGGTGGTAGCCCACACTGGTATGAGTGTTCTAGATCTTAAGGTCGCTCAGCCATTGTAATGGTCTCCCTCCAAGGATAGGAGAGGAAGCGTGGAAACCAAGAACATCGCAGGAATGTCGATGAAGGGCGGAAGGAAAGATAATTTCTATTTCTGCTTGCTTGAATTCTATCCGGATTCTAAACGCTGGTTTCTAAAATCATTACTCCAAGTTAAAGATGAAGAAGGTCGCGATGGCGATGATGCTGTTCGTGAATGGATTGAAGACTTTAATCTAAGACGTCTGGTCGTAGACTTTCCTCTTTCAGCACCAGCTTGTCACACCTGTGAGCTTGATTGTCCTGGTGTTGAAGCTTGCCCAAAGCCTGAAGTTTCACCAGTACGAGAAAGAATCCATAAGCTTCTTGAAGAAGATATGGAGATCCATGAAAATCATCCAAAAACCTATGAAAGAAAGCGCAACAGTGATGATGAAATTGATGTGAATAAAAATGTGCTAGATAAAGAAGCTCACGAGCATCTTTTATCTCGTGCTTTTAAGCGTCGTCTTAAAAAAGGTTTTCTTCCATATTGGAATAGAGCTCTAGATTTTTGGATCTGGCGCCATTATTACGACCAGCTTCTTGATATCTTTAATGCTAGCTACGATTCGTTCGGTAATACTTCGTTAATGTTAATCTCTAGATTTTCATACCTAAGAAGACATTTTCCAAAGAATTTAGAACTGTTTGAATCTAATGCACCAGTGATTTTAATTGAACTCTTAAGAGCAAAAATGATTCTAAGAAAAGATATTGATTTACTAAATGACATTGAATTAGGTGTAGAGGCGAGACTCGATATTATTAAGAAAATTGAAAAACATCTAAGTATCTTTATTTATGATCGTGATCTTGAGCTTTTAGTTCGAAATCCAAGAGCTTTTGAAAGCTTTTTAATGGCCGTTGCTGGTCAAAATATTCAGGAGGGTAAAAATAGAAATCTTCCAGCATGGACTCAACCCGAAGATACTAAATTTATTGCTCCTAACTTTTAACCCTGTCATTCTTTCATACTCTCTTATCTATATAGAATATATTGAGTAGAAAACCTCATTATCTTTAAAGATTGGGGGATCAAAATGAAGAAATTACTTATCTTATCTGTATTGCTATTTAGTGGGCTTTCAATAGCTCAAGACAGAGTTGTTTTAAACTCTAAAAAAGCTACTGTTCATGCTGATGAAGCTATCCTTGTTAGAACAGCTGCGACACCAAATAAAGTAAAATTGAAAATGCTAGTTCCTATGGCGAACTCTGCTTGTCTTCAATATGACACTCGTTATGTTATCCGTACTTCAGGTTCACTTTGTGGATATGCTGTTTCAGAACGTCATGTTCGCGAAAGAATTTGTGTAAAGAAAGACGAGCGTAATCGTTGTATTAAGTTCGAAAACAGAGTTAGAGTTGTAAGAGCTAGTACTCCACGTACATGTCGTATCGCTGAAACTTATTGTGCAAACTACGGAACAGCGACTCACCGTGAAATTGACCAAGTTACAATCAAGTTTAAAAATGCTTCTAACCTAGCATCTGGTGAAGAAGAGACTTTCATGATCAAAGCCAATCAGAATCGTTATAACAGTTCTGGTATCTCATTCACAATTGAGCCTGTCTCAGTAATGGGTGACTATGAGATTAATGACAATGGTATTTTAGGATTTGATAACTTTACGATTGAAGCAAAATAAGAATTACTTAAGGCTCACTTAGGTGGGCCTTTTTACTTGATCATCTTCAAATTTATTCAGGCCAAATGAAAGAGTGAAATCCGCCACGCCTAATAACAACAAGACCGCTCCAATAAAAGATCCACTAAATAAAAGCGACAATCCCCAAAACGCAATAATGGGTCCACCAGCGCCACACAAAAGTTTGATATACAAAAGAGCAAACTTTTTTTCTTTACTCCAAGCATAGTAATTAATCAGATGATAAATAAAAGCAAGACTAATCGAGATGATGAGTGAGCGCTGAAAAAGAGCGTGAAGCGCGGTGATAAAATCCTGACCCATCGATTCAACACTTAGTCCGTTAATCTGCAGGCTCATTTGCATGACTTTTTGAAAAAATTCATCGTTACTAAATTTAAAATAGATAAACCCTAGGACTACGACGTCTGTCGCTACCAAAAGGCTTATGGCCAAGGTTAAAAAAGACTTTTTGGATAATCCGGCATAAAATCGTTGTAAGTGTTCCATGAATTTAAATTATAGGACGTTTCTATGTGGGTGCAAGCTTTCCTTTTACTGGTTTCCTTAGCGACACTTTATTATGGAGCTGAATTAGCTCTAGGTTCAGCTGAAAAAATTGGACGTTACTTTCGTTTGTCGCCACTCGTCATAGGTCTTGTTATTGTTGGTTTTGGAACATCATTACCTGAGCTTTTTGTCTCACAATTAGCTGCCGCTAGAGGTCGTGGTGATATCGCTTTAGGAAATGTCATTGGATCAAACGTTGCGAATTTATTTTTAATTCTCGGTATCTCCGGTGTGATTGCTCCGCTTGTTTTAAAAACAAAAGAAATTTTTAAACAATTGATTATGCATTTAGTTGTGACCTTGATTTTAATTGCCGTTATGACACAAGCAACGTTAACACCAATTTCTTCCATCACACTTTTAATGTTCTTTGCTCTTTTCGTTTATATGACGATCTTTAAAAAATCACCTGAAGAAGTTGAAAAGCAATTAAACATTGAAGAAAGAGAACAAATTGGAATGCAGGCCTGGGTAAAGTTGATAACTGGCTTTGCACTTTTATATGGTGGGGGAGAATTACTGGTATCTTCAGGATCAAATCTTGGAGAATTAGCAGGCGTTTCACCATTTGTGATCTCTGCTATTTTTGTCGCCTTCGGCACTTCGTTTCCAGAACTTGTAACTTCACTTATCGCCGTTAAAGAGGGAAAGGATCTTGATCTCGTCATAGGTAATATTCTTGGTTCGAACGTCTTTAACGTCTCACTCGTTATGGGTAGCTTAGGTATCTATGATGTCGATACATCAGCTAGCTACGCTGTAGAGCTATGGAGCCTGCTTGGTGCGGCGTTATTCCTGCTGCTTCTTTATTGGAGAGGATTTCGTTTTTACCGCTTAACAGGTGGAATGTTTTTACTTTGTTACGTAGGATTAATCGCACACTGGGTGACAATTTAATTATTCGTATTGGCCGCGCTGAAGTTTACGATCGATATCTTTTTTAGCTGTATCAGCACGCTTGTCGTGCATCTTTTTACCTTTGGCCAAGGCAATCTCAAGTTTCACAATTGAGTGCTTGAAATAAATCATTGTTGCCACGATAGTAAGTCTTTGCGCTTTCATTTCGTGTGCAATGAACTGAATCTGATCTTTTTTCATTAAAAGCTTTCGAGTTCTTGTTTCATCATGATTATTGATATTACCAAACTCATAATGAGGAATAGTCATATTCATGACCCAAATCTCATCATTTTTATCAACCGTGACAAAAGCTTCATTAAGACTAACTTTGCCAGAGCGTAGAGTTTTCACTTCCGTTCCTACAAGCTCGATACCAGCTTCAAACTTCTCAATTAATTGAAAGTCATAACCAGCACGTTTATTTTTAGCAATGATTTTGATGGTCATAATTAAAACATCATCCTGGCGCCAATGCTTCCAGTCAATACTTCTCCGCCAATTTTATAACCTGGGGCACCGATTTTACTTCCAGCACTACCGTTTTCTTGTCCAGAAGTCTTAACCACGTCTAGCTCTTTAAGCATATGGTACTGAGCACTTACACCCCATTCGATGTCTTTCTCAAAGAGCTTCATCGAGTGAGCAAAGCCTGTTGTAAGACCTACAACATCACTATCGAGAGAATTTCCCGCACCTGAAAAGTCCCCCTCAATTGGAGTTGGGCGCCAAAAAGCACCATAAGAAAATGATAGTGAGTCAAAGGCATGCCAAACAAAACCGATGTGTGCAACGGGAATATCTTTAATTTTAAGATTTTCATAATTGTCAGATTGTAAAATGACTCCGCCATTTCTTTTAATAAAAATAGTTGGCGCTTTATAATTACTCCATAATTGGTACTCGGCCGTAGCACTCATTTCAAGCGTTGAAGTTAGACGTTGATTTAATGAGAGCCTGAAAATATGTGGATCGTAATAAATCATCGAATCAAGTGTAATGCTAAATAGCACACTGGTCGGATCGTTGATCTCACCATTGGCAACAGCGCTTAGATTAGATTTCATTTCTTGCTGATAAGTAAAAGAGACTTGACCATCATCATGCTTTCTTGTTGTTGAAAGAACTGCAGCAAGAGTTGGATCAATTTTTGATTTTGCACTTGCTGATGAGCCGTAGTTTGCACCATTGAGCGAAGCTTGAGTCGAGGCATCGGCACTGGCCTGAAAGCCTAGGTGAGTTCCAACGGCAATCGCCCAGTCTTCGTTGATTGGGTGAGCGTAGCTAGCAAAAATTTGAGAACGCTTGTGTCTAGAGTGATACATAACATATTCAGGTAAACGAGCGTCACCAGAGTTCGTTTCTGCTAAGCCACCAAAGGGTGCAACAAACGAAAGTGATAGAGGTCCTGCACCAGGATAAGCCAATGGCAAAGAAGCATGAACAATTGAGTGATAAGATTTTCCGTAATCAGTTCTTGCATCTCCTGTTTCGTTAGAACCAGAATTCGTTCCATTTTTAGTGACAATATTATTGATCGAATTAAAGTCAGTTGAGACTGAAGCGGCATGAGCACTAAAGAGTATCGTTTTATTCCATGCCATTGAAGCTGGGTGATAGTAATGATTACTTGGATCGTTGTTGTTAAGTGTGGCTTGGTTTCCTTGAGCGGCACTAAAGGCTCCGCTACCGTAGTATTCAAAGAAACTTGCATAGACATTAAGTGGTAAAAGAAGAGCAAGAAGTAGAACTCTCATTTTTTAGACTCCAAAAAATTAAATAAATGGATAACATCACTAAGCTTAAGTGCTTCTGCACGAATAGTACGATCATGACCAATAGGCACTAAGGCAGATTCAACTGCTGATATTTCGTAGCTTGATTTTAAAACACTACCTAATTGTTTTCTTTTTTGTGAAAAGAATAATCTTAAAAACTTTTCGTAAGCTTTCATTAAGTCAAACGCCACAAGTGGCTCAGCTCTTCGTTTTAAACTGATAACAGAAGAGTCGACTTTAGGTGGAGGCATGAAAGCTCCAGGAGGAACTTTACAAAGTGGTTTCACTTCAAAGTATGCACACGTAAGTGCCTGTAGAGAACCCATTGAGTTCTTGCCTTCACTAAAGACTTTGTCAGCCACTTCTTTTTGAAACATCAACGTCATGCGAGTGATCGCTGGTGTAGCGATAAATTTCGTTAAAAGCGGAACACTGACATTATAAGGAAGATTGCTTACCAGTAAGACTTCTTGTCCTGGAAATTTTTCTTGTAGAAACTCATCCATATTCACGTCTAGCGCATCACCAATATGAATATTGTCGGTGATGGGACGAAGCAGTTCTTCAAAACGCGCATCCATTTCAATCACAGCAAAAGGACGACCACGTTTGGCCAAAAATGGCGTAAGGATGGCCGGGCCTGGTCCAACTTCTAAGATGGCGTGATCTCCATCTTGATGATCACTTGTAATAGTTTCAATAATTTTAGCATCTCGTAAAAAATGCTGACCTAGTTTTTTATCAGCGCGAGGAAGGCTCATTGAAAATCCTTTTTTTCGATATAACGACCGCGCGCATCGACACTTAAACACTGAGGAAATAAAACGGCTTGATTTGAATTTCTAAGAGCGAAGTTGGCGACCATGGCGCCGTTATCAGTACAAAAACGTGGCTCAACGAAAACTGTGTCACTATACTTTGCAACAAGTCCCGCACGAAGACCTGAGTTACAAGCCACTCCGCCGCCAACAATAAGTCTTAGATTCTTGCCTGTTTTTTCTTTGGCGAATGCTTTAGCATATTTTGTTTTAAGGACAATCGCTCGAACGATAGCATCTTGATAAGATGCGCAGACATCATTTAAACGCTGATCTTTTGGAAGACCCTCTTTATCAATGAAAGTTCGCATGGATGTTTTAAGACCAGAAAAACTAAAGTTCGCATTTTTTGAATCACGAATGCCGATTGGAAAGTTGATCGCTTTAGGATTTCCAAGTTTGGCGTGCTGATCAATGAGTACGCCAGCAGGGTAGCCAAGTCCTAAAAGTTTTCCACCTTTATCAAAGGCTTCTCCGGCAGCATCATCAAGAGTTGATCCAAGAGGTTCAAATTCATTGGGGCCGCTCACAAGTAAATATAATGTATGGCCACCACTAACGACTAATCCTAAATAAGGATAAGTGACCTCATCGTGAAGATGAACCGCCTCAAGGTGAGCGAATAAATGATTTACCGCCACGATGGGTTTTTTATAAAGAAGCGCCAAAGTTTTAGCGGCATTAAGACCAGTTAATAGTGGTCCTAATAAGCCTGGATGAGTCGTCACTCCAATAAGATCAATATCACTTACTTTTAATTTGGCTTCTTCAAAAGTTTGTTTGATCAGTGGTGAGAGTTTGGCCAAGTGGTTTCTGGCGGCAATTTCTGGAACGACTCCGCCCCATTCACGTAAAATCGTATCTTGGCTAAAGCGAGTGTGGGCGAGGACTTCTGGGCGCGCCGAGTTATCACCTTTAATCAGGCATAACGAAGTATCATCACAACTAGTTTCAATTCCTAAGACGATCATAGAGCGCGCATGCTAGCATGACAGGCATCGTACGTCAGGCGTCATCGACATAAAAAGGTGAGAACATGCGCTTCATTTTATTAATAATTCTAAGTGGTTGCACGTCATTATTCTACCAGCCCACTAGATTCCTCTACGCAACACCTGAACAACTCAAGATAAAGCATGAGGATATCTTCTTTGATGCAAGTGATGGCAAGCGATTACATGGCTGGTACCTGCATCACCAAGGCCCTAAAAAAGCTAAAGGTTTAGTTACTTTCTTTCACGGTAATGCTCAAAATCTTTCAGCTCATTTCTATGTTTTAGCGTGGCTGACTCAGCATGATTACGATGTTTTTATTTTTGATTATCGTGGTTACGGACTTAGTGTCGGCGAACCAAGTCCAGAAGAAGTTAATCTCGATGCACTCGCGGCCTTAAATAAATCGTTAGAACTTTTAGCTAAGAATAAAATAAATCACTGGGTGGTTCATGCTCAAAGTCTAGGCGGAATGATTGCAATGCGATCGATGGAGGATTTTAAAGATCAAAATAAAATTGATCTGCTTGTGTTAGATAGTACATTTGATTCTTATGACGATATTGCTTTTGATAAGATGACAGATTATTGGCTCACTTTTATCTTTTCTCCTTTAGGCCCATTGTTAGTAAGTGATTCGATGGCGCCAACGACATTTTTTGAAAACTACCAAGGTAAAGTTCTAGTCACTCATGGTGATAAAGATGAAATTATTCCAATGAAGTTTGGTCAAAGGATTTTTGATCGATTAAAAACTAAAAATAAATCATGGTGGCCAATTGCAGGTGCCGCTCATATCCAAGGCGTCAGTACTGACGCCGGTGTGGATAATTATAAAATATACTTAGAATTTATTAATCAGTAGCTGCTTGAATCAAGCTTTGGACAAGCCACGGCTTGGGTTTTCTGATCAAGGATCTTTTGATCAATATCACCAGCTAAGCCATTTTCATTTTTTTGATACCATTCAGGAGATTGATCAGGATTATGACAAGTCATACATTTACCTTGCATACTCTGTTTATTTTGCTCAGCTGTTGGCTTGTCTTGTGCAATATGAAATGGATGATCAGGATGTTGATTATGACAATTCATACACTGAACATTAGCCATCTGTCTTTTAACTTCAAATTTTTCATCAAGCGCCATCCAATTCTTTGATAGCTTGGTCACTGACTTTGGTGGGAGTTCACGAATTGATTTCACCCCTGAAAATGACTTTTCAACTTCACTCCAATACTGTTCGCGCTTATCGTCTTTTTCAAATTGAGTCATATCAAGCGTGTTATTAAATCCACTTTCATCACCAAGCCCTAACGAGTGGCAAGTGACACAAGTTAAGTTCTTTCCTTCATTTGCTTTGAGTAAGGTTGCGTAAGCAACGGAGTGAGCAGTTGAGTGCCATTTGTCGCCTTGAGGTTGGTGACATTCAATACATGACTTAGCGTCTTTATATGGGGCAACTGCCGTGGCAGAGGGAATGGACTTATTATTTTGTTGCTCAATCTCTTGCAGGCGAGACATCTCAGTCTTGTGTGCTTGAATGAACGCTTCCCATGGATTGTTTTCAATTTTTTGTGATAAAGATTCGTGAATTTCATGAATCATAAATTCATCTTTATCTTTGCTAGCACTTAAATCAAATCCAATCTGACCTAAATAATGGTTTTGAGAAAGCACTTGAACAATCTTTGTTTTTCCTTCAAGTAGGGGCTTTCGAGTAAACTTTTGTGAATGAGAACCAATAACCCAATCAAAGACCGGAAATTTTCTCGCCCAAATTTCATCTTGTTCATAGCTTGAGTGAGATAAAAGAATCAGGCGGTGAAATGGATTTGATTCATCATAGCCATGATCCTTAACTTCTTTAATAGCGCCTTGAAGAGCTGTCGCTGGTTCAGTAAAGAGAACAGATTGTTCAGGGCGAAGAAGTTTTGGATCACTGAGTCCGATCATATAGACTTTATGCGGACCTTTTTCTAACACGATCCACTTCTTTCCTTTGATTGGGCTATCTGGAGAAAGGTTGGCCGCTAGTAATGTGAGATTGGCTTCTTTAAGAATCTCTCCATAAAATTCAACGCCAGCACTAAAATCTTGATCCCCTGGTACGTGATATTTTAAGCCAAGCTTTGATAGGGCCTTGGCTAGATTTTTAGCTGCAAATTTTTGAGAAGTTTCCATTCCCATTGTTAAACGGTTCGTTGGAAAAAACGTATCACCGGTATCAACATAGAATTGTTCAGTACCATCTTTTTTTAACTCACTCATCTGACCGGCGATTTGAGGTAAGCCTCCTAGTGGAAATGTACGACAACCACATGGATGTGTTTCACCAGAAATATTATGTGAGAAGAGCAGATTGATCTTTTCTGATTCTAATCCAATGACGGTATATTCATCATCGAATGTTGAAATAAAATATGAACAAGACGTAAGAAAAATTAAACTTAAATAAAATGCTTTCACGAAAATCCCATTAGAGCTTTTCTAGCATCTCCTTGGCCGTCTTTGCTTGCTTGGCACTTGGAAATCTGCTGATGAGCTCATTAAGCGTTTGTTTGGTCTGCTCTTTTTGTTTTAGCTTATCAAAGGTTCTGGCCAAAAAAAGTAGTCCATTCTTATTATAACCCGACTTCTCGTGGTCAGTGAAAAGGCGGCTAAAATAGACTAGTGATTTGTCATATTCTTTATCCATATAGGAAATCATACCGAGGTTGTGGATAACGCGAGCTTGCTTTGCACCCTTGGTATTCTTGTCAGCTAGAAGCTTTACAAGAATAGGCTTGGCTGCGCCGTAGCGACCTTTGCCATAATCTTCCATGGCCTGATCATAATCATTTAGTTTTTTTTTAGATGCAGCAGAGCCAGAAGATAGGTTTTTAAGAGTACCAAGGACTTCTTGCAGGTATTTAGATTGCTCTTCAGTTTTGGCCTGAAGGCTTTTATTTGATTCTTCTAATAATGTAATTCTTTGATTGAGATTATCAACTTGCGTTTGCAGCTGAACCTGGCTGTTGCGATCGAGTTCATCGAGCTTTCCAGTTAGTGAGCCAAGGCGATCTTCTAGGTTTTGAATGGTCACCGTTGTGTCAGCTACTAGCTTTTGGCTTTGAACCATTTGCACGCCAAGATTATCAACTAATTGTTCTCTTCTAATCTCTTCTTGAGTTTTACAACCAGACAATACGAAAACAGAAAGTACGGTGAAAGGAATCAAGAATTTCATGAAAGAACCTCTTTAGTAGCGTTCGAGTGTAGCTTTTCTAACGGCATCCATCTCGGCAAGTTCAGAAAACTTTTGTGACAGAGTAGCGTATTGTTTAGCTTTATTGAAGTACTTGCGCTTATAGGCTGACTTCGCTTTGAGATAATAAAATTCGGCTTTACGGTAGGCTGCTGGAGCGAGGGTTTGAGCGTTGGCATTTTTAGCAGCGATGAAGGCAGTTTGGGCAAGGCTCATTTCAAGTTTTGGACGAGTTGCAGTTAAACCACAACCCGTCAAAACTAGTAAGAAAATTAAGGCGTAATGCCTAAGCATTACTTAGCAGTTACCACGAAGTTTGCACGACGATTTTGTCCCCATGCAGAGTTGTCATGACCAAATGCTAGTGGGCGCTCTTTACCAAAAGAAATTGTAGTTACTCTTGATTTTTCTACACCCATTGCAACCATATAATCACGTACAGCTTTTGCACGACGCTCACCAAGAGCTAGGTTGTACTGAACACCACCGCGCTCATCACAATGGCCTTCGATTTGAACTTCAACAGAAGTGTTATCTTTTAAGAACGAAACGTTACCTTCAAGAGTTGATCTTGCAGAGCTTGAAAGTGTAGAAGAATCATATTCAAAAAACACAGTGCTAAGACCACCAGCTTTATTTGAATCAGAGTCACCATTAAGTTCAAGACTAGAATCTTCAGAAGAAGAATCTGGTGATGACATTGATGAATCACTAGAAGCTTTTTTAGAGCTTGAGCCACAACCAGTTAAAGCAACTGATAGACCAAGAATTAGAACCGATAACAATGAACGTAGAGAAACAGACATGGATACTCCTTTGTCGTGAAAGCAATTACTGACTATATTATCAAGTATTTTGTTAATATGATAAGGCAAAATGAGTTTCCTTTAAAGGTGAACAATGTTGCTTTTTTAGTGGAGTTGTTTAGGTGGTTATTTCGCGCTGGTTCATACCTTTTCCATTCAAAAGTTGTAATTTTCCACGATGAAGAAAATTGCTGCCATAGATATCGGATCCAATGCCGTACGTCTCGCCATTGCCGAATGTGAAGGAACTAAACTTGTAATCACTAAAAAGCTGAGAGCCCCTCTGAGACTTGGGACTGAAGCTTTTGATAAAGGAATTTTTTCTCAAGCAACTATAAAACAAGCGGTTAAAATTTTTGAAGATTTCAGTTACGCTATCGATCATGAGCACGTTGGCGTTGTAAAAACCGTGGCCACTAGTGCCTTTAGAGACACAAAAAACTCTCAAGACTTGGCCGCGGCCGTTAAAAAAAGTTGTGGTTTAACGATTGAAGCCATCGATGGAACACTTGAAGCAACTCTTGTGCGCCAAGCAATTAATACAAAATTAGATCTTAAAGGCAAAAGTGCATTGATGATGGATATCGGTGGGGGCAGTATGGAACTGTCTATTTTGCATAAAGGCGTTTTAAAAGGTGCGAGAAGTTTTGATGTTGGAACTGTTCGATTGTTACAACAGGGAAATGAGCTTTTATTAAAACGTGAAAAAGAAATAGAATTTTTCATTCAAGAGCATGCCAGTAAATTAGATCTCACTCGTATGATCGGAACGGGTGGAAACTTTCGAGCGATGTTAAAGCTTAAACAACGAATAACTAAACTTAATAAAGTCGATTTTGTTACTCAAAGTGAATTAAAAGATCTTCATACAATCCTAGAGCATACACCATATCTTAAACGCATTAAAAAATATGGTATGCGTCCTGATCGAGCTGATGTGATTATGCCTGCTATTGATCTTGTTTTAATGATTGGAAAAAAAGTACCTTTTAAAAGAATCTATGCACCCAATGTTGGCTTAATACACGGAGTGCTGATTGATCTTTGTCAGTATAAGATTTCGAAAATTAAAGATATTACGAATTAGCGTAACGTCTTTTCATTAAAATCTGCTGAACTGAGTTTGGTTCATCTGGATTTTTAGGTGTTCGTTGAAGATACGTTCCATCAGGTTTTAAATCCCAGGCATGACGATCATCACTGCCTAACAGTTTCAAATAGTCGTGCAAACGAAGAACTAAATCTTTTTGTGTAATCGGAGTACAGACTTCAATACGATCAAAAAGATTTCGGTGCATCCAATCGGCCGAACCAATATAGAACTTACCTTCAAATGGTTCAGAACTTCCATTAGAAAAATAATAAATACGAGAATGTTCCAAGAGTCTTCCCACAATGGAGATGACCTTAATATTATCTGATAAACCCTTTATGCCAGGCCTAATACAACAAAAACCGCGAATATAAAGCGTAATCTTTACGCCAGCGCTAGATGCTCTATACAAAGCTTCCGCTAGCTCAGGATCTTCAAAGCTATTCATCTTGGCAATAATTTCAGAATGCTTTCCCGCCTTAGCAAACTCAATCTCTTTTTCTATATGAGATTGAAATTGTTTAAACATGGTAAATGGAGCTACCAGGATTTTTTTATAATCATTCTTTAAAGATCGGCCTGTCAGGTGATTGAAAACTTCTAGCACTTCTTCAGCAATAGGTTTTCGACAAGTAAAGTAGCCGTAATCGGTATATAGCTTTGACGTCTCAGAATTATAGTTTCCGGTTCCAATATTCACATAACTTCTAATACCGTCATGATCTTGTCTGACGACAACAATCATTTTGGCGTGAGTTTTAAGATCAACTAGACCGTAGGTAACGTGAACACCAGCTTCTTCTAGCTTTGTTGCCCAGCGAATATTACTTTCTTCATCAAAGCGTGCTTTAAGCTCGACGATACAAGCAACTTGTTTTCCATTTTCTGCAGCTTCAATTAGGGTATCGACAAGTTTTCCTGCTGCATCTGTTCGATAAAGAACAATTTTTATCGCTCTAACTTTTGGATCTTCAGCAGCAGTTCGAACAAATGTTTCTACCGTTGAGGTAAATGAATCGTAAGGAAAGTGTACGAGATAATCTTTCTTTCTAATGGCCGAGAAAATATTAAAGTCGGCTTCAACATTTGGAACGAAGCCTTTAATGCTTTTTGGTACGTATTTTTCATATTTAAGTAAAGGACGTTGCACATCATAAAGCGCACCAAGCTTTACATAACTGGCGATATTGGGCATTTCGTAAACTTGCTCATCGATGAGTTCAAGTTCATCTTTTAAAAAGTTTAGAACCCACTCATTGGCACCTTTACTATACTCAAGACGAACAATCGGTGCGAACTTTCGCTCACGAATACCTTCCTCAACTAATTCCATTAAATCTTCAGGCTCTTCAAGGTCACTTTTGGAAGCGGCATTTCGAGTCACTCTAAAAACACAAGTTCCCTCGATATGCATGCCAAAGAAAAGATGCTTCAGGTTAGCAATAATAATCTCTTCAATATTAATAAAGCGATAAGCATTTTCAATAGGAGATCTAAGTCTAACCCAAGGGGCAATTTCAGTTGGAATCTTAACTCGAGCAAAATCTTTATTTTTTGATTTTGGTCTTCGAATCGCTACACCAATTGACTTAGAAAGATTCGATAAAAAAGGAAATGGATGACCTGAGTCAACAGCCAGGGGAGTTAAGATTGGAAAAACATTGTCTTTAAAATACTGAGTTAAAAACTTTTGTTCATCAGCACTACACTCATCCCAAGTTAAAAGTTCAATCCCTTGCTTTTTTAATTCAGGTTGAAGAGTCTTGGCATAATTATTGGAAAAGGTCTGAATCTGCTCCAGAACTTTTGTTCGAAGTAAGTAAAGAAGCTCGGTTGGCCCTTTACCATCAAGTGTCAGTCTTGAATCACCTTCTTCAATTTTGTTAAAGAGGAGTCCTATTCTCTTCATCATAAATTCATCGTGATTCGATCGCCAGATATCACAAAAACGTAAACGCTCTAAAAGCGGAGTTCGTGGATCTATGGCTTCATTTAGGACACGTGAATTAAACTCTAACCACGAAAGATCGCGGTTCATAAAAAGAGTTGGATCAAATTCACGGCCACGAATAATCACTTTCGTAAATTTCGTTGGTTTAAGTGTAGGACGCTTTCTTTTAGCTGCCTTAGATTTCTTTTTAATTTTAGTCATCATAAAAGTTTGTTTTTACCAAGATAGGGAGCTTCCATTTGTATGCCAAAAGCGACCTGTATTTGAAACATTAAGCTTATCAAGAATTTTTATTAAACCTTTCGCCGATTGATCAGCATTAATCTCACCGGCACCACCTGTCATCTCTGTTCGAACATAGCCAGGGTGTAAAAGTGCAACAGCAATCCCTTGTGGTTCAAGATCATTGGATAAAGATTTTCCTGCGCTATTAACCGCACCTTTAGACATACGGTAGCCATAATGTGAGCCGGAAGTATTATCTTCCACTGAACCCATACGTGAACTTACGATTCCAACTTTTGAACCCTTAATAAGACAATCAAGTAGACCATGAGTCACTCTAAGCGGGCCTACTGAATTGACTTTAAACTGTTCAATAATAGTATCGAAATTCATATCATCTAATGATTCATTGAGAAAAATTCCAGCATTGTTGATGAGAATATCAATCGTTCTTCCATTTAAAGCGATTTTTAATTTGGATATATCTTCAGCATTAGTCACATCAATACCAGTAACGACTTCAACACCTAGTTGATCAAGACTAGCATTTGATTTTCTGCATACTGCAATAACAGTGTCTCCACGGTCTTTATATTGTTTCGCAAATTCAAACCCAATTCCTCGTGAAGCACCGGTAATTAAAATGACTGACATATTTAGACTCCTAAAATTATCTTCCGCGTATCTATCATGCCGTAACTTCAAATACCGCTCAACGTGCAAAAAAATGAGCAAAATTTGGTTTGTAAATTCTTTGTCAACTACTCTTGCATGTTAATAAAAGGCTCTCATCTTAACTATAGGAAAGGAAAAACCTAACCAAAACATAATAGGAGGCTATATGAGATACGAATTGACAGACTTAAACCGTGCACTAAGCCCATTTAATACATTGTTTGATTTTGGACTAGAGCGCAATTTAGAAAGATCTTGGAAGCCCAATGTTGATATTCATGAAGAAGAAGATCACTGGCTTTTATCAGTTGATGTGCCAGGTATTCCAAAGGATGCCATCAAAGTTGATGTTCTTGAAGGACAACTTGTTATCTCTGGTGAACGTACTAGTAAGAAAGAATCTAAAGGCTATAGCGAAAAACGCTTTGGAAAATTTGAGCGCCGCTTTAACCTGCCAGAGAGGATTGATATTTCAAAAATCTCAGCAAGCTATGCTCATGGAGTCTTGGAGCTAACAGTGCCAAAAGAAGAAAAGGCAAAGCCGGTAAGTATCAATATTAATGTGAATGAAGTTCAATGAAAAAAATCAGGAGAGGATGATTTTCATCCTCTCTATTCATTTCGCCATTAATCCGCTAAAGAATGAATGAGCATTTCGACCTAATGTCGTCGAGAGGTATCCACCTTCTTGAACAATTAATGTTGGACGATTGAGCTTAGCGATTTCTTTGGCGTTTCGTTCAAAGTCTTCAGGAGCAAGAGGCCAAGTTCCTGTTGGATCATTCTTGGCGGTATCAAAACCTAAAGCAATGATAACAAATTTTGGATCAAACTCTTTAATGGCTTCAAGAGCCTTTTTTAAAGCCGTGAAATATTGATTGGCAGTTGATTTTTCTGCAAGCGGAATATTCAAGTTAAAACCAAGACCACCATCTTCTCCAGTCTCATCCTTAAATCCACTGAAGTAGGGATAAGCAAAACTTGGATCTCCATGGATTGAAACCGTCAAAACATCATTTCGCTTATAAAAAATATCCTGAGTTCCATTGCCATGATGATAATCAATATCAAAGACGACAACTTTTCCGTGTTTTGATAGATAGTTAGCAGCTACGGCGCCATTATTAAAATAGCAAAACCCCCCAAAGGCGCGATGTTCAGCGTGATGGCCTGGTGGTCTTACCAAAGAGTAAGCAAGTCGCTGACCAGATAATAAGGAATCAGCTGCGCTTAAAGTGCAGTCAACTGCTGCGCGAGCAGCAAGGTATGCATTCTTGTTAAGTGGAGTAAAAGTATCGAGACAAAAGTAACCCGCACGAATGGCCATATCTTTTGGTGGACGAGTCTGATTTCTGATAGGGAAGACGTATGGATAGATAGAATCTTTTTCAGAAAGATTGGCACAAACATTTTTCAAATAATCGACAAACTCCACATCATGAACTTCTTTAATAAGCTTATCAGGAAAAGACTTAATTTCGCGCGTGTCAAAAAAACCAAGCTTACTAATACCTTTTAAAATAGATTTCACTCGCACAGGAGATTCAACATATCCCTTTGATCTAACATGGTGAATATCGTGCTTTTCATTAACAAACAGTGCTATTTGTTGATCCTTTAAAATAATGCGTTGATCAACACTTGGCTTAGTTGTTTTATAGATAGGGGCTCTAAGTTTTACAGGATCATCTTTAAAAGACTGAACCACCATTTCAACATATTCAGGAGAGCATGTTTGCTCATATTTTCTATTTAAAATAGCTTTCACAATTTTCTTTGCATCTTTTCTTGAAAGAGCATCTTTTTTACCAAGACCATCAAAAACTAAATAAGGAGGGCAGTCATCTTCAGGCTTTACTGGCGTTTCATATTTCGTATTGATAATAGGGAAAACATCAAACTGCTCATAAAAACGAAGCCTGGCTTTATTTTCTTTTAGAAATTTCTCTTCTTTACATAGTTCAGGTACATCGGGAAGGCATTCCATGAAAATACCAACAGAGTTTAATAGCTGAGCTTCTTCTTGAACACGTTGGTAAAGAGCGGAGCCCACTCCACCGCGAGTCACCTCTGGTGCAATCGAGATAAAATCAAGATAGCTAAAGTTAAGATCCGGAGCATGTTGTAAGATGGCAAAGCCTTTAATCTTATGTCGTTCCGTTTCAGCAACTAGAATTGTTGTACGAAGTTGATACTTAAGTGGGTCGATTAATTTTTTTGGAAGATCATCAATATCTTCTTGTGCCATCAGTGGGAATTGTTTTTTCAAGATGATTTGAATTTCTTTTATGGCCGCTTGGTCAATGGGAAGATGGTAGTCATGGATACGTCTAATGCTAAACATAATATTATTCTACTCTCATAATATAGGTAATGAGATCATCCCCATCGTGATAAAAATCTTTAATACGAGCCGCTTCAATAAAGTTTAAGCGATCATAAAAGGCTTGGGTGCTGGCGTAGAGCTCTTTTGATGAAGTTTCTACTCGTATCAACTTTGCTTTGACGCTAATCATCGATTGCTTCATATGCTCAATCAGCTTAACTGCTAGTCCTTGTCCTCTAACTTGTGGATGAGTACCAATCCAATACAAATCAAACGTATTTTCTGTCATCGGTGTAGGGCCAAAACAAATAAAAGAAACTAAGGCACCTTGTTCATCCACATGACCAAAGAAATGATAATCTTTTTGATCAGCTTGATGTAGGTAAACGCCAAGGAGTTCATTGACGACATCAATTTCTTCTTGAGTAAACAGTTCGATATCATGCAAAAGAGTTTGCATTAACGATTCATCAGAACTTATAAGTGCTCTTAGATTCATTTATTCCATCGCTTTTAAAACAATACTTTTTACAAGTTGCTCATAAGTTAAGCCTACAAATAGGTTGGCCAAAGTCATTCCAGCACCTGGATCTAGATCACAATTTGGATTAACGTCGATAATATAAGGTCTATTCTGACTATCAACTTTAAAGTCTACTCGACCATAGCTGGTCATGTCTAAAACTTCGGCGGCCATAGCGACGCTATGATTTAATTTTAGTTTTAGCTCTTCACTTAAAATAACAGGCTTAGAAGTGGAGCGTTTAAAGTGATCTGATTCCGGCGACCACTTAGAGGCATAGCAAAGAATATTATGTTTTGCAGAAATCGTTGAATCAAAAATAATTTCACTGGTACACCAATGAAGATTTTCTTTTTGACCAAGAAAGGCAAAGTTAATTTCACGCCCTTCTATAAATTCTTGAACAATTAATCGACGATTTGAATCTTTAAAAAGAGATTCTACTTTAGCTCGAAGCTCGTCGATATTTTCAACCACACTGGATTCATCAATGCCAGTGGAGCCATCTTCATTATTTGGCTTAATAATATATTTATGATGTTCTAGTTCAATCGAATCTAAGTCTGCAATCGACTCAAGCATAAAAGAATGTGGAACGGCGATATCTGCTTTTGCTAATCTTTGATTACATAAAAACTTATCAAGCGCGACGCTTAATGCTTTAGAGCTGTTACCAGTAAAAGGTATTTTTAAGCTTTCTAGTTTTTCGACAACAGCGATTTCGTTAGCGGCATCACCATCAAGGGACTCGCATAAATTAAAGATAAGACTTGGGCTATGCAAAATTGCGGCATCTTCAATTTCTTGAGCTGACTGAATTGGAGCTATCGTAATATCGTAGTTTTCATCAATCTTTTTTAAAGCAGTCGCCACATGAAGAGCAACCGTTTCAATACTTTTTCTAGATTGGTAACAAAGAACGGAGCTATCCGAAAGATCTGTGGTCTGAGTATCATTATTAAAAATGATCAAAATTTTCATGGAAACAAAGTCCCTCAAACCAAGCTAGAAGCCTATACCCATGAATCTACCCTTTTGGCTAAAACAAGCAAGTTAAATTTTGAAGCTGGAGCTTTCTTTGGTAAAATTTCTCTATGACAATAGAAATGCGAATGACCCCAGATGGTCGCTTTATTTATCCCTGGCCAATTATAAAAGGGGAAAAGTTCCTTATTTCAACACCGGGTGTTCGGGCAGCTCAATATTTGATCCTTCTTTATAGTAAAGGTTACTTAAATGTGCCCCCAAGTTTTGAAAGTCGACTCCATTCAGATGAGGTGACTTTAATTTACGATATCCCGTCTAAGGGGCCCGTGATCGCTTTCTTACCGAAGCGCCAAGAAGACCTAACCTCTGCTACGTCCATTGAAAAAGTCTTATCTAAAGCTTTGTGGGCGTTTGTAGAAACTCAAGAACCTAAGCAAGAAAATGCTCTGGCGTTAACCCGTCGTTTTGAAGCCCAACTTTCTTGTTCGAGTTGCCAAGGCTTAGGAATTAGCGATCAGAGTGTTGCGGATTTTGTGGCGCAGGTTCTTTCTATTTAGAAGCAGCTACTTTTTTGCAGTCAGACAATTGTAAGTTCTTGGTTTCAAAGCTTAACTGATAATCAGTTTGCGAATTCATTGACTGTAAAAGGCAGGCTTCAAGCTTTTTAGGTGCCCAGTAAACGGCAGCGTGTTTAAGCATGGTTAGGCGATACATTTTCTTATCTGCCGACCAATTCATTTTGACCACAGTCATAGGTTCCGAGACAGACTTAGCCCACGCACTTGAGCAGATGCATAGGAATAAGATGATCCTCTTCATGGGCCAGATCCTGAAAATTCACTAAAACCTAGATAACGAACCATGGTTTCATTAGATTGAGTCATTTTTTCTTCTTCACTCATAGTGATTTTATCATACGGAAGATATGGTTCACTATTAGAGTAGGCGATTGCTGTTCGCTCCAGATTGGATACGTTATTAGGAAAAGGGAATTGGGTTTCTACTGTTTCTCCAATTGCACCTTTTTGCATTGTTGCTGACCAATCATCCACACTTACAGGTCCATCCATTAAAGACGGATCAATCACCATCTTTTGTACGTTACCATTGGCGTCTTCAACGTAAACAATTGGTGCCACGTGAAAATTCCATTGGATACCAGCTGAAGGTACATTTAGTTCACCTTTAATCCAAACCTTATCAACTTCGATTCCTTGCTCTTCAAATCGTCGGGCCATGAGGTGAGCTCTGGCATAGCAACCGTCAGCTTTATAATCCCAAGCGATATCTTCCATTGCTTCGGCTTCATTAAACAATCGTCTTGCTGTGGCTAGATCGATGGTCTTTGGGGCCGAGTTGGCCAAAGACTCTCTTGAAAAAGTATAGCTATCATCACGATACCAAGTATCACCTTCGCGGCATGAATTTTCAGGAATAGCTTCTGGGTTAATAAGTCTTGAAGTAAGAATATTATCTGTGACTTCAACCAGTTGAACCATTTCAGCATTAGCAATATCTGTTCGCATTGCCTTGAGACCATTTGCAAGAGGAGCAATTTCACTTGGCTCACAACTGTCAATCATTCCACCAATAATGGAGCGATACATAGGGTCGCTAAAAGCGTTTAGTATTTGTGGTTGTTCAACTTGAATGCTTGGTAGCTGGCGGGCTCGTTGTACTTCTTTTAATCGCTCGGCGTTGAGCATCTCTTGCGTGGCAGGTGCATAGCCGCCAAAACCAATGCCTCCCAGCATGCCACCACCATTGATAGGAACAAATTTAAAATTTTCAAAAATTGGCTTTTCTCTATTTTCTGGATTCCAAGCACGCTCGACGAATTTATTGTCTTGAATGCGATTTGAGTCATTTAAAACAATGATCGATGGTTGGCCGAATTGATTATCAAAATAATAACCATTCTTGGGATCGCTGCAGTGATAAAGCGGACAGGCAACTACGCCGATCGATTTAATCTTATCGCAAGAGGCTTTGCTTTCATCGCTAAGCTCAAGCTCAATTGTTTGAGCATTGGTATTCTTTTGTGCCTCAGCGAGACGCTTTTCAGCGTGTGCAAGCATTTCTTTAAGAAGTTCAAGCGCAGCTGGATCACTTACTCGCTGTTCCATGTACTTAAGATTTCCAACGGCCCCAGTGTAAGTCATTAAATCATTACGATAGGTGGATCTTGGCATCTCTATCGCTGGTAAATTTGCACCTGGAGTTTGTGATTGATCGATGGTGGAGCCAGGAAAGACTCCTGCGCCATAACCCATACCTGGAAAAGGTATACTGGCATAAATGAGTTGATCTTCCCACTTTACCTCTTTGATTGAGGTAAAGTTATTAAACTCACCATCTGGACTCAGGCTACTTCCTACCGCAAACCTTTCATTGGCTTCGATTAAAAATTTTGTTCCGTTTGGATGAACGCAGGCTGCAGGGATAGCATTAGATTTAGAACAATCTAATTTAGTGCCATCAAATAGAGTGACTTCAATCCTAGATTGAGCCAGCGAAAGCGAGCTATATAAAATGAGTAAAAGCCATAACTTCATAGAACTTTATCGGATGCTTGAGCTAATGACTAAAGTATAAAGATATTCGTGATTATAACGAGTTATTTGATTTGTGAGCGATGTCCTTGATAGCTAGTTGCAAACTTAACTTGGCCATTAGGTAAAAGAATAACACTGACATACCACTTAAAATAAATAGGATAGTGGCCTTTGCCATGCACACCGAAATAGAAATCCAACTTTTGTAGATTATGTTTTTTAAAAAGCTTCTTCTTTTCAAAACGCATGATAATTTCACCCTGGCGCTGACCTTCAGTGTAAATGAAGTCTGCATCAAAAGGTTCTTTAAAAAAGAATCTCTCTGGTATGAAAGTTGTTTCGTAATCATAACTCAAGGCTTGTGCCGAAAAGCGATTATTAAAACAAACACCGACCTTTGATGTGAGATGAACGACAAATTCCTCTTCATTATCTTCAATCAAAAAGGGACGCATCTGATGTACATTTTGATCATTAGATTTAGTGCAATCAACAGGTCTTGCAGCGGAGTAGCTTCCACCCACTTGAGAAAAGGCAGGAGCCATTAAAATTAGACTTAAAAAGAAGATGATGTTTTTCATGACCAAAACATACATGAAAAAAATAATTTGCTAGGGGAGAAGTGATTTTTACATGGTTAGGGACAAAGCTTAATCTCAGTTAACAGCTTTTTAAGCTTCAGATCTTCATCCTGAAATTTAGCAGACTTTGGAATCATCATCTTTAAGGCTAGAGCATCCTTATCGCCGCACTCATAGAATTGTACGATTTCACTAAACTCTTGAGATTGAAACTTAAAGTCATAAATAATTCTTACTGAGCTGTCCTTGGCATTATATCTAAATCTAGGTTGTGCCATGGCCTCACCCTCAACGGACTTAAGCCATTCAACCTTTTTTGTAAGGTAAGTGGCCTCAAACTCCGAAACGTCTTTAGGTGAACTAGGGTAAATAAAAGGCGCTAGGTAGACTGAAATGATTAAGCGGGGCTCATCTCTTGATGAATCAAAAAAGACCAAAGAATCTTTACTGGGCGATTTGGCCAACCACTGCTTTTTAAGCGGTAACTCCAGCTTGCGTCCAGAAAGTGAAAACGATTCAGCTAAAGCATTATTAAAAAAAGTCATGAGAAAAATGATCGCGATGCTTTTCATTACCTTATTACCTTTAAGAGTGATGGCGCAGACCTATTCTACACCGATTCAGCAAGATCAAGCACTGGGCAATGTTTTTTATAATAACCACCAATACTTCCAATGTATGGCGAAAAAGCATTGTGGCCCAGATACGGGTGGGGATAGCTACGCTGTCTTTATAAAAGACGTTCATAGCAAGACAGTTATTCCAAACTTTTTAGATTGCCAAGATGATGGCTCGGCCAATTTATCAATGGCCGAAAGTTTAATACCTCGCTTTAATGAAACAATCGAAGGCGGTGAAGCTTGTTTTAATCCTGATCAAGTAAGCCCTGATGTCGAGCCTGGTTTCGTTTCTAAATCGATGAAAGCGATCAATGCTTATCAAGGTGAGTGTCCTAAGGACGATAGAAGCTGTGGTAAACAAATCGCCGATCTCTTTGTTCAAGATGTAAAAAATGGCATCTCGCTATTTAAAGCCAAAAAGCCAGCCGAAAGTTCATCGACCAAGATGGGATGTCTTTCAACTCTATTAACAAATTTAAAAGACTCACTGTTATCAACGCTAAAACTTTTTCTTTGGGATGCACCTAAAAAGATTTTTGAAATCGGTAAAAATACTTGGAACTATCTCTTTAATAAAGAAAAAGATACTTCGACTTCAATGCTTTTAACTTCTGTCATGTCAAAAGACATGGCGGACTCCCTTGCAAAATGGGACTTGGCAAAATTCTATTCTTTGCTTAGAAAAAACTTTTTTAACTTTCTTGGAAACCTTAGAGAGTTTTACACAGAGCTTTTGGGTTGTATGGAATGGGAAGGAAAACCATACGAGTCAGAATGTTTAAAGAAAACTAATTGGTCATGCCCAAGCTGTGAGAGTGTGACGAACTTTATGTGCGGGCTTGGTGGTCAGCTAGGAACCGGCTTTATGCTTGGAGGAATGCTTGGAACCGCTAAAGGCATTATGCAAATGAGCCAAATGAAAAAGGCTATCAGCCTAAACCCTAAAAAGTTTGGCGTGAATTCAGATGCGATCAAAGAGATGACCTCAAGAATGAATTTAGATAAAACACTCAAAGAGGCTAAACTTAAAACCCAAACGTTAAGATATAGAGCGTCCTTGTACACTCGTCCAATTACCGATGTTCTTTCAAGTGCTACAGAAGAGATTAAACTGCTTTCAGGTATTGGAAAAAACTTTAAAAAGTTTGTTTCACTCAATCCTGTGACCATGCCATATCACTTATCATTTCAATATTCCAAACGCTTAGGCTTTAACCGCGCCAGTGATCGCATCATCTCAAAATTTGGCAAAGGCTCAAGTGTTTATCTTGGGAAAAAATATGCTCTGCACTTTTCTAATATGACAGATAATTTCGCCATCATCGCTAAAGACCTTTATAAAATTAAGGGAGCCAAATTTAATAAAGTGATTTTCGATGACATCATGAAAAGACATCTTGATGATATCGCTAAAGAATCAAAGAAGATGGGGATGAAGGTTGAGCGCATTGAAGGTGGACAAGCTCTACGTCTTGAAAAAGCAGGGGAGAGTTATATCTACAAGCCTAATCTTAAAAGACAGATGGATATCGCTGAAAACTTCTCGCTCGAAGATTTCACCAAACATATGCAGGCCAAAGATCCAATGCTTTACAATTCAACTCTTGCGGCCAGTGCTCCAAGAATGCCTGGCTTTATTAAAGAGATGCATGCCAAAGCGGCAGCAGTAAAAGATCTCGTAACTGTCAGCGCGGATAGTGTCGATGGACTTTTATATCTAGGTCATTTTGGTGCACAGGTTGGAAGATCGAGTCGTATTGAAGATTGCCGTGATTATCTGCACGATGCTGAATACCTAGAAATGCACAAGCTTGAAAATCAATGACCCATTCTATGGGCAATGAGCTTTTCCAGTCTACCTAAGAATTCTCATCATTTATGAAGTTTTTTAATAAAGATTAGGCCACTAACTTGTCTGGTTATATGATCAATCTATATGTGATATCCAAACTTTAGACGGAGCAGCCGGATGCTTTAAAACTCCGTTAAGTTGATAAAGAAACCTCTCGAATGAGAGGTTTTTTTATTTTAGATTAACACTCAGGATAACCAAATAATGTTACATCGTAGATTGTTTGAGATTTTGTATCAATGATCAAAAGTCCTGGGAAAACTACACCGCAAACTGAACCGCCCGTATTGGATGTGAATCCAAACTCTACACCTGTACCGCGCATATTAAGAATATGACCATTAATTTTATAAAGCTCAGCTTTGCTTGGAGTTTCATCTGACGCGAAATCCTCATCACCGTGAGATGTGACAAAATCAAGAGCTTGCTTCATTGAGAATGTTCCCCAAGTAATATCGTCGATTCCTGGAAACATTGAGTTTGAATCATCATAATATTCATCAGCCAATTCCTCGCCGTCCATCTCAAGATAGTACTCTTTGATCATCTCTTTAACGGTAGAACTTTCTGTTTGAAAGCTCTCACAGGTAACAGCAAGTTTACAGATTTCAGCAGCATTTTGACTGATAGTAGAGGCTGCAAAGCCGTTTGCACTGAATAAAAGTGTCACACCTAATAGTAATGATTTCATTTGATCCCCCAAAATTTTTGTTGAATTTAGCGAGGTAATTGCGCTTTGTAAGGTTGGATTGTAAAAAATACTAGTTTAGACTTAAGGAGCTATTTAAAATTCTGTATAAATATATAAGGACGACCTATGTCAGATGACTCTAAAACCTGCCCAAAATGTACTTCACCTTACGGATATAAAGATCAAAGTTTATGGGTATGCCCAGAATGCTCTCATGAATGGAGCGACGAGGCTCTGGCAAGTGAAGAAGCTAAGCCAGTTGAAAAATTTCTAGATGCTAACGGAGTTCAACTCCAGTCAGGTGATACTGTTCGCGTCGTCAAAGATCTTAAAGTCGGTGGCAGTACTATTAAATCAGGGACGAAAGTGAAGGGAATCCGCTTATTAGATGAACCCGTCAATGACCACGATATCTCTTGTAAAATCGATGGTCATGGATCTGTTTATCTAAAATGTTCTGTCGTAAGAAAGGATTAGGTTAAAAGCCATTATTAGCCTAATCAATGGAAATCACGCACGAACATAGAGCGTGCTAAACACTTAATAATATGTTAAAATCCCGACTGCTTACGTTTCTCGCAAGCTCGTTTTAATTGGGGGTGCCCTGGTTTCGACGGGGTGTTTGGCGGGGATCCGGGCGTGCCCAGGTTGGTCTCCATGGTCCTGGTAAAAAGGAGTCCAAAACATACTTGCAGATTCTTTTGAACCTGCTGCTCTAGCTGCTTAATTGCAATCCTAGACATGAGGCGGTAGTGCCAAGAAACAGAAACTACCAAAACTGCTAAGAGTACAGTCTAACTATTCTTGATGGAGTGGCCGTTAAAACCATGTAAAAAAATATGCGGGGTTTATCTCGATCGCGTATCGAGGTCAGTCTTGTTAACTGACGATAAATGTTAACTACGCACGTAGGCCGCTCTCAAGACGATACTTCGGACGTGGGTTCGATTCCCACCACCTCCACCAAATGTGATGTCACGCGCACCGGCGTCTGAAAGACAGCCGGTTTTTTTATGTCTTTAAATTCAAATTTTTTAGCTGTTTTATAGAAAGGTAGGACAACCCCTGTCTGGGTTGATTGGGAACGCTCAGGGCGTTCAGGGCGGTTTTTACCACCCCAAACGTCGATCCTGATAACGTTGTCTGGATTGATGTGTATTGATTTAATAACGCTTTGAATAATAGCCTTTTTAGAACTAAGCGTTTTCTTTCTGAAATTGTCTCCTTTTAAGGATTCAATCCCTGCCATTATCGTTTTGACATCTAGCTGTCTATTTTCATCTTGGGCTTTTATTTGAGCCTTATCAAGGTCAACATCAACTTGTTTAGCTTGTGCCTCTAGTTCCTTAACCTCTGCGAGGATACTTTGAACGGAATCCTCATCATCTGTCATCGAGAGCACTTTCATTAGATTAGTTTTTCTTTTCTTTAACTCAACTAACTCTTTCTCTTTTTGCTTAACAAGATTTGTATAGGTTTTTTGGCCTTTACCTGAAAATTCGCCAAGAATTTTTAAAAAGTCCTTTTTCCTCTGATCGGTGCGGATTAGGCTGAACAACGTTTGTCTGATTTTATCTTCAATTTTATCAACAGGAATTCTATTTAATTTGCACCCTTGGTTTTTACTATGTGAGTAGTAGTAATGTTTACCATTACGCCCAGTACTTGCCTGACCAAAAAGAGGGGAGCCACATTCGTCACAGTAGAGAAGTCCTGACAGAATATAGTCATGAGTAGCTTTGTGGCTAATGACTTTATTTGCATCCAGCTTCTTATGAGCTTTATCGAAAATGGCTTTATCTACTATTGGCTCCCAAGAGGCTTCAACAATACTGTATCTTTCTTCAGGTTTTAAAGTATTTTGGTCTTTATCCTTATTATCTTTATTGATCTCTTTTTTTCCAAGATATGCAAGGTGAGTTAAAACACTATGAACTCCACGGTGGGTAAATTTATTTCCACCCTGAACATTACCTTCTTTTGTAATCCACTTCTTATTTTTGAATCCCTTCTCGTTTAATTCTTTTGCAACGCCAGATACGGAACCTGTCTTAAGGTATAAGGAAAAAATCTCTTGTACTAATTCAGCCTCTTTTTCATTAACAACTAAGCTACCTGAGCGATCTGGGTCTTTGTCATATCCGAGAAAAGGACGTCCCCCACTTAAAAGTCCGCGAAGTGATCTGGCATAAATATTATTTTTAATACGCTCAACTGTTAGCTCCCTCTCGAATTGAGCGAGGGCCATGATGATCGTCATAAAGACTTTTCCTGCTGGGCTAGTTGTATCAAAATCATATTGAAGACAAATAAAGTCAGCACCATGTTTATTTAGTTCTTCAACAAAGTTCAAAAAGTCTGTGACTGACCTACTTATACGAGATAGTTCTGTCACCATCACAGTATCAATTAAACCGGCTTTAACATCCTTAAGCATCTTTTGAAAAGCAGGTCTATTCGTATCTTTAGCTGAAATTCCGGGTTCTTCATAAATCTCTACGATTTTTCCCCATTTCCCTTCACTGTAACGATTTTTTTCTTTAACCCTTAGTTTTAATCGGTGGATTTGGGATGTGATTGAACCTTCATCTTTTTTAGCTGCTTCTTTCGTACTTACCCTTGGGTACAATCCTATTTTTCTAATTTTATTCATAAGACTACCTTTTGATTTTAGTTCTCTTAAAAATCAATTCTATTTTGATACCGAGAGCGTTAGCTACCTTTACTAACTGATTTAAAGCTATGCTTTTTTCAGTCCCTCTAAGTAACTTATTAACATTAACTCGACTCATTCCTGCAAGCTCTCCGACTTGTGATTGTGATAAATTCCGCTTTTCAATTTCCTTATTTATCTCGTCCATCAGTTTTTGCTTTAGTTCTGGGACTTGAGTTTCATCAATATTAGTCATTACTACCTCTCATATAAAGACTAGTGCGTAATTACACACTAGTCAAGTCTTTCTCGGTATTTCCTTGTAATTCATTAAGCACTTCTTGGAATAAAAGAAAGCACAATTGCCTAAGCCTCTGATTTTCCTCTGCTTCTTCTAGTGGGATATACTTGAGTTTTATCTCATAATCACTAATATCTGGCTTCTTATTAGTCGTTTTCGACTTGCTGAGACTTTGGGCGGCCACGAGTTTTCTTATTTGCTGGTTGCTTAATGTGGTTTAGTGCCTGCCTAAGTACATCTTCAAGATTTTCTGATTCATCAACATTATTCATTATTTTCTTTAGATATTCCTTGGAATTGAAATGCTCCTTGGCAATTTTACCCTTATACCTAGTAAAATAACTTTTATAAAATTCTGAAATGATCCAAGAGCCGAGCTTGGAAGGAGTAATTTTAATACATTTTTGATTTTTCATTTCTTCATACATAGAAGAAAGGGCCGCAATGGCCCCCTCATCTAAAATCAGCCTTCCTGATTTCAATTTAGACATATTCTATTTTTTAATCCTTTTGAAATGAGCGGTTACGATAAATTCTCGCTTAATTCTGTTTTCGTAGTTGGTGCTAGAAGTTGGGCCTTCGTGCCTAAAGTATCTTCTTCCGATGCCCTGACACGATCCATATCCCAAGAATCCTGTTTTTATACTTCCTAAATTAGGATCGGGGATCACTGTGAGACTCACCTCGTTGTTTTCTTGTAACATCTCCTTAGATACAGAAAACTCAGACCGTATAACCATACCTTCATGGTCTATAATTCTCCCAAGGGGGTATAGGTTAGTTCCAACTTTTAATCTCAATTTTGTTTCATCAATTTTATCTGAGAAAAATATATCCTGCTCGATTCTGCCGTTGAAGTTTCTATATTTTAAATTGCAATTTCCTGTGCGGTTGATGTCCCAGCAGATTTGTCTCTTCAAGAGGTCGCATCTGGGACAGATAGGATCGCGCGGCTCACAAAATCTATCTTTCCAGTGGGAACGGTAAGTCCTTTCGTAAATTTGGCTAAATGTAGGAGTAAGCATTTTTCCAGTAAATGTGAAAAGGATAATATCACCTTCATTTACGTTTGCTAGAAACGTTTCACCACTAACTCTTTCCTTTTCTACGATTGGCTCAAAATATACTTGTGGTGAATTTGGAGAGGGGGGTGCATGAGTCTCGTCGGACTCTTTATCCCAGTTTTCACCACATGAAGCCAACATAAGCATGAAAATCATCAAGAATGACTTCTTAAAAATCATTATTTTTTGCCCTTTTTGCTAGAAGGAACCCATTGAGGGTCTTCAGAAATTACCCATATCCTGTGACCTTCAATTAGTTTTTTTCCTTGAACTTGAGTTTCAATCCACTGTCTTTCTACGACTGGCTTAGAAATTACCGGAGAGTATCCCTCTGAAAAGTTTTGGGGATGATCTACTCCAAACTTATCCAAATTAAATAGTGTGTTCCTTCTAACGTCATCGTCGCGCTTCTTTAACCCTTTATGGATAAAATATGAAGCAACAGCACTGATAGCACCGCCAACGAGTGCTCCTTGTAGAGCACCTTTCCCTTTGTTATCTCTATTCATAGATGCACCGACAACTGCACCTGTAGCTGCTCCACTTGATGTTCCTACGATAAGAGAGTCCCTCATAGTCGAACAACCCGTCATTACTACTGATCCCAATAGCACCAAAATAAATGTATTACGCATAAATCTCCTCATTACTGACCGTGGTCAGAAATTAAAAAAATAAACCTGTAGTTTTAGGTATTTATAAGATTTGACCTTAGTACACCCATTCAAGGTGCCACTAAGGTAATTAGTGAACTTTAAAGATAGATTTTGTTACCTATACAATTCTCTAAAGTGATTTTGTTAGTATCCTGATGGAAATTTTCAATCGAGCAAAAGTAAAACTTTTTCTGATTGGACTTCCAGTTCATTTCTTCAATTTTGCAAATATTTTTGAATATTGACTTCTCCTTGTAGAAGTAAAAAATTAAATCCACTTGCGACGACAAGTAATAATTTGATACTAGTTTTTCATACCGACTAATAGACTTTGTAGTGTTCTCATATTCCACAGCCACTCTAAATTGTTTTGTTTTGAAATTAAAATTTACAAATGCATCACTGCGAATCTGCACAAAATGACTAAAGATTTTGTGATCTTGAAAACTTGGATTTGCCTGAATAAGATTTTCAGTCAAATAGTTTTCAAGCATTTCATTTCTTTTTAATCGTTGACCTATGTCTAAGAGAACTAAATCATGATCTGGAACTTCCGATTTTAATTTCAAATTCTTACTGTAGCCTGAATAACGTTCTTTAATAAAACGCATGCCTTTACCCGTAAGTGAATAGATAAAAATTAAATCATTTCCTTGCTTATGACCTAAAGATTGAACTAGTTTTACATTGCAAAGTCTTTTAAGGCGATAGCGTACATTATTTAAACTTGATCCCTTATAGCAATATTTGAGAATTTGCTTAGCTGTAGCTACTTTGTATTGAAATAAAAGGTCAAATAACTTGATGTCTCTTTCCGTGATATGAATCTTTGGGAACCTATAATCAAGCATCTTTTTTATCTTCTCCTTCAAATACGTCTAGTTCTTGGCTGGTATTTGAATTAATTATTTCAATTACAGGGCCAATGAATTTTCTAGTTTTATCTTTATACTCCTTTGAAAGTACTGCTAATTCACCTTCAAGTTCTTCTTCAGACAAAAAAGGTGTTTGAACTTCAATAAACTTATTACCACTTGCCCATATCCCACGGCCTTTTACATCTGGTAGTTCATGAGCCATTTTGTTTCCTAGCACCGTATTCGATCCTTGAAATGTATTCATCCTGAAGCACATTCGTCCTCCTATGTTCTCTTGTACCTTTGTGTCAATTGTCTCCTTAGTTACCTTTTGTGTAGCTAAAATTAGATGTATTCCTGCTGCTCGGGATAATTTAGAAAGTTCATCAGTGAGTTCTCTTGCCTTATTGATTAAATCTTTCTTAGTCGAATCTGACCTAACCTTTGTGTAGAGAACAGAGGCTTCATCAATCCCAATAATGATTCTGTCTAATTTTTTCCGTGCTGACCCAATATCTTTTACTTTCTCAGCCTCGATGATCTCAAAACGTCTCTCCATTTCATCTTTTAACTTTTCAAGCACCGCCACTGCATCTTGCTCAGTTTTGATAACTTTTACATTAGGCAATTCCTCAAAGGGACGCATTTCAACACCTTTTTTTAAGTCAAGGAGATACATCTGCACATTTTCTGTAGACTTAAGAATGGAGAGAAGTGTTTGTTTGAAAAAAACACTTTTTCCACCTCCAGTTGTACCTGCTATAAGCATGTGTGGAAGCGTGGCCAAAGTTTGTTGTTCAAATCCACCTAGAGATTCACCAAGTTTAAAACTGAGTGGAGATTCTTTTACTTCAGGTAATTCATAGAAACTGATTTTTTCAGGCAATCTCTTCCTTGTTAGATTAAAGGAAATGTATCTTGGATTTTTACACAAGCTAATATTTTCAACAATCTGTCCTAACGCACAGGTGAGATCACTTTCTTTCGACTGATATTTATCAAGGCCAATTCCTTCACTTTTTATAATTACTCTTGTTTTATTCTCATCAAGTTCTATAACCTTGATAACTTTAGGAGTTGAGCCATTTCCAGCTCTTAAGGACAAGAAGTCAAAATCATTTTGGTATTTTTTAATGTTTTTGAACTCCTTTATTCCTAGTAATGGTATAAAAAGAAAGAAACTAAAAACTAAGAACGTCAAAAAATAAATGATCCATGACATGGATACCAGTTTGACCGTAAGAAATTCCCCAAAGAATTGTGGAAAGATCAATTTTAAAATTACGATAAAATCATATTCATAAGTTATACAGAATATGAATAAAGTCGTTAATATTGAACATCCCCAAAAGTATGGGTTCTTTATTTTTACGTTTTTAATCCCTAAGGTGAAGATTCTGAAATATCTTGTAATCAGAATCCCAATACCATCAAATACCCTTTCAACTGCTACATGCTCTTTGTTACTCTGGCTTTTAATCACGAGACCCTCTAAACGGAGCCGTTAACGAAACAATTAAATCAATTCCAGCTTCGATAGTTACATATGGCTTTTCCTGAGCAAGTTCACCAGCTTGTCTTGATGCTTCCATATCAGCAACCTTAGAAACACCATGATACATAGCGTTTTTCATTGTGGCCTTGGGGGTAATTGCTCCACTCTCACCAAGAGCTTTTTTCTCTGTTAAAACTTCGGTCATTCCCGAAACCATACTAAGCCCTAATGTTGTCGCGATTCTTACTCCTGCTGTTCCATGATGTTCACCTTTAATACCTGTTGAGTAATCGCTTGGATTTAAAGCTTGTGCACTAATCTCAATTTCATGACCAGTTGGCAAAATCGCTTTTATAAAATTAATAAATACCTTCTCGCCAGTTCCACTGTACTGAACAGAACCAAGTAACATTGTGTCTTTGTCTAGCAACTTGCTTCCATTTCTCGAACCACCATAGGGGAGAAGAACTTTAATGAATTGCTTTTCATCCCTTGTGTCGATAGGAGTAATTAGTTTTCCGATAAAATTACTTCCGGTTGGGAGTGAGCTTTTTAGATTTGGCAGATCATCTCTTGTAATTACCTGCTTGGCCCTTAGGTTAAACTCAGGAACGGGAAGAGTTTTGATTTTCTTTGTAGATTTCCTTTTGACATCTTTTGCGTCCTTGATAGGCCCATTTGCTTTAACTTCTTCAGAATTAATTTTGTCACTTGTTTGAAACTTTTCATCATTTATCAACTCTCTACTTACATGCTTGATAATTGCACTATTTTCAGTTTTTCCAAATATTTTTGATAGAGCAAAACCAAACACTATTGTAATTAAAGAAATGAGAGTGATTGCTTTTACATTTGCGGTGCGCTTTCCTTCCGACTCAATTATAAAGAGTCTTTTCAATACGTCTTGGATTTTTTTTATAATAAATATCCTCTAGATATAATCGTGGTTGATTGATCATCCCCATTTGTAACGTGAAATGTGAATCCTTTCCTCTCATTTAGCTCAAAAAACAATCTCCCTTTAATTCCAAGGCCTGATTCAATCTGATTTCCAGAAAATATAAGCCGCTGCTTAGGAAGTTTAATTTTAGATCGACTCAGGAAAGTATCTAGTTTTTGGCTTGATAGTTTATTCTTTGAATTGTTTCTGATTGTAAAATCAAGTACAAAAAAATCTTTTTTCAGTTCTTTTAAGGAATCAAGACTACATTCAAGGCCATCTTTTAACCTAATTTTCTTGTTGATAGATTTACTTAAGAGCTTATAGCTTTTTTTCTGCGTAACAAACATTGGAGCTTCCCATGAAATATTAACAAGATCATCATAAGATCCACCTGATCCAACGTTTAGGATAAATCCAAAAGTATGATACTCACCGTATACAAAAAGATTAGTTTTTACTTGAGCTTGCGGTTGAATGGTAATGTCACTTCCGACAAATTCGATGTTGAAATAATTTTGATTTCCAATAACAACTTTTTTCGGGGTTTCTTTAAATCGTAAAACGGTAGATTGACCAAGTTTAAGATTGATGTATTCCATCTTTTTAGAGGAAACTTCAATTGACCTAATATTCCCTGCAAAAGCTAAATTGCTTAAAATAAGCAAAGTTCCTATTAGAATTAATTTATTCACTATTTATCTCCATGTTCGATGAGTCCGTTGACATATAAACCAACTGGATTCCACTTGTTTGGCGTATCTTTAATGATTTGCAATGAAATTTGGGTTACAGAGACAAGTGGTAGTCCTTTTAAACGAACAATCTTGTCAAACTGTGCGATGATTTCTTTGTCTGATACGGAAACTTTTATATTTCCGACATATTGAGATACTCCATCAAGTTTTTTGGCATTATTATTTTTGTTGCTACTCAATAGCTTTAAGAAATCCTCTGTGACAAATGGTCTTATATTTATCAGGTGTGCAGGATCATTCATTTTCTCCCATGTATAGTTACGAGTAATAAAGATTTTTACAAAATTTTTGATCTCTTCATTTTGTAAACCTATGTTTTCTCTGTTTGAGGAATACCTCTCTATTCCATTGATATCCTTACTTACGACAATTGGTGGTAAAGTTGATACATAAGCCAAAATACACAAGGAAAATACAAGTGCACCTGCTAAAGAAAAGCATATTACCTTATAAGTGTTTGCTATTCTGTTTAACGCCAACCATTGTGTTCTAGGGCTGAGATTATTCATCTAGTTTTCTCCTATTTTTAAAATCCACACCAATGACATTACTTGGCGTTTTTCTGGATTGATTAATTGTTCGCATTTGATTCATCTTTTCAGCGAAATTCGTTTTTGCTTTACTTATGTTGTTTTTCATTCCTACTCCCATTCTTGAAAATCCATTTTTGGTGCCTTGTGCAGTTCCACTTATTGCTCGTTTTCCTTGTCTCTTAGCCACTTCACTTACAACTTTCCCTGTTGCATAAGTTGGTGCTGCGGCTAGAGCCGATGCGGCACTTGCCATCCCATCACTGATCAATGATTTTGTAGTGAATGGAATAAATAACATTGATAAGCCGATACAAAGATTTACGAGTATTGTAGTTAGGAAGTTATCCCAATTATCAACTGCGGGACTGGTTGCAAGTTTTAAAAGCATGACTCCTAAAATAGACCAAAGTATTTTCCATACTACGACGTTGATCAAACCTTTATACAAATTTGAAGTTACAAATGATGTTCTTTTTGAAACGTACATAAGTATCATCAAAGGTGAACAAACATAGAGCACAGACCACACGAAGTGTACGAGAACATTTGCAACAAATACACCAACGTAGGCAATAATGTATGAAAGCAAGTTTAGAATGAAAATTACTGCTTCCCTAAATTTAAGCCAACTCACCTCGGAGTCTTTATAAGTATCTTCAAGGTGTTTCATTAAATCCCAAAGTTGTGATATCCCTTGAATTCTTTCAGTAACTCCATCGCCAACCATTGCAATAGCGTTTATACACTGGTCAAATGAAATCAAAAGAATGATTGAGATAACCACACGCTTGATGATATCTCCGACATTTGGATTCTCTTCTGGAAATTTGAAAAATTCTAATATGATAATAAAAACAGTAAATGGTACGAGTAGTATCCAGTATAGTTCTCTTATATTAGAATTTAATTCCCGACATACCTCTGGCAGGTATTCAAACATTAGAATTTGGGAAGACTGAAACTTCCGTCAAATGATTTAAAACTCTTTCTGATGTCGCCATTAATTTTATTAAAATGGCCAACACTATCTTTTCCATCCTTATTGAGCATTGCTAGATTTTCACCTTGAAGTTTTAAAATCTGACCATTGATCCTTAATATTTGATTCAATGTATGTAAGATTTTCGCGTTGGTTTCAGCACTCATTCGCGCCGCTCCTTTTGGTGAAGCACTACGGCTTTGAATAGATATTTTTGTTGCATTTTCCTCCTGTTTTTCTGCATATTCTTTAATCCTTGTGGCCATTTTGATACTTTCTGCAACGGTTTGATCATGAAGCATTTGTAATGCGGCTTCATCTGATTTTGGAATAGCTCCGTAAACTTCTTGAATAGTATTAAAGGCCTTTTGGAAATTTTTAATTTCTCCTAAGATTTTCTCATCTTTAATAGGAAGTGAGTTTAAAAGGCCAATTGAATTCTCTAAGCCAGCATTAATTAACTTTATATAGTCGTTCCCATGCTTTGCTGTATCTATTGCCATTTTGAGTTGTTGATATCTCTTAATGTTTTCAGCAAGTATTTTTACTAGGTAGGGGATTTGTGCCCATCCTGCACCGCCATCTCCCCAAAATGCAAAACTCGTATTGCTGTTAAAGACTAACAGAACACTTACAGTTATCATTTTAATTTGTCTTATGATGCCTCCTTAGGATCAAATGCGATCTTTTTTAGAATTTCAATCGTTGGTAAATCTGGAAATTTATTTTTCACTTTCTGGATCATTGCTTTGTCGTGGCCGTCAGTAGTGCAAATCCAGTAGCTAAGAGGGTCAGGAATAAGACGTAAAATTATCTTGTTTTCATCTTGCATATACAAAAATTCAGAATATTCGCCTTTTACCAATTCTAGTGACTTGATGGTTTCTACTTCGTCAAGGGAGAAATCCATCGTCTTCCCGAAGTCGTCCCAATCAATTTTTCTTTGCCTCAAAATAAATACGCTACTCGTATTAGGGAATACAGCATTTTTAATATCTTGATTTGAAAGAAAGTCTTTATAATTCTGACTAATACACCAAATCCCACCATTAAACTTTCTAAAAGTTCGGTAAGCTTCTAGTGTAAATGACAGACCACTTGGAGTCTCAAAAAGCTTCCATGCTTCATCTATGATTAGTAAATATGGCCTTGAAGTATCCTTCGATGCTTCATTTTTTATATAATCTGTGAATAGAAGTAAAAATACATTCTGAAGCTCAGGGTAAGTATCAAGACCTTTCATTTCAATTGTCACTAAATCTTTAGACAGCTTAATATTGCTTTGACCATCTAGCATCTTTCCAAATGCGGTATTTCCCGTCCACGAATACAAAATTTCAGCATACTTTTTCATATCGGGATGAGAGTGTGTTTCTAATACTTTTTTGAAGTCTCCTAGCGTAGGACTTATTTTTTTGCAGTTTTCGTAGGTTTTAAAAATTGCCTCTTCAAGTAAAGCCTTGTCTCGCTTTGGTAGTCCTTTTGAATCATCATCTTTTAAGATTGACTCAAGAGCAGCAAGGATTAGCTTAATTTTAGATGTAGTAGGTTTCTTTTCAGAATCATCTAGCTCAAACATATTTAGACAGATACTCGAATCAATGTTTAGATCAATGAACTCGCCATCTAGAACCTCTAAAAGTCTCTGGGACGAAGCGCCATTGTCAATCCATACGATTTTTGGTGTGGGATTTTGCCCATAGAATTGGAGCATAAGCTGACAAATGGTGAAGCTTTTTCCTGCACCAGAACCTCCAAATATCAAACCATTCCAATTAGGTAGTTCTTTTGCGAAAGGGTCGAGTGAAAACAAAGAATAGTCTCTTGTTGGCAGTAGACAAACAGGAGTGCTGTTTCCTTTCCAATTTCCGTAAGCAGGTAGTAAATGAGCTGCATTTGAGCTTTTTAGCTTCTTGGGCCTTAGGCCTCGACATACGCCCGGCCCAGAACCAATAAATGCGTCAAGAACTGGATGCATCTCAATTAGTCCTTCACTCTGATTTAGAGATTTAAATGCTTTGAGCACAGCATCTGATTTATTATCAAGTTCTTCCAAGGAAGAATCCCAAATAATGACGTTTAAATCCATTGACACTAATTTTTCAGAGCCTTCTAAAAGTTCTCTTATCAATTCTTCAATCTGACCAAGTTTGCTTTCTGACTCAATATCGCTAACGTTTTTACTTCCTGATGCCATAGAATGAGCTAGTCTTCTTTGAATTTGAAGCTTTTCTATTTCTTTCTTTTGATCATCAATCTTAATTCCTTGTGTGAGGTAAAAGTAAAAGGGAAGTTTCAATAGATTTTGAATCATTGCAGAATAAGTGACCCCCTCAGGTAATAAAGAAAGAGTGATTACCTTATAATTTAATCCATCAACTTCTAATATGCCCTTTTTTAAGGATAAGTCCGATTGTAAAACTTGTTCTGAAAAGCTTGGGGAAAACAAGAGTTTGTCTTCTCTATACTTTGGCAATCCTAATTTTTTGATTCTATCTAAATTGAAATATTCAAAAACTATTTCATGCCATTCGGCTGGAGTTAATTTTTGAGGCTTTAATCCACAATAATTAAGAGAGTTCTCTATTTGATTACAGTTACGTTTAAATGTCTTCTTATAGTTAAAGTATTGATGCCTGAATATTTGTTCATATTTCCTTTGTGCTTCCCAAAACTTCTGTTTTGAGTATTTGTGTTTCTCACTTCGTAAGAATAAAAAAATATCTGTATTAAAATAATTCCCAAATTCCATATTACTTCTGAAAAATTCAACCCGTGATGCTTTAACATTTTTGTAAATGGTTGGAGACGTTGAGCTTAACTGTTCGTGAGCATTAATTTCAGATTCAAAATCCGGCGATACTTTATAAAATATTTGAAAAGTTAAACCTTCAGGAGCACCTGAAATAAGATGTTCAATATTTTGTGATATAAGGTTTATTTTTTCACTTGTTGTGCAATTTATGTCGATCCCATTAAGTCTGAATCCAACCCCAAGACTTCCATCCTCGTACACCATCAAGTCATCATCGAAATGCCAATATGGTAATTTGTCGTTAAAGCTTTGATACATATATTTTCATCCTTTTTGCTTCATGGTTTTTACTTCTCATACCTGCTGAATACTTTCCTGAATCTACATAAAATCTAATTAAATGGATCAAGTATCCATCTGCTTTATTACGCTTAGTAATGAAGAGTACAAATGCCATTAAGAGTGGGACAACAAAAACAAGGTAAAAGCCAAGAGTTGTTTGTCCAAAAATTAGATTCATTATTGCAGCAAATAATAGTACGAAAAGAAGATCGTGGACTTCTAAGCCCACGATCTTAAGTTTAGAATCAAGCTTTCTATGGATTATAGATTGATTCAATTTCATTTTATTGTCCTGCTGCTGATTGAAACCAACTGATAATGTGTGGGGCCATAAACCCAACGACACTACAGACAATTACCATAATGATTCTTGTCTTTGCTCCACCATCACCAGTGAGTGCCAAGATCACGGCGTAAACTAATCCAAGTACACTGACAAGCGGTAAAATAACTGTGATCAGTTTAGTGGTTAGTCCTTGCATCTTAGATTCAAATCCACCTCCAATTACCTGAGCAAAAGCTGACTCTGGAAAGAAAGCCATTACACCAATTAAGCCAACCATTAAAAATACAGAAAAAGCAGTAGATTTATTCATTATTGTTTTGCTCCTAGTAGAAGTTTTCTAGTATATGGGCCAAGATTCATAACAATATCCCCATTAGTGCTAGGCCCACTATGACCTTCGCCAATAGGTCTTCGCTGATGAAATTTTCCATTTCTCTTGATCACTACCTCGACTCGATAGTTGATTTGCTCATCTGTTGAGTCCATTGGTTTTAGGAAGTATTGGTTTTCAGGGTGCATATCAATTTTCAATCTGTATTCACCAAATTGTTCATCATGAAATGCAACACCAGCAGGATAGTGTTTGTTTGTTTGCTGGTCGTACCACCAAAGTTGAAAAGTTTCGTTTTTTAATGTTTTATTTGTTTCCATTTATTACTCCAAAATTTATTAAGAATTTACTAGCCATTTACATTCCAAGTTTTAAATTAAGCGATACATAACTCCCTTTGGCTTTCTTCTGCCATTAGCTCTTTCAATCTAAGCAAGGCATTTTCCTTAATGTTGATGACTTTAGATACTGTGGTTCTAATTTCTTTTGCGATTTCGTATTCACAAAGGTTTTCCCAAAAAGTCAGATAGATAACGACCAATTGTTCTGATGGTAGCTCGGTGACTTTTTCTCGAACAAGGGTTTGCATCTCTAGAGGATATTTAGACCGCTTAATATTTTTATTGTTAATCTTGTTCAAATATTTCTGAGCTTCCTTGGCATCAAGATGTTTTTTCATTCTTTCTGGTGTCCATGTGGTTTCTTTAACGTCCATTGTTTTTTCCCTTTAAAGTTTAAAAGTTGAGTAGTATTGAATTTTTCTTTGTTCTTCTCTTATTTCATCAAGTCTTTCTGTATTTATGGGGCGATTTGCGACTACCCAAAAGTGCTTTGCTTTTGAAAGAATTGTGATGAAGATTTTCCTGCCGATTTTTTTTATTTTTTTTAAAACCATATTTCCCCCTGAGTTTCTCAGTTAGTTTCTGGTTTTATGTATTGCTGAACTTGTGCCAACTTTTAGAAAAAGAATATTCCTAAAGAAAATAGATAGTTATAGATTTATTATTGGGAAATAGAGGCAAAAAAAATATCGCACAAAAATGTCGTGCGATATTTATGAGTTGCAGTTGTGCGATATTAATATATTTTAATCAAGCTGATTTTCTAGAGACTGAGTTATTATTTCCATAGCATAATCAATATCTGATTCTTTGCTAACAGATAAACGGACGTTTCCATTTCCCCATTTTCCTTGGCCAGCGATATCAACACAAAGCCCTTTTGGGTCATATACTTGGTCGATGTCCATATTAATCGTAAGCCAAAGTCTTTTTTTCTGGGGAACTATGTCTACAAAATTTGTGTCAGCTTTATAAGCGATATAGAGCTTTTTTACTTCCTCTGTAACTTGTGGATCAAGATTCATAATTCTTTGGCTTATTTTCTGGAAGCAATTAAAAATCTCATCAGTCATCTGGAACTGCTCAATTTCATATTCTTCTTTTTGGTCATCTTTGTTCGGTTTTCGATAAATATCAAGAATATCTTCACTGATAGGGAAGTTTTGAAAAACTTCAATTGCTCTATTAGTTAGTTCATTTTCACGTTCCAGTATTGCTGTTTCGTCCCATTTAGATTTTGATCTCACACTTTCGTTTAATACTAATGGGCTATTTTGAAAACCTTTTGGAGCATTCAACTTTTCTCTATATGGTTTATTGGACATCTCTGAATTATAGCCAGTTAGAGTTAAGTTTCCGATTGTATGTAACTTTGATTCATGAACCCTTTTCCATTCACTTCCAAGTTCCTCTTTCCATTCTTGGTTAAGTGTTTGTGGCATAATATGCTCGATTGAATACTCTTCAATGTTGACAGGTTCTTTCCTTCCAAAGTTTTCTAACTTTCCAAGTAAGTATGAACGGGATCTGAAGTTATATATGTTTTTCTTCTTTAGAGACTCAATAAATTCTTCATTTTTAGGAAATCTCTTGTAGCTTTCAAGTAAATGAAATTTTGCCTTAAACGAGTTAAAGTAGTCTTCTTTGTTAATGTCTTTATGAAAAACAGAGAACGTTTTATTCATAGAGTTTGTAGGAATTTCACATATGGCCCTTCTGAAAACATAAGATTCGATCATTTTTAACATGGATAAAAAGTCTGATTTTTCCATCATGTTTTTTTTGTAATCGACGTAGAGAGATAGAACCAAAGGGTATGAGACATCCACTTTGAGATGTCTCAAATCGGCAAATTGGATTTTTAAGTCATTATCTGTTTCTTTTCCTAGAGCAAAATTTGTGTAGTAGCCTGCGACAGTCAAAAATTCTTTTGCCTTTTCTTGCACATCGAAGTCCTTCAAACTCTTGATGTATTCTTTGAATGACTCATATACTTTGTCGTATTTTGGAATTTTTCCCGTTGTTATTGTGAGATAGTCCCTGAAGAAATCTGTCATTTTCCCAATGTTGTCACCGAATAATTGTTCCATCGGATACCACGATTGAGCATATATTTTATCTTGGACTTCTTTCGATTGCCCCATAATTATAAAATTTCGTATCAAGTCCGCCTGTGATAAATCTAAGCCAGTTGAGTTGAGACTTTCAAAGATTAGTTGTGGGTTATCCTTCCCAAATTCAAGGGCAGCATCAACAATTATTAATTTTTGAATTCCATTGAAAATGGTTTGAATATTTTCGGATGTGATCTTCTCAAGAAAAAAATTGTAGTTATCTTCTATTCGTTTTGATGCATGCTCATCAAGTGGAACCCCATCTAGTAGCTTTATCAAGGTTTCCTTGTCTTTTTTTGTAAGTAAAAGTTTGAATTTTTCTTCGCCATTCTTGTGTGGATTAAAAAGATATGAATCTTTTATTTCATCTGAAGAAGTTTCATTCAAAACAGAGCTATCATTTTTGTTAAGGAACTCACGAATAGCTGTCAAAAGTAAAGTAAGAGTTGTTAATCTTTGTTGACCATCAATTACTAAATATTTCGGTACACCTGTTGTGGTGACAATTTCTGGTTGAAAATATACAACCGATCCAATGAAGTGTGCTTCAGAATGTTCTTTTGCGCCCGCTGCTAGAATATCAATCAATAATTTTTCACAGTGCTTTATGCCCCAAGAATAAGTTCTTTGATAGATTGGTATTTGGAATTGTTTTTTTCCTTCTAGAAATGTTAGAAGATGAGCGTCCTGTGCCTTCATATTTGCCTTTACTATTTATGTTGAAATTACATCAAATAATCGGCAAATTATCGTAATTACTTGAGAATTTTTATTTAGACATTCCATCTTTTGCGAACAAGTTTGATTCTGATTTTGCGCGAATTAAAAATAATACTAACGAGGTCAGGTAAATATAAATATTCCATTTGTTTATGAAAATCCAACCTAGTTGAGCTATACCATAGCCGAGGTACATGGGATGACCAATGAAGCGATATAAGCCTTTGGTCTGCTTGGTTCCGCGTTTAGCAGGAGAAACTCCAAGTTTTGTTCCTAAATCAATAGTGGCCCAAGTAACGATTAGAAAGCCAACTATGGTTAATAGGTCTGCAATTAATCTATAAAGTCTTATTTCTAATCCGAAGGGAGCTGAAAAATAGAGTAACGGAAGACCACTTGATATATAGGCGATTATGGCCATGGTTTTTGTCGATTTTACCTCGGCATTTTGTCGTTTAGCAAAAAAATAGGAAGCAATCAAATCTCGAAATGAGAGCACAAGAAAGAATAGCTCTCCTGACTGTGCCCATCTTGTAATTGAAATACTTGCGAAATTAATCATTATTAAGCTTCCAATATATTTCTTATAATCTGTTTTGATCGCTTCTGTTATCAGCATATTAGATACCTGGGTTTTGTCTTCCCTCTAAAATTCCTCTGATATCTAGGTCTGGAAACTGCTGCCTTTGCAATTCTTCAAGTAGGATTTCCTTTCCTTCGATTAGTCGGATGTAATGAACCATGTTTTTGATTATTAACTCTTTCTTTTCTTCTTCTGTTAATACCACTTGTGGCTCGTTGCCTTCTCTTAGTTCTGCTTTTCCATTGTTAAGAAGATTTACGAGTACAGTTTCTTGCTCAGTTATTAACTCTGGCAAGCTGGCAATCTCATCGGCATAGCTTTTAATTGTTTGTGCAGAGGCTCCAATTGCTAATAATAGAGCGACTACTTTTAATGTCATTTTCATTTTTTTCCTCCCATCTTAGATAGAAAATTGTTTATTAATTCGATAGTTTCATTTGGATGTTCATAATGAACGAAATGTCCTGCATCATTTATAACTGCTAGATCAAATCCACCAATGTCAGCCTCATGTTTTGCAGAAGAGGGCGGCATTACTCGATCAAGTTCACCAGTTATAAATAGTTTTGGAATGTTTAAATTCTTTAGAGATTGTAGACATTCTTCTTTTGTCGCACTTTCTGCAATAGCGTTGCTGTAGCTTTTTACACAAACAGTATCATCAGTGATTACCTTAATACTGTTAATTGAAGTCTTAGGGTTGAAATAAAAATCTCTATAAACAAAAAACCATTCTTTATAAATTTCATTTGTAGGCGAGTCTTCTAGCTTTTTTGAAATATCAATATGTGCCTGTGATAACTCAATATCAAAGTTTTGATTTAATATTTTGAATGCATTTTCCGTAACTGGTGAGCCGATGACAATTAAGCCAATAATATTGGTATTGATCTTACTTGTAATGTCTATCGCTTGAATCCCTCCAAAGGAATGACCACAGAGAACGACATTTGAAATATTTGAAATGTAGTCTTCGATCTCTTCTAACAGGTTTGAATAGTTCGGCTCTGTTTTCAACTCAGAAGTAGTTCCCATAGCGTCTAAAAAGTGTAAGTTGAAATTGTCACTCAGATTTACTAATGGTTTGAATGATAATGAGCTAAGCCCCGGCCCGCCAGAAACAAAAACCAAGTTAAGGTTAGAATTTTTATTCTCTATGTATTGGATTTTCATTATATACCTACCTGATTAGCAGATGGTCTTCCTCTGCTAATATGTGGAATCAAATCTTCGAGGTCATATTTCTTAATCCATCGGTGAAGAGTAGAGATGTGAACACCTAATACTTTTGCACCTTCCACTTTGTTTCCTTTGACAGTGTTCAAAGCATCAATAATACTCGATTTAATTTCAGCTTCCTTAAGCTTCTCATAGTCAAATTTAGGTTTTATGTCTTCAACCATTTTAGGAGCTGAAATGTTTAAGGCCTTATATATTATGACATCATCAATTGTTCTTCTGTCTGTATATACAAGGGCACGTTCAATGACATTTCTTAACTCTCTGACATTCCCCGGCCAGTGATATTCTTTTAAAGCACTATATGCTGAAGGTACAACATTATAGTATTCGCCATCAGCAAGTTCATTAATAAACATGGTCGCATAATAATCTATGTCTTCGGGCCTATTTCTTAGAGCAGGAAGTTTGAAGATAAAAGTATTCAATCTCTGCTGTAGATCGAGTCGAAATTTTCCTTCCTCCACGAGTTTATCTAAGTCATGATGTGTTGCCGCTATAAATCTAAGATTTACTTTTTTAGGTACAGTAGACCCAACTGGCATTATTTCTTTTTCTTGAATAGCTCTAAGAAGTTTTGCTTGTATTTCAGGTGAGCAGTCACCAATTTCATCAAGAAAGAATACTCCATTATGAGCCTGTTCAAGCAATCCGATCTTATTAGAAGTCGCACCTGTAAAGGCTCCTTTAATATGACCAAATAATTCAGACTCAGCAGTCTCTTTTGGAATACTGGCCATATTAGCTGCAACAAGGCGTTTCCCAAGAAAATTAGAAATATACTTCGCCATATATTCCTTTCCTGTTCCAGATTCGCCATTTATTAGAATGGATGCATTGCTATTACTCTGAAGAAGTTTATCAATGCTTCTGAAAATCTTTTTAATTTCTTTTGATTTGGTTTTGAAGTCAAAGCTTCTGCTTTTTTGTCTTTCTAGTTCCTTTTTCTTTAGAATACCTTTTCTAATTGCAAGCCTGAGGATGTCATCATGGTCTCCATCTTTTGTTACAAACTCAACCAGAGGCCTTTTCATTGCCTCGACAACTCTTTTTGTTTCTTTGTCGCCACTTAAAACAATAAATGGGATCTGATGATGTTCTTTTATCATGTAGTCTATAAGAGATAGTCCATCTTGTTCATGCCCCTCAAAGTTAAGATCAATAACAGCGAGTTGAATGTTATTTGCTTTCAGACTTTCTTTGGCTTCAAGCACACTCGATGCAGTATAGATATTAAACTCATCAGAGAGTAGAATTTCACTACTTTCTAATATGCCTCTATCATCATCAACTAATAATACTAGTTCTTTTTCCATAATTACCCCTGTAGCCTAATGTCAAAACAAGCACCACCTAAATGAGATTTTCTATAGATGATTTTTCCACCATGAAGTCTTATGATGTGATTTGCGCTTGATAATCCGATACCTAAGCCATTTTTCTTCTTTGATTTTCCTCTTCCTTGTAAAAAGAGTGAAACCATTTCTTCTTGAATGCCTTCACCGTCATCTGATACAGAAATGGAAATTTCCTTTTCAAAGTTTTTGACTGCAACTTCAACAACATTTTTACTTGCCTCTATTGCATTTACAACGAGGTTGCTTACTGCCCGTCCTAACATCATATTGTCATGAGCGAAGCTTGTTGAATTTGCATCATACGTTTCTATTATTTCTATATTCTCATAATCGGCCATCGCCATTTGTGCTTGGCCAGTTGCTTTCTTAACAGAATCAGTAATATCTTGATCAGTTGGGTTGATTTCAACTTTTAAATTACCTTTTGATGCCTTTACTTGGAAAAGAATTTGCTCAGCAATTTCAGCAACTCTATATTTAGCAAAGTCCTTTTTGTCCTCAGATATACCGTCTTTGTTAATAATTTTTATCATTTGTTTTAACGCCGCAACAGGAGTGTGGAGGTCATGGATTAGTTTTTTATATGCCTCTACTGCTAGCTCTTTTCCTTTTGCTTCTGCTAATTTATTATTGCTTAATTTAAGCTGTGAGTTTGTTGTTAAAATTGCATTATAAATATTTTCGAGTTCTTCAATTCGTAAATACCCGTTTAGATTTACTTCTCCGAATTTTTTTAATTCATAAATACTATTTTCAAGGTCTTTTATAGGTTCAATCGACTTCTGGGCTACAGAGATTATTTTTGTGGCCAAAATATTTAGTAATATAAAACTGAGTATAAAAACGATAATCGCTACAGCTAAGACCATCGAGAATAAATCTAGGATTGGATTTAATAAATAGATTGACCCTTTTGAAGATGAAGGGCCACCTTCTCGTTTTATTCCAGTTTTAGAAATCAAGTAGGTCATAGAAAGATCGCTATCAATTCCTATGACCTTTATCCCTTCGACATGATAAGGTTTTCCGATCAAAGTATTATCCGAGCTGGAAGCAATGACCTCATCATTTTTTTCAATGTAAATGATGACGTTTTTCTCATCAGCTACTGAATTGATAAACCTTTGAAGTTCTGGGCCATCCTGAGTTTCAACCAAGGTTGAAATATGTGGTGAGATCGCCTTCACGAATGATCTATCATTTTCAGAATAAAAAACAAGGATTGCATAAGCTGCAAATAATGCTGTCATTAATGATAAAGACACTGGAAATGCAATCTTGTATGGTAACATTTTCTTGGACAAATATTCTTTGAAGGTTAAAGTTCTTTTCATCACTTTTCACCTCCAAACATACATTTTGAATCGAATTCAACTTTTCTATAGTCAATATAAGCAACTGCCAATAAGTTTGGTTGGAAATTTCTAATACAATTATGAATCCAGTAATGAGGTCTTGAGTGGAACAGGTTCGCAGACAATGAAAGATCGTTTACTCTTTTTGCGAGTTGTTCATAGACTTTATAACGCTTTAAACGGTCATTCAGTCCTCTTGCCTTGATAAGAAGGTTATCAATCAATGAATCGCTAATTCCGCTATAGTTGTCAGGATTACTAGAAGCAAAATTGTTCAAAAGAAATTCTGTGTCGGGATAATCAACTATCATCGAAACAAGAAATGCCTGAAGAGATTTGTCTTCATATCTTTTCATCATTTCTGACCATTCCATAATTTCCGTCTTTATATTCCAACCTTTGCTTTTCAACTCTTTTTCAAAAAAATTTGCTATTTCTTCACTTTTTTCAAGCCCAAAAGGAATGGTAATTTTAATTAGTGAATGAGGGGGGATAGCCACGTTCTTAGTAGACATGTTCTTTTTTTGTACATGGCCCGGAAATCCTTGAGGAACATAACCAAAAGCTGGTGCAGCACTCGGATAGAATTTTTTCCTAAACTTTTCGTTATCTATACTGGCTTGAAGTGCCTTTCTTACTTTGAGGTCATCAAGAGGTGGAATTCTGGAATTGAACCCTATAATCCATGTATCAGCAACAACTGTGCTAATATCTTGCCCTTGTTTAAATACATCCTCCATACCACTAAGAGGCCAACTTGATAAATCATGAAGCTTTCCAGATTTTGCTTCTTTCATTGCAGTATCTTGGTCAACCGCCCTAAGAATGAGAGTTTTTAATCTAGGAGTCTCTCCATGATAGTTTTCAAACCTCTTTAAAATAATGTCATGCTTATTTTCAGATATCATTTTGAATGGCCCCGATCCAATGGGGGTTTTGAAAAAGTCTTTCTGATTTATTTGATTTGCTGGAAGTATTTTTGCAGTACCGCCAGCAAGCACATATAGAATTGGAGGAAAAGGACTTTTAAGTTCGATTTTAACTATATTAGTACCAATTATTTTTATTCCCTCTAATACTTTTGATTTTCCTGAGTGGTATTCATCTGCACCCTTGATCATATCGTAATATTTAAAGACCTTGCTTTCAGGTGCAAGCATTCTACTTAAGGAGATTTGTACGTCATCAGCAGTTATTTTCTCTCCACTATGAAACCTTGCCTTGGGATTTATATTGAAGGTTATCGTTTTGCCGTCATCACTCGTTTCCCAAGATTCAGCAATTCCTGCTTGGATGCTGTAGTTCTCAGTAAAACGTAAGAGTCCTTCATACACCAATTCAGAAAAAATAAGTGAAGCACCGTCATTCATTTGCGCAGGATCGTAAGTAACTGGCTTGGAATACACCGCCTTGATGTAGGGAATTTCTACATGCTTGGTGTTCGACTTCTTTTGAAGGTGGTAAGTTCCTCCAATCAAAATTAGTGCTGTGAATGTTGTTCCAAGAACAATCTTTTTCAACTAATCCCCCTCGTGGATTAAAAGGTTCTGCACATTCCATAGGCAAAGGTCGTGCCAATGTCTAAAGACATGACTCGGCAGGTTATACAAGCGTTATTTAGGTGGATAGACAATTATCTCTGTAATAATTTCAGGATTTTGATACTCGTAAGGTCAAAACGATACTGTTTTGTTAAGCGGCCAGTCCCAAATTTGAGAAATAAATATCGCATGAGTGCTATATTTAAAAATATCGCGTGAGATATTTTATGCGATATTTTTTCTTAAAAACTGAAAATCAATTTTTCTTAACTTACTTAAATTTAACTTGGATTCTTAGTTAAGAAAAGGTGGCATTAGGATTGCTTTAATTAAGCACCTACTGCCTTTAGGTTAATTTTGCTTGTAGACACAATGCAACGACATGCCGGGCTAGGGCCCGATTAAATGAAATTTCTTAATCTTGTCACTTTAAATTATGATATATATCATACTATACCCTAGGGGGGGGATGGTAAAAAATTAATATACATATGAATAACAAGGGGAAATAAATGTTCAAAATTCTAAAAACTTTTACTGCTGCTGTAATTCTAGCTCTTTCATTTAATGTATTGGCGGAGGGTGGCCATGATCATGGAGTTAAATCATCTCAGAATTCGATGATGAAGAATATGTCCAGTCATATGTCATCAATGATGAAAACTATGGAAGAAATGCAGAAAACTAAAGACCCGAAAAAGAAACAAAAATTAATGGCCCAACATATGGAGCAAATGAAGTCTCATATGGGAATGATGAAAAATATGATGGGGCATATGCAAGGAATGATGAAAGATAAAGAAGGAATGGGAATGATGAAAGATATGGAAGGCATGATGGGAAAGATGCATAACATGATGGGTGAAAATATGGGTATGTGTATGGGGAATATGTCTGATATGAAAATGAAGAAGAAAGGAAAAAAACAAGATCATAGTGCCCATCATTAAAAATAAGGAGAATTGATATGAAGACGATTTTAATGGCAACGACATTTACATTAATACTGGCAAGCTGTGCTCACAACTTCATGCGTGGAACAGTGGCAATGAAAACTGACAACAAGACTGCTCATGTTTGCCTTGGTGAGAATGATGTTAAGGTTGGCGATAAGATTGATTTTTACTCCAACCACTGCTCCGGTTTTACTGGAGGTCGTGAAGGAGGTGGTGATGTGAGAGAGTGTAAGATGGAAATTCTTGGAACTGGTACGATAACGAAGCTCATAAACAGTCATTATTCTGAAGTAACAACTGATGGTAGTTTTAAATTAAGTGAGGGAACGTTGGTTCAAAGACAAAGGTAGTAACGGAAAATAAATTTAAACAAATGGATTCATATCATTGGATTGAATTCATAGTGATAAAATTTTAATGCAGGATGGAAACAATGCATAAGGGAACTTCCCATTTAAAACAAATTCCTCAAATGAAGAAAATAGAGGGACAAGTTCGTGGAATAATAAAAATGATCGAAGAAGAGCGTTACTGCATAGATATTCTTCATCAGTTTAAAGCGGTTCAATCGGCCCTTAACACGGTTGAATTAAAAATTTTAAAATCTCATGTGGAGGGATGTTTAAAAGATTCAATTAAATGTAAGGATTCAGATCGAACTCAAGAATTGATTGATGAAGTTATGGATATCGTAACGAAAGTGAAAAAAGGAAGACTTTAGTAAAAGGAAGAAAATATATGGATAAAGAAGCAGAAAAACCAAGTTGTTGTCATCACGAACATAACCATCATCATGGTCATCACCACGGCGACAAACCGAAGGTAGCCGCTGATCCAAGTGCCATTTATACCTGTCCGATGCATCCTGAAGTCAGACAAGTCGGCCCAGGAAGTTGTCCCAAATGTGGTATGGCACTTGAGCCACTTATTGCTGAGAGTGAAGATGTTGCCGAATTAAATGATATGAAAAGAAGGTTTATAACGGCATCTATTTTCACAATACCTCTTTTTATTATCTCAATGGGTGATCTTTTGCCCGGCAAACCAATTTCTTCCTTGATGTCTCCACAGTTTAAACTTTGGAGCGAATTGATATTGGCCACACCTGTTTGCTTATGGTCAGCGTGGCCATTTTTTGTTCGAGGGATAGATTCTATTAAGACACGTAACCTTAATATGTTCACGCTTATTGGCCTTGGAGTGAGTGTCGCTTTTATTTATAGTTTAGTCGCAACACTTTTTCCGGGGATTTTTCCTCCTTCGTTTAGAAATGCAGACGGGCACGTTGCTGTTTATTATGAAGCAGCAGGAGTTATCGTTACTCTTATTCTTCTAGGCCAAGTCTTAGAACTCAAGGCCCGTAACCAAACAGGAGAAGCGATCAAAAAGCTCTTAGGTCTTGCCGCTAAGTCGGCTCGAAAAATTCAAGATGATGGATCGGAAGTTGATGTCCCTCTTGATGAGGTTCAAGTTGGTGACAAACTGAGAGTAAGACCCGGAGAGAAAGTTCCCGTGGATGGAACTGTACTTGAAGGAAAAAGCTCCGTTGATGAATCGATGATAACTGGTGAGCCTATACCCGTTACAAAGTCAGAAGGAGACAAAGTTGTCGGTGCTACAATAAATGGTACTGGTGGACTTGTTATGCGAGCAGAGAAAGTTGGCGGAGAAACATTACTTTCAAGAATTATTCATATGGTAGCTGAGGCTCAAAGAAGTAAGGCTCCCATTCAAAAACTTGCTGATACTGTCGCGGGAATATTTGTTCCAATTGTAATTGCAATATCTATTATTACTTTTATTATTTGGGCAGTTTGGGGGCCAGAACCAGCTTATTCATTTGCTATTATTAATGCTGTCTCTGTTCTTATTATTGCTTGTCCGTGTGCTCTAGGACTGGCAACCCCAATGTCAATCATGGTGGCCACAGGACGTGGTGCTTTACAAGGTATTCTTTTTAGAGATGCCGAATCAATTGAAGTCATGAGAAAAATTGACACTCTAGTCGTTGATAAGACTGGAACTCTAACTCTTGGAAAGCCAAAGCTTGTAACGGTTCAGCCAACAGGTAGCTCTGATTCAAATGAATTTTTATCCCTTGTGGCTAGCCTTGAACAAGGAAGTGAACACCCTCTTGCTCAAGCAATAGTTGATGGGGCTAAAGAAAAAGGAATCGCATTAAGTGAAATTAAAGATTTTGAATCAGTCACAGGAAAGGGAGTTAAAGGAAATATTTCAGGCAAAGTCGTGGCCCTTGGAAATAAAGCTTTAATGAACGATCTGAATATTGATTATAAAAACTACCTTGAACAAGCTGAAAATTTCAGAGCCGAAGGTCAAACTGTTATGTTTGTGGCAATTGATGGAAGCTTTGCTGGTTTAATAGGTGTTGCTGATCCGATAAAAGAAAGCACTCCTAATGCTATCAAAAAACTGCATGAGGAGGGGGTAAAGATTGTCATGCTTACAGGAGATAGCAAAACAACTGCAATGGCAGTAGCTAAAAAGCTTGGTATTGATGAAGTTATCGCCGAAGTTCTTCCACAGGATAAAGTCGAAGTCGTGACAAGATTTCAAAATGAAGGTCATATGGTGGCCATGGCCGGAGATGGGATTAACGATGCTCCTGCTCTAGCTAAAGCTCATGTTGGTATTGCCATGGGAACTGGGACTGATGTGGCCATGGAAAGTGCTGGAGTCACTTTAGTTAAGGGTGATCTTTCAGGGATTGCCAAGGCCAGAAGAATCTCTCGGGCAACTATGAATAATATTAAACAAAACCTTTTCTTTGCCTTTTTCTATAATGCAGCAGGAGTTCCTATTGCGGCAGGCGTTCTCTATCCAGCTTTTGGCTTATTATTAAGTCCTATGATTGCAGCCGCAGCAATGAGCTTTAGCTCCGTTTCTGTCATCGGGAACGCATTGAGACTTAAAAAAGTAAATATATAGGAGTTTTTATGAGTAATAAAATAGAAGGAAGCACCTTTTGGAAACATCCATTAACTTGGGGTTGCCTCCTAGCTGTTGGTTATTGGGTGTATAGTTATCACCTAGAGCATGCTATGGGAATATTGCCATATGCAATTCTTCTCTTGTGTCCATTGATGCACATTTTTATGCATCATGGACATGGCCATAATCATGGCAATCATGAAGGACATAGTGGGCATTCTCATGAAGAGCATCAAAATAAAGATGGAGGACATAATGCACGGTGAATCAGGATATGGTCTTTGGACTTTAGTTATTTTAAATTCTGCTATATTTATTATTTTTGCCTTTAGTTTTACAAAGCCAAAGAGTGCGACAGACTGGAGATCGCTTGGTGCATTTTCTGCTTTTATTTTAGCGCTATTCACAGAAATGTATGGTTTCCCATTAACCATTTATTTTATTTCTGGCTGGTTGAGTGAGAAATTTCCCGGACTAAATATTTTTTCCCATGAAAATGGCCATTTATGGCACGCTTTCATTGGGTCTGATATTGATCCACATCTTCATCCCATTCACATAGCGGCTAATTTATTTATTGTTTTTGGTTTTGTATTGCTTTCATCTGGATGGAAAGTACTTCATGCTGCTCAAAAAAATCATACTTTGGCGACGGCAGGACTTTATGCAAAAATTCGACACCCCCAATATGTTGGTTTTGTGGCAATAATGTTTGGATTCTTACTTATGTGGCCAACACTTTTAACACTAGTAATGTTTCCAATTCTTCTTTTTATGTATCATCGTCTTGGGAAAAAAGAAGAAGAGTTAATGATTAAGGAGTTTGGCGATCAATACTTAAAATATAAAAAAGAAGTTCCCGCTTACTTTCTCAAATGGGAGAATCTTTTTAACTCAAAAGGAAATGAAGTATGAGTTTATGGCATAGTGGAGCTATTCATGATCACTATATGCTTTTAAGTATTGGGGCTTCGGTCATATTTTTTGTGCTTGTATATATAGGATACAAAATTTTAAAAAAGAAGTAGGAGTCTATTATGGGAATGTTTCAAGGCGATTTAGCTTTTACCGTAGAGCTTATTGCAATAGCTCTAGGATTTTACTTTTTTCATCTAGCAAAAAAAGAAAATTCAAAAGAAATTAAGATTGGTGCCTACATCTTGGTTGTGGGAGGAATCTTAACTTCTCTTTGTACAGGATTTTATCTTACCAAATACTGGATGAATGGAAGTTATTCTCATGCAAATATGTCAAAGATGCATCAATCTGATTACATGATGAAAGGAAATATGATGGAGAAAAATAATAATTAATCTCCAAAAGGAATAAGTATGGATAGGAAATTAGAAACACCAAAAGTAAAAGACATTTTAGTAACAAAAGTCATCGCCTTTAGACCAGATTTTACTTCTTTTGATGCTATTAGAAACTTTAACGAGCATAGAATTTCTACAGCTCCCGTAGTTAATGAGCAAAATGAAGTGGTTGGTTACTTATCTGAGAGTGATTGTATTAAATGTCTTAGTAATTGTCTGTTTCATGATGAAACTCGATACAGAACAATTGATAATATTATGTCCAAAAAAGTCGCAATTGCAGAAAACGATTGGGATATGTTTGAGTTAGAAAGCTTCTTTATATCCAATCACCTAAGAAGTGCACCTGTTGTTGATTCCGAAAATCATCTATTGGGAATCGTTACAAGAAGAGATGCACTAAAAGCACTACAGAACTGTATGGAAGGAAGAGAAGATTATAAAAGAGAAATTAAAACTCCTGTTGAGCTTAATATGAAGGAAAGAATTAAAATGATTGTGGGTCGGAGATAAATATTGAACATAGTAAAACCAGATGATGCTTTTAATTGCGAAGTTCCATGTCAATGCTGTGAAACAGTTCACAATTGTAAATTGATCGTTCTCACCGGAGGCCCAGGGGCTGGAAAGACTGCTATTTTAGAGTCAGCAAGAAAAATTTTGTGTCAGCATGTTGCTATATTACCAGAAGCGGCTGGAATTGTTTTCGGTGGTGGATTTTGGAGATTAGAAAGCCCAACTGCAAGACTAGCTTCCCAGAGAGCTATCTTTCATATTCAAGAAGAGATGGAAAATCTTGTTCTAGGCGAAAAGTCGTGGGGTATTGGTCTTTGTGATAGAGGGACACTAGATGGCCTTGCCTATTGGGCTGAATCAGAAGAAAATTTTTGGCAAACCTTTAATACAACTAAAGATAAAGAGTATGGAAGGTATCAGGCCGTAATTCATTTGAGAACTCCAACTCTAGATAGAGGTTATAACCATCAAAATCCCATGCGGGTGGAAACTTCAGATCAAGCGGCTTTAATAGACGATAAGATTCATCATGTTTGGAAGAATCATCCCAATTATTTTGAAATTCAAAGTGCTGATTCATTCTTGGAGAAAGTAGATAATGCCTTTGAAATTATTAAGAAATTTATGCCAAATTGCTGTAAGGAGCACTTTGAGAGCTAAAATATTGGGTTTTGACAAAAAAATGACTTTAATTTGTCACAAATTTGGGAGTTAAGTCGTATATATAAATAGAGGTAGGTAAATGCCACGAATTTTGAGTATTTTCTTTTTAGTATTATTAAGTGCCACTTTTGTGGGCTTGCCGACCCCATCTATTGCCAAGTCTGTTTCTCATTCTGAGAAGTGCCATTTAAGTAAGGAAATGAAAGCAGAACATGCTAAAGCGGTAGTACTAAAATCAACCTCTTGTCAGCATCAAAACCACACTGAGAAATGTAGCAATTGCAGCGTTAGCTGTTGTCAAATATCGGTGATAGGACTTGCCACGGATTTAACTCCGGCAACTCTATCAGTTACTCAAGAAGTAGTTTTTAGCTATTTAAGTCCCACTGTTAAAAACTTTCATAAGGGCTTATTTCGACCTCCCATTGTTTAGTTCTTTTCTACTAATGAACTTAAGCAATGAATTTAATTTTGGAGGTAATTTATGAAAGTATTAGCTTTTATTCTAACAATGACATTTACAGGAGCCCTTTTGGCTAGAGGTATTGAACATGATCGTTTTGATCATTTTGAAACTCTAAGGGAAATTAGAAAACAACAAAAATCCCAAGTGAAAAAACAAGTTCCGAAAGAGTTCGACGGTCGTATTCGCTGTGCCAATGATTCACATTCAAAAAATGGTAATTGTGATTTGGAGTTTGTGACAAAATCAGGTGATGTACTTGATATTGATGAGAACAACGTTCTTGGTAAAAGGCACTGCAAAAATCATAAAGATTTAATGGTCAAATTAACAGCGATGGAACACCCTCGATTCCTTGTTTGGGGCGGTGGCCTTGATGTTAAGAGTTACGATGTTTTAAAAGAAGTGGAGCCAGTAAAACTAAAAAAAACTCGCTCCAATCGTTTTGAGCATCTTGATAGATTTGATATTGGAATAAATATTTAAGGGAGTTTGATATGTGTCCAGATTGTGAAAGTAAATTGAGTTTTAAAAAGGTATTTGTCGTATTAACGATTGTGATAGCAGGTGTATTTGTGTTTGATCATTATGCTTCTGCCTCAAATGACAAACCTCAATCTTCTAATAAGAATGAGGTTATTGTTTACAAGAATGCAGGCTGTGGCTGTTGTTCTAAATGGGCAGAACATATGAGAGAAAATGGGTTCAAGGTTGTTGAAAAGCCAGTAGACAATCTTGATGAAATTAAAAACTCTTTAGGTGTTCCAAAAGAGAATCGAAGCTGCCACACTGCCGTTTTGGGTAAATACGTTTTTGAAGGCCATATTCCAGCAAAAAGCATTAGGAAGTTTTTAAAGAACAATAAGAACTTAAAGGGATTAGTTGTCCCCGATATGCCAATGGGTAGCCCCGGAATGGATTATGGAAATCATAAGGGCCATTTTACCGTGATGTCTTTCGATAAAAATGGAAAAACATCAACATTTGAAAAGTTCTAAACTGACATAGGAGATTTACAATGATTAAATATTTATTACTAGGTTCACTTTTCTTGGTTTTTGTTTCTTGTAGTAAGAAAGAAGCTGATCCGATGAAAGAGTGTATGAAAACAATGGATCACATGAGTTGTGTGAAAAAATTAGCTAAAGAAAATGGAGATTAATAGATGAAAAAGTACGTTTTAGTAGCAGCACTGATATTAATTGGAAGTTTAAGCACTTCTTACGCTCATGGGGACAAACATGAAGAAGAAGGTGGTATGCACTCAGAACATCATGCTAAAGAATCTCCTGATGTCGTCGTGAAAGGCCAGCTTATTGGAATGACTTGCTTTATAAAGCATCAATCTAAGGGAGAAAAACACAGAGATTGTTTTAAAGATTGTGCTAATAAGGGACTTCCTATTGGAATTTTGACAGGAGATCACAAAATTTATCAGATTTCTGGTGAAGGACATGCAGATTTAAAGGAAACGAATAAAAAATTCCTTAAATACGCAGAAGAGCAAATTGTGGCCAAGGGTAAAGTCTTTTCTAGCAACGGCATAAATATGATTGTTGTTAAGGGCATTAAGAAGGCTAATTAGGCAATGTATAGAGTCTTAATTTTATTTTCAGTTTTTCTAATTTCTACTGTAGTTTTAGGTCACGGTGATGAAGATCATCGTGATCCTAAAACGTCTCAAGAGGTAAGTTTAGATGAGGATGGTTTTGAGATTATTTCTTCAGGGCCATCAAAAGATGTATTGAATCAGATCAATGAAGCTTACAAGAAAGATGTGAAAAGCATTTTTTCCAATAAGTGCCTAGCTTGTCATGGAGTTAATAATTCAATGCCTTGGTATTATTCGATACCGGGAGCCAAGCAGTTAATGGATCATGATATGAAAGAGGCCAAGGAACATATGGATATGTCCAATGACTTCCCGTTTGCTGGTCATGGTCGTCCACTTGATGATTTAGATGCGCTTAAGAAAACAATCGATAAAGGAAATATGCCTCCCTTTCAATATAAGATTATTCATTGGAAATCGGGGCTTAGTGACAAAGAGAAGAAAATAATAAAAAAATGGATTCAGGAGTCTAAAGATCTTATTGGCTCAAAATAGGTTGAAGTTATGAAATTATTATTAATACTGTTTATATTTTGTGGAATCAATGTTTATGCAAGTGAAGTTGTTAAATATCAACTTATAATTAAAGAGAAAAATGTTGAATTTACAGAGAGAAGTGTTGAAGCGATGACGATTAATGATTCAATACCTGGGCCGACATTAACTTTTACAGAAGGTGATATTGCCGAAATTGAAGTAATTAATGGGATGAATACTGAAACATCTATTCATTGGCACGGACTAATACTTCCTAATTTTCAAGATGGAGTTCCCTACTTAACAACGCCTCCAATATTGCCGGGAAAAAAGTTCATTTATAAATTTCCAATTAAGCATGCCGGAACTTACTGGTATCATTCACATACTGGACTTCAAGAGCAAAGAGGTGTTTACGGCTCTATTGTTATTAAGCCAAAAAAACAACTTCTTAAATATGATAAAGACCTTGTTTTAGTTTTGTCTGATTGGACAAATGAAAACCCTGATGAAGTTCTCAGGACGCTAAAAAGAGGAAGCGATTGGTATTCTATTAAGAAAAAGACGGCGGTAAGTATTAGTGAGGCTATCTCAGGAGGTGCATTTAGTGGACTTTTAAATCTCTGGAAAATGAGAATGCCGGGAATTGATATTTCGGATGTCTACTATGATACATTTTTAATTAATGGAAAAAATACAATCTCTTATCCTGAGTTAAAGCCGGGTGAAGTAGTAAGGCTTCGAGTTATAAATGCGGCAGCTTCCACTTACTTTTGGACAACAATTGGTGATACTAAGGCAAAATTAATTTCCGCTGATGGTGTCGATGTTAGACCCATATCAGTGCCTCAGGTTTTGCATGCTATTGCTGAAACATATGATTATCTTATTACAATTCCTAAGAATGGAAGTGTTGAATTTAGAGCGCTGGCACAAGACGGTTCTGGATTTGCCACTGCTATTTTGGGCCAAGGAGAAGCTCATTTAGCAAAAAGAATCACACCTCCTGATTATATAAAAAGAACTAAAATGGCTTCTGAAATGTCCATGGACCATAATATGAATATGGGAAATGATAATAAAATGGAACATAAGATGAACCATGAAGGTATGATGGATCATGGTATGTCTCATGAACACATGATGGGACATGACGATTCTGAAATGAAGGAGAAGAGCGCCCCTTCTTATAGCTACGATGTTCTATCTTCTAAGATGAAAACGACAATTAATGATACGAACGAAATCAAAGATATTACTTTAAATTTAACTGGAAACATGTGGCGATATGTATGGAGTTTAAATGGAAAAACTCTTTCTGAAGCCGATAAGATTAAAATTAGGCGAGGTGAAACAGTTAGAGTTGTTCTGAATAACAAAACTATGATGCATCATCCGATGCATCTGCATGGACATTTCTTCAGAGTTTTGAATAAAAATGGTGAATATTCTCCGTTAAAGCATACAGTTGATGTTGCTCCTATGAGTTCAGTGACAATCGAGTTTCCGGCCAAAGAATCTGGAGATTGGTTTTTTCATTGTCATGTCCTTTATCACATGAAAGGAGGAATGGCGCGAATATTTAGCTATGGTGATAAAAGGGATGAAAGATTAAAAAACTTTGCTCTATCAAATGTCCTAGATATGGACACTCATTGGTATACTTGGGCAAAAACTCAAGCTGCAAGTCATTTTAGTTCTATCGAAATCACTAGTGCTAATACCAGAAATCAGCTTAACTTGGGTGCAGAATATGGGTGGAATAAGAATTTAGAAGCAGATTTTAGTTATGATCGCTTTATATCTGATTATTTTAGAGTCTATGTTGGTGCAAATGCAGACAATAAAATTGAAGAGAAGTTAGGATCTGTTGATACTGTTGGGACGATAGGTATCAAATGGTTATTACCATATTTCATTGATTCTAATCTTAGGCTAGATTCAGATTTAAACATTCAACTCGCATTTGATGTCGATTATTTACTATTCCCGAGAACATCTTTTTTTGCCTATTGGGAAATGACGAATGATTTTGGTTGGAAAAATAGTCTTCCTAGTGGACGAAAAAGCATCTCTGAGTATGTGTGGAATTCAGGTTTAGAGTATATTTTCTCAAAAAATTTATCAATTTTTGCAAGTTATGACAGCCGTTTTGGAGCTGGTGGGGGTCTTACCTATATTTGGTAGAAGGAAGTTATTAAATGGATAAAAAAGAACATTGGGATGATATTTATAACCGGAAAAACTTTACAGAAGTCACTTGGTTTCAGACAGAGCCTAAACTGAGTTTGAGTTTGATTAGAGGCCTTGAGCTTACGAAAGATTTGCAAATATTAGATGTTGGTGCGGGGTCTTCTACTCTTGTCGATTTCCTTCTTAGGGATGGTTATCAAAACATTTTCCTTCTTGATCTCTCTAAAAATGCATTTAAGCAATCTAAAGAAAGATTAGGAAAAAAGATTGAAAAAATACATTGGTTAGTAGGTGATGTCCGAACTTTTAATTTTAAGCAAAAGTTTGATCTATGGTATGATCGGGCAGTTTTTCACTTTTTAACAGATACGGTGGATCAGAATAGTTATCTGAAAAATTTAAATGATTCATTGAAAACAGGCGCTTATTTCATCATTTCCACATTTGCTGAGGATGGCCCATTGAAATGCAGTGGTCTTGAAATTGTACGTTATGCAAAGGATGAACTAATACAAAAGATTGGTCCAAATTATAAATTACTAAACTTTCAAAAAGAAACTCATGTTTCTCCGGGAGGAATGGAGCAGAAATTTAATTATTGGGTATTCAAAAAATTATAATAAAGTGTTTGAAAATGAAAGAGCTTCCTAAGAATCTAAATTCATATAAAAAGACAGCAATATTTAATCAAGAAACTGTACCAGCGGGACTACTTAAGGCCCATACTACCAAAGCAGGTACTTGGGGTAAAATCAATATTAAGAGTGGCAAACTTCTGTATGTCATAGAAACAGAACCACTGGAATCAATTGAACTTTCTCCCTCAAGGTATGGAGTGGTTGAGCCTGAAGTTCCTCATCATGTTCAACCGCTTGGAGAAGTCGAGTTTTTTGTAGAATTTTATAAATAGTTCTACTACTAACGCGTTAATTCTTTGGAAAATTTCTCCAATGATGGCAATCCTTTTTGAACTTTTATAAGAGCTTCCTTTTTAATCGCCTTACTGGAAAAATTCAAAAGAGAGGTTCCAGAAATCACAGTAAATAATATCGCAAGAAATATCTCAATTATCGCACGCATGTTATGCCTCCTTGTTTAATTTTCTTTTTAAAATTTCTATTATTGTCGATTTGTGCCATTGGCCCCCATTTTTTGATGGGATTTTTTTCTTATTTAGCTCCGAAGCAATAGCCTCATAGGAGAGGCCTTTATTGCGTAGAGACAACATTTTATTAATTACCTTTTGCTCTCCTAAATGGGGGATCAGTTTTCCACCCTCAAGCCTCTTTCCATATCTAGGTAGAGGCCCTTTCCGTTCCTCTTTAAAAATTCCTAAATTCCTTAGAGCATCAGCTACACTTGTCTTAGACCAACCAGAAATTTCAGCAATCTGGTAGCTTGAGAAGTCCATTTCAAGATAGAGCTTCCTTAAAAGTTGTTCATTGTGAATTGGCAATGAAAAGTAGTGAAACGCCAGTACTACAAGGGTAGGACAGTTATCTTCTAATGATGATAACTGGTGCGCGTGACGTAACCCTTGCTCCACCAACGAATCATGAAATTTTGTAATGACGTCGTCAGGCTAAAACCTCAAGCCTGCGACGTGGTTATGACCACGCCTCGACTTTCGATTTCATCCTTCCTAGTCATTTCTAAAATTTGATGATTCTAGTTCAATTAAATAAGGCAGTTAATTTTTCTTAACTAAATAAATTATAAATGATGTCGATTAGGTAATTTAAATAACTAAGAAAGTTAATTGATTTAATACATCACTTACAGCTTAGTTTTATGCTCCGCTTACAGACAAGTATGTTGGAACCCAAATTGCAAAATGGATGTTTAGCATCAAATTCTTAGAAGTAATATAGATAAGGTATTGAAGTAGGTATTTATGAACGTAGAAAAAATGTATGCTATTGCTAAATCAATAGTTGAGGACCAAAAAGTCTGTAATGTTCAAACCCAAATCACAACTATTGGGTCACATTTGCAGCAAATGGTTAGTCAACCTAATCAAGCTCAACATCAAACGAATCTAACAAATCAGCTCAATAGCTTGAAAGAACAATCAGTTAAATCTGCTTATAATGACTATCCTCCACTTTGGAAGCAAGTCTGCGATGAGCTTGGTTTTACTAATTTGTTAGGTGAAAACTTTTATGAACTAGTAAATGACGTAATACGAAGAAATGGCATCACACCATCATCTGCACTAGAAGAAATAAATGAAATTAAAGCAAGGGTTGTGGCTTTAACGGCGGCTGTAAAACAATTGATAACCGCACTTAATACATTAGAAATTGAGTGTGAGAAATTAGAAGATGGTCAGTGTGAACTTGGTGTGATGATTCCTAGAGACGCAATAACTGAAAGCTTAATTAGTTTAAGCAAGGAGTTTAAAGAGATTAATAGCATCGTTTCTGTATATGAAGAAATTGCGACAGGGTCACGTTCTTCTGTAAAGGTAAGAACCATTTCGTCTAGTGATTACGGATTGTTTTTAGATTTATTACCAGAAGTTGCTGTTGGTCTTGCTGTTGGAATTGAAAGGATTGTTGAGCTATATAAAAAGTCACTTGAGATAAAAAGGCTTAAACAGGAATTAGCAGATATTGAAGTTCCAGATGAGCCGTTGGGTCCTTTGAATGTCTATATGGGAAATTATATGGATGAAGGAATCAAAGACTTCTCTAAAACCTATATTGAAGAAAATGCAAACAATTCAACAAAAGAAAGAAAGCATGAACTTGAAAAGGAACTTAGGGTAGCATTAAATAAAATAGCAAATCGTGTTGATAGAGGCTTTCATTTAGAGATTAGTTACAAACCGATAGCGGAAGAGGACGAACTTGAGGAAGGTCAAGAAACTGAAACCGAAACTGAAGCTGAAAATCGAAAAGTTCATGAGAAGTTAAGTGAAGTCGTCTCACATCAAACGTTTCTTAAAACGACAGGTAAGCAGGTCTTATTCCTAGAAGAAGACGTATCAAAATTAAAAGATGATATGAAATCAACCAAAAAGAAGGTTGTGAAAAAATCGACTAAAAAAACTCAAAAGGAATAAATGTTTAAGAAGAAAAATGTTCCATACTTTAATCCTTTAACCAAAAAATTAGATGAACTATCTGATGACCAGCTAAATGCCATAAGTCGTCAGACTTTTGAGTCATATTCCAAAGAGTACCTTAGGCAGAAAGGGGATAAGAGCGAAGTAGAAACCCCTAAATTAAATCATGATTTTTTGCAGACTACGTTGCCACTTGTTTTACATGAGTCATCATATCGCATTAATAAAACTTCATTAAGAATATCATTATCCCTAGGATGTTTATCTCTCTTTATCTCGTTGGTTTCTCTATATATTTCGATGGATAGTGGCAAAGAGTCTTCAAAAGTTGTTAGTTTAATTACTGCTAAGATTGAAAGAGTTTCTAAATCCTTAGATTCTCAAGCGAAAACCTTACAAAATATAGAGACAGTCTCGCTTGAAAAAAGAAAGTCACTAGTAGAAATAAACACAAATATTGAGAAGACTAACCATATTATTAGTACTGAAATTAAGAACTTTAAAAATGTAGTAGAAAAGCAAAAAAAGAAGAATATTAAATAATGTCCTTATGTCCTTATGTCCTTACTTGATTGAGTAATGTTTCGTTAGTTTTAGATAGAATTTAAATTCTGTAGTACTTTGTAGTGTACTGCACCTCTAAATACGAATTAAATCAGCTAGATAAGATACCATTTACCACCTCCACCACATCGATTTCTAGTGATCTTGGATGACTTCTAGTGATATCATATTTTCATGAAATATTTTGAAATGCATGACGAAGTTTATGAGAAACTTTCTAAAAGTAGAAAAGTTAGTTGGGATGGAATCGAGTCACCAGAAAAACTTTTTGAACATGAAGTTAATATAGCTTTATCTGAAAGAATTGATTACTACTTTCCTGAGAAGGAAGGAGTGAAGGCCATTGATTTTGGATGTGGGACTGGTACGGCTTCTCTATACCTTGCAAAACTTGGTTTTGATGTGAAAGGATTTGATGTAAGTCCTAAAGCGATAGAGATGGCCAATCAAAACAAGAAAGAATTAAATCTAGCCGCAGAATTTCAAGCATGTGATCTTACAGAACTTAATAATTTAGATGCAGATTTCTCGGTTGATAGTTCATTGCTACATTGCCTTGTAGATTGGGAACATCGGAAAAAGTTCTTTGAATTATGTGCTGATATAACTTTCATTCATACTATGATAGAAGCGGATGATATGTCAGAGATGACAGATAGAGATTATCTAACTTTTCAAGATGGAATACTTTGGAGTGCGGGTCCTGATCGTTGGGATATGGATTGGCATGAGATAGATGGTAGAAGAATGTTCAAGCATAGAAGGATAAGCTCGGAGAAAAACTTCCTACAAGAAGTCGAGGAGAATGGCTTTGAAATGATGGAGTATTATCTGAAGCCTCAAGAAAAAAGTTCTTATACTTTGGTGGGGTGGATTAGGCGTAAAAAATAGGTCTTGCTAGTATTTTGTAGTACTTTCGATTTTTGTATCAATAAAACTCAAAGAAGTTCAGCCATATCATTGGCGAAATATCTTAGAGAAAAATGGATTGCTGTAGTACTCTTTAGTTCTTTTGACTTTTGCATCAATAATTACATTAGCTTATCAGGTATCCACGAACACATTGTTTTTTTACAATGAACTTTCAAAATGCAGAAAAAATGGTAGAAATGGTGCCCATTGGTCCGACAAAGGGTACATATATTGAAGATTACAATCCTTCTTTTAATTTTTTTAAATTCGATTCTAGTTTTTGGGAATGATTTAACCAATATTCATAGTAAGGGCGCTAGATATGTAACTGCCTGGTATCTAGTACCAAATTCCATTTCTACGATTAAGGAAGTCATTGTTAAAAAGAGTACTCCTGGTACATATTTTTGTGCTGTTGGCTTTGATATGGGATATTTTGGATTGCAAGAGCTAGGCAACGGCAAAAAAACATTTATTTTTTCAGTTTGGGATGACAATAGAGGAGATGACCCTACAGTGGTTTCTGCTGAAAACAGAGTGAAAGCTCTTCAAGTTGGTGAAAATGTCAGGATTCAAAGGTTTGGAAATGAAGGTACAGGGATTCAAACATTTTTAGATCATAACTGGTTAAATGATACTCCCTATCTTTTTAGAGTTGAGGCTACAAGTGACAATGGCCACACTATATTTAGCGCTAAGGTGTTTATTCCCGAAATTAACAAGTGGCAATTAATGGCAATATTAAAAACTCCTGCCAATACTTCCTATATAGCGAATCAGTACTCCTTTATAGAAGATTTTTTAAGGTCAGACTCATCCCACATGATTAAAAGGACAGCGCAATTTAGAGACATGGGTTCAATAGATCAATTTGGGAACCACGTAACTACTCGTAAAATTTATTTTGCTCCTGTGCCCGAAAGTCCATTTGGAAATGTTAATCTGAGAAAGTCGATAAATAACTCTTTTATAATGGAGACTGGTGGTAATACGATTAACGTTACTAAGCCAGGCTCTTATGTCGAACTTAGTCAGGAAACCTCTAAGCTTTAATTATTAAGCAAGCTGCATATACATATAGGTTTCAGGCTAGCTTCACCAATTTAATTGTCGATTTACTTTGCCATAGGTATTCTTTTCTTATGAAGAAGTATTTAGATGAAGTTCATTCCTCGTTGAAAAAATTAAGAGGTGCCAAGCAGCCCTCAAAGTTTTTGCCTGAAAACTATATTGGTAGTGAATACCAGTATTATGAGTATTATAATATTCGTGTTCCAAAGATTAGAGCCTTAGCAAAACAAGGCTTTTCATTTTCTAAATTTCCAATAAATGAACAATTTAAAATCTGGGATTATATCTGGCAAAAATCAAATATCTATGAACTTTCACTTATGGCCATTCATTTTGTAAACAAACGTCCTGTTGAGGAATTATTTTTTCAAAGGAAAATGTTACTAAAATGGATAAAACGAATTGATAATTGGGCATTGTCTGATGAATTTAGCAATATGATAGCAAAGCTCAATGAGTATAATCCTGCAGAGTTTAGAAGTATTTTTCTAAAATGGAATAAATCTAGTAACCCTTGGGAACGTAGGACCTCAATGGTGGGGCTTCTATACTATTCCCACTTAAGAGAGAGTTACGTTCCTTATAAGACGATTATTAACATGGTCAATCCTCATTTAGAGGATAAGCATTATTATGTTCAAAAAGCTGTCGGTTGGACTTTAAGAGAGTGCTGGAACGTTTATCCTAAAGAAACTTATGAATATTTGAAAAAGAATGCTCACCTCATTCCAACAGGAGGTTGGACTGCTGCCACTGAAAAGCTTTCTAAAACAGATAAAAATAGGCTGACTAAGTTAAGAAAAGAGCGAGCTTGAATTATTGCTAAAAAATAGGCTTCAACCCACCTAACCGGATAAACTGCTTAATCTAGGTCCAAACATTGACAAATTTTTTTTCGCTCTCATCTTATTGATATGATCGAAGTGAAAAGAAAGCTTGTAAGCAACTACTTAACTAGAAAGCACAAAGAGAGCTTTGCACTTCAGTGGGTGATCTTTACCTTAGTCGCTTGTTATGCAATGAGCTTCTTGTTCTGGAATTATCCAGTAGGTGAATATTTAGCAGCATCACCAAGCAAAGTATTTGAAATGAAGGAGTATTGGCGACTCTTTACATCATCTTTGATTCACGCCGACCTTTCGCACTTTTTATCTAATTCTTTTATGCTCTCCATTATGGGTTATTTCGTTAGCTATCATTACGGCGCAATACTATTTCCTGGGATAGCCTTTTTGTTTGGCATCCTAATTAACTTGATTGTTATCTGGGGGTACCCTCCCGAAGTTTCCTTAGTAGGTGCATCAGGTGTTGTTTATTGGTTATGGGGTTTTTGGCTAGTTCTCTATTTAGGTATTCAAAGACATGTACCAATTATAAGAAGAGTAATGAAAGTATCAATCGTAGGTCTTTTCGTTCTATTACCAAACGAATTTAGAGCACAGACAAGTTACTTCGCCCATGCTGTTGGATTTATTCTTGGAGTAGGTTTTGGCTTTGTGTATTTTATAATTTTTAATAAAAAAATCTTTGCTAGTGAAATTTGGACAAATGAGATTGTGCACACAGATGATGATCTTGTCGAAGAAGCTATGTCTTAATTTCGTTCAAGTGAAGAAAATTCCACAAGTATCTAGTAAATTTATTCAGTGATAATCTTGCGTATAAACTGACTAGAATAGTTGAGGAACTTGATATGAAAATACTAATGGTATCTCTATTTCTGATACTTACAAACACAGCACTTGCCTCAATCAAGATTCTCTCTGTTCGCGGTGAAAGCCAATACATTAGAGAAAACATTTCAAATGAACTAAATACTAAAAGCCTTCTGCAATTAGGAGACATCATTAAAACGATGGGCAAATCGTTTGTTAAAATCCAATTGCATGAGAGTGTCATTACAATTGCACCTAATAGTTATTTTAAAGTTTCTGGCGAAGTTAATTCTGAAGAAGGTAGTGATCTTGGAACATTGTTATACGGACATCTGCATGCGAGCTTTAAAAAAAATAAAGATAATAAAAGAGTCATAAGAACTCCAACGGCCGCTATGGGTGTAAGAGGAACAAAGATACTATTACATGTGACTCGAGATCAGACTGAATACAGTGAGAGATACAAAGGAGTCGTTCATCCGGCACCGACGTTAGAAGAATTAAATTCAATTGTGAATGCCAAGAATACTTTTTCTCAAGTCTGTTGTATAACGGGTAAAATTGCAGTTAAGACAAATGGTGGAACACAAAAAGATTTAGATGCTGGAGAAGTTTTGAACTACTCCTCAAATGGTAAGAACACTAAATTTATCAAATACAATACAAAGATATTAGAAGCTACCGCTGGAAAATTTGGTTTTTAAACACCAAATTTGGAAGGATTGAATAAGATGAAAAAAATAGTGTATTTGTGGTTGTTACTGTTGCTTGGTAGCTGTGCAAGCCCAATAACTGAATATATTATGTCAACTCAGCCTGATGAAGTTAAAGCTATTCTTGAGCGTTCTCCTAAAAGCGCCAATGAAAAAGATGTAACTCTAGAAGCATATCCACTCGAAACAGCAATATTATTTATTAATCTTGATAAAGGTCTTGAAACTTTCAAAATACTTCTCGATAACGGCGCACGTTTTGATGAATTTATAGAAAATGGTAAACCGATATCGGCGATGGAGATGATTGCAAAATATCATAATATTGAAGCGATGCAAGCGCTCATTGATAAAGGTGAAAAAAGACGAAGTGCCCTAACACTTCATAATGCTCTAAAATGTGAAAAAGCTTATAATTCTAAACAGAAATTAGTCGGTAGTAAAATGATACACACTCGTGATGAATTGGGATTCATAAAGTGGGTGCTTGAAAACGGTTGGGATGTGAATGCAAAGCTTGAAGACGGCACCACACCGGTGATGACAGCGATTGAGCATTGCTCTTTAGATATTGTTAAGTACTTAGTAAGTAAAGGAGCAAAACTTAAAGAGAAAAACGATAAAGGCTATGATGCTTTATATTTTGCTGCTCGTTCAAAAAGTTCTGATACGCTAAAGTACTTGTTGAAGTTAGGCTTCAAAGTTAAAGACAAAAAGTATCAAAAAACAAACATAAATCTATTGCATGTCATTACATCAAATCAAGATTATGCATATCTATCTAAAGTTGTGCTTGAGCGTGTAAAGATGATTGTGATCTTAGTAAAGCAAGGAGTTGATATAAATGAAAAGCAACAAGTTTATTTCTACACACCATTAGCTTGGGCGGTCTCAAATGTAATTCCTGAATATGTAGATAAATTGATTGAACTTGGTGCAGATAGAAATACTTTAACAAATAATGGTGAGACCCTTTTAGATCTTGCGGTGAAACACGGTCGTTCAGATTCTAGTGAAGGGGCGAAGATTGTTAGTGTTCTAGAAGCTTCTGGAGGTTCTTACAAACGCTACAAGCCTAAATCAAAAACTAGAGTTGTGAAAAAACAAGACGATGATGCATTTTGGGCCGTCTTGGGTGGTGTTACTACAAGTGCTGTTGGTTTTAAGTCCGGCTTATCTGAAGCAGCCGCCATCGATGCTGGCACACGTATGGCAAAAGATATAAAAGACGATAATGTATCGATTAATAACTTTAAGGCAAATCAATCTTTGGCGTCTAAAAAAACATCGACGCCAAACTCAAAAATTAAAGTGGCAAATAAAGATTTCAACGTAGATAAAAATGCTCGCGCGCAATATGCTGGAACTTATGCCAATACTTATTTTGATAAAGCTGTCGCTGATTATCGTTATGAATTAAATAGCAATGGAAGTGCTAAACTTTTTGTGAGAGTTTGCGAAACTTGTACTCACGATCTGCAGGGCAAACAAATGTCGCGCGACTGGAAAGAAAGTTATCAAGCAATAGAATGGGCGCCGATGCTTGATGACAAAAATAAGCCCTTAACCGTTCAAGTTAAAGATATGTACGATAAGAGCTATCAAGCAAGAATCCTGCTGGTAACTCTGCAAGGTGGAGAGACCATGACGCTTAAGCATTATTCTGACTCCAAAGGGGCAGCCTTACTTGGAAGTTATGGCGTAGCACTTTATAAGAATTAGTGTCTTATAAATGAATATTAAGATTCTCTTTACTTCCCCTAAGCACGCATCATATTTTATTAATCTATGATGATATTTACTATTAGTCTTATTGTCGGTCTTATTGCTCTCGTTTGGAGCGCAGATAAGTTTATCGATGGCGCTTCCTCACTGGCCAAGTCTTATGGAATGCCTCCACTCCTGATTGGTATGGTCATAATTGGTTTTGGAACATCTGCACCAGAACTAGTTGTCTCAGCACTTGCTGCCTATCAGGGTAATCCTGGAATCGCCCTTGGAAACGCCTATGGTTCTAATATAAGCAATATTGCGCTCATTCTTGGACTAACTGCCATCTTGATGCCTATTTCAGTTCAGTCACTTGTATTAAAAAAAGAGCTTCCTATCTTAACGATCGTAACGTTGATTTCCATGGGGCTTATTTATGATTTGGAGCTAAGCCGTCTCGACGCCGTAATACTCCTTGGCGTGTTCTGTGTTTTGATGGTCTGGACCATTTACGAGGGAGTTCGAAATTCAAAAGATCACCTTGCAAAGGAAGTCGAAGCTGAGTTTGCTGATCTAAAGAGAATGCCGTTGAATAAGGCTTATCTTTATCTGATTCTTGGCTTTTTACTTCTTATTATTAGTTCCAGGATTCTCGTTTATGGCGCTGTTGGAATCGCAACGGCATTCGGTATTTCCGATACAATAATTGGTTTAACTATCGTGGCCATTGGCACTTCTCTTCCTGAATTGGCTTCTTCAATCATTGCGGCGAGAAAAGGGGAGTCTGATATTGCTCTTGGTAATGTCATTGGTTCAAACCTTTTCAACACTCTTGCTGTTGTTGGTGTGGCCGGAATCATTAGTCCGCTTACTTTTGAAAAAGAAATCTTTAGTCGGGACGTAACTGTCATGTTGGCGCTGACGGTGTCTTTATTTGTTTTTGGCTTTGGATTCAAGCGTATGGGCAGGATAAATAGAGTAGAGGGATCCATTCTCTTCGTATCGTATCTGGCTTATGCCACATATCTAATAAGTACGACGATCTAATTTTATTAAGATGGTTATATAGAGGTTAGTTGTCGCGACAAAATTTTATTGATAAAAAATTATAATGAAATACTTTATCATATTTTTGGCATTATCTTGTTCTCATCTAAATCCAATTGACTCCGCAATTATTCATCCCGTCTTTGATTCTCAGTATGTTTGCAGTGAACATTACGCAGGTCAATTAAAAGAACTTGGTGATGCCTTAGGTACCGATTGCATTTATCAGAGCTTTGTAGAGCAAGATGGGCGAAAGTGGCTTAGAGCATATAAGAATGAAGGACACAAAAATCAAGACTGGTTTGGTTGGCAGAAAAATGTACTTTCTCCCATTAGCGGTGAAGTCGTTAGAATTAACTTAAATGAAGTTGTTAATAAGCCTGGAATAATGGGAAAAGGGATGGCTTCATTTGTGATGTTAAAGGGCGATGATGGTCTATTTGTCTTACTCGCACATTTACAAAATATTAAAGTCTCAAAGGGCGATAAAGTAGAAGCGGGGGAAGTTCTTGGTCTGGTTGGTAACAATGGCCAATCATGGCATCCGCATATTCATATCGGTGCATGGAAGGACAACAAGCCGCTACAAATTAGATTTGATCAAGAGGCGATGGCAAAGTTTAAAAGTAGGTAATTTAGCTTTCAAGCCAGCTCACTTGTCTGGAGGCAGAGCCTACGTAGATGTGTGTATTTCTTAACAAAATCTAAAAGGAGCATAAGGTCCGAAGCCAAAGTTAATATAGTTAGTTGGCCATAACTTTACCAATACCGGTACGTGAAGACGGTTTACATCAGAAAGTCTGTTGATATCTCTATATGAATAAACGTACTGATTCTTCATATAATAGGCACCTGTTTCAAAACCAAGGTATTCGTCATAATAACTCTTTATCTGAAGAGATTACTATTATAAGCGTGATTAAAAAAAGTATAAACAGGATTTAAATAGTTATTAATATTAAAAAGACGAGGGGGCGAGTTTTCCCCCTCGGTTGAAATAATTTTAGTTATCAAGTTTCGATTTTACCACTTCTGCATTAACAGGGTTGAAGTAAACCTCAACTTTTTTCCCCTGTGGATTCTTGCCATAGATTTCATAGCAAGTTCCAGGTTGCTTGAATTTACTGATTTGATATCCTTCTTTTTCCATTCTAGCTTTAAAGTCTGATTCACTCATCCACTCGCTTTTGGGTTGCGTTGTGCAGCTTTTTTTTGCATAAACTTGAGTGGTCATCGCTAGCATGGTGAAGATTAAAATTAATTTTGTTTTCATACATTTTCTCCTGGTTGTTTTCGGTTTTTCTTCATGTATTGAGCATGCGCTTTAATTGGGTTTTTCATAATGGGCAAATGACCTAATGTCTTGAAAAGATAGCGCTTAGGTCATTCGCCCCATGTAATCGCCTTTAAAATATTCGATCTTGTATTGAGAACAAAAGGAGATCTTATGGAAACTTCAAAGGCTTATGATTTACCGATTAGAATATTTCACTGGGTATTTGCGTTATTGTTTATAACATCCTTTACAATAGCGAAGGTGATTGACGATGAATCGACGCTATACGCCTATCACATGTTGTCAGGTATTCTTATGGTGTCGATGGTACTTCTTAGAGTCGTATGGGGATTTGTAGGTTCAAAAACGTCCAGGTTTAGTACTTTTCACTTAAGTCTAAGTGAGTTGATTTTATACTTTCGCTCTGTTGCCTCTAGTAAGTCCAAGAGATATTTAGGACATAATCCTGCATCAAGTTTTGCAGCTGTTTTAATGATGTTTTTTACAGTCGGCATAGGTCTATCTGGACTAATGATGAGTCTAAGAATTTATAAGCACTTTTTTGAAGAAGTTCATGAATTATTAGCAAATGGCTTTCTCGTCGTTGTCCTTTTTCATGTAGCAGGTGTTCTTTTACATCATGTAAAGCATAATGACGGGTTGATTTTTAGTATGCTTAATGGAGTGAAAGCTAAAGTAGATGGTGAAAGTGAGATCAAATCTACTCATATTATAGTGGCAATTCTTTTCGTTGTTTTCCTTGCTAGTATGAGTAGTTATTTACTTATTAGCTTTGATGGAAATAGTGGTAAATTGAATGTACTCGGAGCTCAGCTTCAATTAGTTGAAATTGAACATGATATTGATCATGGTTTTGATCATGATGATGACGACGATTAGGAAAATAAATGAATAAGAAAGAAAGACTCATCATTTCCAGCATATTACTGCTTGTCAGTATGATGACAATATTTGATTTACTAACTGATCTTGGGGAAGGTGTTATTTGGTGGCATGTTGCGATTGAAGGTAGTGTTGCAGTTCTCGCATTAATTGGAGTTTATTTTCTTGTCAAAGGAACGTTCACACTTAGAAAATCATTATTAGAAGAGAGAGAACTTTCATCTAAACTGATGGAGGAGTCCACTCATTGGAAGGAAAGTTCAAAAAGATTTCTTGATGGTCTAAGCAGTTCAATTGATTTGCAATTGAATAAGTGGGGGCTTACGAAATCAGAAAAAGAAGTGGCTTTTTTATTGATAAAAGGTTTTAGCTTGAAAGAAATTGCAGACTATAGATCGACAGCAGAAAAAACAACGCGGGCACAGGCTACTGTCGTTTATGCAAAATCAGGTTTGTCTGGTCGCTCGCAACTATCGGCCTTCTTCCTGGAAGATCTATTATTGCCTCAAGGTGATAATTGATACTCTAATTACAACGCTCTGGACGCTTCAGATTCGATCGAATCTGCTTTCCAACCTTTAGTGCCAAAACATCAGTCTTCCAATCTGGAATATCTTTTTGATAGAGCTTTTCGTAAATGAAAGCCAGTGTTCCAACTCGAATTCGATTTCCAATCATGCCTTGTGTGACGTAGCCCCAAAAATGATACTGGTATCCTGGAATATCATTGCCTTCTACAATCTTTTCCATTTTATAAGAAACAACTGATGAAGTTCCACGACTAACAGTTAAAGCATCTCCACTAAAGATCCAAGGAATTACTCCAAGTGCCACAATTGGGTCACCATAAATCTCTACGGCTTTATTAAAGAGTTTCTCAGCTGAAACAGAAAAATCATCTTGCTCAAGGAGCCACATAAAAAGAGGAGAAACAAATTCATTATATCTTTGTGATTCACGAACAAATTCATCGTACTTCTTGTGTTCAGGTTCACCGATAGCAAGCTTGTAACGAAATTTTTCTTTTTTAAATTCACCTTTTTGTTGAATAGGTTTGCCATCGACGTCTTGATAAGGAAAAGCGTAATTAGCCACACTGGGGAGGTTGGCTTGGATTTGTTGAAAAAGGTCCGCTTCATTTCGAAGTTGAAACCTTGGCTCCTCTCCATTCAAGTAAGCAACATGGCGTTTTCTCGCCAAGTGAATATAAGAAGCAAAGTAATTTTCGGTGGGAACTTTAAGTTCCATCTTAGGATTACCATAAAGGATAAAAGCATTTTGAAGGTAGTACTCTGAGCGATCCATCGGAAAGCCAGGCAGTCCTGTAATTCTTTCTAAATACCTTGGAAAAGAAATGCCAGCAGGAATAAGGTAAGCATCAACCCAAGGGTTAATGTCTTCTCTTAAAGCTTTTAGAATCCCTTTTCTAAGATCACGTCTAGACTCGTCAGGATAAGCTTCTTTAATCGAGCGAGAGATGGTGCAAGCAAAGTTATCGATTCGCTCTTCAGGAAAGTAAACTTCAACTGCAAAGGCAGAGATGCTTGTAACCAAAGTTAGAATAGAGAGTGTTAATCCTTTCATCATAGAAGCTAAGTAATACCAGTTTTTATGCAGCGAGTCAGTAGAATCATTAATCTCTTATATTATCTACATAGCTAAGCTTCTAACTATATGAAATTTAATAGGAACTGCACCTGTCGTCTTGGCTGGCGAAAGAGATCTGTGTAGGTTTATATGGATTTTTATAACTGAGTTTAGGGGTAAGACCATGAAGCAAGAAGCTCAATGTTCATGCGGCCAACTTAAGGCCATTGTTGATTGTGAGATTACTAAGACTTCCATTTGCCATTGCTTTGAATGTCAAAAACGAACTGGAAGTGCCTTTGGTATTCAGATACGTGTTGAGCAAGACAAGGTTCTCATCGAAGGAGGATCAACGACTTTCAAAAGAACGGGTGATAGCGGTGGAGTGGCAACATTTCATTTTTGTCCTAAATGCGGATCGACTGTTTACTGGGAGCTTGATGGAATGCCTGGCTCAATTGTGATTGCGGCCGGCTCGTTTGCAAATCCTAAGCTTCCAAGTCCTACGTTTATGGTTTACGGGAATCGAATGCATCACTGGTTAACGATGCCTGAATCAGCTGTTGAGTACTTTATGACATAACCGAGAATTCTGATTTTATTGTCGCCCATAGGTGATAATTGTCATGAATCCCGATTCAAAGTTTTGCAACATTAAGTCGATAAGTGTTCATAACTTTATTGTATAAATCGACGAGGCAAATGACCAAACAGGCTTTAACCCCAAAAAATGAAGCAGAAAGACTAGAGCTTCTAAGGGAACTTGAAATCTTAGATACGCTGGAGGAGCAAGGTTATGACGATTTAACTCGTCTTGCTGCTTTGATATGTGATGCTCCAATTTCTTTAGTCAGCTTAGTTGATAAAGACAGACAATGGTTTAAGTCTCGCCACGGTCTTAATGCAACAGAGACACCAAGAAATATTGCCTTTTGTAGTTACGCAATTTTAGAAAGCAAAACTTTTTATGTTCCTAACGCTGACGAAGATAAAAGATTCTTTGATAATCCTCTTGTTAAGTCTGATCCAAACGTTAAGTTCTATGCGGGTGTTCCCTTGGAGTTAGAACCCGGGGTTCGCCTTGGTACTTTATGCGTGATCGATACCAAGCCAAGAGAGCTATCAAATGATCAACTAGAAGCTTTGGAATGTTTAGCAAGACAAGTCACTTATCTTTTAGACCTTAGGTTAAAAAATAGTCGATTAAACCAAATTAAAGACAAACAAAATTCAAGCTTGAAAGAGATGAGAGGCGAGCTTGAAACTAAAAAGATGTTAGAGCGAACTCAAGAAGCTGCAAAAATCGGAAGTTGGCATGTCGATATCAAAAGTAATAAATGTTACTGGTCCTCGATGACTTATAAAATTCATGAAGAAGATCCATCAAAAAAGATTTTTGTTGAAGACGGTATAAACTATTATTCACAAGAGTACAGATCAGTGATTCAAGAGTGTTTAGAGCAAGCAATTCGTGATGGCAAAGATTGGGATGAAGAGCTTCAGATTATAACAGCAAAGGGCAAATTAAAGTGGGTTAGAGCAATTGGTCACCCTGTCTTGGTAGACAACGAACTCGTACTTATAGAAGGTACTTTTCAAGATATTTCTACTCGAAAGGAAAATGATGAAAAGACAGAAAATCTAAACCGAAGACTAACTCTTGCGCTTAAAGCTTCAGGTGTTGGTGTATGGGAGTGGAACCTTATCACAAATGAGCTTATCTGGGATAAGCAAATGTACAATCTCTATGGCATTAAAGAGTCTGACTTTGAAGGTGCCTATATGGCTTGGGAGAGAGGTCTTCACCCTGATGATAGAGAAAGTTCTTCTGCTCTTATTCGCCTAGCGACTGAGGGCAAAGCTAAATTTGATACTGAGTTTCGAGTTCTTAGGCCTTCTGGAAATATTCGAAATATACGTGCGTTAGCAGACGTTGTTTACGATGATGAAGATAGGCCTATAAAAATGATCGGAGTGAATTGGGATATCACTGAATCTGTACATACTAAGGCGCAACTAGCCGAAGAAAAAGAAAGGGCAGAGCAACTTCTTCAGGTAAAGTCAGCTTTCTTGGCGAATATGAGTCATGAAATTAGAACTCCGTTAAATGGCATCGTAGGTTTTACTCAGCTTTTAGCTCAAAAAAACCTACCTGAAGAAGTCTCTAACTATGTTGGATACATTAAATCATCGAGTGAGAGTTTGTTAGTAATTATTAATGACATTCTAGATGTTTCTAAAATTGAGTCAGGTAAGTTAAAAATTGAAAATGTTCCATTTAGTTTAAAAAAGAAGGTCGAAGCTTCGATTAAGAATTTTGAGGCATCGGTTCTGCATAAAAATATTTCATTAAGTTACAAAGTTTCTGATGAAGTACCTGAAGTTTTAAGCGGTGATCCATTCAGGTTAAAACAGATACTTTTAAATCTCATTGGAAATGCCATCAAGTTTACAGAAAAGGGCTCAATCTTAGTTGAAGTCGATGTTTCAAAAAAACTAGCTAATGACTTCTTTGAATTACTTTTTAAAGTCACTGATACAGGTGTTGGTATCGCTTGTGATTCTGTCGAAAAACTCTTTAAGAATTTCGAGCAAGCGGACTCATCGATTACCAGAAAATACGGCGGAACTGGACTAGGACTATCCATTTGTGCAAGTTTAGTGAATCTTATGGGTGGCGAAATCTCAGTGAAAAGTAATGTGGGCGAGGGCTCTGTTTTTAGCTTCACGATCGTTGCTGAAAAGAACGATCTATCAACGGATAGTGATCTTCAAAATACAACACAAGAATCTACTGATAGTTTGGAATTCAATAAGAACATAAAAATTCTTGTCGCCGAGGATAATAAAATAAATCAAATTATGTTTGGTGAAGTTTTAAAGAAAGCAGGTTATCAATCTGTCGACTTTGTTGAAAATGGTCAAGAGGCCGTTGATGCAGCAAGTTCCAAGTCCTACGATGTGATCTTTATGGATGTGCAGATGCCAAAGATGGACGGCTACACAGCAACAAAAATGATAAAAGAACAGGCCACAAAATCTCTTCCAATAATTGGTCTTTCTGCCAACGTCTTTAAAGAAGAAAAAGAGAGAGGCATACAATCTGGTATGGATGATTATTTAGAAAAACCTATCAATACCGAAAAGTTGATGCAGGTTTTAAGTCAGCTTAAATAATCTATATCGTAGTATGTTTTCTCGTATAGTACAGTCGAAGCCCAACGACGAGGCTAATCACAGCTGGAACTAGAAAGCCCAGGTAATGTAGTTTTGGAAAAAGAAAAGCTGCAAGAATGCTCCCAAAAATAAATGATATAATCAGATCGATTCGAATTCTATTGAGATAATGTTCGTTTTTATCTTTAGAAACGATAGATTTTGCTAAACCAATGCCTAGGTCTGTCGTGATCCCTGTTAAGTGGGTCGTTCTAATAATGGACTTTGAGTAGTGAGTAAAAATAGCATTTTGCGAGCCACAGGCGAATGCAAGCACCGATAACAAAATAAAATCGCGAAGACTTTCAAACGGTTCTCCGAACTGACCGAAGAAACCGAAAAAGCCTAATACAGTAATAATTAAAAAGATTAGGCTAAGAACACTTAAGATATGTACGTAGACAGGGGGCTTATGACTTTTCTTTCTCACTTCAGTAAAAATGGAGCTAAAAAAAGCTCCAATTAAAAAAAAGATAGGTACAAAAAGAAAGTAGATAGAATGTCGAAGCTCACCTTGAATTAGACTGGTGCTAAAGTGGGCCGAGAAGCCGGTAATATGTGAAACAAAAATGTGAACAGTTAGCAGACCGCCGACATTAATATAGCCGCCTTGAAAAGCAAGTAAGGCCCAAGTAAACCGGTTCTTTGGATGTAATATGATGTCGCTCATTCACTCTACAGTATAGTACAAAGATCTGTTATGCTACTCGATTTTCTTTAGCGATCTCAAACGTTGTTAATCATTGTGATTGAACACAAATAATCTTTAAAGACTTGAACACGCCTTGAAAGACGATGACCTCGTTTAAAGACCAGAGAAAAAGTAATGGAAAGCTTAAGTCCTTGCACCTCAACGCGCTTAAGCTTTTTACTCTTAAGTTCTTCTTCAATCAAATAAAGCGGCATAAAGCACAGACCAAGGTCATGCAGTAAAGACTGTTTGAGAGTATCAAAGCTAACGGATTCAATCACCGTTGGTGCAAGACTTAGATACTTACCAAGCTTTCTTTCAACTTCACGGTAACAATAATCTAATTTAAGTGGGTAGGATAGCTTGGGCCAAAGGGCTAACTCTTTAGCGGCAATACTCTTTGCAACTTTACTTGTGGCCGCCGCTGCCAGCACTAGCTCGTTTTTATAAAAAGGTAGACTTTCAATGCCAGGATCATCTGGAACTTCCGAAATAACAGCCATATCGAGTTCGAGAGTTTTAATTTTCTCAATAATAGTATCAGTATCGGAGTAATCGTAGGTAATGGATAAATCCGGATATTGTTTTAAGAAGGCTTTAAGTTTTGGTGCCAATAGATAAGAGGATGCTGTTGTATAGGTACCAATCTTTAGCTCTCCACTAGGTGAAAGAGCTTCGCCCAATTCATCAAGAGTGTCGCGCTCCCAGTTTTGTAGCATATGAGATCGAGCAAGTAGAGTGTGACCAGCTTCTGTTAAGATTAAGCCGCGATTGCTACGAGTAAATAATGAAGCGCCAATTTCATGTTCAAGATTTTGCATCTGCAAGCTTAAGGCGGGCTGAGACAGATTCACTAGTTTTGACGCCTTTGAGATATTAAGAGTCGTCGCAACTGCTCTAAAATATTTGATTTTATTAAGATCAATGGCCATCAGTTTTCCTTATAGCCAGTATAATAACATTAAATTTTGTAAATACCAGAAGACCCTGTATTTTCCACTCAACTTAACAAGACGGGAGAGTGTGATGAAGAAAATTTACCTATTAATAGCCTTAAGCTTTTTATCTTTGAACTTAATGGCAGCTGAAAAAAGAATCCTGATGATGGTATCGGAGGGTTTCTACGCTCCTGAGTATTACGTGCCTTATAAGGCTTTTAAAAATGCTGGTTACCATGTCACTACGGCGACTAAGTATAAGCGCGCCACAAATCCTGATGAAAGACAACTTAGTACTTACGCCGCAGTTATACCTGATCTTACTTTCGATCAAATTAATGTGAATGACTACGATGCTATCGTTTTTGCTGGCGGCAATGGCGCATGGGAAGATTTCTTTCCAAACCCAGATGTTCATCAAGCACTAGCAGCATTCATAAAAAACGATAAGATCGTTGCTCTTTTATGTTCTTCAACAGGACTTTTGGCCCTCGCCAATAATCTTGATGGCATGGGAGAACCTTTAGCAAAAGGCATGAATGTGACTGGCTATAAAAGAGTACGTGGACTTTTAGAGAAGATTGGAGAAGTAAAGTACTCGCCTGGAATCGATGGACTTCCTCATGTGGTAGTTGATGGCAAACTCATCACAGGAAGAGATCCAATTTCAGCGATGGCTTTTGCCCAAGTTGTAGTTCGAGAGCTAGGCAAATGATCTAAGTTAGCGGTTAGGCACACTTAACCCCTCGATATAACTTATTCTAATTCAGGCTTAAATCCATAACTGACTCACCGATAAGAACCTATGAAGACCTTCATCCTATGTCTGCTTAGTTTGTGCTCCTTTGCCTTAATGGCAACGGAGTCCTGCATGCACGACAAAGATACCTTTCGCTGTGTGAAGTATGTCAGAAACTACGACGCCGACACCATCACATTTAACGTACCGGGAGTGCACCCACTTATTGGTGAGAAAATCAATGTGCGCGTTAGTGGTGTCGATACACCTGAAGTTAAAACCAAAGTCGCTTGTGAAAAACAAAAAGCACGCGACGCTAAACGCTTAGTTGAAAATCTCTTAAAGCACGCCAAGAGAATTGATCTGACTGGTGTGAGTCGTGATAAGTACTTTAGAATCAATGCTGATGTTGTGATTGATGGGAAGTCACTATCGAGCTATCTACTTAAAAATGGCTTGGCCTATTCTTATGATGGTGGGACCAAGAAGAAGGTGGATTGGTGTAAATCTAATCGCGAGATTGCGTCGCAGAACTAAGACTCTATTTCGTCATCTTATCCCAAAACCACTTTTCAAATTCGATCGATAGCGTGATCTCTACTTTCGAGCCCTCTTGTAAGGACTCCTTTTTCCTTATCTCTGCCTTGATTGGCAAAAGATAAGCATCCGCCTTGGTATCAAACCAGATGGCCGTTCGCCATGACGTTTTAGCGATGACAGCGTTTGACTTAAGACGACCCCAACCTTCCTCAGAACTTTGATGAATCTTTCTGATATTTTTAGACAGCTGCTTTGGTACAGTAACGAAGTACCAGCCGGCAGGACCCTGGTATTTCCAAAGCTTTGTTTTGAAGGTGTAGGTGAAGTCAGCTTCTTTATTCATAGTTCATGATGGTGCTGATTACGCAACTCTACTTGCTTGAGTAATATAGGCTAAGACTTTACACACGTTACTAAGCGTTGGGTTGGAATTAGGCTGGCACATACGATAAAGCGTCGACTTTGAAAGCCCGGTTCTTTTAACGATGTCTTTATAGTCATAGTGATCAAGGAGTATAAGAAGACCCCCTTGAAAGCTTTCAATATCATCTTCAAAGAGTGCTTCTTTCATGCACTCTTCGATATCGGAAATATTAGTCTGCTCGGTAAAAACCCATGGTGTAGCTTTAGCTTTCTCTTTTGAGAAGGTTTCTTGCTTTTTTAATGTCTTTGATTTAGCCATTTTTGTATCCACCCAATAAAACTAAACACCCGTCTTCTTTCATAGCGAAATAAACTCTGCGTCCATTCTTCCACCGTAATTCAAAAAGTTGCCCGCCCAAGCCTTTATAGTCACCAAGGTAAGAATAAACCGAGATTAACTTTAGTCGCGATTCAATTTGTGAACGCGATTTCGAGCTTTCCTTTTTAAACCACTCCAGAAACTCAGGAGTTTTAGTAATATTCATTATATTCCCATATATGGGAATAATCAAGAACCCATATCAAACCATGAAATGCATTCATCGTTTTGAAATGAGTTATTTAAGATATTAAAATTAAAGAGTTAGTATGGGGAGGTACTTATTTTTTGGAAAATCGATAAGGAAATCACGCACTTTTCTTGAATTTAATTGAAACTTCAAACCCAAGATCGTTAGCAATCCCAATCAAGCGATCAATCGTAAAGCGTTTTAATGACATCACACGAATGCGTGAGAGATCGGCTTTGTGAAGTCCAGTAAGTTCTTGAGTTTTATCTGTGCCGATATTCACAGAGATATTAATAATCTTAGCCGCTATTTGGCATTTTAATATTTCTTTGGGATCAGTTATTCGTTTAGATAGTTTTAGCTTATCTGTATCTATATCGTATGGATTCATACTCATGGCTTGATCCTGTAGGGAGTGATTTTTTATCAAGGAGTCCTCCGTACAATAGCACAGGTTGGCAAATCTGCCAACAATATTGAATCAACTCCTATATTCAAAGACGCTAATGATGAATTAAATTTAAACTCTTGAAATTATTGATATAAAATAACGACCAAATCATTATTAAAGGCAAACCCCATTGAAACACTTTAAAGCAACTCTTCTTCTTTCAATATTGCTCTTCTCATTCATGGCACAAGCCAAACTTTCTTTTAAGTGGCTAGGCATTTCAGGTTTCGTTTTAAGTGATGAAAAAACCACCTTAGTCTTTGATCCTGCCATGACTAGAGTTGGACTCTTAGACTTTCTGCCTTTTACAACAGTCCAAAGTGATAAAGACGAAGTTGATTACTGGCTTGAGCGTTGTGGTGTTACTTCGATCGATGCCGTCTTCGTTAATCATGCCCATACAGATCATGTTATCGACGCACCTTATGTCGCACGAAAATTTAAAGCGAAGCTCTATGGCTCAAGCTCAGTCATGAACGTCGGGCGTGGTCAGGGACTTAACAATGATCAGTTGCAAGAGGTTAGCGTAGGCGGTGAATGGAAAGTTGGTGACTTCACCATTGCTGCCTTTTCAACTCCCCATTTGCCTCACGTTCTTGGGATCACGCTGATGGATGGAGATATTACCTCACCCCTAACGTCGCCCACTTCTGCCTGGAATTACCGAGCGGGAGAGACATTCAGTTATTATATTTCACATCCACAAGGCAATATTCTTTTTCAAGCGATTGGTCGCGTGACTGATGACGATCCACTAAAAGATTTAAAGGCAGACACACTTCTTCTTACTATCGCCAACAGAGTCTCTACAGAAAATCTTATCAAGCGCTTTAATACCACAGGTGCGAAAACGGTTATTCCTCTGCACTACGATAATTTCTTTAAGAAGATGAAGAGAGAGGGAGAGATTGATGAGTTTTGGGGAGTTAAGACGGGGGAGTTTAAGGAGAGTGTTTCTAAGAAAGCGGCAGGGGTTAAGGTAGTTTGGCCGGGGTATTGTGAGGGGGTTGGGATTTAGTGTGCGGGTAATGTAGTGATGAGATTTATGTAGAGTAAATTTAAATTCATTTCAAAAAATTTCTAAAAAGTAACCAAGGAATTCAATTTAAAATTCGATATCTTATAAACTATAAAAGTAGTTAAATAAATTTAACTTAAGATTTTTGTATTAAGGACCGATTGTAAATTTATGCGGGGAGATGGCAGAGTGGCCGAATGCTGCTGACTTCTAATCAGCTAGACCTTAAGTGGTCTCATGGGTTCGAATCCCATTCTCTTCGCATAAAATAGATATTTTTACTAATTTATATATTTATTTAGTAAATAGACAATCGAACTCAAGGTTTTCGGGCTAATTAGATATTAAAGAATGTTGATTGTTAAAAGGAATTAGAATTGCATAAAAATGATCAATTATGCGAAAAATGTGGATACCTTGTAAATCCAAGTCAGGGTACACTTGTTAATCGTCCAATACAAATGGGAATTAATATAAACACTGAAAAAGGTAAAGTCACAGAAGTCGTTCTTCTGTGCGAAAAATGTATAGAGAAAGAATCACTGATTAAGGATTAGTCATGCCATTAGGACACGCAACAGGGGGCTATGTTTTAGACCCTGAGAAACTTCATAAAGCGGATATTCTAATTAGAGTAAAAAAAGATTTAGGTGAAAATGACTTTAATGAAGTGAAGAATAAAATATCCCACTTTATTAAGATAGCTAACTTTTTAGAAAATCGTGGGTATACAACATTCAGCATGTTGATGGGGGAAAAGGGAAAAATGCCTGAGGTAGATTTTTCATTTTGCTGGGACATAGTATGGAAGTACTATCCAGATGATAATCACTGTAAAAGAGTTTTAGGAACAATTCTTATGCACTGTTTTGCATTGGAGGATAGAAGTTGGCTTTTTGTTGATGATATTGATAAATCTCGTAAACTATCCGACGAAGAAATTCCTCTCGCCACTCAATATTTCCTACATGATAATATATCTGTTTATAATGGTTACAGATGGCCACCAGGACTAAAAGAAAAATATTCAAAAAAAAATTCTCTTGGCGAACTTGCAGGGAAATTCAATCGAAAATGATGACTTGCATCTGTTCTTAAAGACATATTCTTATTGAAAATATTGAAATATCTATTTGCTAGTTTGGAATAAAAATTTAATTATAAAATTTTATTGCTTTGGTTAACTTTTCTAAAAGTTATGGAAATTCTACGCCCGCGCTTTTCGCCGTTGGGTTCCTTGAGTCTCTTGGGAATTTCATGTGTCCATCTATATCTTGAAGGTCCAGAGATAGTTGTTGCACTTCTTCTTTCTAGTACTTTGCTAATTTTATGGGTTGTATTGGTAGAGTCTCGAAAGACCATTTCCCAAGACTCTTTCAAGCTAATTGTAGTAATATTATCTTCAAAGCATGGTACACAGTCTACATGCTTGCTTATTCCTTGGTTTTCAACGTATTCATTGACAATTACTTGATCAGCAACAAAAGGTACAATTTTCATTTTATATAGCTTGGTTGCTAGATCGTGAGCCCAGCTTGGCAGAGGTCCCAAATACATTGATTCGTTTATAGTTTTAGCTTTGTAATCATATCTCCATCCGTAGTGTTGAACTCTTCTATGTAAGTCTTTTCTCCAGATTGAATTATCAATTATGCTAATTAAGTTTTTTTCTTCGTTTTCGCTTATGAAATTTGGAAAATATTTTAGACCTGGAATTTCTTCAAATTGCTTTTGACTTAAAAACGAAGGCGGGGGGGGGGCGATTTTTGTAACTCTTTCTAAGGCAATAAAGCTCTTGAATAATTCAATGTCAAGAATTTCACTTATCTTTACGTTCAGAGGTAAAGCGAGTTTTATCTCTCCTTTTACAATAAGATCAAGAGAATTCCTTTTAGTGTTAATTTTTCCTGGACCTGTGACTTTTATTGTCTTGTTAGAAACACTTATTTCGTTGTAAAGACAGTCCCAATTGTTTGCGATAGCTATGTCTTTTGCTTTCTTTAGGACATCTTCATTTTCAAAATTTGAAAAGTACCATGAGCCTCTAGCATGTTCTTTTTTCGCTTCAAGATGAACTTTACCCCAATTGAAAAATATAGAGCCCTCTTTTCTTGACCAGTTTAAATTACTTTCTGGAGTGCCTGGCCAAAGAACTTTTCTGGTGATTTCTCTAAAACTTAAGGAATATAATGTAAAAAGTTCTCTTTGAGCTTTTTCGCCACGGTACTTTGAATCTAGTCTTCTATATCCGTGGAATAAACCACATAGGCTCGCTGCTGACCACCAAACGCTAGGGGGGAGAGAAGGGATATCTTCGAACCAAGTAAGTATTTTTGAAGGTTCGGGACGTAATAAAAAAAGTTGAATAGCTTTCTGGATGGGTTTTTCTTTCCAGTCAGAAAAATCCACAATTTTTTTAGCCTTCAGAATCATTTCAGTTTCTTCACGCCATTTAAGAAGTTGATCCTTGTGCTTTTTTCCAGGGATTAAAGAAATTATCTCGTCGACTATGTCAATTTCATTTCCTTCTTTTTTGTTAAAGTTAGAAAGTGTAAAGATAGCAGACTTCCATAATGCAATATTTAGGTCGTCTTTTGTATTTGCTTTAGATGTCGTTTTCCAGGGCAGAGTATTCCACCAGGTTGCATTAACTAATTTAGAAAACTTTGAAATTTTATCTTTGTCGACATTTATACTGGCTGTTAGTAAATCAAGCCAAGGTCCGATTCGAGGAACTGTATACATGGCCATTGCTAGTGCGCCTCGCTGACGATCTAGATTGTCTGGTAATTGTATACTGGTGCTAGAATTTGATGACTCAACAGATAAAGTAGTAACATTGTGATAAGATGCAACTTTAACTTCAGGTAGAGTCACATTTGAAACTTGATGAGAGAGGCTGATTAAACGATTTTGTTCCTCATTAAATTCTACGGATATTGAAGATATGAAAGATGTAGGTATAAGATCTTGCCAGCGTACTGCCTCATCAGATTCTTTTATATCAAATAATCGTGATTTTACCCACTTACCATTTCTTAACACTGATAAGTCTACATTTGGAAAGATCTTGAGATTAAAGGAGACATAAGTATAAATCTGATTACCTGATTCGCTCAAAACTCTTGAGCCTACTGAGTAACTACAAACTCCTAAAATGTAACAGGTTTTACCTTCTGGAGGAGAAAACCACTCGTCTTGATAAAAATTAAATAACTCTCTGTGGGATAGTTTAATCCCGAGCCATAATTCAGGTTCATGATTTATTGTCTGGGTTTTAGATGTAAAGTCTAGAGCTATTTGATTAGTGCTCATTCTCTCTCCAAAATATTCTCTCCAGGTAAACTTGAGATAATGTTGTTTGGAATTGATGAGGACTTGTAAATCATAAATAAATAGTCTCTGGCTCTAGAGCAAAGCATATACATTACTCTTTTCATTGTATCATCTGTGCAAGGCAAAAAATCTTCAATATCTATTATGAAAAGAGCGTCAAACTCCTGTCCTTTTATAGACTCCACATTTAGAATAGTTATACCATCCTCATCTAGATTAATACTATCCTCATTTCTCTTTTTAGAGGTGTATATATCAATTCGGCGATTTGAAATAGTCGCTTTTAACTTATCATATATAGCTTGTGCTGTTGTATTCTTATTTGTAACAACCCCTATATGTCCTCCACGTGTTAAAAGAAACGTTCTAATTCGAGCCGCTGTCGCCGTCAGGTTATGTCCACAAATAATTCTTGGCTTACTTGCAATAGAGTTTCGCCTAACTGTCGCTGCAGGAAGTCGACCAGAGTGAAAAAACTCTGCAACCGCAGCTATCTCAGGAGTATTTCTATGATTGTCTTTTAAGATAATGGGATTGGGAAGATTAGCAGAAGCTTGAATCTTTTCTAAAGTTGATCCCGTATTTCCAATAGACTGATCATCATCAGCAAAAACAGTTAACAACTTAGTACTGTTTGCAAATGCATATTTGAAAAAACCAGAATCCAAATCTTGACCTTCATCGATAATTAGGTGATCCCATCTTTTATATTTACTTTTGTTTGCTAGTAGGTTTTTAATCATAGCGATCCAGTCATAATTATATGAAGAAGTGTGTCCTAGATTTACCCCCCCTGTCCTTGCATTGTAATCATGCCATACAAAACTATGCATTGTCTTTTTTACTGTAGTGCTTTCGTCATTAAGGATTGAGGCAAGCCTTCTCAGCATTCGATTAAATGTTATTAAAGCGACTCTTTTAGAGTTATCTGTAAGCATTTGCGCTCTTCGTACAGCTAGAATTGTTTTTCCTGAACCCGGCGGTCCAGTAACAAAAAGATTTTGATTTAAAGGAGTCTCTAGAACGTCTCTTTGATCACTAACTAAGTCTTCCCATGCAGGTAACTTCATTTTATGGCTTCCTTAATAATAGAGTATCAACACTATTTTTTTTGAAAAGAGCATACCGCACGTCTCTATTCCTTTTTTTTCCACTTCGATCAATTTTTATAAAACCATTTTCATTTGCAATCATTTCAAAACCATTTTTTTCTAATGCATTTTTAAATGTTGGAAAGTTTCTGTTTGCGTAATGATTAATTGCATTTGTGTAAAGAATCACTGTGTTGCCCATTCCAAATATTTTCAAAAGTCGGTCTATATCTTGAATTAACGATTCAGGCTCAAGGGATGGGCTTGCCAATAGGTAAGATACAACCACAATAACAGGTCTCCATCCAGGAGCATCTGACCAAGAAACATCACTCAAATTTGAAACCCATTGCCTGCTTTGACAATTAGAATTAGTCCCTTGTAAATCACTCAATCTTTTTGCTAAGGATTCTCCTAGATTATGCATCTCAACTGATCTATCAAAACCGATGTAGGAGAATTGGGTTGTATTTCCTAAAACTTCAGACAATGCAAGTCCTGCAGTGTATGGGCCACAGCCTAAATCAAGAACTATAGGGTTATTAATCTGACTACCTTTAAAAAGCATACTAAATGCTTCAAGCATTTCTTCGATATGTCCTTTTTGATTATAGTAAGCATAAAGAAGAACTTTCTCATAAGCAGAAATTGATTTCCAAGGTTTGTTAAAGTCAGCTTGCCCTCCACCAATTACTTCCTCAAAAATCACGCTACTTTCTATTCCTAAAATTTTGTCCTTAGATGATCTAGAATCTTCCTGAAGTGGATTGATAATAAGCTCTCTTCTTAATTTTAATAATACAGATGTAAGCTCCATTCCAATCTCCTATTTATAAAACTTGTATTGCATATCGGTATAAAATGTAAGTGTTTAATATCTAGATGAAATGGGATAAGGCGGTGTTTTGTTTGCCGGTTAAAATATTTTAACCAGTTGTTTTTCGTAGTCATTACTTGTCATTGAGACATCTAAACAGCATAATTTTAGGCACTTACTTCAAATTCAATTCACTATCACGGAGACGATAATGAGTCTGGAAATCACGGATAGATGGCTATCTGTTCAAGAGATCGCGCAGTATCTCGGTATCTCTAAAGAGACCGTCTATCGCTGGGTAGATTCAAAGAAAATTCCGGCACATAAAATTGGGAAGCAGTGGAAGTTTAAAACTAAAGAGGTTGATACTTGGGTCATTCAAGGCAATGCACAGACTCACTGACCCGTAAGAACGCATTAAAGAGAGAATTAATATGGCGAACACAAATAATCTAGCAGCATATATCTGGTCTATCGCAGATTTATTAAGAGGCGACTTTAAACAAAGCCAATATGGACGAATCATTTTGCCTTTTACTTTATTACGACGTCTTGAGTGCGTTCTTGAAAAAAGTAAATCAAATGTTTTAGGCGAGCATAGCAAAATCAAAAAGAAAAAACTGCCTGAAGAAGCTGAAGAAAAAATGCTTTTGCGTGCTACAGATGGCTTGTCGTTTTTCAATAAATCAAAAATGGATCTCTCAAAACTCGGGGAAAAGGATATTAAGGACAATCTTGAGTCCTATATTCAAGACTTCTCAAAAGATGCTAGAGAGATCTTTGAGTATTTTAACTTTGCAGAGTTTATTGGTCAGCTGGATGATGCCAATTTGCTATATAAAGTTGTTCAAAAGGTTCAGCAAATGGACTTGAGTCCCAAGATGGTCTCTAACCACGAAATGGGCTTAGTGTTTGAGGAGCTTATCCGAAAATTTGCAGAGAGTTCAAATGAAACTGCTGGAGAGCACTTTACTCCTAGAGACATTGTTCGACTGACCACTTCCTTGGTTTTTATGGAAGATGATGAAGTTCTGACAAAGCCAGGAGTGATCCGAACTATTTATGACCCAACGGCCGGAACAGGCGGCTTTCTCTCTTCAGGTATGGAGTACGTGCATGAGCTGAACCCAAAAGCTGTAATGCGAGCCTTCGGCCAAGAACTCAACCCTGAAAGTTACGCGATCTGTAAGGCAGACATGCTGATCAAAGGGCAAGATGTTAGTAATATTAAACACGGTAATACATTATCTTCGGATCACCTTTACTCAGAAAAATTTGATTATATGCTTTCCAATCCACCATTTGGTGTTGATTGGAAGAAGATCGATGAACAGATTATTAAGGAACATAAATCTAAAGGATTCAATGGGCGCTTTGGCCCAGGCTTGCCGCGTGTTTCTGATGGTTCTCTTTTATTTTTACTCCATCTAATTAGTAAGCTCAGAGACGCCAAAGAAGGCGGTGCCCGAATCGGAATTATTCTAAACGGATCTCCATTGTTTACAGGTGGTGCAGGCTCAGGGGAGTCAGAGATCAGACGTTATATTCTGGAGGCTGATCTTTTGGAGGCGATTGTCGCTTTGCCAACTGATATGTTTTACAACACTGGCATTGCTACTTATGTTTGGGTGCTCTCCAATAAAAAAGTTAAGGAGCGTAAAGGTAAAGTTCAACTGATCAATGGAGTGAATCTATATAGCAAGATGCGAAAGTCTTTAGGCTCAAAGAGACATGAGATGAGTGATGATGATATTAGAATCATTACAAAATGCTTTGGAGAGTTTGAAGAAGTCAAAACTCAAGTCCTTGATAAGCCACAAGATCAAAAAAGCAGTCGCGGACGTCAATCAGCGAATCCAAAAGCAGAAGACGAAAAAACTTTTTCTAGTAAAATATTCGAAACTCATGAGTTCGGTTATCGCAGACTCACAATAGAGAGACCCTTAAGAGAATCATATCAGTTTAGTGATGAAAGAATTGAAGAGTTAAGGTTTGCACCTAAGCCGCTTAATGAAGTTATGAAGTGGGTTTATAAAGAATATGGAGAAAAATGGACAGATAAGGATTATGGCGTCCTTAAAGAACATGTCGATAGTATTCGTAAGTATATTAAAACTCATTTCACGGAACTTAAAGAAAAGCATGTTAAAGATGTTTTAGACAAAAAAATCTGGCTTGAGCAAAGACAAATTCTTAATCAAGCAAAGGCTCTGCAAAAAGTAATTGGCAAAGATCAGCATGATGATATGAATCGTTTTGAAGAGATGATAAAGAAATCGAAAGTAAAACTTGAAGCAAAAGAGAAAAAACAAATAACTAATGCCGTTAGCTGGAAGAATCCAGATGCTGAAAAAGTAATTAAGAAGATTCATAAAGGTAAAGCTAAGCCGCTTTATGGCCTGTTTGAAGTGAATGGCGAAATTGTTGAATATAAAGCGGATGGAGAGCTTCGAGATTTTGAAAACATCGCGCTTGATCCTTCAAGAAAAGTTAATGACATCAACGAAGCTTACTTCAAGAATGAGGTTCTTCCACATGTACCAGATGCCTGGATTGATGCAAGTAAAGTTGATAAGAGTGACGGTGAGATCGGCATCGTTGGCTATGAGATTCCATTTAATCGTCATTTTTATATTTATAGACGACCACGTGACCTAGCCGAAATTGACGCTGACTTGTTCAAAGTTAGTAATCAAATCTTGGGAATGCTTCAGGAGTTAAATGCGTAATGGGAAAATACAAGGCTTATGAAGAATATAAGGACAGTGGCGTTGAGTGGCTGGGACAGATACCAACTCAATGGTTAATAAAAAAATTAAAATTTATCTGTAAGGTAAAAACAGGTTCTAGGGATACTGAAAATGCAATAGATGATGGTCAATATCCTTTCTTTGTTCGTTCACAAAACGTAGAAAGAATTGATTCAGTTGGAGAAGATTGCGAAGCTGTCTTAACTGCGGGCGATGGAGTCGGGGTTGGCAAGGTCTTTCATTATTATATTGGAAAGTTCGACTACCATCAGCGAGTTTATATGCTGAATAATTTCACATTGGTTTTAGGAAAATTTGTATATTATTACTTATCTAGTAATTTTTATAAAGTGGCCCTTGAAGGCAATGCGAAGTCTACCGTAGATTCTTTAAGGCTGCCACAGTTTTTAAACTTTGAACTTTCTTTGCCGAACGCTGTAACTCAGAAGAAAATTATTGAGTTTCTTGATTACGAAACCGCAAAAATCGACGAATTAATAGAAAAGCAACAAAATCTCATAAAATTACTAAAAGAAAAACGTCAAGCCGTGATCAGCCATGCCGTGACTAAAGGATTAGATCCTGATGCTCCGATGAAAGATTCAGGTGTTGAGTGGCTGGGAGAGGTGCCGAAGCATTGGGGGCTAATAAATAGTAAGTGGTTATTTGCGGAGAGAAAACTAAGAGCAAATATTGGTGAAGAAATGTTAACGGCCTCTCAGAAACATGGAATAATCCCTCAAAAAAAATTCATGGAACTTGAAGGTCAAAAAGTAGTGAGAGTTCAAGTTGGACACGATATTTTGAAGCTTGTTGAGCCAAATGATTTTGTCATTAGTATGCGAAGTTTTCAGGGAGGTATTGAGTTTAGTGCAGTCAGAGGTGCAGTAAGTTCAGCCTATGTTCCATTAGTACCAGCAAGTTCAGTTTATGTAGATTACTTTAAGTATCTGTTCAAAAGTGGACCTTATATTCAAGCACTGCAAAGTACTACAAATTTAGTTCGTGATGGTCAGGCATTACGATTCGCAAATTTTTCTCAGATTGACCTACCTGTTATAGATACTGAAGAACAAAAAAATATTGCGAACTATTTACTAAATGAAATCCCCAAAATTAATAGTTTGATAGACAAGGCTGCGTCATTAATCGAATTGTTCAAAGAGCGGCGCGAGGCTCTCATCTCCGCCGCCGTCACTGGAAAAATCGACGTATGCGATTGGCAACCACCAAAACAAACGACTGCACAAAAAATAACCCGAACCACTGAGGAAGTCACAGCATGAATTACTACGGGGGAGATAAGTCCAGAGAGTTTGTATTTCAAAACGATATAATTGGGCAAATGCTTGCTAATGGTTGGCAACTCGGTAATCCAGAAAAGTATGATTGTAAGCTAGCCTTATATTCCGAAGATCTTCTAACTTTTGTTAAAAACACCCAAGATGAGCAGTGGCAGAAGTTTAGTAAGATCTACCCTAGTGATACTGATAAAAAGTTTTTAGAGCGTGTATCTTCACAATTAGAAAAGGCCGATCCAAATGCTGCCAATAAAGAAATGCGCACCTTTGGCACACTGGGTGTTCTTCGTCACGGAATTAAAGATCGTGGAACAAAATTTAGCCTTTGCCAATTTAAACCCGATCATGAATTAAACCCAGGCACGATTGGTAGATATAAAAAAAACATTCTGCGAGTCGTACCCGAATTAGTTTATAGTCCTTGGGCAACTGATGAGCATCTAGCTGAAACTGGAGTTAGAGCTAAGAAGTGGCGAATTGACTTAGTTTTATTTGTTAATGGTCTGCCGGTAGTGACACTTGAACTTAAGTCCGAGTTTAAACAGTCAGTTGAAAATGCTATTAAGCAGTATAAGACAACCCGTTTTTCAAAAGACCCGGAAACTAAAAAAACAGAACCACTACTAACTTTTAAACGAGGAGCTTTGGTTCACTTTGCAGTCAGTCAGTATGAAGTTTATATGGCGACTAGATTGGAGGGTGACGAGACTTATTTCTTACCTTTCAACAAAGGTACTAAAGACGGTGGATCTGGCAATGAAGTGCCTGAAGATGTTAATCAATACGCTACTGACTACCTTTGGAATGAAGTTTTACTGCCCGATAACCTTTTAAAAATTCTTTCTAGGTTTATGCATTTAGAAATTACTGAAAAAGAAGACTATGATGGACGAAAATATAAAAAAGAATCCATGATTTTTCCTCGATATCATCAATGGAATGTAGTGACGAAGCTTATTTCTGCTGCTCGCTTAGAAGGTCCAGGTCAAAAGTATCTCATCCAACATAGTGCAGGCTCGGGGAAGTCCAATTCGATTGCGTGGCTCGCCCACCAATTATCGGCATTATATGATGGCAGTGGCGACAAAATTTTTAACTCAGTGATTATTGTCACAGACAGAACAGTTCTTGATGACCAGTTGCAAGACACTATTTATCAATTAGAGCACACTGATGGCATCATCGGCCGAATTAACAGGAAAGAGGGTGAGGGTTCTAAATCTGAAAAACTGGCAGCAGCGCTAGAGACTTCACAGCCGATTATTATTGTGACCATTCAGACTTTTCCATTTGTAATCAAAGCTATTGAAAACAGCGTAAATTTGAAAGATAGGCACTATGCCATTATAGCGGATGAGGCACACTCATCACAGACTGGTTCAACTGCTCGTAAATTGAAAGAAGTATTAAGTTTTGAATCAATTGATGAGGATGAAGAACTCTCAGCAGAGGATATTTTGGATGCCGCTGTTGAATCTCGAAGAGCGACAAAAAATCTCAGTTACTTTGCATTTACAGCAACACCTAAGTCAAAAACACTCGAACTTTTTGGCCGCTTACCAAATCCTGCAGAACCAACTTCGTTAGAAAACAAGCCAGAAGCCTATCATGTTTATAGTATGCGACAGGCAATTGAAGAGGGTTTCATTCTCGATGTGTTGAAAAACTACACTAACTATAAGGTTGCCTATAATTTAGCGCAAAAACTGGGTGCAGCAGATCAAGAAGTAGAGAGTAAAAAAGCAAAAGTGAAGCTTAATCAGTGGGTGCGCTTACATGAGTATAATATCTCTCAAAAGGTTATGGTTATTGTCGAGCACTTTAAAGACAATGTGATGAGCTTATTGAATGGTCAAGCAAAAGCCATGGTGGTGACTAGCTCTAGAAAAGAAGCTGTTCGCTATAAGCTGGCTTTTGATAAATATATTGTTGATAAAGGCTATTCACATATTTGTGCCATGGTAGCATTTTCTGGTGAAGTGACTTTTAGTGAAAGCGATCCCAATGTTGATGGCTTACTTGGTGAAAAGTTTACTGAAACGAACATGAACCCAGGTTTAAAAGGCCGAGATATGCGTAAAGCCTTTGACTCAGAAGATTATCAGGTGATGTTGGTGGCAAACAAGTTTCAAACTGGGTTTGATCAACCAAAGCTATGTGCGATGTATGTTGATAAAAAATTGGGCGGTTTGGAGTGTGTGCAGACTCTTTCGCGCCTAAATCGAACATATCCCGGTAAGGCAGAGTCAGGAACCTTTGTCTTAGATTTCTTCAATGAACCTGAAGAAGTCCTGAGCGCCTTTCAAGTTTACTACAAGACAGCGTCACTTACGGATGTCTCTGATCCAAACCTGATCTATGATCTATTCGAGAAACTCAATGGTTCAAGAATTTATGAATGGCGAGAGGTAGAGCAATTTGTCGAAGCTTTTTTCCAAAAAAGTAAAAGTGCAGCGGCAATCGCAAATATATGTAAGCCTGCAGTCGAGCGCTGGAAAGGACGGTATAACCTGGCGCTTGATACTTATAAAGAGACAAGAGAATTGTTTGAGCGAGCTAAGAAGTCTGGGGATGAAGTTTTAATTGCTAATGCTGAAAATAGTTTTAAAGAAGCTAAAGAGGCGAAGGATGCTCTAGAAATTTTCAAGAAAGACTTAGGTACCTTTGTCAGATACTACGAATTTATGTCCCAAATCGTAGATTACGATGATAAGGAGCTTGAAAAACTGAGCCTGTTTGCTAGAAACTTGCGTCCAATGCTTAGAGAGTCAATTCTCGATGAAGATCATGTCGACCTAAGTGGCATAGTTCTCAGTCATTATAGACTTTCAAAAATTCGTCAACAAAACTTGATGTTGAAAAATTCTGAAGAGGGTGCTGGCTTAACTCCAGGAGAGGGTCTTGGCACAGCTAAAGCCAAAGATCGCAAAGAAGAGTTTCTCTCTCAAATTATTCAGCGTTTAAATGAGCTTTTTGTTACTGATGAGCTTACTGAAAAAGATCTGGTTAATTATGCCACTACTATCAGAGATAAAGTCAGAGAAAATTCGAAGGTCATGGATCAAATTGCCAATAACTCACCAGAGCAGGCTATGCTAGGGGATTTCCCCAAAGCTGTCGACGACGCCATTATGGGAAGCAGCGAAGCTCATCAAAATCTTATGATGCAGGTTCTGTCAGATCCAAATAAGGCCAAGAACTTCGCTAAAATTGTTTTTGATATGTTGGTTAAGGGAAGTGGCAGTGGGAAATAATGAAATGAATGGTAGTGAAGAGAAATGACACTTAATGGATAAAACTCTAAAGCAGATAAAAAAACTTCTTGAAGATGAAGGTCCTTTAAAGGCTAGGGCTATTGCGAGAAAACTAGGTTTCGATCGAAGCGATGTCAGCGCACTTATGCACAAGCACAAAGATGTCGAGTTTCATCAAAATGAAAATTTCGAGTGGGTATTAATGCCAGAAGAAATTGTAGTTAAATTTGATAATTGTTGGGTTACTTGTTTTTTATTTGAAGAGGCTCTTTCTATAGAGATAGAAGACATCCACACAATTGATAAGATTCGGTTTGTTGTTCCTGAAAATTGCAAGTTTATGCTTGAAGCAATTGCTCGATTCTTGGCACTATGCAATCAATTAGTACTAAGCAAGAAAGAAGTTACAATTGACCTATCTAGTAATAATAGCTCCAAAGCATATTGGAATCGAGCCGGTTTCTTTGATCATTTGAGTGATAAAGTAAATGTTCTCCCTAAACGCCCAAAAATATCATCTGCTAAAACGTATAAAGGCAAAAGTGGAAATCTTGTAGAGTTCGGAGAAGTTGATCCAGAGACAGATAATAAGAAGCTAGTTAGACATCTTACAGATACATTTATTTCATTATCAAGCGATAATTATGAAGATCCGGCTTTTACAATATTATCTGAGCTAATTGGCAATATAAAAGAACACAGTGGATCTTCACTAAAGGGTTTTGCAGCTCTTCAAAGATATAAAGGAAAAACAAAAAGTAGCCCTCCACATATTCAAACAACCGTTTCCGACAATGGGGTCGGTATCGCAACAACATTGAGACCTGTTCTGAAAAAATTCTATCCAAAGCTTTTAGAGCTTTCAGATATTGAATTAGTAAAAAAGGCAATGAGTGAAGGCCGGATCACAAGATTTGGAACTAAATCTGGACACGGGTTAGGATTTAAAAGCAGTAAAGAAAAGGCTTTGAAATTTAATGCGAAGTATTCTGTTCGACAGAATAATTTCAGTTTAGAGTTTATTTTTAAAAATGGAGAGTTGTTACCAGTTAAAATGTTACCTAACCTTGTAGAAATTTCAGGAACACATATCTGTTTTGATTTTGATATTGACGCATCAGACTCAACCTGATTCAATGAAGCTAATGAACCAGAAAAAAATAATAATTTCTCTATATGATTTAGTTAGAGATGACTCGCCCTATGGAAATGATCAAGGTCAGGCAGTTCATGCAAAGCTAAAAAAAGAGATTGGGAAATACCCACAGGCTAAAGTTATTGGTATCTCTTTAAAAGGAATTAAACGAACTGATGCCTCTTTTCCAAGAGAAAGCGTTATCTCATTAGCGAGAGAGAAGCGAGGGGAGATTAGTTTTTATTTAAAAGACTTTGCAAATGACGATATGATAGATAACTGGGATTATGCTGCACGATTCAAGGACCAACCGTTATTGGTACTAAGTGGTAAAGATTATAGAGTCATTGGTCCAGAGCTTAGTTCAGATGCGCAGAAGATTTTCAGTTATATTATGAGTAGAGAAAATGTAACGACTTCTATGATTGCAGAGAAATTTGGTCTCTCTGCCCCAAATGCAAGTGGAAAGCTGAAAAAACTTCTAAATCAAGGTCTCTTAATTGGCTCTAAAGAAACAGCCGAAAGCGGCGGACTCGAATATCTGTTTTCATCAGTAAAATAATCTGCTTAAAAAATTTGACTTAAGGAGAATGTTGACATATCATTCAAGCATAAGCCGTGTTTATGCGGTTTTTTTATTAAACCCTGGTTAATCTGATTAATTTAACCAGAATAATATAAAGGAGAATGCTATATGCCAGGTAAAAAACCAGTTCATACAGTTCCGAATAGTAATAGTTGGGTCAACAAACAAGGTGGGGTGACAATTTCTACTCATCGTACAAAAGCGAAGCGCTTTGAAACTGAGCACGTCATTCATAAATCGAATGGACAAATTAGTGAAAAAAACAGTTATGGGAACGATCCGTGCCCACCAAAAGATAAAAACTAAGGATACAAAATGAGCACTCCAAGAACTTTTATTAGTTTTGATTTTGATAATAATTCCAACCATAAGTTGCTTTTTTCTGGTCAGGCAAAAAACAGTCGAACACCTTTTAATATTGCAGATTGGTCTTCAAAAGAGGCACTTCCTCAATCTATTTGGGAAAGAAAAATTGCCGAAAAGATCAGTCGGTGTAACCTAATGATAGTACTAGTTGGAAGGCAGACAGCTTACGCCAAAGGTGTAATTAAAGAGATACGATTTGCAGCGGCACATAATATACCTGTATTTGGAGTATATGTTGATGGAGCCAATACAAGAACACCTTTACCTACGGGATTGCCTCGAAACATGGTGATTTCTTGGAATTGGGAGAGCATTACTTCTGCGATAAATATTGTAATGAGGCCAACTATGCGGTCGAGGTCATACTAATGAAGCGGGCTCTGGTTATCGGTATAAATGAATATGTCCATGTAAGTAACTTAAATGGTTGCGCAAACGATGCAAAACATATTGAAGCATTGATCTCAAGGAATTCAGACGGTTCAAAGAACTTTGATGCTAAGATTTTAACGGCAGAAAATGGGCAAAATATTTCGTGTAAGGAATTGAAGAAAGTAATTGAAGAACTTTTTGCTCAACCTGCGGATATGGCCTTTTTATATTTTTCTGGTCACGGAACAGCTACAAATTTAGGTGGGTACCTTTGTGCATCAGATGCTGAGAAATATAATGAAGGCGTGCCTATGCAGGATATTCTTAACCATATTATAGCCTCGCAGGTTAAAGAGATCGTCGTGGTTTTAGATTGTTGCCAAAGCGGAACCTTTGGACAAATTCCAACTTTAGGTAACAATGCAGTTTCAATTCGAGAAGGAGTATCAATTTTAACGGCTAGTAGAGATAGCGAAAGTGCGATTGAGGTAAACGGTTCTGGTATTTTCACTTCTCTAGTTTGTGATGCTCTTTCAGGAAGTGCTTCTGATTTGTTGGGTGTTGTAACTCCATCGGGAATTTACTCTCATGTAGAACAAAGCTTTGGGGCATGGGAACAGAGACCCCTATTTAAGTCTTTCGTATCTCGTTCAACTCCACTTAGACAAGCTGGTCAAAAAGTTGATGTTTCAAAGTTGTTATCTCTTAAAATGCTTTTTACCAATCCGGATCACATTTTTAGTCTAGATCCTAGCTACGAGCACACTGACAGAAAGGCAAAGGTAGAGAATGTAGAGAAGTTTAAGATTCTCAAAAAATTACAAACAGTTGGTCTTATAAAAGTGAATAGAGAACCTGATCCTGATCTCTATTGGGCCTGTATTGAAAGTAAATCGTGTCAGCTAACAGCTTTAGGAAAATTTTACTGGCATTTAGTAAACGCTAACAAAATTTAGAGGAAGTTATGATTTTTATTTCACACCGAAAAACAGATGAATATAAAGCAAAGAATTTAGCAGCACTACTTCAATCTAAATGTGTAGACTATTATCTAGATGTCCTTGATCCATCAACGAAGACTGCGTTTGATATCACCAAGCACATTATGAACAATCTTAGTAAGTGCAGTCATGTTATAGTTGTATTCTCCAGAAATACAGAAGGTTCGATGTGGGTTCCGTTTGAATTAGGTGCGGCTTATAAATCAGATAAAGGAATAGGAACTTATTTAACCGAACTCGTTTCTACTCCAGAATACTTAGACATTTTTCCTAAAATGAAAACTAGTGCAGATATTGATAAATTTGTGGATGAGTACAAAAAAGATCAAATGCTTACCAAATCTTCAAGGTACGATGATAGTTCAATAATACTAAATGAAGCTTCAGGCTCAGGCCGAGCCGAAAGGTTTATAACGCGATTGAAGTCTCGCTTAGGTCAGTGATCTCTTTCATTGAGGTGCAGGCTTTGGTAGACATAAAAAAAACAGCTCTCCTTTTTGAAATTTTCCCTCACTTATGGTGAAGGAAAAATTTCAAAAAGGAGAACACCATGTTTCAAAAATCATCTAAACAAACTGACTCAAACTTTCGCACCTTGCATCTCGCTGATCTTCTCTACAACCAGATCATCAAACTAAAGCTTCCTTATTACTTAAAAGACCAGCTTCGCCGTGCTAGCTCTTCAGTGGTCTTAAACCTGGTTGAAGGTAATGCTAGAAGAACGAGACTTGATAAGCGCAGAATGTATAACTACGCCTATGCTTCAGCTAAAGAAGTGCAAGCTTGTTTATTCTTGGCCAAGACTGTAGACGAAGAACTTATTCGTCTTTGTGACAGTGTTTGCGCTCATTCTTATAAGCTGGTTAAGGCCTCCTGACGGGGGCTTTTTCAGTATACGGGATGCAGGATTCAGTATTCAGGGGCACACATTTTTAAATGTGCTTTGTTTTTGGTCCACTAACTTCATACGCTTACAATCTATTGAATTGCTCATGAGCTTGCTTGGTAAAAGCGGAGGTGTGTATGAGCGATCAACTAAAGTTAATTTCACAAATTGAGAATATGATCTACGTGATTCGTGGTCAGAGGGTGATGCTCGATTCGGATTTGGCTCGACTCTATGGAGTGGAAAATAAGCTTCTTAAAAGAGCTGTGCGACGCAATCTCTCCAGGTTTCCAGAGGACTTTATGTTTGAGCTGAATAATCAAGAGGTTACAAACTTGAGGTACCAATTTGGCACCTCAAGTTTAGAGCATGGAGGGACGCGATATGCTCCGATGGTGTTCACTGAAAACGGCGTGGCCATGCTTTCAAGCGTGCTTAACTCTGAACAAGCGGTTCAAGTAAACATCGCCATCATGCGAATCTTTACCAAACTTCGAAGCTTTCTTTTACTTGAGAATGACCTTAAACAGCGCATGGATAAGCTTGAAGTTGGCTCAAATCATCTTTTTAAAATTGTCTTTGAGCGACTCGACGATCTTGATGAAAAGATAACACCAGTCTTACCAGGCAAGCGCAGCAAGATAGGAATCAAAAAAGGTTAGGGGTGCGTGATTCTTTTTTCAGTATTCAGTATGCCGTATACGGTATTCAGGATCCAGGGGCACACAGTTTCAAAATAGCGTTATGATTTTTTAGCATCGACACCTTTTTATTCCTTCTTATTTCAAGCAATTAACTCGCTAGCTTAACGGCACAACCTTGCAATAAGCACAACCAAGATATCAAATTGGATTTATGTTACCATGTGTGGTAACATAAGGGGGTCGATCTTGGGTAGGGTGAAGAGAGCTGGATACATCATTGTTTGGTACTTATATGATCATGCTCCAGTCCATATCCACATTTATCGAGACGGACGAATGGTTTGCAAGTGGGCGATCAATCTTAAGGTTGCGATAGAAGGTCAAATGTCGAAGAAATTACTTCGAATCATTGATCAACTTGAAATAGAAGGATGCTTTGATGAACTCAAAAAACAACATCACAATTAAGTCCGTTAATGTGAATAATTATGCCAAGAAAATTACCATTGAGGTGAAGGGGGAGGTCTATAACATCCCATTTGCAAAGCTTACGACTAAACCAACTCGGCAAAACCCTGTTATTGAGATTTTCGTCGATCAGGAGCTCGCTAGTGAGGCTGTGACGTATATGCTTAAAAATGGCGAGGTTGATTCCATTCCTTTCGATGCATTTCTTGATTACAATCGAAATCCGGATTACCTCAAGAAAATGTTTCTCTTTGAGATGACTAATGTCGCCCTTAATAAATTGAAGTCGACGCAACTCTCTAAAAATGAAATCTGCAAAAGACTTAGAACTTCACCCTCTCAGCTTGCAAGACTACTCGATCCCACTAACACAAAGAAGACAATGGATAAAATGCTAGAGCTGCTCGTCATCTTAGGCGCAGATATTCAGCTGAAATGTGCGTGACGGCTAACAGAATTCAGGGAGCAGTATCCGGAAGGCAGGATGCAGGGGAATGATGAAGAGCTGCAATCTTTAAGGTCGCAAATTGCGACCTTAAAGATTGCATAGGCTTTGCAACTGGTCTTTTATTTTCAATTACTTCCACAGCCTTGAACCAAGCATATCCATGCATCTAGTGCATTAAGAAGACTATCTTGATTGATATTCATAAAATGTATATAATGTATGGAGAATGTGTGCCGACGATTATCATTTATGGCAGAGTGCGCTTTTGTATCTATCCAAAAGATCACAGACCGGCCCATGTTCATGTCATTGCAGGTGAAGCTCATGCAAAGTTTGAAATCATAACAGGGCAATGTATTTCAAGCGTTGGCTTTTCAAGTAAGGCCTTAACAAAGCTTTCAGTAAAAGTCTTAGAGCATCGTAAAGAGTTGATGCAAGCTTGGAAGGAGTTTGAAGGTGAAGACTAAAAAGAATGCTATCCGCTACGGAAAAGTTGAAGTCGACGAAGATCTAATGCTTGAACCAAAAATTCGAACAACCATCTTTTTGGAAGAAAGTATGCGAGACAATCTCAAGCAGGAAGCGGTTAAACGAGGAATGAATTACCAGCAGCTTCTTCGTGAAATTGTTCGCGATTACTTCGATCAAAACAATGATCAAGATCTTAAAAAGCGACTAGATCGACTTGAAAAACGTGTTTTTGGTGCGTGAATTTTATCGGTATCCAGGATTCAGGGATAAGTGAATTTATCACGAATCATTATTGTAATGCACTTATCTTATGATCGATTAATTTCAAAAATTTAGAATCAATCTTATGAACAGTCTCTTTGCGAGAGCATCACTAGAGGTGTTTTATGAGCGAAGAACTAAAGTTAATTTCACAAATTGAAAATATGGTTTTTCTTATTCGTGGACAGCGAGTGATGTTAGATTCTGATTTGGCTAAACTGTATGGAGTTGAACTCAAGCGATTGAATGAGCAGGTTAGAAGAAATATTGAAAGGTTCCCTATAGATTTTATGTTTGAATGTAATTTGAGTGAGTTAGAAGATTTGAGGTCGCAATTTGCGACCGCAAATCCCCTAAGGCCATGGAATTACATGAGAAGAAGCTCTCCGATGCTCTTTACTGAATTAGGAGTAGCTATGCTCTCCAGTGTTCTAAATTCTAAACAGGCCATCGCGATCAACATCGAAATCATGCGCATCTTTGTTAAGCTTCGAAGCTTTCACGCTATTGATCCAAGTGGGCGGATTGATGAGCTCGAGCGAGGAACGAATGCGCTTTTTAAAACAGTCTTTGAAAGACTCGATGATCTAGATGAAAAGACGACTCCCTTAATTCCTAAAGACAGAAAGAAGATCGGACTAAAATAAGAGCGGTATTCAGTATTCAGTTTGCGGGATACGGGGGATAAAGTAAGCGTAAGAGAGGCTAGTGCAAGACTTTAGTTTCACAGCGATTTACAAGTTATTGCTGAGTAAGTACTTTTCCTGCAATGGAAAAAACCTATTCGATCATAGATATTGAAACCACTGGCGGCTACCGCAGTGGTAATAAGATAACCGAGATTGCCATTATTAACTTTAATGGCAGCGAGGTTGTTGGTCAGTTCTCGACCCTCATTAATCCCGAAATCAGCATCCCTTATGGCATTACACGTCTGACCGGTATCAACAATGAAATGGTTAGAGACGCTCCAAAGTTTTATGAGGTTGCCAAAAAAATTGTTGAGATGACTGAAGGCAATATCTTTGTTGCTCACAATGTTTTCTTTGACTTCAATTTCATTAAACATGAATTTCGAGAGCTTGGTTATAGCTTTAATCGAGACAAGCTTTGTACCGTGAGACTCGCCAGACAGTTCTTACCAGGGCATGAAAGCTACTCACTTGGAAATATTTGTAATGATCTAGGAATTAATATTACTGCTCGCCATAGAGCCCTTGGTGATGCTTTAGCGACAGTGGAATTATTAAAGTTAATACTTTCTAAAAACGAGTTTGGTAAAGAACAGTTTGTTGAAAGTAAAAAACTGAATATTCCAAAGGATCTCGATCGAAGCGTTTATGAATCTTTACCCGAGAAGCCTGGTGTTTATTATTTCTACTCCAAAGAAGGCGGTCTTCTTTATATCGGTAAAAGTAAAAATATTAAAAAGCGTGTGGCCAGCCATTTTCGCCCTGATATGAAACGTAAAAAAGATATTGCTCTAAAAAATGCCGTGGCCAATATCGAATTCAAACTCATGGGTTCTGAGCTAGCAGCACTCTTGTTTGAAAATAGTCAGATCGCTCAACTAAGACCACCTTATAATGTCGCTCTTAAAAGTTCCTATTTTCCAATCAATGTTATCTTGTGTGAAAAATCCAATCCCTTTGAACTTAAACGAACGACACTTAAAAATGATGACACCGGCCTTTGCTCGTTTAAGAATAAGAATAATTCACAAGGATTCATTAATAATATCTATAAAAGCTTTTTAAATACGGGACAAGATTCAATTGATTTCGAAACAAAGAAAAGCCAGTTTTTAAATAAGTTTGGCGAAGAACTCTATAACAACCTTTTAAAACAAAATTTCAATCGACTTATACCCAAAAAAAGCTCTTTTATTCTTCAGTTAGCTGGCCGAAAGCGCGGCGAATCATGCCATTTGATGGTCGAAGATTATGTCCCCAAAAGGCTTGTCTTTGATTCTAGTGAGACTGAAATGATTGATCTTCATTCAACCCCTCAGATGCAAAGAATGCTTTTTAGCTACATCAGAGCATTAGACCTGCGTGAAGCGAGATTATAAAAAAATCTCCCTACAGGGAGATTTTAAGGTCTATTCATTATCAAAACTCTAATTATCTCCCTTTAGGGAGATTTTTCTTGGTTTAATCAAATAATCTGATATAATCTCCCTGTAGGGAGATTCTCATGCAGATTGAAAGTATCAAAGATTTAGTCGAAGAAATTAAAAAAAGAAGAAATGAATTGGGGATTTCTCAAGTTCAGTTAGCGCAACTTTGTGATCTATCAGTTAACGGTATTAGTAAGTTTGAAAGTAATGCAGGAGAGAGAGAAGTTAAGCTCTCAACACTTTTTAAACTCAGTGAAGTGTTAGGCTTCAAATTAGTGTTGGATTTTGAAAATGAATAAACTTAATGTTTTTTACGAAAAAAGTCTGGTAGGCACATTGTTTAGAGATGATGATTTGGTCTATTCGTTTAATTACAGTGATTCATGGTTGAAAGACAAGAATGCTTTTCAATTAAGTTTGGCCATGCCCCTTCAAAAAGAATCCTTTGGAAATAAAATTACGCTTTCATTTTTTGAAAACTTGCTACCAGAAGGTGAGGCAAGAGAGGCCATCGAAAAGAGTCAGGACACTAAAAGTGCCTTTGATTTTTTAAAGAAGTTTGGAAAAGACTGTTCAGGAGCGATCATTGTGAGCGACTCTTTTGAATCGCCGTTTGATCCAGTTAAAAAAAATGAACTTATCGAAATCGATATGAAAAAAGTTTACCAAGCCATTGATGAAAAAAGATCGGTTGCCGAAGTTATTGCTAATCTTAATCCAGGTTACTTGTCCATTGCAGGAGCTCAAGATAAATTCTCTGCAATCGTAAAAGAGAGTCATTTTTATTTACCAACTAATGGCGCACCAACAACTCATATTGTGAAAGTTCCCATCTGCCGCTCTGGAGTTAAAGAGTCTGTTTATAACGAATACTATTGTATGAAATTGGCTCACCTCGTAGGAATGAACGTACCAGAATGTTTCGTTTTGGATAATGAAAAACATCCACTTTATATTACTACTCGATATGATCGAACAGTAGGTAAAGAAATTAAAAGAATTCATCAACAAGACTTCTGTCAAGCACAAGGTATTGTGAGTGAGCATAAGTATGAAGCAAAGGGTGGCCCTAGCTTAAAAGATAATTATCAGCTCATAAAGTCACACGTCACAATAACAAAGAGGTCAAAAGCCTTATTTGATTATCTTGATTGGATTTGCTTTAATTTATTTATTGGAAACAATGATAGTCATTCTAAGAATATCTCTTTTCTATTAAACAATGGTAAAATTGAATTAGCGCCTTTTTATGATCTTCTTTGTACTGCGATTTATCCTAAACTTAAGAGAAATTTCTCTTTTATAATCGGTGATCGAGATGACGCAAGTCGAGTCGGAAAAAACCAATTTCAATTAGTAGATGAAAGTCTTGGGTTAAAAGAAGGTACAATGCAGCTTAAGGCCATCGAAATGAGTGAAAAATTAATGGAACATAAAGATAAGTGGGCCATTGAAGTCAAAAAAGAAATACCAAGTACAAAGATAGTTCAAAGAATATCTGAATTGATTGGCGACAGATGTAAAAGTATTAAAAGGCAAGGAGTCTAAATTGAGTCGACATATTGCCCTTTATCTGAAGCATCAAAAAGCCTATCTGCTATTTCTTATAGTGCTCTTTGTTGTACCACTCGCTCTATTTTTTCAGTATTCAACCTACGAGCTTCCAAAAGTTCAGTACGTTGTTTTGATTGGTTTATTCGTGTCCCAATATGTTTTTTACCGTGAATATGATTTTCAGCAAAAAATTGAAAAAGACGTGACCAATATTCTTAAAAGAGAGCTGGGACGAGTCCCTTCAAAAAAAGAGATTCACGCCAGATCCGATCAGGTGGTTTACTTTCGTGGGGTCAGCATCGTTATTACCGCTTTGTGTGTTCTTGGGCTCATGCTCATTTATCAGGAATTTTAATGGAAGCTAAACCTGAAAACCTCATCAAACTTAAGACGATGGAAATGCCATACGGAAAGTATAAGGGCACGGTACTGATCGATCTGCCTGAGCATTATGTCGTCTGGACTTATGAAAATCAGCTCCCCCAAGGCGAGCTAGGCCGTTTATTTAGGGAACTCTATGAAATTAAGGTCAATGGTCTTGAGGCCCTGATTCGCTCTTTATAAAGTAATGATTCACTGTTTTCTTGTTCAGCGGTTTTAGCGCCATCAGCTCTTGAAAGACTTCTCGTGAATACTCGTAGCACTCAAGAAGCAGTTCAATATCTGAATCTGTAATGATCTTTCGCCCATTTTCTAGATGATCAATGATCTTAGCCTTAAGCCCAGTCTTTTGAGCGACCACAACTAAAGACATCTGTCTCTTTTCACGCATAAAGCGCAGCGCTAAACTTTGCGGGCTATCAGTGTTTGTTTTAATCATCTGAGTTATAGGCTATCCTAACTTGGAACTTTTGAGGAAAATAAATGGCTTCATTTCAAGAAAGAATACTAGAGACGATCCAAACTGATTTTGAACAGATCAAAAAAATGCCCGCCGATAAAAATCAACGAAATGAATGCAATATTCTACTTAAAAGAATCGAGAGCGCTAAAAAGCTTTTCTTAGCTGATGCAAGCCTAACGGCGAAACTCGTCGATATTGAAAAAAAGATCAATTCATTTAAAGAAGGGCGCTAGCGCTTTTTGAGCTTAAAGCGAATTGGCCCTTTAAAATCATTAGGATCAACTGCCTTACCTTTTTGTGTGATTTCAATTTTTCCTTCATGGGCCAAAAGCCTTCCCGCACTTCTGACTCGCTCCATTTTCTTTGCGTCCTTCTTGTCGTCGTCATCAAGAATTTCACTGGGACAAATCGTCTTATCAAGATCACGCTTATTTAACAGCTCTAGGATTTGCTCTTTAAACTTTGTTGGCGCCTTGGCTTGGTTGCATGCCTTAGAGCAATACTTTACTTGCTGCCAATCTTTTTCCCATTTCTTTCGCCATTCAAAAGGTCTACCACATGACTGACAAATCTTAGATTCGCTAGGCTTATTCATTGATCAAACCAACTTTTTTGAAAGGCTTGAAATAAACATCGAGAGCTTTCGAGTAAAAGCAGCTATGAAAAGTCGATTGAGTGATATTGTACTGATTATGAAGAGTTTCTTTAAAATCGATATCCGATACTTGTGATAACTGCCACGGATCGTGAATCACCTGGCCTCTAAAAATTGATGTGCCATTGTCGGTAAACAAAGAATAGCGCTCGACTAAAAAACTTTCGAGCGCAGTCTTTTCTTTGGTTGCTAAGATTTTTGCCTTTAGCTCAAGATTGTAGGCACGACAATCGTAAGCTTGATCAGTATTTAAGTGAATCTTAGAGTAGCAATAAGGCAGGTGAAAAAACTTGTTGGCAATAAAATTTCCAAGCCTATGGTTGGAGTCGAGTGTAAAAAAATAAATCCCAGGAGTACCTTTATATTTCACATAGGTTCTAAGATTTAACTCAGTTAAACTAGAAAAAGGAAGAGTCGGTGTAAAAGGAAAGCGAATCTTGGACATCTTAAAAGGCACAATACTTGTGAAAGCCTGACCCTCAAAAGTATCCAGTTCTAAATAACTTGGAATCAGATTCCTAAGTTCAGCGGAGTCGACGACAAAATTTAGAAAGAAGAGATCTTTCCAATGTTGCGATATAATCCAGTTCTTTTTTTCCATATGGCGAAAGATTATCACAGGCTCAAAGGGCATAAAGATGTGTCTAACTTATTGTCTAAAATATCAACAATTTACAAGATATTTTCGATTTCGAGCATTTTCTCCTTAGATAATAATGACTATTCTTGGCATCATCCTTGCTTAATAAGCCTCTATAAGTCATTCAATCTAAGGAGCCAAGTATGTTTCGAAGCCTATTCATTGTTTTTGTTATGATCACTAGCCAATCTGTCTTTGCATCAACAGATCATAATTCAACAAGATCAAACCGAGCTGGTATCATTTCTGATATAACTTCAGATCAAGTTGAAGAATATAGTTACGATCTAAGAAAGGAGTCTGGCGAAGGTTTCGCTTCAGGTGAGTACCTTAGAAAAATGGAAGATATGAGTTTTACCGTGGAAATGAATAAAACACTTGCAGGATTTGGCTTACTTTCAAATCTCATTGAACAAAATCTTGAAAAACTTGACTGTCAAAATCGTAAAGATTTTAGAGAATGTGTTAGTGAAGCAATTTCGATTTCAGAAAAAGAAGCGATGAAGGTTGCCATCAAAGCTCGCAGAGGCGGCGGCGGTGGAATTAAGATCGAAGTTAAAACAAAACATTAATTAAAAATCGACTTTGCCGCGAAGCTTCTTGTTTACACTTTTAATTCTTTTGCCATTCAAGCGTTTGATCACGGCCGAACGTTTGGGCTTTGTTTTCTTTCGCATTTTTGGAGGATGAAGAACTTCTTCAATCATTCGGTGAAGCTTTCTAATACATGTATCTTGATTCATGTTCTGTGAGCGTGACTCTTGCGAGCTGATAATAACATTTCCTTCATTGTTAATGAGGTTGCCATAGCGCTGCTTAAATCGAGTTTTAACATCGATAGAGATGGCCGAAGACTGATCAATGGCCCACTCCAAAGTCGCCTTAGAGTTCACTTTATTGACGTTCTGTCCGCCTGCACCAGATGAGCGTGAATAGGAAAATTTGAGTTCATTAAAGGGAATCATGGTTAGCATTATACAGACAATGTTTGTTTTGGCATATATCGCTTAAATAAGTTAAATTAAAAATAATGAGAAACCTTCAAGAGTACAAAATCCACAAGCAAAAGCTAAAAGAGCAGCTGTTTACTCCGCGCGAAAACTGCTCTGTATGCACTCTTTCAAGGCGTACATGTTTTTGTCATCTGGTGAAGAGTTTCGATTCTAAAGTTGTTTTCGCTATTCTTATTCACAAGTTGGAGATCGAACGCAAAATTGCTACCGGTACCATGTCTCATCTGATTCTCAAAAACTCTTATCTTTTACCTGGTTGTGATTATACTGATGATGAAGTGGTAAATCAGCTGATTGAAAATCCTGAGAATCACTGTGTTGTTCTTTATCCTGGAAAAGATTCTCTAAATCTTAGTACGGAAAATACCAAGGGCATCTTTCCAAAAGATAAAAGACTTGTGGTTTTTGTCGTTGATGGCACTTGGGCCACCGCACGCCACACCATGCGACTCAGTGAAAATCTTAAAACTCTTCCACGTATTTCTTTTGATCCAAGACCTTCAACATTTAGAATTCGAAAGCAGCCTAAATTGGAGTGTTGTTCAACCGTCGAAGCGATCCATCGAACCATTGAGTTGCTCGGTGATTCTCAAGGATTTGATACCAATTCACGTGAGCATGATAATCTACTTGAAGTTTTCGACTTTATGGTGGAAACACAAATTGCGATGGAAAATGAAAAAGGTAAGTTATGAAAAACTTAATTCTTTTAATCCCAGGTAATCCAAGCGTTCCCGGCATTTATGATCCTTTTTTAAATCAAGTTGTAACGGATCTAAAACTTAAAGGTGAAACTGTTCATAAGGTTCTGCCACATCTAGGGCAATGCAACCAAGTCGTCGTCAATTATAAAAGAATTACGGTTAGAGATGTTATTGAAGATCATCGAAAAACAATAAAAAATCTTATATCCACTCATACACCTGACAAAGTGATACTTATTGGTCACTCTCTTGGAAGCTCGGTGACGATTAGTTTATATGAAGAGTTCTCAAGCTCTATTGATCAGTTTTTTATCCTCTGTCCATTCTTGGGCCCAAGTGAAAATAATAAAGGTTATCTCAAACTTTTTAAGAATCCCATTTCTCGTTTAGGCATGAAGGGGATTAGCTATGCTTGTCTTAAAAACGATAAAGTCTCGCATATGTTTTTTGAAAAATGGCTTGGAAAAACACCTTTCACAAGTCATATCCCAAGAGAAATAAGTAAGCCTTATTATATCAAGAATTTCTTCTCCCTTACTTCGACTTATATGGATGAATTTAAAAGCTTAGATTTAGCAACAAAAGTAAAAGCGATGGATAACTCAAAGTCTTTTTTTGTGTTTGCTCCCAATGATTACTGGGTTCCCGAAGAGGCGATCAATTCCTTGCCTCAAGATATGCCATTCAAAAAATGCAGAGGTATCAGTCATGATTTTTGTTTAAGAGAAAATCAATATAAGGAAGTCTCTTTTGTGATCGCTAGGCATCTCGCGCGATAAAAACCTCACACAATTTTATGGGCAGCTGCTTGAGTTAAAGTTATAGTCGTTGAGTTCTTTGTTTTCCATATAATCACTAAATCGTAAGGGAGCCTATTTTGAAAATCAATCTAGTTGCTTTGGTCTTTATCGCTATTTCTGTTATTGCTTGTAATAAACAGGACACACTTGAAAAAGTAGAAGCCTCAAAAAATGATGTTGAGCGTGTGGCCAACAAAGCAGTCAATAAAATTGAAGAAGCAACCTGTATGGACAGTGATTTAGAGTGCCTCGCTGAAAAAGCAAAGAATAGAGTTGAAGAAGGTGTGGACTATGTCGAAGACAAAGCAGAGGAAGCTGTAGATAAAATGGACTAGTTTAGTCATAATCTAAAAAAATTGAGTCATTTATAAGGAGGACTCTTGGCTAATAAGCTTGTCGCAAAGCTAACTAGGCAGGACTTTATATTAATGGCTCATGTCATTTCATTTTCATTTTGAAGGTCTATAATATCAAGACTGCAAAGCAGTTAAGGAGATTTATGAATATTCAAGTTAACACAGACCACAATATCGAAGGTAGCGAAGAACTCAACAGCTATATCGACTCGAGCTTTTCTGCAAAGTTTAGCCGTTTTGGTAACGCTATTACTCGTATCGAAGTTCACCTTTCAGATGAAAACGCTGGAAAGCCTGGCTCTGATGATAAACGTTGCTTGCTAGAAGCTCGTGTTGCTAACCACCAGCCAATCGTCGTCACTCATCATGCTGACAATATCTCTGATGCTATTGAAACAGCTTCAGATAAGCTGTTGCGCTCACTTGATAATATGGCCGGCAAAATGACAAACCATGATAGCCCAAAAAACTTTAATGTTGATTCATCGATCGGTTCTGACGAAGAAGAATAAAATAGATGCAAAATGCGATTGATGCTATTTCTTCAGGATTGGGCGAAGAGAACTTTGAAAAGTGTACATTTTCTTCGCCCGTCAATAAATCGCAAGAGCTTAAAAGTATTGTTTTAAATGCCGTAAATAATCCACGCGAAGTCAAAGTTGAATTTAGGCTACAAAAGCACAGTGATATCACTACCGTACTAAAAAAAGATTTTATTGAAAAAGATCTCTCAAAGTTTCTAGAGCAGTTTAAGCAGTGTTTAGTTAAAACTCAGCTAGCTGAAACCCAGATTCTAATTAATAAGAAGCTTAATGCAAAAATCATAACGAATACTGCACAAAAACCTGAATCAACTAAAAAACATAACCGTGAAAAACAATACCTGATTCCAGATGGAGAGATTTGTCCGTTTCTAATAGAGATCGGAGTGATGGATAAAAACGCTAACGTAAAGCCCACTCAGTATAAGAAATTTAGACAAATTAATCGCTTTCTAGAACTTGTCGATGACATTTATAAAAATCAAGAAATGAAAGAATTTCATGCCGTTGATTTTGGTTGTGGTAAGTCCTATCTTACGTTTGCTTTATATCATTATTTTAAAAACATAAAAAAAGTTAACGTTAAGATCACGGGCATCGATCTTAAGCAAGAAGTTATCAATCATTGTAATGAAATCGCCAAGAACATTTCCTTTGATCAACTTCATTTTGCTCACGGCTTTATTCATGACTTTAAAACAGATGATCCAGTTGATTTTGTTGTGACCTTGCATGCCTGTGACACAGCAACTGATGATGCCATTCTCTTTTCTCTTCGAAATCATGCCAAACAAATGATGTTCGTTCCTTGCTGTCAGCATGAACTTAATAAACAATTGCAAAACGATGACTCAAATATCCTACTCAAGCATGGTATCTTTCGCGATCGAATGACTGCACTTGTTACAGATACTATGAGAGCACAGCTTCTTGAAGTTTGCGGCTACAAGGTTCAGAGTATGGAGTTTATTAGCCTTGAACATACGGCTAAAAATATCCTTCTTCGCTGCTCTAAGGTCTCTAGGGATGCCAAACAAACACATTTATTGCTCAAGAACTACCAAGATTTTAAAAAGCAGTGGAGTATTAATCCGTATCTAGAAAAGCAATTATTGCTTGAACATTTCATAAACTGATCTAAATCATCTTTTTTCATGTTCTCCGTCAGGTTCCTTTTGCATTAACTATGCGAAAACTGCTCATCTCCAACCAAGGAATAACAATGAAAAAACTAGTACTTTTGTCTTTTCTCTCTCTCCTAGCCGTTTGTGCTCAAGCGACATCCCCGATTATTTCTCTAGTACCAGTATCAAAAGTTTATATGCCAAAGGGCTTTGACAGTAACGATATGGCCGAGATCGTTGTGACTGGTTTTCTACCGAACCTTTGTTATAAATCACCAATAGTAAAAACTAAGGTTGAAGGTAAGAATATCATCGTTTCAGTTTATGCTATTAATCATGAGCCGACTCATGAACTTGAATGTACTAGAATGATTGTTCCTTTTTTAATTCCGGTCGATGTAGGTGTTCTTGATCGTGGTCAATACAATGTGACTGTAAACGAACAAGAAAAAGGTCAAATGAAAATTACAGAGGCATTAAGCTCTGCAGTTGACGAACATGTTTATGCTTACGTTGAGCATGTTCTGATTAAGCCTGGTTCACGCAATGTTATTCTTAAAGGTCATAACCCAAGTGACTGTTATGTATTCGATCGTGTTGACTACTTCCATAACGATAAAGATGTTTATTCAGTACTCCCAAAAATGAAGCAAATCTCCCTTGATTGTCCAATGAAGATGGTTCCATTTGCTATTGAAACTAAAATTCCACAAGATCTAGATGCAAAGCAAGTACTTCTTCACGTTCGTACTATGCATGGAAAATCAGTAAACGCCGTTTTTGAATAATAAGAAGTAGTTTAGTTCCTCTATTGCGCGTTAAATTCTAACTATTTAACGCGCTTTTTCTTATAAAGAATCCAATCAATCATTTTGATCCTAAAAACATAAAAATTGCACTAATATCTTTCTATGAAAGTAATAATTGGTCTTTTTATCTTATACCTCGTCATTCCAAACGTTGTTTTTGGTGAAACTCATCACATTGAGCTTTCACAACAAATCAACGTCGAAATTGAAGATGTCGTAAAGACAAAAGACGGATCTTATTCGGCCGTTATAAAAATGAGCGAAGCCAGTGATTGCGCTGTTCCTGGTTTTAATTGCGGCGCAGGCTATAGGCCAAGCGCACCTTATATTGAAGAAACATGCAAAACGAAAAGTTGTGATGGTATAGGCAGTGTCTATTATACGGCTGGAAAACTTGTTTTTAGCCTCGAAAATGAAGATTCATGTTTGGAAAAGAAGAATAACGAAACATGCTTTCATTTATTAACTAAAGACGTCAAAGAGGATAAAGACTGTAATAAGTTCAATTCCCATATTGGAAAGTATTTTTGTCTTAAAAATTTTGATCAATCCAATCTTCAAGAAAATCGCGATCTTTGTGACAAGCTTCCAAACGATATCTATTCTTTAAAATGGAATTGTTTTTATGAGTGGGCAACAAGATATAAGGATCCTTCTTTTTGCGAACAATACTCAAAGACGCAACTTAGTGGTAAAAATCGCTGTTACCTAAAAATGGCAGTTTTATTTAATTCCAATAAGTACTGTAAAAAAATTGAAAAAAACAATGAAGATTCTTATTTAGAGCAATGCTTAACTAATAATTATTCCAAATGAGTTCTACGATGAAATGGATTTTAACTCTTCTTCTTATCAGTTCTGTCCATGCTAAAAATCTATATCCTGGTGACTTAAATCCTATTTCAAGTAAAGAGAACATCGAAATTATTACGAATTCAATTTTTGAAGAACTGATCGCCGTGACAAAAGGACTCAAGCCGCCTAAAGAGTTGGAGCCAAAAAAAGAGTCCGTGAACAATATGAGTCGCGGCAAAAAAATGATTGAAGAAATGAAGAGACGTAACCGCGAAGAGCTTGCCAAGAAAAATGGCATTAATCCGGATGAGGTAAAGTCTGGTGCCGATCTTGTCAAAGCGGCAAAGGAAGATAACAAGCAATTAGTAAAACAGATCCATTCTGCTATCAAGAATGTAGATGATTGGCAAAATCTAGCTGACTCAGAAATTGATGCACTCAAAGATAAAGTCATTTCTGATTGGAAGAAAAAGCATGCCCAGAAGATTAAAAGATGGGAGCTAGAAAAGAAAAAGTTTGTTAAAGAAAAAGGCAAGTACGAAGATACGACATTTGATCTTCCTTTAATCTTACCAGTTGATAAAAAAGAAAAAGAAAAGACTGTCGAAGTTAAAATTGAAAAAGACTATTATATTGTACCCGCTGCCATGAGTGTACCAATTAGAGACCAAAAATATCGGCCTACTTGTTCGGCCTTTGCCGGGGTTAGAACGATGGAAGTCATGCTCGCTCAAAATGGCCAAAACGTAGATTTAAGTGAGCAATATTTTTATTGGGCTTCAAAGGAAGATTGTCAGTCGCGCCCATGCAGCCAGCCTGGTTCATGGGTTGGGTACGGTCTTGAACACTCAAAAGAACAACCAAGTCGAGATATTCCACTTGAAGCCAATTGTCCCTATGTTAGTTCTTCAAAAAAAGGCAATGAAACCCAGGTCCCCCTAAAAAGTACTTGTGAACAAGGCGCTGTTAAAATCGGTGATATGAACTATCTTAAAAATTTAGACGAAGTCATGAAAGCTCTTGATTCAAAAAATGCTGTCGTTGCGAGCTTGAAGCTCACTCCAAACTTTTATACTTCTCGCTCTTTGATTTTGTATAAGGATAGAGCTAACGGCGGAAAACTTGATTCTCACTCAGGCGGGCATGCTGTCACCATCGTAGGATACGTAAAGCTACCTCAGGTTTTAGATGAGGGGAGTGTTTGCTTTATTGTTGCCAACTCTTGGGGCGAAGGTTGGGGCAAGGGCGGCTATTCTTGCATTTCTGAAAAATGGATCTTAAATCAAAGGCAGGATAATCCGTTTGTAACGATTTCGTATTTGAAAGAGTAATGTTTTAAATTCTACGAAATTTTCAAGCAACTAAATACGAGATGTTCTAAAAACGAAATAATTTCTTTGTCATTCTTTTTTGAGCTGTAATCCGTCAGAGAAGGCAAGTTTTGGTTAAAGAAAACTTGTAGGTGTGAGTTTTCAATAATTGTTGAGGCTAGTGACTTAGGATAAGTGTAATTTTTATTATTTTCTAAAATGATATTACTTATGCTTGCGCAAAGATCTTTATATGGCTTGAACAACTTAATTTTATTATCTTCAGATACATGGTGGGTTAAATATGCTTTAGCGCCTTCTGTGATAATAATTTGATGAAGCTTTTGCTCATTAATATGCAGTGATTGTGCTTCAGAAGTTGATTTCATCATTAAAATCATAATGACAATTTTTAGTTTAGATTTAGGATCTTTAATATTTTTAGTTTGAATATGTATTTGGTATTCTAACCAGCTCCAGTACCAAGCAGTTAAATAGGTCAAAAGACGGTGCTTGTTTTCAAAGTAACGATATATACCGGCCTCAGTAGTACCAATGTTTTTCGCTAGCTTTTTAAAGGTGAAATCTTCAAAACCGTTGAGTTGAATCATCTCTACGGCATGGAACAGAATCTTTCTACCAAGCTCAGATCCCTCAGGATCCTTGATAAAGAGATGTTGGTTCATAGCTATTTTTAATTCTATCTGCATTGCCTAACCTTTTGATTTTAAACAACTTTACACAAACATGACTAAAATATGGTTGTGTTTATCTGTGATAGTAATACTATCCGTATTGGGGGTATTACTATTTGAGATGTTAGCATTACTGCTTGGTAATGCAATGGTAAATTGAGGGAAACAAAATGTTTAAGGATATAAAAAGTGACTTGCCTGCAAGTATTGTCGTCTTTTTTGTGGCATTGTCGCTGTGTCTCGGAATCGCTCTAGCATCAGGTGCACCATTATTTTCAGGAATCATCGCCGGTATTGTTGGAGGTATTGTTGTTGGGTTTGCAAGTGGATCTCCCCTTGGTGTCAGTGGCCCGGCGGCAGGCTTAGCGGTTATTGTTTTCTCTGCTATTGAAACCTTAGGAAGCTGGCCTACCTTCTTACTCGCTGTCGTTTTAGCAGGTATTATTCAGGTTTTCATGGGTTTTGCTAAAGCGGGCTTTATTGCTTATTTTTTTCCTTCTTCTGTTATTAAGGGAATGTTAACGGGTATAGGTCTGTTAATTATCTTAAAACAAATTCCCCATGCTCTTGGTTATGATAAGGACTATGAAGGTGATTTGTCTTTTTTCCAGCAAGGTGGAGAGAATACATTCACCTCAATCCTAATTGCTTTTGATGCTTTTTCATCTGGGGCATTCTTAATATCTGCATTATCATTATTTATATTAATCTTTTGGGAAAAAGTACTTTCTAAAAAACACAAAATTTTTAGATTAATTCAAGGACCACTGGTTGTGATTGCTGGAGGTATTTTTATGAACTACCTCTATATGAATGGCTTCTTTGGTTTATCGTTAAAGCCGGATCAATTGGTTCGTATACCTGTACCAGATAATTTTACTGAATTTCTAAGTCAGTTTACACTTCCAGATTTTACTCAATTTTCCAATCCCGCTGTTTGGAAAATTGCCTTTGTATTGGCCGTTGTTGCCAGTATTGAAACTCTTCTTTGTGTAGAGGCAACGGATAAGCTTGATCCATATAAACGAGTCACACCAACTAATAGAGAGCTGAAAGCTCAAGGACTTGGAAATATCGTTTCTGGCTTAATTGGCGGCTTACCTGTGACACAAGTTATTGTGAGAAGTTCTGCCAATATTGCTTTTGGCGGAAAAACAAAACTTTCAAGTGTCATTCACGGTTTTTTTCTATTATTTAGTGCTTTAACAATTTCTTCACTGCTTAATCTTATCCCGCTTGCTAGTCTTGCAGGCATTCTATTAATCGTCGGTTATAAATTGGCTAAGCCGGAACTATTTAAAAAAATGTACTCGCTCGGGATGGAGCAATTTATACCTTTTGTTGTAACGATTGTGGCCATACTAACAACCGACTTATTAATGGGTATTGGCATTGGAATGTTTACTGGAATTATGTTTACGCTTTGGCATAGTTATAAAAATTCTCACTCTATTTTAAAAGAATCAGAGTTTTCTGAAAAAGAAAGTAGGGAAGTTTATAGAATTGAACTTTCACAAGAGGTTTCATTCTTCAACAAAGCAACAATTTTAAAAAGCTTAGAAGCAATACCGAGTGACAGTAAAGTCATTATTGATGGAACAAAATCCAAAGTCATAGCGTATGACGTTGTCGAAATTATAGATAACTTCGTTCAAAGTTCATTGCATAGAAATATAACAATAGAAAGAATTAAAGTTTAAACTAACAACAAGGAAAAAACATGAAAACACTTACTAAAGAAATGCAGCAGGCAATCTCTCCTAAAATGGCATTAGACTTATTAGAGCAAGGAAATCAACGATTTATTAATAATTTAAAAGTGAACCGTAATTTACTTCAACAAGCTAATGAAACCTCGGATGGTCAACATCCTTTCGCCGTTGTTTTAAGTTGTATCGATTCAAGAACTTCAGTTGAAATTATTTTCGATCAAGGTTTGGGTGACGTTTTCAGTGTTAGAATCGCGGGTAATATTGTTAATGAAGACATTCTTGGAAGTATGGAATTTGGATGTAAAGTTGCAGGCTCTAAGATTATTGTTGTTCTAGGTCATTCAAAATGTGGAGCAGTTAAAGGGGCTTGTGATCATGTTGAAATGGGTCATTTAACGACTTTACTGAAAAAAATTGAACCAGCAGTAAACGATGAGAAAACAGAAACGCTAAGAAATTCTTCAAATGATAGTTTTGTCGCTAAAGTTACTGAAATAAATGTTAAAAGAGCTGTTCAGGAAGTTTTGGATAGAAGTCCTATATTAAATGAAATGGTGAAAAAAGGAGAGATTGGTATTATCGGTGCAAATCATAATATTGAAACTGGCGAAGTTACGTTTTTAAATGATACACTTAAAGGCATTTAACAATAATTAAAAAGAGGTTAGGAGTTAATGAAAATATTAATACTATTTCTGCTTTCAACGAGTGCTTTTGCACAAAATATTGAAATTAAAGCTTGGTATAAACTCGATCGCTTTAATGATGATGATTCATCAGCTGAAGTTTGTTATACATTAACTCCTGCTACTTCTGAGCCATCTTTTGTTGAAATCACTGTTGATAGCGGATATAAAAGTGAAGCGATCTATTCGTCATGGATAGGCTCTAAGGGAAGTAACTGTCACGTTGTAAGCACTAGAAGAGGTAGAGTTAAAGTTGATATTCCAGCACTTAAAATATCAACTCAATCTGACATCTTTAATGAGCAAAGATAGTACTAGTAAATTATTTTTCTAAAAACTTTTCTAGCTCAGCTGCACCGCCCACTAACTTTCCATCGATAAAAACTTGAGGAAATGTCGGCCATCCGCTCCATAACTTAATGGCAAGGCGTTCTTGCCATTTTGATAAATAATTTCCATATGAAAGTTCTGTAAACTGCATGTTTTTTGCATTAAGAATTTTCTTCGCTTTTTTAACGACTGGGTTCTGCGCCATCCCAACAACAACAATCTTATCCTTCGCAATTGTTGAGATGACTTCATTGACGATATCTTGGTGATTATTTGCAATAAAAGTTAAAGCCTCTGACTGGATTTGTGTTGCTGCCAAAATCTTTCTTTCCATAATATCCTCTTTAATGACTAAATTGTTTTTCGATTAACTTGCTGTAAAAACCATCTTTAGCTGAAATCAGCTCTTCATGTGATCCAGCTTGAACGATCTTTCCTTGGTTTAAAACAAAAATTTTATCCGCATTTTTTACTGTTGATAGACGATGGGCAATGATCAGTGTTGTACGACTCTTTCTTAAGTTCTCTAGCGCTTTTTGTACAAGAAACTCGCTCTCACTATCAAGCGCACTTGTAGCTTCATCTAGAATGAGAATTTTGGGATCTTTTAAAATCGCACGAGCAATTGCGACTCTTTGTTTTTGCCCACCGGAGAGTTGAACGCCCTTTTCTCCAACCAGGGTTTTAAAACCCTCAGGAAAACTTGAAACAAAATCAAAGGCGTAGGCAAGCTTGGCGGCGCTACTTACTTCTTCAAAACTCGCATCTGGTTTACCATAGCGAATATTATCTTCAATAGATTCTGAGATTAAAATTGGCTCTTGTGAAACAATGCCGATTTGGTTTCTAAGCGCATATAAGTCGTAGTCTTTAATCGGTTTATGATCAATCAGGATTTGCCCTTCATTAAGATCATAAAATCTCATTAAGAGCTGAGCGATAGTGGACTTACCGCCACCAGACGAGCCAACAATAGCGATGGTTTCTTTTGGGGCAATTTTAAGTGAAAGAGAGTTCAAAATCGAAACGTCAGGTCTAGCGGGATAAGAGAAGTCTGCATTTTCAATTTCAATTAAACCCTCAGAAATAACTTTGAGTGGCTTGTTTGAGTTTTCAAAACCAACCGTCGATTTTTCCATCAGCTCAAAGACTCTGTGTCCTGCCCCAAATGCTGACATGAAGTCTGTATATAAACTTCCAAGGAGTCCTGCTGAAAAGGCTACAGTCATGACATAAAGGATATAGGAGGTCAGGGTTCCTATACTCATCTCATTTTGAATTACAAGCTTTCCACCGTACCATACAATAAAGACGATCGCTAAAAAACCCAAAGTTGAAACAAGACCTGTGAAGTTAGCAACGATTGTAATTCTCTTCTTAGAAAGATCAAATGATTTTTGTAATTGATCATCATATCTATGAATTTCCCAGTCTTCTTGAGCAAATGCTTTTACTGTGCGTACTCCAGAGATACTTTCTTCAGCCACAGCAGATGATAAAGCCAGGGCATCTTGTGTTGATTTCGAAAAGGCTTTGACCTTTTTACCAAAGATAGCGACCAGTAATCCGATGGGAGGAATGATAACCAATATAAAAACTGTAAGTTTCACTGAAGTGAAAAAGAGAAGGGCTAGACCACCGATAGCCTGAAAGCCACTTCTAATGAGCATTGAGATATTAACACTTAATGCATTTTGCAAAATAGCCGTATCAGCAGAAAGTCTTCCAAGAAGTTCCCCCGTTTTGGAGAAATCAAAAAAAGTCATTTCTTGAGAAATAATTTGTGAGAATAATTTTGATCTTAATCTTTTGACCGTTTTTTCACCAGCTAATGTAAAATAGTAAAACCTCAAACTTGATGAAATGGCCTGAATGATAAATACCACCATGGCAATGATAGCGGCTTTATTCAGACCGCTCATATCTTTGCTTTTCATAGCATCATCAATAATAACTTTGATATATTGTGGGTAGACCATGAGTGCAGCACTACTGATCAATAGAAAGAACATTCCCTTGAACAGTATTGGCCATTCTTCCCTACTAAGATTGATCAAGCGAAGAAATAAATTCTTATCTTTGTTTATCATTTTAATTATTGGTTGGCGGAAGCTCAAAGCAGATAAGTCCAAGAGCCCCTGATCTAAAGTCGGCAAGAATAATCTTGTAGATATGATCGTAATCATAGTCGCCACCTTTTCTAAGGCAGCCTCTGCGCTTTCCAATGTGATTAACTGCAGTAATCAGATCGATGTCCAGAGAGTCAAACTCATAAAAGCTTTTAAAGCCTTCAAATTTATTTTTTAAAAAATACTCAACCAGAAAACAGGCAGAGTAGTCCGGAGTCGTAATATGATCTGGAATAGCATGGATCGCCGATAACCACATACCATGGACTTGTTTATCTAATCTTGGAGGCATGACACCAGGAGTATCTAGAATGCTTGTGTTGTCATCGACCTTGACCCAAAGCTTTTGCTTGGTTTGACCAGGAGTCGAGGCTGCTTTGGTTGCGTTACGATTTGAAAGTTTATTGATGATAGTTGATTTTCCAGTATTAGGAAGACCAATAATCATCATCTTCATATCTTCTTTGTCAGAAATATTGGCATTCGACTTTAAACGGTGGGCCTTAAGAATTTCTTTGGCCTTCGCTACAATTGTTTTAATCGAGCCTTTATCAAGCGCATTAATAAACAAAAAGGATTCGTTTTCTTTCGCAAACCATTCCTGCCAAAGTTTCACCGCTTGTGGATCGGCTAGATTTGTTTTGTTAAGAATAATTAAATAAGGCTTATCTCCAGCGTGATTATAATTACCCTTATTGCCTGAAGCCATTGGCACACGAGCATCTCTAATCTCAAGAATAATATTAACCATCTTGATATTAGCTTTAATATCCTTGATGGCCTTATTCATGTGACCAGGAAACCAATTAATTGGATTGTTTTCTAGATGTTCAATGCCTGTGAGTTTTTTTCTCTTAACCACAGATGTCTTTAAAGCAGGATATCGATATAAGTCGTACCGCTATTGATCGGAGATTTTGCTTTCGCATTTTGCCCCTTGATCATCACTTTCTTGTCAGTGAAGAGCTTCTTGAACTGAGCCTTAGAAATAGTGTTTAAAGCTTCATTCTCCGTTTGCTTTTTAAGCGCTTCAAAAAGAACAGTATCTAAACGATCTGCCTTTGCTTGAAGCTCAAGAGTAATACGAAAGGAGTTTTCTGGGGGTGTTGGGATTGTATAAGTCATGCACCTTAATAGCCCTGACGTTGCATAGAGTCAAGACTAAAAAGCGTAGGCATAGCTTAGCTGAAACCCCAAGATATCAGTTGTTGTCTTATACTTCTCACCACTTAAAAGCGTTGGAGGGGACTCTGTGCTCTCTACTGTGGCGATAGTAACACCAGCGCTAAAAGATGAGCCTTTCTCGCTACCTAAAGAAAAGTTAAAAGTATTTTCTAATCTGTTTTCCTTATTACGTGCCATAACCATGGTGTAGTACATAAGGTTGTTAAAATCGAAAAAACCTTCCATATAATAATTTGAAGTGATGCCAAGAGAGAGGCGACCAATTTTAAACTCTAAAGTACCCATGATCTTTGCAGGACTATGGATGGCAACGTTTTGACCTGCGCCACTTCCTCCACCAAGTTCTTCTCTTTCATCTTCCATATTCATGACATAGGCTATTTCAAAGTGAAAATTCTTTGTCGATTTGCCAAAACCAAAACCAATTCTAGACATGTCTATGTCTTGAGTGCCTCCATTATCAAGTGGAGCGTGTTGATAGAAAAACCCAACATCCAAGCCTAAGTTAAATTTTAGACCTACTGTATAAACCATTAAATCTACTTCAGTTGTACTAGTAGGTTGCTTATTTGTGTTTGAAATTTTAATTAATCCAAGGCCAAAGTTTTTCATAAACCCTGTGGAAACATTGATCAATGTTAAATCAGACTCAGTTACTAGGTTTTCTTGGTTACCAGATGTGGTAACACTATCAGTTTTTTCACCCGAACCTAATTCTCCAGAAACTTCCATCGTGAAAGCTCCGCCACCTTTGCCGCCATAAAAAAAACTAGCTGTTGTAATATCAATTTCAGATTCAGACTTAGTTATTGATCCAGTAGGTGTTTGTTTTTTTTCTACTTTATCCATTTTGTAAGCAGCGCCAAATGTTGCCGCAGGTCGCTCTGAGATAACCGCAGGGTTTTCTGAACGCATACTTCTAAAAAGTGAACCAGATGCAACCTGAGCATAGGTTGGAAGCGAGACTAAAAAAACAAGTGTTGAAAGCCAGATTCGCATGAATCATATCCTAAGATAAAAGTATAATTCCCCAATGATAACCGAGAGATATTAATTCTTAATATAGTGTTTTTCTCAAGAATTAATTGCCTAGAATCCGTCTAAACGCCTTTTATTTTTTGAATGGCTATTCCGATTCTTTGGCTGTCATCACTAAGATACATGTGTTGATCTTCTATAATGCAACCAAGCTTCATCGACTTCGTAACGATCGTATCAATGGGACCATTTTCAACAACACTTAGGTTATAAACTTCGAGCTTCTTGTTTTTCTCAAAGTCAGACTTATTACTTTGATACCAAGCCTCGGCCTGGTTTTCTTGATAGGTAAAAACTTTGACGAGATCCGATTTTCCACAAGCTTGGCGGATTCTCTTGTTATCAGGAAGACCGAGCTCAATCCATTGCAGAATTTCACCACTATAGTTTTTTTGCCATAGCTCCGGCTCTTCTGTCGTACTTAAACCCTTTGTAAACTTAAGGTCTGGATGGGCACAATACAAGAAAGCAACTAAGCGATACATCATGCGCGCTTCATGCTCGGACGGGTGCTTGGCCATGGTTAAATTGAAATTCTCATAATACTGAGTATTAAAATTGGATAAATCGACATCGACTTTATAGATAGTGGAGCTTAGTGCCATAAAATAAATGTATCACCTAAAAGTTTTAAGCTCAATTATGCTTTGTGAGTCAAAAAATGTTATAAAAAGAAGCAATATGACAAAATCACTTGAAACCATCATTAAGCCAATGAGCCGATCTGAATTCTTGGATCATTACTTACACAACAAACCCGTAATAACTCACGGACTTCTTGATGATCTTAGTGAATTAACAGCACTACCTTTTTTAACATCTCTTGATAGCCTTCTTGAGGCTTGGCCTACTTTTGTAACAGCTTATATGGAAGGGATTGCAGACGAAGGCAATTCAGCCAAAGTTACTACGACACAGGCACGCGAGCTATTTAGTAAGGGCAGCGGTTTGTGTTTTGATGACGCTAATAATTTTTGTGAGATATTAGATCAGTGGCCTGATGCCATCAGAAAAGATCTTGGTTTATCGGCCCTAACCTATAGTAGAAGTTTAATTTATGCCACTAAAGCAGGTGAGGGTACAGATCCTCACTTTGATCAGAATATAAACTTTGTGATTCAAATCTCTGGTACTAAGAAGTGGTGGGTTGCTCCAAATACGCACGTTGAAAATCCACTTTCTAGACATACGATTGGTCTTGAAATGGATCCTGAACTTGCAAGTTATTCGAATAATGGAATGCCAGACACCTTTCCAACAGGTGGTGTGGAATTTACTTTAAAGCCAGGCTCGATGCTGTTTGTTCCTCGAGGATCATGGCACAAGACTGAAGCTCTTAGTGATGCCGTCTCACTAAATTTTACCTTTACGGCACCTAGTTGGCTTGATCTTTTAACAACGGCTATGAGAGGGCGTTTGGCCCAGTCACCTGATTGGCGAGAAACCGCTAACTTTGTAAGTGACGAAAAAATGCAATCACAAGCAATTGAAAAATTTGAAATACTACTAGCAGAGCTTTCCCATGATGTTCAAGGCTGGAGGGCCACTGATATTTTGGGAGCTACAGAGGGAGAGTAAAATGGATGAAACATTAATTGGAACATGGGTTGAAATTGAACTCACTAATGGCAAAAAATGGGTTGGAAAACTCGAAGAGTGGGACGAAGACGCTATCTATATCAATAATGGATTCGACTTTGGTGATGCTAATCACAAGGGTGCTGAATGTACCAATGATGAGGCTTCAAAAATTTTGCCGACTCAGTTAAGAGAGTTTTCTGTAGAATAGAGCGAAGCACTTTCACAAGTTAAGGGTAATATTTTTTATTTCTTGGCGATTTAGTAAACGTTTATGTTTTTGTAGAAAGATATCTTTACAAAAATCAATGCTTGAACTAAAACATCCAGTCGAGCTTCCATTCAATATTTGAAATTCAAAATCTTCATAACTTTCTTCAATATTTGGGTAGCTAAAGTTTAATAATAGTTTAGCCTTTGGTCTCTGTAGAGATACAGAACCTGTAATAGTTTTAATATTCATGAACGAAAAAGAATCATTTGATACTAAAAGTTTTATATAAATTGGAATGTCTTGGTTCGCATCAATTGTTTTATTTATCAATTCGACATAAGCATTATTCTCTGTTTGCGTATCAAATGCTTGTTTCTTTATATCAACGAAAGAACCTATTTGTTTATATTCAAAAAAAAATGTTACCGCTAAAGTTATAATTAAAAACAAGGTGTTTTGCCTAAATTCTCTAGATAACTCTTTGATAAATAAGCATGGAAGAATTGATAACCATATAACTCTATCTGGTGTTGAATGATTTTCTAAAAGCATAAAAGGAGAGGCAATGATAATTGAAAATAAAAGTATAAAAAGGAAGTTTTTATTTTTCCTATACCCAATCATTGCAACTGAAATTGTAAGCAGGGACAAAAAGAATGTATATAGATAGAAATTCTCTAAAGTATTACCTGTCCATGCATAATTCATGAATGTTTCAAATGATTCAAACATAAAAAACCAATTTATTTTCATGAAACCGTTGCCTGGAACACCAAAAATATAAACTCTTAAGAAAACATAGAAAATAGATGGGACTGCTATGAATAAATGATGCTTTTTAAAACTGAGATTATTGGAATATCTGTATGCAAGCCAGACAAAAAAGAAGGTTAAGCTACCTTCATGATTCATAATAGAAACCAAAGAAAGTAGACTAAGTAATACAATTTTTTTATTTGAAAGTTCAGGGGAAAGGCAAATATAAAAACCAAGAATTAAGATAAGTTGAGGTAAGTAATACTTTGCAATAAATGTAATTTCACTAATATTAGAATGGTAAGGACTTGATAAGAACAAAAGGGTTAAAAAAAAGTTCAGCCATTGATTGGTTTTAACTTTTTCAAGAGTTTTGTAAAAAAAGAAAGTACAAAGAAACAAAAGCAGTGAACCGACTAGATGATATTGCCATATCTTGTTTTGCAAAACAGATCCCATCATTTTAAAAAAAACAAAGAAGCTTAAAGGTCTATACTGTGGCCCATGATTTGGTCCAGAAAAAATTTGAAACCAGTAGTTTAAAGTGTCAGATCCTGAAATATTTGTAGCCGGTAAAAGATATGGGCCATCGTGATAAAGAGGGAAATCATATAGGTTATAAAAATAGAGACAACAAAAACCAAATAACATGGCATATATGAAGTTGTTTATATGTCTATGGATCACAATTTGGTCTTTTTTTTAATTTACGAAAAATAATAAACAAATACGCCCCTAAAACCGATGCAAAAATATTCCAAAAAACATCCATAAGAGATGCAATTCTTGATGGAGTAAAGTACTGAATCGTCTCACTTATGATTCCAGTTAAAGCCAAAATAATTATTGCTATGATTGCACTTTTTTTAGCGGATAAATTGAAAGTTCTCTCAAAGGTAAAACTAAAAAAGAATGCTTGTGGTGAAAATTGAACAATGTGACGAATCTTAAATTCTGTTTTTTGTGGTATATTTTTAACCCAACCAATACTGTCTCTAATATCCTGCCAGCTCATGACGGCGAGGTATATGTTTGTGAAGATGAAGATGATTAAAATTAACCAGAGATACCAGTATTTAGTAACAGAGTCGAATGAGTCATTATTTTTCATTTATATTAGAGTATCAGATATGATTTGGAAGGAATGCCGCAATGCAAAGGGTTAGAATAATCCCATGGCTTTAGCTTGTTCCATTAGCTTCTCTTTTTCTTCATCACTCATATTGGCGACTTGTTCTTGAAGCTTTTGCATTTCTTCTGATCCCATATTCTTCATCATCTCTTGAGCTTTTTCAAAAGCTTCAGGGCCTAGATTTGGCATGGCACTTTTAAAGATAATTTTATCAACAGTCTTATCGTGATCAACACCTTGAACCTTCAGTTCTTCTAAAATTTTGTTCAGGTTCTCGCCTTTGTTGTCAGCGACTTCATACATCTTTTCTAATGGAAGAGAAACTTTCTTGGCAGGAAAACCATTGCTTTTAAGATTTTCTAAAATTTGATCTTTTAAACTCATAGTTTCTTTCCTTTTGTTAACTCTATTCCATCTTTATTGATGATGATCTTTTTAGATTTGTAGAGCATGCCAATAGTATTTTTAAATGTTTTCTTACTCATACCTAACGCTTCTTTGATGTCGTCAGGAGAGCTTTTGTCGTGTAGAGAAGAGGAGCCGCCATTGTCTTCTAAAAATTTGATGATCTTCGATTGAGATTCATCCAGTCTTTTAATACCTTGGATTTGAAGAGCAACGTCAATCAAGCCATCTTCTCTAATCTTTTTAACATAGCCTTCGTATTCTTTATCAAACTCGATATCGACAAAGATTTCGTTATGATAAATCATACCGATAAACTTTCTGTTCACGATGCAACGATAGCCTAGAGAATGTTCTTCAGCTGGAATGACTTCAACTTTGTCACCTTCTTGAAAGTAGAAGTCTAAAGTCTCAAGCATTGATTCATATTTAGTCGTGCCGTAAAGCTTGCCACTGGCAGTATCATAACAAATTCGCACGAGGTGTAGCTCACCAACATTCATTGGAGTTTTTTGTTTTTTCGAAGGAACAAAAAGGTCTTTATCTAGACCCCAGTTAAGAAAGGCTCCAAAACCTTGGGCGTCAACAACTCTAAGCAGAGCGAACTCTTCAACTTCAGCATAGGGAAGTAAGAGACTGGCACAGACTTCCTCTTCTTCGTTTTGATAAACGAAGGCTTCAATTGTTTGACCAATCTTGAGCTCTTGGGAGCGCGCGGGATCGTTTCTTAAGTGCGGCATAAAGAGCTCATCAGGTGTTTCACCTTCGATCTCATTCAGGCGCACAAAGTGACCAGTTTCCTCGGCCGATATAACGGTGAACTCTCTAATTTTTCCTATTTCCATAGCATGCACTTTATGAATTTTGCAGCGAATCGTCCAGCGCTCAAATGTTTGAAATGACATTAAATTGACCTTTGTCGATTACACTTATTGGACTTAACTTGGTAAGATGAAGCCTGTAACAAAGCTAAGCAAGGAATAGACGATGAAATCAGGTAACCCAGCATTAAGCGATAAGATGTTTCAAGGCACTAGAGTTGGCGCCGGTCAGGAAGTTATGACTTCAAGCGGAGCTTATCAAAAGACAGCTATTCTTTTAGGTCTTTGTATCAGTGCAGCTAGTTTTACCTGGTCTGAAGGTGGTGCTGGTTTTGCGATGTTTGGCCTAATTGGCGGACTAATCTTTGCTCTCATAACTATCTTTAAAAAAGAATGGGCTATGTTCACTGCTCCTCTTTACGCCATCTGTGAAGGTGTCGCTCTTGGAGGTATTTCGTTCATGTACCAGACTCAATATCCTGGCATCGTAATGAACGCCATCATGCTGACCTTCTCAGTAATGGCTCTTATGCTGTTCATGTATTCAAGTGGAAGGATAAAAGTCACTGAAGGTCTTAAAAAAGGTATTTTTGCAGCCACCGGAGCCATCTTTCTCGTGTATATGATCGGTTTTGTCATGAGCTTTTTTGGATCAGGTATCCCGATGATTCATGGATCAGGATTAGTCGGAATTGGTTTTAGTGTAGTCGTCGTAGGAATCGCTTCTTTTAACCTTTTGCTTGATTTCGACTTTATTGAAAAAGCATCAGCCACACGCTCAGCTCCTAAATTTATGGAGTGGTATGCAGCATTTGGCCTTATGGTGACTCTAGTTTGGCTATATCTAGAAATTCTACGTCTTTTATCAAAGCTCAATGATCGTCGCTAGTCTTAAGAATTATCTTGAACTTTTAATTATATCAAAATTAGATAAATCTTGCTCAACCTATTGAATGTGTTGAGCAAGCTTGTAATCAACGCTATATAACGATTTCCATCCCACTTTGCAAAGCTGTCTTGTTTAGATAACTACAGGAAAAATAAATAAGACAGAGGGATTCATGCAAAAGTTAACCATCATCATTCTTTCACTATTCGTCGCTGGGCAAGTCTTTGCTAGCGAAAGACTAAATAAGCTAAAAAGACAGATCAGTCTTATAACGTCAGATGGACAGAAAATTGAGCTATTCTTTTCAAAAATTGAAGCAGATAAAGTTCAATATATAACGATGGACTTAGATTATGAGTTAGCAGCGGCTGAAGTATCTGAAAATAACGAAAATGAAATTACGCTGTCGTTATTCGTTGATAATTATAACTATGCTCATAGAGCGCAACAGCCTAAAAACCCGGGTATTAGATATAAGTTTAATATGGGCAGCTGGATTGAAGATAATCAAACGTCACAGTCAGTTGAAGCTAATCATATCTCTTTTAAAAACGGACTCTTTGATGATGTCGAGAACTTCAAGGTTGAGTACACACTACTTGCACCAATCAATGAACCAGCAATTCCTTCTGTGGTCGTAAATGGTGAATTTTTTGCTCAGAATATCTCTGAGCAAGTCAAATCAACAATGACCGTCACAGGGCCTATGAGCTTTAGTCCATGTGATGGCTGTGAACATTCTGATCAATTATGGATTGATGATGTTAATGCAATCAATGTTGATCTAGGTCAGTACTATGAAGAAGATTGCGGTGGTACGTTTCATGTCTTTTTTGAGACTTTGTTTAACCTAGAAGCTCCAGTGACTTTTGAAGGAAATATAACGGCAGTTAGTCGTGATCTTTGGGAAGGTAACTATTGGACAGCAGTGCCTGGTGGCGAAATTTTTCTTGGAAACTCAAAAAACCTCAAATTAGTACCATTTATTGATTCTTTACCAAGTCGATTCTCAAAACTTACTGGCTCTTCAGTTTCAATTGAAGATCTTGAAGGTGGTATGGGAATTATCATGGACGTTGATGGCACTTTGGCCTTTGTTTATAAAGATCAAGCTTTAAAAGTTAACCTAGATAACGGTGATGTCGTTGAAAGTTTTAATAATGTAGCGCCGCTTGCCGCTGAAGATTTACTTACAGCTGTAACACCACCATACGGCGAAGATGCTGAGTATCTTGCTGAAGAAGAACTTGAAACATTAACAAGAGAAATGAGAAAAGCATTTGTTAAAATTTATACGCCAGAGCTTTTCTGTACAAAAAAACAACTACCTTATTACGCTAAGGTTCATCTTAATGAGGCTGACTTAAGAGATACAAACTCTGAAAGTGATCAAATTAAATGTGATTCATTTCTAAAAATTTGGAAGGCCAATGACTATGCTAGAGAGTGGAGCAAAGGCTTTAAGAAAGAGTATGGCAAAGTAAACCTTGATAAGAATGAAATTAGCTATATCTTTATTAAAGATGCTCCAAAAACAAGCTATATGACTGGATCAAAAAAATTAGTGATTAAGTTAAAGACAACAATCTATACAAGAAAGCACTTAAGCTCTAGTTTGAGAATGTAATGAAAATGGCTTCAAGAGATTTAGCGAGTCCCTTGAAGCCTATTGATTATTTTTTCAAATCAAAACGATCTGCATTCATAACCTTGTTCCACGCCGAAACAAAGTCAGTAATAAATTTATCCTGAGCATCATCTTGTGCATAAACCTCACAGAGTGATCTAAGTTCAGAATTTGAACCAAAAGTTAGATCAACTGCCGTCGCACTCCATTTTGGCTTACCTGACTTACGATCAAGCCCTTCGTAAATACCAGTTTCAGAAGTCGGCTTCCACTCAGTGTTCATATCAAGAATATTTACAAAGAAGTCATTGGTTAAAGAGCCAACTTTTTTAGTTAGAACTCCGTGCTTTGATTTATCAAAGTTAACACCAAGACTACGTAAACCACCAAGGAGGACTGTCATCTCGGGTGCAGTTAAGCCAAGAAGTTGAGCCTTATCAATTAGAAGTTCCGCTCCATATTTTGTCATACCTTTTCTAGTGTAGTTTCTAAATCCGTCTCCAATAGGGTTTAGTACCTCAAAAGCTTCGACATCTGTTTGTTCCTCTAAGGCGTCCATACGACCAGGAGTAAATGGAACCTTCGCTGTTTTCTTACCTGACTTTTTAATGGCTTCTTCAATACCCACATTTCCACCTAAAACGATAAGATCAGCAAGGCTAACTTTCTTTTTAGATTTAGCGTTGTATTTTTCTTGAAGAGCTTCGTATTTGGCCAGAATTTTAGAAAGCTGTTTTGGTTGATTCACTTCCCAGTCTTTTTGAGGCGCTAAGCGAATCCTGGCTCCATTGGCTCCACCTCGCATGTCAGAACCACGGTATGTAGATGCTGATGCCCAAGCTGTTGTAATTAGCTCAGATGAAGACAAGCCTGTTTTTAAAATTAATTTTTTAAGTGCAGTAATTTCTTTATCATTTAGTGCAGATCCTTTGGCCTTTGGAATTGGATCTTGCCACACAAAATCTTCACTAGGAACTTCAGGTCCTAAAAAGCGAACTTTTGGTCCCATGTCACGGTGGGTGAGTTTAAACCAAGCTTTTGCAAATGCTTGTTGGAATGCTTTTGGATCTGCTAAAAATTTACGAGCTATTGGCTCAAAGTCCGGATCATAACGAAGAGAAAGATCCGCCGTTGTCATCATTGGACGAGTTTTCTTTTTAGGGTCATGAGCATCAACAATCATGTCTTTTTCTTCGACATCTTTGGCGTACCATTGTTGAGCTCCTGCAGGACTTTTTACCAATTCCCATTCATATTTAAAGAGCACTTGAAGATAGCCGCTATCCCATTTAGTTGGGTTTGGTTTCCAAGCGCCTTCGATTCCACTACTAGTTGTATCAGCGCCTTTACCAGTTGCATGAGTGTTTTTCCAACCAAGACCCATCTGATCAACTGGCGCAGCTTCTGGCTCAGCTCCAACCATCTCTGGCTTTCCAGCACCGTGTGCTTTACCAAAGGTATGACCGCCGGCCACAAGTGCAACTGTTTCTTCATCATTCATTGCCATACGCTTGAATGTGTCGCGAACATCTTTTCCAGATAAAACAGGATCTGGATTTCCATTAGGACCTTCAGGGTTGACGTAGATAAGACCCATTTGAACAGCTGCTAATGGATTTTCAAGGTCACGTTCACCGCTATAGCGAGCATCAGCTAGCCACTCTTTTTCAGCGCCCCAATAAATATCTTCTTCCGGCTCCCAAATATCCGCGCGTCCACCACCAAAACCCAGAGTTTTAAAACCCATTGATTCAAGCGCTACATTTCCGGCCAAGATCATCAAATCTGCCCATGAAATTTTCGAGCCGTACTTTTTCTTAATCGGCCAAAGTAAACGTCTCGCCTTATCGAGGTTGACGTTATCTGGCCAACTATTAAGAGGAGCAAAACGTTGGTTACCTGTTCCGCCACCACCGCGACCATCAAATGTTCTGTAAGTCCCTGCACTATGCCAAGTCATACGAATAAATAATCCACCGTAATGACCCCAGTCAGCTGGCCACCAGTCTTGTGAAGTCGTCATAAGCTTTTTAAGATCTTTCTTTAAGGCAGCATAATTTAGACTTTTAAATTCTTTGCCATAATCAAACTTTGCATCAAGTGGGTTAGATTTTGAAGAATGTTGATGAAGAACTTTAAGATTGATTTGATTCGGCCACCAATCTTTATTTGATTGTGTGCCTTTTGTTACACGAGCTCCATGCTCTTTAGATTCATCTGTCATGATTTCTCCGATAAAATTTTGAGGAAAATTTAGAGGAATAATAACATTCAAATGGGAGAGTCGATATGCGAAAAAAGGAGAGATTCCAAATAAACGATTTGATCAAGAAACGTTGCGCATAATTCAGTTGAAATTAACTAGTTAGAAAATGTCATATGGGCTTGTGGATATTTTGCCATTAAGAACTACGCCAACTACTTTTAGTGAATTGTCGTATAGGACACCATATTTTTTGTTGTTAGTAAGGACCAAGTGGAAGAGTTCTTCTCTATAAGTAAAAGACTCTGTTGATAGAGCTTTGACTGGTGAATCGATCTGGCTTCGGATTTTACTAGGTAGGCGATTAACAAAACTTAATACTAGTGATGAATCGATCTCAACGGGCGAAAATTTAGTATTAGAAAAAAGCTTTTTGACTTTCAATTGATTGAAATCAATTGAGTAATCGACTCGTCTAGAAATTGTATCATTCCTTTCAATTTCACCAAAAACGTAAGTCATACTGAAATTCTTGTTTTCAAGGGATTCTTTTTTGCTTTTGAAGTTATCCCAAAATGCGACTCTAACAACTGGCGTATTTGAATTTAAAGAGGCTGAAGATAGTCCAAACTCCATTTTGTCATTAAAACAAATGAGTTTTAAAAAGCTTCTATTGTCACATGAAAGATTGAAATGTTCAGTCTTGAGAGTTTTAAAAGCTTCATCATAAATGGTTAAGGTCGTCTTTAAAGTTAGCTTATTAAAAATCTTGTCAAATTGAGGAGTCATCTCAAAAAAATAGTTTTGATCATCAGTCGTTTTAATCGACAGTTTAACACTGTCTGAAGTAACTTTTAGTTTTAAGTTAACATTATGTGCATTACCAATTTTATTAGAAATGTCATAGCTAAAGAGATTCTCAAAGAGTTCTCCGTATAGTTCACTATTATGAATAATACTTTCTCTAATCAAAACGTTGCTAGACGGTTTGATACTATATTGCTTTGTAAAACCATCTCCAAGGTGTGCAAAAGTATGAAAGGACTGGTTAAAGATCGCATTATTTTCTTTTGATAAATAGATACCTTCAAGATCGTTTAGAATATTCTTTCTAATATCTAATGAGGGATATTCCCCAACCTTTCGTTTAATCAGTTTTGTTTGATCAAAGTCAGCTCGGCTTTGAAGTGATCGTAAATCTGACAGCCCGTTAATTTGTTTGTCTTCATATGCAATCAGTATTTCATCCGACATATCTGTAGTTATAACACCTGTATGGTGAAACCTTGTTTGCGATAGATCAAAGCAATTGGTCACTGGTGGTAAAATATCGAAGAAGGGATCGATATCACTCTTAACCCAATCACATGACAGGGAGTCATCACCACCTACGTCATCCTGGTCTGTGTCTCCAAAGCTAGCTTCAGATCTTGGTACACGAATTGGACCTTTAGGATCTTTTAGAGGATATATAGGTCTATTGATTGATACCACATTTGGAATTTTACCTTCTTCTTTAAGCTTTCGGATGGCTTCTTCTTGTTTAGCCGAAAGTTTATCTGATGCGACTTGAACTTTATTGTCGAGAGAAATTTCAAAGCGATCAGTTTGATCATCTTGAAAATGATTTATAAACTCAAGTGCATATGAAGCAGGAATAAAATTACTCTTCCATTGAAAAGGATAGAAGCTGGCCGATAGCCCTTTAAAAATGATGTTGAGTTCATTGTTATTATTTTCAATTTCTAAAAGAGCCCCGCCGCTCATTCCTTGAGACAGGTTAATACCTGAGACTTGATAAATAAAATCAAAGCCAGGAAGTGAAGAATACTCAACGTTAAGCCTAGACTTCTTTTTGTCATCTAGATTTTCAAAAGTATTAAAGGCCACAGGCGAAACAGAAAGAAGGGTAGGACGATCATTTTGAAAGCCTACGGCCATTAATAAATAATTTTGAGATGGACGATAGTATGTTGTTGGATTTGGAGAATGAGATATACCTGGTATTTGTTGATTAACGGGACCAGGTTGGTTTTGCTCTTGTTGACTATAGACTTCGTTGATATGTAAATTTCTTTGAGTGTTGTCACTCGTAAGTTTGTATTCGTCTTGACAAAACTTTGGTGCCCAGGCCGTATCAAAATAAATTTGAGCAAGATCTGAACTTGGTTTTGCCTTTATCAAATAACTTCTATGAGTACTAGCTGGTGAATAGATAATTTTGTCGAAAACTTCTTTGCCCTGAGAGGAATCAATATCGATGGATTGAGATGACGAAATAATTAAGTTCTCTTCACCAATTGATAAACCCTTTACACAGTGGGCATTGGTAATAGCTTTGCAACCTGTCTCAGTATTAACCAAAACGCCACTGCACTTTGTATTGTCTTTTAAATTGATGATATTGATTGTCTGAAAGCCAAAGTACTCGGCGCCAAGCAAGGACCTTGCAGCGGCTAGCAATAGTAGTATGACGGACAGTTTAAATTTCATGGGATTAATTTAGCTGATTCAGCAAAACTTCATAGTAAAGTGTAACTTTTACAAGTACTTAGAGGCCTTTTCTTGAATATGATACGTGGAATTTCGCATAATTACGTTAATATTTGAATTCTTCTTAACCCTTTCAACCACCTTGTAAAAGCGTGCATCAAACTCAGGTGAGTAAGGAACGTCCCAAAGTTGCTCTATAATGACTTCCTTTCTAAGTGGGGTCTGTGAATACTTAAGGATATTAACGAACTTGTAGGTATTCGAGCCCTTTTTAAAAGGGTTAAGTGAGATGTCCGAATTCTTAGACTTTAAATACTGATAGAACTGTGAAAAATGACAATGATAATCACCAATATCTTTATAACGAAATTCTGGTAGGTATTTATCGGGATTGGCTTTAACTAGCTCAAGCCAGGATTGATGGGCAATTTCTGGATCTCCGTCTTGTAAATATATTAGAGAATTCCAAAGGTAAAAATATTCACTTTGTTTTGGAAAGTCTTCTGCTATAGCCTTTAATTTATTATTAGTCTTTATAGCGCTAGTGACTTGGTACTCATAATGAATTCTAAAACGTGTAAGTGTCTTGTTGTTTTTAACCAGAGATGAATAAATCTCTAGGGCTTCATTGTAATATTCAAGTCGAAATAATATATCTGCTTCTAAATTTAAAAAAGCAGTCTTGTTATTATATTCGCTTGATCCTCTAGTAATTTTTTGAATGATCTCTAAGGCGTCCTTGAATCGTCCGACTTTTGACAAATAGCTGACCTTAGCTCTAATTAGAGAATTTTGATTCTCTATCGTTTTGATATAATCGTGTGCCTTTTGCCAATTATATTCAAATAGTTCTTCAAGGCTAAGTCTTGAGTAGTTAATACATAGGTTGAGATAACTAACAAAGAGTCCTTCATTATCAGATAACTCGTGATAGAGATTAATTGCCTTTTGATTACATACGGCGGCACTTTGGTAACTAGATAGTTTATCGTAAATTGAAGAGAGAACATTTTCTTTTTGCGCTTGAAGAAATTTATTCGTAGGCTTGTGAGGAAGCAGAAGCTCTTTCGCCTCATCAGTTTTTCCTTCTAGATTTAATAGCCTTGCTTTAATAAGTGTTCGTTCACTGTGAGTTAGTAAACTCTTCGATAGAAATTGATTCAGCTTTTTCATATCCCTTTTTAAATAAAGGGAGACGGCTTGATTGTAGTGATTAAACTCAGAACTTTGTCTCATAGAATGATTTTAATGTAATTTTAGATATTTACAATGATATATGTAAAAAATATATGTCAGAAAGTCAGAATTTGGTCATGTTGCGAGACATCACTCTTTTGTAAAACCTGCACAAGGAAATCAACTAACGTAGGGAGTAATTATGTTTTTAAAATCGTTAATGTTAATGGCATTACCCATGATGGTCAGTGCAACCGTTATTAACTCAAACATCGGAAAAGGTATTTCATCGTTTGATCAAAATGCAGGGCTTAAGGACCGCTGTATTAACTTAACCCAAGAGGAAGTATTCAGTGAAGATGTTCGCGCCACTTCATACTCGTTACTTCTCGTGAAAAATAAAGAAGAGCTTTATGACAAAATTTCAACTTCAGTTTCCGCCGAGGGAAGTTATGGAGTCTTTGGGGCTAAGGCGAAAGCAAGTTTCGTTAAAGAAATTAAATGGAACTATAATAGTAATTATATTCTTGTTAAGGCGACACGAATTACAACAAGAGAATCAATTTCAGCAAAAAATATTTTATTGAGCCAAAATTCTAAGAATTTATTTTTAGATTCAAAATTTAGCTTTCTAGAATCTTGTGGAAATTCTTTCGCTAATACTATTGAATTTGGAGGAGAGATCTACGGTGTCATCGAGATTACAGCAACAAGTTATACTGAAAAACAAGATATTGAAAGTTCGCTGGAAGCTTCTGGTAGCTTTACCGGTGGTAGTGCTTCAGGAAGTGCGGATTATAAAAGAACAATTCGAAAATTAACTGAAACTTACCGTGCCAAGGTTAATATTAGACATACTGGTGGGCGTGTTATTGAAATACCAAGTACTGTTGAAGGATTACTTGATCTAAGCTCAAAAATTGAAGAGATTACTGATTCAAATCCAGTGGCAGTGGCGATTTCAACGCGAGATTATTCGACTCTTGCTAACTACGTCCATGATGATGTGAACTATGAAACAATGGTGAGACAGTCAACGATTGATTATGCTGAAGGTAAATTAAAACAAGCTCGCCAAACGTATGCACAACTTTTAACTGTGATGGAATTTCCACGCCTGTTTAAAAACTACAGTATGGATTACGTTAAATTGAAACTTGGCTACCTTGATTTAAAAATTGTTGAGCTTAAAGAATTTATCGCAAAGTCATATAGTTTTTTAAATGATGTTGATCCTTCACAAATTAATATCGATTTAGATATTCAAATTCCAGCAAGAAGAACAACCATTCTTGGTAGAGTTAAGCCTATTGATATCAAGTGCGACATGAAGAGATCGCAAATATGTGGCGTTGAAAGCTACAAAGATATTAGATCATCTGCTTGTAATGTTAATGGTGTTAATGAAGGAACTGGCCCATCATGTGGAACTGTTTATAACACAAAAGCTTCAGAAGCTTGCGGTGTAAAATTATACAATCAATCAGCCGGAGCTGTTTGTGGTGTCGCCCGCTATAAAAGTTGTCATCACAGTGATTGTGGCAAAAGACCATTTCCTCATGGAGGTCGTAGGCAGTGTCGTACACGTGCATGTGGAGTTGAGTCTTATAACTCTTGCCGTGACCAAAGCTTTGGAGTTCAAGAATTTAATATATGTGCGGCACCTGAACATGGTGTAGAGAAGTACTTAACTTGCCAGCATAAGGACTTTGGTTATAACTTTCAATCTTGTCAGCACCTAAGTCATGGTCCAGCTGAGTTTAACGTTTGTGAAGTGGCCCAAATCGGGAAGCAAGAAGCATTCTGTCCAAACTAATAGATAGTATCATCGCAACCTCTAGAAATAACTGGAGGTTGCATTTCTTTTCGTTTGTCTAAGTCAATTCTTTGTAAACTTAACCTAAAAAGAGAACCATAATCTTGCCTAAGTCTCTATCAAAATATAAATGGCTATAATCTTTTTTGTTGGGGAGCAGATCGATGAGAATTAGTCTTAGACTTTTAATTATTCTATTAATACTACCATTTAATGCCTACGCCTATTCCGTTAAGCAGGCTTTTTCTGAATTTTATAACTCTGATAAAATCAGCTCAAATCATTGTGGTCGAAATATTCACGAATTTCTTAAATATCTAGACAATAATAATATCGATTATAAATCAGGTTATGTTGTTTCTATTCATGATGACTTTTTGCAGCTGAATCACTTTGATGCTAGATGGGGCAGTAAAGAAAATTATATTAATGGCTCAAGTTACTATCGATCAAATTGGTACTTTCATGTTTTTGTCGTCATCGATGGTGTTGCTTATGATTTTTCACAAAAAGATGAAAAAACTCAAAAATTGAATGACTATTTAAAAACTGCATATATTCCAAAGATGAAAACAGAGAACATCTTCTTTCAAGGAGTCATCGATCAAAGCAAAGCTTATGGGACTCAATTAAATAGAAAAATGAATATTTATAAATTAAGTGACTATAAGAAAAGCTATGGTCCTGCTTTATATACTGGATCTTTTATTGAGTTATTTAATCTATCAAGTAACCAGAGCATGATATCGTCTCTATATCGTACAGGTAATTATAGTGTTGATTACGATAAAATTACTAATAATACTGATAATTCAGTAACGATCACTTACCCAAAGGTTGATAAAGGCGAGGGATTTTTTCCTTTAGTTGCCGACGCTAGTAAAGCTTGCCGAGCCTTTGGCTACTTTGGCGCATTATCAAATAAAACAAAATTTGATGTTACCGATAATAAGAAGATGTATAAGATGTACTCATCACTTGCACCTAGCAACTATTTTGATATCTCAAGTAATGATATAAGAGTCAGTTTTAATGAGACTAAAACAGTTGGAGGAGTTCGTAATCAGCCCTTGCTCCATTTTGCTTCTTCAATTACTTGCACAGATCTACATTCAGTTTTTGAGAGCGACAGTCTAGACTAGTTTTAATCGTAAGGCCGAACAGATTCTTGTTATAAATTCACAAAAGAAGAAATGAGGAAAGTTGGCCAAGATTTATTTGATTCATAAACGTAGAATTTTAACTAATTTGTAAAACCTTGTTCAAATAAACACTCTAAAACATCCTTTGAATATTTCTGATGGGATTCCTTTGTATATTTCACTTTTGTGTAAACTTGTGCAAGATTTTCTGCTTGATATTGCTCAATCATCTTTTTGAGCTCAGGATCCGATTTGTATCTTTTCATTCCCGAAACTTCTTTTTCTTTGTAATGCTCTAAAATATCTTTAGACGTATAGTCTTGATAGGTGTTTGCATGGACAATCGCTTTAAGCGGAAGTCGATCGCGAAGAGCTGGTGACTCGTCTGGATATCCTAAAGAAAATCCAACAACAGGGACTACATGTTTTGGAAGTTTTAAAACTCTCGAAATGTCCTTATTCGAAGCAAGCGTTGTTCCCATATAACAAATTCCCAAGCCTTCTGCTTCAGCTGCTAAAGCAACATTTTGAGAAACTAGAGTTGCATCAATCATCCCAATTAAAAAGCTCATCATATTATCAAAGTTTTCAGGAGCATCATTTAGTGCAAGCCATTTTCTCATTCGATTAAAGTCGGCACAAAATGTTATTAGAACAGGAGCATCTAAAACCATAGATTGTTCAAAGTGTAGGGGGAATAGTTCTTGCTTCAATGAAATGTCAGTCGTTACAATAATTGAATATGGTTGCATATTTCCCGAGCTCGAAGCCCTAGTACCTGCTTCGAGAATACGGTCCAAAACCTCTTCTGGAATTTTTTGATTTTTATACTTTCTAATTGATCTGTGAGAAAAAATAGATTCATAAATCGTATTCATTTTCTAGTCCCTTGAAACTGACCAAGCAGATTCCTCTCGGGCAATGTAAATGCCTTTCCTTTAAATATATTTTCATCAGTAAAGCGTCCTTCAAATATTGCGTCATAAGACTCATTGCCTTCATTTACGTTGATAACAAATGAAAATATACCTGTGTCGTAGATTAGATTGGTAACATTAGATTCAAATGAGCCTGGAACAACATAAGTCCCAGTCACAGAAGGATAGTTGAGATTACTAAAAGATCGCTTAAGCCTTAGTTGGTCTATAAAAACTCTATCACCAATCTTAAGTTCTACATTAAATTCGCCCAAAATCTTAAAATCAATAAGCTCGTTATCACAGATTTGATCTATTCGTTTCTTAAGCTCACTAGACTCTTCGGATGAATTAGTTATATTTCTAAAACCATTTGAATAAAAAGGGCTTAATTCTTGACTACTATTTAAGACTAAATAATCAACTTGAGTTCCAGACCATCTATAAAATGGCCGACTTGCTTCAAGAAGTGCTGTCATTGAAAGTGTTAAGAATTCTTCTGTCGAACTATAATGTGCTGAACGTTCTTTTAAGTGGTTTGAATAGCCATTACCAATTTCAATATAACCCACTTGTGATTCTATGCTGCACTGGTCGTAGTTTTTAAAGCCCCCACTTTTTCTCGCAATTGGCTGTGCAGCCAATTTCGAAACGATTAGCAAAGAAAGTACGGCTAGCGATATTTTTAGTTTATTATTCATTATTTTCCCTCTCTATGGTTACTGAAGAGGAAACTAGCACCTCATACAATTGACTAAAAGTGAATAATGGTGAACAATTGGTTCCATATGGAGACCGGTCGACTTTTACAATTTAATACTCTTTATCAGACTGGGAGTCTTAGAAAAGCTGCTGAACTGCTTGGAATTTCCCATTCTGGTCTTTCAAAGTCGATGTCAACCCTTGAAGCTGAAATTAACGACAAGCTTTTTATTCAATCTGGTCGCGGTATCTCATTCACTGACCAAGGCCATGAATTTGCAAAGAAAATTCCAATATTCTTAGAAAGTCTGAATAACCTTATTTCTAAAGAGGACATAAAATCTAAGTCTGTGATTAAAATAGGTTCATTTGAAGTGTTTACAACATATTTTGCCAAGCTAATGAGTCCTGCATTTAATGACTATGATTTAGATTTTAATGAGCTTGTTCCTGGGCAAATGGAGAAAGCACTTTTAAACAGAGAAATAGACTTAGCCATAACATATGAACCTATTCCATTACCAGGGGTAGAGCACTTAGAAGTTACTGAGATAGAAATGGGTGCATATGTTCGTAAGGGATCTTTTAAAGGGCTTGATATCCAATCTATACCTTTTGCAGCTCCAATCATTCCAGTTGTTGGAGCTGCTTCTGGGATTAAGGGATTGGATAGTTGGCCAGATCAGTTCTTTAAACGAGAGATACGTTTTCGCGTCGATTTGATGGAAACGGCCATATCATTAGCTCGAAATGGTCATTGCGCCGTCTTTGTCCCTCAGTTTATTGCTAAGCTTCATAACGAACTTGTAAAAGATCAATTTCAGCTGGTAAAAAAAGAGCTTCCTTCTAAGATGAAAACGATAAAGAGAAAGGTCTATATTATAAAGCGTGAATCAACACTAGAAGATGAGAAAATTAAGAAAATAGCGGCATATTTAAGGAAAATTTAATATGACTAATCAAAGCTACACACCTCCTAAAGTTTGGAAACATAATGAAAGTAATGGTGGCAAGTTTGCTGGAATTAATAGACCAACCGCTGGTGCTCGTGAAACAAAACAATTGCCTTCGGGTCATCATCCTTTTCAACTTTACTCACTTGCAACTCCAAACGGTGTCAAAGTAACGATAATGTTTGAAGAGTTGTTAGCACTTGGTATTGAAGAGGCTCAGTATGATGCCTATCTTATAAATATTGGAGAAGGTGATCAATTTTCTTCAGGTTTTGTTGATATCAATCCAAATTCAAAAATTCCAGCATTACTAGACAAAAACAAGGGAAAGCCAATTCATATCTTTGAGTCTGCTTCAATATTATTCTATCTCGCAGAAAAGTTCGAAAAATTTCTTCCAACTGAAATTTCAAAAAGAACACAAGTTATGAATTGGTTATTCTGGCAGATGGGTAGTGCTCCTTACCTTGGCGGAGGATTTGGCCATTTCTATGCTTATGCTCCTGAAAAATTTGAATATCCAATTGATCGTTTTGCTATGGAAACAAAGCGTCAGTTAGATGTTCTAGATAGACAGTTGAATAACAATGAATTTATTGCTGGAGAAGAATATTCAATTGCAGATATGGCGATTCTTCCATGGTACGGAGCTCTTGTAAAAGGTTCTCTTTATGAGGCAGCAGAATTTCTATCAGTAAATGAGTATAAAAATGTTATACGCTGGGCAGATCAATTATTTGCTAGAAAAGCTATAGTAAAAGGTCGAATGGTGAATCGAGTATGGGGTGATGCTAGCGAGCAAGTCGTTGAACGCCATAGTGATAAAGATTTTGAGGGTAAAGCGATTAATGGTTGAGATTAAAAAATGTGGCAGCTATCTTCAAGTTGATCAGAATGGCTTTGTCATGCCAATAGATTCTTCAAGTACCATACAGTCAAAGTGGTTACCAATTATCAATGATGTCATAAGTTTCTATCAAAGTGAGTTTAAGGCAAATCTTCATAGTGTCTACATTCGTGGTAGTGTGGCCAAAGCTAGTGCTGTGGATTTTGTTTCAGACTTAGATAGCTTTGCAGTGTTGAATATTGAAAGTGAAATAAATCAACAAAACCTCAATGGTTTTGAAAAAGAATTAAATCAAAAATATCCTTTTTGCAATCATACTGAAATTACAGCGGTCTCACTAAATGATGTTCACGCTGTTCCAGATAAGAGAAAACGTTCAATTTGGGATGAGCTTATAAAAACACAATCGAGATGTGTCTTTGGTGTAGATTTAGCCATATCTATTGAGCCTTTTAGACTTGAAGAAATGATTGGTCACTCGTTGTATATTGTTGATGAGATTAAGAAGCTTCCAACTTATATTGAAGAAGACAGTGATGATCCGCTTGAATTGCAAGGTCTTTGCGTTTGGATAACAAGAAGAGTTTTAAGAGCTGGATTTGATCTTGTCATGGAGCGGGAGCAGCGATTTTCAAGGGACTTATACTGTTGTTATGAATCAACGGTAAAGTATTATCCAGAGCTAGAAAATAATTTTAAAAATATATTAGATTTGTCGCTCAATCCAACGGCAAAGGTAGATCACTGGTTGCCCCTTGTTAATGAACTTGGGCAATGGTTTGAGCTAAATATAAAAAAATGAAGGTTTAATATGTGGTATGCCATCGATTTTGGAACCTCAAATTCATTATTGTCCTTTGTAGATGAGGGACAAAAACCTAAATTGATAAATCTTGAAAATGAAGCACCAATTCTTCGCTCTCTAGTCTTTACCCCGGAAAAAAGTGTTTACTATTTTGGCGCTAATGCAATTAAGAAATACCAGGAATCTGATGGGGAAGGTCGTTTTTTTCGATCGCTAAAAAAGTTCTTACCCGAGCCAGGCTTTAAAGGCACAGAGGTGTTTGGCGATAGGGTAAAGATTGAGGATCTGATTGCAACTATTTTGCGCGAAATGAAATCAACAGCCGATAAACAAACTGGCAAAAATGTTGAAAATGTAGTTCTTGGAAGGCCAGCACTCTACTCCTTAGATCTTAAGAATGATCAACTTGCTGAAGATCGGATGAGGAGAGCCGCTGAACGAGTTGGTTTTAAGCGAATTGAGTTTTGTCCAGAACCAATAGCGGCAGGTTTAAATGTTGAGTCAGATGGAATAGATAAAATAGTATTAGTCTGTGACTTTGGCGGTGGAACTTCCGATTTTACACTTTTAAAGACTGGTACATCTAGATTTACAAAAGAAAATGTACTCGGATTATCGGGCGTCTTTGTCGCTGGAGACGCGATTGATGGTCGTCTTATGCGAGACTTTATTTCAAGTCATTTTGGTAAAGATATAACTTATAAAGCCCCACTTGGAAGTAATGTTTTAACTTTCCCTAAAATACTTTTAAGAAAGTTATGTAATCCTGCTCACATTGCTTTCTTAAAAGAGCGTGACACATGGGAAGTCCTTAAAGAACTTGAAATGTGGTCGGTAGGGGATGAAGATCAAAAATATTTCGATCAATTGTTTTGTTTAATTGAGGAGCAACTGGGATATCCGGTCTATGCAGAAATTGAAAAGACAAAAATAAGCTTAGGTGATAAAAGCTCTGCTTCTTATCAATTTAAACAATCCTCAATCGATATTGATATGTCGATTCATCGAGCTGAGTTTGAATATGCCGTGACGCCAGAAATTGATGACATATTTACGAGTTTAGAAAAAGTTTTTGAACAATCTGGTTTAAAACATGCTGATGTTGATCAAGTTCGTATCACTGGTGGAACAGGGCAGATGCCCCTAGTTCAAAAAAAGCTAGAATCTCTATTTGGTAAAGAAAAAATCATTAAGAATGAAGTCTTTCAATCAGTTGTACAAGGTCTTGCGCTGTATGCTCAAAGCCTTGATAAATCAAAAGATAATCTCTAGTACTTCTTCAATAGAAGTAAGACCTTGCTTTATCTTGTCTAAGCAATTTGACCTGAAGGGTGTGAACATACCTTTTGTTTTTGATTTAAGCTCATTAAGACTAATATTGTCATGAATAGCGAGCTTCATTTCATCAGTAAATTCGACTAGTTCGTAAATACAAATTCGACCGATATATCCAGTTTGCTTACATTCGTTACAGCCACAAGCCGTATAGATGCTTTTAGGCATCTCAGTGTCAAGATCGTCTTTTAGAACTTGCCACTTTTCTCTTGGGGTATCTACTTTTGTTTTGCAGTGTGGGCAAAGCTTTCTTACTAGTCTTTGGGCCATGATAGCTTTTAAGGATGAGTTAATTAAGAAAGTCGGAAGACCTAAGTCGATAAGTCTTTGTATTGAAGCCAATGCACCGTTTGTATGTAGTGTCGAGAATACCAAGTGACCGGTCAAAGAGGCTTGTATGGTAGCATCACCTGTTTCATGATCTCTAATCTCCCCAACCATTATGACGTCGGGGTCTTGACGTAAAAAAGTACGAATCGCATTGGCAAAAGTAAGATTAACCTCTTGCTTAACTTGCACTTGGTTAAAAGAATCCATGAAGATCTCTATAGGATCCTCAATTGTGCATACATTAACTTCATCAGTGGCTAAAATGTTTAAAGATGAGTATAGCGTTGTCGTTTTACCCGAGCCCGTAGGGCCTGTGACGATAATTAAGCCCTGTTTACTATTAATAAGTCTTAGCCACTTATCATGATCCTCTTTTGAAAAATCCACTATATCTAACGAGTCTCTATTGACCGTTTGGTCAAAAATCCTCATGACAATCTTTTCACCATTTGGTGTTGGGATTGTTGATACACGCAACTCAATTCTACGATCGTCTTCAAGATATCTTTTTATGCGTCCATCTTGAGGTTTTCTTTTTTCATCTATTTTGATGTTCGCTAAAATCTTAATTCTTGTCGTAACTCCCAAAAGAGCAGCTGGATCCATTCGATAAACTGTACGCAGCTTTCCATCAACTCTAAAGCGAATTTGAGCCATTCCCTTTTTGGGTTCTAGATGGATATCACTAGCTCTTTCGTTAAGAGCATAGTTCATGATCCAATCAACAATCTTTATGACTGCATTATCATCTCTGCCCCAATTCTTTTGCTTTGTCTTATCAAGTAAGGAATCGAGTTCTTCAATTTGGCCATTTTTAAGAAGTGTTTGATAGTTCTTATCTTTGCTACCGACATTATCTTTATTGAGATCTTTTAAAACCTTTTGAACGACAAAGATTTCTTCAAGCAGAATTTTAATTTGAGTAGGGGAGGCGAACTTAACTTCAATATCTTTCTTAATGGTACTCTCAAGCTCGTGGACCCAGTTAAGATAAAAAGGTTCCGAAGTTACAAAAATAGCTTTTTTGTCATCAACATGAATAGGCATAATCTGTAATCTTGATGCATAGGCGTAAGGAACGACACCAACAACAGATTCTACCTTTACTTTGATAGGGTCTACTTTTATATATTCGACACCAATTCTTTTAGCATACCATTCTGTTAATTTATCAATTGATGTTAAGCCATTTTGAAATAGTATTTCACCAGCTTTGCCTTCAGTTAAAGCGAGAAGAGGATGAATCTTACTAAGTGCTAATATCTTTGCTAAAGAACGTGCTGTAACTTCATCCAGTTTTTTGCATTGAATGAGTTCTCTTAAAATATGTTTAAGTTGTATTTTCTGATTTTGAAATTGTTCTGTCGTTCTAAATATTTCCATATTATTTGATCGGCACTAGGGAATAAACGTTTAGATTTAAAGTAAATTGATCAGCCTTTAACAAGGAAAGTCATCTCTTAAACCTAAGCTTAATATAGAAACTTCGTAATACTTTTCCTCTTTTTAACTTGAAATAATATTCATTTTAATCGACGTTAATGGAGGTTTTTATGAGTTAAGATCTGGGATATCAAGATTGGCGTGAACTTAGAAAAAAAATTCAGATTAAGTTTGAAAAGTTAAATGATCTTGAAATTGATCGTCTACATAACCTTATGGATAGACTTACAAACTTGATTAAAAAAGTCTATAACTACAGTCAAGCAAGGGCGAAGCAAGAAAGTCGAAGTTTTAGTAAATCGCTTCTAAGGAGATAATATTTATTTACGATAAGTTAGTATGAATTTAAAGGCCGTAATTCAATTTTTGATCATAAGTGCTAGTTTCTCTATCCGGGCAATGGATTTTTCCGGAATAGAGTTAAAGTCGTTTGTTATAGAAAAGGAAGTCTTAGAATCAATTTCTACTGAAAGAGAATTTGGTGCAAGAAATATCTATATGAACAGACGTTGTAAAGCCCAATTTGGCCAAGACTATAAATTCTCTGGTGTCGTATCTAGAAGTAGGTTGGAAGAAATCGAGCCTTCCTTGTTTTTTTACATCAATAATTCTGCACGTCGATTCTTTGGTCTTGGTGAAAGGTCTTTACCGTTAGTTGAGCAAGTTATTTACAATATCTTATGTTCTAAATCATCGGATCCTGTTGAGTTGACTGCTGAGCAATCTGCTGAATACTTCAGAATGCTTGATGAAGAATATGAAATTGTTAGGAAGCAAAATCGTCAAAATACGCAAATCAATGATTCGTCTAGAGATTCTGGTTCAAGTCGCAATAATAATAATCACGAAATCATTCAATCTGAAATAACAAATGGCAGATAGATCAAGTCGGATATTGTTAAATACTTCACTAAATTAGCCGATAGATAAAGTAGTGAAATACTTACTACTCATATCTATATTTATCATAAGTTCAGTTAATGCGAAAAGCGTAGAGAGAACTGAGATCTTAAAGTTACTTCCAAGTGAACTTGCAATTCTTAGTAAATCAGACACATTTGAAAGTTTAAGTTCTAGATTTAAAGATAAAATAAAGAAGACAAAGGATCAAAAAATCCTTTATTTGGAATATTTCAGCAAAGACAACGATGTTACAATTGGTTTTAATCAAGGAAAATTTTCTTATATTCTTATCAATTTACCAGATCAAAAGAAAAGTTCATTGTTTAATAAGATCTATGATTCTTTAACAGAAAAAGAAAAGAAACAACTAAAAGAAAATAATACAAAGTCTGGACATGATGTTGGTCGATATATAACTGTAAACCTAAAAGAACAGTCATTACGTTTAAAATTTAAACATGATGAATCTAAAGCCCTACAATCAGTGCTTATTTGGAATCAGGGAGAGCATTCTCCATGAGAACTCTATTCTTTCTTTTGATTTCGCTTTCTGTTTCGGCAGATCAAGTTGGGCCTTGCGATAATTGTGATGATAATACTTTGTCACGCTTTGCTGAAGGAATAAATTGGGCCGCTGCTAGCAAGTCTCAAATAAGAAATGCCGCATGTACTAGAAAAGAACCCTTTAGTGAAGATGAAATGAAAAGCTGGCTTGCTCAACATTCTGGAGCACTTAATAAAAATGAAACTATTAATGGCATTAGTTTTGAGGGTGAGTCAGTTGAGAATTTAAAAGCTTTTGAACGTTTAACAACAGCTGTAGATTTTTTTGGACAGGATAAACCTGCAGCTGAACAACCAACATTTACAACGACATGTAAAAAAGTTGATTGTGCGATTAATGAAATATTTGGTGAAACGGGAACTCAACTTTTTTTTATGCTTAGGAAATTCGGGTTTAACGGATCTCATATAGCTCACTCTGATGATGCTGATGCTTGGAAAAAATCAGAGCTAGACGAAGTTCTTTTAGCCCTGACTGACTATCCAGATTCTGTTCTGCCAATGAAAGATAATAAAAAGCTTATCCATTTTAAGCGTGGTTACCAACGAGGTAATGGAGGAAATACCATTGCCAATGCAGTTATTGAGATTTTTGATTTGTGGGATAGCGACTCAAAAGAAGAAAAACGATATACTTTAACTCATGAAATTGGTCATTATATTGCTGGAGAAAGTGATGTTGATGATTCTGATTACTGGAAATCACTTTCTGGATGGGAATCGGAGACTAGATATGTAAACGGCGAAGAGGTATCTGAGTTTAAGCTAAATCGACCATCAACAATTGTATCAAGATATGGTAAAGCAAATCCTTCAGAGGATTTTGCTGAAGCCGCTTCAGCCTATCGTTATAATCCTGAGCTGTTAAAGCGTAAAAGCCCTCAAAAATATGAATTAATAAAAAACGTTATCTTCAACGGAGTTGAATATACGAGTGAGCAAAGTTGTGAAAACCCAAAAACCGTAACTAGTACTCTGATAGAGCAGGCAGAAAACTTATATCGCAACTGGCAGCCTTCAAAAGCAGAATTGGATAAAATGACAGAAATTTGTTCTATTGCAGCTGTAAGAAACCTAAGTCAAAGTGGAGAGTTGAAGATCGCTTCGCCTGAAATGAATGAATGTTATGAAAATGCACTAGACGCATATTCAAAAGAATTCCTGGTTAAAAGCTTGCAGTCTCACCCACATATAGAGTTTATGAGGCCTCTGCTAAAGAATGCTCCCAAGCTACGCTTACCTGAAGGAATTCACTTGAGACATCTGACAAGTGTTCAAGATAATATGAGATCATTCTTCCCTAAATGGGTTAGTGAAGCGGTCACAAGTCAATTTTCCGTTTCGCCAAAATGCTTAGAAGAAGACTTTATACATTCATTTCTATATTTTAAAGAAAGTTCAAACCTTGAAACTTATCCAATGAAAGAACAGCTTAATAAAATTTCTCAAATCATCTGCAAAGATGCAGTAGATAATCGAAACTTTATTAATGGCTTAAATGTATTAGTTGTGCGTAATGAAGAAATGCGCTCAGCTGTAGATAGACTTATCGACTAATATTTAATTTATACCAGAACAGTCGTTATAGGTTGCTATAAAATGACTATAGGACTTTGGTAATGCAGTTTCACCGTCACGTTTGTAGTCTTGGTAGACGTCATGTGACATACGAAAATATGAAAGACTAAGTTCATTTAAGACTGAGTCAATTTCTATAATTGTTACCATTCTTTCTGGTTCAGTTATACATTTGATTCCACGAGACATTCTACAGTCCTTACGCTTTTCAATTTTGAGAAATCTTTGTTTTTGATCTTTATCTTCAATTCTTTTTGCTTTCTCATTATCAAATTTTATATTCGCATTTCCACCACTACTGTAGGAGTTGAAAGTTAGTGATCGATAATGATTATTAATAGTGAGGTTACCGCTATATTTTAGCTCTTTGGATGTTTGCTCGATGTTAATCGAACCTTCAGAGTATCTACCCACTAGCTCATAATCCTTTTCTAATGTAGGAAATGAAATCAAAGAGGGCTTACCGCATTCAATTTGGGCCATCGCCGATCCTGATAGTAATGCTATTATAAAAGCTAAGTTTTTCATCTAAGTTCCCGTATTTCCATAAGACCAAAATATTTAAAATTAAAAAATAACACACCGCGACATGGGTTGTTTGAAATTTGTAAAGTTTACGTATTTACAAGGAACTTACTTAGTCTGGATCTCTGACAAGATTAAGTCTCTATTTGATCGCCATAAATAATTGTAAGTCTTTAATTATATTGATTACTTCTAAATCATTTTAAGTCTAAGTAATTATGTAGATTTTCATTCATAAACAATTATTTGATATAGATAAAAGGCAATTAAGCCGATAATAACTCAATGAGATCAACGAGTTATCTGCATATTTTCTTGATTTGTTTATTCTCAATAAACCTCTCAATCCTACAGGCCCAAGATGGATTTGATATTAATACCCGTCCTTCCGTCGCTCGTACCGCACCTGTTTGTACCCACGAAAGAGATAGTTCACTAAGTTTAGTTGAAGTTAATAATGGTGGTAGAACGATTGAAGAAGGTATTTTTGGCAACGAGCAAGAATGCCTTGAAAGAAATGGTCTTACTGTTAATGGTATGGTCAAAGAAGAAAATTATACGAATGCTGAAGATCTTGAAAATTATTTTTCACAATGTACGTTCATTCAAAGAGAAGATAAATTTCAGGATGTAAGAGATATAACTGAGCGAGTTTTTTACGAAAATAGAGACCGCCTCGTTAATGGACTTTGGCAGGACCTTGCCTCTCGATCAAGAAGCCAACTAACTTGTCGAGTTCAAACCTTTCAAAACTATCAAACAAATAATTCTGCAAAACAAAGAATGAACCAACTGGTTTCTTCAAAATTTAATGGAGTTTTAGATAGAGTAAGGGAGCTCATTCTTGATAAAAAAAGAATAAACTCTAGAAATCAACAAGATGTTTTTTCAAGAATTGATTGTAGTGGACTTGCATGGTTTCTTTGCAATGACATTGTGAAGGAAAAAAATAGAGTTGAGCTTAGTAAGCATGAGATGGCAATCGCTCATGAGTTTTCAAAAGTCCCGTTTGGGTATGAACCCGATGTCGCAGCTGCATTATATTCAATGGCCGAAACAGGGGCTTTTGATGAAAGTGCGTTTTCAGTTGCTGTTCAAAAATCTGAAGAACGATATCGTAAACTTGAAAAATATTATAGAGATCGTGCACCGAGTGTTGAAGGGAATAACGGATTTTATTGTATCGATCGCGAGTTTAAGAATAAAGCAGTTGGAAGTGGAGTAGCACAACAACTTATTGATTCGTATCCTGATGATACAATGTCTAGAGATCAAAAAATTATTCTTCAGTGTAAAGTTAACTCAAAATATAAAGTAGCAGTTGATAATCGTGACTCAGCAGCTAATATAGCCTTCATGGTAGGAGGAGCGGCAACCGCTATTATGACGGCTGTTCCATCTGGTGGATCAAGTCTTGCCGCTTTTGGAGCAATTGCTAGCGCTGGCTTAAGCGCTGCAAGTTTCGCGTATCAAGTATCAAAGGCTCACGCGGCCTGTACTAAGAAAAATTTCGTCATCAGTCCTACCGGAACCGAAGTTTGTAATCCTGAAGAGGATTTTGAAAAAGAAATGAGTGAAAGAAGTCTTACGGAATGTGCAGCAGAGTCTGCAATGGCTGCTTTTGAAGCAATACCTGTAGGCTTAGATATACGAATGGTTGTTAGAGCCAGAAGAGATATGAGGATTGTCGATCTCGCAAATGATGCCAAGATTGCTGAAGAAGTGGAAGCTATTCGAAGAACAGGTCGCGCCGCTGAGGCTGCTGAATTTGCTGATCCGGCTAATACCCCAATTGTTGTTTTAGGAACAGTTGATAGATATTTTAGTGCAAGCAGATTTGATAGGATAAAGGCGTCTCTAGATGCTAAGGGAATTACTAATTACGAAGATATTTCTCCCGCTGTATTTAATCAACTAACCCCAGATGAAAAATTATTTGTTATAGAGAACCTTACTGGTGGCTTAAAGCCTGAGAAGGGGAGACAGCTTGAGCGTTTTTTTAAAAAACATCCAGATGGTATTTTAACAGTTGAAGAAGTGGATGAGTTAAGAGCTATTTTACAATTAGATTTAAGGGGAGCAAGATTAGAAGAGGCTCAAGAAGTTATTGAATCCTTAGAGTCAAAAGGCTTTTTAACTCGAGCTGGACTTGCGGCAAGCCCTCAGGCTTCAGTGCTTTCATCTCCCGTAACAGTTAGGTCTACTCCACAAATACAATTAAGTGTTTCAAGGTTAGAGCCAGCACAATTAGCTTCAAGGGAGAGTGATTTAACTCAATCAAAAAATGCTATTATTACAAGCCTTCTTGGCGCTAATACAAATAGAGTGGATTTAGAAATTGCAATCGATGTTTTCTCTGGGGGAGCGCATCGTGCAAAATATCTAGACAACTCACGTGGTAGTTTCGTTGACGGCGAAAGGTACTTAGCCTTAGAAGAGCAACTTAAGAGACATCCTCACTTTGATGAGTACCGTGATCAAATTGAAGAGCTTATTGAAATTAGAATTAGACAAGGTAATAGGCTCGCCGATGAAGAGCTCGCAGCTTTAAAGGCAGAGCATCCAAATGTTAGAAGTGAGGAAATTGATTGTAAAAATTTATCAGCACTATACCCAGGATCATTTCCTGATAATGGAAAATGTTCCAGAGTGAAATTCGATGAAGAGGTTTCCGGGCGATACTGTTATTGTGGAGCTGTTGGCGGAGTTGGATTTAATTGGCTAACAAAATGTCCTGGGTCTAAGTCAGACTTTAGAAGTGTTAACTCTTACATAGATGACTTTGCACTTCCACATGCTAGTTCACCTGAAATGTGTGTTAGAACTGAAATACCTAAAGGGAAAGAATGCTACTTAGGTCCAACTGGTGCAACCCTCTCAGGTTTTGGTGGTGCGAGTCAGCTTCTTTGTATTAATCGAGCCTTTAGTGATCGAACTCGTGATGCGGCCCAAGCCGGTAGACTGCAAGGAGAAGCTGGTGAACTTGCTGTTAGACCAATGGCATGGTCTCCTTTTACAACATTTGATGAATTTCAGGATATTGTTCAGGATGTTTCACAAAGGTGTCCAACAATCTGTGAACCATCGGTTCTATTAGAAATTAGACAAAGGTATGAAGCTGCTCATACGACTATTATGAGTCGTCTTGTTGCTCCTCAAGATATTCGAAGATTTAATGAGGAGCTTGAAGTTTTTACTGAGTATTTTAAAGACCTTGAAAATGGTCGACGTACTCATATTATTAAGGATTAAAACTGAATTTTAGAATCAGCTTCAAATTCTACAAAGCTATCTTTACCAGTAAAAATCTCAATTTCAGTCCCAATTGATGGTCTTAAAGTATAGCTATAATCAGTTGAAGCAATGAGCACTCCAAGTTGATATCCTTTTTTCATTATAAATTGTTTTGGTTCAAGCTTGAATTTTAACTGGATTTTTTGTCCAGGATTTAAAAGTTCACCTTCATTGAAATCTAAATGGTTTTGCGGATCTGCCCAGCCACGTGTAATAATTTTTCCAACCGAATTGCCTTTAAACTGAACGAGAGCAACTGTTATGTTTGCTGCTCTTCTGTTTATTAAAGATAGGGTCAGTTGAACATTTGCAGTTCCTGAAAAAAGAGTGTCATTCTCAAGAGGTTTACTCATGTAAACGAGGCGATTTGAGTTTTCGTTAGTTGGATTTTTTACAAAAGTTTCTAACTTGTTCTTTGATCCGATATCAATGATCTTTTTAACCTCGCCGTTTCCAAGAGTGAAAACTTGCCTAAAGGTACTCTCATGCGGCCACAGACTTTGTTCTTTCGCAATTGTTTCGCCAATTGTTTGAATACGTATTGGAAGTTTTTTGTCGATGCCGTTATCAACACCTTTAACATAATGATCAAACCACAGATCAACATTATTTCTAAATCCACGATCACTTGGGTAGCTGTGAGCGCCGAGATGTAAAAATAATCTTTTAGGCGTTTGCTCATCAAGGGCTTCAAAGAGTTGGATAGCTTGTTTTTGCTTTACGTTCCAATCAGCTTGGCCATGAGCTAAGAAAACCGCAGCTTTGATATCTTTTGCTTTTTTTAAGTAGTCACGTTTTTGCCAAAAAGATGAAAAGTCACCGTGTTCTCTTCCCATCGTTTGAGTGATAATCGAGAGCTCTTTTTTGCAGGCATTCTTTCTAACAACATACTGACCTAAAATGTCTGCATCTTCGCCTATATAACCACCCGGATTAACGACTAGACCATTGGCACGATAGTAGTCATACCAATTGCTAATGGCAGCAATAGGTATAATGGCTTTTAGACCTTCAACCCCTGTTGTCGCAACCATAATCGGTAGTGTTCCGTTATAAGAAACGCCAATCATTCCAACATTACCGTTAGACCAAGTTGCTTTGACTTCTTCACCGTTAGAATTAAAAGCACGAGCACGTCCGTTAAGCCAGTCAATGACCGCTTTTGCTCCAAGTGTTTCGGACATATCTCCGACGGTTGGACAGCCAGTTGATTTACCCGTGCCTACGCTATCTGCATAGACGTTAGCGTAACCTGATAATTTATCGGTTTCCTGATTCTTAAAAACATTACTTTTTGAGTGAAAAGATCGTTTTTTAGCGCTTGCTTCAAGAGCTTGATCCTGTGGAAGTAAGTCTACGTCTGTGTCATGAAAATCTAGAGAATTACCACCCTGAGAGTAAGGAGACATTTTTAATATGACTGGAAGTTTTTCAGTTGTTGAAGGTCGATCTATAGTCACTGCAATTAAATCAAGCACACCATCTGAATCGGTATCAGTTGTACTTTCAACGAAAACGGTTTCATTAATATCAGCATAGACATAAACCGGACTAAATAGAATAAACAAAAGTACTAACTTCATAGAGATCATCCAATGATTAAAGTTGAAAACAACTATATCAACACAAAGAAGTATTAAACAAATGAGTTAACCCATTGGAAATATAGTGTTTATTATTTAGACACTGTACGGTTTATTTAATGGAATTACTCGTGATATCAAGTGTTTAGCATCTTTGTTAAAGATAAATTATTGGCATGGCACTTGCTCTATTAACTCCTATCTATGGAGATTATTATGAGCAGATTCTTATCATTCTTAATGACGTTAGCTTCGCTTTATTCGATTCAAGCGTTGTCTCAATCTACTGACTATATCGATATTAAAAGTCTATGCCAGGGACTTGAAAATGGATCTCAAGAATCGATGATTGGTGATGCTCGTTGTCTCAATACTTCGCAAGAGAGAGAAGTTGCTATTCAATTAGAAGTCAGTCGAGTTAATAATTCTTCTGATGAAGTTTCAAGCATACATTCAAGCATGAAGCCTGCAGACCTAGCACACCTCTGTGAAGAATTTAAAAAGGATAGTTTGGCCTTAGATGGTCAAAAAGCTATTGAAATTGATTTTCCTCTTCAAAATGATCGTAAATGGAAGATTGTTTTTACCTTTGGTCCATTTCTATCATTTCATAAAAAATTAAAGATGCGTTTAGAAAATGACAATACTGACGTTACAATTAGTGGAATAGAGCCTGTTCAAAGAACTGGTCTACATCATTATGCTGTATGGAGTGATAATACTGAGCTTGGTAAGTTTATTGATGAGCCACAAAATGATTTTACCTTAGAACTTCAAAATGTAGATGGTAAGTATTTTTTCGGTCTACGTTATTCACACCCAAAAACACTTTTTCAAGATCGTCATGACAATCCACAAATCAATTCGAATATTGATATAGAAGGCCGAATTGGTGGTCGCGACGTTAGTGAGCAAGGGGTTGATTTAAAAGATTATATCCATACACTTTCAACCAGCCATGGAAACACTAATATTAACTTCTTTGGAGGTAAGGTCATTAACCTTGCCGGAGAAGTTGGTGGAAATAATCTTGAACTTCGAGTTGGAGCTGGTGCAGGTGTTTCCTTCGCAAACGGTGTTTCAAAGTATTACGTTCTTGATGATAACGGGGATCTAAAACTTGAAGTCACGGAAAATGCCGGGATGAAGGTCTATGGCTTTAACCTTACTGGAGAGTCAACGCTTCGTTATAACTTCATGCAAGGAACGATGAATGCCTCTTTAAATGCTCGTGGAGTTTATACGCGTTTTGATGGTCCCGTCGGAAATTTTCATGCGACAGGAAACCTTTATAGTGCCCAAGTTGGAGTTGCTCTGGGTTATAGTCCAAACCTTTTTCCATCAAAATCAGAAAAAGCTCGTCGTAAAATTGCTGAAATTGAAAAAAACAAAGAAAAGAAAGAAAAATTAAAAACAAGATTAGAAGAATTACAAGATCAATAAAAGAACCAATTAGGAACTATTTATGAAATTGCTACTTACTATCATTACAATTTTAAACTTTTTCGCTGCCTCAGCTTTTTCGCAAGAAGCTCCTGCTATCGAAGTTGTCTTTGAAAATGCCAGCGAGCGAGAGCAGGCTTTAGGGGATGGTTTTGATGCTGACCAGATCGCAGCTCAAGTTGAACAATCTCGAGCCGACCTCATTGCTAATGTTGGTGCTGAAGAAGCAGAAAAGATGGTTCCTGTCGCCGTTAGTTATATGATGGTCGATGATTTGATTAAAGAGATGGAAAAAGAACAATCACTAGTATCGACTTGTGGTGCGAATCAAGCCTCTGCCGGTACAGTTGACCTAGAAAAAGAAATCGCCAGACTAAGAAAGGTTATGAACGATGCCTATAGTACTGGCCCAAAAGGCGTGTTGTTTATAAGTTGGGGATATAATCGTGGGTTTCATACCAATTCTGATATTACAGTTAGAACAGATCAAGGATCTTACACAATCAGAAATGCTGCTGGTCAAGATAGACCATCACCTCTTAGCATTAAGTATTTAAAGCCATCAAACTTTTCAGTACCTCAATACAACTTAAAGCTTGGTTATTGGTTTTCTAGAGATTCGCGCTTTGGTATTGGCGCAGGAACTGACCATATGAAATGGGTTTTCGATCCTGAGCGTGAGTACGACATCGAGGGTGATTACACAGGTGAGCTATGGGTTGATGGCGAACGCCGCTCTTTTGATGAGGTCGTAGCAGGAAGAGATGCAAGTTTTTTACTTTTAGAGCACACTGACGGCTACAACTATCCTTATATTGAAGGTCTTTATAGAGAAAAGTTAATAGATACAAGACGCTTTGGTGTTGATGCTGTTGCTGGAGTTGGTGCAGGTATTTTATTTCCTAAAACAAGAACTCGTATTGCGGATCAAGAAAATACTGCAGCTTATAGAGATATCGATAATAAGTTCCATGTTGCAGGTTATGCATTCCACGTAGATGCTAGTCTTATGATTAAGTATAAACAAAGAAATGGTGTGTCTTATTTTGTTAAGCCAACAGTTCGTGGTGTTGCCGGTAAAATTAACAATGCTCTTTATTTTGGTGACGAAGGTTCAATTGAGCAATCAATGATCTATACGTTAGAGCCATCTTTAAGCGTTGGAATGGAAGTTCCTCTTAACGTCATTAATAACGAAGTGAAAAGAGATGCAAGACGTGAGCTTCGTGTGCTAAGAAAGATGAAAAAACTTGATGAAGAAACCGCGAAAGCAGAACTAAGCTTAGAAGAAATGCAACGACAGTACGAAGAAAGCCAAAGGACTAATTAATAAATGAAATCTTACAATGCCCTTGAGACGACCTTTGAGCGACTTCATCATTTAAAGCACCTTGAGTCCATTACATACTGGGATCAAGCAGCTATGATGCCTTCCAATTCAAATGAAGCTCGCTCAAAAGCAATGGCAGAATATGGTGTTTTACTCCATCAGTTAATGGTTGATCCTAAAGTTGGGGAACTTATAAATAAAGCTGAAGGTGAAGATTTAAATGAAGTCCAGCAGGCTTCTCTACGTGAAATGAAGCGTAGATATGATCTATCAACCTGGGTCCCAGAAGATCTGGTTAAAGCAAAGTCTCTAGCAGGTTCAAAATGTGAACATGCATGGAGAACACAACGAACTAATAATGATTGGAAAGGTTTTTTAGAAAACTTTAAAGAAGTCTTAAATCTTTCAAGACAAGAAGCTAAAGTCTTAAGTGAAAAATCAGGACTTAGTCCTTATGACTCTCTCATTGGTCTTTATGAGCCAGGGATGAATACAAAAAACTTAGATCGTATTTTTGGCGACGTAAAAGCATGGCTTCCAGGCTTGATCCAAGAAATTGTCGAAAAACAAAAAACTAGAAAAGTGTTAAAGCCCGAAGGATCTTTCTCTGTAGAAAAACAAAAAGACCTAGGTCTAAAAGTTATGGCCAAACTTGGCTTTGATTTTACACGAGGTCGTGTTGATATCAGTTCTCATCCTTTTTGTGGGGGAGTACCTGAAGATGTTCGAATGACCACGCGCTATGATGAAAATGATTTCGTTAAAGCTTTGATGGGCATCGTCCATGAAACAGGTCACGCCCGTTATGAACAAAATCTACCTGAACAATTAAGAGTTTTACCTGTTGGTAGAGCTCGCTCAATGGGCATCCATGAAAGCCAAAGCTTGTTCTTTGAAATGCAGCTTGGTCGAGGCTCTGCTTTTTTAAAGTCGATTCATCAAGATATCGTCGCATCTTTTGGTGCTTCTCAAGCTTTTGAGATTGAAAACCTAATTAATATCTATCGCCAGGTTAAACCAGACTTTATTCGTGTTGATGCTGATGAAGTAACCTATCCGGCTCACATCATTCTACGCTATGAGATAGAAAAGGCCCTGATTGGCGGCGAGATCGAGGCAAGAGATATCCCTGATATGTGGAATGAGAAAATGATGAGCTATTTAGGAGTTGATACGCGTGACAACTTCCAGCAAGGACCATTACAAGATATTCATTGGACTGATGGCTCATTTGGCTATTTTCCGTCATATACTCTAGGTGCTATGTACGCGGCTCAAGAGTTTAATGCTGTAAAAAAAGAATGTCCGCAAATTGAGTCACATATTGAAAAAGGTGATTATTCACCAGCTTTTAATTGGTTAAAGAAGAATATTTGGTCTCAAGCATCACTTCACACAACTGATGATTTAATGCTAAAAGCAACCGGCGAAACATTAAATCCAGTTTATTTAAAAAATCATTTAATCGAACGTTACCTTAACTAAAAGAACTATATGCCAAAAGTAAAAGTAGAACTCGTTAAATACGACACAGAAAAAACAAAAAAAAGAAAAAGAGAGAATCTTTTAGTAGATGCTAAAACGGAACAAGCTGTTATCGCAAAACTTGAAAAAATCCACAAGGGTGACAAAATCAAGGAAGTTTCTGAGATTATTTGGGGTGCAGAGATTGCGACTAAAGAAGACATGGGTCATGTCATTACTGGAACAATTAAGTTTTACAGCGAAGAGAAAGGTTTTGGTTTTATTAAGCCAGATATTGAAATGAAAGATGTCTTCTTTCATGTAAACTCGCTTAATGGCGCACAAGTTTACGATCAAGACCCTGTCGAATTTGTTGTCAACGAAGGACCTAAAGGCTTAGTCGCTTCAAGAATCAAACTTATTGATGATTAAAACTCATTAAAATATGAAACGTCTTCGATGCCTTCATCGTTAATGATCCATTTGGAGAATTCTCCATATTTTTCTTTCATCATTTCTAGTTTATCCGGATCCATCGGACAGCTATAACCAAGAGCTTCAACTCGTCTTAAAAACTTCTTTGCAGATTTCTTACGAGCAAATTTTGAACAGTTAATAGATTCATCCATTGATTCATCAATATAGTGGCTAAAATCAATCTGCTTAACTTGAACAAATTGATTATCCTGGCATGAAATATATGGCCCATGATTATCACCTAAGATGTCGGGGCGAAGCTGTAGCATATGGTTCCAAAATCTCATGCCATTAAAATTTGCAGCTAAATCAGCATAGCTGAAAACACCAGTCGCTAAGATATTGCCACCGAAAATAGTCTTTTCTCCACGGATACCGTATTTCATGACACTTTTAAGAGCGCGCTCCTTCAGGTGAAAGCGTTTAAAATATTGAAATCCTCGACCAAAGATATGTTCAAACTTATCTGTCCCAACGCGAATTCCATCAATATTGACTAGAGGTCCAAGGGCCAAAGGGCTAGCTGCTGCCGCTGGACGACCTAGTAGATACCCGTCTAAGCGATTCCAGTCAGCATAAACTGATTCGCCTAACGCTATCTGGTGACGTGGGAATTCCTTATCATGCAACATATGTATCGTGAGCTTACCATTTTTGTGATTGGCAAATCCCTTTTTGAGTTCTGTGTATAATAGATTTTCGTCACAACCAGAACTCTGGAGCTGCTTAAGACTTTCTTGTACATGTCTATTGGCTTCGATATTGACGATATCTTTAGAGTTCTTAAGTTCTATGTGCCTTGTTGTAAATTGATCAACTTCAGCCGTATGAGCTTGATTTAGAGTAATCAGTAATAACGCTGCAAAAGCTATTCTTTTCATGATGAAGTCCTCTTATGTTTGTTGGATTTTATCAAAATCATGGACTTGAGTAGGGGATATGAAATTTTTATAAGAATTTTTCCATACCTAAGCAGCTTGTATTAGGATGCCTTATGAATAATAGACCAGAATTTATTAAACATTGTGAAGATTTACGTACTAATCAATCCTTCTCTTATCCCGGAGATAGTGAAACATTTGGCACAGGGGCGGCTCTTGGTCGAGCCTTTGGACTTAAGCGTGTTGCTATCAATTATGAAGTTTTAGCCCCAGGAGATCGAAGCTCTTGGCCTCATGCCCATAGCGAAGAAGAAGAGTTTATCTTCATTTTAGAGGGTCAGCCGCAAATATGGATTGATGGTAATGTTTTTAATTTAAAACCTGGCGATTGTGTCGGTTTACCTCCTGGAACCGGCCATGCTCATACACTCATTAATAATACTAAGAGTGAGGTCAAAGCGATTGTTGTAGGCGAGGGACATACGCCGAGTGATAAAATTTTTTATCCTATGCATCAGGCGAGAAATATTGAAATGAAGGAGAAAGGTCATTTTTGGGATGATCATCCTAAACATGAATTTGGTGATCATGATGGTCAAACGGATCTAAAAAGAGTTAAAACTTTAAAATGATTTTTTCTTCTTATCACTTTCATCTTTATTTTAGTTCTCATCAAATGGAAATTGCCAATGCACTAGCTGCGCAAATAGCCGAAGAATTTCAACTACAGGTCGGTCGCGTATGGGATAGACCTGTTGGGCCACATCCCATCAATTCATGCCAAATTACAGTTCCGTATGAAAAGTTTGAATCTCTCGCAAGTTGGCTTTTAGTTCATCGACAAGGTCTTGATATCTTTATTCATCCCGAGGGAGAAGATGATCTAGTCGATCACCGGGATCACATTATGTGGATTGGACGATCTTATGACTTGAAGCTAGATATCTTCAAAAAATAGGGTCAATTTGCCACTACTTTTTTATAAAAATAGAGCTAAATTTCATCAAAAATAGACAACTTCTTACTGAATGATATTTTTTCGTGTCAAAGTCCATTTCATATTTTAAATCTACTTCATCATTAAAATCTTAAAGCAGGAACTAAGATGAAAAAGTTAATTCTACTTATGGCCGTTATGTGTTCACTACCCCTACAGGCTCAGGTCGATCAAGAGATTAAAGATCTTCTTGTCAGTATTAGAAGAGAGTTAAATGCCCCTCAAGATCAACGTACCTTGCTACGTGTTCGTGAGCGATTGAAAGATACATTAGATCTGCTGACAGACTCAACAAATCCTAATCCTAATCCAGGCCCTATTCCAAGATCAAGCCTAAGTTGCATCGCTAGGGATAATGATGGAAGAGCTCCATGGGTCCTCGGAGTCAGAGATCCACGCACACTTCAAACTCAAAAACTTCCACAGTCAAATGTGGGCGAACTTGCAATTTGCGAACAAGTTAAGCCATTTGCAGTAAACGTTAGAAACAGCCTATTTGTTTGTATTACAAAAGATAACGATGGAAGAGATCCATGGGCGGTTGCTCATTATCGTGACGGTGAACTTGTCTCTAAAGTAAATAATCTTGGTAGTATGAGTAATTGTGTCGCCAGCTTACAGCAGGCAATCTTTAACTCTCAGGCCATCGCTTTTTGTGCCACAAGTGATAATGATGGGCGCGGTCCATGGACACAGATGAGTGTTGTGGCCGAAACAGGTGAAATTCATAAAAATGGCAGCTTTAGTACTCAAGACCAGTGCTTAAGAGCAAAAATTAAGATAAGTTTATAAGGAATATGAGCGAGCAACAAAATAATCCACTCCATGGCCTTACATTAGAGTTCATCCTAACAAGACTGGTTGAACTCTATGGTTTTGAGGAGCTTGGACAACATATAAATATTCGCTGTTTTACTCATGACCCATCAATTCAATCGAGTCTAAAGTTTTTACGTAAAACTGCTTGGGCCAGAGAGAAGGTTGAAAAATTATATCTAGTAAGTCTGGATTAAACTCAATCTAAGTATTCTTTAAGATTTTTTAAGTATTGACTCATAATCAAACCATAGGAAAACTCCAAAACCTCTTTTGGAAGTTTAATTCTAAGAGTTTCTTTGCTCATTTCGTAATCAAACTCTACAGTGTATGTAAACTTCGTCTTCTGGTCATTTAAAGACTCGACTTCTCTAAGGCTACTTAAAAAATACTTGGCATTCTCTGGTGTTTGATAAAAGGCTAATTTGTTCTCTATTAAAGAAATTAGAGTCGTCTTTGTAATGAAGTTTGTTTGTAAACCAATATGGGCATCCTCTGTGTAAGTCGTACCAATCATAAATGGTCCATCAGCTTCCATAGTGTTTACTTCTGTTCTCCAAGTATCATCATTAAGAGTATTTTTGACGTGTTCAAAAACTTCTTGAATTGGTCTTTTAATCTCAATCGATTTTGAAATTCGAACAAGGTTAACTTGAGAAAAAGCAGGGAAGATCCACATTATAGAGATAAGTAGTAATTTCATCAACAAATCTTAACGAACTTATTCTAAAATGAGAACATATCAAAAACCTCTGATATTAATTTAGCTACTAAGTTCTACTGGTAAAATGTATTATTAAGAGCTTAAGGAGTGTCTAGTGTTAATTGAAGTTGTATTAATTGGTATAGTTCTTAGTGTAGATTCTTTTTCTGCGGCGTTAGCTATGGGGACTAGACCTTACAAAATACAAGACTTACTAAAATTTGCTATAAGCTCATCAATGGCTGAAGCTTTATTTACTGTTATAGGAGCTTTGGCAGGGTCAAAAATGGCAGAGTTTATAGATGCCTATGACCACTGGGTTTCTTTTGTCATCCTTGTTATTGTTGCCTTACACATGATTTACGAATCATTAAATGATAAAAAAGATCAGCAAGAAAAAGACAAACAGTTTCATAGTTTTTTTAAAATTCTTATCGTTTCCTTCGCCACAAGTCTTGATGCATTCGCTGTAGGTGTAACTCTTGGCTTAGCTCAAAAGCCGCTAATGCCTTATACAATTTCTATCGGCGCCTTTGCTTTTATCTCAACTGTTTTGGGTATGCAGATAGCGAAAAAAGCATCAGTAAAGTTAGGGGATAGAATAAATATAGCGGGTGCTATTGTTTTAATACTACTTGCTGTTAGCTTTTTAGTTAGTGGCTTAAATTAGATTTATAAATCGTACTTCTCTAGCAACTGTTGATATGTATGATCAGCCTTAATCTTTTTTAGATCTTGATTAAATTGATTCAAAAGGTCTTTTGATCTTTTAGACTTTTTACTAAAGCATGTGAAGTATGGGGCTGATGACGTTTCTGTATAAATGAACTTATCATGAAATGAATTTGTCTTTAAAAGTTCAGATATTACAACTTTGAATGAATAGATAGCATCGATACGCTTTTTTTCAAGCATTTTAAGTAGGTTGAGCTCGTTACTTGATGCGATGAAATCTATCTTATTCTTTTTTAAGTCATCTTCAAGACTGTAACCTCTAACGACACCTACTTTCATGTTGTTAAGTTCAGATAGTTTGGTGAATGGTATTTTCGTTAAAGAGTAGAATCCTATTGAATTTCTTCCTATCTCATCTGTGAAATAAAAATCATCTTCACGTTCTTTTGTAAATGAACAGCTACAAAGACCATCAAGTTCGCCAGATTTTGCTACGACTAAAGCTCTTTTCCATGGAAAGAATTCAGTTTTAAGTTCTTGATTTGATAGGTTGAAAACAGCTCGAAGTAAATCAATATCAAATCCAGGTTTATCAACTTTTGGATGTTCAATTTTTAATGGAGGAAAATTGTTGCAAGCCAATGAAATACTAGCTTCTTTGGACCATAGGTTACTGGTCACTAAAATAAAAACTATCGTGCTAAGCAAAAACTTCATTTTATTTTGCACTTATATCAAAGAATTAGACTATTCTAATCCTCATTACTTTCCTCGTCATCATCCTCTTCGAGGTTATGATAGACAGTAACAACATCCTCATCATCTTCAAGCATATCAAGAAGCTTATCAATTAGTTCTAGGCTTTCTTCGTTGGTGACTTCCTTTTTATTTAAAGGAATACGAACAAGTGATGCTTCTTCTGGAGTAAGGTTTAGTTCCTGCAGTTTTTCCTGGATTGCCCCAAAAGCCTCCATGGCGCCGGTGACCTTAAACATATCGCCTTCATTTTCAACATCTTCAGCGCCGCCATCAATCATGCTAAGAGTAAAGTCATCCTCATCAATTCCATCAGTCGGTATTGTAAAGACAGACTTATGTTCAAAAACAAATTGAAGTGAGCCCGTAACTCCGAGTGAACCACTACATTTTCTAAAATAACTTCTGACATTTGAGACCGTACGAGTGGCATTATTTGTTGAAGCCTCAATGAAGATGGCAACGCCATCAGGTCCATAACCTTCATAGGTGATATCTTCATAACCTACGCCATCTGAGCCTTGGCCTTTTTTAATGGCTTTATCAATATTGTCTTTTGGGACGTTAAATTTTTTAGCTCTCTCAACAGCAACTTTTAGTAAAAAGTTTGAGCCTAAATCAGGTCCACCTTTTTTGGATGCCATAAAAACATCTTTAAGCATTCTTGTATAAAGGGCAGCGCGCGCCTTATCAGCAGCACCTTTTTTATTCGCAATTTTGGCTGATTTTCTTCCCACTTTATGTCCTATTTTAATTTTTAAGAAATTTAGCTAAAAAGACAGGCTTTTTCTAGGATAGAAAATATTTATTAATCGGTAAGAAGTTAACTTTAAAAGCTAACTTACTGATTTTAGGCAAAAAAAAGCGGGATTTCTCCCGCCTTCAATTCATTATATTTGAATAGCCTAGTAAGATTCAAAACAAGAAAGACCATATTCTCCACGAGAGTTTCTATAGTTTCTTTCGTTTTGACACTGGTTGTTTGCATCAGCACAAGCTTGTGAACGGTAGTAAGCAGTTGCGTAGAAAGTTCTAAGGCTGTAGCCGTAACGATCTTGAAGTTTATAAGTACATGACTCATAACCTGGATTTGGTGGATATCCGCCGCCATTACCTGGGTTATATCTTTGAGTTTCACAGCGATAGTTTCTATAACGATAATCTGAGATACGATCGCGGTTGCAATCTCTTAAAGCTTCACGACAAGCATCGTTTCTGCCATAGCCAGTACCTCTGTAGGTGCGAACGTTATTATAACCGTTAGTCATTGCTACAGTGCAAGTGTCTGCCACACTTACGAATGAATAGGATAAGGCGATTGCCATTAATAGTAATTTCATGAATTCCCCCACATGATTGTTTCTTAATATTTAAAAGAGGTGGGGCAAGTAGCCAAATTAATTTGTAAAAAATCCAGCAATTAAGCCTTATTGTAAGGAATTTTTTAACATTGTAAGATGTTTTGGAGTCAGAATGTCTCCAAAGATGATGCTAATCCTAATCGAAAAGCGTCTCTATAATTTCTTTTAGGCGGCTTCGATCAATCGGTTTAGACATATAGTCATTCATACCAGCATCTAGACAAACTTGGATGTCTTCAGTACTGACGTTCGCTGAAATAGCAATGATAGGAGTCATCGTGTTAGGATTATCGGCTTCTGCGGCGCGAATTCTCTTCGTTGCCTCTACGCCATCCATTTCAGGCATCTGCATATCCATTAAGATAAGATCAAATTTAGTACTGCGACAACTTATCATCGCCTCCAAGCCATTATCTGCTGTTGTAATAGATCGAAAGCCCCATTTTTCAAGAAGCGTTTTGATTAAAAGTTGATTTATCTTATTGTCTTCTACAATGAGAACTTTTAAAAACTCTGTGTTTTTGAGTTCAATTGGAGTTGAATTATTTTTTTCTTGAAACGAGACAAGCTCCTCTCGACTGACTTTTTTTACTGGGAAAAAGCAAGTAAAAGTAGTTCCCACTCCTAAATTACTTTTTACCGTTATTGATCCACCTAAAAGTGTTACCAATTTTTTTGTTATAGATAGACCAAGGCCAGTCCCACCATACTCGCGTGTGATACTGCTATCGACTTGATGAAAATCTTCAAATAAGAAATCAAAATTATTACTTTCTATTCCAATTCCAGTATCTTCAACAGAGATTGAGATTTCAAAATGATCAGACTCATCTTTTACTATTTCAAAAATAAGGGAGATATGACCATTTTTGGTAAATTTAAAGGCATTACCAACTAAGTTGAAAATAATCTGCCTGACGCGAATAGGATCACAATAAACAAAATTAGGAAATTCCGAGGCGATTTCAAGCTTGATGTCAACTTTTGAATGGCGAGATTGATTTTTAAATGATTCAAGGACTGATTGACCTAAAATTCTAAGATCTATAAGCGATTCTTCAATTATGATTTTACCAGCCTCAATTTTTGAAAAATCTAAAATATCATTTACAATTGTTAAAAGAACTTTGCCGTTATCTTGAATTATATTTGTTTTACTTTTTTGAGAGGAATCAAGTTCGGTATCAAGCAGAAGTTCTGACGCCATTAGAACTCCACTAAGTGGAGTTCTAATTTCATGACTCATGATCGCTAGGAATTGGCTTCTTGCATTCATAGCTTTTACCGCTTCTTTTTTAGCTTCCTCAAGATCTTTGATAAGTGATAAGAGTGTTGATCTCATAAAATGAATAATATAGACGGCAAAAAAACTTAAAAGAGGAAGACTTGTAAGAAGTAAATAATCTTGAATTGATGGAGTTAAAACTAAAGACTTTAAAAAAACATACTGAAAAACAACTAGACCGATTGCTATGATAAGAACAGACCTAAAGTTAAAAAATAACATTGTAAAAATAAGAGCGGTAAGAAAAAAACTATCGCCTTCGCTAAATGATTTCAAATTTATCATTGTACCGAAACCAAGAAGGATAAAACATAAGATAATGTACATTGCCTGAAGCTTAAGTGAGATCTTCTGATTAAAAATAAAACAAATAAAAATTCCAATGAATAAGATTGAATGTAAGGCCATGGTTGGAAGCCAGCCTTGCTCAATAGATCGTAGTAAAGAGAGAGCAAAGATCGGTATTGTGATGAAAAATAAAATCCTAATCATATCCTTAATGATTTTTTGATTAGAATTATCAATGGCTTGGTGATTAGTATGCATCGTCTATAAGTCTATCGGTAATATCCTAAAGACAGATAAGTTAATAATGATGATAAATGTCATAAACAATTTATAGGCGTTTATACGATGTAAAAACTTCATGAAGAATGCAGATGTTTTTTTAAAGATAAGGTGTATCAATAATCTGAAAGTGTCTGTTATCAATAGGTTAGATTGCAAATGTTCTCTTAATTGAATTAGTAGAATATATCTATCTATTATTTAAAGTTGATTAAAGCACTAATTAAGTCTACTAAACAACAATAATTAAATAACGTTTGAGGCTTTTGATGAAAACTTTAATATCAGTCTTTTTATTTACGATGGCACTAAATGCTAACTCTTCTGTATGCAAGACATTCCAAGAAGGTGATTTTGATTATGCTAATCATACAGCAGGAGATGTTTTAACCAAAGAGGTTTGGAAATCGATTGATGTTGTTGCATCTTTTCCATTTAAAGAATGTCACGATGCTATTTCACAATCATTAATCAAAGTAGATGGACAAAACTACTGGGTTTTTAGATCTACCGAAGATCATTGTGATGGTGGGAACACATACGGATCAATCTATTCTGAAGACCTTAAAACGCCAATTGCTCACATTTATGATTCAGACATTTATTGCGAAGAAGATTGGAGAGAAGATGAAAGAGCAGTTCATCATCGCTGTGATATTGAAGCTGAGAAGTTAGCTCAAGATAAAATGAAGGAATTCGGATTTGATTTTGAAGTCAATAGTTCTTCATTAGAACTAAGAAGTGGTTATTCTTATTCATTCATTTTTGTTGAAGGAAAAATAAAAAATAAAGGCGATAAATTGTCGACTATAAAGGTTCTAGCGAATTTAAAAAGTTGTCAGTTTGCCACTGTTTCCATTTCTGATCTTACATTATAGCCAGCTTTGATATAATCTAAAACCATCAAGATTGATGGTTTTAGATTGATAAAGGCTATAAGTGAAAAGTCTTGTTTTATTCTTGTTTTACTCATTGCCCAAACCGATTTGTTTGCTCTTCGTTAATGGATTTATTTTTCTTGGAATGAATTTAAAATTTAAATTTATTGGCCCAAGAATCTGTCATTTAACTCTTCCCTCAACATGTGATCATAATTGTCCGTTTTGTATCACAGATATTCACGAAAAAGGTCGACTGCAAGGCAGAGACACTCTTTCATTTGAAGAGGTAAAGACTATTATTGATAACGCTCTCAATGAGTTGACCTTAAAGTTTAATTTCACTTCAAACGGTGAGCCTCTTTTATATCCACAAATTAAAAGCTTAATTAGTTATATTCAAAACCGTTCAAAAGGAAAGGCTGATATTCAGATTATTACAAATGGTACAAGTATAAAGCATGATGAATTAGATTTTTATAAAACTCATAATGTTGCCTTTTGGATTAGCTTGCATTCAGTTGTTTTTGAATCTTGGCTTCAGATGCATCAGCCTCTTCATCATCAAAAAGAAAAGTTTCAAAAACTGAGTAAGACTATTGAGCTAATTTCTCAAAAAGGAATGAATCTTACACTTCATTTTGTTATTACAAAACTAAACTACAAACACCTTGTTAAAATACCTGAATTTATAAAGGATAAAAACGTAAGTCATCTTTCACTGACTAGACTCATAGATCATAATGACTTGAAACTTTCAAATGATGAAGAGTTTGAATTAGAAGGAATTATCCAAGAATTAAAAACTAGTCTTAATTCAAACGGTATTAATCATAATTTAGATGGTTTTGAGGCTATGTTAGAAGAAGATCAGATGGAATCCTCTAATGAGCTCAGCTTTTACGAACAAAATCGCTGCTATATGCCCTTTTTGATGAGACCAATAACTGATAGTGGTCAAATTAAAAGCTGCAACGGCGGACCAAGTTTAGGCTCTTACAAAGACAACGAGACTTATCTAAATGAAGAAATTTTTTTTAAAGCTGCTTTAGATATAAAGAAAACAAACGGAGTCGTTGATCAATGTCAGTGCTCGTCTTGTCCACAGCTTGTAATGAATAAGATAGCAAATAAATATTGTCTGTAACTACCTAAGCGACCATGCACAACGAATAAAGACTAACTGAAATAAAACTCTTCCCCAAAGAAGAAAGGGAGATGTTATTCCAAGCATCGAAATATTATTCATGGCCACATGGAGATGGGCCGGAATAATGGCGATGAAATAGAGCGCTGTTAGAACAGCAAATAAATTCCTTGTTCTTTCAAACAAGATTCCTAGAGCAAATATAATTTCTAGAACCCCAGTGAACAGAATGATTTCTAAGTGCATAGGGAAATATGGAGGCATTAGGAACATAAACGCTTGCGGATTTACTAAGTGGTAAGTCCCAGCAAAAAGAAGGAAAGCACAGAGGATATATTTAAGAAGAGTTTTGTACTTTTTAAGCATAAAAAAAGCCTGGGACTTCGCCCAGGCTATTAAACTGCAATTAAGCTTTAATATTAGCGCCTACGACTGCTGCCATTTGCATCATATCGATAGTATCGCCAACTTTAAGACCAGTTAGATCAGTAAGTTTTCCTGATTTACTAGTTGATTTAGTTTTTTTGAAAATTGGAAGAAGCTTTTCATCAGTAACGATGAATTTTCCAGCATTTTCTGGTTTTCCGTTAGCTGTTTTTGTTTGAAGCTTATTACTTTTAATATAGTCCCAAAGCTTTTTAGTTATTTCAGTTCTTGGTAGTTCAGTTGCTCCAAGCATTGCTGCAAGTTCTGACTGTAGTTTAACTGGTTTTTTTAGTCCTTTCTCTTCGGCCATTTTTAATTCCTTGTAAAAATTTTGGGTATTGTCTCATAAATTGGCGATATACGTCTAAACGTAAGTTTGACGAGATGCTCAGGTCTTGCGCGTCAAACTTACGTTTTGTCAGTCACTTAGCTTTCTTTTTTAATTTTTTCGCGAGTTTTTTTCTGAATTCTGAAACTTTCTTTTTATTTTTATCGCGATATTCTTTTTGTTTTAACTTGAGAGCTTCCTTCGATCTTTTGTAAAACTCACTTTGTTTTGGGTCAATTTCTTGTTTTAATTTATCTCTAAGCTCTTTATCATTTGCACGTTTTAGTGCTTTGGCGACTTCGTAAAACTCTATTTCTTTTTCAGTTTTAATTTTCGGTATTTTGGTTTTTGGCTTTGAGACAGCTTTTTTCTTTGGTTTTTTTACATTCTTAGATTCGATAATTTCTATTAACTCAGCTAAGCATATTTTTTTGTCAGTTCGCTCCAATGAATAAAGGATGTCGTATTGTGATGCTAAATAATCCTTTAAATATTTTATAAAAAGAGAAATTGGATCTAATTCAAACTGTTTTAAAAAGGTTTCTTCTCCGATCATATGAAGAGCAAGAGAGCCTGTCGTGTGGTATTCGTTTATGAGTGGTAAGCAAAAATAATCAGATGGTTTAATTCCTGTTCCACCATTCGTACCTAAACGTATATGGTGAGCACATTGCGCTTTCTTATTTGATACAACACAGTTTTGCTCTCTAAGCCAACTTAGGTATTTTTGATTTCTATGTGACTTATGTTTTGAAAGCTCCAAAAATATTACCTTAGTTTTAACGTCATTCTATTGTCATCAATGGGTAGTCCATTAACACGAAACATATCTTCATTAACTCCCACATGATTAAAACCTAATTTTGTATAAAGCTTAATTGCGGCTTGATTGTGAGAAAAGACATAGAGATCAATATATTCAATAGGCGAGTTTGTTTTTAACCACTCTATTGAATGTTCCATCATTCTTTTACCAAGTCCTTGAGCTCGAACTGCTTGATTCATTCCGAGTCCAACTTCACATCGGTGCAAGGCCGCATCTAGATAATGCCCCTTAAGAGCAGCATGAGCAACGATATCAACTCCATCCATACAGATAAAAGTTCTCTCCCATCTTGTAGCCTCAAAAGGCTTTTTAATATTATCTCCAATATTTTTTAGCATCATCTCTTTAGGATGCTCGTAGTTTAATGGAAATGGAGTATAGATAAGATTTCCGTTTATACCCGATTCGCTCATGTGCGCGTGTAGGTAGTCGACATATTGCTCAAGCATAGATTCGTCTAATAAAACGACAGATCGATCGTTCATTTTAAGTGTCCTGTTTTGACAAAGATTAACGTATCTTCTTCAACAAAGGGATGATGAGTTGATAAGTGAGGGCTTCTTATCCAAGTATATTTAGGATATTGAGCAAATTCATCTTGAAAAACGCCTGAGATGACAAATATCTCTTCCCCGCCCATATGACGGTGAGGAATAAACTGTTCACCTTTCGGCCAAAAGACAAGCGCAGTCCCTTCAGTTTCAAATTGATGCAAAGGCAGAACCTTTAGATTACCGTGACCATCTCTCCAATCGTTTGGTGAAGGCTTGATTCTCAATGTTTCAAGGTCTCGAGAATCAAATTGGTTTAATTTTACAAGTAGAGTGCAGCCTTCTTTGCTAAATGGAGAGTGGGAGCTGTTGGGTGGATTTCGTAAATAACTACCTTTGGGATAATCACCACTTTCGTCGCTAAATATTCCCTCTAAAACATAGATCTCTTCGCCGAGTGGGTGAATGTGGGACTTAAAACTTGATTCTGGGGCGTACTTAACGAGCGAAGTTGTATGCCCAGATTCTTGCTGTTGTCGCTCTAGGGGCTTTCTAAGGACTCCAGGCATAGGCGATGGCTGCCAATCAAGCTCAAGTGTTCTAATGACGACTTTCTTTGTTAGGTCCATATTATGATTTTGCATACTTATAAAGCTAGCATGTCGTTCACTATTTATCAGTAGTCTTAGAGCTTTTGTCATGATAGCTGCATAGCATGAAAATTATTTTTATTTTAATAGTGATGACCACTTTCAACTGTTTTGGTGCTGATTGTATCGCGCATCGTGGCTACCTAAGAGAATCTGTCGAGAATTCTTTAGATTCAGTCATTAATGCCATTAATGCTGGAGCTGATGGAGTTGAATTTGATATTCACCACACAAAGGACGGCACTCCGTTTCTTTTGCATGATAGTACTTTAGAGCGAGTTGTTGATGACTCAATAGAATGCCCATCAAAAACTAAAGTGAAAGATCTTCTTTGGTCAGAGATTAGCCAGCATTGTCGACTCAAAGACGGCCAGCGTTTGGTAAGCCTTGAAGAGCTACTTATCCAAACAGCAAATTATAAAGGCCTATATTTTGTTGAGCTTAAAGATAAGCCAAGTCATCTTTTTAAAGATGTTGTTGAAAGTTCAGGAGTGGACTTTTCTCGTCTTAGATTTATCTCTTTTCGCTTGAAGTTCTTACAAGTTGTCCGAGATTTTATACCGGAGTCTCAGTCTTTAAGACTTAGTAAGTTTATTCCATTTTTTGCATGGTCTAGGGGGATGAATGTTCATTACCCATTAAAACCATTCACATGGCTTGCTCGAATGCTTGGTCATGAAAATGGGGTGTGGACCGTTAACGACTATGAAAGACTTTTAAAGTACCACAAGAGAAAAGTTGATTTTATAACAACCGATGAAATAGAGCTTTGCCTGAAGGCTCAATCTCAAGATGCTTTAAACTAAATGGGTGTACCTAGAGGACTATAGTGAGTAAGATGATCTTATGAGCTCTGGACTTTTAGCCTTACTCGATGATGTCTCCGCCCTTGTTAAAGCAAGTGCTGCTTCACTTGATGATGTTTCTACACAGGTTGCAAAAACGAGTGGCAAGGTTTCAGGCATTCTCATTGACGATGCCGCCGTTACACCAAAATATGTTATTGGTTTATCGCCAGATAGAGAAGTATTCATCATTTGGTCGATTGCCAAAAAATCACTTATTAATAAAACATTTATTCTTTCCCCTGCAGCACTATTTTTAGGTCACTTTCTGCCTTGGAGTATAACTCCACTTTTAATGTTGGGAGGAGCCTATCTTTGTTATGAAGGATTTGAAAAAGTACATTCGCTATTTTCCTCTAAAAAACATGTTATTGAAGATTTAGAAGCTGAAGTCGATCTTGTTGCATTGGAGAAAAAAAGAATTGCTAGTGCCGTAAGAACCGATCTTATTTTATCTGCTGAAATTGTCGCGATTACCTATTCGAATGTACTCAGCGAATCGTTCGTTAAGCAGACTAGTGTCATGCTCGGTGTAGGAATTTTATTAACTCTAGTTGTATATGGCGTCGTTGGTTTAATCGTGAAGGCCGATGATATCGGTTTATATTTTGCCAAAGGTAACTTTCATTCACTTGTTCAAAAAAGTGGTGCCTTGGTCGTTAAAATGATGCCAAGCTTTTTAAATCTTTTGAGCTATGTTGGAACCTTGGCCATGCTATTAGTTGGGTTTGGGATTATCGTTCACGGTATTCATCCCATTGCTGTGATTGAAGAAAGTCTATCAACGATGATTAATGAGATCTCAGCTCTTTTGAGCTGGTTTGTGATCAGCTCCATTAATATAGTCTTGGGTCTTTTCTTGGGATATTTAATAGACTTATTAATAAAAGCATTTCAGCTATTTAGAGCCAAGAACGCCAAAAAATTGTAGAATTTTCATCCTAATTCAACGCTGTGTCATTTCAATCGTTTTTGAATCTTATAGGCTAAGTTTCCACTAAAAAGGAAGAGTTATGACTTTTATTCAAATGCTCTGTTTATGCCTAGTTTTCTTAAGCACCATAACAACTTCAAGTGCTACCAGCACTAGTGTTGAATCCTTTAATTCTTATGAAGATACAACTGAGTTTTTACGCCCTGATATCGATCCAGATTATGACTCCAAATCAACTGGCCCGATTCTCTCTCATATCTTTAAAGTGGTGAAGAATGATGGCAGCAGGCAAGTCCTAGCGATTCAAAACTTTGACTCATTAGTTAAGCCCGCTTCAACGATGAAACTCTTTACTGGGTGGTGGGCGCTTCAAGAGGGGATTAGAGAGTTGGATTATCTCGCTTTAATGCTTAAGACGAGTTCCAATGCTATGGCACAAGCGACATTAGATCTCTTGGGTAAGCCTAGTGATATGGAAGACTATTATTCACTCCAAGGCCTGACCATTAATTCTGACACATTTAGAGTTGCCGATGGTTCTGGTCTTAGTTATTCGAATAAATCAACTTGTAGTGTCCAAATTCAATTGCTGGAATTGATCTACGCAAGCTCGCAGTATGAGGTCTTTAGAGATCTTCTTGCTACTCCAGGTGAAAATGGAACTTTAAGAAGTAGACTACTAGACCTTAAAGGAAAAGTTTTTGCTAAGACAGGTACTTTAAATCGAACAGCTGCCCTTTCTGGCTTTGTTGAAACGGATAAAGGCACGATTCTCTTTTGTGTTCTATCTGACTTTATCAATACAAGTCTTCAAGTCGAACGAAATAGAATTGATGATCTTGTAAGAGAGAATTATAAGATTGTTAATGATTGAATTAAAATTAAATGAATGGGAAAATGGTAATATTGATGATGCTTCCATGGCAGCATCTTTTTTTATTTACTATCATTTAAAGAAATATCCTAACAAAAAAATTGAGCGAGCCTTTGCTGAAAGTGAAAATGTCTCAGAGCTTTTGCAGCAATTTGTTTTTAAAAAAGTTAGGTCTAAGGCTTTAGAGGCTTTAAAGAAATGGTGCCTCGGAGAGTGGGACTTTAAACTCGTCACAACAATTCTAACCCCGTTCGAAGTTCTTTCTTTACAAGCACAAGGGATTAGGCCTGTCACAATGAAAATCCAGAAAGAATTTCAACCTATACTTCATAAAGAAGATTGTTTAGAGTTTTTTATTCATGACCTTGAGCATGGTTATATGTTTTTTCATGATGAAGAGTTAAAAGTGATGCAACTCAAATTCTTTAAAGAGATTAAAGATTCTTTTACACTTGATTTTTGGAATAAATATAATGGTGATAAACGATTTGAATATCGTCTTCATTATCTTATTAGTGATATGAATACACATTTAGAACACTATAAAAGCTATCTTTATGCGATGATAGATGCTGAAGATCAAAAGTACGTCGATTATATATTTGAATAGCCTAGCGATTAGTTGCACCTGTTCGAGCTTCTGGCTTATAAATTTCCTCGTACTGTCTCCATGCACCAGCTTTTCCTGAGCCACGTGTTTCGTCATGAATAGCCTGAGCTTGTCTGTGTTCTTTGACCAGACAGTTTCTAAGATCAACGTAAGGCTGACAAATGCGTGTGACATAAGCATTAAAGTCTTTTTCATTTAACACTTTATTTTCTTCTGCTTGGTCGGAAAGTACGCCACCATAACCTCTACGTTCAACGCGAGATGTACGCTCTTTGATTTCTTTTTGGTGATAATTTTCAACAAACCTTTGGCAGGTAAGTTCATTTACTGAGTAGTCACTAAAGGCACCTTCAAGTTTATCTGATAAGTCATCGTGCATACTTTTATTTGTACTAAAATCAGCCATTTCATCAAGAATTGAAGGTTCAATCCCATACAATTCACAATCTTGTGCTTGCTTAGACATCTCTCTCATAACTGTATCAAGATTTCTTCTTCCTTTTTCTTGATCACAGCTTTCAAAGAAGCACCAAGAAGTATTAAAATCGTAATTGATTGCAATGATCGTACTAAAAATGAGGACTTCGAATTTGTCTTGCTCTGCAAGCGCTTGCTCGATGACAAGGTTAATTATAGAATTTAAATAACTTGTTTTCTTCTTATCATTCAAGGCTTTTTCAATTTCCTTGTATTCAACATTTCGAATATTTACCTTATGATTATTTAAAAGCACAAACCCTTCAAAAAGCGAGTCAGGTGTAAAAATTATTGAATTGTTTGAAATTTTAATTGTAGCCACATTATTTTCGACGTTTATCTTTGGAAGTTTTAGACCTGCATAGGCTTCGTATTCAGGTAGATTTTTACTAAGCTTTGCAATGCTCCCAACTGTATGATTTTTTGAATTAAATGATTGTATATTGTATTTAAATTCTCTGGTGTATTGATTTTCGATTTGAGTCGCAAATAGTTTTTGCATTTTTCGATCTGTTTTATTAGTGATTTCTTTTGAGTAGCTTTTCGAAGATAAAAATAAGACAGAAGAAAGTATTAAAACGAGTGTAAGTTTCTTTTTCAAGTGAACCTCATTAACAATTATCTTTAATATACATTTAAGATAAACCCCTATCGGCTAATTGCCTAAAATTGATTAGTTTGATCGGTTATTGCTGTGATTCCTTATGCTTAGCTATTATTATATGCCCATTATAATTGCCATTTAGGTCTTTATGGCCTTTGAACTTAAGTGTTCTGTAAGATGGCTATAACTATCATTCAATTGGAGATTAATTATGACTGAAGACCTACAAAAGGAAATCGAAAGATTAAAATTAGAAAATGAAAAGTTAAAACAAGATAAAAAGAAATCTAAGGATATCTTTTTTAAAGTTTCTCAAAAGGGCGCTGTCTCAGCTTATGGTCTAGGTCGTTTCCCTGTAACTTTATATCAAGAACAATGGACAAGATTGCTTGATAAAAAAGAAGATATCTTAGAGTTTATTCAGGAAAACGAATCACAATTAAAAACAAAAGAATAGTTAACTCACTAATATAGTCGGTTTAAATAAATAATCCTTAATAATAAAGCAATGATACACTTTATACATTACTAAAATTATTAAGGATTATTCATGACTTTATTTTCGTCTAAAGATTCTAGGCATAGTTTAAAAACGGCTTTCTTGATTACTATTGTTCCAGTTTTAATGCTGTTAATGGTTGTCTATTCAATTTGGCTGATCATGGTCATGAATCATTCATTTTTTGTCGCTAACGGTTTTCCATTGAGTGACGAATCGCTAGCTGATTTTTTTAATTACGTTTTCCAATCTCAAATTGAATATATTCCCTATATAGGTCTCTTTTTAATTGTTGTTTTCTTTGTTGGGATTATTGTTTCTCATATAATTCTAAGACCATTTCATCAACTTACTCAGATGTGTCAGGATTTAAAAGAAGGTCATGACATTAAGACTAAAGTTTCGGGTTTAGAAAAACAAAAATTGCTTATTAAACTAGGTTATTTTTTAAGTGATTTTTCCAAAGCAAAAAAAGATAATAAAGCGGTTAGTGTTCCTGATGATCTTAAGAAAGTGACAGGACCAATTATGGATAAGGTTTTCTACTTTCAGTTCTTGTGTGTGATGTTTATTATAAGTTTCATAACCATTACTTCACTTTATATTTTTACTTATCAGTTATTTGATTCAGTTGTTGTTTCAGGTATTTCAATGCTTAAGTCTTCATCTAGTGCGGCCGGAATCAAGGGAATGACGTACTTCTTTAATTCTCAAGAAAATCTCATTGATTATGTCATCATCATTCCAAGTGTGATTTCGTTAATTCTGTATCTCATCATTGCAAGATTGCTTATAAGCAATATTCAGGGTGTGACTTATGCTTATGTTAGAGATATTTGTGATGCGGCTTCAGGGCAAAACTCAAAGCGAATTAGACCACGCCAAGACGATCCGGGCAAAGAGGCAGCTGATGCTGTTAACCAGGTCTTAGATCAAATTAATATTTAATTAAGTTCCACAGAATGTGTTTTTAATCTCTTCATCAGGAAGTGGTGGCAATCCAAATTGATCATTGGGTTGCCATGGATTCTTGAGGGCCTCATTCATTTCTTTAAATAGGCTATATTCCCCAGAAAGACCTTGTTGAATGACTTTTTCAATTTGATGATTTCTAGGAATGAGATAAGGATTAATTGCTTTCATCAATTTATTGGACTCATCTTGATCATAGATAAGTTGAGTTCTTTGACTATTTATAATCTTGAAGTCTGGAAATTGATCAAAGTATTTAGGCTCATGGGTGAGTCTATAAAAACTAAGAGTAAAATCAAGTTTATTCTGTTCTAAAAAATTCAACCATAAATTAACAATTTCTAGATTTGGTTCATTGAGTCCAAGTTTCGTTGACAATATTTTTGAATACTCATGGTCATACATGGGATAGAGCAGCTCAAGTGTTTGATTTGTTTTTTGTATTGCTGTTTTTTCATCTTGATCAATTAAAGGAAGCACGGCACTTGCAAATCTAGCTAAGTTCCATTTTCCAATATTGATTTGATTATTATAGGCATATCTGCCTTGGCGATCGATAAAACTATAAACTTGATTTGCCTTGTATGTATCCATAAAGGCGCAAGGCCCAAAATCGATCGTTTCTCCGCAAATAGACATATTGTCAGTATTCATTACGCCGTGGATGAATCCGACAGACATCCATTTTGAAATTAAAATTGACCAATTTGTAGCAACAGCGCGAATAAATTCAAGATATTTTTCGGATTGATTTGTAAGGTGTGGGTAGTGGCGATCAATAGTGTAGTCTGCTAAAGTTCTAAGCCCATCAAAATCTCCTCTAGAGGCAAAGTATTCAAAGGTTCCGATTCTTATATGACTTTTGGCAACTCTAGTTAAAACTCCACCAGGTTGGATTTGTTCACGGTAAACATCCTTTGATGTTTCAACGGCACAAAGAGATCGTGTGGTAGGTAGTCCAAGTGAGTGCATTGCTTCACTGACTAAATACTCTCTTAGCACTGGCCCAAGAGCAGACAGTCCATCACCTTGGCGCGAATAAAGTGTTGGTCCAGAACCTTTGAGTTGAATATCAAATCGATTATTTTCATGATTTTGAACTTCACCAATTAAAGTGGCACGCCCATCTCCAAGTGTTGGATTAAAGTGTCCAAATTGATGTCCGGAGTATGCAGTTGAAATCATACTTGCACCGTCAAAAATTTTTTGACCACTAAAATATTGTGCTTTATCAAAATCAGATAATTTTGAAGCATCAATATTAAGAACATTCTTTGCTAAATCATTATTGAAGCAAATAAGTTTGGGGTTTTCAAAAATTGAAGGAGTGCTTTTTGAATAAAAGCGAGAAGGAAGAGACTCATAGCTATTGCTAAATTTGATCATAAAAAAGAATCCGATTTTCTCTATCTTCGTGTATGATAGGTCATGGGAAAAATTAAATATATTTTTATTATCATAGCTTTAGCTGGTGTGTATTTCGCAAAAACCAGGATTGATGAACAAAATAAAGCTAAGGTGGAAATGATTGAAAGTTTTGATGATCAGCCAACTCAGATTCCAGCAGCTGAAAAAAAATAGGCCTTTAATAAATTAAAGGCCCATCACAATTTTATAATTTCTTAACGTTAACTGCGCATGGTCCTTTTTGACCTTCGCCGACTTGATAATCAACGCTATCGCCTTCTCTGATTGGTCCATTTTCCACGGCTGTAGTGTGAACAAAAAGATCTTTTCCTCCATCATCAGGAGTAATAAAACCAAAACCTTTTGCATCATTAAAAAACTTTACTTTACCTGTACTCATGAACTTCCTCATATTTAAAAGATGGGCTCTAAACATTTAAAACCTTAAGCAAGCATACTGTATGTGAATCATTAAGACTAAAAGAAAAGTCTTGCCTCATCTAAGTTATTGATTTTATGAATGATTCAAAGCATGAAATCATGTTTATTTCCTGATTTACCGATAACTTGGCTATGAAAAGACTACTTTTTATCAGTTTTTCCCTTCTCGCTCTATCGTGTACGAAATCTCAGCCGCTGCAGGTTGAGCGTAAGATTGCTTCATGGCATAGCTGTTATGAACTACTGAGTGATATTGTTTATCATTCTCAAAAATCTAATGGCTATGGTTCAACAGGTTTTCATTTTTCAAAGAGCTTAACTGAAGTTGAAGATCTCTATGGAGATGAAAGTTTTTTTTCAATTCAATCAAGAGTTTCCAATCAAGAAATTAAAAAAAATAATACAAAATTAAATAAGTTACTTAATGAAGACAATGGTGCAATCGATTCGATTGAAGACAAGGTCAACACAGTAACAAGAACTCAAGCTCAAAATCTTTATGATGATATGACGAGTACTCCTTGTGTTCGAAATGATGGGCCTTATCAAAGACCAGGAGTAAGTCTAGGGTATTGCTTTGGTAGAGCTATTATTTCTCATTTTCATGCACTAAGAAGAGGTGTGCATCCTGAATCAATGAAAAAGATTTGGGTTGTCGGGCCAATGCGTGGTAACTGGGGACATCATGTTGCCTATATGGTTAGAGGGGAATATGGGAAATGGTTTGTTATTGATAATGTTACAGGATTAGTTCCTCATGACGAATGGATAGAAAGTCTAAAAACATTTAAAAATACGAGCAGTGAACTAATGTTTTTTGTGACTGAAGCGAACCGTTTTGGACCTGAGTCGAGTAAAGTTTATAATACTGTAGATCTCTTTAATGTTAGTAATCGAAATTGGAATCAATTTGACCGCGAATCTGATTATTACAGAGGATTTTTTCGTGACTTTTTTGCTTGGCTAGATGAGCAGCCAAAACCTGAAATATTCAAATAATTTTGTATCTTGTATAACTCAATTTCTATTCTTGATTTCTTTCTCTCATGATACGCTCTGCTCAAAATAATTTGACGAGTTTATCATGCATAAAATTATCTCCATCATTGCGTTTTTCCTGTTAAGTACTTTTGCTGCATTTGCTGATCAAGGTGCGGTTGAAATAAATTTAGGAGCTTTCTACTCTCATAAACGTATATGGCGAGGAGCGTTGATTTGGAATGCGCCGACGTTGATGGCTGGTCCAAGTTTCACGTTTTTTAATCACGTAACCATTGCAGGTCCCAACTTAACTTTTTTTCACGAAATACAAAAAGGAAATAAGGTGAGTCTGGGTGCTTCCTATTTTGAGGATAATGAACCAAATGGGCCTGTCGTAAAATTTAAGAGTCAGGAAGAAGATTATAAAAATACTAGAAGTGCTACGATTGATACTTTTATAAAGTACGAATATCGTTACAAATGGTTTTTTAATACTTCAATCGAATATCATAAAGACGTTAAAAGAAGCGAAGGAAGCTATTCTTATATCGAGTTTGCAACAAATTTAATTCCATTTATTGGTGTTGGAGTTGGTCAAGGCTTTGGGGACAGAGATAATAACCAATATGTTTATGGAACTGGAGCTGTCGGAGGAATGACGCATACAGAGTACTTTGTTAGCTATTTTAAAAAAGAGCTCATTTGGGATGGAAATCTTCTCCTAAAATATAGCCACAGTAAGATCAATAAAAAGACTAATATTCAGGCTGATCGTATACGCGGGAATGGCTCGCAGGATCAATTCACTGCAGGTATATTCTGGAAATTCTAGTAAAAATAGATAGATACAAGGTTAATTAAAAATGAACTATCTAGAGCGTTTCAGCGTCTAACATATATGCTTTGCAAAGCTTAACGTTTATCAAGGATTATAAAATGAAAAAAATATCACTACCATTTATGGCTTTGCTCGTTCTTTGTTTGTCAGGACCAGCTCATTCTTATGGAGATAAGAATGCACAAGGCAAGGGCGGGAAGTTTCGTGAAATAATGAAGCAGTTAGATTTAACCCAAGAGCAAATTGAAACTCTTAAAGAGCATAGAAAGACTAATAAAACAAAAGAGAAGCCAGATTGGAAAAAGGCTAAACAATTAAAAGAAGATATAAAAGTCGCATTTATCAATGGTGCGTCTGATGAGCAGATAAAGGACTTGAACTCTAAGCTTCAAGCCGAACAAGAAAAAATGAAAGAGGCTAGATTTAGTAAAATGATCTTTATGAAAAATCTACTAAATCAAGAACAACGAAAAAAATTCATGGAAATGAAGAAAGATAGAAGACATAAAGAAGATTGAGTTGTTGAAGTGATAACTAAGTTAAAAACCTTATTTAATCCTCTAGCGTTTTCAAATGAAAATACGTTAGAGGATTTTCAGGTTTACTACGAAGAGACCAAAGACTTTGTAAGAGCATCAATCTACTGGATGATTCGCTCCCATCATGTCGATGATTTAGTACAAGAAACGTACTTAAAAGCATGGAAAAGTTTTAAGTCGTTTGAAAGTAAGGCGAGTTTTAAAACTTGGATTTACAGAATTGCAATGAACGTTACTTATGACTTTTTAAGAAAAAAAACGAACGATCTGAATATTGATGATTATCAGCTCGTAGATACAAGTAAAGATGATCTCACAAATGAGGATCTAATTTCTAAGGCTTTGTTAAAATTAAATGAAAACCAAAGAGAAGTTTTTATTTTATTTTATAAGTTTGGTTATACCACGATTGAAATTGCGGAATTGATTGAAATTAAAGAGGGAACTGTGAAGTCTCGCTTACATTACGCAAAAGAATCGTTTGTAGAATTTGTTAAAGAAGATGGAGTCCAAAATGGATGATAAAGAAATTGTTGATCTTTTAAAACGTGATGAAAGTCTAAAAGATGCGCCTAGAAATGAATGGGCAGCAATTAAATACAAAATAGATCAATCGTCTCCACCTAAAGGGTGGAAGATTGCACTTCTTGCGTGTTCTATGGCAATCGCAATTATTTTAGTTCGCCAGCAGAATGAAAACACTAATACAAACGTAACTATAACTGATGAAGAAATTTACGAATACATTACCAGTGATAGCTATTTTGATTCCGCTGATGACACGTACGCATGGATTGGATCTACCCAGCTATAACCTAAGAGATATGTATGAAGTTGTTTTTCTTGTTTTTAATCATTTCAAGCTCTTGCTTTGCTAAGGTGTCATTATTTGATTCTTTTCAGGCAGCCCTCAAACAAGAGCCCATTAAAAAATCTTTGGCGCAAATTAAGCAAAAAGAATATCAATACAAACAACTTAGAGGAGCTGCGCTTCCTCAAGTTGCATTAAATGCAAATTATACTCGTCAAGACGCTTCCGGAGTTCAGTCCAATTTTTTTCGTGAATCACAGCGATCCGTTAGTGTTGGTGTCACACAGCGGCTTTTTTCAGGATTTCAAGAATTCAGTACACTTCAAAAACAAGAAAATCTATTAAGCCAATCAAAGATCGATTTAGTTCTTACAAGAAGCGAGCTTCTTAACGAAGTTGCTAAATCTTATGTTCAGGTTCTTTATCAAATTGATGAAGTCGAACTGGCAAAAGAAATTCACACTCTTTCTCAAAAACGAGTGGAGTTTCTTCAAAAAAGAGTTAAAACAGGACGATCACGCCAAGGCGAGTTAGTATCGGCCCAAGCGCTAGTCGCTAGTAATTTAACAGCACTTGAAGCTGCTCGGGCAAACCTGGTTTCTTCACGACAATATTTTTCTTTCTTAACTGGGTTTGATGCAAATATAGAGCTAAAGCGAATGGACGCTAAGTTAAAACTCGAATCACTTGAGAACTATCTTACTAAGGTTGAAGAGTCTCCAAGTCTGAAAATTCAAAGATTAAACTTAGAAAATGCCCACGAGGATATTAAAATTGCCAAGGGTGATCATTGGCCAACAGTAGACTTAAAAGGTGAATACTTTGTTGATCGTGAAAGCTTTAATAATAATGGATCTGATTGGGCGGTAACTGTGTCCTTAACGTTGCCTCTTTTTGAAAGTGGCAAAACGTATTCAAATGTTAAACAAGCTTCACAAGCAAGACTTGTGGCCGAGAGTGATGCTAGATATCTTAAGCAAGGTTTAGATAGAGATATAAGAATTTTATATAATTCGATTACCTCTGCAAATCAGCAAATTGATAGTTTTGAAAAAGCTGTTTCGTTAAATAAGCAAAACTATAATATTCAACTTAAAGACTATGGATTAAGTCTTGTAAATAACTTGGAAGTTTTACAAGCATTAAGTCAGTATACAGAAAGTCGCTCAAGGCTTAACAATCTTGTAGCAAACCGAAATCAAGACTACTACAGGCTCGTTACATTACTTGGAGATTCTTTTGAAAATAACTGAAGTCGCAGTCAAAAGGCCTGTTTTTGCATGGATGATCATGGCATCCTTTATTATTTTTGGTGCCATTGCATTTAAAAGTTTAGGCATCAGTGAACGTCCAGATATAGACTTTCCTGTCGTTAGTATTTCGCTAGACTGGGAAGGAGCTGCACCTGAAGTTGTTGAACTAGACATTCTTGATGCTGTTGAAAGTGCGCTTCTTGGAGTCGAGGGCATCAAAAGCATGACCAGTGAAGCAAGACGAGGAAGTGCGAGAGTCTCACTTGAGTTTAATCTTGATAAAGATATTGATATAGCTGTTCAAGAGATTCAATCAATTATGGGGCAAGCTCAGAGGCGACTGCCGACAGGTGTTGAAGCACCCGTTATTAGAAAATCAAACCCTGAAGACCAACCCATTCTATGGCTTTCTATAACTTCAGATTCGATGTCTAGAAAAGACCTTATGACTTACGTCAGAGATAATATTAAAGACAGATTTCAAACCGTCGAAGGTGTCTCTGAGGTCATACTTGGTGGTTATATCGATCCCAATCTGCGAGTCTGGCTCAAAGAAAAAGAATTACGCCGCTATGATTTAACTTCTTTGGATGTCGTCAACGCAATTTCAAGAGAACATTCTGAAATACCTTCTGGCATTTTTGAAACTCCTACCACTGAATTTAACGTAAGAACTTTAGGTGAAGCCTTAACAGTTGAAGAGTTCTCAAAACTTTCTATTAATCAGCGTGGTGGAGGCATTAACTTTAGCCCAATTCCTTTGAGTCGAGTTGCTGTAATCGAAGATGGCTTAGCTGATATCTCTAGAATTAACCGAGTTAATGGCAAATCATCTTTAAGTATCGGAATTAGAAAACAACGAGGTTCTAATTCTGTTGAAGTTGGTGATGGCATTAAGTCAAGAATGGATGAAGTTAAAAAGTTTATTCCAAAAGATATGGGAATGGGCGTGAACTTTGATTTAACTGTATTTATTAAACAGTCCTCTGATGAACTTCAGATGACATTGATTTACTCGGCCGTCTTAACGGCTTTGGTTGTTTGGATCTTTCTTGGTTCATGGTCTGCGACACTTAACGTTGTTTTATCTATTCCAACGGCCATCATTGGAACTTTTTTAGCGCTTAAACTTTTTGGTTTCACGCTGAACACATTTACGATGCTTGGTTTAACTCTGGCCGTAGGGTTAATCGTTGATGACAATATTATGATTCTTGAAAATATTACGAGAAAATATCAAACGCTTAAAGATAAAGTAAAAGCCGCATTAGAAGGGACACAGGAAATTGCTTTTGCCGCTTTAACGGCCTCTATTGCTATTATTGCTATCTTTCTTCCGATTGGTTTTATTCCAGGTATCGTCGGTAAGTATTTCTTCCAGTTTGCTTTAACTATAACCGCTGCCATTGCTTTTTCTTTTGTGGATGCAGTAACACTAACTCCAATGAGATCTTCGCTTTTTCTTAAAGAAGATAAGAACGAAGGAAAAAGAACAATAGATAAACTGATGGCAAAGCTAGAAGGTTTTTATCTAAGAGTGCTCACTTGGTGTTTGGAAAATAGAGTGAAAACTCTAATTGTCGCTCTTTTAGTTTTCCTAACTGTTATTCCTGCTTCGATGCAATTGAACCGTGAATTTATTCCACCTCAAGACCAATCTAGACTCTTTATTATTTTAAAAACGAAATCAGGTAGTTCTTTGGAGTTTACAGACAAAAAGACAAAGGAAATTGAAGAGGTTTTATTAAGCAGAAAAGAAATTGATCGTTATTTGGTTGCCGTAGGCGGATTTGGCGGAGGTCAGTCAAACTCGGCGAACTCATATGTGACTTTAAAAGATTATCAAAACAGACCAGTAGATCCAGAGCTTGGAAGAGCACTCACGCAGCAAGAGTTTGCTGTAGCACTTAAAAAAGATCTTTCTAAAGTTAAGGGCATTTTTGCTATTGTTTCAGATCCTTCACTGAGAGGTTTTTCGGCGGGTAGAAGTTATCCGGTAGAATTTTCTTTAAAGGGACCTAATTGGGATACCTTAATTTCACTTTCTGATAAAGCCAGTGAGATTATGCTTGAATCAAAATTAATGACTGATGTAGATACAGATTTTAAAGGTGTTATTCCTGAGATTCAAATTATTCCTGATCGTGAAAAAGCCATTGAGCGAGGTGTTTCAATTAATGATATCGGTCGCACGATTCAATCAATGATTGCAGGAGTTGTAGCCGGAAAGTTTGCTAAAGGCGGTCGCCGTTATGATATTCGAGTTAAGGTTAGAGACGAAGCTTTTAAAGAAATTAAGGATCTTTCTCAAATTATGATTCGCAACAACAGAGGAGAGTTGATTCCTTTAGATGAGGTGACCACAATTGTTGAAGGTAAGGGGATGCTCTCAATAAATAGAACTGATCGAGCTAGAGCGATTCAGATCTACGGCAACCTTGAAAAAGGTGTATCTCAAGCTCAAGTGATAACAACACTTAGAAATGAAATTACTAAAATTCTTCCTGAAGGATATGTTCTTGAGTCCTCTGGTTCATCCAAGGCCTTTGATGAGTCTTCTGGTGGTTTAATCTTTGTTTTCATGATTGGCATTTTGATTGCCTATATGGTTCTAGCAAGTCAGTTTAATAGCTTCATTCACCCGCTAACTGTTCTTTTAGCGCTTCCTTTTTCTATTACAGGCGCAATCATCGCCCTTTGGTTAGGTGGTCAGTCGCTTAATATCTACTCTATGATTGGTATTGTTCTTCTCATGGGGATCGTAAAAAAGAACTCTATTATCTTGGTTGATTTTACCAATCAGCTGAGATCTCAAGGTTTAGAGATTAAGGAAGCCTTGCTTAAAGCTTGTCCAATTCGACTAAGACCAATTGTCATGACTTCAGTTTCAACAGTTGTAGGTACAATTCCTGCGGCCATAGGAACTGGTGCTGGATCAGAGACTCGAGTTCCGCTTGCACTTGCTGTTATTGGTGGTGTTCTCTTATCTACACTTTTGACACTAGTTGTAATTCCTTGTTTTTATAGTCTTGTCTCAAGGAAAAAGTACTAAAACCCTGTTATCTCCCTTGTCATTTCATGCCCAGATTATAGGATTCGGGCATGAAAAAATTTATCTATATTCTTTCTTTTCTTTCTTTGACCCTTCATGCTCAAGTTGTTGATCAAGCTTGGGTTCAAGCGGATCATCAATTAGTTCAAATGAGCTCCACTGATACAACTTTATATCCACTTATTCATATGAATCGAGAGAATGCTGTTCCAGTTATTCTTCTTCATGGGATTGGTGGTAATGCTCATAATTGGATGGATTTAGGCCCTGCACTTTATAAGTCGGGCTATGATGTCTGGGCCTTTACATGGGCAGCGAATAGAGAGCGTAATATTGATGAAGCCGGCTCTCTAACAGTAAAAGAAATTGTTAATTATGTTTTTAAAAAAACCGGTAAAAAAGCATTCTTAGTTGGTCACTCACTTGGTGGAATATTAAGTAAGATTTATGTTCTTGGAGTGGTTAAAAGCCCAAGGACTGGTAAGTATTACGTCAGTAAAGTTGCTAAAAGAAATTCTAAGGCTCGCTTGCATGGATTTGTTTCAATCGCTTCGCCGAATGGAGTTAACCCAGAGTCTCTTGAAAAGTTTTTACCCATTTTTGCAAATCTTCCAACTAATGGAATTCTTGGAACAAAAGATCTTTCTAAAGTGATCTTGGCAGATAAGCTTGCTTTTGATCTGTGGTATGCAAAAGCGATTGAAGTAAATACTTTGGCTTCAAGACTTCCACTTGTCTCTTCAGCGATGAAATTACTCTTTAATATGAAGTATCACCGTATTACGGATTATGATCTTGGACGAATTTCACGATATGGGTTTGGTGCTGTTCCTCCTGCTGTGATTGAACAAGTTCGAAGTGTCGGTGGTGAAGGACTTATGAGTTCGGATACACAGACTGACTATGCCAAAATATTCGTTGAAGAAGAAAGGCATATCCCATTTGCTTTTATTTCTGCAGGTGCGGATAAAATCGCTCCCGAAGATTCTATCGCTTTTGAAGCCGAAGCTCAGAATTCCGACTTTCTAAATTTAAGTGACGCCGGTCATCTTGATCCATTAATGGGAGAGATGATGGATGAAACACTTTATTTTATGAACAGGTTTTTTAATGAGACTCTAGATCGTCAATAATAGGACAATCTGGTCTTGAGTCTCCATGACAGTTTTTTACCAAGTGATTGAGCTGAAGAATCATCTGCCTTGTTTCATTAAGCTTTTCTGTCAGATCCTGAACATGCTGTTTTGCAATTTCTTTAACTTTGGCACTTGATCTAGACTTGTTTCGCCACAAACTAACAAGTTGTTTGGTATCACTTAAACTAAAACCAAGCTCTCTTGATCTTTTGATAAATTTAAATATTTGAACATCTTGATCTTGATAAACTCTATATCCAGAGTCTGTGCGCTTTGCTTTTGCGACAATTCCGTCGTCTTCATAACGACGAATCATCTTACTACTGACACCACTTAGCTTTGAAAGTTCACCTATATTCATTATCTATCTCTTTTGTTGTTTCCATCTCTTTAAAAGCAGTGAATTCGATACAACACTGATTGAGCTAAAGGCCATGGCACCTCCGGCAATCATTGGATTCAAATAACCTAAGGCCGCTAATGGGATTCCGATGACATTATAGATAAAGGCCCAAAACAAGTTCTGCTTAATCTTTGAATAAGTGGCTTTTGATATGGAGATAGCATCAGGAATGAGTAGAGGGTCTCCTCTCATAAGCGTAATACCAGCTGACTGCATCGCTACATCTGTACCGGTAGACATGGCAATACCAATATCAGCTAGGGCCAAAGCTGGAGCATCATTGATTCCATCACCAATCATGGCGACAACTTCACCTTGTTCTTTAAGTTTTGAAATAACATCGGACTTATCTTCGGGCATAACTTCATAACGAAAGTCATTTAATCCAAGCTGATCGGCGACTTTTTTGGCACTCGCTTGATTGTCACCCGTAAGCATTATTGATTTGATTTCCAGTTCTTTTAGCTTTTCAATTGTCTGTTTAGCAGAAGATTTAATGGAATCAGTAAAGGAAATGATAGCTAAAACTTTATGATCAGACTTATCGATTAGGTAAGAGACGGTTTCGCCGTTATTTTCAAATTCCTTTGAAAACTTATGAACTTCTTCAATCATATCACCTTTATCAAGAGCTTTTTTACTGCCAATAATATATTGATGATTATCAACTGTAGCCTCGATGCCGACACCGGTAATTGATTTTGAATTTGTTGATTGTCCGAAGTTAATATTGTCATTTTTAGCTTTAGTTAAGACAGCTTTTGCTAAAGGGTGCTCACTTCCACTTTGAATACTGGCCAAAAGTGATAGCGCCTTTTTATCATCAATCCCAAAAGCATGGAGATGACTAACAGAAGGGTTTCCTTCAGTTAGAGTGCCAGTTTTATCAAAAGCGACAGTAGTTATTGAATGAGAAATTTCTAAAGCTTGAGTATCTTTAATCAAAATCCCAGCCTTTGCAGCAATACCTGTACCGACCATGATAGCGGTTGGTGTTGCTAGTCCTAGGGCACATGGGCAAGCGATGACTAAGACTGAAATAGCGTTGATGATGGCAACTTCCCAATCACCTAAGACCAATCCGCTGGCGACTAAGGTTATGATTGAAATGATGATAACGATGGGGACGAAGTAAGAGCTAATTTTATCGACAAGTCTTTGAATCGGGGCTTTTTGTGTCTGAGCATCTTCAACTAGGCGAATTATTTTTGAAAGCATTGTTTCGGCGCCAAGGGCAGTAACTTTAATATGAAGTTTTCCAGAACCGTTAATACTTCCACCAATCACTTTATCGTCTTCTTTTTTATCAATAGGAAGACTTTCGCCGGTGATTAGTGATTCATCGATTTCACTTTGACCTTCGCTAATGATTCCATCAACTGGAATTCGACCACCTGGTTTTACAATGACAACGTCTTTTAAAGAGATCTTTTCAATGGCGACTTCTTTTTCTTTGCCATCTTTTAATATAATCGCTGTATCTGGTCTTAACTGTTGAAGCGATCGTATCGCTTGAGTGGTTTGAAATTTTGCTTTGGACTCAAAATATTTACCAAGTAAGATGAGGGATATAACTACGGCCGAGCTTTCAAAATAAAGATGAAGTGGACCTTCGGTATGTGTGACTAATAGGTAAGTACTTAAAGCAAAAGCCGCAGTTGTTCCGATAGCAACCAGAAGTTCCATATTACCCGATAGGGTTTTAATTGCACCCCATGCAGACTTATAAAAACGCCAACCGATAATAAATTGAATCGGCGCACATATAATAAGTTGGATATACCCTGGAAGCATCAAGTGAAGCCCAAATGGCTCTAAGATCATTGGAATAAATAATGGAGCAGATAATAGAGCAGCAATGATGACTATATTTCGATCTTTTTTAATACTCTTTAGTTTTTGCTCTGTTTGGTCCTTATCTTTGTCTTGATGAACTTTCGCTTCATAACCCGCATCAGAAATAATTGAAATAATCTTATCAATATTAAGATTTTTTTTGTCGTAAACAATCTTAGCTTTTTCAGTGGCCAAGTTTATATTTGATTCTTTAATAGAATCATTTTTGGCAAGATACTTTTCAATGCGACCGACACATGAAGCACATGTCATTCCTTTTATATCTAGATTCACTGTCTCTTGCATTGCTTGCTCCTACTAGGTTAGAGTAGCTATCATAAACCTTCCCTCTATGGGAAGGTCAAGGAGTTGTGATGATTAAGTTAAAGATCGATAAAATGCACTGTATGAGCTGTTTTAGAAATATCGATGATGCCATCAAAGAAATTGATAGCAATGCCAAAACTTCGGTTCAAATGGAGTCAAAGCTGGTTGAAATCCAATCAGATACTCTAACGCAAGATCAGGCCACTAAAGCCTTACTTGATGCAGGTTATCCAGCGGAAGTATTAAAGAACTAGAGTCTAGAAAGACACTTTTCCGTCTCTAAACTTTTTCTTAAGTGATTGAGTGGGCGGTGTTTTAACGCATGGTTGCGTTTTTCTTTGATTAGTGTTTTAGATGTCTTAGGTTCAGATTTTTTCTTAGTTTTATTTTCCATATCTTATTGTACGGCATATGAGCTTTCTTCTTAAGAGCTATGTATGGAGATTAGGTAAAACCGATTGGTTTAACATACTGAAATTAATGGGTCCTAATAGAAAAGAGGACCCATATTTTTATTTACTGTCTAAATAGAGCGTTAACTGATTTTCCGTTCATAACGCGTACATGTAGTAGAACTTCTTTTTCACTTAAAGTGTTAGGAACTTCAGTTACAAAAGAAAATGGAGTCATTTTTAGCGGGCAGTGATCAGTTACTTGCTTCATTTTTGGAAGTACAGAGTAAACATCTTTGCCGTTGTTTCCGTAGTCGATTCTATCAAGCACAAAGCAGTCACTTGGGTTGTAACCATTCAGTCTTACTTTTCTTGTTCCAGGAATTCTTACGACATGATCTACGTAAGCATAAGTATGTTCATCAACAGATGGACTCATAGATTCTGAAATGAAGAGTTCGCCTTTTCTATCATAAGGAGTATTCACGTTAACTTTAACTTCATATTGTCCACGATCTAGAACTCCAACCTGTACCGAGGATAAGAATGGAACAATCATCTCAGGGCAAAATGGGTTGTCTTGCTCATAATTTAGAGCTGTAGCAGTTACGTAAATGATTTTACCAACGACTTCAGCCTTAAGAGTTGGTGATTTGTGGCAAAGATTTGGAAGAAATCCTGTTAAAATAACTTCGGCCATATCATTACTGTCAAAGCCTTTTGGTGAGTAAATTTTTGTTACTGGTACTTCAACTTCAATCGGTGTGCTGGCTAAGCTGGTAAAAGAAACAAATAAAAGCGCAAGAAATATCTTTTTCATATTAAACTCCTTCGAGTAGTTTTATTGTTTAAGTACTTCTCCCATAGAAAATATCAATTGAACGTCTTTTAAATCATATTCTTTTATGATCTTGATCAGGTTTTTATCTTAGATTCTTTGCTATGAGAAAAGCTGGAGAAAATATGAAATTAATAATTCTTGGGTTGCTCTTAACTATCAATATACCAGTAAGTTACGGCCGTTCTGTCGATGGAGATTTCGTCATTAGTCGCGTCACTAAGGCAAATAACAAGTTGGACAGCTATTTGATGGGTAGAGAAATTGCTTTAACTCTAGTTTTACTGCCAGAGCTTGGAAATGAGCTTAAAGTCACTATTAATGAAGATGATAAGAGTCTAAATGCTTTTGCAACTTTTGATGATCAGTCGAACCCATTAATCATCGTCAATCGTGGATTATTGGATCATGAAGAAATGACAAAAGAGTTACTTGATCTTTTTTTATGTCATGAAATGGGTCACCTTAGTGGAGGGGACCCTAAATTAGTTAGAAGAAATGGAAAATTAAGTTGGAGTAGTGTTGAGGGACAAGCTGATTATTTTGCTACTCAAATTTGCATGGATTTTTTAGGATATAGTGAAGAGCAGATCCTTCATCAATCTATTACTTTTGCTTCCTTGATCGCCAAATTAAAAGGACATTCAAAGCTTCCTAAAATCGATACACCTGAGTCTTATAATGTTTCAAGAACACTTCAGACACATCCGACTCCACAATGTCGACTTGATACTCTAGTTGCTGGTCTTAGAAGTAAGCCTAGGCCTCACTGCTGGTTTAATCCTATGGAACTAGATTAGATAGAACTCTTAAAAGATCACTTGAAGTCACAATCCCTGCTAAATTCAAGTCTTCATCAAGAAGAGGTAAGCAGTTAATACTTTCATTTTTCATGATTAAGCTTGCCTGCCCAACTGTAAGCTCAATGCTTGCGCCCATAACTACTGTGGTTTCGATTTGTTCAACAAGAATTTTATCAAGGTTAGATAATTTAGAGACAGTTCTAAGATCTCTGTCACTGATAATTCCACAAAATTGACCATCATCAAATACAGCAAGGTGATGAACACCTTCATGATTCATAATGTGAGAGCAAACTTTGATCGGCGTTTTTAATGAAACATGTAGAAGGTCTCTCGTCATAATATCGCTAAGTTTGATGAGAGGTTTTCCATCTTTAAGAAGATAGCGTTGATTTTTAGTATTGACGTGATGTTGACCAACTAGAGTTGGTTCAAGACGAGCTTTTTCAAAGTCAGGATGTAAATATTCTGGAGTATGTTCTACCCATTGATTTTTAAATAGAAGATAGATCATAGTTACTTCTTTTTAAATTGATAAAGATAAGCCGTTAAAGCATCAATCTCTTTGTCGCTAAACTCTCTATCCCAGCCAGGCATTCTTCCATCCCAATAGGAGTATTTAGTGTAAAAGGCGAAGTGTTCAACTTCATTAACTGCTTTATTGAGATTGGCGGGTTTAATCTTTAAAGTCTTTGCTTGAGGGCCATCACCTTTACCATCTTTCCCGTGACACGCCATGCAATTTTGTTCGTAAGTCTTTTTACCAAAGGCGATGAGTTCAGCACTCGACTTAATCTTTATGGTGGGTTTAAACGGGGTATTCATGGCCTTAATACCGTGGAAACTTTTAGAATCGTAATGATCCTTTGAATCGGTATTCACCTGTGAGCAGCCTACGATAAAGAGTGTTAAAATAATTAGTTTGTTCATAAAGACACTCTACTTTAAGCTAGTACTAAATAACATGACTATTATCAGGAATTGACCATGTTGGATTGGATCGTCATCGCATTATACCTCTTTATTGTATTTGCTTTAGCCTTTTACTCGAGAAGAGAGAATATTCAACACGAATCAAGTGATGAAGATATCGTTAATGATCAGTATCTTGCTGGTCGGAGTCTAACTGGTATCGAAAGTCTTGGAAGTATCATTGCCACAGAAGTTTCGGCTTTAACATTTTTAGGTATACCTGCTTTTGCTTTTTCTAATGATTATTCATTTATTCACATCTATATCGGTGCCATCGTTGGGCGCTATCTCATTGCGAAAATCATCGTGCCTAGAATTTATAATAAAGGTCTTACTCTTTATTCAATCATCGCTGGTAATGATGCTCACTTAGGTGGGGCAAGATTCACGGCACTTATCTATTCTATAACGAAACTTCTTTCTATTGGTGTTCGTCTTTACGCTGGAAGTATTCTTGTTTCAGAATTTTTTGATGTAAATATTATCGTCGCGTTATTAATTATATGTATCATTACTTTTTTCTATACTTTAATTGGTGGCTTAAAAGCAGTTGTTAGAACCGATCTACTACAATCATTAATTTTCATTGGAGGCGGGGTTGCTGCTCACTTTATTATCCCAGATGTTTCAGGTCATTCATGGAGTGAGTTAATGGGCATGGCGGGTGCGGCTGGTAAGACAACCATCTTTTCTATGGCGACTTGGCCATCGTTCGCCATTGGTGTTGGTGGAGGTATTCTTTTCGATCTATGTACACATGGAGTTGATCAAGACTTTACTCAGCGTCTGATGGGAGCTAAGTCTGCTAGAACGGCTCAACTTTCAATTTTCTTTTCTTCGTTCTTTTCGATAATGGTTGGATTATTGTTTTTAGGAATTGGCTCGCTTTTATGGAGCCATTACCAACTCAATGTTTTACCGGCTGATTTAAAGTCAGATAAAGTTTTTGCTTATTTCATTCAAGAGTTTTTTCCAAGTCCGCTTAAGGGTCTAATGCTTGCTGGAGTTTTGGCGGCGACGATGAGTACATTAGACTCGACGATCAACGCACTTTCAAGTGTGCTTTGGAGTGAAATTTGGCCAAACCGAGATATTCATAAAATTAGAAAATACATGATTATCGACACGCTTATTATTACGGCGCTTTTACTACTCGTTGCTATTGTCGCCAGTCAGTCGGAGGGGATTCTAGTTTTAGGACTTAAGATTGCTTCGTGGTCAGGTGGCTTATTAGCTGCTTTATTTTTCTCTCAGCTTGTTTGGCAGTCATGGACTAGAACAATTCTAAACCCCAAAAATGTACTAATAGCCTATATCTTTAATCTTGGTGGAGTAGCACTTAATACTTACGTTGTAGATGGTCCGTGGCAATTTAATGTCTATTACGGCATGTTCTTTGCCACGGTGTTTTTAAAGTTGCTTGGAACTAAGAGAGCTTAGCTTCTAGGTACTCATCGTAGGTAATGTATTTATCGTAAACAAGTTTTTTATCAATTTCGATAATTCTATTTGCAATCGTTTGAATGAATTCATGGTCATGGGAGGTGAAGATGAGAGTACCTTTGTAATCAATTAGACCATCATTCACAGCTGTAATACTTTCAAGATCAAGGTGAGAAGTGGGGCCATCTAGAACGAGAGCATTAGCACCAGAGAGCATCATTTTGGCAAACATACAGCGAACTTTCTCTCCACCCGATAGGACGTTTGTTTTTTTGAAAACGTCTTCACCAGAAAAGAGCATTTTACCTAAAAAGCCTCTTAAGAAAGTATCGTGCTGATCTTCAGAGTACTGTCTAAGCCAATTGACGATATCATATTCGCCACTTTTAAAATACTTTGAATTATCTGCAGGAAAGTAGTCCTTGGTAATTGTTACGCCCCAAGTGTACGAGCCAGCATCAGGCTCCATTTCTCCCATAAGAATTTGAAACAGTGTCGTCTTGGCAACATCATTACCTAAAATGACAATTTTATCTTCTTTGTTAACGCTGAAACTTAAGTTATCGAGAAGTTTAACTCCATCAATCGTTTTACAAAGACCATCTACTTTTAAGACTTCTTTGCCAGCTTCACGTGACTGAACAAAATGGACGTAAGGGTATTTTCGAGTTGAAACTGGCAGGTCATGGAGTTGCAGCTTATCAAGTTGTTTTTGTCTTGAAGTCGCCTGAGAAGATTTAGAAGCGTTAGCACTAAAGCGCGCAATGAAGGCCTTAAGCTCTTTAGCTTTTTCTTCCATCTTTTTATTTTCATTGCCACGAAGATGCATGGCTAGCTCTGAAGACTTTCTCCAGAAATCATAGTTGCCGACAAAAGTATTAATTTTTCTAAAATCAATATCTGCAATATGAGTACAAACTTTATTTAAAAAGTGTCTATCGTGGGAAACAACGATGACTGTATTTTTATAGTTCATGATAAAGTTTTCAAGCCACTGAATTGATGCAATATCAAGGTCGTTGGTAGGTTCATCCAGAAGAAGAATGTCTGGAGTACCGAAGATGGCCTGAGCAAGAAGAACCTTAACTTTTTCACCACCATTAAGCTCTTTCATTTTCTTTTCAAGGTACTCAGTACCAAGACCAAGACCAGCCAAGATATTGGCAGCTTCTGGTTCGGCTTCCCAGCCACCGAGTTCCGTAAACTTTTCTTCAAGTTCAGAGACCTTGATTCCATCGGCATCGCTAAAATCGGGCTTAGCGTAGATCGCATCCTTTTCAATCATGAGATTATAGAGAATCTTGTTACCCATTAAAACGGTCATCAAAACCTGGTCTTCTTCGTGGGCATAGTGGTCTTGTTTTAGAGTTGAGAGGCGCTGACCAGGAGTGATGATAACGTCTCCTGTTTGTGCCTCAATTTCGCCGGAAAGGATCTTTAGAAAAGTTGATTTGCCCGCACCATTGGCACCAATAAGGCCGTAGCAGTTACCAGGAGTGAACTTGATATTCACATCTTCAAAGAGTTTTTGGCCGCCAAAGCTCATGCCTAGGTTCGATGTACTAATCATTAGAAATCCTTAAGAGATTGAGATACTTACACGTAGCACAAAAAAGATGGGATTAAAAGACAAAAAAAGCCACCCGAAGGTGGCTTAATTTTTATAAGAGATCGAAAATTTGTTTATCGCTAAGCTTTGGATGGTTTGGATTTTCTTGCACGATTTCAGCATGCTTGTCCGTACCTTTCTTGCCGTAAACATAAGAATCAAAATCACGGGCTAAATCAGCATTATAGAAATCTTCAATAGCTTTTTGGAATTCTTCAGTTTTAAAAGGCTTGAACTTTCTTTCAGTAAAAAACTCTTTTAAGAAAACTTTGAAGCTTTCTTGAGCTTGAAATTTATCGTTAAGAAAACCAATAAATCTCATCCCACGTGTATAAGCATCACGATCAGTTGTTCTTTGATAAACTGAATGACCGGCCATATCAGTTCTTGAAAGACTTCTTGAAGTATAGCTTCTGTATCCGCCATCTCTCCAGCTTGCAATAGCTTCATCAACCCATCCAGCATTGCCGTGAGCTGGCATGATTCCTCGAGCAAAATAAGAGTGAGTAAGCTCATGTCCTAAGGCGCTGAAACTTGTGATGGTCGCGCCACAATATTCCATTCCACCTGAACCTGCTCCATAAATAATCACTTGAGCATGTGGGAATGGGCCGTAGTCAGCTTCAAGCTCCGCAAGTATTTCTAGCGTTGCGCTCATGAAACGTGATGTTGATTGATCCGTGTAGACGGTAACAGGCAGGACTCTTCCATCAATTGATTTATAAGTCGCTTTTTCTTCAGGGATAAGACCCTTTTTAGTAAGGTGATAGAAATAAGAGCTCGCTGTGTAACCTGCTGGATAGCTTACTTTCCAATGATTGATCGAAAGCTCATTAACACTACCGTTCGTGTAAAGAACATGTTCAGCGTCTGTTCCAACAATCTTAACTTCTAGATCCGTTTGGTATTGGTCGTACTCTAAGTTTGTAGGAAGGTACTGTTCAAGGTAGCGGCGATCAGAAAGATCACTCATCCAAAAAGCACTTTTTACATAATCTGTAGAAAAGCTAATGTTTTTATCAATTTCATTGGTAATAACTAAAGTATGATTGCCAGCAGCAGTATCGCGATCAAGATAACGAACAGTTGATACACCATCCATTGAAGTCGTTGAGCTTGAAGTAAGCTGGTCATCAAAAAGAATCTTAGTCGGCTCGTTAACTAAATCAAAAATAACTTTACCACTGACAGGCTGGTTAAGTTCTAGTGTTGTTTTAGCAATAGCTGTTCTTTTAGAAATGTCATAGGTCAAAACTGTTTTTGCAGTTTGAATATCAACAAACACACCTTCAACACCATTAATATTTAAATTTGGGGGTGCAAGGTGAAGGTTAGCAAAGGCACTAGAAAAATAAAGTGCGCAAAAAATCGTCGTCATTAACTTCATAAATTCTCCTGTAAAACGAAACAGCTTATTAAACTGCAACAAAGGTGAATTGTATTGCATTGTAAGGTTATTAAAGAAGTATTCGGATAAATCGTTAGCTTTTAACAATTTTCCTTACTTTAACGTTAATACAAAGCCTTTGAGCCTATGATCTTTAATGGAGGCGAGCCAAGCTTCTTCAAAAAGTTTGGCTCAAAGAGTTAGAGAAATCTACTATAATGAGTGCTTAAGATCAGTCCTCCACTTAGGGTGATGGAAATGAAGTCTATGGTCACAGCTGTTACTGACAATACTTTCATTGAAATTGATTGTTCCAATACGTTTCCAGTTCTTTTGTCCCTGTTCATCCTCTTTATTGGCAACAGAGATATCAAAGACCAACTCACCTTGATAATTATCTACGTTTAATTCATCTCTAAAATCATCTTCATCAATTTTATTTTGAACACGTGCTTGAACATTCATCCATTTAGGAGTGATCACATTTTTATCATTACCAAGTTCTGAAATTTCATAAAGCTGTCTGATTCCAGCATTGTTGTCGGCCTTGCCAAACGTTAAAGCTAACTTAATTGCATAAGCAACATGGATGATAACATCAGTTGTTTTACTAACGGCTGGTTCATTAAGCATGGCGACGTCAGTGTAATGTTCAGCTTTTGTACCGCCTAGATCATCAACCATAAAGAAGTTGGCAGTTTTAACTTTAGAATCAAAATCATTTTCATCTTGGGCAAAAATTTTACCTGCAAATCCAAACGCTCTATATTTCCCTCTTTTAGTATGAGAAAGCGCTGTGCTTGCGCGAGCAATGATTAAAGCCTTAGAGCCTTTTTTGAAATAACCAGAATAAATACTTTCTTGATCGATATTCCAAGTTCCTTTTAAGCAAATGCCATTGGGGTGAGCAAGTTTATTAAATTGTGGAAGAATGTCTGAACGATCGCTTAAAGTTCTCTTAGCATTTTTCTTAATTTTGTCTTTAAAGAAACCATAGAGGCTATGAAAAGAAATCTTATTTTTTGGTAGTTGATATTGATCACTTGAAACTTGATTCCAAACACTATTGAAATTGCTTCCGAGATATTCTTCAACATTTTGGGTCGCAAATGTTGGCGCGATTGCCGCTATTACAATAATCGAAGCGATAATTTTTTTGAGATGTTTCACTGAGGTCCTAGTCTTAAAGGTTAGATGACTAGGCAGTATCACGTTTCTATCAAAAGGCTAGGGGAAGAGTCTATTTATAGCTTGTCGTACATTCAGCTAAGTATTTGATATTATTAATTGTTATGTGACTGTTTCCACTTTGTATAGGATGGTTTGCAGCAATGGAGAGGAAGCTATAACCAACTCGATTAATGGGAACAAGTTCTGCTAGATAAACAGGCTGTCCACGGACTTCGTCTATCCAGAAAAATCCTGTTGAATCGATACGCTTTTTATCAAAAACAAGTTTACCTTGGTCATAGGCTTTTATATCTAAATATCCATCCAGAAAGTTTGAGCCAGACTCATCTAGTTCACCTTTAAGTTCAAATGTTTTGTCGTTACCCCAAGAATTGCACTCAAGAAAGATATAATCGCTCGCATTAGATTTAAAGGTGACAAACATTAATAATACTAAGAGTTTGAACATATAAGCCTTGTGTAGTTGTAAGAGCTATAGATTAAAACTAATATGACAAAAAAGTAATTATTTTGGGTACAAAAAATGAAAAAAATAAGTTTTTATTTTATCTTTGGATTTATCGCAACCATCGTCTTTCACCAAGTTAGTCTTTATCTGCTATTCCTTGCAGGACAAATACCGGCGATGCCATGGGACTTTAGCCCTGTAGCTCCACTTGGTGTTCCTAAAGTTATTTCCCTATCATTCTTTGGTGGTCTTTGGGGGATTCCTCTTGGATTGATTCTTGAAAAACTTCATGGAGCAAAGTATTGGAT